>CERE01028635.1_pt1 | contig 209877 bp, 192 predicted proteins | sample 530911 | NCBI WGS metagenome assembly CERE01 (sample SAMEA2621092, study PRJEB7988) | marine metagenome | biome: marine biome (ENVO:00000447); feature: mesopelagic zone (ENVO:00000213); material: "saline water (ENVO:00002010), including plankton (ENVO:xxxxxxxx)" | depth 800 m
TGTCACGCCGGGGGTCGCGGGTTCGAGTCCCGTCCAGTCCGCCATCTACTTTTTAGATCCCCCTACTTCACTCGATAGTTCTTAATTAGTCTTCTTCATCTCCGACAGATCTTTACGCTCCGCTATCAGAGTTTCTGAGCCAATGTCATATCCACGTCATATTGGCTGACTATCTTTTACACATAGTCGCAGGGAAGTCTGGGAACTCGGGCAAGGATGCCTGGTCTTTTCTCCAGCAGCGACTATATTTACTTTAAGTGGCACGATATATGCTAGATTCGTTTGAGTACTTTCTTCACGATCAGCTGTGTACTTTAAGTTGTCGCTCGGGAAGTGTTCCTGTAGTGGCAAACCAACAGGATTGGATTAACAACAAAAAGGAGATCGAAAATGTCTGATTACATTGAAGATCTGTTAGATGTCGGCTTTGACGATTACGAAGACGACTGTGATGACGCCGTAGAGATGTAACTGCGGCTCTGCCCTAGCGGCAGTTTTCCCTATAGCGGCCCGGCGCCTCGCCGGTCCAGCGCCGGAATGCGCGCTGGAATGCCGCAGCAGAACCAAACCCCAGCAAATACGCTATTTCCCCCAACGTCAGTGACGTATCCCTGATATAACTTACCGCCAGATCTTTGCGCGTTGCGTTGAGCACATCCTGATAGGTCTTTCCTTCAGCCTGAAGGCGCCTGCGAAGCGTCCAGGGCGCCATATTCAGTCGACTGGCAACCTTACTCAGCTCGGGGGTCTCACCGTCCAACAGCGGCGCCACAGTGCGGGCCACCTGCTCTGTCACGCTAAGACCGAGCCTTACTCTGTCCAGTTCGCGTTCCGCCTGTCGTTTCAGCCCTTCATGGATAGAGTGGCAACTTTGGATCACGGGTAAATTCAGTGCTTCATTTTGGAGCACTAATCGATTAGAACCGGCGCCAAAATTCACCGGACACTTGAAGTAGCGACGATAAACATCTGCATACCCCGGATCTGAAAACTCGATATCGACAGACTCAAGGATGCCATCGGTTTGCCCGCTGATGACACCAAGGATGTGTGCCCAACTCGAAAGCACCGAGTCGACCACAAACAGGTTATAGGCGTTGTAGGGGCTAACAGAGTAGAACTTAAGCGCGGGCTTACCCTCTTCTAACGTGAACGAACTCGCACCACGCGCATTAAAACTCGACAGTAGTTCAAAGCCTGCTATCGCCTGACAGGCGCGGCGGAGATCCGGAGCGGTCATAGCGACCAGGCCCGCCAAACCCAATTGAGCTGGCCAGGTATGGCGGCCCATTTCTAAACCAAACCAAGGGGATTTGGTTTGCTGAATGGCATCGTGCCCGATGCGCATAAAGCGAGGAATACTGATTCGGGTATCAGGCGATGCCAGCGTTTCAGGAAGGATATTGTACTGACCCAGCAGCGCATCCGGGTCAGCACCGAGGGTGCGCATGGTGGATGCAATCACCTCGACGTAGGTAATGCTCAGATCACCCAGCTTCATGTTTGATCAGGCGTCCATTCCATCATCGTCATCCTTCTCAGGAGTGACCTCTTCACCTTCATCCGGCTCGTAAAACTCAAGCAGGAATTGGTAGCTGAGCGAGAGTACGGTGATTGATATCAGTGTCATACTGTATATGCCAAAGGCAGCCACGATATCCGTCACCACATTCTCCAGCGACACTAACAGTAGAAATGGAAGGTTAACCAACAAAGGCAGAGCCAGCGCTACGATAACCAGGCGAGTGCCATTTCCTTTGCTCATCCGCCAGGCCCGCCCTAGATCAGAGCCCTCTGTGCCGATAGCAATTTCAGGCAAGGTAATCGACAAACGTGCGAGGATGTAAAGCATCAACATGAAGGCCGGAATAAATGCCAGACCAACCACTTGCTGCATCGCCGCAGGATCACTGGCGCCGGTCACGACTCCCAGAATTACCATCGCGACAACCGTCACGCCAAGGCCAGCCCCTGCAGAGACAAAAACCAGCTGTAATGAGCGGAGTAAGTAACGCCAGTCTGAGCGATTAGGAACTCGCAGTGCATTGCTTGGCCAGTGAGACGCATCCTGCAAAGTGAAGCGGTGTACAGTGGTTGCAAGAAGGACACTCAATAGCCCGGATATGCCCGTGACTATCCAGAATTCCAAAGGAAAGCCCATCTCCATATTTCCGCCTTCCTGTCCCATCGCAGCCATAATCGGTTCAGTAATAGCCGCGCTATATCTATCGAGAACCACCAGTACAAGAATAATGGGGAGGAACATACTCAATAAGCGACCGCGCTTTGCCCATAGCAAAAACAAGGCGTCTTTGAACAGCTCAAATACCGGGATTCTGGCTTCCAGGCCAAGCGGACTTTTCATTCTTACTCCAACGACAAACGAGTGCTAAAAAAATGCCCCTGAACAGAGGCTCTGTCAGGGGCATTAGTTTACCTGCTTTCGGCGGTATTATCCCGCAGGCGGCACATCACCGTGCTTTTTCTTGTGACGTGCCAGCATGCTCTCTGGTTTGAGCAGGAAGCTCGCCAGAGCAGGCAGCAGTATCAAAGCACCAAGCATGTTCCAGAGGAACATAAAGGTCAGCAGAATACCCATATCGGCCTGGAACTTAATCGGCGAGAGCATCCAGGTGGCAACACCAATGGCCAGAGTCACACCGGTAAAACTAACGGCCTTACCCGTAGAGCGCAGGGTTTCAAAGAAGGCTTCCTGCATCGACTTACCAGCCAGAATCATAACTTCGAGGCGGTTGTAGATATAAATACCGTAGTCGACACCGATACCGACACCCAGCGCGATCACTGGCAGCGTTGCCACCTTCACACCGATATCCAGGTACGTCATAAGCGCCTGACTCAGAATAGAGGTCAACGCCAAAGGGATCAGGATACAAGCCACAGCTCGCAAGCTACGGAAGGTGATAAAGCAGAGTACAAAAACAACCACGTAGACGAAGATCAACATAGTGCCCTGCGCATCAGCAATCACCTGATTCGTCGCCGCTTCAATACCCGCGTTACCAGAAGCTAACTGGAAGCGCACAGGCACCGAATCAATTTCACCCTCTTCGATCGCCAGCCCGAGCTCGTTGTAACGATAGCCGTAGAACTTCATATCGACGTCATCGTCGTAGCTGTCTTTAAAGTTTTCGACAGCGGCGACCACAGTCTCAAGCGTCTCAGCTTTGTGATCATTCAGGTAAATGATCACAGGCGCCATGGAGCAGTCTGAATTCAGCAGTGCGCCCGGTGCGCGCTGAATGGAGGTATTCAGAACTGTCTGGTTGCGCGACAACGCTGACCAGTTCAGGTTACCTTCATTCATCGATTTGGTTACCAGCTTGGACACAGTGACCAGAGAGGTCGCAGACTGAACGCCCGGAACGTTCTCCATGTACCACATAAAGCGATCCATAGCGTCCATGACTTTATAAGCATTACAACGCTCAGGAGCCGTCTCGACCATAACAACAAATACGTCTGAACTGGTGGAGTAATTCCCGACCATAAAGGCGTTGTCTTTGTTGTAACGGCTGTCAGCGCGAAGTTCTGGCGCACCTTTATCAAGGTCACCAATTTTCAGATCCTGACTGTAATAGTAACCACCGATCCCCATTGCGATAGCGATAGCAATTGGGAATGGTGCAACCTTACGGCTGGCAAAGGCAGAGAGGCCACGCCATAGCGGCGCCTTGCTCTGAGATGCTTTATACGCATGGTCGATACCCGGCTGGCTGATACCGATGTACGACATGATCACTGGCAACAGTACCAGGTTGGTCACGATGATCATTGCGACACCCACACTCGCTGCGATTGCCAGTTCCTGAATTACGCCGATATCAATAAAGAGCAGCGTCAGGAAGCCAATCGCGTCGCTGAGTAGTGCCAGCATGCCTGGGACATACAAACCACGGAATGCGTGACGAGCCGCCTGAGCAGGCGATGCCCCTTTACCGGATTCAATCGCAATGCCGTTGATGATCTGAACACCGTGACTGATACCAATCGCGAATACGAGGAAAGGCACCAGAACAGAATACAGGTCGATGGTGAATCCCATCAGCGCCAGTGAACCTAGCTGCCAGACCACTGCAATCAGAGATGCCACAATAGGAACGATGGTGCCGCGGATACAGCGGGAATAGAGATAAAGAAGAATCGCAGTCATCACCATAGCGGCAAGGAAGAAGAGCGCGATCGACTGTGCCCCCTCGAGCAGGTCACCCAGTTTTTTAGGCGTACCGGTGATATAAATACGGTACTGATCACTGCCGTATTTATTGCGGATTTTCTCTTCAAGGTCCGCGCTGAACGTTGCGTAGCTTAGTTTTTCACCCGTGTCCGGGTTGTACTCAACCAGTGGAACATTAATGATCGAAGACTCGAAGTTGTTCGCCACCAGACGACCAACCTGACCCGACTTCAAGACATTCTGACGAACCTGTTCGAGGCTGTCAGGAGAACCATCATAGGTGCTCGGAATAACCGGGCCGCCCTGAAAACCTTCCTCGGTCACTTCCATCCAACGGACGTTCGGTGTCCAGAGAGACTCCATTCCGGAGCGGTCGACACCCTTAACGAAAAAGATTTCGTCACTGATTTTACTCAGAGTATCCATGTAGTCCTGGGTAAAAATGTCACCGTCAGTTGTTTCGACAGCAATTTTTACGTTGGCTACACCACTTTTCATCTCATCTTTATGAACAAGGTAGTTCTGGATGTACTCGTGGTTCAGAGGGATATACTTTTCGATACTGGCATCCAGCGTAACCTTACTCAGGCCATAGCCAAATAACGCAGTCAGGGCCATCAGTACGACGATGACCAGCGAGCGATTGTTAAAGATCAGGCGTTCAAGAAACGGCTCCGATTCTGAAGACAGAATGTAGTGCTCTGGCTCAGAGGAGTAATGGTGCTTCTGTTCACTCATTGCCTTTCTCCCCGCTCATTTCTGCCTGACGTTGCAACAATTTGCCCTCTCTGCTTACCAATTGAATGCCAGCGTCGCCGGCAATAACGAAATGCCCGGCTTCACTGCGAATAACTGATGCTGCGCCTTTGCGGCCAGCGATGATTGTCGATTCTGCTCCTGATAGCTGAGCGTTCAGCGTCACCACGCTACCGCCGTTTCCGACTAGCATCGCACCTCGATCTGAACTGAAACCTCCCAGCAGAGTTTGCTCAGAACCGGTATCGAGCACTTGCCAGGTAATGCCGTCATCATCGGAGCGGTAGGTGTGTCCGCGCAGAGCGAAAAGAATCTGGGTATCCCCTTCATCGAGCAATCCAAAAAGAGAGCCGTCGTAAGGTGCTGACTGACCAACCCAGGTTTCACCCATGTCGTCTGATCGAAGCATAAGCCCCATTTCACCGACAATTGTCAGTGAGCGTTCGCCGACGCGGGTAATTGCGTTGAGGTGCAAGCGATTCGGGTTTGGCAGTCTTGAACTGATTTCAAACCACTCATTGCCACCGTCCATCGTCTGGAAGGCCATCCCGTACGCACCGACTGCAATACCTTCTCTCGCTGACCAGAAATACACATCAAGGAAGGGTTTGGTCGAGCCAGTTTCGAGATCGTACTCAGCATCCTGAAATGCAAATTCTGCATTCTCCAGAGCAGTCATGGCCTGCTCTACATCCATATCGGAGCCCGTTTCCTGAATTGCTTCTAAGCGCTCTTCCGCATTTGTCAGGTTATTCCGTGCCGACCTCAGCATCGCTTCATTGGCTTTGAAGCCGTCAAACTGTTTCGTCCAGTTTGATCCACCGTCCATCGTGTTGAGAATCACGCCGTCATGGCCGACAGCCCAGCCATTCTGTTCATCAGCAAAATCAACGGAAGTTAAGGTTGTGGTTACAGGAACGCTACCCTGACTCCAGGTGAAGCCGTTGTCTGTTGAAACGATAGCGTGGCCGTAGGCACCAACACTGACAAGCGCTTGACCACGATCTGTAACATCAAGTAACAATGATTCATGCGCCTTGTCGGACGACATTGCAGGTGTCTGGAGAGGATCCTGCCACTCTGCGAATGCTCCGGTTGATGTAGCCAGAGCCCCGCTAATGAACAGACCCGAGAGGAGGCTTAGCCCGCTCTTTTGGTTGCCTGCCCATGGCCTGACCAAATCAGAAAACATATAAAACCCCGTATTATTAGCATTATTAAAGCGGCGCTAGTCTAGCGGACAGCCCTACCACTGACTAACACGCTCTTGTTACGTTATGTAACCAAACTGGCGCTTCCCGCACCTTACTGCTACGCCCCCTTGACAGTGAAAATTACCGGGGAGGTGTTATCGGCGTCCGCGTCGACGCAATTCAGCCGGTGTGAAGTAACGGTCACCCGGAGGTGGGTTACTGTAGTCAATTTCTTCGGGCTCTTCGTTCATCAAGCCCTGTACATGGTAGCGGCGGTCGCGAAGATCATGGAACACATCCATGCCCGTCCAGGTCACCGGTAGCTCATAATACGTCTTAATATAGGCCATGCTCACACGCCACAACTGGCCATTCATATCGTACTGATCTGCTACCGCAATGCTCCAGGTATCTTCATCAATATAGAACACTCTTTTGCTGTAAACATGCCTCATACCATCTTTAAGCGTACCTTCAACGACCCAGACACGATGTTTTTCATAGCGGGTGTATTCTGGGTTGAGATGCCCTGGGCGCAGAATATCGTTGTAACTTGCCTCATTCGAGGTGAGACGATAGTTATTGTATGGAATGTAAATTTCGCGTTTATCGATAAGTTTCCAGTTATAGCGGTCCGGCGAACCGTTATAAATGTCCGTGTCGTCGGCATAGCGTAAGCCATCGGCAGCGGCAATAGGCGTGTCGTACGCAAGGTTAGGGGCACGACGTACACGACGCTGACCAGCGTTGTAACCCCAAGCCTGCCGGGCATCGTTTGCCTGGTTAAGAGGTTCATGGACCAGTACCGCACCACCAGCGAGACGCGCTGGTGCTTTGGTCACAGACAGATAATAGAACAGTAAGTTATCCAGCTCTTCAATCGTTTTATCCTGACGGTAGTAGTTGAATTCAACCTGTTGCTCTACCGTAGTCGGTGTGAACTTGCCGTCCTGATGAACTGCAACCTCTGAAGCCTGCAGCTGCAGGTAGGTGCCACGCCAGCGAGTAATGTGATTCCAGACCGCCTGAACACCCGCCTGATTTTTATTATCACTCAGGATGGGGAACGGAATACCCGCGTACGAATAAAGAAGCGAGTTACCACCGTCTGCTAATTCGGCACGTAACGCATTTTTGTAGGTGTTTTCATATACCCACTCAGGTGCTGCAGCTGTACGACGAGTCTGGTACACAGGCATTTTGAAGGTGTCAGGGTATGTCCTGAACATCTCTTTCTGCCCTTCTGTCAGATTATTGCTGTACTGATTCATGTTCTGAGCAGTCACAGTAAACAGAGGCTGGTCGTCCGGAAATGGATCAGGGTGATGTTGCCCTGGCTCTTTATATTCAACCGGCGGCAGAGTCAGTCCACCCCGCCATGGGGGAATATCACGGCCGTTGCCCTCGCGCTGCCCACCCATGGGAGTGAGGACAGACTTAAGCCGTTCGGCTTCAGAAACTGAGACAGAGGCATAGGCCTGCGACACAAACATACCACCCGCCACGCATAGCGTGGCAAGCAATGAGAAACCGCGTTTTACACGGATGATACCTGAAAGATCCATCAGATCAGTTTTCCTTAAACCAAACTCTTGCTAACAACTTCATACACGTCTTTCGAGAGACTGCCGCCATCCATGATTCGTTGCAACTCAGCTTTCATCAAGTGTGACTGACTTGGCACTAAACGCTTCCAGCGGGTCAGTGGCGTCAGGAGTCGTGAAGCTATCTGAGGGTTGCTTGCGTTCAAACGGATAACTGCATCTGCCAGCAGACGGTAACCACGGCCATTTTCACTATGAAAATGACACAGTGCCTGATTCGCAAACGCACCAATGACTGAGCGCACCTTGTTGGGGTTGCGCCAGTCGAATGCTTCGTGCTCCAGCATTTTTTCAATATGCTCCGGCGAGCCCAATCGTGAAGAGCCACACTGGACTGTCAGCCACTGATTTACAACCAGTGAATCGTGTTTCCACTGCTCGTAAAACGCATTCAGTGCTTCCTGCGCTTCAGCTTCATCACCGCATGTCACGAGAACACGCAGTGCCGCCATCTGATCGGTCATGTTGTCTGCACTGTTAAACTGCGCCTTAGCCGCTTCGATACCATCCGAAGATGCGCGCGCCCAGTACGAAAGCGCAAGATTTTTCAGCGAGCGACGCGCCATATCAGCCGGTGCAGGCTGGTATTCGGCAGGGACATTCAAGCGTTCGTAGCAAGCCTTAAAGTCTTCGTTTAACGCTTCAGCCACCTCAGACAGAACCTGCTCACGACCATTGTGAATAGCGACAGGATCATAAGACTTCCGCGTTTCTGCGATGTACGCCTCGGATGGCAATGCCATCAGGTAAGCAACCATCGCCGGGTCCAGACTCTCGTCACTGATTACACTGTGCAGTGCGTCAATGTCTTCTTTAACGAGCTTAAAACGCCCTTTCTCCGCCAGCGCAATCCAGTGCAGCATCAGTTGCTGTCCGGCATCCCAGCGGTTAAAACCATCACTGTCGTGCTGCAACATGAAGCGCAACGCAGACTGGCTGTGCTGATAATTAATACGCACCGGCGCGGAGAAATCGCGGAACAGTGACACAACAGGCTCTTCGATCACGCCACCGAAACTGAAGGTCTGCTCGGCCTCGCGGAAATGCAGAACCTGGCTTTCTTCGGTCCACGAATCGGCTTTGTCCGGGCGAATTTCCATATCTTCGCCGCTTTGAGCAATAAAGCCCAACTGAACAGGAATCCACAGCGGCTTCTTATTCGTTTGCCCTGGTGTGTCAGGGATACTCTGGCGCAGATTAATAGTCAGGCGTTCTGCCGCATGATCGTATTGGGTAAGTACTTCAACCACCGGCGTACCCGACTGTTTGTACCAGAGGCGGAACTGGCTGAGATCAACGCCATTGGCGTCTTCCATTGCCTGAACAAAATCGTTGATGGTGACAGCCTGACCATCGTGGCGCTCGAAATACAGATCAGAACCTTTACGGAATCCTTCGGCGCCCAGAATTTTGTGCAACATACGAACAATTTCAGCGCCTTTCTCATAGATGGTCACTGTGTAGAAGTTGGAAATCTCGATGTAGGAGTCTGGTTGCACCGGATGCGCCATCGGCCCACCGTCTTCCGCGAACTGAACAGTGCGCAGCATACTGGCGTCTTCAATTCGTTTCACAGTGGGTGAATTCATATCCGCGGAGAAACAGGCATCCCGGAACACAGTAAAACCTTCTTTGAGGCTTAACTGAAACCAGTCGCGACAGGTAACGCGGTTGCCCGACCAGTTGTGAAAATATTCGTGAGCCACAATGGCTTCGATACGTTGATACGCGGCATCGGTCGCGGTAGCTGGGTTAGCGAGAACACAGGACGAGTTAAAAATATTCAGACCTTTGTTTTCCATGGCCCCCATGTTGAAGTCATCAACGGCGACGATCATGAAAATATCCAGATCGTATTCGCGGCCATAGACTTCTTCGTCCCATCGCATAGAGCGCTTCAGAGCGTCCAGTGCGTATTCTGTTTTATCAACGTTCTGAGGTTCAACAAAAATCCGCAGCAGCACTTCACGACCTGAGCAGGTAGTGAAGTGATCATCACGAACCTGAAGATCCCCTGCCACCAGCGCAAACAGGTAGGCCGGCTTTTTATGCGGATCGTGCCAGACGACGTGCTTTTTGCCATCTTCAGTTTTTTCACTCACCGGGTTGCCGTTCGACAGCAACACTGGGAACTGTTCAGCATCGGCGATTATTTCAGTTGTAAACACTGACATAACATCCGGGCGGTCCGGGTAGTAAGTGATACGACGGAAGCCTTCGGCCTCGCACTGTGTGCAATACATACCGCCTGAACGATACAGCCCTTCCAATGCTGTATTTTTTTCTGGATATATCTGAGTAGATATTTCCAAAGTATGTGAAGCGCCTAAGCTACTGAGAGTCAGTGTTTCCTCACCCACCACATAGTCATCGTTCGTCAGTTCGTTTCCGTCAAGACGGATACTAAGAAGTTCAAGGTCCTGCCCGTTAAGTACGAGTTCATTACCGTCCCCGGCCTGCTTGAGTGTCAGAACGGAATGCACCTGTGTATAGCCATCGTTTAACTCAAATTTAAGATGGGTATCCGTCACTTGATAGGCGGGTGCTTGGTAGTCCGCTAACTGAATCGCCTTCGGTTGAGCGTCACGCATGTTAAGACTCCCTGTTCACTGTCACTCTGACGTTGTATGAGGTAAATTTCCGCACATTGATGACTCCAGTATCGAGAATCAGGTACTGCCCCTTCATGCCCATCAGGCGCCCCGATACTTCTGCGGTTTTATCGAAATTATGACTACTTACTTTGGTCGGGTATTCAATTACTGGGTAATTAAAGTGCCGGACGCTCTCGTTCGTCAACCATGTAATTGAGCCAGGACCCTGCTCCAGCTCAAGCTGATTGAGTTCTTCAGCAAAATGTTCTTTGAGGCGGTCTCTTTCTGCGACCAGGTCCAGTTCTGGCGAATCGCCTTTCAGCATTGCCCGCCAGTTCGTTTTATCGGCGATATCGCGGCGGATAATATCTTCGACCAACCCTGCCAGTCGTCGTGTTGCGACTCTCGCAATTGGTAAGGCTTGCGCAGCGCCCTGATCCAGCCAGCGGGAAGGCATGTTCTTCATCCGCGTAATGCCGACCTTGATGCCCGACGAATTGGCCAGGTAAACGATATGATCGTTAAAACAAACGCGCTCACCCCACGCTGCATCCCGGCAGGTACCAAGGTGAAAGTGGCACTTTTCAGGGCTCATGATGCAGGAATCGCATTCCGGCAGTTTGGTAAAGCAGGGGTAACAATATCCCTGGCTGAAACTTTTATTGGTTGGCCGGTTACAGGCACGACAATGGATGTCGCCCTCCCACGAGAGGGACAGGCTTTTTCCGAGAAAATCGTTGATCGGGTACTCTTCATTGTTGAGCACCAGCGAGTATGCCACCGTTGCCGCTGGGCGAATGCGCATCTTATCCAGATGGCCGGAAAATTCTGACTTGCTCATTGGATATTCAGCGGTTGAGTGTCGTCGTCTTTACCAGATTTGCACCCCTGATCGAGATATCCTACTCGTTGATCGGCAGGCACATCGTGGGTGTTTTCGTAATAGATGATGGCTTCCATGCATAATTCCCGCTGCCCATCCTCAAGCTTGCGGCCATTTGGCCAACGCCCGGTTGCAACAGCATTTTTCAGGTTTTCGTACACTTCGGGTGTAAGCGAACGGATCAGATCTTCAAGATTCATTATTTCTCCGATTAGGATTTGGCCAGATCACGGCCAGCAGGAAGCCACACAATAAACCGCCCAGATGCCCGCCATGAGCAGACCCCGACAGGCCCGGCACCACGGTGTCGCCGAACAGCATAATCACCATAAAGAAAATCATTACCCCCAACAAGGCCGGAGGAACGCCATAATTAATTCTGTAACGGTACTGACGAAGCCCGGTCCAGGCCGCTAAACCATAGACAACGCCCGAGATACCACCGAACGCTGGACCAGCCAGCCACCATTGCAACAGGTTTCCGCTAATGCCGCACAGTACAAGCAATGCCAGAATTCCGAAACGCTCGCCCTGACGTTCCATGGCTCCGGCCAGTACCCAGATCCACAAGGTATTGAACAGCAGATGCATCACACTAAAGTGCAGCAGCGTTGGCCGCCACATTTCCCAGAACGACATATTCAGATAGGTAGAAAGCTGATTTCGGGCGTCGGGCCAGAGAGACTGGCTATTCTCCAGCCATGCGTGCCAGTCATTCGAAACATGCTGCCAGCCAAACACGCAAGCCACCAGCACTATGAGAGCAACCGTTAACGGCACTGCGGTCAGCCGTTGGATGATCGAAGGGCCAGAACTCCCGACAGCCACTGGCTCCGCTAATGAGCCTTCTCTCCAGTCGTCCAGCAGCTCTTTGATACGCTCGATATCGTCGGGGTCGGCAATCAATAACACCTGCTGATTACCTTCCTCGACAACGCGATGCACTATTTTCTCTGACCACAAATGCCGTGTCAGAGGCGACAGGTCAGTCTCCAGTGGAGCACTTAATACGGCCAGCGGTTGCATCAGCGCTCTTTCTTTTCAACGCGGACCCAGGCAAATTTGCCCTTCTGCAGATGACGTTCGGTATCCATCCGATACGCGACCAGGCGACCGTACTTCACTGCACTGTAATCAAGACAGGCGATGTTGGGTACGATGGGCTCGGGCAAGCCTGACATCCAGTAATGTCCGATAAACAGAGGTTTTTCATCAGGCCCGTAAAACAGTAACTGCTCTTTCTCGTCTTCACTGAGTAGCGCATGCTGCAGATCTTCAGGCAGAGGGTCAGGCTGAAAAATCACATCGTTATAGCGCTGCGGGTCTCCCGCCCAGAACTTGGTTCTGAAGAACTGTCTGACCATGCCGTCTTTTGCCGTCATTGAACGACCATCAGGCAATTTCAGCGAGGTTCCGCGTAACATCCGATCCAGAAACTGGTACAGAAATGAATCCGTCTGCACAGACTCAGGTAGCATGTCTTTCGTTATGTGATTCGAGCCATAACGGCGCAGATACTCGTCGATCATCTGATGATCCCAGCAAGCATGGACCACCCGGAAGTGTTCGTACTCACGGAACAAGGGAATAGTCAGGAACCAATCGAGCATTTCATTGAATTCCTGCGGGTAATTCGCAAACTGCTCTAATGTCTGTTCAACAATAAAATTGTTGCGCGGCGTGTGCGGACGCAGAAACGGCTGGCGCATGCCCGCCGGCGCCTCACTCAGATAAGTGACGACGTTGTACTCGTGATTACCCATAACGATATCGGCGTGCCCGGCTTCCACCATGTCTCGCACGATATGACAGGCAAGCCGGATATTCGGCCCACGGTCAACGATGTCCCCGAGGAAAACGACTTTGCGCTTCGGATGCTGATACACCCCATTGCGCTTGCTGTAACCCATCTGTTCGAGCAGGTCGATCAGCGTCAGGCCACAGCCGTGAATGTCGCCTATCAGGTCATATCCCTGATGCATATTCAGTCTCCGAGGTTACTGCTCCAGCCCAACTTAGTACGACAGATCTCGTAAAAGTTATGACCTTTCGGATGGATCAGTTTCAGCTTGTGCGCTTTTTTACGGATAGTGATGCTGTCACCCGGTGCACAAGGAATGTGTGTCTGGCCGTCACAACTGATCGTCGGATACAGCCCCTGGCTCGCATCCACAACTATTTTCACTTCTGCCTTGCCGTCAACCACAATCGGTCGACTCGACAGCGTATGCGGAAACATTGGCACCAGAACCAGTGCATCCAGACGCGGATGCATAATCGGGCCACCCCCAGACAAAGCATAGGCGGTAGATCCAGTCGGTGTTGAAACAATCAGACCATCAGAACGCAGGTGATAAACAAACTGACCTTCGATATAGAGGTCAAAGGCGATCATCCGGGCTGACTTACCCGGGTGCAGAACCACGTCGTTCAAGCCGGTGGCTGAGCCAATCGGGTTACCATCCCGTTTGATTTCCGCATCCAGCAGGAAACGTCTTTCTTCTATATAGTCGCCGTCGAGTACCGCCTGAACTGCTTCGCACATCTCTTCATCCGGGCTGATGTCGGTCAGGAACCCAAGACGACCACGGTTAATGCCCAGTACCGGTGTGTTGAACTTAGCCAGAGCCCGCGCAGCACCAAGAAGGCTGCCGTCACCGCCCACTACGATCACAAGATCGCAGATCTCGCCCAGCATATTCACATTGCTGACCTGCATTCCGTGACCCGGCATCACCTCCGCGATACGGTCGTCCAGAATGGTGTGATACCCCTCATCGAGCAGATAACGCGACAAACGACGGATAGTATCTATCACTTTATTACTGTTCAGTCGGCCGATCAGACCGATATTGCGGAACTCTTCCATCAGAAAACTGGTAACCTCAACAAATCACGGGCTGCAGTCACCATCCTGCTGCAGCATCTTTTTATATACTATACCGCAGAACACCAGGCTTGACCCCATGGCGACCACCCCGGAAGCATTCTTCGATATTCAGGATAAGAACAAGCGCGATCTGCTCTGGAGCATCTTTGGCCCGTCTCTCCTGAGCAGCAGCGTAACACCGCCGCTAACAGAAATATTGCCAGAGCTGAGCGAAAGCCGTTTGAAAGGGACCACTCTGTCACCCGATTTTCAGAGCCCACGCCTTGGTTTCCGTTTCGAGCAACTGTGGCAATCCGCATTAAGCAGCTCAGATATTCCGTTCATCGCCAACCAGCAGATTACCGATGAAGGAAGAACCCTCGGCGAACTGGATCTGCTGATTCCGCGCGGACAAAGCACCCTGCACATTGAGCTTGCGCTCAAATTCTACCTTGGCGTTGAGGATGACTGGGTCGGCCCGAATCGCCGGGATCTTCTCAGCCGTAAAATACAGCACACCTTCGAGCATCAGCTGCCACTGGCTCAGAACCCGGTCGCTCTGAGTGAAATCAAGCAGCTTGCCCCTGCCCCCGTGCAATCTTTCGCCATTATGCGTGGCTGCCTGTTTGCGCCAGCGCATGATGTATCGGCAGCACCTTTGCCTGTCGAGATCAGCCCAGACCACTGGTCGGGCTACTGGTGCCCGATTGAGCAGGCTCACTACTTACCCGAAGGACACTGGTACGTTTTATCAAAACAGGATTGGCTAAGCCCGGTGTTCTCTTCGTTTGCGATCACGCGGGATGAGCTTCTGAAATACCTCACCCGTGCTTATCAATATCTGAGCATCCCTCTTGCGATTGCCCGGATGGAGAAGCTCCAGAACGGTTGGGGAGAAACTGAACGCTGGATGATGGTCGCGCCTGACTGGCACAGTTAACCCCAAACGATACATCTATAACGTTGAGTACCTAAGACCCGATACACCGCGGCGACCTTGCAGTCCGCCACTATGAACCAGCAGGCTGCGTCTTGGCTCAGTATCCTGTGCCATGAGCCAGGCCGCGAGCAAACGTACGGTATAGACAGGGTCAAGCATCAGGCCCGCCCGGTCTGCATCGGCAATCAGTTCCCTGAGCGCCAGAGATAATTTACCGAATCGCAGGTTTTCTGGCTGGTGCGCAAAACGTATTTCAGGGGAATAGGAGCTCGCTTTTAACTGTGCCTCAAGCGCTCCCTGATCCTGAACAGCATTGACGATTACTAAGGTCTGATCTGCTCTTAACTGCTCAGCAATTCCCTGCGCCGTCGTCCCGGTGCCCGCAGCAACCCAGACTTCGTCGTAGGGCTCGAACAGCGACGCAAGCAGGCCGAATCCCTCCCTGCCTCCTGGACCGTCGCCCCCCTCGGGAATCACCCAGGCATCTGACTCAACCGCCAGTTGAGTCCTCCACACTTCGTCGTAACGCATAGCGTATTGATCACGGCCGCAGAAGCGTATTCTCATGCCAGCATCGATGCAGTCCTGCAAGGTGGGCGTCAGAGGCTGCTCGGGGTAGCCCAACACCCAGGCTTCCACTGGGATGTTGAGCCGTTGAGCAGCAAATGCCAGCGCATGCAGATGATTAGACCAGCGGCCGCCAAAGCTGATCAGGGATGACCTTCCCGATTCTTCCCACGCCTGGAGGTGTCCGAGCAGTTTAAAGACTTTATTACCGGACATCAGAGGATCAATCTGCTCAAGGTGCAGGCATTCAAAATCAAGACCTCGAACGTTATGACGTGCAATCAGTCCAGAACCCATACTCAGGTCGGTAGTAGGCAGCAAGCGTTCGAGCAAATGAGTGAAATCAGACACAGCGGAAGAGCAGATAAATTTTGTAGAGAGTAGAAGTAACTAAGATGCCAGATGTAATCCTCGCTGTCATGCTACCTCGCACAGCGGAGGCTCAATCTCACTTCAGTAGCGTTTTTTGACTGCGCTCGGGTCGGTAGGCATGCCAAACTCATTAGTCTCCGCTGCAGCCTCCTTTGACAGTGCTTTGGACAGATTGTCGTTCGGACCTTCAGGCTCGTCGAGGACCTCATTTTTCTCACCGCGATAGAGCGCAGCCGTTTTCTCGGCAATGGCCTTCACCCTCTGGTTTTTCTCCGGAAACTGAATATCAAATTCGATCAGGAGTTTACGCGCAGCTTTGAAATAGTTGGCCGCAGTCACTATATCACCACGCCCAGCAGCAACATCGCCCTGAGCGGTGTATGTATCTACCTCGCGCTCCAGCAGGGTCATCTTTAGGTAACGCCGATACTCGACCATGGCCGTCTCGGAAATCTGCTTCTTTTTTGCCATCAGGGTAAGTGCTTTGAGCACTGCCGAGAATTGCCGGCGGCCGTATTTCAGCTCGCGGTCGCTCTTCAGAACACGGCGAAAAGGGCCATCCGCTTTGATTTTCTGTTCGTAAGGTTCAGCATCAAAGTCCCCCTTACCTGCTTCGGCCCCAGCCTGGCTTGCTGCCAGCGCGTACAGCTCTTTCACCCGTTCAAGCACGGCAGACTGAATGTCGCGGTGACTGTCGACCAGCATCAGGTACTCCAGCGCCTCGAGCAGGTCTCCAGCCTTCTGGCGGATCAGTCGCGCCTGATTCTGCTTCGCCTGCTTCTTCTGCAGGTTACGGTTGTAAACAACGGCACCCAGCATGAGTAACGCCAGCGGTACAGCGATCGCCAGAACCAGTCCGATTGCCGACATATTTTCCAACTCCGTATGTTTTGTGCTATTCCTGACAACAGGTGGCAAAGTTAAATAAAGGGTGTTGATCTACCAAAGTTTAGCAAGTTTCTGAGTGTCCGCTGATTTACTGCGCTGATCATGAGACTTGACCTCACCCCATGTTTTGGTTTTAAAGTGTCGCCTAATTGAGCCTGTCCGGTGACTTCATCAAGCCGGTCAGTGGAATTTCAGGCGTTGGCATCCTGTGCCCGCGCCCTATTAAGGTATCTGAACGGACTATGGGCAAATCACTGGTGATTGTGGAGTCGCCTGCTAAGGCGAAGACGATCAATAAGTATCTCGGCAAAGATTTCATCGTAAAATCCAGTGTCGGCCACATCCGCGACCTGCCCACTTCGGGGGGAGCAACCAAGTCAGATCCGAAAGAACGTGCCCGACAGGCTGCCCTGACGCGCAAGATGTCACCCGACGAGAAAGCCGAGTATAGAAAGAAGAAGGCTCATGATCAGTTGATTAACCGGATGGGTATTGATCCGGATAACGACTGGAAAGCCAGCTACGAAGTGCTCCCGGGTAAAGAAAAAGTCGTCGAAGAACTGCAACGTCTGGCCAAGAATGCCGACCAGATCTATCTCGCAACGGATTTGGACCGCGAAGGGGAAGCCATTGCATGGCACCTGCGGGAAGTTATCGGCAGCGAATCAAAACCATACCGTCGTGTGGTGTTTAACGAAATCACCAAGAAGGCTATTCAGGCGGCGTTTGAACAGCCTTCAGAGCTGAACATCAACCGTGTGAATGCTCAGCAGGCGCGTCGTTTCCTCGACCGTGTTGTTGGCTTCATGGTTTCCCCTCTACTTTGGGCAAAAGTCGCCCGCGGCCTGTCTGCGGGGCGTGTTCAGTCCGTTGCTGTACGCCTGATTGTCGAACGCGAACGTGAAATTCGTGCCTTTATTCCAGAAGAGTACTGGGAAGCCTTTGCCAATCTGAAATCAGACAGTGGCGATGATCTGCGGGCCCAGGTGGTAAAAGCCGCCGGCAAAGAATTCCGCCCGAACAACGAGGCTGATACAACGTCAGCACTGGATATCATCCGCAAAGGGCCTTTCAAGGTCACCAAGCGCGAAGACAAGCCAACCAGTTCCCGCCCTGCGGCACCTTTTATTACATCGACGCTGCAGCAGGCCGCGAGTACCCGTCTGGGCTACAGCGTTAAGAAAACAATGACACTGGCTCAGCGCCTGTATGAAGCCGGTTACATCACCTACATGCGTACGGACTCAACGAACCTCAGCCAGGATGCCGTGGCCAGCGTTCGCGACTACATCAACGACAAACTGGGCGCGGAGTACCTGCCGGATAATCCTCGCCAGTACAGCAGCAAAGAAGGCGCACAGGAAGCGCACGAAGCCATCCGCCCTTCTGATGTCCGCCTGCGTTCCGGTGACCTGTCCTCCATGGAGCCGGACGCCGAGCGTCTGTACGACCTGATCTGGCGCCGCTTTGTCGCCTGTCAGACCAACGATGCCAAATTCACCAGCACTACCGTTACGGTCCACTCTGGTGACTATGAGCTTCGCACGAAAGGACGCGTCATCCGCTTCGACGGTCACCTTAAAGTACTGCCACCTGCTGGCAGCAAGGGCGACGATGATGTTCTGCTCCCTGACGTTCAGGAAGGTGATGTTCTCAAATTGGAAGAGCTTGAACCGAAGCAGCACTTTACTAAACCTGCTCCACGCTTCTCTGAAGCAGCGCTGGTTAAAGAACTCGAGAAGCGTGGCATTGGCCGACCTTCTACCTATGCTTCGATTATTTCGACCATTCAGGATCGTGGTTATGTCAGCCTGAAAGGACGACGCTTCTACGCTGAGAAGATGGGCGATATTGTCACCAGTCGTCTGACAGAAAACTTCACCGACCTGATGGACTACAGCTTTACTGCCACGATGGAAGAAAAGCTGGATGAAATCGCCGACGGTGATGCTAACTGGAAGGCGGTACTGAACAACTTCTACAACGACTTCACCGATAAGCTGGAAGAAGCTGGCAGTGAAAATGGCATGCGTCCGAACGATCCTGTCGACACGGACATTGAGTGTCCTACCTGTAGTCGCCATATGCAGATTCGTAATGGTTCTACCGGTGTATTCCTCGGCTGCTCAGGTTACAGCCTGCCACCGAAGGAACGCTGCACCCAGACACTGAACCTGATTCCCGGTGATGAAGTCATCAGCGCTGACGAAGATGACGAGGCAGAAAGCCGCCGCCTGATGGATAAGCGTCGTTGTAAGATCTGTGATGCCGCCATGGAAAGTTACCTGCTGGATGAAAAACGCAAAGTACACATCTGCGGCAATAACCCGGACTGCGAAGGCTTCGAAGTTGAGGAAGGTCAATTCCGCATCAAAGGTTACGACGGTCCAACGCTCGAGTGCGACAAGTGCGGTTCTGAAATGCAGCTCAAGTCTGGCCGCTTTGGTAAGTACTTTGGCTGCACTAATGACGAGTGTAAGAACACGCGTAAACTGCTGAAAAACGGTGAAGCTGCGCCGCCTAAGATGGACCCGGTCCCGATGCCGGAGCTGCAATGCGAAAAAGTGGAAGATACCTACGTACTACGTGACGGTGCCAGCGGTCTTTTCCTCGCAGCCAGCCAGTTCCCACGCAAACGTGAAACCCGTGCACCACTGGTATCAGAGATCATTCCTCACAAAGATGAGATCGATCCTAAGTACCACTTCCTGATGAGTGCGCCGGAAAAAGACAGCGATGGCAATCCGACCATTATTCGCTACAGCCGTAAGTCCAAAGAACAATACGTGATGACGGAAAGCGAAGGGAAAGCGACCGGCTGGAGCGCAACCTGGGACGGCAAACAGTGGAACATCACTGAAAAGAAAAAAGCGGCCCCGAAAAAAGCTGCAACGAAAAAAACCGCTGCGAAGAAAACTACCGCTAAGAAGGCAGCGGCTAAAAAAGCGGCGGATAAAAAGTCTGCTGAATAAGCCACTTGCAACAAGAACGGCCAAAGGTGCTATCAAGGCGCCTTAAGCCCCATAAAAAGGCCTTAAATGCGGCCTTTTTTTAATAATTTCTTCTTATATCTTTCATCGTTTTCTCACTGGTAGTCTGAAAGTCTCTGAGTTCAGAGAACTACTTACCTGTTCGCAGGTTTCGGATATCACAAAAGGAAACATAAAAAATGAAAGGATTTATTGCTCTCTTCGCTCTTGCCATCTCCCTGGCCTTCTCTTCAGTTCATGCCGAAGAGCCAAACGGCCCGGTCAATATCAACACAGCCTCTGCTGAAGAGCTCAGCGAATTAAAAGGCGTTGGTAAAACGAAAGCAGAAGCCATCGTTGCTCACCGCAACGAGCATGGTGAGTTCAGCAAGGTCGAAGACCTTACTCAAGTCAAAGGGATTGGCGAATCGATTCTGAAGTCTAACCGCCCATTGCTGAGCCTCGAGTAAAACCTGAAAAATCAGGCAATAAAAAGGAGGCTACGGCCTCCTTTTTACTTTTATTTATATTTTTAACCCAAGCTCTCTGGAGCTTATTCAACGAAAGTGCAACGACCCCACTCGCAACGCACAATACTCAGAGGCTGATCATCACACTCAACGTTGTAGATTTCGTAAGGCCACTCACCTTTAATCAGGCTTACACCTGAGCGGTCGCAGCTTTGCTGGTCAGACAGCTTTTCAACAACGTAGAGCGAACGTCCGTAACGCTTACCAGTTGCTGTTTCAACTATGCCTTTGCGCTCACGGTAAGTACCCTGCTCACTCGCAGCGGTAGCCTCCAGACTGGCTAGAGCCTGCTGAATATCCTCTGAGCCTTTAATATCCCACTTGCCTGCCTGATATTCTCCAAGGATCTTCACACACAGAGCTTCTTTATCGGAAGCGCCGTCGAGCTTGTTACGAACCGTCTGCACGGCGCGTTCCTGTACTTCCCAGGTGAGCCCCATGGCGACCCGGGCTCCCGTATCCAGACGGGTATCAGTCACGGTAATCAGGTTGTAAGCGAGACCGAAGTCCGCAGCCTCGACAGCATCACCGTTGCGTTGCCACCAGTCTGCTCGTGCAGTTTCCGCGGCGTAATTAGCGCGACCACTAACCGCAGCGCATTCATAACGCCAGGTATTCATCATGGTATCGGCCTGAAGCGCGTAAAAAATAGCGTCCCCTTTGGGAGAGAATTGGTTACTTGCGCAACCCGTCAAAAAGGCCGCTGCCGCAAAAACAGAAAACAATGCTCTGGTCATTTTGATTCCTTATCTGAAGCGCTGAACAAAGCGCGGACCTCAAGTGCCGTAAACGGCCAGTTAAGTTCTTCGCCCGTTATTTCGTTACGAAGGACCGGTATCCGCAGACCGTAAAGATCTACGCCACCTTCAATATCGGTAATATCTTCAATGTATACGGTCACCGCAAGGCCCTCTGCGCCCTCAGTCACAATTGCAGCAGCCTGATCACACAGGTGGCACTCGGAAGTACCAAGAAGAACGTAGCTCAAGGTTGGTTTACCGAAATAAAAACAGGTAGGAAAGTATACCGCCGCCAGACGTGTAATCCTATCTGGCGACATGTTGGCCGGTTTCTATCCGGCTAGAAGAGAATCAACGATTAAGCAGCTTACTCAGACCATCGTTAAATTGGCGCAATGCGTCCAGCCGAGATTCGTCCGGAGCCAGCGCCTCGAGCATTTTCTGCAAGGTATCTTTTGGCTCAGCAAGCGGTCTCGCGCGATCCAGGGCTTCGGTATAGCTCTTGACGTAGTCGGTAATCATGTTCTGCTGCGACTCAAGGCGCTGCGTTGGTAACGACGGACCAGATTCCCCGTAGGCACGAGAAACGCTCGAGAAGCTTCGCTGGCGCAGCTCCAGGCTCATAGAAGCCAGTTCATTGCCATCAAAGCCTAGCTGCATGGCCTCTTCGAGTGCCGCACCTAGGTCGCCACCGTAAAAAGTCTCGCTCAGTTTACCCACATCGTCGAACAGGGTTTGCAGGGCATTAAGCTCTCCTTCATCCAGATTGCCATCAATCTGCATATCAAACCGGCTGGAAAATGCACTCGCGGTAAGGCTCATTCCCGGCGTAGTCAGGCTGATGCCACCCTCTTTCTGACGAAAATTCACCGTCACCTTGTCACCGTCGCGGGTCACGACCTCAAGCGACAGGCTCTGTGATGATCTGGTGCCAGCAAGAGTAAAACCTGTGGGGGTTGCGCTTTGCGGAGCGTCATCACGCTCAGGGACTTTGGGTGTCAGTAAATCTGGTTTCTCTCCGGCCTCAATCTGCTTCAGCCCTTCGGCAATGAGCGCTTCGCCCTTATCGATATCGGCTGCCAGAGACTCATCAAGGCGACCTAAGTCTTCAAGAATTGCACGCGCTTCACCATAACCTTTAGCGATCCCCTCTCGGGCCGCCTCCAGACGTTCAGCAATGCGTTCCTCGGAGGCTCCTTCTGCGCGAAGGCCTTCCACACTCTGATAGACATGGCGAAGTATATTGGTCGCTGTGACTTCCGGACTTTGCGTAGAAACAGGTTGGACTGACTTGGTATCCGCCACCTCAGCAGGTTTATTGGCCTGAGCCGAACGATTTGCTGCACCTTGCGACTGAGTGGACTCCTGTGGAGACCGCTGGAGATTACCCAGGCTCTTGCCGAAGTTCTGAAAACCCGCACTGGAGAATGATGAAAAAGACGGAATGTTCATAGCAAGCTCCGCTGTAACCGATGAGTGTGACTTCTATATCGGTCAAGGAGCTGCTTTCTTGAGTAGAAACCGCCTGTTCAGCGAATATTTACATTAAGTTGGCGTGTGCTGTCCCGGATGGCGCAGATCAATCAGCTACGACGGCTGTTGCGATACTCAACCGGCGTCTGATTTGTCCAGCGCTTGAAGGCCCGATAGAAGGTACTGGGTTCAGAAAAGCCGGTGAGGTAGACGATCTCATCAATGCTTTCATCGGTACCCGACAACAGGCGCTTGGCCAGGTTGCACCGGTAGTCCGCGAGCAATTGATTAAAGTTGGTCCCCGCCTCAGTCAGACGCGTTCTTAATGTGCGCGGCTTCATGTCCAGACGCCCCGCCACATCATCAAGGTTAACCTGACCTGTCTCAAGAACTTCACCAAAAACCTTGTACACGCGCGAGACGACGTCCTGACGCTCCAGCTTGGCAACGTGCTCACTGGCTAGTTTTTCATGCAGTTGCAGTAACTCAGGTTCGGCATGCAGTGACGGCAGATCCAACAGGCTATCATCAAACCGGATACGGTTCTCGCTGCACCCGAAACGCACATCGCAATCAAAAATACGGCGGTGTTCTTCGCAATTCTCTGGCGCAGGGTGCGTAAATTCAATTGCTGCCGGGCGGAATTGCTCGTCGGTCACATACTCAAAGAAGCGCACCAGCCCAAGAACCATGCATTCATTCAGGTGACGCAGGCCGGTCACTTTGTCACTCGCTGATTCGACTTTTACAGATGCCTGATGGCTATCGATCTCAATACTCGCCTGAGAAGCATCGCTCAACAGACGCTGATAACTCAACGCCCGTTTCAACCCTTCTCCGAAAGTTGGACTCGACAAAAAGAGGTACTGCAACACCTGTCCTTTGTAGACAGGCATGTTTTCGCCGAGGTGAATACCAATGTCCGGGTCACCGGATACGTCCTCCATCACGCTCCAGAAAATAATCTGGGCGTCATGCGGGGTACGCAGATTGCGGTCCTGCAGTACCTCGGGTGTGACACCCAGGCGCTGCCAGACGTCATCAGCATTGATCCCCATCTTCAGCATCGCATGATGCGCCAGTTGGATCATAATGCCGGAGTCGCGCAATTCAGCCATTCCACCAGACATAAGTGTTTGATATTCCAAAAAGAAGAGAGTGCGATTTTGCCAGATACTCGGCCGTCTGCAAGCCTTATTGACCGATCTGACGCAGAACCCGCGTGATTGCGCCAATGGTGAGCTGCTCTGGCCGGCCTACTATCTGGCTTGATATGTGTCAGAAAAGAGTTTTTTCAGGACTTTATTTATGTATCACGCTACCCGTATTGAATTAAAAAAGCTTCCGAGCGTCGCAAATCACACTGTGCGCTCTGCGTTTTCGCGCAACACAAACATCCGCAACCCTGAGTTGCCAAACATGGATGCGGTCATTTACGGCCACGTTCCGAGCAAAAAGAATGTCAAAGACTACGCCAGCATCTGCGGCTTTGACACCAAAAGCGAATTTTTGCCAATCACTTACCCACATGTTGCTGCTTTCAAGCTACACATGGAGCTGATGCTGCACCGTACCTTCCCTCTGGGCATCATGGGTATGGTTCACGTAGCCAATAAGATTACTCAGCACCGCGGTATCAAATTGGGCGAAGCTCTGGACGTTCGTGCGTTCTTTGCCGGCTCCAACCGCACGCACAAGGGTCTGGAAGTCAGCCTTCGTACCGAAATCCGCATCGGCATGGAGCTTGTTTGGGAAGGCCTGAGCACTTATCTGGCGCTGCTGCCAAGCAAAGGTATCGAGAAGAAAGAAGCAGAGCAGTTGCTTCCTGAGAACCCTGAATACAGTGAAAGTGAAACCTGGACGCTGCCATCAAACCTCGGTCTGAAGTACGGCCCGGTTGCCGGTGATCCAAACCCAATTCACTGGGGCGTAATCGCTGCCAAGGCATTCGGCTTCAAACGCCACCTCGCACACGGTATGTGGACCAAAGGACGCGCCGCTGCAAGTGTTCACAAAATGCTGGGGTCCGATGCCGCAGAAATCTACGTTGAATTTAAACGTCCGATTTTCTTGCCGGCAAAAGTAGAGCTGCACTCAGGTAAAAAAGGTCAGGAAATTGATTTTGAAGTGGCAGCGACCCGTAACGACGACGTTCACCTTGCAGGCTACATTAAAGCCCTGTAAACCGAACTTAAGTGCCCGGTCTTGGCCGGGCGCTTAGCTGTCCTCTGCCGCTCAGGCTTCCTCTTCAGCGCTCTCTGCGTTTCCACAAGACAACCACCGCATGGCATCACCAATATTGCCGAAAAGCCTGACGGGATAAGAAGGCGCGTGGTAGGAAAGAAACATCGATGTCAGATGTTGCAGCATAAAAGAATCACCGATCACTGCGACAGCCTGCGTCGAGGCTTGCACCAGTGGGTTCGAGGCGTATATCTGAACTTCGAAATCAACAGTCAGAACATCCGAAGCGATGATGGCGACAGACTTAGGTGACTTACCTACTCTATGTACACGCTGCTTATAAAGAGTGCGCATTAACTCGAGACTTAAGTGGCTGATCCCGCTCAGGTCATGTACCACAATATCATTTTCAACTCTTATTTCCGGCGCGGCCCCTGCGCCAGTGTCTCGAATTGTCATATTTTAATCAGTTATAAAAAAATGAATGACCTCAACCTATCGTGAAATAGCGAAAATGAAAACCATCCGGATGCACTTTCTCATTATTAAATACCAACTTCGGAAGACAATCTTCAAAACAGGTTAAATAATGCGCTCTGGGGACTGTAAGTTAATCACATCATTGTTATTATGCGGTGTACTGCCGACTACTGAAACCTGAACGAGTTTTAGTGGGAAGATGGCCCAACAATAACAAGAATGGATATACATCATGCGTATCTCTGCCACACTGACAGCGCTCACTCTGGCAATATCTGGTGTTACAGCCAGTGCTGCTGAACCAGAAAGCTTTGGGGGATTTCTGGGGATGACTGGGTCATACATCCAGACCAGTGACATCGACGAAACAGATTTCGCAGCAAAAATCGTTTTCGGTCCTAACATTACCGAGAACCTGTCTCTGGAGTTCGGCCTGATGGACTTTGGTGAAATGTCATATAAAGACCCTTCACCAATTCTGGTTGAGGATGACCCGACGATCGCCCCACTACTGAGCGGCGCCAGTCAGGGAGATACCGACCGCAACAGCAATGATAATGGCATCCCGGGTGAAACTATCTACACTGGCCCCGAAAGCTATCAGGCGCGCAGTATCCTGGTGAACCTGCGCTACAACTTTGAGTACACCCAAACACTGGACTTCTTTATCAAAGGCGGCGCCAGTGCATGGATGGCTGATGTCGAGAAAACCCGCATCACATACTATGGTGACGGCACGTATGGCCTTAAGCAAGATGCTGGTAAGAATGAAACATCCGGCGTAGAACTCATCACCGGTGCCGGCCTCCTGTGGAATCCCTGGGCGGGCCTGAATGTTCGCGCAGAGATTGAGTCCACCTCTCTCGACAGCTTTTATATTGAGCCTACCAGCTTCTTTCTATACAGCCTCGGTCTACAGTACGAATTCTGATCAATAGATTGGCGTAACTTGTCTACAAACAATTGATAACCCTTAGGGAACTAAGGGTTTCATTTGATGTCGTATAGGCCGGTTTGTACCTCGCTGCCTACAAAGTGCTACTCGAGGTAACAGGTGACAATTTTTGTCACCCGGTATACCATGCAATGGTTGTCTGCTGTGGGACCAGGAAAGTCCGGCAAAGCAGACGTTGAATAACAACAATCCCAATAATAGTTACCAGCGTATGAACATGGATAAAGGTTACGTCTCAGCAGCGTTAATCCGCCCGGTGATCGAGAACTCAGGTATCCGGTCGATTGATCAGCTGGCCGAGCAGGATGCTGATATACAGCGCGTCGTTAAACAGCTCAAAGATAATGATTGCCGGATTCCGGTTGAAGATGCAGACCATGTCATTGCAAAACTGATCCGTCAGTCAGGCAATGAAGCGCTGTGTGTTCACCCGCCGCACAAGTTTAATACTCAGAGCAGTTGTCAGTTACAGAATCTGTTTCTATGCAGCAATACTCTGCGCGAAGCACTCTACTATATGGAGAAGTTTGCTCCCCTGCTGAGCGATCTCCTCGAAATCAATGTCACGCGTACCCGCGAGGGCACCATCAAGGTGAAGCTGCCTGTCGGCGAGTCTGCGTACATGTCTGATCAGCGCCACCGCTCTGAGCTGATGCTCAGTGTTCTGCTCAACTGGATGCGTCAACTGTGCGGTAATCGACTGAATTTGCTTGGCATTAACCTGCCCTATCCTGCAACCCAATATCAGCAGGCTCAGGCGCAGTTATGGAATGCGAAGCTGAATTACAACTCCGGAGAGTGCGCTATCCTGCTTTCTGCAGGGGCACTGGATGAGGGGCTACATAACACCAACCCGCACATCCTTAATATGATGAAACGGGAAGTCGAAGAGCAATACCGTAAACTGGCCCGGTCCGGCTCCCTGGCTGACCGCATTCGCAAAGCCCTGTTGCAAGAGAAGGTTCGTCTGAACGCCAACCAACAGGAAGTAGCGGGATACTTTCATATCAGCGCCCGGACTCTGAACCGACACCTGCACCGCGAGGATACCTCGCTGAAACAGATCGTTACTCAGGTTCGCCTGGAAATGGCGAAGAAGATGCTGACCGACTCGGAAGATCCAATTGAGCAGATTGCTCTCAATATCGGTCTCTCAGGACGCAGAACTCTGGACCGGATATTCATCAAAGAGATGAATATGTCACCGGCTCAATATCGACAGAGATTCCGCCAGAAAGTCGCACTCGTCCACTGATAAAGGGTTGGCGACGGTCCCTTATCAGTGAGTTGTACCGCCTGATCATTCGTCGCGATCAGGCGATTCCAGCCAGACGGATGCGCGTAAGAGCCAGCACTGACAGCACATCCGTGATACGACCATCCTGTGCCATCTGAAACGCCTCCTCAAACGGCAGGCGTCGCACCGTCAGCACTTCGGTTTCTTCCGTGTCACTCGGCCCTTCGGTGAGCCCGCGTGCGACAAACAGCAGACCTTCTTCATCTGTGATGCAGTTACTTAAGTGCACTCGCCCGATTGGCGTAAGTGACTCTGCAATGAGTCCACTTTCTTCACGAAGCTCTCTGAGTGCGCAATCCTCGGCGGACTCTCCCTTAGGAGCGCCGCCCATCGGGATCTCCCAATGATATTCCTGCAGAGGAAACCGGTATTGCCCCACCAGCCAGGTGTCGCCGTTGTCGGCGATAGGAACAACGCCTACGGCTCTGTTCTTAAAGCTCACTGTTCCGTATATCCCCGGATTACCAGCGGGATTCAGAACGTCATGATGCTCCACCTTAATCCAGGGGTTTTCATAAGTCGTTGTAACAGACTTAGTTTTCCAGGGATTTTCTTCGCTCATAGTATTTCCAACTCTGTGATACTGCAATCCAAACAAGGCCTGCAATTGCACCAAACATATGCGACCTTGCTTCGGTTCTTCCACCCACCATCTCTGAGTTTGCCATGTCATCGTAGAAGCCAGTCTGTTCCCAGATCACTTTGACAACAATAACCAGAACGACAATCAGGCGAACTTTCGGTGAATAATACGGCGATGGAGCAATCGCGACCAACATAGCACCGTGAAGAGCACCGGAGAGGCCAACGTAGTAGTAAAGGTCGTCAGCAAAGATAAATAAGCCGACACCAGTCACCAGACACAGCCAACCCCACGCGAGAAGCTGCAGACGCAGTGATGCCGAGGGTGAAGTGACATAAGCAGCGAGGGCGAGTGCCGCGAGATTGAGGAAGAGATGACCGGAAGAAAGATGCACAAAGTGAGCAGAAAGCAGTCGCCACCACTCTCCCGCTTCAATCGCTACACGGTCAAAACGCAGGTGTTCAGTGGCTGAGACACCAGCACCAAAGACAATAACGGATATAAGCCCGATACCTATCCATACGGACCAGGCCAGATAGTTTCGCACGAAAAAGCCTCTGAAAAAGAGGCAGTGTATCACCGAACAGGTCGTCTTCTCAGCAGCCCGATACTAAGTACCAGACACAACAAGCCCATTGAGCCACCGCCACCAGATGACGAAGACGAGGAAGAACTGGCCGTCGCAGGGGCGCGCTCAATTGGCTGATCGCTGCTACTGACGAGCAGCTTCACGCTCAGGTCAAAGCTAGCGTCCGCGAAGGCATAATCCAGCCTTTCTTTGACTTTGGTTTTTCCACTGGGAGTCCCCTGAATATCAACCAGGAAGGGGGCATGTTGACCCGAAGGCTCACTAATGATCTGAAGGTAAATAGTATCGACCGGAATTTCAGGCGGAGAATCAAACAGCAGACGATTCCAGCCCTCCTGGACACTGCTCGTCTTCTCCACCAGACGTCCTTCACCCGAATACCGCGAAGCGCTGGTGTAGAGGCCGAATTCAACGGTACCAGAACCATGAGCGTAAAAGTCGATGCCATCAATACTCAGTACATCACTACTCACAGGCACAGTTACCAGCGCATAACCGTCACCACCATAGGCACCCCAGGTTGCGTTCGCCGGAAGTTCGTCATAGCCAATAGCAAAGCCTTTTGGTTTGATACTGGACTGCACGTTCAACTGAGCACGATCGCCTGAGGCGACGGCCGTCAAAGTCACCCTGCCATCAGCCAGAGTTACAGAAGAGGCGCTTTCTATCATGATGCCGCTACTGTCGGTCACTATATTCGAGCCGGTATGCGTGGTTTCGGCGATCACCAGACGTTGGGAGTGTCGCGCAGTCAGGCTGGACAATGACCCGAACCCTCGCCAATCATCTATCTTTGTAATCATCAAACCTGGTGAAGGCAAGCCACTGTCAAAGCCCTGACGAGTTCGGTTCTCGACCATCAGGCGCTTGCCATGACGATACTCATCAAGATCAATACGCAGCACTTCACCACCGTCACTGGCTGAATTGAGGAAAATCCCCCCCGTATCCGACACACTGTCAGTAAACCCCAGAAACTCTCGTGACCAACCTATCAGGTGCGCCGGCTTATCTCCTGCTTTGCCACCGCCAGAGTTCCAGATACCGAAGCTCATCAATCCCCAGCGACCGATCGACTCTCCGAGGCCGATGCTCTCGTATAGGTCAGGCAGATCAAACAGCAGGTGACCGAGTTCATGAGCCATCAGACCAATCGTCGCCATATGTTGCTCGTGCTGCTCGCCAAACATGGTGTATTCAGAAATCCAGACACCGCCGGTGTTTACTGCAGGCACCGAAGACTTGTGGGCCCAGACTCTAGGATGGGTTGTAGCCGAACTCGCGTACGCCTGCTCGAAACCGGCCGCAAGTACAATGACACCCAGCTCCGATGGATCCAGCCAGGAATCACCGTTACGATCATACGAGCTGAGATTAATTTTGCCGCCCAATGCCTGGACCGCCGACGTGACCAGATTACGGCTTTGTGTTCCGTAGGAAGAACCGAAGTCAGGGTGTGCGCTACTGAGTGTCATACGAACTATGCCATCGCCGCTGGTACCGTCTGACTCACTCGCAGGCACTATGCGGAACTGCTGCCCTGATCCTTCAAAGAAATACGATGAAACGCTGTCGCTGGAACCGAAAATTCGTGCCGATATCTCAGCATCACTGTATTCAAAACCCTGATCCGAAAAAGCCACACGAATAACAACCAGCGGCTGTTCGAAGGCACCTCCCTCGTAGCGGTATGGCGTTCGCACAGGAGGATTGGCTTGAGCGCTGACAGTACTGCTCGCCTGGCGTGCTTCCTTCTCCTCAGGCTCCTGATAGGATGCTGACCGGCCGAATTCTTCCCCTGTACTTGTGGCGTAACGATTGTTCTGCAGACGCGCAAGATAATAAATACCCTGCTGTTCGACAAGATAACGCCCGTCCTCAAGCATCATGTAAGGCGCGGAACGAGAGCCTAACAGCATAACCCTGTGGCTATCGCCGTTCAGCAAGTGCAGATCCGCCCACTCCAGAGCAGGCGGAGTCTGAGCATGCCCCAGCTGCCACCCAGTGAGGAACAGACTGAGGAAAATGATTCGAATCATTGAGAAGGCCCGGTAAAAACGTCTTCGCTTTAACTCTAGACGTGTCAGGCCACTTTTTCAGGCGGGTGTAACAGTTTCACACAATTGCGGTACCAGACCACAACACTTAACAGATTGCGTTAACTGAACAATTGATCATTTACTTATAGAGGCGCCTTCGGGGACTGACATGTACCCAGTTTTCCCAGACGTTTTTCGAGGTAGTTAATAATGGCTTCAGGGCTGTATATCCAACGATCGCCACTTCGGGTACATATTCTCAGACAGGGAACCCGGCTCTCACCGCCGCCTTTCACCAATTCATTGCGATAGGCATCAGCGCGTTCGACTTCTTTGGTCACTGGATGCAGCCCGGCTCTCTCTAAATAGCGCTTAACCGATATCGACGATGGGCACTGCCTGGAATAGTAAAGGTGCATTCTGCGGGATTCGCGATTCAGCAGAGTCTGTTCTTCTGCAGGTCGCTCGATCGGCTTAACCGGAAGGAATCGGTCTACCAGACCGAGTGTTTTGCCTTTGATATGTCTCGTCAGATTCATAACTGCGTCATGGGACCTATGGTCTGATTCTGAAAAAACAGGGCTCTGCTGGCCAACCCTGTGCCGGTAAGCATCTTTGCTCACCAACTGCGGGCATTCTATTCATGGGCGTAAGGATTACTACCCCTTGAGGAAAATATTTATTCAATTTCGGTCAATTATGCGCCGAAGGTCGAATGATTAACTAAAACCACACCGAGCATCATGGCCAACATAGTGACCACAAGAAGCCAGCGCGACCGCTGGCAGAACTTGCATGGTTTCTTTTTCGCCATTACTCAATCACTTTGACACGGTCGAACGATGGCAGGCTCGTCCAGGATTCCCAGTGCATCCAGACAGCCACCGCCTTACCCACAATGTTCTTCTCCGGTACGAAGCCCCACATACGGCTGTCTCCGCTGTTGCCGCGATTATCGCCCATCATAAAGTAGTGGCCATCAGGAACCGTCCACTCACCTTCAGGACCACCCCAGAGTGCAGCCTGCCCTGTCTCCCGATCACGCCCGGGCAGCCACTTAACCACAGGGGTCGCGTTGTCCATGGTCTCTTCACCGAGCACCATGGTCGGCGCATAGGCAGGTTTGCCGCCCAATACTTCTGTCGGCACAGGCTCACCGTTGATAGTCAAACGCAGATCCTTGTAAACGATGTGGTCACCCGGCAAACCGATAACGCGTTTAATGAAGTAACGCGAGTCTTCCGGTGGGAAAAACACCATAACGTCACCACGCTGAGGTTGATCTACAGGAATAATAGTAGACCCGTTCCCCGGCACCCGCAGGCCATAGCTGAACTTACTGACCAGAATAAAATCACCGACCTGAAGGCCGGGCTCCATGGAGCCTGAAGGTATCTGAAAGGGCTCAAACGCAAACGAACGCAAGACAAAGACCAGTGCCAGCACAGGAAAGAACTGCCGGGACTGGTCAATCAGAAACGGCTCTTTCGTTGCTTCGAGGATATTCTGCTGAGATGCACCGCTTTGCTCCAGCGCATCAACACGCTGCTGACGTTTACGGCGAAGAAAAAGTCGATCAACCAATACGACAAGACCCGTCAGGCCCGTGGCCACCATGAGAATCAGGGGTAAATCAAGTTCCATAAAAGTGTCATATTCCTGCTGCAGGCTTACGCTAGACTAGAGGTCGGCCCATGCAACACTGCTGAGGACGCAGATTTGCAGGCGTGTCTGTCCGCTGTTAGGTCTGGCATTCTAACTGGCGGTGTAATTGATAGCCACCCGAATAAGGCCTGAAACACGCTCAGGCCAGGTAACGTCCTAATGACCCGAATATGTACTCGAGATGGTATAGAGCTGGCCTACGAATCCATGGGGCCAGAAGATGCGCCGCCCGTCATCCTGATTATGGGACTGGGAGCGCAGATGCACGTATGGCCAACCTCACTGTGTCAGCGTATAGTCGACGCCGGTTTTCGCGTCATCCGCTTCGATAACCGTGACACAGGAGCATCGACCTCTCTCGACGAGCACGGCAACCCAAGTCTTATCCGGGTGTGGCTGGGACGCCGTCTGAACCGTAAGCCGCGCGTCCCGTATACCCTCAAGGATATGTCCCGCGATGTGGTAGCCCTGATGGATGAACTTGGACTGCCCAGCGCTCATCTCATCGGCGCCTCGATGGGCGGTATGATTGCGCAGATTCTGGCAGCGAAGAAACGCAAACGGGTCCGAAGCCTGACCTCCATCATGTCGTCAGCGTCAGCGCCAAAAGTGCCAGTAAGCCAATTACAGGTAATGCTTAAACTCGCCCGACGGCCTTTACAGCGCAACAGAGATGAGCACTTCCGATACATCACCCGGATGAGCGAGGTGATAGGCAGCCCCGGCTACCCCATGTCAGAAGCAGAAATACAACGTCTGGCAGAAACCAGCTGGGAGCGGACATCGAGCCCTCTGGGCTTTAAACGCCAGCTCGTAGCAATCACTCACGCCGGTGACCGCCGACGCCTGCTGCAGAAGATAAAAGCACGCACCCTGGTGATTCATGGTGCTGATGACCCACTGATTCCGGTCACCATGGGCATCGAAACAGCCTCGCTGATATCCAAAGCCAAACTAAGGGTGATTACTGGCATGGGGCACGACTTTCCTGAGGCTCTGGTGCCAAAACTGAGTCGCTTACTGATCAAGCACCTGAACCGTGCAAACACGGAGTGGCAGCAAAAGCTGAAGAAGAAAAAGCGTACTGAAATTCCCTCGAAGAAGGCAGCCAATGAAGACAGCAGTGACCCGATGGAATGGCTCGAGCCACTGGATAAGCCGGATCAGTCCGGCTGATATCCACTGAACTGACGCGCCATTTCTGCGGCGTAGTTGTCGGTCATGCCTGAGATGTAGTCGAGTGCCCGCATGTAGGCTTCATACAAGGTCCAGTCAGCGCCCGGGGCTGACCGTCCCATCAGCTCAATGATCCGCCGGTTACGGAATGTCGCCTTGCCTGTCTGAACATTCTCGCGCACAGCACCCAGAAAGTTTTCCAGTAACACAGACAGAGTGGCATAGGACCCGACCTCGATCGCAAGCTTGCGACTGTCGTTAAAAATTCGCTCCCGCGCCATCTGCTTGGCTCCGCCAACCAGATTCCGGACCTCGTCCGGGCAATAATCAATAATGCTGCCCTCCAGTGTTCCCGTCAGCAAAGCCTCCTGTTGGCGGATGAACGCGCTTGCCACAGCATTAACCATGGCCTCCATCGCCTGACCACGTAACATCTGCAGGCGACGACGAGGGTTATCTGCTTTCTCAAGGTCATCGAGGATTACCTCCCACTGCTCAATCAGAAGTGGCTGAATCAGGTTCTCCACTTCCTCATACCGCAGCAAGCCAAGCTCAATACCGTCCTCAAGGTCAATCAGGCCGTAGCAGATGTCGTCGGCTGCTTCGAGCAGATACACCAGGGGATGGCGGCACCAGGCGTTTTTACCTGTCGGCAACAACCCCAGACTGGAAGCGACCTCTTTCAGAACCGGCAGCTCCGTATTAAAACAGCCGAATTTCTTTTCCTCGCCGCGCACAACATAGTCGACCGTCCACGGATATTTGAGAAAAGCGCCAAGTGTCCCGTAAGTCAGACGCATACCTCCCTCAAATCTGTGGTACTCCACCTGAGTAACAATACGGAAGCCCTGAGCATTACCTTCATAGGTCTGCAGATCAGCAGCTTCATCAGGGCTGAGCCCCTCAAGAAAATGCGCATTACGGGGATCGACAAAAAAATGCCGGATAGCATCTTCCCCCGTATGTCCGTACGGAGGGTTACCGATATCGTGAGCCAGACACGCGGCCTGAACCATAGCACCGACGTCACTGGCATCCACATGACCGGGCAACTGCTTACCCAGCATCTGCCCTACTCGGATACCCAGCGAACGCCCTACACAACCAACTTCCAGGCTGTGTGTCAGTCGCGTATGAACATGATCATTCTCACTCAGCGGATGCACCTGAGTTTTTCTGTCGAGACGACGGAAAGCTGAAGAAAAGATTATTCGGTCGTAATCTTTATGGAATGGCGTCCGGCCACTCTCAAGCGCCAGGCTGCCCTGATGTTCACCAAAGCGGATCGGAGAGAACAGGCGTTCCCAGCTCATTCTCTGGCCCGATTGCGATTTTTCCTGAGATTCCATAAACAACTTCACTGACATGGCTTGTACTCCGGAGTATAACGTCACTCAGCGCTGGCTTGCAGTTATATGTCCCTTAATCACCTTGCTCATGCACTGATCACCGTTATGCTCAGAAAAAATTCTATATTCTTTAAGCAGGCGACATGCTGAATCGTTACTTTGAACTGATACTTCGTAACCCCCTTATTACTCTGTTTACTGTTCTGTTGGCTCTTATTGCTACTGGCAGTGGCGTTAAAGAGCTGACATTCACCAGCGACTTTCGCGCGTATTTCAGCGAAAAAAACCCTGAATTACGCGCCTTTGAAGCTATGGAGAAACGATTTTCCCGACAGGATAATCTTTATATTCTCGTGTCTTCTGTCGATCAATCTCTGTTTTCAGAAGAAGGTCTGAGCCTTATTGAACTACTTACAGAGGAGGCCTGGACGCTGCCGCACGTACAGCGTGTCGATTCACTTCATAATTTTCAGAATACGGATGTCGATGGCGATGAACTGATTATCGATAATTTTTACCGCATGGATGAGTTGCCAGAAAACTTATCTGAGCTTCAACAAAAAGCCATCAATCACTCCGACCTGGTACTAAAAACCATCAGTGAAAACGGTGAAGTTACCGGAATAAACCTTACGCTCTTTTTACCGGATGGAGAATCCTCACAAGCCTCACTGGACGCCGTCGACGCCGCACGGCAACTTCTCGATTCTACACGCCCGGATTACCCAGGGTTTCTGATCGAGCTAGGCGGCTCTGCAACGTCCAATGTGACTATGGGTGAAGCCATCGGTCAGGACATCAGCTCGCTACTGGTCATATCTTTTGCTGTGATGCTGGTCATTATGCTGGTTATGCTCAGAACCATTTCAGGCGTCGTTCTGGTCACGGCGCTTATTGGCATGTCGGTCCTGATCACTATGGGTTTATTCGGCTGGGCGGGATATACACTCACTCCCCCTACGGGTTTTGTGCCTACTGCCATCATGACCATCGCCGTCGCAGATACCATTCATATTCTGGTGTCGTATTACTTTCACTTACGTGAAGGTGAAGAAAAACGTGAGGCGCTGCTGAATAGCTTACGGATTAATTTTGCGCCGGTATTTATTACCAGCATTACCACCATGGTCGGCGTCCTCGCTCTGAACACCAGCGATTCTCCCCCCTACCGCGATATGGGGAATATGATCGCCGTCGGCGTCATGGTCGCCTGGGCCCTGACCATTACATTTTTACCCGCAGCGTTAACGATACTGCCGGCGCCAGACCGCTTTAAATCAAAGGGCCAGCACCGTTGGATGGATACCTTCGCTGACAGAGTTATACGCCATCACAAAGTACTCTTCATTGTCATGCTGGCGGTCGTCGCTGGCTGTGCCACTATGGCCAACCGCAATATTATTACCGAGCGCTGGCATGAATTTTTTGATGAATCATTCGAAGTCCGGCGGACCGTCGACAATATCGATAAGTCACTGAAGGGGCTTCATGCTCTCTACTTTGTCGCCGACTCACAGAAAAATGATGGTATTAATCAAGTCGATTTTTTACATCAGCTGGATGGATTTGATCAATGGCTGGAACAACAACCCGGTGTCGTCCATGTCAGCTCGTTGACTGACACCATCAAACGCCTGAATAAAAATCTGCATCAGAATAATGATGAGTGGTTTCGGATACCTGAATCATCCGAAGCTGCGGCACAGTACCTTCTGCTGTATGAGCTGTCTTTACCAATGGGGCTGGGACTTGAAACGACCATGACCAGTAACCGCAGTGCGACTCGACTCAGCGCGACGCTTGAGCGCACTGACTCAGCGAGTATCCGGGAGCTGGAAGCACGCGCGGTCGAGTGGGCAAAGACACATGCGCCACTGCTTAATATTACCGAGACAACGGGTCTGGATGTGGTGTTCGCCAACCTGACACACCGTAATGTATCGTCGATGCTGGAAGGAACGGCACTGGCATTGGTATTGATTTCGTTATTGATGGTTGCCGCGCTGCGCTCGTTCCGTCTTGGCGTCATCAGCATGGTGCCGAATGTTTTCCCTGCTCTGATGGCCTATGGGCTCTGGGGTATTCTGGTGGGACACGTCGACACCGCCACCTCAGTGGTTGCCTGCCTCTCTTTGGGGATCGTCGTCGACGATACCGTGCATTTTCTGAGTAAGTACAACTACGCGCGCGTGACTCTGGGTCGGAATGTCGAGGATGCGATTCGGTATGCCTTCCAGACAGTCGGCGTCGCCTTGCTAATCACGTCAGCAATTCTGGTCGGTGGTTTCACCGTTATGGAGTTTTCACACTTCCAGCCAAGCCGGGCGATGGGACTCTTACTGGCACTGACTATTGCCGTTGCACTGATCATCGACTTTCTGCTGTTGCCGCCACTGCTACTCCTGGTGGACCGGCGCCAGCAATCCACTCTCGATGATGCCGTCAAAGATAAACTGAACGGCCAGAGCGCACAGTAATACCCCCATTACCCGCATAATCACATGCATTCCGGTTACCCCCAGCAAGCGGGTAATCGGAGTTGCAGCAAACAGACAGATCAACGTCAGAATCATAATGGCCAGAATGCACACAACCACGGTGGCTTGCTGATAAATATCGCTGGCGTGGGCCATCATCAGCATAACGGCCCCCATACTTCCGGGCCCGGCAATCAGAGGCAATGCCATGGGGAACACAGAAACATCCTGACGCTCCTGTGTTTCTTCGTCCTCAAGTTCGGTTGTACTGCTGGCCCCCGAAGTCCTCGCAAACACCATTTCGATGCCAATCAACAGCAAAATAATGCCACCGGCAGTACGTAATGAGGCCATCGAAATTCCCAGAACGGACAACAAGGCCTCACCCAGGATGGCGAAAATGAGTAAGACTATAGTCGCAACCACAACAGACCGGATCGCCGTTTTCTTACGTTTCTGATCCGAATATTCAGATGTTAACGCCGCAAAAATAGCGGAAATATCAATCGGACTGACCGTCGCAAACAGCGTGGCCAGTGTGATTGCAGCGATTTCTAGCACAACTCAACCTTGTTTTATCCTGTTCAACTTTGACTCTAGCACTCCCCCAAAGTCGACTCCAGTGAATGCCCGTAATCCGGGCGTTAATACCAAGGTCTAGCTGTTCTGCGACATCCCTCAAGGCTAGTTTGGTGAAGTACCAATAAAAACGAGGAGTGGGTTATGGCTTTCCGATCTGATGAAGACAAAAAGGCCTATTGGCGTAAAAACCTGAATCTGATGTTCGTACTGCTGGTGATCTGGGCAGTCGTTTCATACGGATTCGGCATTCTGTTACGCCCTGTGCTGGACGCAATTCCAGTCGGTGGCGTTGGCCTTGGCTTCTGGTTCGCACAACAGGGGTCCATCTATGTGTTCCTTGGCATTGTGTTTTTCTACGCCAAAAAAATGCGCGAACTCGACCGTGAGTTCGGCGTTGATGATGACGAATAAGAGGAGCCTGATATGGATCTGCAAACCTTAACCTATATCGTAGTGGGACTGACGTTCTCACTCTACATCGGTATCGCTATCTGGGCTCGCGCCGGAACGACAGGTGAGTACTATGCGGCTGGCCGCGGTATTCACCCGGTCGCCAACGGTATGGCAACGGCCGCGGACTGGATGTCAGCCGCGTCATTTATCTCCATGGCGGGTCTGATTGCCTTTAAAGGCTACGACGCCTCTATCTTTCTGATGGGCTGGACCGGTGGTTATGTGCTGTTGGCACTCTGCCTTGCACCTTACCTGCGTAAGTTCGGTAAGTTCACTGTGCCTGACTTTATCGGTGACCGTTTCTATTCAAGCACCGCCCGTATCGTGGCAGTGATCTGTCTGATCGTCGCTTCGCTGACCTACGTAATTGGTCAAATGAAAGGTATCGGTGTGGCCTTCTCCCGCTTCCTCGACGTGGACTACGCGACCGGCCTGTATTCAGGTATGGCAATCGTATTCTTCTACGCCGTACTCGGTGGTATGAAAGGTGTTACCTATACACAGATCGCGCAATACTGTGTACTGATTTTCGCTTACACCGTCCCTGCGGTCTTTATCTCACTGAACCTGACCGGTAACCCTCTGCCTCAGCTGGGCCTGATCGGTGACACGGCTGACGGTACACCGCTGCTGCTGAAACTCGACCAGACGCTGGTTGACCTGGGTTTTGCGGAATACACGGCTCAGAAAGGTGGTACCTTCAATATGATGATGTATACGCTGTCTCTGATGCTGGGTACAGCCGGTCTGCCACACGTCATCATTCGTTTCTTCACTGTACCTAAAGTGAGCGACGCACGTACCTCTGCTGGCTGGGCTCTGCTGTTCATTGCGATCCTGTATACCACTGCGCCTGCGGTAGGTTCTATGGCTCGTCTGAACCTGACCAACACTATTCAACATGGTGAAGTCGGTGACCCACAAGGCAACCTGGTGTATGAAGAACGTCCTGACTGGTTCAAGAACTGGGAAAATACCGGCCTGCTGCAGTTCGAAGATAAGAACGGTGATGGTCGTATTCAGTACTACAACGATGGCAATGCTGAGTTTGCTGCAAAAGCAGAAGCTGAGTACGGCTGGAAAGGTAACGAGATGGTGAAAGTCGACCGTGACATCATGGTACTGGCCAACCCTGAAATCGCGAAGCTGCCGAACTGGGTGATTGCTCTCGTCGCTGCCGGTGGTCTTGCCGCTGCACTGTCGACCGCTGCCGGCCTGCTTCTGGCGATCTCAACAGCGATCTCTCATGACCTGCTGAAGCGTACCTTTATGACAGGCATCAGTGAGAAGAGCGAGCTCTTATCAGCGCGTATCGCGATGGCCGGTGCAATTCTGGTGGCGGGCTACCTTGGCCTGAACCCTCCGGGTTTCGCAGCACAGGTAGTGGCTCTGGCCTTCGGTCTGGCTGCTTCCTCGATCTTCCCAGTGCTGATGATGGGTATCTTCTCGACGAAGGTGAACAAGCAAGGTGCAATCGCCGGTATGCTGACAGGCCTGCTGAGCACACTGCTCTACATCTTCAGCTACAAGGGCTTCCTGTTTATTCCTGGCACTGAACTGCTGGCGAATACTCCGGATAACTGGTTCCTTGGTATTGCTCCAGAGGCGTTTGGTGCACTTGGTGCCCTGCTCAATTTCATCGTGGCCTTTGTGGTATCGAACATGACGGCACCTGTGCCTGACGATATCCGTAAGATGGTTGAAGACATCCGCGTACCGAAAGGTGCAGGAGGCGCTCAGGATCACTGATTAAAGCAGTGGTTCTACACAAAAAAAGCCCCGGCAGTGCCGGGGCTTTTTTTTGGATCTTCAATCGCCTGTTAGCGCAGCGTTTCGACAAATTCGATAACAGGCTCAGCACTGCTTGCCTTAAAAAACAACAGTGGTGACATGGTACCGATAATCGTCACGTGGGACGTACCTTCCAGTTGCTGAATAGCGACATCTTTACCAGCTTCCTGAAGCTTGTCTGCCATGGCAAAGCTGTTTCTTTGCGGGTCAACCAGGTCATCATCTTCTGGAACCAGAAGCAGCGCGGGAACGACAGCCTCGGAAGCAAACTCTATCGGATTTGAGTCTGGCGGATAATCCGGATGAAAGAATACAGGCTTCACCTCTTCGATTTTGATCGGATAAAGATCGTATGGTCCGGCAATGCCTACCCAGCCATTTAAGACGTCTGAACGATCAAGATTCTCACGCCCAAGCCAGGTCTTATCCAGTGCCATCATGGCCGCATTGTAGGCTCCGGCACTGTGCCCAACCAAAGTCATTCTAGAGTCAGGGTTGTATGCCTGAAGATCTCCGGAACGGATTATTTCGGATAACTTACGGACGGCTCCCGCGCTGTCGTACAGAAACTCGGGGTAACGCACTTCCGGATAGAGACGGTAGTCAGCAACGGCGACAATATAGCCTTCACTGGCCAGTCGCCGGCCGACAAAACGGTAGTCACTGCGCGAGCCACTATTCCAGCTGCCGCCATAAAAAAAGAGAATAACTGGTGTCTTCTCTTCCGGTGGACGACGTTCTTTTTTCTCAGGAAGGTACAGATCGAGCTTGTGGCGTTCATGCTCACCGTAAGCGATGTCTTTACGAAGATCTGCGTTGTAAACGTTCGAAATTCCGTTCACGAGGCCCAATGGGCTACATGCACTTAAGATCGAGGCTATGGGGAGCCAGATCAATTTTTTCATTAACTCTGAACCTGAGGAGTAAAAGATCCGACATCAACCAGATCAGAAATACAAAAAGCCGGCCCTCGTAAGCAGCCAGCTTTCAGCTTATTGGTAAATCAAAGAACGGCCAGAGCGGCGTCGTAATCCGGCTCATCGGCAGTTTCACCCACTTGTTCGATATGCAGCACAGAGCCATCCGTATCAACAACCACAACAGAGCGTGATAGCAGCCCGGTCAGCGGCCCTTCAACGAAGGTTACGCCGTAGTTATCGCCAAAACTGGAGCGGAAAGTGGAACCAACGAGTACGTTATCAATGCCCTCGGCGCCACAGAATCTCGCCATCGCAAAGGGCAGATCAGCAGAGATACAGACAACAACAACGTTATCCAGCGACGCGGCTTTCTCATTAAACTTACGCACAGAAGTAGCGCAGGTAGGCGTATCAACAGACGGGAAGATGTTCAGAATAACCCGCTTCCCCGACAGGCTATCAAGAGTCAGATCACTGAGATCTGCGGCTGCAAGAGTAAAACCAGGCGCTTTTGAACCTACTGGTGGCAGCTCACCAGCCGTTGAAAAAGGATTGCCTTGCAAAGTAACAGTTGCCATGAGTCGTCTCACATCGATGAAATGGACGATTACTATGCTATGGCTCGATAGGTCTTTCAATCATTCTTAGTAAAGAAAATCCCGATGGCGACAAAACAGTTCTTTCACCATCGGGAACAAACTCATTGATGAATGATATCGGGGCGCATAGGCGCCAGCGAGCGTATCAGTCGGTTCTGAGCAGTCTGAGGCGTTCCTGCATCATCCATAGCTGCCTGTAGCAGCTCGACTACCCGATTAAACTCCGCCTTTGTTATCTTCATGCCGGCATGAACGTCTTTCATGGAGTCACCGGTATACTCACACGGCCCACCACTTTCATGACAGAACTGCTCAATGAGCTTTTCTCGAAGTCGGGTGATATCCGTGCCTTCGAAGAACTTTACGATGTTCTGGTCGAAAGATATTTCATTAATAAAATTATCAACAATCTTCTCAACGCCTTCTTTGCCACCGAGCTCCTGATAGTAACCATCCGCCTGAGCGACATTGAAACAGGTCAGGCCTGAAAACAAGGCAGCAATATAAATCAACTTTTTAATCATGATACGTCCTTATTTAAACCAGCTTGAAATCGAAAAATAGAAGCCATCCTGATCTTCACTACCGGCAATACTACCAAGTTCGGCATAGGCAAGAGTCAGGTTGACGTTTTTGTTCGGGAACCAGGCGATGAATACATCACTGAAACTGTCTTCATCGAATGCACTCAGGTTATCGGGCTTTTTCCGGTATTCAGCTCCAATAGCCAGGTCATCTCTCAGCAGTACCAGAGCGGATACTTCAGGCTGTAATGTGTAGCCCGACTCTTCGTCGCCACCGTATCCTAACAGTCCCATCTGATTTGCCTGCGTTGCCCGCAATGTGGCATTCCATAAAAAGTGATAGCCTGCGACAGCCGCCAGATGAACTTTGGTCGCAGATACGTAGTAATCAATGCCTGAATCGCTATCTTCGGCTCCTACCGCGTCTGCAATATCGCCATCGAGAAGCCGTTTATACTGAATACCTGCTGCAACCTGTGGTAGAGCACTATAAATAGCATCCCCATAAATCCGGTATTTAGCTCCGTAAATTTCCTGCCTCAGATCTCCTGCTACGCCTTTAATTTCGAAGCTTTGCAGAGCAGCACTGATTTCAAACCGATTGTCGTAACTGGCTGAAACCCCATTTACCTTCAGGCGGAAATCTTGCACGTCGGTCGACGTGTGAAATGCACCAATGGAATATTCGCCTTCATCGGCATAGCCGCTGATGACCGCCCATGGAGTCAGACCACCGCCAGCTCCACCCTCAAGCTGAGTGACGCCAGATGTCGCTAACAAGCGTGAACCCGCATTGACATCAGCGACGGCCAGAGTGGATATGGCTACCGCTGTTAATGTGATTAGTTTAGTCTTCATTTTTCCTCCACCAGACGGTCTGGATTAAATTCCTGCAACCATTGCCCCAGTGCATCCCGGGACATGGGTTTAGCAAAAAAGTATCCCTGAATATAGTCGCATCCGAGCGTAGCCAGGAAATCGAGCGATTCTTTGTCCTCGACGCCCTCAGCAATTACTGACAGCCCCAGCTCATGGGCCATAGAAATTGTCGAACGAACAATAATCTGATCATCTGCACGGCTCGCTAATCTCAGAATGAAGCACTTATCGATCTTCAGTTCATGCACGGGCATCATCGCTAGTTTCGACAGTGCTGAATATCCAACGCCGTAGTCATCGATGGATAACCTGAAACCGCGACTACGATAGTAATTGAGAAGATCCAATGATTTGTCGACATCCGTCATCATGTCCCGCTCGGTGACTTCCAGACAGATATCTGCAGCATCCAGATTATTTTCAATTAGCTTCTGATCAATCAGCACCCGCAAGTTATCGTTGCTCAGATCCTGAGCTGACATATTGATCGATAACTGCAATGAAATTCCGGCTCGCTTCATATCTGCCTGATCGTCCAATACCCGGCCTATTACCCAGGACGTGACCAGGCCAATGAGTCCCGTCTGTTCTGCGAGCTCGATAAACATATCAGGTGGGATAAATCCCTCATCCGGATGAAACCAACGGATCAGAGCTTCGGCTTTATCAACTTCCCCGGTACGCACGTTGTATTTCGGCTGGTAATACATCTGCAACTGGTCGTCGTCGTTCTGGAGTGTTTCTTTCAGGTATTTAAGAATTTTCACCTTTTTCAGGTGAACTTTATCCTGACCTTCACGGAAGTAATAAAGCGGAGTCGCTGTGGTGATCGCATGCTCTAGTGCGACCTTGCCTCGGCGTAGAAGCTGTGACGGCGATTCCGCCTGATCAGGGTAAACAATAAATCCCGCGCGATAGTCTACCGTCAGACTGATATCATCTATTTGCATAGGTGCAGCCAGGTCGTTCAACACTCGCTGACAGGAAAGAATTTTCTGCGCCGTCGTTTCCTGATCCTCAGTTACTGGCAGCAGCATTGAAAACTCGTCTGCCGAGTGTCTTGAGGCTATGCCCTCAAAAGCAACCTTTTGTAAACGCTTAGCAACGGTGACCAGACATTCGTCACCAATCTCTATACCCAGTGTGTCGTTGATGGTTTTAAAACCGACCAGATTTAAGCCGAGGAGAATAAACCTATCACCACGCTCAGCAATTCCCGAGACGGCTTCAATCATGGCATCACGATTCAATAAACCCGTAAGTGAGTCATGCGATGCCTGATAAAGAATGCGCTCTTCACGCTCGGCCAGATCAACTTTCATGCGCCGGAAGGCACGGGTCAGACTACCAACATCCGAACTCGTCACGGGTATCTCAGACATGTCGCTGTATACACCACGAGCTATTTCACGCGCTTTTCCAGTAAGGATTACTAAAGGTTTCGTCAGTCGTTGGCTGATAACAAAACTACCGATCACGGCAATGATGAGTACGAGAACTGCGATCGCAAGAATCTGATTTCTGATGAATTCGTAGGATCTAAAGTACGACGACAGATCCTCTGTCATAAATACTCTGACGGAACTATCGTCAGTGGAAAGATCGACCTCCCGACTGGAATACTTCTGTACACGCTGGAATGGCAAACGCACGAGACTCGTCAGGTTGTCTGGTGCACGGATCGCCTCCACCACAGAACTCAGATCTGGCAAAGACGTTTCCACGACCCAATTGGCCTGTTGACCGGGAAGCCCGTTGGTAAAGGTCAGGTGAATAGTCGATTGTGCGATCCATTTACGGATATCTTCCGGGCGCACTCTGGTACCGATACCTGCCATCGCGGTCAGACGTGGGGCCCGTACGGGCACTATTGCCATGTGATAAATGGCGTCGCCAACGACCAGAAAGTCTGCAAATGTTTTTCCGGTGCGAACTTCCCCTATGGCACGATCATACGAAAAGCGCTGCCCACGGGTCAGTGCAGGTTCGGTCGATACAACGACCCGACCATCCAGATTTACAATGACCATAAGATCCGAACTGACACGCTCACCATGGTTCTGCAACATGCTGAGAATCGTCTCTGCGTCATTAGTAGCGACAGCCTGCTTGAAACCAAAGTCAGAGACCAACAAGGTCGCATTATTAATCAGTTGTTGTCGCCTTGCGTAAATTGCAGTTGTGAAGCTCTTTACACCTTCGCGCATCTCCTGATTGACCGTTTCACGAATGGCACTGCCGCTGCTCAACAAAACAAGTATCAATACCGTACAGGAAGATACGACAACCAGTGCTGCTGTAAACGTTAGTAACTGAGCCCTGAGGCTGAAAGGTGCGCCTTTTAAACCAAGCACGGATCTACCTTCTCATCCCATTGCCAAAACCGCCGTGGTTATGCCAACTAGCTTTGGTCTCGACAGGAGGGAGCTCAGGGTTAATAGCAATCAAGTAGTCTGAATCACCACTCTGATAATTCTGCAGGCCTTGTGCCGTCAGCGTTATCTGGTCGGTTTCGACTGCCGACAAGCGCTCATGCCAGATACGCAATTCTTCTATTTTTCCCTCAGCCCGGATCAGTGCTTCGCCATTTCGACCGGTAACACCCGAACTGAAACCAGTCGGTGTTACGTAGATATAGCCAATCATGTCATCGTGGATATTGCATCCGAGCACAACAATGCCCGGCTCACCGAATTCGATCGGAGCCTCAGGGACATCTGCGTACAGTTTGATTTCGAATACCTTCGGAGCAGAAAACGAATAAACATGATGGCGGATGTTATCGCTGTTGGGGAAGGAAACCAGATCGCTTTGATTGACCGAGAGCACACGGGGAGCAAATTTACGCTCAACCTGATCCATCAGAGCGATCGTCGGTGCTACTTCAGTCGGACTGTCAGTGCGTACAGAGACCACGGCATTTCCCATCGGCTGCCCCGCCATATCTGTGATCTTTATCCGATATTCCTGAGCAGAGAGCCGAAAGGCGAAAAGAAGACAGAAAGACAGAATCAGTACCCGGATGCAACAGCCTCCCAGCTTGTCATTCATACGACTTTGTTCTCCTGAAATACAGTCAACAAACCGGCATGCGGTTAAATTCAGAGGCAGTGAAGCGAGCATTAACGTCTGGCTGTTGGTTGTTTCACCGCTTTATATTAAAGGTAGTCAACAAGTGTCTGTCGCGCAAAGTCAGATATGTAATGTGTGCACCTGAAATAGGCTTTCAGGCCTCTCTTTTCGAGCCAGTGCATGGTCGCAGCGGAGCTAGGACGAGCCCTTCTGCAGCTTGATGAACATCAACGCTGTGGATACTACATCGCCCAGTGCCGTGTGCCGATCAATCACAGGGACATCGAGATCGCGTGCCAAGCCCTCAAACGTCAGATCAAGGTTTACCTCAGGTATGTAGCGCCGCTTCTGCCTGACATAAAGCTCCGACACTTCAATAAATCGATTAGGCAATTCAAAGCCATATAAGTCTCGGATATAACGATTAAGGATTGCTCTATCGTATTCGATATAAAAACCACAGATGGGTCGATTGCCAACGAAGTCGAGAAACTGCTGCACGGCATCCGCAGTAGCAACGCCGTGTTTACGATCTTCTTTCCTCAGGTAGTGAATCCTGACGGCGTCGGGATGTGTTACAGCATCCGAACGAACGGTGAGGTCAAGCGCCGATGAAAGCTCAATCGACCGACCACTGACAACGACCGCAGCGAGACTTAACAACTGACCTTTTTTTTTGTCGAACTCACTGGTCTCGCAATCCACAACAACGACGTCATCGCCGGTGTAGGGCTCCTCCATATGTGCCCAGCGCTCGGGTGGTGGCCGATACCCCGGCAGCCGCCGCTTTAACCAGAGAGGAAGTCTCACAGGTTCTCCAGGTGATAATGACTGACCAACCACTGTTTGAACTTCTTCACCCTATGCAATCCGTGACGCAATAACGACCGATCAACACTGCGCAGGTCAGATACTTTCAGTTGCTGCGTGAGTCCAGGATTCTTTTCCGCCTTTTCCAACTGATGACGAAGCCGGATTCTGAGGAATAATACGAGTGAGTCTTTCAGGCCCTGGGCAACCTCTTTGCTCAGAACCTCCTGCTCTGCGAGACGGTCGATACGGTCAAAGGTATTGGTCTCATACAACCCATGCTCGAACGCCAGAGCCCGCACGCCATGAACGAGAGGGAAGATGCCTCCTTTTTTGATATCGATGGCGCCGTGATCTTCCCGGATATTGCCCAGAAGAGTCAGTGGAGTCTCGAATTGCAAAGCAGGTCTCGCGAACCAGGAGGCAGCGATACTCGATCTCAGCGACTCGTGATGCCAGGCGCCACGAATTTCCTCAAATAATTCGCTATTGCCTGCGATGGGCTCCGCATCCATCAGGATCGCCATATTCATCATGGCCTCGGGAGATGAGTTGTTTAACCACTTACCTACGCGTGCGCGCCACTCGCCCGCCGTGTGTATCCAGGCATCGTTAATAAACATAACGCCACCAGGACAACGCGGATAACCAAAATCCAGAAGTACCTGATGCAACTTCTGAAGAGACGGCATCAGTGCATCCTTCACATGGTCATCGCGGATGATGATGGCGTTGTCCTGATCCGTTTTCAGAATCTGCTCACCACGGCCTTCACTCCCTAATACCAGTAAGCAGACCTGAGAGTTCAGTTTATCCGGAACTAATAACTCGAATGCTTTACGAATAAGACGTCGATTCAGCGTAGTAATCAGCGACATGATCGCCATGACTTTTACACCCTGCCCAGACAGGTTCGCGATCAGGCTTTCAAGGCGCCCTGCTGCAATCACCAGATCCTCTATTGAGCGAGCCTGTTCAATTCGCATCGCAACAATATGAGAGTGCGTTGAGAACGTACTGAGCATGTCCATCAACTCAAGTACACCAACGATTTCTTTGTTTCTGGTTACAACGACACGTTCAATCTGATGCTGGGTCATTTTTAACAAGGCATTGAACAGGTACTCACCTTCTTCTACCGTAATCAGATCAAAACAGGCGACCTCTGCAACCCGTGTTTCTTTCGGCAGAGAGTGGTTAAGAACGGCGTGCAACAGATCAGAGCCTGTCACGATCCCACGTCGCTCGCCATCACGGACTAACAGTGCATCATGCTTTTCATCACGCATCATTCTGGCGGTACGGACCAGTGTCGTCTGCCCCGTAACGTAGACGGGCGTGCGCATCGTATCGCCATCAACCTGCGCCAGAATAAACTCAGAAACTTCGCCACCACGCTGCTCCACGAGAGATTGCTGGGTTCCCAGATCCGTTCTGAAATACACAGAAAAATCATCCGAGCTATTAAGAAGCTGAATAAAATCTTTCGCTTTCAGGAGGTAGCAAAGCGTTTCTTCGATGGCAGTAAACCTGTGTTTACAGCTGCTCTCGAGTACCGCCCGAACATCGAACATGTCCTCAGTACCATACTGAGTAAACACCTGATCATCGTCGTCGGTTTCTTCCACAACGCCTTTGTATAAGATGTAAATACCGGGGGATTCCTGCCCCACTTCAAGAATCACTTCTCCGGCAGGAAAAAATACAAGATCAAGCCGGCTTTTAAGCCACGCCAATTCTTTTTCTGCAAGGAAGCTGAAAGGAGGCTGGTCAAGATTAATCTGTAAGCTCATAGGCCATTCCCTTTTTCATCCTGAGCCTGGCGGCCGCGCCTGGATACCAGCCACATAACGCCAACCGCCGTGAGTAAAGCAAAGAGTGCCGGGTGACGCCATGCAAAGAGAGGCTCTCCGTCTGCGGAAAAATATCCCCAGACCAAAGGCCCACACACCACCGCAATCACAGTGGCAGCCAGACCGGCGAGACCACCGGCAAGTGCACCAGCGGAAGTTAACCGATCACAGTACAAAGCACCCAGTAGCAGTGGCACATTCACACTCGCTGAGAAAGCAAACGCAAGACCAACAAGGTAAGCGACATTTTCAGTCTGCCAGAATAATGCCAGGAAAGCTGAACTGAGAACGGTCACAGTCGAAGCTAGCCGATGCAAATGGCGCTCATTCCAGCCTTTATTTGCGTTGTTAAGGGTTCGTGCATACCAATCGTGTGAAAAAGCCGAACTGCCTGTAAGGACTAACGAGGTCATCACTGAAAACAGAACGACAACAAGTATTGCCACCAGCACAGCAGTGAGAAACTCGCCACCGATACTTTGCGCTAAGTGCACCAATATCAGGTTGCTGCCCGCATTGGTCACCGGAGTCTCAGTCTGATCAAGAAGGTTGATGGTAAGAAAACCCAGAAGGATGATCAGAATATAAAAAATACCGATCATACCCGTGGCGTAAAACACCGACATCCGCGCACGCCGTTCATCAGCAACAGAAAAGAAGCGACTCATTACATGAGGGAGCCCGACTGGGCCAAGAATTAACGCAATCCCCAGGCTGAATAAGGCTAAAGGTGAGTCCTTACTCACTGCGCCACCGTTAATCACTGAGGTCGCTTTCCAGACATCAATGCTGAATAACTCGGACAGACTGGAGCTTGCGCGATCAAAAGCCAGTGCCGTTATCACCAACATCAGAGTGATGACCAACCCCGCTTTTATCATCTGCGCCCGGGAGGAAAATATCATGCGACCTGTTAAAGCCGTCACCAGAGCCAGCGCGGTCAATGCCGTCACTAACAACTCATAGCCGACATCGAAAATGTAATTAAGTAGCCACGCCATCGCAATAAACTGAGCAGAGAGATAAATCACGACCACAGGGAAGTAACCCAATGTCGCGACAAGCACGACGCGACGATCAGAAAACCTGTCTTTAAGCACATCAGCGAGCGTGAAGTGCCCTATTGTTCTCAGCTTATCTGCAAGCAAAATCAGAATAATCGGCCAACCAGAAAAAAATCCGACGGCATAGAGAAGTCCGCTGTAACCGGAAAACAGTATCAGACCAGTAATGCCCAGTAATGATGCTGCTGACAGATAATCTCCTGTAATAGCGAGTCCGTTCCTCAGACCGCCATACTCGCGACCTGCGGCGTAGAATTCAGCGGCGGTGCGAATCCGATTAGCACTCCAGATCATCAGAATCATTAAAGGAAGTGCAGTCAGGACAAAATACAGTGCCGTATTACTCATCAGCATTAAACCTCGACGTCCTGCCTGATCCGTTCGAGCTCATCATCAAATACAGTGTTCATTTGTTTGACGTAAACGCCAGTCACCAGGAACTGAAACAGGATAAGCATGATGGCTGCAGGAATGAGCCAAGGAGTCGGATTCTGTGCACTGACCGGCTGCAACAGTACCTGAGGGAAAGAGACAAAGACAAAAAGAAAACTCAGGTAACAGGTAAGCAACACGACGGCGACACTTGCACGATACTGCCGGATACGGACCCGCAATCGCTGATACTCTGGATGTATCAGAAGCTTCGCACGATACTCTTTGGCGTTCGAGTTTTGACTGAAGTTGAGATGCGAGGGCATTGGCCGGTCCCGGGCAAATACTGGACTATCAGTTTACCGCCTGAGCTGGCTTTTCTCTGCCCTACCATAGTAGAAGTGAAAAGCTCTATCATATCGCTGCGTTCTGGCCCAATAATTGAAGATGCATCTGATGAAAATAGTGTTAGGCTGAAAGAAAATAACCGGAAAAATGTATGATTCCTGACTGGCATCTACTGCTTCTTTCACTAGCTTATATCGCCATTCTCTTCGCAGTTGCCTGGTACGGCGACAAGCGTGCGATTTCAGGTAACCCCGTCCATAACCGCCCACTGGTGTACAGCCTTTCACTCGCAGTCTACTGCACGTCCTGGACGTTTTACGGTGCGGTCGGTCAGGCCGCCAGCAGTGGCTGGCTGTTTATGGCGATATATGTCGGCCCGATTATATTTCTGTTGCTGTTATGGCCACTCCTCGAACGCATTATCCGTATCACCAAAGAGAAGCGCCTGACGTCTATCGCCGATTTTATTGCCACCCGATATGGTAAAGACCATTCACTGGCCATTCTGGTCACAGTGGTTGCAGTTGTTGGGGTGATTCCGTATATCGCGCTGCAATTAAAAGCCATTTCGACGACCTACGAGTTACTGACCCAGCCGCTAGGGTTCAGCCACCCTATTCCCGAGCTTATATTTCAGGACACAGCCTTCTATATCACGCTCCTGATGGCGCTTTTCGTTGTCATGTTTGGCACCCGGGATATTGATGCCAGCGAGCAACACCCCGGCATGATACTGGCTGTCGCATTTGAATCTGTCGTAAAGCTCGTCGCCATGGTGGCGGTTGGCCTTTGGGCGATTTATTCACTCTACGATACTCCGGGCGATGTGGTACGTATTGCCCGTGAAACTGACCCCGACCATCCGTTATTTAACAGCAGTTTCATCTCTGTCTCCTTTATGCTCCAGACCCTGCTCGCCGGCATAGCCATTCTTTGTTTACCACGACAGTTTCAGGTAGGAGTAATCGAGAATGAATCCACGCGCCACATCCAGTCGGCACGATGGATGTTTCCTCTCTACCTGGCACTCATGTTGTTATTTGTTGCGCCACTGGCACTCTCCGGCCATCTGTTTATGAAAGACCTTGGCTTCTCGCCCGACTCATACGTTGTCAGCCTGCCATTGACCATGGGGGCAGACGCTTTAGCCATGTTTGCCTTCATCGGTGGCGCTAGTGCTGCCACGGGTATGATCATTGTCGCAACCATTGCGGTCAGCACCATGATTTCAAATGAAGTCGTGCTGCCTGTTATTTTCCGCCGTCAGCAACGTGACGGACAGCAGCTGGAATCTGTTCAACAGCTGGTTCTGACAGTCCGTCGTCTTGTTATTGGTCTGCTTCTGTTGAGTTCATATGTCTTTTACCGCTTCGCCGGAGGGCTGGAGTCTCTGGCAGCGATCGGTCTTCTGTCGTTCGCTGCCATCGCTCAGTTCGCGCCCGCGCTGTTTGGCGGATTACTTTGGCAAGGCGGTAATCGTCAGGGGGCCATTGCGGGTATTCTCGGTGGCATATTTATCTGGTTTCAGCAGCTGTTCTGGCCCGTTGTCAGCCAACAGCTGGGCGCAGACAGCGTCGATGTGCTCATACCATACGCCCTGCTAGGTTTCGATATGGACGATTTCAGCTTCGCTGTCATTGTCAGCCTGATGGTTAACATCACGCTATATATTGTATTTTCTGTGGTCTCTACAGCTCCTGTAAGAGAGCGTATGTTGGCGAACGAGTTCACCAGTATGCGTGCAGCACCAGAGCGACGCCCGAAAAGCAGCCTGGACTGCAAAGTCGACGATGTCAGGGTCGTTCTGGAACGTATTCTTGGTCAGGAAAAATCTGATAGCTTCTTCCACGTTTATCAGGGAACGCACGGCCTTCAGTACGACAATGCCGCCGCTTCAAATGAACTCTTACATGATGCTGAAGAGCTGCTCGGCTCTGTCGTAGGGTCATCTTCTGCACGATTGATTTTTTCTACTTTATTGGGCGGCGAGCAGATCCAGCTCAAGGATCTTACTCTTCTCGCCAGCGAAGCATCTAACGCCTATGCTTTGAGTCGGGAACAACTCCAGGCAGCGCTGGAAAATATTCGACAAGGTGTCAGCGTTATTGACCGCGACCTCAAGCTCGTCGCCTGGAATAACCGCTACTCAGAATTATTCGAATACCCCAGTGGGTTTATACATGTGGGTAAACCGATTGAAGAAGTCATCGCCTACAACGCCATGCGTGGTTTCTGTGGCCAGGGCGAAGTCGAAGACCAGGTCCAGCGACGTATGCAGTTCCTGAAAACCGGTTCGGCGCACGAATTCGAGCGACAGCTCCCCAACGGCGTCGTCGTGTCCATGCAGGGACACCCGATGCCCGACGGCGGTTTTGTAACCAGTTTCACGGATATTACCGTTCACAGGCAGGCAGAACGTGCATTAAAAGAAGCGAACATCAGCCTCGAACGCCGCGTTGAAAAACGCTCCGAAGAATTGGATGAACTGGCCGCACAGCTTATCGAAGCCAACCAGAGTAAAACCCGGTTCCTGGCTGCCACAGGCCATGACCTGATGCAGCCTCTGAATGCCGCTAAGCTGTTTGCATCGACTCTGGCGCAACAGTCCCTGTCCGAAAAACAAAGTGAGTTGCTGGAGCATCTGGAGGGCTCACTGCAATCGGCAGAGGAAGTACTTTCGCACCTTGTTGAAATATCTAAGCTCGACTCCGGCAACATGGAACCTAAGCCCATACCCCTGTCGCTGGAGCGAATCCTTAAACCTCTTCGGGATGAATTTGGTGCCTTGGCCGAACAGCGCGGTATCAACTTTAAGGTCAGGCACACCAGCGCCTGGGTTATCAGTGACGCTCACTGGCTACGACGCATCATCCAGAACTTTATCAGTAATGCTGTGCGCTACACCGAAAAAGGCGGCATTCTGGTCGGCTGTCGTCATCGTGGCGACAATCTCAGGCTTGAGGTATGGGATACAGGTCCCGGCATACCGGATGATAAAATTGAGGAGATTTTTCGCGAGTTCCGCCGTCTCAATAACACACGGCAAGACAGTAAGGGGCTGGGGCTCGGGCTTGCGATTGTTGAGCGTATGGCAAAGCGGATGGATCATCCGATTCAGGTAACATCTAAGCCAGGAGCAGGAACCTGTTTCGCTATTACTCTGCCCTTAACCGCAGCTCAGGCTGAAGAGGCGGTAGCAGTTCATACCACGCCGCAGGCTGCCAGCTTCGCGCATCTGAAGGCCTTCTGCATCGATAATGATCCGGAAGTCCTGGAAGGCATGAAAGCTCTGCTCTCAAGCTGGGGCTGCGACATTTTCGCAGCCCAGAATGAAATTGATGCGGAAGATATCCCATTTAAACCCGACATCATGCTGGCTGATTTTCAACTGGACGGCGATGTTACGGGGCTGGATGTGATGTCGCGACTGCGGGAAAAGTTTGGTGATATTGAAATTCCGGGCATTCTGATTACTGCAGACCCGCGCACACAAGTGGCTGAAAAAGCGAAACAGGATGGTTATCAATTCCTCGGTAAGCCTGTAAGACCGGCATCCCTCAGGGCATTGATGCGCCGCATTGCCAAACACTGATACGGCAGACAGACATAGAGGCCTTACTCGGCCTCACCAACCGGATCTGATGCCAGGTCATTACGTTCTATGTCGAGCGTCTGTACAGCAATCACCGCCTGAGTCCGGGTGCGTACGCCCAGCTTGCGAAATATTGCCGTGACGTGCGCCTTAATCGTCGCTTCACTGACTTCCAGGTCATAGGCGATCTGCTTATTCAACATACCTTCCGACATCATTGTCAGCACCCTGAACTGCTGGGGCGTCAGGCTTGCCAGTTTTTGCGCCAGATCCATAGATACTGTGTCTGGTGCATGCTGATGCTGCCGGGCTTGCTTGGGTAGATAAATATCCCCTTTGAGCACCTCACCTATAGCAGCAGAGATCTCTTCCAGCGACGAAGACTTAGCGATGTACCCCGATGCTTCGTGATCAATCGCCTGACACATAACGGCAGGGTCTTCACAGGCAGACACAACCATCACCGGTATCTCAGGGTAATGAGAACGAAGGAATACCAGACCCGAATAACCGTGCGCCCCAGGCATATTGAGGTCCAGAAGAATCAGGTCTGTATCTGCATGGCCTTCAACCACGGTCTGAAGCTCCGGCAAGGACTCAGCCTGAACGATCTCAGCATCTGGTGCTATCTGGCTGACAGCCTGCTGTAACGCAGTACGGAACAGAGGATGATCATCTGCAACAATGATCTTTTGCGCTAGTTGCATAGCTAACTCCGGCAAAGATTTATTTTTATTATGGGCCAGATACAGAAAACCGGACAGTTTGTCCGGTATTCCTTTCAGGCCGACCTCAGCGATTTAACCGCTGATCAATCAAAGTATCAACCACCGTTGGATCAGCGAGTGTGGAAGTGTCCCCCAAGGCATCATGCTCGTTGGCGGCGATCTTGCGAAGAATCCGGCGCATGATCTTACCTGAGCGAGTCTTAGGCAGCCCCGGCGTGATCTGAATTAAATCAGGGGTCGCCACCGGCCCGATCTCTGATCGCACCCAGTCACGCAGCTCTTTTGCCAGCTCGTCTGAGGCTTCTTCGCCCGCATTTAACGTTACGTAAACGTAGATGCCCTGCCCTTTAATGTCGTGCGGATAACCCACAACCGCAGCCTCTGCGACCTTGCTGTGAGCAACCATCGCACTTTCAATTTCTGCGGTGCCCATGCGGTGTCCGGATACATTGAGAACATCATCGACCCGTCCAGTAATCCAGTAGTAACCATCGGCATCGCGACGTGCGCCATCACCGGTGAAATACATACCGCGGAAAGTAGAGAAGTATGTCTGCACGAAGCGCTCATGATCACCATAAACACTGCGTGACTGGCCCGGCCAGCTATCAACCATCACCAGATTACCGTCGGTAGCACCTTCGAGAATCATACCCGAGTTGTCCACCAGCGCTGGTTGAACCCCAAAGAACGGACGGGTTGCCGAGCCCGGCTTCATATCGGTCGCACCCGGTAATGGCGTGATCATGATGCCGCCAGTTTCCGTCTGCCACCAGGTATCAACAATTGGGCAACGCTCGTCACCAATGGTTTTGTAGTACCACTCCCAGGCTTCAGGGTTGATCGGCTCACCGACCGAACCAAGCAGACGCAGAGAAGACCGGCTGGTACCCTCTACTGGAGCTGTACCTTCAGCCATCAGCGAACGAATCGCTGTCGGAGCGGTATAAAGAATATTGACCTTATGCTTATCAACGATCTGCGACATACGTGCGCTGGTCGGATAATTCGGTACACTCTCCATCATTACGGTGATACCACCGTTAGCGAGCGGACCATACAGCAGGTACGTATGCCCGGTAATCCAGCCTACGTCTGCAGTACACCAGTACACATCACCATCGTGATAATCAAATACATACTCGTGCGTAATTGACGCCCAGACCATGTAACCGCCTGTAGTGTGCAGTACTCCCTTCGGCTTACCGGTCGAGCCCGAGGTATAGAGAATAAATAACGGATCTTCTGCACCCATCTCTTCAGCTGGGCAATTTGGAGAGGCAATCTTAACCAGATCTTCGTACCAGACATCGCGCGCATCATGCCATGCAATGTCACCTCCGGTCCGCTTAACAACAATGACCTTTTCCAGTGAACGAATGCTTGGGTGAGTTAAGGCTTCGTCTACGTTAGCTTTCAGAGCAACGGCCCGGCCAGCGCGGACACCTTCGTCTGCGGTGATCACGATTTTGGCATTACTGTCTTCAATACGCCCTGCCAGTGCATCCGGCGAAAAACCGCCAAAGACGACCGAATGAATGGCGCCGATACGGGCACACGCCAACATGGCGACGGCCGCTTCGGGAATCATCGGCATGTAGATGCATACGACGTCACCTTTGCGCACACCCTGACTTCTCAGTGCGTTACCGAAACGGGATACTTCGTCATGCAGTTCGCGATAGGTAATAGTGCGATCTTCTTCTGGGTTGTCGCCTTCCCAGATAATAGCGGTCTGGTCTCCACGGGTTTCCAGGTGGCGATCCAGGCAGTTGGCAGCCGCGTTGAGTGTACCGTCCTCAAACCAGCGGATATCCACGTTGTGATCATCAAACGATACGTTGCGGACTTTACTGAAAGGTTTGATCCAGTCGATACGGTCGTTAGCCTGATCGCGCCAGAAGCCCTCTGGGTTCACCACTGACTGCTGGTACATTTCCAGGTACTTTTCATTGTTGATCCAGGCGCTGTCGGCGTATTCTGGTTTCACGCTGTAAATCTTTTCATTCGCCTTTGGCTGATCACTCATTATTATTTCTCCTGTGAAAACACGGCCCTGTCACGGCTTCCGATTGGTTTCAGTGTCTGCAATCCTGCGCCACACCTGAATTAGACGATGGTCTAGCGATGGTTTGCCCGGATAATCAACTGCCCGCCCCGTTCTGAGACTTCAGGTCTTCATTTCTACTTACTCACAGACTAGTCAGTTAAGTCACAAGAGACAACAAAAGCACCCATTCCCCAAAGCAGTTCTCTCTTTCAGGCCAGACTTGCTGGTGACCGTATATATGCCTTCGACTTAAGTGGCTTCGACTATTGGCTAATTCCGCTGCACAGATTTTGTGCACCATAGTGAAATTGCTCAAACAATAATCAGGAGAGTAAGCATGCGCAAAACACCCTTAATTCTGATGGCCGCAGCACTACCCATGGCTGTGAATGCTGCTAACACCGAGTTCAGCTTCGGCGGTTTCATTAAAATGGATGCCATGCTGAGTTCATATTCCGATGGCAACGTGAATGACGGACTGGGCAGGGAATTTTATGTTCCGTCTACCATCCAGCCTGGAGTCGAGCCAGACACGACAGAGCTTGATCTGACAGCCCGAACGTCGCGTTTCAACTTCAAAACTGTCACGGACGTCGGCAACGACAAATCCGTCACGACATTTATCGAGCTGGATTTTGAAGGTGCGGGCGGTAACGAGGTCGTTTCGAATTCCTACGGTCCACGCCTGCGCCATGCCTTTATCAAATACGACGGCTTACTCGTCGGTCAAACCTGGTCAAACTTTATGAATGTGGGCGCTCTCCCTGAGTCTGCTGACTTTATTGGCCCAAGTGAATCCACCGTATTTATCCGCCAATCTCAGGTGCGCTATACCATGGGCGACCTCGCGATTGCTCTGGAAAACCCGCAGACAACCGGTGCCGGCGATAGCGGTGACAACGGCATGATTCCGGATATCACTGCCAGCTACAAAATCAAAGCGGGCAACGCTGATCTCGTAGCTGCTGCTCTGGTGCGTCAACTAACCTACGACGGTGCTCTTGAAGACGACGACACCACAACTATCGGTTATGGCGTCAATCTGTCCGGTAAAGTAATGATCGGTAAAGACGATCTGAAATTCAGCGCAACCGCTGGTAGCGGTGTTGGCCGTTACGTTGGCTTGGGTGCCGTCGCGGATGCCTCTCTGGTAGGCGACGACCTCGAAGCCAGTGAAACAACCGCTGCATTTATTTCCTACCGTCACCACTGGAACAGCGAATGGCGCTCAAGTCTGATCTACGGCATGCTGTCCGCAGACTATGATGATGATGCAACCTTTACCAGTGCTCCTGTTACAGACGCATCCAGTGTACGCGTAAATGTCATGCGCTCCCCCGTTGCGAAACTGACCTACGGCGCGGAATTCAGTACAGCCACCGTAGAACGTGAAGGTGGCGACGAAGCCAGTATGAACCGTCTTTACTTTACCACTAAATACGCCTTCTGATTCGTCGGAATACCCCAGAAAAACGAAAGCCCGGCAAGTGCCGGGCTTTTTACATTATGTTACACCCAGTCTCCTTGCCGGATACCACTGGCAGGAAACCCCCCCCGATATTGCTGATTTACACTCACCTGACAAACAGTTCTCCGGAGTGGCCAATCCCGACAGAGCGATCTTAATGTGAGTTCCTCGCCGTTATTAGGATGATTTACGCAACAATAAGACCCAAACTGTCAGAATTACAACATAGCTACCACTCAGTTGTAGAGATCTTCGCCAACTAACTGTTTTTACGTATATTTCTCATTTAATTAACACTTTATCAGTTAATTGACGCGTAACATTACCGGCCTTAATATTACGCAAAATTTCGATTTGTGACGCAATTTAACCGGTGTGCAGTCATCGGCGAGTGCGTGACGCATAATATTGCTTGGGGAAGTAATCATTTGAATCTGGCTCTACCTGCTAGTATTTGCGGGCGGGTGTCTTGTGCCAACCATAACCAGAGCCGATGGATATCCGCTCTGGTTTTCTGCGTTATCACGATTCAGTTACTTTTCTTCAGCGCCCTCTCCCATGCGAAAGAGATAGAGCTGTATAAAAGCTATGCAGGCAACATTGCCTTTGCTCTGACCGGGGCCTCTCTGAGAGACGGCAGCTCATTCAACCAATGCCAGGCGTTGCAATCCTCCAGCGCCGCGTTACAGATTCCGGCTGGTAGTACCATTCGTGCCGCGTATCTTTACTGGTCGGGTTCAGGCCAGGCCGACAATACAGTGTCTCTGAACGGCGCCACAGTAAATGCGGGTGTCTCCTACAGTCTGGTTGTTGAAAACCGTAACTACTTCAGTGCCCGCGCGGATGTCAGTAATCGAATCAATGGTTCTGGTATCTATAGTGTTAGCGGTCTGACCTTCGATACCAGCCAGCCATACTGTGATGTCGCCAATGTCTATGGCGGCTGGGCGTTGTTGGTGGTGTATGAGAATACCAATGAGCCTCTGCGGGTGGTCAACCTGTTTGACGGCTTCCGCGATTACTGGGGTAGATCAATTACTCTTACCCCAAGCAACTTTATCGTCTCTGACAATCCTTCACTGAAACAAGGTCGCCACGGCCATATCACCTGGGAAGGTGACACAGGGAACTCTCAGACACTCAACGGTGTGTCCGAAGCTCTGATCTTCAACGGCAGCAACCTGACTGGTACGGGCAATCCCGCGGGCAATCAGTTTAACTCGTACTCCAATAGCACCAGCTCGAACACATCAGGGGTAGACCTTGATGTTTATCAGATTGGTAATTTCCTGCAGGCAGGCCAGACCAGCGTCACCACAACGTATTCCTCTGGTCAGGACAGGGTTTTCCTCAGCGCCGAAATCATCAGTATCCCGAATGAAGCTGTCAGCGATCTGGCGGTCGATATTCAGAGCTTCGATACCCTCGTATCCCGTGGCTCTGATATTACCTACAGCTTATCAGTAACAAACCAGGGGCCGAGTAATGAGCCTGCTGGAAGCGTCGTCACCATTCCCCTGGGCTCTGATACCAGCTTCGTCAGTGCCGAAGGTACGAACTGGGGTTGCTCCGCAAACACCTCAGAAGTGACATGTACCTATAACTCACCTCTGACCATTAATACCACAACGCCACCGCTTTCCATGCTGCTGTCGACCTCAGGCAGTACCGCCAGCAGCGTCACGACGGAAGCCACAGTCAGCGGCGTCAATTTTGACAACAACCTGTTCGATAACACAGACGCGGTCAGCATCGATATTCAGGATGCGGATTTTTCTGCGTCTGTAAAAAGCGTCATCGATCTCAATGGTGGTCAGCTCTACCCCGGTGACACTCTCCGTTTCACCATTGACCTCATCAACAACAGCAGCTTCAACGCCAACAACGTGACGCTCACCGACAATATGCCGCAGTACATAAACGGCTTTAATGTTATCCGCCAGCCTGCGGGCAGTGTTAACAACAGCCAGCCAGCGACGGCGGGGGCTAATGGCACTGGCGTTGTGGTCATCAATAATATGTCGGTTGCCGCCAACGGCAGCGAAGAAATTGTTATAGATGCGACGGTCTCGGCCAGTGCGCCACAGGGTGCTGTAATCTCCAATATAGCAGTGGTTAGCTCGGGTTCTTCCGATACGCAAATCGCCGCTCCACCCATTACGGTGGCCTCGCAGAGCCTGAGCAATGGCGAAATCCTTCTGCGGGACAGCCTCGCGGGCAATCTGAATTACGAGTTATTAGGTGGCCATTTCCGTCAGGGTACGAATGGATGTCAGACTCCCCTGGCCTCGTCAAGCGATTCCATTACACTTCCCGCGGGAAGCAACGTCGAAGCTGCTTACCTGTATTGGTCCGGTTCGGGTAACGCCGACAACACGGCTACGTTGAATGGCGCTCAGGTCACTGCGGGCTATACGTACGAGCAGTCTTACGTCATCCCTGGACAACAGGGGCAAAGCTTTAATTCCATTTACTATAGTTCGCGCGCTAATGTCACCGGCTTGGTCAACGGCTCGGGCACATACACAGTCAGTGGTGTAAATTTCACGCGAGCACAGACCCCTTACTGCGATTATGCGACAGCATACGGTGGCTGGGCACTTCTGATTATCTATGAAAATGCCAGTGAGCCGCTACGTGTGGTTAACCTCTACGATGGCTTCCGCTCGTTCCGTGGGCAGTCGATTACATTAGCCCCCGATAATTTTATTATTTCGCAGAACGCCCAATCTCTCGGCGCGAAACACGCGCACATCACCTGGGAAGGCGACGATAGCAATTCACAAAGCTTCAATGGTCAGAATGAGGCTCTGGTATTCGAGGGCAATAGCCTCACCGATGGAGGTAATCCAACGAATAATCAGTTTAATTCGTTCTCGAATATCAAAGGTAACTCGCCGGGCGTCGATATTGATGACTTTCAGGTAGGACAATATCTAACGCCGGGTAACACCTCAGTAACAACCACCTACTCTTCCGGTCAGGATCTGGTTTTTCTTACTGCAGAAATCATCAGTGTACCGAATGAACCTGTCTCCGACCTCATACTGGATACCAGCGCACCTGCCCGCATATCCCGCGGAGCCGATGCAATCTATACCTTCACCGCGTCAAACAATGGTCCTTTGGACGCGCCTCAGGGAAGTGTCATCCGCATCCCACTGAATGACGGCCTGACGCTCGATAGTTACTCAGGTACTGACTGGAACTGTTCAGTCAGCGGCAGTGAGCTGCTGTGTACCTACAATCAGATTATCCCTGTCGGTAATCAAGCACCGCCCCTGACCGTTATTTTTGATACGTCGGCGACCACACAAAGCCAGATCAGTGGCAATGCCAGCCTTGAAGGCGTGAACTTCGACAACCGCCTGGCCAACAATACCAATGATCTTACTGTTCAGCTGCAGGACGCGAACCTGTCCTCATCAGTCAAAAGCGTGCTCGATCTCAATGGTGGTCAGGTCCTGCCCGGAGACACCCTGCGCTATACCATGAGTCTGTCGAACAGCAGTAACTTCAACGCGACCGCTGTGACTCTGACCGACCCGATGCCAGCGCTGATATCCTCATTCAGTGTGTTCAGCCGTCCAGGTGGTTCAATCAATAACAGTCAGCCTGCACCTGCTGGTGACAATAGCACTGGCATCGTCGAGATCAGTAACCTGACGATTCCTGCCGGGGCAACAGTGAATGTTGTCGTTGACGCTGTTATTTCCGCCGGGGCGCAAGACGGTGAGACCATTACCAACGTCGCGACTGTGGGTAATCCGGCGGTCAATTATCCGATGACCTCGCCCACAGTCACTATCAACAATGCCCTCGGCAACAGCGGTAATAAGCCCCTGTACCTGCAACCCGACAGTACCCTGACCCGGATTGCCGATACGTCAGGCGGTTTTCAGGTAGTGAATGATCAGCAGACGGTTCAATGGACCCTGACTCCGGCACTCCAGACCGATGTGGAACTGGATTACTCCAGCCCTATTCCGGTGACATTGCGCCTCGAGAACAACCTGACGGCAGGCCAGGGCAATAACAACGAATATCAGCACAACGTAACCGTCTCTCTGATCAGAGTAAGCAACGGGTCTTCAACAACCATTGCGTCAGATACCCAACAGGTGAGTCTGCTGACGGCAGCGAATACTGTCTCAAGTGATTCTGTGCGGACCTTCCAGTTTGATATGGCCGTCTCCAGCAACCAGCCTTTACTCGCTGGGGATGCCCTGCGTCTGGCTGTCACCCAGAGCCGGGTTGGCGGTTCTGCAGACTTCCCTCAGTACCGCAACCTCAGGGTCTACAGCTCTGATAATGGCGTTATTTCATTGGTGGCACTGACCTCTAACACAGTGATCAGTGTCGATCTTGTTGAGCTATACGATCAGGCCTACCCAGATGGCAGCCCTGTCAGTTCAATCAATCCTGGAACCGCATATTTTGTCCGTGCAGATGTCACTGACCCCTTTGGAGCCTACGACGTTACGAATACCCGCCTGACCATTAATGCTGCCAGTGGTGAGGTTCCCGTCAGCCTGGCTGTGATGTCCTCGGTGAATACCACGCCATCAACCGTGACAGTTGAGTACCCCTACACCACAGCATCCGACGCTCAGAGCGGCGACTGGTTGTTCACCGTCAGGGCTGATGAAGGCTACGAAGGCACCGTATTTAACGTACGGACGGTAACCGTCCCTCTGCTTCAACCGGCGCAGCTGACCATGAATAAATCGCTTCAGGTAACCAGTGACCCGATTAACGGCAGTGCCAACCCTAAGGCCATTCCAGGCGCTCTGATTGAGTATGAACTGGCGGTGACTAACACAGGTGAGGGTACCGCCGACACAGATACAGTCACCATTACTGACAGCTTACCGGCTGACACGGCTTTCTTCGTTGGTACTGACGCCAGTGTCAGCCCCATCACTCTGACAGAAGGCGCGACCGCCAGCACCCTGACCCTGAATTTTGAAAACCTGACATCGACTGCAGACGACATCGAGTTCTCAAACAACAACGGCACGACGTTTGACTACCAGCCAACGCCGGATGCCGAAGGTTTCGATCCGCTGATAACAGATATCCGAATCCGTCTCGGAGGCTCTATGCCGGGTACGGACGAAGACGGCAGTCCTGAATTCAGCATTTTTTATCAAGTAAAGGTCAACTAAGGAGATCCCTATGAAGACCATCAGTAAAATCGCCCTGCTGACTGCGGGCCTGGCTGCCTCTACGGCAACCTGGGCTGCAGGTACAGATGCAGGTTCAATCATTACCAACACCGCAACCGCTACCTTTGATGACCCGGCAACGGGCAACCCTGGCAGCACATCAGCAACAGCACCAGATATCACTGTTGCCGAGCTGATTAACGTTAACGTCACAGCCGAAAACACAGTACCGGTAGAAACTCAGCCGGGCGGTGCGAATCAGGTGCTGGAGTTTACCGTCACCAACACAGGTAACGGTACCGAAGCCTTCACCCTGACAGCAGCCAACCTGGCTGGTGATGACTTTGACGCTGAAAGCGTGACTGTTTACCTCGACAGCAACAACGACGGCGTGTTCAACACTGGCGATCAGGTAGTCACTGCTGACCTGGTACTGGACGCTGACGAGTCAGCCACCGTATTTATCGTGGGTAACATCCCAGGTACTGCGGCGACTGGCCAGCAAGCTGAACTTGAACTGACTGCGACATCAGCAACGCCGGGCGCTGCAACCGCTGCTCCGGGTACTCTGCTGCCAGGTCAGGGCACCAACACTCCAGCAGGCGCTGTGGTTGGTACTGCGGTTACCGATACAGACACAGGTACCTTCGTGGTTGGCACTCTGATCACTGATGCCTACATCGATCTGGATAAATCTATTGAGAGCCGCGTTGACCCATTCGGTGGCACGACTGACATCCCAGGCACCATCGTTACTTACCTGATTACTGCAACTGCGGTAAACGGCGACGTTAACAACCTGGTCGTGGCTGACTCCATTCCACTGTCTATGACGCTGGTAGCCGATTCCGTAACGATCGACGGTGCAGCAAAAACTGACCTTGCCGGTGACGACGAAGTCGACGTTGCAGGTTCTGACGTGTCAGTAACCCTGGGCACTCTGACTGAAAACACAACGGTAGAAATCCGCCTTCAGGCTGAAATCAACTGATATTGAGGTGACATATGCGCTTACTGACCACATTACTCCTGCTCCTGCCTTTGTCGGCATTTGCCACAGTCAGCCTGGAATCACAGCCCTATAAGGTGGTGATGGCTACCCAGGACGACGGAAGCGTGGCTGAAGAGTGGCTGGAAGCCGACAAAATCGCTCCTGGCGACAAAGTCGGCTACCGCATCACGTACGTCAACACCGGAAGCGAGCCGGTCAGTGGCGTCACCATCAAGAACCCTGTGCCGGAAAACACTGTTTACATCATGAACAGTGCCAACGGCGCAGGTACCTCCATCACCCTGTCGGTGGATGGTTCTCAGTTTGCTCCTGTGAGTGAGCTGAACGTATTGGAAAACGGCGAAATCCGCCCTGCCGGTGCGAAAGATATCCAAAGTATTCGCTGGATTGTTGATGCGCCTTTAGCGCCGTCTGCAACTGGCTTTGTCGAATTTCAGGTCCGGGTTAAGTAATCCCAGGCTGGAGGTGAAATATGAATAAGCACGTAAAACTGATCAGCCCCGTTGTACTGGCAACACTCAGTACAATGTCGTTTCAGGTTCACGCCGCCGGAACTGCTGCCGGGACCGAGGTCACTAACACGGCCATTCTGAACTACCAGATAAATGGAGTAGATCAGGATGCTGTTGAGGCTCAGGACGTTTTCAACGTCGACATCAAAGTCGACTATGCCCTGACGCGTCTGCTGACCACAGAACCCAATCAGACCTCTCTTGAGGCTGACAACGTAACCATTGCTGCGGTTCAGATTACCAACGATGGTAACTCGCCAACGTCGTTCACTGTGGCTGCTGGCAACGAAACAGGCACGACTCTTGACGTTAATGGCACCACTTACACGGATAACATCGATACCGGTACGACATACAGTTACTACGTTGATGATCCTGTAAATGGAACACCCGGAGTCCTTGACGCCGCCGATACCCTGCTCACCGGCCCGACGGCAGAAGTGCTAGCCGACGAGACAATTACTGTATTTATCACAGTACCGAAGGCGGAAATCGATGGCGCAGACAAAGATGTCGCTCTGACCACAGTCACGGTCAACGGTGTCGCTTCAACCATCGACGGAACGACATATCAGCTGGATACTGGCGACAACGATCCGACCAACGGTTCTGAAGACGACGCAGCGATCGCCAACGGTGCGACCAGCATCGAAGTGGTCTACGCCGACACCGACGCTGACAACCAGGAAATACTCACCGATGTGCTGCTTCTGGTATTCCCGAACCTTGAGGGGCTGGGCAACCTGACCAAAACATCGGCAATCATCAGTGATCCTCTGAACGGCACGGATAATCCAAAAGCCATTCCTGGCGCTGTAGTTGAGTACACCATCACTCTGACAAACACAGGTACCGCGGATGCGACCAATGTGGTCGTTACCGATGCGATTCCTGCTGATACCACCTACGTAGCAGACAGCCTGCTGGTCGCAATGGACGGTGCAACGACCCCGGTTGCTGTCGATGCGGCAATTGCAAGCTACGACGCTGGTACCGACACAGTCACCGTGAATCTGGGCACCGTCGATGGCGATGCTGACCCTGCGAATCAGGAAACCAACGTCATTACCTTCCAGGTAACGATTGACTGAAACGATGGTTAACCAGGTTAACTGACAGAAAATGTTAATGAGATCTCTGTTCCCGACACTGACAACCCGACTGCACCGGAGCGCCAAGCACGCTCTGGGCGTCCTGTTGTCTGTGTTGCTGGCACACTCCGCGCAGGCGGCAGTGACGCCAACCGGAACAGAGATCACTAACACGGTTATCGCGACCTATTCTGTCAACGCAGAAAGCTTTACCCGCAGTGACTCGGCCAGCCTGACGACTCAGGAAGTAAATCCGGGTCCTGTGGTTCCTACCCCAGCCAATATCCGTCTTGCTCATATTGATGACGACGGCACGCCATTAACTCTCAATGGCACCGACTATGGCGATGGGCAGGGTAACTTTACTCCGTATACCGGCTTTGAAGATGAAAATGGCAACACCATTAACTTCCCGGCCACCGTAAATATTTCGGATGATGAATTCGGTTACCGTGCAGGTGAGCCGGTCATCATCATTGTTGAAGATCAGGACAAGAACCTGAATCCCGCCCGTCCGGACACCATAGTTGTGACTATCACAACACCAGGCGGCAGTGATACCGAACAACTGACCCTTTTTGAAACCGGCGATAATACAGGTATTTTCGCTGCCGTCCTGCCGAGCCAGGATACCAATCAGGGCACACAGCCCTACGACGGTATTATTTCGGTGAAGACAGGCACAGAGCTTTCGGTAAGCTATACCGACCCGACCGACCCTGCCGACAGCGTTGCTGCTCAGACTCTGTTTAATCCGGTGTCCCGAGTATTCAGCTCCAGCGATGGCAGCCCGGTGAACGGTGTCAGCGTAACTCTGATGAATGCAGATACCGGACTACCAGCAACTGACAAGGTATTCTACGAAGACGGTGTAACGCCCTACCCTGTTACGGTTGTCAGCGGTCCGGCGGGTAATCTTCAGGCCAGTAGAATGCAGGCTGGCAGTGTACAGGCCACTGCGGTGAAACCCGAGTTTGCTGCCGGTCAGTTCTGGTTCCCGTACGTTGAAGACGGTAACTACTTCCTTGAAATCGAAGGCCCGGCCACCTTCCGGGTGCCTTCGGAAATTGATGACGAGACCCTGCGCGATACGCTCAACGGCCCGTTTGATGTCACAGGCATTTCGCGCGGCGAAACGTTCAGCGTTAACAATCAGGTATTCCGCACAGATATCGGTGCTGACCCGCTGGATAACAGCCTGCTGCTGAGCAAGCAGTCTGATTACAATGAAGCCGGCATTGGCGACAGCCTCAAGTTCACCATTAACCTCGTTAACAACGAAGTTGATGCTAGCGACGTCACTCTTGTCGACCAGCTGCCCGCCGGTCTTCGCTACATGGAAGGCTCTGCCCGCCTGAACAACGAGAAAGTCGACTTCGACCTCAGTCGTGACGGTCGCACCCTGACCCTGCCCATTGCCACCATCCAGGCCTTCGAGCGACTGCAACTGACCTATGTTGCGCAGGTCACAGCACTGGCGAAAGGTGAAGTGGTCAACCGGGTATCTCTGAACGACGATGTACTGGTCGCAAACGATGCCAGCGCTAAGGTCATTATCCGCGATGAATTCTTCAAAGATACGGCCCGCCTGTTCGGTCGTATTTACCTTGATGATTGTGAAGGCAACCAGGCCTCGGTCGACGGTGTCCCGGATATCCGCCTGTTTATGGAAGACGGCACCTATGTCGTGTCAGATGAAAATGGCGAATGGCACATCGAAGACGTCACTCCGGGCACCCACGTTGTGCAGATGGACACGGCCACCATCCCGCCATACATGGAACTGATGGAGTGTCCGCAGCGCGGCTTCCACGCTGGTCGCAGCTACAGCCAGTTCGTTGATGTGCAGCCGGGTAGCTTCTGGCGCGTTGATTTCTTCCTGAAGATGCGCGAACCGGAAGTCGGCGAAATTCGCCAACAACTTGACCACGCTCTGCTGCCATTCACAGCGGAAGAAATAAACGAGCGTCCATACGCATCACCGGTTGACCATAAGGTACGTTACCGCTTTACACTGGATGGCAACGGCCTGCCCCTGCAGAATGTGACAGGCATGATTTCGCTACCAGAGGGCCTTGTATACGAAACTGGCTCAAGCACACTGGATGGCCGGGCGATTGAAGACCCGACGGTCACTTACGGTACTCTCGTTTACCGTCTGAACGACAAACCTGAAGAATGGCAGAACGTCATTGAGTTCAATGCGTACATCAGTGACCGCGCTCCCATGGGTGAACTCATCACTCGTGCGGTCACCCGCTTCCAGGCAGATGCTCAGTCTCCGCAACAGATTCAGCCGGTCAGCACCTCAATCAAGCTGGTGCTGCCGCCGAAAGAAGAAAACGTGAAACCTGTCGTACCGCCAAAGTTTGCCAACTTCTCAGACATTCTGACGGAAGAAGATAAGCTGAACCTGGTGAATGTGATTGAAGCACTGGATGGTCTCGGCAACCTCGAACTCAAAGTGATTGGCCACACCGACAGCTCACGGATTTCCAGCCGCGTGCAGCATATCTTTGCCAATAACCAGGTGCTGTCTGAAGCGCGTGCTGACTCGGTCGCGGATTTCCTCGCCAATGAACTGGGTATTCCACGCTCACAAATCATCGCTGAGGGGCGAGGGCCTTCTGAACCTGTTGCTTCAAACCGAACCGCCGAAGGCCGCGCACAGAACCGACGTGTTGAAGTGAAAGTCCTCAACGCTGATGCAGTGGTTGATCTGGCGAGTGCTGGCAGTGATGTTCAGGTCGCTAAAGTACAATCCCTGATTCCCGGACTTACCGGCCTATTAGCCACAGCAGCAGGTAATCCAGCACGCCTGCCATCCGAAATGGCCATCCCTGAATATGACGAAAACTGGTTCCGTACCGCGCCGGATGAAGCTCAGTGGATCTGGCCACCTCTGGATCGCAGCCCATCAATCAGCTCAACCAAGATTGCGGTATCTCATTCCAAGAAACAACGCGCCACACTGACGTTGAACGGTAAACCTGTGAGTGCCCTGAACTTCGACGGCAACACCAGTAGTAAAACCCGCGATCTGGTGATCAGCCAATGGCGTGGTGTTGACCTGATGTCTGGCCCTAACCATTTCGAAGTGACAGTGATGGATACGGCCGGTCGTGTCGTCAAACGTATCAAGAAAACCGTGCACTTTGCCGAAGCGCCAGCCAAGGCCGAGTTTATAAAAGACGAAAGCATGCTGGTCGCCGACGGTATTAATCCACCTGTCGTAGCCGTGCGCCTGACTGACAAAGAAGGCTTCCCGATTCGCGCTAACGTTCAGGGTCAGGTCGAAATCCTTGAGCCATACACTCTCTATAGTGAACAACGCGAACAAGAGATCAGTCCGCTGACCGACATGCAGAAACCTGCCTATCAGGTTGGTCAGGATGGTATTGCACATATTCGTCTGGCCCCGACTTTCCGCTCGGGAGAGGTGGTCATGCGCTTCAAGCACAGCAATGGTCAGACCGACGAAATCCGCGCCTGGCTGAAGCCAAAAGAACGTGAATGGATCTTTGTGGGTCTGGGTGATCTGGCCGTCGGCTATAACGCCAATGGTGGCAACAGTGACTCAATGAAAGCCGCCGGGGTTGATGACAACATTTACCACGACGGGCGTCTGGCCTTCTTCGCTCAGGGTCAGGTTCTGGGCGAGTGGCTGGTCACTGCAGCGTACGACTCGGGCAAAGAAGACGCCGAGCCTTTCGCGCGCCTCATTGAGCCAGACCGGTATTACACCCTCTACGGTGACGCCAGCCAGCAGCAACTCGATGCCAGCTCAGCCCGTAAACTGTATGTCCGGGTTGAAAAAGAGCGTTTCTACACAGTATTTGGTGATATCGACACCAACCTGACCGTCACGGAGCTTGGCCGCTACAGTCGTAAACTGACCGGTATCCAGACCGTGTATCAGGGCGACATTGCTGAATTCTCCGGTTTCGTCAGCCAGACGGATCAGGGCTTTATGCGTGAGGAGATTCAGGGGGATGGTACTTCTGGTCTGTATCGCCTGAAAAATCAGCAGCTGGTACTCAACAGCGAGCAGGTTCGCCTGATCGTCCGTGACCGTTACCGCAGTGAGAACATTCTGTCGACCACCACCCTGACCCGTAACGTCGATTACGTAATCGATTACTCTGACGGCACGCTCTACTTCAAAGGGCCAGTCGCCAGCACCGATGACAGCTTTAACCCTCAGTACATCGTTGTCGAATACGAAGTCGAATCAGACGGAGACCTGGGCTACATCGCCGGTGGTCGCGCAGGCGTAAAGCTGCTTGACGATAAGGTTCGTGCCGGCGTGACGACGATTACGCAGAACCAGAGCGGAGACGACCGTCATCTGCGCGCTGCTGACGCGACGCTCAAACTCGGTAAAACCGAAGTCAAAGCCGAGATTGCTCAATCTGAAGAAGTGGTTTCCGGTAACACTGATACTGCGAACGCTCATCTGGTTGAAGTCTCTCACCGCGACGATAAATTTGATGCCCGTGCGTATATCCGCGAACAGGAAGATGGCTTTGGTCTGGACCAGACATCCGTCGGCGAAAATGACTTCCGCAAAGAAGGTATCGAAGGTAACTGGTACATCAATGATGATAACCGCCTGCAGGTCATGACCTTCCACCGTCTGGGTCTGACCACAGGCTTCGATAGCTATCAGGCTCAGACCGACTGGATTCACCGCCTGAGCGACAACCAACAGGTTTCTTTGGGCTTGATTGCAGCTCAGCAGGAGAGTCTGGATAACACCTTGTATACCGATCAGCTGAGCCTGGGCTATAGCCAGCGCGTCCTGAATAATAGACTGACCCTGAGCAGCCAGCTTCTGACAAATATCTCTGAACGCTCAGATGCTTACGATCGTATGCTGCTTGGCGCTGATTACCAGATTTCACGCAATTACAGTATTTTCGCCGAGCACGAAACCGGGTTCAGCGATGATGCGCCGGAGCGTTCTATTATGGGTATTCGCGCGACGCCTTGGGCCGGCGCACGCGCAGAACAAAGCATTGAACAGGTTGAAGTCGATGATAACTACCGTCTCTTTGCTGTATCTGGCTTAACTCAGGACTTCCTACTCAACGATAATTGGAGCCTGAGCGCTGGCTTTGAGCAATCCAAAGACCTTGAGAACAGCGTGCCGGTGGAAGATGCCACCACAGAAAACTTCCACGCAGTCCACGCAGGCTCGGCGTTCAGAACCGAGCAGTGGCAGTGGAACAACCGCCTCGAATACCGCAACGGCACGACCCTCGATAAGTGGGTAGCACGCAGTAATCTGTATCATCCGCTGAACGATGCGCTGGCGGCGGGCGGCAGCGTCGACTGGTTCAATGAATCAGGCACTGAGTACTACGCAAACCAACTCGACCTGCGTTTTGATCTGGCCCTGCGCCCTCGCGTAAACCCGTATGCATTGCTGTGGCAGACGCGCTGGGTTCAGGACACCATCGGCGGTATCGGTGCCCCTGACCGTACCCGCAAACTGATTAACAATGCGCACCTGAACTGGATGATTACCGGCCGCGATCAGCTCGCTGGGCAATATGGCATCAAGCGTGTTCTTAACCAATACGATGGCGATAATTACGCCTCGACCACCGATTTCATGGCCGCAGAATGGCGCCACCACCTGACAGACCGCTGGGATGTCGGTGCCCATGGTCGCCGTCTACACGCCTACGAAGCAGGCCAGGTAAGCCACGGCGCAGGCCTCTCCGTTGGCTTTATTCCAGCCACTAACACCTGGGTTGGCGTGGGCTATAACTTCACGGGCTTCATCGACAGCGACTTCTCTGCCGCGAACTTCACCGCACAGGGTGTCTACCTGAAACTGCGCTTCAAAGCCGACCAGGATTCTCTGGCAGCCATGCGCGCCGCCTTCCGTTAATACGCCTCACACCCGTCAGGGACTTCAATGGGTGTGACGCAGGTCTCATAAGACACCTCTAATCAGGCCATCTTTTCTGTTTTAATAGCCGCATGCGTAAACAGCTACAGGAAAGATGATGACGCCGCGTGACCGCCTGATTGATGAACATGGACAACCTCTTTTTGGGCGCTTTGACACCCCTGTCAGCGATATAAATTTTCGCGACTACAAGCTGCGCACCCCGATGGGAAAGCCAATCCTGCCGAAAAAGCGCGACCAGCACTTTAATCAGTTCCAGTTTGTTTCTATTTCTGCAGATCCTTTGTTCATCGGTCTGGCTATTGTGCGCCTTCGTTTCGCCAGTCATGCCTTTCTGTATTTGTATGATCAGTCAGCAGAACGCTGGAAAGAATATCGGTTCACGCGCCCCTTCCGTCGTGGACTTCGTTTCGGGCAGCAACCTAATCAGGACATCGTCAGCTTCGTAAAAGGCCGCAACCGACTGACCATAAAAGCCAGTAACCGACCCGGCGTGCGACAGGTGCGCGTCAGTATGGCCGATGGCACCAGTATTCGGGCCAGTATCGATGAGAGCACGCATTACCTCCCGATGTCGGTCTGTACCCGCACCGGCTTCAGTGGCTGGACATATACCCAGAAAAGCAATGCTCGGGTGTGTCAGGGTGAAGTGCAGTGGCAAGGTCGCACCTATAATCTCGAATCACTTCGGGCACTGGCCGGTGTCGACTGGACAGGTGGCTACATGCGCCATGAAACCAGCTGGAACTGGGCCAGTATTTCCGGGCGCCTGAACGATCAACGTAAGATCGGGCTGAACCTGTCTGCTGGCGTGAACGAAACTGGCTTCAGTGAAAATACGCTATGGATAGATGGGGTACCGACGGTCATGCCCGGCGTCCATTTTCAGTTTAACCGAGAAGATACAGACTCTGGCTGGTCAGTCACATCACACGACAACAGCGTACGTCTCCACTTCGATCCGGTAGTGAATTATCACGATCACACGAACGCCCTCATCGCCGCCAGTAACTTCCGCCAGTACCTGGGCAGATACAGCGGTGAGATCGACCTTCCCCACGAGACCATCCATATCGACAATCTCTGGGGACTGGCCGAAGACCATTACGCGCGCTGGTAATGATCTTTGCTTGTTCTATCTGGCTTTGTGGCTTTGTTATTCGCCGCTGACCTGCTCTGAGATAGTCACCTGAATGGCCTCAGAGCCTCTGGTCGGAACATTAAAGACCTGCCCCTGCCAGTCTCCCGCCTGAGCCATTGGCTGGCCGGATAGAGAAACTCGGGCAGTAATGGTCACCTCATCAACGTCACCAATACTGGCGCCTGCTGCCATCGCCATCGAGTTATCCAGCACGACCGTGGTCGGCAACTGGGAAACCACAAGACGCTGAACTGCGAGTGGCATCGGCGGCCCATCCAGCTTACGCGCCAGAACAAATACGGTCGCATTGACTGGCACCTGCTGACGAACGTCGTCTGCCAGCGCAACGGACACTTCAACTCGCGCAGGGACCATCCAGCTCAGGTCAACACGAGTGCCCTGCTCTTCCAAGACTTCAGCAGCGCGACCAATACCATTAGCAATGGTTCGGGCTTCCATACTGCCTTCCGGCAACTGTATCCAGAGAGCCTTCCAGTGTTCGATGGCTTGCTGATAATTACCCAGCTCATAAGCCATGATCCCGGCTAAACCCAGCGGTTTACGCTGCCCTGGCGCCAGTGCCAGCGCTTCTTTCAGGGTATTGTAGAGCTCATCCGTAGCCTGCTGCCCAGTCGAGAAGAAGCGCGCCTGAACCATTGACGTCATGATGGCCGCCCGGTCCTGCACCTGTTCATCCGGAAGCTTGGTCAGCAGATTTTCGTAGGCTTCTGCCGCTTCGGCAAAACGTGCTTCTGCTTCCAGTAGCCGCCCTCTCAGAAACGCCCACTCCAGATTCTCGGGGTCACGAGCACCGGCAGAATCAAGTCGCTTCTCCAATTCTTTGTATTCGGTTTCAGATAGCTCTGACGTTGCCGAGTATTCCAGTAGCTGTGTCGCCCGGACTTCGTTGCCAGCCCCCCAGCTCATGTACAGTGAGTAGGTCGCCGCAAGAGACAGAAGAATCAGAAATGATGTGAAGGCAAAACGCGCAGCCTTACCCGGCCCGGTGTGAAATCCTGCCGCTTTGTCCGCAGCAGCCAGCAGCTCCCGGTCCAGCTCAAGCATCATAGCCTTACGGTCGTCTTCACTGATGTCCATCGCCTCGACGTCAGCTACCCGCTCTTTATAGAGTCTCAGGTTTTCCTGAGCCTGTAGTTTACCGGGGGTTGCCGCTTCAGCCTGAGCATTTCGAATGGCTGGGTATAACAGCACCAGCAGAAGTACAACCAACAGGCCGATCAGACCAGTAATCATTTGTTTTCCTCATCGAGACTGGATTTCAACGCTTCGAGGCGGGCCCGCTCTTCCGCAGACAACTCGGCAACGGGCTGAGCCTGCTGACGTCGCAACAGCGCCAGCAGCAGAATTCCGGAGAGCAAAAGAAGCGCAGGGCCTCCCCACAACAGCAGAGTATCCAACCGGAATGGTGGCTTATAACGAACGAAATCACCGTAGCGATCAACCAGATAAGTCACGACTTCATCGTCAGACTTACCTTCCTGCATCAGCTCATACACCTTGTCCCGGAGATCCGCAGCGACCGGCGCATTGGAATCGGCCAGGTTCTGGTTCTGACACTTAGGGCAACGCAGATCTTCTGCAAGCTGCTCAAACCGTGCTGCATCTTCCGGGTCCTGAAACAGATACTTGTGCCCATCAATCACCGACCATGAAGGCAATGCAATCAGGCACAACAACCAAAGACAGTGTTTCATTGCATCTCTCCGAATTGTTTACCCAGAGATTCCCAGACCACAGGGTTCAGGTCGCCAATGTGCTTACCGCGGATAATGCCTTCTGAATCAATCAGAAAGGTTTCAGGAGCGCCATACACGCCCAGCTCGAGGCCAAGCTTTCCCTGAGGATCAGACAGGTTGTATGCATAGGGATTGCCGTAAGCCTTGAGCCAGTCCCGTGCTTTCATCACATCATCCTTGTAATTAATTCCGATGATGCGGATGCCCTGCTCTGCCAGCTCATTCAGAAAGGCGTGCTCGGCTTTGCATGTCGGGCACCAGGTTGCCCACACATTCACCAGGGCCGGTTGCCCCTGCAGATCTTTCGTTGTCAGGGTTCTGCCGTCTTCGACGACACCCAGCTCGAATTCCGGAAATGGCTTACCGATAAGCGGTGACGGCAGACTGGTTTTATCTTCGATACCCAGGCCAACCCAGAAGACCAACCCCATCAGAGCGAAGATGACCAGCGGGATAAATAGCAGCAGACGGTTCATGCCAGCTTCTCCTTTTTCTGACGACGGCGGTAACGCTTATCCAGCACGGCCATAAAGCCACCGAGCGACATAAAGATAGCGCCCAGCCATACCCAACGCATGTAAGGTTTAACCTGTAGACGCATCCCCCAGGCGTCACCTTCCAGGGCTTCACCCATAGAGATGTAAACATCACGGAACAGAGTGACGTCTATCGCAGCCTCGGTCATAACGCTGCCTCGGGCGTGATAACGGCGCTTTTCCGCAGTCAGCACTTCAATATTCTTACCTTCTTTATAGAGGTTGAAACGCGTCGCTTGCGATGTGTAGTTAGGCCCATCTATCGTTCCGGCTTCAGTAAATTCGAACTGATAATCACCCAGAGTTTCTACCTGCCCCGGTACCATGCGCACCGATTTATCGATGCTGTAATTGGACACCATAGTGACGCCGATAATCGTCACAGCAACACCCACGTGAGCGATCACCATGCCCAGATAACTCACACCGAGTGAAGGTATTTTGCCTAAACGGCCTCTCGATTTTTTCCACACATCGGCACAGGTTGCAAAGATCAGCCAGAAAGAGATACCCAGCCCAAGAACCACACTGCCGTTCACAGCCTCAGACAGCAGCAGCGCCACAACAATCGCGAACACGATGGCCAGAACGCCTGCGATCCAAAGCTGGCCGCCGAGTCGACTGACACGATCGGACTTCCAGCGGGTCATAGCACCCACGCCCATCAATAGCGCCAGCGCCACGGTCAAAGGAACAAACATGGTATTGAACCAGGCCGCGCCTACCGACAGCTTACCCAGCCCCATAAAATCGTACACCAGCGGGTACAGTGTGCCGGTCAGTACCGCCAGAGCCATCACCACCAGCAACAGGTTGTTGACCAGCAGTGCGGTCTCCCGCGAGACAACGTCATACCGCCCCACCGAGGCGACGGTCGGCGCCTTGAGCGCGTAAAGCAGCAAGGAGCCGCCAACACATATCCCTAACAAGGCAAGAATGAATACGCCCCGCTCCGGGTCGGATGCGAATGCATGCACCGACGTAAGAACGCCAGAACGCACCAGAAAAGTCCCCAACAGACTCAGAGAGAAGGCAAAAATCGCAAGCAGCACCGTCCAGCTTTTAAACAGACCACGCTTTTCTGTCACAGCAAGAGAGTGCAGTAACGCCGTTGCTACCAGCCAGGGCATAAGCGATGCATTCTCTACCGGGTCCCAGAACCACCAGCCGCCCCAGCCGAGTTCGTAGTACGCCCACCAGCTTCCCAGAGCAATACCGACGGTCAGAAAGATCCAGGCAGCCGTGGTCCATGGGCGTGACCAGCGTGCCCAGGCAGCATCAAGGCGGCCGCTCATAAGTGCTGCGAGTGCGAAAGCGAACGCAACCGACAGACCCACATAGCCCATATAAAGTGTTGGAGGGTGTACGATCAGACCAAAATCCTGCAGCAGCGGATTGAGGTCAGCACCGTCCTGCGGCGGGCTTGGCAGAATACGAGCAAAAGGGTTTGAGGTTTCCAGGGTAAACAGGATAAAACCAACCGATACCATCCCCATGATCGACAGCACACGCGCAACCATATCCAATGGCAGTGAGCGGCTGAGTAAAGCAACGGCTACGCCCCACAGACCCAGCATAGTGACCCATAGCAGCAGCGAGCCCTCGTGAGCCCCCCAGACAGCACTTATTTTATAAGGTGTCGGCAGCAGGCTGTTGCTGTTAGCGGCCACGTAAGCAACCGAAAAATCATCCATCACGAAACTGGTCGCCAGCAATACCAGACTGATCACCAGAAACAGCGCCTGACCCACGGCCAATGGGCGCGCATAGCCCATCAACCAGAGCTGCCCGCGGTTTACACCGAAGAGCGGAATGATGACCTGCAGGACGGCCATAATGAAGGCCAGTATCAGTGCAAACTGCCCGATCTCCGGCAGATGAAGCATTGCGGTATTCAGCATCAGTAGCTTGCCTCCTTGGCCGCTGCTTCCATCTGGGCTTTACCGTCCTGATGGGCCTGCTCCAGCGCTGCCTGAACTTCAGGCGGCATGTAATTTTCATCGTGTTTCGCCAGAACCTCTGAAGCAACAAACAGTCCTTCTGTGTTCACTTCACCCAAGGCCACAATCCCCTGACCTTCACGAAACAGGTCCGGCAGGATACCGTCATAGAAAACAGGCACTTCAGACTGACCATCGGTCACACGGAAGGTAACCCCAAGCCCCTGCTGATCGCGTTCAACGCTTCCTTCAACGACCAGACCACCCGCACGAATCGTGCGGCCCGGTGGCACTTCGCCGTTAGCAATCTGTGTCGGCGTCTGAAACAGGTTGATATTCTGTGACAGTGAGTACATGGCTAGTCCGACCGCAGATGCTACAGCCAGAACCAGAAACAGAATCAGATGCAGACGTTTTTTACGCTGAGGGTGCATTACGCTTCTCCCGACGCAGACGCTGGGCCTGCTCTTTCAATAAACGACGGCGATGCAGAATCGGCTGCATCACAACAAAGGCGATGATCACGGCGGTCAGTCCGTACGAAAGCCAGACATAAAAACCGTGTTTTCCCATCGCAATAAATTCAGCTAACGAAGAAAATTCCATCAGGACTCCAGAATCTTTCGAACCCACTGGCGTTTACGCTCATGCCAGAGGATTTCGTTACGTGTACGCAAAATGACGACCAGTGCGAAAAACAGATAAGTACTGACAATCATGATCAGCAGTGGCCAGAGCATATCCGGGTGCATGGACGGTTTCTCGGTCAACTTGAGAGTGGCTGGCTGATGCAGCGTATTCCACCACTCCACCGAATACTTAATGATCGGAATATTCACCAGACCGACCAGCGCGAGAATAGCCCCCGCCTTGTACGATGCTTCCTCTGACTCCATCGCCTGCTGCAGCGCCATTACGCCGAAATAAAGAAACAACAGCATCAACATAGACGTCAGGCGCGCATCCCAGACCCACCAGGTGCCCCAGGTCGGTTTACCCCAGATAGCCCCCGTCAGCAGCGCGATCAGGCAGAATGCCGCACCGACAGGCGCAATCACCTTCGCCACCCAGGCGGCCATTTTCATACGCCAGATCAGGTACACAGCACCGGCAACCGCCATCATCATATAGGCACTCTGAGCCAACAGAGCCGCAGGTACATGGATGTAGATAATTCTGAAGCTATCGCCTTGCTGATAATCTGCAGGCGCGTACAACAAACCAAGCACCAGACCGACAATCGCCGAGCCACCTGCCGCTAACGCTAGCCAGAAGATCCAGCGCTCGGTCATTTCATAGAACCACTTAGGTGATCCGAGTCGATGATAGAGTCGTACAAGCCACTGCCACATATTCAGTTACCGCGATAAATTCAGTTTTAAGGCTGCACCAGCAGCAAAAGGGGTTAATGCGAGAGCCAGCGCTAACATGGCCCCCAACATAGCAACCTGGCCATTGTAAGCCATTCCGATCCCGGCGTGATAAACCGCACTGGCTGCAAAGATCAGCACAGGGACGTACAGAGGCAGAATCAACAGCGTCAATAACAGACCGCCGCTTCTCAGACTGGCAGTCAGCGCGGCCCCGACGGCGCCCAGCAGACTCAGAACTGGGGTCCCCACGGCCAGGCTGATAAATAAAGCGAAATAGGCGTGTTCCGGCAGATGCAGCATCACACCTAATAAGGGCGACATCAGAGTCAGAGGCAGGCCGCTGATGCACCAGTGCACCAAGGCTTTTCCAAGCGACATCGCATACAGAGATTCACCCGATGCCAGCCATTGCTCCAGTGAACCGTCTTCAACATCGGCACGATACAGGGAGTCTAACGACAACAGCGTCGCCAACAAGGCGGCTACCCAGATCACGCCGCCCGCGATTTTTGAGAGAAACTCAGGATTCGGGTCGACCGCCATCGGAAACAAAGCCGCGACCATCAGGAAAAACATCAGCGGGTTTGCCCACTCACCAGGGTTTCTGGCAGCCAGCAAGAGGTCTCGACGAACCGTAGCCCGAACCAGGCTCATGCGACACCTCCGAGCTCTATCCGGCGTAATCCCGGAATACCTTCAAGCGCGTGATGGCTGGTGATGATCACAGCACCACCGTTCGATACGTGAGACTGCAGTTCGCGCTCAAGCCATGAAACACCGTCCTTATCCAGAGCGGTAAAAGGTTCGTCCAATATCCAGAGTGGGGCCTTGCTGACTTTTAAACGTGCGAGCGCAACACGGCGTTGCTGACCGGCCGAGAGTTGCAGGCAGGGAGTATGCTCGTAACCCGCCAACGCGACCTGTTCGAGAGCGTCCCAGAGTTCCTCTTCCGATGCTTTATCCTGCGCGGTCAACCAACGTAGATTCTCGAGTGCGGTCAGGGATTTTTTTACCGCGGACAGATGTCCCATATACAAGCGGTGATGGGCATACTCAGAGTACACCGTCGTCATAGGCGCATTGTGCCAGAGCAGTTGCCCATTGAAATCGCGGTTCAGCCCGGCCAGCAACCTCAGTAACGTCGTTTTACCGGCACCATTAGGACCTGCCAGCTGGATCAGCTCACCATCTGAGATACTCAGCGACAGCCCTTCGAAAAGGACACGGTCATCACGCTCGCAATAGAGTTCGCTCGCGCTGAGTAATGTTTGCTGGGCGCCCTGCTGTGGCGTCATCAGAACCTCGATTTCCGGGCCATACTATGGCCAAATAAGTGAAGCGCCAGCGAGTCATCAATAAATCTGGCGCACGCATTATACCGAAAAAGCCAACGACAACGCTGAGCCAGCGCAATAAAGATTTGTCAATCTGCGCCGATAAGGTGAACTATGAAAACACCTGATATGCCCCTGATACAGAGCGCGCTGACAAAGGCTGTACGCAGCGAAACGTCAGGGGCTTCTTCTGCGCGCTCATCGTCAGCTGCTTCGTCGGGCCCTTCCGCGAAATCAGACGTCGAGTTTTCAGCCACAGTGACAGCGAGTCGGCGTACTTCTGAACCTCCAACATCCGGTCGCCAGACGAGCGCTGACGTCACTGATAGCGCGAAGAATAACGGCAGAGAAAACGGCTCACGCGACAGAAACCCCTCAAGCCCAAACAACTGGCAGATCACAGTCACCTCTCAAGGGAAGTCGCTGAACCTTCAGAGCTCGCATCCCTTACCGGTAGGCGCCGAAGTATCATTGCGGGTGACCGAGCAAACGCCTCCCAGTGTCGTAATTACAGAGATTAAACTTCCACAAGGTCAGGCGTCACAGACATCAACCAACCCTGCCTCTCAGGCCTCCGGGAATGCTTCGCTGGCCTCACAGTTACAGTCGATGGCGCAACAGTTGCAGTTAACCGCCGCGCTCCAGCTCGCCAGAGCCAGCAATGGCATAACCGCGTCCTCTGCCATCCTGCAGCAGAACCCAACATCTGCCTCTGGCGCTGGCGCTACAACGTCTTCCACAGCAGCGTTACCGGATACGATAAAAGCCCTACTGATGGCGCGTGCTGGCTGGTCACAAGGAAGTTCACTGCAGTCAGGATCAGTAGCAACATTGTCAGGACAAGCTCCAACCCAGGCAGCCTCAGTATCTAACGGGTATTCAGTCGGTAGCAGTGCGGGACTGCGAGGCCCCTCTGTCGCGACAACCTCTACCCCCGACTACAGTGCTGTTCTGCGCGCCGTGTTAAATGACCTGACATCTGCCGGAGCTAACAGAAATAGCCAGCCCAGCCTGTTGCAAGCGACCGAGTCGTTAGTCAGAAACCTGCCCGATGCGGCGCAACTCAGTTCACCATCAGGCCTTCACAAAGCCATATCCAATAGCCCACTGAATTACGAGAGCCAGTTATTTCGTCTTGCTGCGACACCGCAGGGCAGTGCTTCTGCGTCCGGGTCCGGTGAGCCTGTTTCATCACCGACAACCGTCGCATCTGTTTTTAAGGCGCTCTGGAGCAAGGCCTCTGCACACGCTGGAGCCCCAACAAGTTCAACGGCAAGCTCAGCGGCGAACGGCGCATCAGAGTCTTTACGTCAGTCCATCAGCACCGACACCTCTGCGATCACCAAGCCATCGCTGCTATCTGCGATTGAAACACTGCAGAAGCAACTGTCTTCTGAGGGCCCGGCTAATTCTGAGACAAGTGCCGCCCAGCTGGCCGCTCTGCTAAGTAGCTCATCGGCCAGTTCAACCGCAAGTTCAGCACTGCAAAGCTCGCCGGTCATTCCCGGCGATAACCTCAAAGGATTACTCCTGTTTATTTTGGGGCGCAGTCAAAGCAACCCAGCCGCCACGTCAGAAGGCGCTACAGGAAGCGCTACGATGGCAGCGGCACGATCAGGCGCCCAGACCAATCCATTGGCAGGTGCGCTCAACGAGGGGCTGCGCCCCGAAACCTTCCGTTTACTGCAGACCGCCCTGTCCCAGACCGAATCCGAGCAGGTTCGCCTGGTGCAGACACAGGATACAACTCAGTATCAGGTCCCCCTGATGTGGCGGGACAACGACACGATCAAGCAGGACCTGCTGTGCCTTAAACGAGATGACGATCAAGGCGCACCTGAGGATGACCAGAAGAAACAGTCGCGCTGGCAACTCACCCTGCACTTTGATCTGGAAACGCTCGGCCCGCTGGATATCGAACTGGACTTATGTCCCCCGGCGGTATCTGCGACCTTCTGGTCAGAAACCTCAGATACCTTGTCGGAAATTCAACAGGCATTGCGACCACTGCGAGAAACCCTGACCTTACTCGGAGCAGACGTGGGCGAGCTGCGAGCGCGCCATGGGCGAAAATTACCCGGCGAGCAGCCAGTTATTAGACATTCACTGGTGGATATTCACACATGACGATTCCTGAGCACCTGCTGAACGCAACCGAAGCCATTGCTCTGGCCTACGATGGCGAACACGCCCCTCACGTCAGTGCCAGCGGCGAATACGATCTTGCACAAGCCATCATTTCCGTCGCCATCGCGCACGAAGTCCCGGTGTATGAGAATGCAGAACTTGCCACCTGGCTGGGGCAACTTGAGGTCGGGGAAGAAATTCCTGAACAGCTCTATCAGGTGATCGCTGAGATCCTGGCCTTCGTTTATCGCTTAGAAGGCCGCCTTCCGGGTCAACCGAAAGGCAGCAAGTAAACCCGATCTGTTATCGAAGCACTGAGCCACCTCAGTGAATGCTCTCGGCCTGATGTTCGAGGGAAGCCAGCAACCAACCGATGTGTGTTTCGACCACATCATCAGGAATCAGATCAACGCCTGAGAGCAGTTTAGGCAGGGCTTTGTAGTAATAAGTATCAATGAGTCCATGCAGAGACGAAACGAAAAACAACGCCAGTTGTTTCTGTCGTGCCTCTGAGGCAGCAGAGATGGCCGGAACCGCATCTGCCAGCATAGATAACAGGTGCGACTGCCATTCTTCGGCCAGACGATCCACCTGGAGTAGCACGTCACGATCGACAACTTCCGGGTCCGTCAGCGTCATTTTGGGTGGCTGGAACATCAGCTGGTAATAGCCCGGTGAGCGCTGCGCAAACTGAATCAGGTGCCCGGCAAAGTTATAGAGTGCCGAACGCGGGTCAAGATGCTGACTCATCTGCTCGTTAATATCCTGGAACGCCATTTCAAAACCGCGGCGACGGGTGAAAACGAACAGAGATTCTTTGTTAGGAAAATAGTTATAGATGTTGCTTGCTGTCATCCCGAGTTGAGATGCCAGTTTTCGCATCGACAGATGATGAAAGCCAACCTCAGCCATCACGTGCGACGCGCTGTCCATAATTCGTTCGCGCTGCGCGGCAATTTCTTCCGGTGTAAACGGCTTTTTAGGCATAGCTGACCCCAAATGCTCCAATCATGTACGCATGTTTATTAGAATTTTTCGCTGCACTTCATGTACATAGTCAGGAAAGCGACTATAAAACGATCAATCATTGATAAAATCAAGGCCATCAGAGGCCTAACCTCAACAATCCCCCACACTTTAAGGGACTATCCTGTCCAGCACCAGACCAAACCCGCCAAATTCCTCATCAGGCTGTTGGCAGCATCCATCAGTAACCGACTAAGAGACGTTTGAATCTACCCGTGATTTGATTCAGGACAAGATGCCCGGCTGATCGCAAGCGTATTCTTCTGCTAATTCATCGTCACTTACTTCTTCAATACTTATTCAAATATTCAAAAAACAGGCCAGCACATGTCGCAACACCTTACTTGGGACCCACTGATGATCCAGCGTTATAACCGCGCCGGGCCGAGATACACCTCTTATCCTACAGCGGTGGAATTTACACCGGCGACATCTGATGCCTGTGAGCGCTCCGCGCTGGCTGCTGACTCTGATAAACCACTATCGCTCTACTTTCACATCCCTTTCTGCCGTCACGTCTGTTACTACTGCGGCTGCAACAAAATAGTGACAAAACACAGAGACCGCGCAGAAGCCTACCTGGCAGAGCTTTACCGTGAAATCGATCTGAAAGCGGCATTGGTTGACCGCTCACGTCCGGTTGAGCAACTGCACCTGGGGGGCGGCACGCCAACGTACCTGAGTGATGATCAGTTGCGACAACTGATGACATACGTTCGTCAGAGGTTCAGCCTTCAGGATAACGAGAGTTCAGATTTCTCGATTGAAATTGACCCTCGAGAGCTGGGCCCTGACACCCTGAAGACCCTACGGGACCTAGGCTTTAACCGCGTCAGCTTTGGTGTTCAGGATCTGAACGAGCGTGTGCAGATTGCTGTGAACCGTGTTCAGCCAGAGGAAATGATTGAGGCTGTGATGCGAGACGCGCGGGCGCTGGGGTTCAGGTCTATTAATATTGATCTTATCTATGGTTTACCTCACCAGACCCGATCAACCTTTGCCGAGACACTGGAGCGCATCATCGATATGCGCCCGGACAGACTCTCCATCTTTAATTACGCTCACCTGCCAGAGCGTTTTATGCCTCAGCGTCGCATTAACTCAGAGGACCTCCCGGATGCGCCTGAGAAGCTGGCCATCTTCGGTACGGCCATCACCAGGCTCGATCAAGCGGGCTATCAATACATAGGTATGGACCACTTCGCCCTACCGGACGATGAGCTGGCCATTGCTCAACAGAAAGGCAAGCTACACCGTAATTTCCAGGGCTACACCACTCATGGTAACTGTGACCTGATCGGCTTCGGCGTGTCTTCCATCAGTCAGATTGGCTCTTCTTTTTTCCAGAACCAGACGGACCTGGGCAACTGGGGCGAGCAACTCAACAAGGGGCTGCTTCCAACGATGCGGCAAGTTTCATCAACCACAGACGACCTGATCAGAAAGACAGTCATTATGAGCCTGCTCTGTCATCTGACGGTTAAGTTCGATGATCTGAATACACTCTTTGCCATCGACAGCCGCTCCTATCTGAGTCGCTCGACAGAACAATTGCGTGAAATGGAAAAGGATGGACTGGTGACGGTTACAAGTGAAGCCATCAGTGTTACCAATGCCGGACGCCTGATGGTCCGTCAGGTATGTATGGCGTTTGATGCATACCGGGATGAGAACGAAACTCCGCGGTTTTCTAAGGCCATCTGAATCGCTTTATCGCCCTGCCAGAGCTATGCATCGAACGATGTGGCACCAGACCTACTCTGGCTGCCACAAACGCCAGTGGTGATCGACGTACTCAAGGTAAAGGGTCGCTTCAAAGGGCTTTTCTTCGGACTCCATAGCGCGCCTGAGAGGTCTTGCACGCCTGAAGACCGGCTCGCTGATCCAGTCTGCCAGACCGTCGACAAACCACCGAATATTTACTTCGACAAACCATCGGGCATCGCGCTCGATCGGGTCCGTCATCGTCACCAGAGACTTTACACGCCGCGTACCGTATGGCATCCCAGTAACTGCGTCATCTAACCAGTAGTAACGCCAGGCAACGACCACACGCTTGCGCCCTTTTTCTATTTCCTCAGTCGAAATTTTCCGCTCACGCCCGATCAACTCCATGTCGAAGAGTTCCGCCAGCTGACTGGCCTCAGCGCTGCGATCTGACTGCGATAGAGTCAATGGCAAGGAAGCTGGTTTCCAGTATAAAGTTTCACCAGCGTAATCACGATTGAGTACCTCAATCGCTGCTTCCGGACTGATATAGGGGACAGCATGTGAAGACGCACAGAAAAACAATAAAAATATCTGTAACAAAGGTTTCATAATTACCTCCATGCACTTAGGATAGCCGCTTTCTGACAGGCCACACGAGAGGTAAGGTTCTGCACGGAAATGTCATCCGTTTGTCACAGAACTGTTATAAATTCCGGCGTGAAAAAAGAAACAGGAAAACACATGGCACAGTCTAATGCCCAACTGAGAGCCACAGAGCCAGCAACCGGCATGGTGGCACGCATTACTTCAGATCCGCGTGAGATTCGTCAGGCGCTTGAGCTCCGTTACCGTGTTTTTGCCGAAGACATGGGTGCCGACGTTCAAGGCGCGGACATGGGCATCGATAAAGATCGTTTCGATGACATCTGCATGCACCTGATCGTAAAGGACAACGATACCGATACCGTCGTTGCCTACAGTCGTATCCTGACCAATGACCTGGCAGCCCGCGCCGGCGGCTTCTATTCGTCTACCGAGTTTGACCTGAGTAAAGTCCTGAAACCGGGCAAGACGTACATGGAAATCGGTCGTACCTGTGTTGATCCTGATTTCCGCACGGGTGCCGCCATTGGCTATCTCTGGGGATTCCTTGCAGAGTATATGGAAGTGAACCGCATCGACTACCTGATGGGGTGTTGTTCAATTCCTGTATCTGGTGGTTTCGAGCAGGCCAACGCCATCATGGATCATCTGCGTGAAAAACATATGACCCCTGACAACCTGCGCGCTGTTCCCAAAATTCCGGTGCCTGCGACCAATACTGAACTCGACGGTAAGTCCCTGGTTCCGTCATTGCTGAAGGCCTACCTGAGAATTGGCGTAAAAATCTGTGGTGAACCGTACCTGGATGCAGACTTCGGAGTCGCCGACGCTATGATTCTGCTGCGCCGGGAAGATATGAACTACCGCTTCCTCAGCCGCATTCTGCGCGGCTGAAGAATCCGACAGTGGGGCTAATTGCCCCCTGTCTTTCAATTGGTCATCAACGACCGGATAGAAGCAAGATCAACCGTCTCGCTGTAACGATTGCGCCCGCCTGCTTTAGCCGCATACAAGGCTTCATCTGCTGCTTCAATCAAGGCTTCCATACTGTCAGACGAAGACGGCTCTGCCCATGCCAGTCCCATGCTTACCGTCAGAATATCACTGGTATCCGACGCTTCGTGAGGCATGGCTGCTTCTGTCAGTGAAGAACGGATTCGATCCGCCACCACTTTCATGCCATCAAAATGAATGGATGGCAGAACCACCGCGAATTCTTCACCGCCAAAGCGGGCGACCAGATCCCGCGGGCGCTGCGCCTGCTCTTTCAGCGTCGCTGCTACTTTCTGCAGACAGTGATCGCCCTCAAGGTGACCATAGTGGTCGTTAAACGCTTTGAAATGATCGATATCCACCATGATCAGGCCGATATTGCCGCCCTCACGCTTCGCTCGCAGCCATTCGGCTTTCAGAAAATCATCGAAATAGCGGCGGTTTGCGATACCAGTCAGGCCATCAGTAACAGACAATGATTCCAGACGCTGCATTTCTTTGCGCGCTGCCAATAACTGATCAATCCGGAGACGGCACAGTTGAGAATTAAGCGGCTTACGCAGATACGCATCAGCACCTGCACCCAGTGAAGAGATTTCCACATCGTCATCATCAGGGCCCATCACAATCAGACCGATCTGACGGGTTTCAGGGTCCTGCTTCCAATAATGGCAGAAGCGCGACAATTGCTGTCCGGTAAAATTCTGATCTACGACTAACAGGTCTGGCTTGCGGTCTGGTTGATCGATCCAGTAATCCAGTTGCTCCTGATTCATCGCGCTTACCAGCGATACTTGCTTACCCAGCGCTTCACCAAGCTGAGCCTGCACAGACAGAGTCTCATCTGCAATTAAAATAATGGGTTCTGTTGCCATATTCCGGTGCCCCGACCGTTGTCCAAGTTAGGCTGGTCTGAGTCGCAAAACCGTTCACTGTCTGCACTGAAAACTCTCAAACCTGCCTTGAATATTATCGGCCAGCATATCGTATTCTTGCGCCTTGTTAATAAAATTTAACGTTTAATTACTGGACGCCAGTTAAATTAAAAGTTAAGCACTTTTTTCCGTCAGGATATTGTCAACCTTAACCCGATTTGTCCTATTCCGGGCCCCAGCAGTGACTTGCAGAAGGCCATTGTTACAGGCACCTTCAACCCCCACAGAGGAACCTGATAAACTAAGTTCATGTTTTTAAGAGGAGTTTCTCCCTATGTTCGTACGTACGATCTGTCTGTATGGCCTCGTGATAGCGGCATTTCTATTTTCCGGATGCAGCAATCAACCCGATGTCGCAACAGACTTCACCGTGGATAAAACGATCAGCAAAGAGAAACTCCCGGACTTTTCTTCATACACCAATGTCAAAGAAAAGAAGCAGGCCTTCTTCTCATTTATCGAACGCCTGGCAGATGAAGCGAACCGGGAGATTATGGCCGAACGTTCAGCCCTTCTCGCTATAAAGGAGTATGGGAAGTACGACGAGCTGGATGACAAAGCGAACGAATTTTTGCAGACGTTGGCCGCAAAGTACCGACTCGAGGACGTAAAAGAGACCAGTAAGCTGATAGAACGCCTGTTAGTGCGCGTAGCTCCGGTCCCGCCAAGCCTCGCCATGGCGCAGGCAGCCAACGAATCGGCCTGGGGAACTTCAAGGTTTGCCGTGAAAGGTAACAATCTGTTTGGTCAGTGGTGCTTCAGCAAGGGCTGCGGTATTGTGCCTGAGCAGCGAGCAGGCGATGCATTTCACGAAGTGGCTTCTTTCAAAAGTCCGTACGCCAGCGTGCGCAGCTACATGTTGAACATTAACCGCCATGACGCGTATCGCGAATTACGCCGCATCCGCTCAGAAGCAATGAAAAGCAAAGGCTTTGCCAGCGGCACTGTGGTCGCAGGTGGGCTCGAAAGTTATTCCGAACGAGGCCATGAATACATAGATGAAGTGCGCAGCATGATCAGATTCAACAAATTGGGAAAGTACGATCAGCCGGAAACCTCAGATTCATGACAGAGTCACATATCGAGGTCACGCTGTTTCGTCATCACTGGCTTCCTCTGAAGCGACGCAGTATCTCAGGCACAGTAACCTGGCTTTCCACCGACGGCATAACAGTCATAAGCCAGGGGCAATTGCCAATTGGCGCACGGGTCAACCTGACAATTTCCGCTGCAGAACATGAATTGAAGAATATCCCGGCTCAGATCGTTCGAGCGGAGCCCGGAGCACAGGGCAGTCGTTACAGCCTCCGCTTCCATAAAGAGCGACTTTTACAGCACGACGGCGATATCACCCTGAGATTATTGGGGTACCTGGCAAGCCAGAATATCCGGCCAGGCTAACCCCGACTCAACATACGGACAGGAGATATAAACACCGATGGAAGGCTCGGTACTGGTAGTTAACTGTGGCAGCTCCTCTCTCAAGCTTGCCCTATACAATAACGCTGAAGAAACTAACCCGGTTATAGAGGCTAATGCCGACCGCCTGGGAACAGAACAAGCCTCGTTGTCAGTCTCGGGGGAGATTGAACTTCAGACCTCGGGTAGCATGGATCACAGTGCCGCACTGACAACATTCATCAAGGCCGCGGAAGCTCAGTTGAAAGGGCTCAGAGGTATTGGACACCGGGTTGTCCATGGCGGCGAATCTTTTATCCAGAGCTGTACCCTGGATCAGGAAACCATTGTAGAACTCAAGAAAGTGTCTGGACTAGCACCACTGCATAACCCGATGAACCTTATGGGAATCGAACTCTGCGGCGAATTACTCCCGGGCGTGCCCAACGTTGCTGTGTTTGATACCGCATTTCACCAGACCATCCCTGAGTCTACGTACCTCTATGCCGTACCCTATGCCTGGTACAAAGATTACGGTGTCCGCCGTTACGGTTTTCACGGTACAAGTTATCGGTTTGTTGCTGCTGAAACCGCGCGCCGGTTAAAGCAGTCGCCCGAAGACCTCAATCTGATCATTGCTCACTTAGGGAATGGCTGCAGTGCCTGCGCAATCCGCCAGGGTCAGTCCGTTGATACGACCATGGGGCTGACTCCTCTTGAAGGCCTGGTTATGGGCACACGCAGTGGTGATATTGACCCAGGGCTGATTGAATTTATGAGTAAGGCCGCGGAGCAGCCACTCGATGACTTGATGACTTCGCTCAACCGGGAAAGCGGTCTGTTAGGACTTTCCGGTGGGCTCAGCAACGACATGCGGACTCTTCTTGAAGCGGAATCTGAGGGGGATGAAGCCGCGCGACGTGCGATCGATGCATTCTGCTTCCGTACTGCCCGTCACCTAGCTGCACTCAGCACCAACTTCACGCACACCGATGCAGTCGTATTCACCGGCGGCATTGGCGAGCATTCGGCCAACATTCGGCAGCGCATTCTGGCGTGCTGGAAGAACATTCCGTATCGTCTCAATAGCGAATTTAACCAATCGAACGGCAACGAAACCGGGCGAATCAGTGAACAGGGCACCCCCTTGGTCATGGTAGTTCCCACCGACGAAGAGCGCATGATCGCGCAGGACACATACAGGCTGACATCTGACCATGATTAATATTTTCATCGCCCCGACCGATACTGAAAGCGGCTTGACAACCATCAGCCTTGGCCTGATTCAGGCCCTCGATGCTCAGGGCCTGAAAGTCGGCTTTGTGAAACCGATCGCCCCAGGTTCTTCGGCCAACGAACGCTCCACTCAGCTCATCCGCAGTGTTCTCCACCTCGACACCCCAGAACCGATGGCACTGGCGGATGTTCAGCAGTCGGTCAGTAATGGCATGCTGGATCGCACTCTGGAGGATGCCGTCGGCCTTCACGCTCAGGTGGCCGAAGGCTGCGATGTGGTGATCATCGAAGGTCTGGTACCAGACCGGAGCGAGCCCTATACCGCCAAACTTAATGTTGAAATTGCCAAAGCCATGGGTGCCGACATTTTGCTGGTCACCAGTGCAGAGGGCAAAAGTGCCAGCCAGATCCGTTCAGACCTGAAGCTACAGGTCGGTCTCTTTGGCGGTAAAAAAGCCAGCATGATGGGCTGTATTATCAACAAAGCCGGTGCACCGGATATTCATGGCGCTCTGCCCACCTCGGAGGAGTCTCCGGCGGACATGCCGCCGGCAGGCTGTAGCGCCAAAGAATGCGAGCAGATTAGTATTGATGACTGCCCTGTGCTCGGCGTCATTCCATGGCAGGCTGACCTGCTCAGCCCACGCACGCTTGATATTGCCCGCGCACTGAACGCAGACGTTATCAGTGAGGGGGACATTGATCAGCGACGCGTGGCGCGCATTACTCTTTGCGCCCGCACACTGACCAATATGATCGACCACCTTCGCCCGGGAACTCTGGTTGTGACCCCAGGGGATCGCGATGACATTATTGTCGCAAGTGCAATGGCCGCGACTAATGGCACCCCTCTCGCTGGCCTGTTGCTGACATCGGGGTACACACCAACCGATGCCTTGCACAACCTGTGCGAGCGCGCATGGCAAACCGGCCTCCCCGTTCTGAGTGTTGAAAGCGACAGTTACTCCACCGCCCGCGCCCTGACCCACATGGATACGCACGTTCCGGTTGATGACACCGAGCGGGTTAAGCGCATCATGAATGCGGTATCCCAGCATCTTGATGTTGAAACATTGTCAGAACGTATCGGCGCGCCACATACACCGCGCCTGAGCCCGGCGGCTTTCCGTCACCAGCTGGTGTCTCATGCCAGAGCCAATAAGCGCCGGATCGTGCTCCCGGAAGGTGAAGAACCAAGAACCATTGCTGCTGCAGCCATCTGTCAGAGCCGCGGCATTGCCAACTGCATTCTGCTCGGCAACGAGGAGAGCGTGCGTCAGGTTGCACGCGCGCAGGAAGTTGAGCTTCCCGATGATCTCAGCATCGTAAATCCGGACGACGTCCGCGATCAGTACGTTGCAGGCATGGTTGAACGCCGCAAGCATAAGAACCTGACAGAACCCATGGCACTCGCTCAGCTCGAGGACAACGTCGTGCTCGGCACCATGATGCTGGCACAGGATGAAGTTGATGGGCTGGTGTCCGGCGCCATCCATACAACGGCGAATACGATCCGCCCTGCTCTGCAGCTGATCAAAACAGCCCCGAACGCCAAGCTTGTCTCTTCTGTGTTCTTTATGGGTCTGCCAGATCAGGTTCTCGTCTACGGTGACTGTGCTGTAAACCCGGATCCCGGCCCGGAAGAGCTGGCGGATATCGCGATTCAGAGCGCTGAATCGGCCATGCAGATGAATATACCGGTACGGATCGCCATGCTGTCATACTCGACAGGCGAATCCGGGAGCGGCGCCGATGTAGAGAAAGTCCGTGAGGCTACGGCCATCGTACGTGAGCGCCGTCCTGATCTGGTAGTTGATGGGCCTTTGCAATATGATGCGGCCACCACCGCCAGCGTTGCCAAGAGTAAGGCGCCGGACAGCCCCGTCGCAGGACAGGCAACCGTGCTGATATTCCCGGATCTGAACACAGGTAATACGACCTATAAAGCGGTGCAGCGAAGTGCCAACGTCATCAGTATCGGACCGATGCTGCAGGGCCTCGCGAAACCGGTAAATGACCTGTCACGAGGTGCTCTGGTAGAAGACATTGTCTACACCATCGCCCTGACAGCGATTCAGTCCCAACATCAGAAATAAGGTATCTGACATGCCACCGATCGTAACCGGCATTATTGCAAGCCTGCTGCTTTTGATTAACACCCTGTTCTGGGCGTGCTTACTGTTTCCACTGACCTTCCTGAAAGTGATCATTCCAGTCGCTCCGGTACGTAAGCTCCTTACCTACCTACTGGCAGCTGTCGCCAATGCCTGGATCAGCTGCAACTCAGGCTGGATGACCCTGACCCAGAAAATGAACTGGACAATAGAGCGCCCCGATAACCTGAGCCGAAACGGCTGGTATTTCGTTCTGAGTAATCACCAGAGTTGGGTCGATATTCTGGTTCTCCAGCACACGCTGAATCGCCGTATCCCCCTGCTGAAATTCTTCCTCAAGCAGGAACTGATTAAGGTGCCTATTATGGGCGCGGCCTGGTGGGCACTCGACTTCCCGTTTATGAAGCGCTACAGCAAAGAGTACCTGGCGAAACACCCGGAAATGAAGGGTAAAGACCTGGATACAACACGCGCGGCCTGTGAAAAGTTCAAAGACATGCCAACCAGCGTGATGAATTTTCTCGAAGGCACACGCTTTACTCAGAAGAAGCATGACGAAACCGGCTCGCCTTTCAAGCACCTGCTGAAGCCCAAAGCGGGTGGCATGGCATTCGCCATGAGCGCTATGGGTGATCAGTTCCAGTCAATCCTGGACGTGACTATCAACTACCCGGATGGCATTCCAACGTTCTGGGATTTTATGCAGGGAAAAATGCCACGCTGTGATGTGATAGTCGAAGAGAAGCCGATTCCAGCCGAATTGATTAACGGTGACTACGAGACAGACGACAGCTACCGCCTGCACTTTCAGCAATGGGTACAGAAGCTCTGGGAAGAGAAAGATGCCCGCCTGGAAGCACTGCGCAACCGCCAGTAGTAGCTAGCTAGTAGCTGCCGGAAAACGTCAGTCAGCCCTGTGTGACTGACTGGCGTTTTACCTGATTACGACCGTTGTCTTTAGCTTGATAGAGCGCAACGTCTGCTCGCTTCAGAAGCCCTTCATAATTTTCACCTGCTCTGGGAATCTCAGCAGCCACACCAATACTCACAGTCGCAACACTGTGAGGGGAACGGGCATGAGGAATGTTCAGACCGGCTATGGCCTCACACAGTTCCTGCGCCAGTTCTTCGGCTTGATTCAGCGTCGTCTCAGGTAAAACGACCACAAACTCTTCTCCGCCATAACGCGCACAAACATCCCCAGGGCGCCGACAGAACTCAGCCATTTTCTGAGCAATACTGCGCAGGCAGGTGTCCCCCTGCTGATGTCCATATTGATCGTTGTAAGCCTTAAACAGATCCACATCGACCATCAGTGCCGCAAGCGGTTCATTGCTGCGCAGACAACGTCTCCACTCTTCAGAAAGCTGAGTCTCTGCATGGCGCCGGTTGGCAATCCCTGTCAGCGAATCCGTCGTCGACAACTGCTGCAGGCGCCTACCAAGGTATTGCAACCTATCCGCCTCAAGTGCCAATAAGCGGTTTTTGATGAAGTCAGTGCGGGTACCAGACTCAATCGTATACGACAAATAGGATGCCATAATGACGAGTATCGCCCAGAAAAGGATGTAATAAGGCGCCATGGCCATGGCCAGACGCTTCACTTCGGTTAGCTCCGCAGGGCCCGGCAGCAACACGATAAACGCGGTATAACTCAGCAACATAGCCAACGAGCAGGAAAACATCGCGCGATAGTTGCTACGCAAGCCGAGTAAAGCAAAGACCTGCATGGGAATCATACCCAGATGGTAAAAATAGCCCCACGGCAGATCAACGATATATATATTCCAGAGCACTGAAAGGAAACATATGTACACCCCAACCACCAGAGCGTAGAGAGAGTATGGTGCAAAGCGACTGCGGGGAATCCAGATAATAGCCAACATCAGAAGCACAGCGATCAGCACCCTGACACTGAACAACATGACTGACTGGGCACCTCCAAATGAGAAATCCGCCCAGCCAAAGACCACGAAGACCAGCAGGCCAGACATGATGACACGCAGATCCACGCTGAAAAACTGGCGTAGACGAAACGATTGATAACTGGCCTCCAGGGCTGCCGGGAAGCGCCCCCCAGCTTTTTTACGCTCGATCAGGCTTGTAAGCATATTGATCTGGCTTTCAAGGGGCCGTAAGGTATCGCTGTCTCGCTGAACGTTGGAACTGGGCAACTTCTCTCCCGGTTTGCTGTCGTTAGTACATCACATATCGGCCTAAGTTTAGCCCAACCAGAAATATTGTCACTGAGGAAACTATGAAGGTCTACGACGACATTACCCAGTCAATTGGCAACACCCCACTCGTCCGCATCAGTAAACTGACGCAACACCCACGTTTATACGCCAAACTTGAGAACCGGAACCCGGCGCATTCTGTGAAGTGCCGCATCGGCGCCAACATGGTCTGGCAAGCTGAACAGGATGGGCTTCTCAAGCCCGGCATGGAAATTGTCGAGCCGACCAGTGGCAATACAGGTATTGCTCTTGCTTTTGTCGCGACAGCACGCGGCTACAAGGTCACCCTATGCATGCCAGAAACCATGAGCATGGAACGCCGTAAAGTCATGAAAGCCCTGGGCGCTAACCTGGTTCTGACTGAAGGTCCTAAAGGTATGAAAGGGGCAGTTCAGAAAGCAGAAGCACTTCTGGCCGAGTCGCCTGACTCCCGAATTATGCTGCAACAGTTCGAAAACCCGGCCAACCCGGCTATCCACGAGAAAACAACGGGTCCGGAAATCTGGAATGATACCGACGGAACCGTCGATGTTATCGTTGCAGGTGTCGGTACTGGTGGCACGATCAGTGGCTGTGCCCGCTACCTTAAGAGCCAGAAGAGCTCTATCGAAGCGGTTGCTGTTGAACCTGCTGACTCAGCCATTATTACGCAGAAAATTGCAGGTGAAGAACTGACTCCTGGACCACACAAGATTCAGGGCATTGGCGCCAACTTTATTCCGGGCAACCTCGATATTTCATTGCTGGACAGAGTCGAACCTGTCTCCAATGACGATTCGATGGCAATGGCACATCGGCTCATGTCCGAAGAAGGTATTCTCGCGGGTATTTCATGCGGTGCAGCTATGATTGGTGCTCTGCGCCTGGCCGAAGATCCCGCCTATGCAGACAAGACCATCGTTGTCGTTCTCCCAGACTCTGGCGAACGCTACCTGACCTCTCCTCTGTTTGAAGGTTTCTTCGATAACTGAGATGAGTGACCTGTTCGGGCAAACCATGCTGCCGGATGGCAGCATGGAATATTTTCCCCATTGGTTATCCCGCGGGAACAGCGATAAATTACTGAGTCGCCTGCTGTCTGACATTGCCTGGCAGCAGCCAAGCATCACCATCTACGGAAAAAGACACCCGATTCCACGGCTGCAGGCCTGGATGGGAGATCGCCCTCATACTTACCGATATTCAGGAACAGACTTCACTTCTGTTATCTGGCCAGACTACCTTGCCTCGTTAGCGAAAGACCTCTCCCGAATAGCAGGCGTTGAATTTAACTCGGTGTTGCTTAACCTCTATCGCAATGGACAGGACAGCATGGGATGGCACAGCGACGATGAGCCTGAATTAGGCGAAGCACCAGTGATCGCCTCTGTAAGCCTGGGAGCTGCAAGAGACTTTACTCTACGACCTTCTGGAGCAACGCGACAGGCACACTGCCTGGCCCTTCAACACGGTAGCCTGCTCATCATGAAGGCTGGCATGCAGTCCGATTGGCAGCACGCCCTTCCCCGCCGCGCACGGGTAACAGAGCCGCGCATCAATCTGACTTTCCGCAGAATTATTGCCGTCTGAATTCAGCCTGCAAACGCAGCATCAGTACCGGCGTCGGTTCCCAGTCATTTTCACGAGTCCAGATATACTGAGGATGTAACTCAGCAAACATCCAGTCGTGATAAATACGTCGACGCAGACGCACGCCGAATTCATAGGCGTCAAACGTAGCTCCGTATTCCGTATCCCCCGTTGCTTTTGCCAGAATCGCATAGGCATAAATAGGGTTAATTTCATGGTACAGGCCAGCACCGTACATAAGAGTAAAATAATCATTATTCAGGAGATATTCGCTCTCCATTTCATAGCGAAATAAGCGCTGCGTATCAATCGGACGGTCAAATGTCAGATCCGTCACTGAACCATAACCATCTGAGGTGTAGTAATTCAGCTCCTGACGAAAAGTGAAGTTCCAGTAGTCAAAATACACGGGACGCTTAGCCCGAAAGCGTACAAACGGATCAGGCGGAATTCCCCAGCGTATACCGGCATCAACCGACGAGCTCCAACGCTCTGTCTGCTGGATAATAAATCGCAGTGCTGAACTGTAGGTAACGTTATCCGGGCTTTCTAATACCTGTGACTCCCGAACGTCCTCGTCTTCCGATTCCAGTAGGAGATTTAATCTGTCATTAGTATGAGGAAGTTCGATATTGAGGCTGACTCCAAACTTGTAGTCCACTGGGTCACCCAATTCACGACGCGTAAAAAAAGAGAATTTAGCGTGGCTGCCATGTCCCTGAATATCGGTCACATCATCGTTAAAAAATCGATCAACGAAAAAACTGTCGATGCCACCCGACAGATTATCCAGATGATCAATCAACCAACGACGTGACCGTTCTGCCATATCATCAGTAACTTCTGTCTGAACGTCTTCTTCAGTTTCTGGTTTCTCGGGCCATACGGTTCCGTAAGGAATAAGCGTTGGCTCGTCGAAGCCGCTGGCCAGACAATCTGATGAGCAGAATACCAACAGAGAAACTATTAAAAATACACTGCGAATCATCAGATAGGATCGTGGTGTATCAGAATTTCAGCTCGCGGAAAACGCTCCAGAATTCTCTGCTCAAGCGCTTCCCCGGTTGCATGTGCCTGCTTCAGCGACTGATCTGCCGAAAGCTCAAGATGGAATTGCACGAACTGAACCACACCCGACTGGCGCGTCTTCAGGTCATGGTAACCCAGTACCCCCTCAGTGGTATTAATGATATTGATCAGCTCCGCCTCATCATCTGCATCCAGTGCCTGATCCATAAGTACGGCAAGAGCCTCTTTAACGATAGTAATAACTCCGAACACCAGTATCGCAGCAACGAGTAACGCAATGACGGCATCGAGCCACAACACCCCCCACATAGCACCGACAAGCGCAACGATAACTGCAATATTAGTCAGAATATCACTGAGATAGTGTGCCGAGTCTGCTTTAACCGCGAGTGATCCGGTTTTTCGCCAGACATAACGTTGGTACATCACAAGGCATACAGTGGCTAACGTAGAAAAAGCCATCACACCAATACTTTCCGGCAGGGCCGTTAATTCCTGAGGTTTCAGCAAGCGGTCGATCACATGAAGCAGCAACATAGTCGCCGAGCCAAGGATAAAAGCTGACTGCATTAATGCAGCAAGTCCTTCTGCTTTGCTATGACCAAAAGGATGTTCGTCATCTGGTGGCATTAATGCGTAACGTATTGCGAAAAAGTTGATCAGGGAGGCTGCAATGTCCATCAGACTATCAAGCAGAGAGGACAGAACACTCGCCGAGTCGCTGGCAGACCACGCCGCGGCTTTTGAAAGCAACAGAACTGTCGCAGTCACCAGAGACGCTACAGCAGCCCGCTTAATTAAATGCCCATGGTCTTGTACTGTCATTATTGGCCCCCTGCCAGATATCTCGCTTATCTATTATGCCAGATCCATTCAATTTCTGATGCTCCCCGGGCCATTCTCACACTCCCCCCCTGTGACCTGGTTCAAGTTAGGCGTAATAAATCCTTGATTTCGATATGGAATCGACTAAAGATTGCATTTTTGCATAACAATAATATAGCCATGCTGATAAAAAGTGCCCTCATTGTTGATGACTCCAAGTCTGCACGCCTGGTGCTGCAAAGACTCCTCGCTCGCATTCAGGTAAACGTCGACACTGTCGAGAGCGCCGAAGCTGCATTAGCTTTCCTTGAGCATCGTCAGCCAGACATCATATTCATGGATCATATGATGCCGGGAATGGATGGGCTTGAGGCCACCCAGATGATTCGGGCAAATCCCAAGACCTCTGCCATCCCTACCATCATGTATACGTCGAAAGACGGCGAAGACTATTTCCGGATTGCACTGCAGAAAGGCGCCAACGGTGTTCTTTGCAAACCAGCGGATCAGGAAGCCGTCATGGCAGTCATTCGCTCTCTCGACAAGCCCGCTGCAAATGACGCGAATAAGGACGTGACTACTTTGCCTACTGCTTCTATTCCCTTAGTAGAGATTGACCGCCTGGTACAGAAGCACCTCAGAAGTGCCTTGACGGAGGCCAAAGGAGAAATTACCGCTGGCATTGACACCACTGCCTCTCAACTTCAGCAGCACCAGCGTCATCAGCTTGAAGTAATGCGCCGCCAACTACAGCAACAAGTCGGCGAAGTTCAGAAAGAGCTGGATGCGGAGTTTGAATCTGAACGACTATTTAACCGAACTAAAACAGCGAACCAGAAACTGGCCGCTGCCGTCGCAGACCGTATGGTAAAACGTGCCACTGATGAACTGACCAGCAAGCTTCAGGTTCAGAAAATGGCTTTTGATTCTGCACTCGAGGATCACCGTCGAGCCACCGTCAGAATGGTCAGATCCACTGCTTTGCGAGCAGCCATTGCCGGGGCTTCGATCGGTGTTCTTGCCGCGGTCCTGGCCGCATCGGTGATACGCTGATCTACGCTTTCCCGATGAACTGACTTTCCTTCCCGTTGTCATCAATTTAGACTGGCTACAAGCTTACTCTGATCCAGTGGGCATTATGACAACAACAGGGATATAACTATGCTGATCCGTCTGCTACTTATCGTCACACCTTTTTTACTTGCTTCATGTGCTGCACCGGCACCACTTGCCGTCGCGGGCGCAGGAGCGTATGAAGTCGCTAAATATGAAGAAAACATTCGCCTCCGAGCAGCTGCGGCTTTGAGAGACGAGCCAGACTTACTAACCTTTTCCATTCAGGCAATTGCACGCGGCCAGACTGAAAAAGCGGTCGATACCTACATGATGGGTTACAACAACCCGGATTACAGCGATAACATGAAATCGTTAGCTCTGTACCAGATTGGCCTGATTTACATGAATCGCTTCAATGATCAGCGTGATGACGCCAAGGCACGTGAGTTTTTCACGAAACACCGCCAGGAATTCCCGTCTTCACGTATTTCCAGCCGCATCCAATCGCACCTTGCAGAGCTCAACCAACGCGCAGAAAATCCGGTTTTCGTGCCAGCAAAAGAACTTCTGAATAATCTGAATCGTGAGGAATTACTGTCAAGACCAAACATTCCATATGACGATGAACTGAATCCGATGAGTGAACGTGCGATTACTGAAGACCGCATCGAAGAAGCCGTTACCGTATACACCATCGTTTATGAGAATGAGGCGTCAGGAAAAGAGATCCGATCTAAAGCTCTTTACCAGATGGGACTGATTTACATGAGCCCATACAACTCCCAGAGTAGTCGTCTGAAGGCACTGGAATACTTCCGTATGATTACTGAGGAGTTCCCTGACGTCAGTATTCGTCCAAACGTTGACCTTCGTATTACTGAGCTTCTGAACGCGCAATAGTGCAGCGGGTAGATTTGGTAATTATCCGGCGATTAAGACGCCGGATAATTACTGATTACTCGGGCTCGACAAGCGGCTGATCAATGCCGCGGCGTAAGTTTTTAACATTCTGATCTTCACTGCGGTCGGCTCTCCCGAACACCGCATACTCAACTCATTCAACGGTAGTTCCATACCAACAGGGCACTGCCAGTTCAGGTCCTGATAGAGCTGGTGCTCACTCTGCAGCAAGCGTAAAGCCGCATAATTAACCGGAAACAGTTTTTTCATCAGATCAATCTCCCGGTCAGTTGCTGCTGCCATCAGGTTCGCGTCCTGCATGTCAGCCATCGCCAGGGGTCGCCCAAAGCAAATACGGATATTGCCCTTCTGCCCTTTCATACCAAGGAGAATACTGTGTGTGTCCTCTCCTTCAGATTTTTTGTAAACACCGTTCTCCTCCAGTGCCACCAGTTCGCGGGCTTTCAATACATCACAAGGATCCCACTCGTACTGAACTAATACAGGTACTGGCCGCAGCCGCTGCAAAGTTTCAGCGAAAGTGAGCCGGTCATCCCGCCCGCTAAGAGACAGCATTTTAAGAACTGCGGTATCCGTGTGATCAAGATTATCTTTCGCCCTCCCTTCTCTTTGTGCAAGCCAGACAGAGTGGCCATCCTCGAGTGAGTGGCGGATATAACCTGACAGTTTCTGAAATTCCTTTAGCCGTGCCCGACGGTCTGAAACTGAACGTTTAACGATAAAGCTTTTGTTCAGCCTCATCAGATCCGCCAGTACCGGATTGGCCAGCAGATTATCGCCAATCGCAATTCTTGCTGTTGGCCACCCAGACGAGACAAGGGCGTAACCTATCAGCGTGGGGTCCATGGCAATATCGCGGTGATTGGACAGCCAAAGATACGACTGGCCCTTGTTCAGAAGGTCCAGGCCATGAACCTCCACATTTGCAGTGGTCGAGTCTATCAGGGCTGTTATCCAGTCTTTCAACCATCCCTGAAAGGCATCTACGGTTGTCATTGGTGCAAAATGGCGACGAAGCTGCCAGCCAACCATCCGAGCCAGTATTCGCTGCAGCCATTGCGGATATCGGGCAAAGCGATAGGACACCAACGCCCGATGTAGTTCAAAAGACTGCCCTAATCTTTCCAGAACCTGCCTGACTTCCTCGTCCTTATATGGCCGTATGTCATGATAACGATCTTCTTCAATGTCACTCATGATGCCCTGCGTCCCGACCTGTTTCGCTCTGTGGTAATATCGCTACCATATACGACAGAGCAACGGCAGAAAACTGCGGAGTAGAATGTATGATCGGTGAATGGAACCCGTCAGCGACCACAACAAAGACTGAGAACGTTCCAACGAACGACGAGTTACGACAGCTTGCAGCCGCCGCAGACAATCCCGCTAGCGCAGCGGAGCAACTCAGAAATCAGGCGGCGAACTGGATTCGCAACAGCCAGGGTGACTGGGAACAATCTCTCTCAGACCTGACGGATGCTGAGCTCATTAATATCGCTTTTTTTATATCCGCGCAGAACAGACGCTGAGTGGTTTTGAATCTGGGTCAAATAACCCAGCCATCCGTATATTCCGATATCTGAAGTCGCAAGGCCGGAAACCAGAAAAAGACATCGTGCGCAAAATGAAAGCAGAAACAGACAACCGCTTTATACCGCACGGCGATGCTCTGACCTGAAGCTATCAACCAGTTGCTTCAGGCGCTGTGGGCTCACTGGCTTAAGCAGGTAGTCAATCGCTCCCGCCTGAAGAAACTCAAGCTTTTGCTCCTCCAGAGCATCTCCAGATAAGGCAACGACCGGCAGAGTTTCGTACCCCGGCAATGCGTGGATACGTCGCATGGTCTCTATGCCATCTATACCGGGCATATGCCGATCCATTATGACCAGCTCTGTACCAGCGTTGTTGGTCAGATATTCGATAGCTTCGATACCACTACTACGCACGATCACCTGACACTGCTGCCGCTTCAGTAGCTGCTCCAGAACCTTCTGATTCACAGGATTATCTTCGACAAGAAGAACCTGTAATAAGTAAAGGGAGGAACGAACTACCTGTTTTGATTCTGTGCCCGACGGCCGGATCACCTGATCACCAACAGGCTCTGTTTCAAGAACACGCCCTAAAAGCGAACTCAGATGGCGATGATCTATTGGCCAGGCCCAGGCACCACGAACAAGCTCAGACGGAGGCTGCCAATTCTCAGAAAAACTTTCATCGCAGCTGACGCACAACTTGACGTCTCCCAGAGAGTCATATTGAAGCTGCATATCAGGTGCCGCAAAAAAACGGCGTGACAGAACAAGCACGTCAGGCTTATCCAACAGCAAGGCTGAAATACAGTCCCTGAGGCGATCGAAGCCACGCACATTCATGCCCATGCGTCCGGCAACCCCCATAACGAAGGAGCGATTTACCGCGTAGGAGTCAGCCACCCAGAGCGTCCTGTCACGGAATTTAAGATCCGTGGAGGTCTCAACTCCCTCATGGGTCGCCGTTAACGGGATGTTCATCCAGAAACAGGAACCGGTACCGGGCGTGCTGGCCACTCCAATATTACCGCCCATTGCCTCAACAAGGCGCTTGCAGATATTCAGGCCTAAGCCCGTGCCACCCAACGCCCTGGAACGCTCATCGTGGGCGGCACTGTATTCATCAAAAAGGTAAGGCGCCCGGGATGGCTCAATTCCACTGCCTGTGTCCTCTACCGAAAACCTTATATTGTCTCCATCTTTGTCAGACTTCACGAGCCGCAATATGACATGACCTTTGTCAGTGAACTTCAACGCATTGTTGAGAAGGTTGATGAGAATCTGACTGACCCTGAGAGGATCACCAACAACCCGCCCCGGCACGTCATCGTCACAGAAGAGCTGCAGTGCGATCCGCTTTTCAGAGGCCTTCCCCTGGACAATTCCCAGAACCCGCTGCGCCAGAGCCAGCAGATCAAACTCCTCTCTCACCAACTGCAGGTGACCACTCTCAATCCTGGAGACATCAAGGGCATCATTCACGATAGCCAGCAGATGATCTGCGCCTTGTTGCAGGTTGTGAAGGTAGCTTTTCTGATGGGGACTCAGGGGGGTTCCGCCGAGAAGGCTGAGAGCACCAAGCATGCCGTTCAGTGGCGTCCGGATCTCATGGCTCATACTGGCCAGAAAACGACGCTTTGCCTGGTATCCTGACTCAGCAATCGCTTTCTCGGTCTTCAGCTTCTCTTCAGCCTCTTTGAGCTCAGTTATATCGCTACTGATGATCAATAAGGACTTAACCCGGCCATCACGTGTGATGGGGACAAGTTCATTCCGCAGGTGTACGATCGTGTCATCAGCGTCAACGCAGAGACAATACGAAACGGGCTGGCGGGAAACCACAGATTCTTTCAGGCGTTGACTGAATGTACTCAGAGCTTCCCCCGAGAGAAAGCTCTGAACCTGTTCACCTTTAATCAGGCGGTCTGCACCAGGGGTTTGTATACCGGTTCCGGCACTCATAATAGTGCCATCAGGTCGAATTTCAGCGACGACGCCGGGAAAATGTTTCCAGAGAATATCAGCGCGGTCTTTCTCGCGCTGTAGGTCGACAAGTGAGATACGCTGCTGAGACAGCCGGGTCAGAAGAACCATAACAGCAGCAAGAAGCGCAATAATGATCACATACGTCCAGTACATTGACGTTACGCTCCCGGAAATCACAATCAGGACGGGCTTGAACGCCCGATTACATCACGCTGCCTGATTACTGGTCAGCTGCAGGATGAACTGTTGCTGATCCTGCGGCCAACGCAGGTGAAGCCATCCGTCCTTAAGCCCCTGTGCGCCATCGCCCGAGCCACATATGGAGATGCAGAGCATCTCTTTATGGTCACCATCACGGACCACACGCCTCACCGACTCTTCGAACTCCGGTCGGGTGATCGCGATGGCCGCCGGTTGGTTCTGACTGATCAGAAAGCCAAAGTGGACAGGGTCCTGTGTCACCAGAAGATCCCAGCCAGCCCGCCGGACGCAGGAGGCGATCTCTGTCGAGACCTCATCAACGTCCGCCAGCAGCACGAGTTTATGTCCGCCGCTGTCGAGCTCTTCCGGAACCGGCATGTTGTTATTGTTGAGGAAATCAACAAAGCTCTCTACCGGTATTCGGTTATCGCCACGGCCGGGCAGTTTGTATGCATCCAGGTGTCCGCGTTCGATCCAACGGATCACTGTACGGAAGTTCACTCCGCAGTATTTGGCGACTTCACCTGTTGTCAGCGCTTGTTTTTCCCTCACAGCAATCTCTCGATAGGTAACTACACTAAATCCAGTATAGATAGCCTTCTGCGTTTGCAAGGATAAATTAACAGGAATTTACAGAGTTCTTGTTCCGAGCCAAAAAGCGTCGAACTACACTTCTACAAAAGGAGAAGCAGCAACTATGCAGATCAATGTACTTTTAGTAGATGACGAGCCCAGCATTATTCAGGCACTACGCCGCATGCTCAGGTCTCAGGACTGGAACCTGTTCGAAGCAAATGATGGCGAGGAAGCACTCGACGTACTTCGCCGCGAGCACATCCACGTTATGGTTACAGACTTCAAGATGCCACGCCGTGATGGTATTTCTCTGTGCCACGAAGCCAGAAAAATTTCCCCATATACCTATCGCCTGCTTCTGTCTGGTCAGGTCGACTACTCCGCGTTGCGCGAAGCCTGGCATGCGGGTGACGTCCACCGGTTTGTCGCTAAGCCATGGGACAACACACTGCTGACCATTGATATAGAAGAAGGCGTTCGTCAACAAAGCCTGCTGGGTTACGTTCATCAGTTTCAACAAGCCTTGACTACGGATTCAGCGGCGTTTCTGACCGACAGCAACTGGATCATTCGTCTTGCCAGCCCGCAGCTATGCAAAGCGCTGGCAATCAGGGAGGAAGATCTGCAGGGGCTCAACCTCTTCTCGCCCGCCTGTTCGGCAGCAGGAGTAACGCTTGAAGCAGAAGTGACACGGCAGATTGAGTCTGGAGCGACCTGGCTGGGTCACTTCACACTCCTCGACAACGAACATCAGCAACTGCCTTCGTCGATGGCTATCAGTCCGCTTGGGGCTCAATATCGCTTATGCGTATGTGATCTGAATTCATCCGTTTTCAACAGTCCGGCAGTAGAGAGTACACTCGCAGATCATTCTTCAGAGTCATCGCAGGAATCGCTGCCAGCTGCCGCCCTTCACATCCAGTTTGAGGCTGAACTGGTTGACGACCTCAGTGCTTCGGCTCGTTTGTTCTCTGACCTCAAAAGTATCTGTCGTCAGGGTCAGGACCTCTATCACATGCCTCAGCCTAACGAGTTTCTGATTGCTGCCCGTGATGCATCGTCTGTTTCAGAGCTTCAGGATTTCGCCGCCGCAATGGAAACCGACGGTCGACTCCCGGCTGCCAGCATGACCCGCCATGAAGCCCCTTCAGATTCAGACTATGAATCCTGGCTGCGTGAAAAGCTCGGTTTGAATACCCGTCAGGCAAGCTCAACGGCAGAAGAACATACGGTGCTCCCGGTTTTCGGACTGCATGGCGAAATCCTTGGCGTCGAAAGCCAACAACTGGGCAACTATAAAGAAGCCGATTGGCACGCCTGGTTAACAACCGTCGTAACGACCTGGCAATCTCACTTCAGTGGTCCAGTAAGAGTTATCCTCGACAGCCACAATGCTTCGGCTGAGTCTGTTCGGGAGTTTTTACCAGCACTGGAGCAGGCACGTGCCCTGCATCCCATTGAAGTCTCTATGATACTCAGTGAAGAACAGCTACTCAGTGAGCAGGAAGAAGATATTCTGTTGCATGGTGAGCTAGTGCACCATGACATTACACGGATGATCCGACACTTCGGCCGAAGCTTCCTTAACGCCCGACAAATACTTAGCCTACCCATTGGTGGTATCACTCTCGCACCCGAGTTTCTGACACGGATGCAAGAGCCACGGAATGCTGTCCAGGGTGGACGCCTACTACAGAAATTACATGATGAAGGCATGATAATTTATGCCGGGCATATTCAACATTCCGAGCTGTTGGCCACCTCCCACAAAGCCCGAATCGACTGGCTGAGTGGAAGTGTATTAAGCCCTGAAGTCAGTATCAGTGAGCTGCACTGGTTCAGCCCTGATGCCACCCTGGGGTAAAGAAAGTTAAGGAATTTCACGCAGGCTTATAGCGGTGCGCCGGGTCGTGTATCATGAGGAAAAAGGAGACGCCCGTGAACAAAGACCAGATGTACCACAACATCGCCCTCGCCTGCCTGAAAACCCTCCGCGAAGGAGGCAACGCCGAAGCAGAAGACAAAGTGAAAGTTCTTTACAACGCTATAGATCAGGCGTTTGAATCACAATTTGCGCTGATGGTCGCGGAACTGGAGGACGCCCGTGCGCGTCTTACCCACATCGCTGCACTGGATCCTGCGCAACACTCCCTGGACGATGCTCAGGCAATTGCCAGCGCAGACGGCACAGCCCACTAATTAAAACGACATACATTGCAGCAGGAGTTGGCATGTTCTCGCCTCGCTACTGGACTTTTATTCTTATTGTATTGGCCGCTTTTGGATACTCTATGTTCCGTATTTCGCAATCCCCCGACCTGATCGTAAGCCCTGCGGACGCTTATAGTTACCGCTATATGGAGCTGGAAAATGGTCTGAAGGTGATGCTCGTAAAGACTCCCGAAGCAGACAAGGCGAGTGCAGCCCTGAGTGTAAACGTTGGCAGCATGGATGATCCCGAGGGGCGTGAGGGCCTCGCCCACTTCCTTGAGCATATGCTGTTTCTCGGCACTGAGCCATTTCCTGAACCAGACGAATACCAACAATTCATAAAGCAGAATGGCGGTAGCCATAATGCCTTTACCTCCTACGCGCAAACGACCTATTTCTTCGATGTCGATAACGAACAATTGAGCGGTGCGCTGGAACGTTTCGCCCCATTTTTTATTTCACCTACGTTCGATGAAGCATACGTTGATCGCGAAAAGAACGCTGTTCACGCAGAGTATAGTGCTAACCTTAAAGAAGATGGACGCCGTATTTTTTCAGCACAGAAAATGGCAATGAACCCCGAGTTCACTTTCTCTAATTTTTCAACCGGGAATCTGGACACACTCAGCGACCGCGACGATAGTAAGATTCGCGACGAGCTGATCTCCTTTTACGAGACACACTACTCCTCAGATCGTATGACCTTGGTTATCGCCGGTGATTACGAGCTTGATCAACTAGGCAATAAAGCCCGACAGCTTTTTTCTGATATTCCTGAAAGGGATGTCCATTTCGAACGGCCTGATGTCCCGGTATTCGTCCCCGAACAGTTGCCGCTTGATATGCACATAAAGCCAGTCAAAGAAATACGTGAACTTCGTTTTACGTTCCCTCTGCCAGAAATTCTTTCGCAGTATCAGTACAAGCCAGTACAGTTACTTTCGAATCTGATCGGTCATGAAGGTGATGGCAGTATTCTCGCGCTACTGAAGAAAAAGGGCTGGGCTGAATCGCTCAGTGCCGGACGCTCGCTGAGCACCCGTCACGCTTCGACTATGGTGGTCGGTATTGGTTTGACCAAGTCCGGCCTGCTCCACCAGGAAGAAATTACCTCTATCCTGATGGAATATATCGACCTGATCCGTACCAGCGGTATCCCGGACTACATCAAAGAAGAGCAGAGAATGCTCAATGAAATGACCTTCCGCTTTCAGGAGCACGGGCCTGTATCCAACTACACTACTCGACTCAGCAGTAACATGCTGATCTTCCCGGTAGAAGATACCATCTACGGTGACTACCGTTCAGAACCTGCTCCCGATGAGCTGATAGATAAATACTTGTCTGGTCTGACGGCTGACAATATGTTGCGCGTCCTGATAGCACCAGGTGTCGATACAGATACGACCGACCCTTGGTACGGGACCGAGATCAAAATACGCCCTTCAGACTATCAGAAGGCAGAAACATCTGAATGGAAGGGGGCACTCCACCTACCAAAGGCCAACCCATTCGTTCCAGAAAACCTTGAAACGGCCCCCGGCGAAGCGTCCGATACCCCCGAACTGGTTACATCAGATAACGGCTACCAGCTTTGGTATTACCCAGAGCATGAGTTTGATGCTCCTCGCGCGCAGGTATTAATAGATCTTAAAGTGCCAGCGATTAAAGACAGTGCCGAGCAACGTGTCCTCGCACGTCTCTATGCCCGGACAGTCACTGAAGCCTTAAACACCTACAGTTATCCTGCCAGCCTCGCAGGGCTAAACTATCGCCTTTCTGCCACCAGCGAAGGGCTGGAAATCGCAGTAAGCGGCTATTTCGATAAGTTACCGGTTCTGCTCGAACAGATATTTACTGAAATGAAAAATATGAACATCAGTAACGAGCAGTTCGAGCGCTATCAGGCAAGCCTGATCCGCGCTCTTGAAAACAACCTGAAGGCACGTCCGTATCAGCGCACTCTGGCTGACCTGAAGAACTGGTTAATCGAACCATCCTTCAGTGATACAGATCTGTTACCTGTGGTAAAAGCGACCACTAAAGAGCAGCTGGAGAATTTTGCCGCACAGCTCGGAAACAGCATTACTGTAACGACCTATGTCCACGGTACTCTGAGTGCAGAGTCTGCTGCGGAGATTGGCACTCTGACTCAAAAATATTATCCGGCCAATACCGAAGCAAAGACAGACTCGAAACTACTGAAAGCACCTGCTGGGCAATTTCAGCAGTCGGTCACTCAGGATCACCCGGATAAAGTCATGACACTGTACCTTCAGGGAACAGACACTTCTGACGTATCGCGTGCTGAAGCGGGCCTGCTCGCTCAGATGATTTCGTCACCCTACTATCAATATATGCGCACGGAGCAACAACTGGGCTACATCGTATTTGCGACCGCCTACCCTCAGAAATCCGTACCGGGTCTGCTGTTTATCGTTCAGTCTCCTACTGCCAGTCCAGAAGATATGATGAATCATAGCCGTATATTCTTCCGGGACTATGAAGATCAGCTGGAAACCATGTCGGATGAAGAGTTCGCATTATTTCAGGAAGGTCTGATTACGCGACTCACTGAAAAGCCGAAAAACATGGGTGAGAAGGCAGCTAATTTCTGGGCTGATCTGGCCACCGGACGCTATACCTTCGATACACGTCAGGCGATTGCAGACGAAGTCAGAGAGATTACTAAAACGCAGATTCTGAATCTTTATCGCCGCGCAGTGCTGAATAACGAATGGAGTTGGTTGTTGTTCGAGAAAGGTGGCCAGGTCAATGATATGACGGCGCTTGATACGCTTGATCGCAGCAGTCTGGAACAGTTTGAAGTGCCGGAATATCCTCTACCAGAAGTCAGTGAGTCATCGGCAACCGAGAATGCCGGAGACAATCAGGATTCCGCACAGTAATTCATTAAGGAGATGCGATGAACGCCTTTATTACCGGAGCCGCCTCCGGCATAGGAAGAGCAACCGCCGAAGCACTGATAAACCGTGGGTGGTCTGTTGCTCTGGCAGACCTGTTCACGGATGACCTGGAAGCTGTCCGTTCGCAGGCGCCCGATCGTGTCCATATTTACAAGCTGGACGTTACTGATGCCGATGCCTTTGAGCAGGCGGTCAGTGATTTCGCCAACAAACATCATGGACAGCTGCGACTTCTGTTTAATTGTGCTGGCATACTTGAGGTGAATCGTTTTACAGATATCAGCCGCGAACGCCACCAGCAGATTCTGGATATTAATATCAAAGGCGTTATTAATGGCTGCCAGGAAGCCTATCCCTACCTCAAAGCTGCACCGGAAGGTCAGGTGATCAATATGAGTTCGGCCTCAGCAACCTACGGAATACCGGAATTTGCAGTGTATTCTGCGTCAAAATTCGCCGTACAGGGATTAACAGAGGCACTGAATCTTGAGTGGAGGAAGGATGGCATTCACGTCGGCGACGTCATGCCTCCTTTCGTTAAGACGCCCATGCTGACTTCTCAAAAACACGGTGCACATATCATTGATGCACTGGGCGTTAACCTGACCGCCGAAGATGTCGCCGAAGCGGTACTGAAACAACTGTCAAGAAAGCTGACCCACCGCACCGTCAGCTTGCAGTTCACTCTGCTCTATCTATTAGGTCAGATCAGTCCTCGCCCGGTGACAGGCTGGCTGATTCGCCTGCTGAGCCGGAGCTGACACTAGCGGATCATCAGGCATTTTCTTCCGGGGTCTGCGTCCCCGGAGGATTTACGTCCAATAAATAATGACCATGTACAGAGTTGCTGCTCAGATCGACAACGATCACCATAGCAACCCCCTGATACTGACTATTAATCAGTACATGCTCAAACTCATCTCCCATCCGATAGACATGAGTCACCTGACCTTCGCGGCAATCAAATATGCCAAAATGCTCAGCGGGTATCGCCTGTACATAGATCCAGAAATCAGGAGTCGGAGTGCTGTCCTCGACCCGCGCAGGGGAAAAATGTGTGGCTTTAAATTCTTCAGGTGTTAGTAATCGGGTCTGCATCAGAATAGGTTCTTTAGTTTGTCTTTCGCTTGATCTTTCAGTTCCTGCTTCCTTGCTTCCGCCTCTTTCCGCGCTTTTTCTTCGGCAGCTGCTTTTTCAGCATCGAGTTTTTCGCGGGCTTCACGCTCTTGCTGTGCTTTAAAATCTTCAAGCTCAGCTGAAGCGAGGTCTTTTAAGGCACTGAGTTTATCATCAAGCGATCCTTCCATCGCGGCTAACTGCTGTAATTCCTCAGCATAATCACCTGCATATTCTGACATCTTCTCATTAAGACGATTTTTCAGCTTCTGCTCGAACTCATCTTGCTTGGCCCGGATGCGCTTGCTGATCGCGCTGTTTATCTGGCGATCCAGATCAGAACCGAAAGCAATGTCAGGGTTCTTAAGGGTGCCGGTAACACCCGCATCCACAGTAAAGTTATTAATTCCCTGAAGCGCCGCGTTCAGTTCACGGGCAAACAGGGTCTGGCCTCCACCCGTAAAGTTCGCCTGGGTCACGTTCGCATCGAGATCAGCATCCAGCTCGCCCCGAACCACTTCTGCCGTTGCATCCAGCTGAACACGAGACGAGTCCAGTCTGGCACCAGCAACACCAAGATTAAGAGAAGCCATTTTCCAGTCGCTGATTGCAAGAGTCAGCGTATCTGTTGCGTTGCCCACGGTATGGTTCAGCACCAGGCGACCATCCAGATCCCCAATTTTCTGCAACCCTTCTCCCGTCGCAGTAAATACGGTCGGTCGACCCGTCACTGTTTGCTGGTGCGTAATATCCCTGCCCGAAATGACCAACTGACCACCATCAAATGGGCCTGTCAGTCGCGCAGTGCGGATCATGAAATCAGGCCACGGATCGTCACTCGGAAAGTGTATGAAACGTCCAGCCAGACGCGGTGCTTTTTCATCTTTCTCGCTATCAGCCTCTGCACCGTCGTCTGACTCCAGGTAAGGTTTGACTTTTTCATACCAATACAGAGCCTCACGCGCCCAATTAGCGGCGTCATCACCAAACAGCAACCCTGTAATATTAGAAACGCCAGAACCACTCAGCTGATACTTATCCTTGAGATAGGCAAGGTCTTCAGACGGGGCCTGACGAAGCTCGGTGAGTTTAGCGGACACTTCTGTTTTCGCAGAGCGAACGACGTCTCTGGCATCCCTCACCGCATCGCGGTCCTGTTTAAATTGCTCTTTCAGCTCATCAAGCTGTCGCTTGCGTTCGCGAAAATCCTCGATAGACTCCAGACGTCCAGACGTTATCGCCTGAATCTGCTCTTCATACTGAGCTATAGAGCTGTCGTCCGGCACTTTATCGAAGGCGTCATCGATCAGTTGGCTATTTTCGTTCCAGGCAGCTTTCAGAGCCTCGCCCGCATCAGGCGTGCTTAACGTTTCTTTTGCCAACACCTCATCGACAGAAGGAAGAGCCTCAGAGGCCTTTTCCTTCAGAGAAGGCGATTCATCACCTTCTGATTCCGACTCTGCGACCTCTATTGCACCACTGCTTTCGCGCTCAGTGTGGAACCTCAGGTTAGAAACAGACAGCTCATTACTGATCGCCTTACCGACAATGAGGGGCGCTAATTCAAGGTCAGCGACAGCTTCATCAAACTCCATCAGGTTCATCATAGGAGCACGTGCGTCTGCCACCTGCAGCCCTTCGAGGCGAACACCCAGCGGAGATAGTGTCACATCGGCATCGTCCAGAGTGACTTTGGCACCCGCCAGTTTGGTGCCCGCAAATTCAATACCTGACTTGATCAGAAAAGGCAGCAGGAAAATAAATAGCGCGGCAATCAGCCCGACTACCGCAAGAAAACCAGCCAGACCTGACCAGCGAATCCATTTAGTCATGAGTACTCCGCAAACTTGGTGTAGATAGACCAGAATTTAGTGGCTTTAAGCGCCTGAACAATTTTCAAACGATTAACCCAGTTCAGAACACGCTTACGGTATTGCAGGATAAGAATACGGCTGATCAGAGTCACTGGAACCAGTAGTAAAACTGAAATAACCAGCCCACCCATCGCGACCGTGTTATTAAAGGAAGAAACCCTCATCCAGTCGTTCTGGTAAAACTGTGTCCAGGTATCAGTGAGCGATGGCAGAGTTAACAGGTACTCCCCTACATCAGCTGAGAGAGGGTCGAGGAAATAGCCGATGGCGGAGAACACAACAATGCCGAGTAAAAAGGCACTGAAGTTAATTCTCAGAATGCACGCGATGAGTAATACAACGAGATTAATCAGGGAAAATAGCGGGGTAAACCCCGGGATCATAGCCAGCGCAAAGCCGAAAGCTACCTGTCCTGGAGCTGCCTCCGAATTGAGGGCTTTAAGTAATCTTGCAAGTAACGACAGCATGTCTGCACTCCGTTGGTCGCCAGTCAGGGTATCCACCAAGCCACTATAAAAGCGCAGGAGCGATAAATCCAGACGCAGATCTCAGCGCTCAGGCAAGGCTATCCGAACCCGGGTACCACGACCCTCTTTGCTGACAACACTGAGTGTCCCGGCATAAGCTTCAACGATAGAGTGCGCGACCGACAGTCCCAGACCGATCCCTTCTCCAACCTCACGTGTTGTGTAGAAGGGATCCAGCACCTGACTCACCTGATCCGGTGCCATGCCACACCCAGTGTCCTGAAAATCAATAATCAGCACTGAGTCCTGACGACAGGCTTTAATTCGCAGGCTGCCCTTATCGACACACGCCCTGATGGCATTATCTATTACTGCGGAGAACACTCTCCGCATCTGCTCGGGTTTGACCCGGACTTTGCTGTCCAGTTCAATATCGTAAGTAATCTCTACCTGACGCGTTTGTGATGGCGCCACATCACTGACTACCTGCTCCAGAGTTTCTTTCAGGTCAATGTCTTCCTCTTCCGATTTATCCAGCTCAGAAAAAAGTTTCAGGCTGCTGACAATATGCTGAACTCTCGACAAGCCTAACAGTGAGTCCTGCAACAGCGCTTTCATGTCCTGATGAACAAAGCCAATATCCTCTTCTTTCTCGAAGGCTTCCAGCTCATTCAGAATACCCTGCCGTTCATCGGATTCCTCTCCCTGAGTTTTAAGGTACCTGGAGAACAGCTCTGCCAGTTTCACATAGGTAGCAGCATAGTCTTTCATCATTGTCATATTGGCGATGACGACACTCATAGGGTTATTTATCTCGTGTGCCACGCCTGCAGCCAGGTGTCCTATCGAGGCCATTTTCTCCGTCTGTACTAATTGCGCCTGAGTATCTCTCAAGGAGACTGCCATCTGATTAAACTGCTGAGCCAGCTTTCCTAATTCGTCTTTCCTGTTAACATCGACGGAGACTTCCCTATCGCCCTCAGATATCCGCTCAACGCTCTCTGTTAATGTAAAAACAGGGGCGGCCAGGTTATGAGACAAGCGCCGTGACAATACGAAGGTAAGAAGCAATACAACCAGAGTAATGCCCCACCCTCCGTACCTTAATTCTCTGACTGACTCTAATACGACATCTTTATCACGGCGCTGCACAAGAACCGACTGCAGTACCGGAACCGAACGTATACTGACCAACCAGTCGCCTTCCCAGAAATCCAGTTCGCCGCTGAAGTCCGTCCCCAACATGGCACCCGATAATCGCTTGCCGAGACCTGAAGTTCGGTCTATGACATCTCCCTTAAACAATGAGCGGTAGCCTACGGATTTTTTTTCGGAATAGAGATTAACAAGTTGCCCGCTGTGGCTGTGTATAGAGAGAAGCCGCTCTAATTCAGCTGGCTCAGGTATCAATATAATGACGCCTAATAATCGATCCCCAACGACGGGAGCTGCAAGAAAAGCGAAGGTATTCTCGTCCGCTTCAGATGAAGAAAAGGCAATGGCGGAGTCCATCTTCCAGAGCGCTTTCTTGTAGGCTGCCTGTATACCGGTTCCTGTGTAGTCTACGTGTTTAATGTCAGCACCGTACGCGTCGCTTTGTACCGCTGAAAACACGACCTCGCCCTGATGGTTAAGTATCAGCAAATCACGTAAACGGTTTTTCTCAGCATATAGAGAAAAATAGGCCCAGTATTTATCCTGCATATCCTGATAATCCATGGAATACAGTTCATCCTTATCAAATACGGATGAGAAATCCTTCAATGCCTGATGCAGGTAGGGTGATCGCGAAAAGACTCTGACGGTTTCCAGTGGAGAATTAACAACCAGACTGATGTCGTGATGCAGTCGCTTCGATGCCGCACTCAGATCAGCGAGAGCACGTTTTTCCAGTTGCTTTTCAGCATAGGTAAGGCCGATCAGTACAAGGAAAATAGCGGGAATCAATGCCGTTATCATCATCCAGGTAAGCAACCGGCCACGCATACTTGGGAATTCGTAATTTTTCGCAGAATCGACCAGATTCTTTACAGAGAATTTTTTTGGGGTTACAGCCATGCTTTACCCCCAATGCTCCCTGTCCGGTAGCGTCCGCGATTATTTCTCCAGTAAATAGTAACGTGATGAAGCCAGTCGGATGGCCCTTCACTTCCGGGAAACATTTCGGGGCGAAGTTTAGCGTCCGACATCCATAGCAGCCTTGCCTCACCACGGTTACTTTGACCGATAAAAAGAGTGTGCCATGTACCTTCTTCGTTCACGTCAACAGCGAGTGAGCCGGCCGCGCTCAGAAGGTTTCGGCCACGCAGCGCGTAACTGATCTCTGCCGCGGTCATGCTTCTTTCTCGTAGTAGCGAGATCACCAGATCTGCTGCACCAACAGCCATTGCGTTCAGCGCATCCGGTCGGTTTTCACGTTCAGCGATAAAGCTCTTAAACTCTACATTTGCCTGATTATGCGGATGATCAAAGTAATGGCTTACGAAATAGTAATTATTAGCGACAGGCTGGCGGGTATCTGTACAGAGCGAAAATATACGGATATTGGCCTTAGTAAGTACGCTCGCGAAATCCGGATGATTCAGCCAGTCACAGGCATCAAATAAGAGAACATCAGGCTGATAGTCTCTGATTTTTTCTAATATCGATGGCATCTGCTCGTAAGTGCCAAGATACTCCTCTGTCACCATATCAATTCCAGAAACAGGCAACAGGTGCTGACGTAGCATGCGCCCTAACATCCTTGAGCGGATATCTTCCCCACCGAGATACATAACGGTATCCCCGAGGTGCTGCCGAACCCAGCTCAGGGATGGAAAAAGAAACTGATTAGGTACCGGACCCAGATGCACTAAAGACGCGCTGTCAAACAGGCCTTCGGACGCTCCGGGATACAGAAATGTGAGATTGCCCGACTCGACCACAGGTAAGACCTGGCGGAGGCAGAATGAGTCTCCACAACCAATCACCAGGTCGGGGCTGGCTTCATCAGTAATACGCTTAAATTCAGACGCGAGCTGATCTGTGGGTACGCTGGCATCAAGATAGGAAAATGTGAAGGCTATTCCTAAGTCCGATTCGTTAGCGCGAAATCTGGCTTCAATTAGTGACAGCATCTCCTGATCCCGGGTAGCCATCGTCCCTGTCGAATTTCCGACCAGTAGAATATGCATGTGGTTAGCGGGGGTCATAAGAAAATACAGACCCCCGCTGATCAGAATCGCTGCGAGAATCAGCAGGGCAGACTTCATCACCACAACCTCAGTAAAACACACAGTCACTCTGAGATTAGCAATCAGAAAGGCAGATAAGAGAGCCCGGAAGTAAAACGTAAGAAAAGTCAGGCAAAACAAAGCTTTGCCGGAAAACCGTAACATCTTTTCACTGTCACACGACACATGCAGTTACAGTCAAGGCATCCGGCCGTTAAATTTCAGTAGCAGAAAGACTTAATACGGTCATTTATGGCATCAATCCGACGTCGGGCTTTCTTGAGGTCATCGAGGCCGGGCTGAGACCGGTAGCGGCCTTCGCCTGAGCGGTAATCCTGACGAGCTTTCCGACATTTCTTTTGTCGATCTGCCTGCAGAAGTCTGGCTTTCTCATCCGCCAGGCGCTGGCTCTTCTTACTCTCCAGTCTCGACTGATTGCGAGCCTTCCGGGCTGCAGATTCATCTTTGATATCAGGAATCACGGGCGTGTAGGTACTGACTGGTATTAAATCCTTTTTTACGTGAGCTGCGTTCTCTGGAGCGCGATCTGAAAAGTGCAATTGCCCATGTTGGTCGCGCCATTGATATATTTCAGCACTGGTCGGCAGTGCAAGAAAAACTAACACTATGATTGGTAACTTCATACCTTCCTCCCTGAAGGCGTTAATGAATCATTCCATGTGAACAACCCGTAATTGTAGATTCCGCTCGCCACGAAATTCATTAATGTCGAGCTGATAAACGCAGGTCACCTTTTCGCGCGAGTGATCCGGCCACACAGAAGGGTCTATTCCAAACCAGATAGCATCAATCGCCTGATCGGTTCCCTCAGGCTGGAGCACAAGCTTCAGATGATTACCACCAACAAGACGCTGCTGAACAAGACGGAAAGTTCCGGAAAACTGAGGCTCAGGAAATGCTTGTCCCCACGGCCCTCCCAGACGCAGTGCTTCCGCGAGTGCCATATTGAAATCTGCAGATGCAAGCGAGCCGTCCGTTTCCAGTATTTGCTGCAAAGCGTCCTCGCTGAGCATCGCTTTGCACACGTCATCAAACAGCGCAGAGAAGCGTTCAAAGGTACCTTCAGCCAGCGTCAGTCCAGCGGCCATGGCATGCCCACCAAACTTTACGATGATCCCCGGAGCCATCCGGTCCACCCGATCGAGCGCATCACGGATATGTAAACCGGTGATGGAGCGGGCTGAGCCCTTTATCTCACCCGCTTCTCCACGAGCAAACGCAATCACAGGGCGATGCAGTCGCTCCTTAATTCTCGACGCCAGAATCCCGATTACGCCCTGATGCCACTCAGGGTGATACAGACAAACACCGTAACCGTCAGCCGGATTGGCATCCATCCGCTCGAGTAAGGCGAGTGCTTCTCCCTGCATTGCTTGCTCAATCTGTCGACGATCCCGGTTAAAAGCGTCCAGCTCAGTCGCAATGTCCATTGCCCGGTTAAAATCGTCCGTCAGCAGGCATTCAATGCCTAATGACATATCATCAAGCCGCCCGGCTGCATTAATTCTCGGGCCAACAGCAAAACCAAGATCACTAGAGACCAGCTGTCTATGGTCCCGCTTTGCGGTCTGTAGCAGAGCAAGGATGCCTGGCTGGCACTTTCCGGCGCGTATACGTCGCAGCCCCTGCTCGACCAGAATGCGGTTATTTTTATCCAGAGGAACTACGTCGGCTACCGTCGCAAGAGCAACGAGGTCAATCAACGACGCCAGGTTCGGGGGTTGGCCTGCTCCTGAACGATCAAACCAACCTTCCTCAGATAAACACGCTCGCAAAGCGAGCATCAGATAGAAGACAACGGTACAACCACATGCAGCCTTCGAAGGGAAAGCACACCCCTTCTGGTTAGGATTCACGATCGCTAATGCCTCAGGCAGCTCATCTCCGGGCAAGTGGTGATCTGTCACAACCACAGGGATACCCGCCGCGTTAGCCGCAGCGACACCACTGACCGATGCAATGCCGTTGTCTACGGTCATGATCAGATCCGGGCGGCGCTCGATTGCAACCTCAACCAGCTCGGGAGACAGGCCATAACCAAAATCAAACCGGTTAGGCACGAGATAATCTAAATTCGGAGCACCCATCATTCTGAGTGCCCTCAGGGCCACCGCCGTACTGGTTGCTCCGTCCGCATCAAAATCGCCCACTACCAGCAGGCGCTTCCCTTGAGTAACAACGGGCATAAGAGCAGAAACCGCCCCATCAATACCCAGCATTTCATGGTAAGGAACAAGGCCTGCTAACTGTAGATTCAGATCATCAGGAGTTGCGATACCGCGACTCTGGTAAACGCGGGATAACACGGGGTGGAGGTCAGGAAGAGTCTGTTCAGTATCTGTTTGCCGGACTCGAATTTGCGGCGCCTGGCTCGACATCAGAATCTCCGAAATGAAAGAAAGCGGTTAGTTTACTCGGGCGGACGCACCCGATCAAAGCTCGCAAACCGAGGTAACCCATCAGCAGTCAGCCCCCGAAAAGTAAAACGTACGCGCGCCCCCAAAGCCGGAGGCGCCTGCCGCTCCGCATCTGAAAAACCGCTTCCCAGCAACATTTCACGCCCGTTCTGCAGGCGTACTCTGAGTGCGCCCATCATGCCTTTCAGGCGTCCCTGGCCAGGCTCATATCCTGTCACTATCGCCTCGGCATCCTCAAGCGGAGTCACTTTTAACAGGTCACTGCTACGCCCGGCAAAATAAAAACTATCCCAACGGTGAAGCATCAATCCTTCTCCACCTCGCTGAAGGACCTCTTGTAAAAGAGCATCCAGCTCTTTCTCAGAAGAAATCCGCAATTGCTCAACCGGCTGAAGATTGTCATTGGCCGCGATGTCTGAGGGATCACCAATCAGTTCAAGAAGCGCCTGATAGCGCTCATCGAATGTACCCGCGACTTCTGGCAGATCGAATACTCTGTACTGGACGTCCTGCCAAAGCTCACTACTGTCACTGTCGTTGCGACGGATGAGGCCACTGACTTCCGAAAAACGGCCGTACCCCAGCCATAACTCCCCGTCCAGCGGTTCGTCAGGCAGTTGCGCCAGAAACCAATCAGGAGCGTCAATCACCCGTCCACTGCGAGTAACGAGCGAGATGCCATCCCAGAATGCACGGACGCCATCGTACTTCTCACTCACACCATATAAAGGCAGCGCCTCTGCGCCCTGAAAACGCTTCGCCAGCATCAACTGAGGTGGCATCTCATCTCGCTGCGTAGCGGCCCAGACAGGAAGCATGCCGCCAAGTATCAGCAACACCGCGATGAAATATGGCATCCAGCCAGACATATCTATGCCCTTCCATGTTGTTATTATGTTTGCCATATTGATAGCGCGTTTGTACGCGCAGTAAAAGTAGCTGACGCTACAACTACGACATTTTTATTAGGACTCGTGAACTGTATGGCATATTTTCTGTTGGGGCTTGGCAGTAATATTGAACCCAGAGAGCATCTCTCTAAGGCAGTCGAAGCTCTTCACAGCGTTGGCGACATCGTCGAACAGTCACCTGCAGTCTTTACCGAGCCAGTTGGGGAAACCTTCTCGCACGCCTTTGGCAACCAGCTCATTATTCTCGAGTGCAACCTGCCAGCCCCCATGCTGAAACAGCGCCTGCAACGGATTGAGGAGCAGCTGGGCCGGGAACCGAAGTCACCGGCACGAAAGACACGTGACCGCACCATAGATATCGATATTCTGCAGGAAGCAGACAGCGGTGCTACTGCTCTGAAGCAGACACCACCAGAAGAAAGTTATTACCGTGAAGTCTATGAGACCTGGAATCAGGCAGAAAACGTCTGATCGTAACGGTTAGCAACGAAGCGGCCACCATCAACGCGGGTAACTGACCCAGTCACCGCCTGCGCTTTAATCAGATAGTCGCAGGCGTCAACGATCGCACCATAGCCCAGCTCTTCGCCGATCAAAGACTGCGACAGCACCCGCTGCCGGTATGCTTCATCGTGTTCTGGCAGAAACTGAACCGGCCCGGGCTGAATAACATTCACCCGCACACGCCCCGCCAGACGTTGAGCCATACTCAATGACCAGTTCTGTAAACCGGCTTTTGCTGCGCAATACACCGAAAATCTTTGATTCGGAATTTCTGCATAAATATCACTGATACTGATCATGCAGGCGCTGTCAGCCCAACTGTCACCGATTGCCTCGGTAATCATCACTGGGGCGGTGACGTGAACATTCTGATGCTGCGCAACATGGCTTGCCAGATCAGAGGCAGCGCTGTCCGGGACAAAACACGAAGCATTGTGAATAACAGCATCGAACGGCCCATGCTCTGGCAGCTGCTGACACAAAAGGGCTATGTCGCTGGGGTTGGATAAATCAGCTCGCAGAAGGGTCAGACCGGGATGTTCATCAAGCTCACTGCGGGTATTGTAATGAGCAACGACCGACCAGCCTTCGCTCAGATAGTGTTCGGTTAACGTTTTACCTAAACGACGGGCACCACCGGTAATAAAGATACGTTTCGCCATGAAAAATCGCCAATCAACACCAAGGCAAACCATGGTAACGCGGAATATCATGGGTGTCAGTGAGAAGAAACAGATGTAACAAGGAAATGGTTGTGGGGTCGGCACCGGCAATATATTTCAGGCACAAAAAAACCAGCTCACTGGCTGGCTTAATTGTTGGTTGCGGGGGCCGCATTCGATACGGGGGCGCCTAGCTCGACGACTGCAAGGTCGGCAACCGCACTAGATTTCAGGCACAAAAAAACCAGCTCACTGGCTGGCTTAATTGTTGGTTGCGGGGGCCGGATTCGAACCGACGACCTTCGGGTTATGAGCCCGACGAGCTACCAGGCTGCTCCACCCCGCGACATAACTCTGACAAAAACGCAACTCTTGAGCAGTAAGGTTTGAGTTGCTGTAACCAACAATCTGAACATGTCCTGATGACAGTATTAAGTCTGTTGGTTGCGGGGGCCGGATTCGAACCGACGACCTTCGGGTTATGAGCCCGACGAGCTACCAGGCTGCTCCACCCCGCGACAGAGGCTGCGCATATTACGCCCGGTACCATCATGTGTCAACACCGATGACACAAATGGTGCCAGAGACAGGAAAATTATGACAAATCGGTGATTTTTTGTTCAACGGCTATTGGTGCAATCGCAGGTTGGTGATAACTTACACTTTCAGAGTCGGGTCAGATGCGCCACTTCAGGTAGGTTGTATCGGCACCGACAAAAATAAGAAAAATAAAAAGACATTCTGAACCCTATGAGCACTAGTCCAGCCAATACTATGACGACGGCGGCATTACAGCCCCTGTTGCGCCTACTGGAGAGCAAAGGCATCTCCAGCAGAGAATTGCTGGGTTCCCTGGGTCTGGACGCACCATCAGTCACCAGTGCAACACAGCGTATTTCGATCAACCATTTTGATCAGTTACTTGAGCAGGCATCCCGCCTCCTCGACGATCCAGCGATTGGACTGTCCGCAGGCCAACGCCTTGAGACGCCGAGTTTTTATCTGCTTGGGTTCCTGATCAGTAGCTGCCAGACCGGCAGAGAAGCTTTAGCGGTATTGCGCCGTTATTACGCCCTAATCAGTGATAGCCGGGCACCGGACTTCTTTATCGGCCAGGACTCCATCAAAATCGTGTTCTACGTCACCGAGGGTACGCCTTTTGGTAGCCAGACGCGCTCTGAATTTATCGCATCGGGCATCCATACGGCTGGCCAGGCGATCGGTGGAAGCTACTATCAGATACAGGGTCTCGGATTCCGGCACCCACCGCCTCAGCATAAAGATCGTCTGCAGCGGTTCTTTGATGTGCCTGTGCAATACAATCAGGCGGAGAACTGGGTAAGCTTTTCCAGTAAGCATCTCGACAGCCCGCTCGCGTATGCGAATCCACAGCTGTTTTCAATGCTACGGAGTGAGGCTGAGCAAGCACTTGCGAGGTTCAGTAACCTCAAGACTTTCAGCCAGAGAGTGATGCACATTCTGTATCAGTGGCCTGAAACTGTGCCGATGACAAAAGATGCCGTGGCTGAACTACTGAGCACCAGTAGCCGTACTCTGACCCGCCGTTTACAGGAAGAAGGCTGTCAGTTCTCGACCCTGGTTCGCGAGGTTCGCCTCGAAAAAGCGAAAGTGGCATTAAAGTCCGCACGCACGGATGTACAGCAGCTGGCACTGGACCTGGGCTTTTCTGACCGTCGAGGTTTTGAACGAGCGTTCAAACAGTGGACTGGAGTTACCCCTGCCGCCTATCGCCGTCAACAATTAGCGGGCACTGCTCAGGTGCTTGAAGAAGAGAATGCCGACTGATTACCAGTCATCAACGGACAGCGCCGCTCGCACGGCGCTGATCTTTTCTGCCTGCTCAAGATTGGCAAGATCCTCAAACAGTGCTCTGACTTCGGCCGATGATGCATCGGCCGCGAGTTGCTGATACGCCGAAATCAGATAATCGTCCACTTTTAACGCCAGCTGAACCAGTTCAGTGACGCTGATATCCATGTGTAGCTCTCTTGCATCCATCACTATGTCGGCGACGTCCGCCGCTTCAAACTGGTGCCATTCGCTGAGTATTGCTGCTTTGTTTCCGTCGCGGTAACGTTCAAGTGCGGTTGCCAGGCGCTGCTCGTGATCAGCAAGCAACTTAAGCATCATATCCACGCGCTCACGCTGGGTGTCGTCACGCAACCGCTCGTACAAAGCAGAAGCGTGTCGATGCAGCCCTTCGCTGAACTCAAGAATGTCACCTACGGTCCGATAGCTCATCAGCAGCCCCTTATCTGATCGAAATATCTCCGGTCAGTATCCACGCCCCGTCCTTCAGTGCGCGTGACCAAATTGTTGTTCAATCTTTTTAATATAGGGCTGAATCAGTGCTTTGTCGCCTGCGGGTACATTTTCAACTTCGCTGATCATCGACAACGTGCCTTCAAGCATGTTACGCATCATGTTTTTCTGCGCGGCAGGCAGCGGGCTGGCATCGACCTGACTCAGCTGCTTTTCAATTGCTGCGCGGCTTGGAATCTTCCCTTCCATGGTGGTTGCCAGGTACGCCAGCGTAATCTCACCTGAGTCATCCGCCCAGGCTTCTGAGGAATCATAGCCCTGCTTCTTTACGACAGACTCAAAGTCATCCGCAATACCGGCCTTCTCCAGCTCAGTCAGGGCGTTGTCGAACATATCTGACATTCCGCCTTTACCGGGCTTCATAAGATCCTGTTTGTTGACCTTATCCTGATTCTCTTCAATCCAGTGTTGCACGGGTTCAAGGCTTGCCACCCAGCGCTCTACCTGACTTTTAGTAAGTTCAGCATACGCCGGCACAGTGAGTGTTAACGCCGCCAGAAGAGTAAAAAATCGCATTCTTTTTATCCTTAGTATCAATTAAGTATTACCTGGTGGTTCCGACAATAAATGCCAATCTGAACCTCTTCATCGAAATCACCAATCATAGGTAACGTCGATGTTACGATTGAGTCCAGGCACTGAAGATCGACAAAATCCGGCGCTACTTTTTCCGACTCTGCCAGCAACCATTCCGGGACAGATAAAGTCAGCGCACGAAGATCGTCGCTGCTCGAAATATCGTACAGAACATCCGCCGCCAGCACGACATCGACTTCAGGCCAGTCCTCTCCGTTTGAGACCACGTGCACATCAATTCCGTTCAATGCGGCATTCACCCGGGTCGCCATCAAGGCATTAGGGTCCAGATCGGCAACCCAGACTTCACTGGCTCCGGCCATGCCCGCGGCTATTCCGGCGATGCCGGAGCCGCAACCAAAGTCGAGAACGCGCTTCCCTTCAACAAGATGGTGATTGTTGGCGATGTAGCTGGCCAGTGCTCGCCCACCTGCCCATGCGAAGGCCCAGAAGGGCAAACGCTGCCAGAAACGGCCAATCGCCTGAGTATCAAGACTGAGATGATCATCAACCTCTAACAGCCACAGCGCCAGCAGTTCGTTATCCAACCAACGCCGGGACAAACGTGCGCCCGGCAAGGCCAGAGACGCAGTCAGCTGTTCCAGCTCACGCGCAAAAGGGGTGTTTTCAGAGGGAGGCATATTTGCGTTTTCTCTCAGTGACTTTTTTCAGGTAGTTGCGGGTTTCTGCCTTTGGATGGCGTCTGACAATATGCTGATAAACCTTCGCTGCAGATAGGCGATTAATACGCCGCATCGCTTCTTTGCGGTCCCGGTGAAAACTTTTCAGCAGCTGCCCGGCACCGCCGTTATAAGCTGCGATCATACAGTACTCGCGCGCTACCGGATCCTCAATACCACGCAGATAGTTATCCCGCAGAATGGAGAGATAGGCCGTACCGAAATCAATATTGTTGTTGGTATCCATCAGAAAGGAGCGCCCCGGCACCGTGTCGCGACGATAGATTTTCTGCATAACATCCCGGCCGGCGGTACGGGGCATAACCTGCATCAAACCAAACGCGCCAGCATGTGAAACCGCGAATGGGTTAAAACTGCTTTCTGTTTCGATCACTGCGTAGATCAGTGCGGGAGAGATCTGGTATCTCTGCGCAGCGAATCGAACCTGCTCGGCAACACCGCGTGCTGCGACCACCTCATGCTGGCGCACCATGGAGATCTGAACCCGATAACCGCGCCCTGTCTTATTCACTTTCTGGCGAATCAGATAATCGGCAAACCGTTGTGCCCGCCATTGTGTACCGACTTCTTTGCCTTCCTGATCTAAGACCTGACCTAAAAGAAAAGGAGTGCCAGTGAGACCAAAATCAGCTGCGGTATAGAGGTCTACAAGCCGAGGGTCGGCAGGGGTAAGAAGGATACTCACAATTGCCTGGCGCAACTGCTGCAGCGGTTCGTCCCCGCCCCGGGTTTCTACACGTACCTGACCACCGGCAAAATCGACCTCGACCTGAGTGTGGTAGTCATCCAGATAACGGACGAGCGTGTGTGTGCCCGACTGGCGTGCATCCTCACCCCAGATTTCAGCCTGATCCGGTGACAAAAAATCCAGCAGAACCGTCTGCAGGTCCGCTGGCATTTCATCAAAATCAGAAGGAAGCTCATTGGCCAGAACAGGCGCTTCAACCACCAGCACACTGCAAAAAATACAGGCGAAAAAACGCACGTCACACTGCCACTAATCAAAACATCAGCAAGCAGTGTAACCGCTTTCAGGCGAAAGCGATAAACGGATAATTCAGCGGCAGGAACTCAGCTCAAAATATACTGAGGGCTCATTCCCAGCCCCCAGAGGATGACAGTGATCGCCATACCTCCAACCAACATACACATGCCTGCTGTCATAACCATGAAAGAGAACATAGCGCCCTTACTTTCAGGGATGTCCATAAACACAGGAACACCGGTAAACAGCAGATGGAGGCTATACATTGCGGCAATACCGACAACGATGGCGTCGAACCAGAACACAGGAAAGAATCCAGCTGCACCGGCAAGAAACATCGGCGTTGCGGTATAGACCGTCAGTAGCAGGCATCGCTCGTAGCTGGTGGTTGTGCCAAAGGCATGCTCGAGAGAGTGGATAATAAATGACATCAAAGCCAGCCCCAGCAAGAGGCTGATATAGAATGCCACTGCAATCGCTGCAGCACTGCCGATACTGAGGAATACCAGATCCTGCCCTGCGAAGCTCCAGCCCATCTGGGTCGTTCCTGTGAACAGAGCAAACGGCGGGATCATCGCCAGCAGTAGCGCGTGTTTAACGTAGACCTGAGTAATGGTTTCTTCGGGTTCACGGCTGATTTCGCGCCACTCGCGGCGCGCATCGTACAACAGACCGAACATGTGATTGGAGAACATAACAACCCTCCCTGACGGGTTCGCGGCGTTGGTTAAGGCCTCTTTACTGAAGTCTGGTCCGGGGACTAATCCGGGCGTATTTAAGAGACCGGGCGAACCAAGCTACGCCTCTGAAACATGCCCAGCAAGGGATCTTTTCAGCCCCTTTCATTCGGTCGGATTGTCAGTCCTTAAGACTATTAAAAGCTGAGTTTTCAGACGAATTTACCGCAAGCAAAGGAAAAATCCGGTACAGATTCTGCTGCTGAATCTGGGCAATTTCAGACAAGGAGTCCATGTTGCGCAACCTCGCTAAGATGGCACCGTAAAGCGGAATCATCGCCGGAACATTGACCCGACCACCCAGGAATGCGGGAAGCATATCTGGCGAATCGGTCTCGAGTAGCAGAGCCTCAGAGGGCAAGGCCGTAAGCGTGCGTCTCAGGCGCTGCGCACGAGGGTGTGTCATGGCCCCTCCCACTCCGAGAGCGAAGCCCAGCTCATGCCAGCGGCGCCCTTGCTGCTCACTACCAGAAAACGCATGTACCAGGCCGCCATACGAGAAACTCCGGCGACGCAGAAACGACCACAGCTCGTCGTGCATTCCCCGGACATGCAATACCAGTGGCAACCGCAAGTGTTCCGCCAGCTCGACTTGCGGCTGCAGCCATTGCCACTGAGTTTCCATAGCTACCTGACCTGACTTGGCCAGATGAACATCCAGCCCTGCCTCACCAACGGCTGCTGACTTCAATTGCTTAAGCGCCTGCTCAAGAAAGTTGAGATCAGAGGAGTGGTGTTCATGACACCAGTATGGATGCAGACCTGCGAGACAATGCTGATTCCAGCCTTGCGACGGTCTTTTCATCAAAGCTTCTGTCAGAGCGCGACTGACACCGGGAATCATGACACCCGCAACGCCTGCAGCACTCGCCTGCGCCCAGTCGCCTTCCCGACGGCCTTCATACACCTCGAAGTCGAAATGGCAGTGAGCATCAAACCATTGCAGTGAAGCTTCTCCGGCTGATTTCATGCGCTGATATTCACGCCTCTGGAAAACCGACAGAACAGCCCGCTAAGCCGCAATAGCCGTTCGGATTCTTCGCCAGATACTGCTGATGATACGTTTCTGCGAGGAAATAGCTTACGTTCGAGCGCAGCTCAGTCGTGATCTCAGGGTAGCTCGCGGCGCTCAGTAATTGCTGGTACTTATCACGGCTTGCCTTCGCAATTTCAAGATCATCATCACTGTCCGTGTAAAGTGCTGAGCGGTACTGCGTACCCACGTCATTACCCTGTCTCATGCCTTGAGTAGGATCGTGATTTTCCCAGAAGACTTTAAGAATGGCTTCCAGGGGTATTACCGCAGGATCAAACCAAATTCTTACCAGCTCGGCATGCCCTGTATGGCCAGAGCACACTTCATCATACGTCGGGTTGCGGGTATGACCTCCGCCATAACCAACAGAGGTGACTTCCACCCCCGGCAACTGCCAGAAAAGTCGCTCAGCACCCCAGTAACAGCCCATTCCGACGATAATTTCTTTCAGGCCCGGTGGACAAGGCCCGGTAATATTACGACCATTAACAAAATGTTCAGGCTCGACCGGTATAGCTTCCTTCCGCCCCGGCAAAGCCTCCAGTGCTGTTGGTATCTGCATTAACTTCGGACGCCACATCAGCGATAACCTCCTGAAAAACTGGCTGAGTATCATGACCCGGAACTCCGTATCATATTCACTATTCTTCACCGGTACAGGCAGCGGTGGCAACCTGTCGGTGGGCTCATCGGCTGCCGTACTGGAAAAAAACGGCAGCCCACTGCTGTTAATTGACTGCGGCCCCGGCACTCTGAACACCTATGCCGAACACTATAACGGGCAGTTACCATCAGCAGTATTTCTGACGCATTGCCACCTCGACCATATTGCTGACCTTGAAATTCTCACGGTACGGGCGCGCCTCAGGAATGCGCCCCCCATTCCACTGTTTGTTCCCGTATCACTGATTACTCTGCTGCATCAGCGACTGGCCACTTACCCGGGGCAGATGGCCGAAGGAGACCACGACTTCTGGCAGTCATTTCAATTACGTCCGGTCTCTGATGCTTTCCGCTATGGCGAGGAAGACTTCCGTATTTATCCGACACGCCATCACGGCCCCGGTTCCAGCTTTGCACTGCAGTTGCCCGGCGTCTTTTTCTACAGCGGAGATACCCGCCCTGTGCCTGAACTACTTCATCACGTGGTCAGCACCGAAGAAAAGCTGTTCCACGACTGCGGTGTTGACCCCAACCCCTCTCATACCGGGCTCGCTGATCTCGCCCGGGAATACCGCCCGGATATCTGTCAACGCCTGACGCTATACCATTACGCTGATGAATCTGCAGGGGCCGAATTGAGCAAAGCCGGGTATCAGATAGCCTGCCCCGGGCAAACGATCAACCTTCGCCCGGAGCGAGCTGGCCATGAGTGATCAGCTCAACAAACTCATTCAGAAAATGCATTCGGAGGCACAGGTCACTACCCAACAGTTGCCCCAATGCCCGGAGATATCTCTGTGGTTAGTTGAACCCGAATCCATGAGACGAGCCTTTACTCAGGAAGAAATTTTACAGATTCAGGCTTACCCAGCCTATTGGGCTTTCTGCTGGGCCAGTGGTCAGGTTCTCGCCCGGGCCATTCTCGATAACCCAGAATGGGTGCGCAATAAAACCGTCATCGATTTTGGCGCAGGTTCCGGCGTGGTTGCCATTGCCTGCGCCATGGTCGGTGCTGAACGGGTTATCGCCTGCGACATTGACCCGGATGCCCTGGAATCCTGCGCGATCAACGCAAAACTCAATCAGGTGACAATTGAACTGCATGACGATATTTTCACGCTGGAGGAAGATGCTGACCTGCTGATCGCTGCCGATGTACTTTATGATCGCGCAAATCTGGCATTTCTTGATGTCTTCAGAGAAAAGGCACCCTCCGTGCTAGTTGCCGATTCCCGGATCAGAAACTTCGACTTTCCACCCTACCGATCTGTTTCGGCCTTCGACTCTTTTACCGTTCCTGATCTGGATGAATTAGACGAATTCCGCCGCGTCACACTCTATCGTGCATAAGTGAAACTCTGAGATCCGGATCAGAAGGCGACGAGTACTCGAAGCCCGGACACAATTCCAGTAAACTTGCCGCTTTTTGAGACCAGAGTCCCTCCGGATGCTTGATAAGAACGCACTTACGCAGCTGAAACAACTGAAGCAGGAAATCCACGATAACACCCCTCGCTATAAAGGCCTGGTGCGTGGAAGCCACGGTCGGTTCGGCTTTGTCGGCACCGATGAAGGGAAGAGCTATTTCCTTTCCCCCGACGAAATGGAAAAAGTCTTACCGGGCGATACCATCGACTTCCGGGTCGAACCGGCTGGCGATGATAAAGAGCAGGCGATCATTGAAAAGCTGCTCGAGTCCGAACTGAAGACCTTTTGTGGCCGCTATATTGTCCGCGGCAAAGGTCACTTTATTGACCCGGACCACGACAAACTGAACCGCTGGATCTTCGTTCCCCCACAGGATCGCCTGAACGCTGAAGACGGTGACTTCGTTTCAGCGACACTGACCCGCCATCCCTTCCCTAAGGGAAAAGCCCAGGCACGCATAGATAGGATCATAGGGAAAGAGACAACGCCTAATATCGAACGTCTCTTTATGCAGGCTCGCTTTGGTCTCGATAACGAATTCAGTGAAGAAGTAGTGAAGGCCGTCAATGAGATTGATGCCAGCCAGATTGAAACTCAGGCCGCTGAACGCACCGATCTTACTCATCTGCCTTTCGTCACGATCGATTCTGCAGGCACTCGCGATATCGATGATGCTCTGTTTGCAGAAGCTCACAGCGATGGCTGGACATTATGGGTGGCTATTGCCGACCCTGACGCACTGATTCAGGCAGGGTCAGCTCTGGAAGATGCAGCAGCGAAACGTGCGACATCAGCATATTTTGCTGACAGCGTCGTGCCTATGCTTCCAACTGAGCTGTCTGAAAACTTCAGCTCACTGCAGGCCGGAGAAAAACGTCTGGCGATGGTGGCAGAGCTTCGCCTCGATGCTGACGCGGGTGTAAAAGAAACCAAGCTGCATAGCGCGATCATCGAGAGCAAGGCCAAACTTACCTACTCTCAGGTTGCTCAGCTGATCGACAGCGGCTGTGATGACATTCCAGCCGAACTGCACGGTCCCGTACTGCACCTCGCAGATTGCGCCCGCGCACTGAACCAGTGGCGCCAGGCTAATTGTCTGGTGATGGAAGACCGCCCTGACTACAAGCTTGTGCTCAACGAGCAAGGTAAAGTCGATGAGATTGTACGCATCGAGCGCAATGCTGCGCACAAGCTGGTCGAAGAGTGCATGCTGGTCTGTAACCGTAGCGTTGCCGAGTGGCTCCGTAGCCAGAACGCCGGTATGTTTATTCAGCAGAGCGGTATCCGTACCGAGCGCCTCGGCGAAGCCGCTGCTTTGTTAAAAGAACAACTGGGCCTCGAGCAAAAGCCAGACCTCACAACACTCGAAAGCTACGTTAAGTTACTGCAGCAAGCCACCACAGCAGAAACTGACCTGCCTCTGCGTACAATTCTGAGTCGCCAGATGGACCGCAGCGTATTTGGCCGCGAAGGCTCCCCTCACATGGGGCTCGGCTTCAGCTGCTACACCACCTTCACTTCACCGCTGCGCAAGTACAATGACCTGCTGATTCACCGCACTGTCCGTGCACTTCTGAATAACGAAACGCCGCCTGCGTTTACTGACGAACAGCTCAGTAACATCCAGGACCGTCAGAATCGCGCACGTATGGCCTCTAACCTGTCGGAGCAGTGGCTGAAACTTGAATGGTTGAGCCGTCAGGAAGAAGGCACACTCTACGATGCGACCATTGTTCATATGAACAGCAGCTCGATTACAGTACGCCTGAACGATTCTGGTATCGACGGTGTCATCGACCGCCGCAAAACCAAAGGCGGCTGGAAATTCGACAGCAAAACCATTGCTCACAGCAACGACAAAGCGCGCTTTGTTCTTGGCCAGGCAATGAAAGTCGAAGTGCAGGAAATTGATGTCAGCAAACGTGCACTGCGTTTACGGATAGCATAAGGCTATAAATACAGCGCCTCTCAATAAAGCGCCAATAAAAAAAGGGCACCTTGAATAAGGTGCCCTTTTTTTATTTAACGACGGTGCTCAGTCAATTTTCCAGGTGCGGACAATCTGAATACCGTGTTCGTCAATCCACTGGTCAAGCTGACGAGGGTTACGCTTAATCTTTTCGACTTTTTCCTGAGTCGCTGGATTGCGATATGTACCTACAGCCAGTTTAGGCTTAGGCAGTGAAGACGCTTTCTTGTCGCCTTTCTTCGCTTCGCGATTCAGCGTCTTCTCGAAGTGACGCTTCAGGTTGTTATAAATAGACGATGGCGATTCGCTTTTTGCCATACCCACCAACCAGGCTTCAATCTGCTCAGAGCGGGAAACATAAAGCTCGTCTTCAGTCAGAGCGTTCTGGTTGCACAAACGCTTGATCGCTACATCAAACTCTTTCAGTCCTTCGATCTTTTTTTCCTGATCTTTCTTCAACTGCTCCAGTTCAGCAATCTGCTGTTGGTGCTGACGAATTTTTTTATCAATGTCCTGATCAAATACAGACACGCGGTAACCTCTGATTAAAAGATATTATAGGGGTGCTCTATCATTTGCAGACATATTGGATATATATGCCCGCTGATATATAGGGTGCGCCATACTACCGAATAAATGGTTTAAGGCAAATATATTAAAATATTCGCGAAGTAGTATTTCTATATTCCGCTCTGTAAAGTCTTGTCTGCTTTAAGGACATCAGGCTCCGGCTTGCTTACACTAATGATAAGAATTATCATTAAGCACCATTTCCCGAGATCAGAATTCATGACCAGTACCACACTGGATCAGGCAAGCGTTGGCGCCAAAGCCACGATCACAGGTTTCTCGGCCGTTGAAACCAACTTTCGGCGAAAACTCCTCGCGCTGGGTGTCATGCCCGGTGCCGAAGTCCAGGTTATGCGCCTGGCGCCACTCGGCGATCCTATTCAGATTCAGTTACGTGGTGCATCTGTCAGCCTGCGGAAACAAGAAGCAGCCATCATTGAGGTAGATCTACTTTGACTCAACGCGCGACCATCGGTGTCATCGGTAACCCGAACTGCGGTAAGACCACTCTTTTTAATGCGCTGACAGGCTCACGTCAGAAAGTGGGTAACTGGCCCGGCGTAACCGTCGACCGAAAAGAAGGTGTACTCACCCTTCGCAACGGCCAGCATACGCTTGTCGACCTGCCCGGCACTTACGCTCTCGACAGTCATGATGAAGAGCTTTCGACGGACGAAAAAATCGCCCGGGAATTTGCTCTGAGCGGCGAAGCTGACCTGATTATCAATATTCTTGATGCCACTAACCTGCACCGCAATCTGTTTCTGACGTCACAATTGCTCGACATGGGCGTGCCTGTGGTTTGCGCAGTCAACATGATCGACGTTGCCGAGCGCGAAGGTATTCACGTCGACTGTCAGGTCCTGTCGCAACGCTTAGGTGTCCCTGTTGTGCCAATCGTTGCCTCAGACAATGTCGGGGTTCCGGAGCTCTGCCGCACCATCGCCCATAAGCTTGAACATCCGACGGTCGCAACTCCGATGGTACGACCGGATAAAGATCTGGATGTCGCCATTGATGAACTTCAGGCGCAATTGCAAGGGCACGTGACGAACCCATTCTGGACTGCTCTTCGAGCGCTTGAGTGTGATGTCTATTCATTACAGCCTCTCGACAGCGAGATCCGCCAAAAAACGGCACAGCTGGCTTCCGAACTCAGAGCTAAGCTCGAAGAAGCTCACGCACAGCCTATCGACGTGCTGATTGCCAACTGCCGTTACAGAAGCATTGAAGTACTTCTCAGAGATGCCCTCACGATCCGTAGCCAGGGTAGATCAATCACTGAAAAAATTGATGCCTGGGTTCTCAACCGCTGGCTTGGCATCCCCTTCTTCTTCTTCATGATGTATCTGATGTTCCTGTTCGCTATTAATGTGGGCGGAGCTTTTATCGACTTTTTTGATATCGCCTTTGCGACTGTGTTCGTTGATGGTACTCACGAAATCATGGACAGCATCGGCGCGCCGCAGTGGTTATCGACCCTGATCGCCGACGGCCTCGGCGGTGGTGTCCAGCTAGTAGCTACCTTTATCCCCGTGATTGCCGGGCTCTATCTCTTCCTTTCTGTCATCGAAGACTCCGGTTACATGGCGCGCGCCGCTTTTGTTATGGACCGGCTGATGCGCAGCGTAGGCCTGCCCGGAAAATCCTTTGTTCCTCTGATCGTGGGTTTCGGCTGCAACGTACCGGCGGTGATGGCTGCGCGCACTATGGATACTGAGAAAGACCGCCTGCTAACGATTGCGATGGCACCCTTTATGTCATGTGGTGCCCGCCTGAGTGTTTACGCTCTCTTCGCTGCGGCCTTCTTCAGCGAAAATGGAGCCTTGATGGTCTTCGGCCTCTACATTCTGGGGATTGTGATGGCAATGCTGACCGGCGTTGCACTGAAAAATACCCTCTTTAAACCCGAGCTGACGCCGTTTGTTATGGAACTCCCGGCGTACCATATTCCAACGGTGAAGGGCGTTCTGCTGAAAACCTGGGAGCGTCTGCGCTCATTTACTCTGCGCGCGGGTAAAACGATCGTCACTGTGGTTGTCATCCTCAGCTTCCTGAATTCTTTCGGTACTGACGGTAGCTTCGGTAATGAAGACAGTGACAAATCAATACTGTCCAGCATCGCCCGCACAGTCACACCAGCCTTTACCCCGCTCGGTGTACAGGAAGATAACTGGCCTGCAACCGTCGGTATTATCACAGGCATTTTCGCCAAAGAAGCCGTCGTCGGTACACTGGATGCGCTTTATTCGCCTGCTGAAGCAGAGGCTACAGAATACGACCTTTGGGGCGGTCTGGCGGAAGCGACAATGACCATTCCTGATAATCTTGCCGGCCTTGCTGACGCGCTGCTCGACCCTCTGGGCCTTTCTCTTATCGGCGCAGATCAGGGTGAAGAGCAAGGCGTTCAGGATGCGACCTTCAATACCATGGAAGTGCTGTTTGTTAGCCAGTGGGCCGCCTTTTCATATCTGGTGTTCGTACTGCTGTATACGCCATGCGTAGCCACCCTCGGGGCGATGGCACGTGAATCAGGCATGCGTTGGATGCTGTTTGTGACTGGCTGGAGCACCGGCCTGGCATATACAACGGCCGTCATCGTTTACCAACTGGGACAGCTTGGCAGTACGCCAGCAACTGCGGTAAGCTGGATTGCCGGATGCGTAGCTTTCATTGCCCTCTGCTTGTGGCGGATGCGAGCCTACGGTAAGGCACGGGATGCTCGGATGATCCCGCTTACTCAGGTCGATTAAAGAAAAAACGCCGGATTATTAATCCGGCGTTTTTGCTTGTAGCCACACATTTTCTAATTGCAGTTTCACTCCGGGCGCGGACGAACCATTCGCTCACCAAGGGCAGCGTAATCAGCCCCGCCCAACCGCGCCAGAGGATTCAGCAACTCAGAATCCAGCTTGAGACGCCCATCGACGTCGGCAGCCACACCTTCATCAATAAACATTCTCTCAATCTCAAGAAAGACAACATGCTGAGGCCCGGCGCCAAGATCAACTTGCTGCTGGTAGCGACAGAGAAAAGCAACAGGAGCCGCGGCCACCCGTGGAAGCGGCCAGTTTTCCTGCGGCTCGACAGGGATATCAAAACTGCTGGTTTCGCTGACACCGGCAGCCAGTGTCGCTGAACTCATATTTAACGAATCCACCTGGCTGGCATCGGCGATATTGACGACGCACCAACCCGAGCGTTTGAGATTACGGTAACTGTCTTTTTCAGTCCCTGCGGACTTCTGACCAATGGAGACGACAAGAGTCGGTGGCGCCGAGCATACAGGCGCGAAAAAAGAATACGGAGCCAGATTCAGACCGCCGTCTTCCTCGGCAGTCAATATCCATGCAATCGGACGTGGGATCACTGACTGCACCAGTAAGTGGTAACGCTCTACCGGGGTTTTATCGCTGAACTGAATATCCAAAATAGCTCCTTAGGAACACCGAAAGTTAAAAAATTTTCTGTCGCAGCGCTCAGGTTCGAGGCTGGAGGCGCTCTTGCACCTGTACACAATTACCGATATAACCGCCCACCTGATACCGGAGACATTACTATGCTTAATGCCGAGCGCGCTTTTCCATTTCTGGCTGTTATCGTGAGTCTTCTGGCCTGGCAAAGTCCTGAGCCATTGCTTGGGCTGACCGGCGCCATTGTACCGCTTCTGACCATCATTATGTTCTCTATGGGGCTAACGCTGCGCTTCAGCGACTTCAGACGTATCTGGCAAAAGCCTCAGCCTGTCGCCCTCGGGATCATTCTACAGTTTGGACTAATGCCTCTCATCGCCTGGGGACTCGCACTTCTCTTTGCATTGCCCGCGGAAGTCGCTGTTGGGCTTATCATCGTTGGCGCATGCGCCGGTGGCACAGCATCCAATGTTATGACGTTTCTCGCCAAGGGCGATGTCGCACTTTCTGTCACCATGACCACGGCATCCACCCTATGGGGCGTATTCCTGACGCCGTTTCTGATTGCATTCTACGGACGTAATTACACAGAAGAGCTGGCCCATAGCGGTATCATTGATATCGACACCGTCGGCATGTTGCTGATGATCGCTAAGATCGTTGTTCTCCCCGTGGGCGCCGGTGTTCTGGTTAATCGCTGGCTACCTGCCATTCAGAAAAGCGTCAGCCAATATCTGCCGGCACTCGCGACCGGAGCCATTCTGTTGATCATTGCAGTGATCGTTGCCAGCAATGCTGATGAACTGGCGGTAATAAGTCACTCGCTGATTCTGGCCGTCGTCCTGCACAACTTAATCGGCTTGCTCGCGGGTTACGGGATTGCACGCTGGAACGGTAACACCGAAGTCGAAGCGCGGACCATTGCACTGGAAGTAGGGATGCAAAACTCAGGGCTCGGCGTCGCATTGGCCAACAGCTTCTTCAGCCCTCTGACTGCCCTACCCGGCGCTCTATTCAGCGTCTGGCAGAATATCGCTGGTGCTGTTCTGGCAGCCTTCTGGAAATGGCGGACTGAACGTCAGATCCGACGCGCTTTGAGCAAAGACGACAATTAATACAAAACTTATACAAAGAGGCCTCTTTACCACGGGATATTTCCTCAGTAACCGCTTGGTATGCACGGAATCTTGGGATACTATGACCGCGTCTCTCGTTTTTGGGGAGGCCGATTGACGAGTGCAGCATATGAATTTATGAAGCATCTTGGTCGATAAGGGCATTATAGAAAGACCTTCCGGAAGCCCCGGCCAGTGATTGACTAATGCCGTAACATAGCAAGCCCGCTGATGTAATCAGCACAATATCTCAGGAAAAAAGTATGGCAAATTTAGTTCAAGGCACAGTCAAATGGTTCAATGACGAGAAAGGCTTCGGCTTTATCGCTCAGGATTCCGGAAAAGACGTTTTCGTTCACTACAGTGCAATCAACGGCAATGGCCGTCGTTCACTGGAAGAAGGCCAGGCCGTAACCATGGAAGTGGTTCAGGGTCAGAAAGGTCCTCAGGCAGAAAACGTAACTCCTGCCGAATAATTGCTGTGGCCCGGTCTGATTCCGGGCCCGCATTTTCCTCCCCAGAGCTTCCCGCTCGACACCAGCCCAAATGCTGGTACTCTGTGACAAAACAAAGACAAGTCTGTTTATGTTAGATCAGGGTGAACTCTTCACAATTCCTAACCCATGTCGGGGTGTCTGCACAGCCAATAACAAGGGTTATTGCAAAGGCTGCCTGCGTTCCCGCAAAGAACGTTTCCACTGGAATGAATTCACTCCGTTTCAACAGCAACTTATTATTAATCTTTGCGAGAAACGTCGCCTGAAAATATTGGCGGGGCCGGGCGAAGAAGTTACCGAAGAAGAAACAGACATTTCCCAGCTCGACCTGTTTCTGGCAGATACTCTGTCAGAGAAGATCGCGCAGGAGAATGCCCAAAAAGCACAGAAAGCCGCTGAAGTTACCGCCAACGAAAGCGAAGGCCAGACGGCAGAGTCGCAGCCGCCAGAGGCTGAATCACCTTCAGAGCCTGACCCGGTTCCCCCACGCGGCAGCAAAGACGATCAGTTCGACCTGTTCTGATACTTTTTCATCCACCCAAGTCCTGCGGAGGTAGTATCTTCCGGTCTGTATTCAGCACCATACCAGCCCTGATAACCAGATTGCTCCGCGGCAGCAAACAGGCGCTCAAAGTTCAACTCGCCAGACCCGGGTTCGTGCCGACCTGGCACATCGGCAAACTGGATATGACCCAACTGAGCACCATAGGTCGTCAGCAGAGATTCTACAGGCTCCCCCATCCGCGCCATGTGGTAGATATCAAACTGCATTCGGATATCCCCGTCACTACTTTCGGTAAAGCGTCTCATGTCTCCAAAAGAAGAGATGAGAAAGCCCGGCATATCAAAGGTATTGATCGCCTCGAGTGTCAACTGAACTCCCAATGGCGCCAGCTGTGTTATCGCCTTTTGCACATTGCTACTCAACACTTCCAGAGCAGAAGATCTCTCTTCGTCTGCAGCTCGACCGGCCAGTACATTAACGTAACGAGGTCGCAACACCCGCACGTATTCAACACATTCGGCCAAGGCCGCTTCGAAATCAGTTTCCCGACCAGCAACACAAGCCAGCCCCTTTCCGCCTGACATCAGGTCTCCGGCGGGAATATTAATCAGTACGCACTCAAGGCCTGTGTCATCGAGCGCTCTGCGGAGTTCATCCGCCGGCGTGTCGTAAGGAAACTGGATTTCTACCGCCGTAAAGCCATCCTCAGCCGCTGCGGCAAAGCGTTCCAGCATAGGTAGCTCGGTGTAGAGCAGTGAAAGGTTCGCCGTCAGCTTCATGCCTCTTCGTCCTTGCTGCTGTACATTTCTATCAGGGTGCAAGGGTCGCGCTCAGCACTGCCCTGCGTAGCATGCAGACGCATCAACTCAGCCGCCTGCCCCGCCATAGGTACAGCGCTGGCGGAATCTTTCGCTAATGCGTTTGCCATATCCAGATCTTTCAGCAGTGTTTTCACATGCCACTTTACCGGATCAAAATCACGCTCTGCCATCCGTGGGCCGGTCAACTGAAGAGGGATAGAGTCAGCGAAGCCGCCCTTCAATGCTTCGGGTATCTGCTTCGCATCAACGCCGGACTTTTCAGCCAGTGCCATAACTTCGGCCATAACCAGCACATTACAGCTGACGATCATCTGGTTGCAGATTTTAGTGACTTGCCCGGACCCCGTTGGTCCCATGTGCGTGACGCGCTGTGACAAAGGCTCGAGTATAGGACGCATACTATCGATCAACGCGGCGTCACCGCCTGCCATAATCGCCAGTGTGCCCTGCTCGGCACCCGCAACGCCGCCGGAGACAGGTGCGTCTATCCAACGGATACCCGTTTTACTGAGCAGAGCCTCTGCCAATTCACGAGTCGCCTGTGGGTCGATGCTGGAAAAATCAATCAGTACCTGACTATCACGACCTTGCTCTGTTATTCCACCGGGCCCTTCGACAATGGCGCGCACCGCACTTGTGTCTGTTACACAAGTCATCAGGATGTCGGAGCCTGAAATCAGCTCATGTAAGTGTTCACATACCCGTACGCCATGCTCTTTCAGTGGCTTGGACTTATCCGGACTGCGATTCCAGACAGAAACACTGAAGCCCGCCCGATGTAGCCGGAGGCTCATAGGCACTCCCATCAGGCCCATACCGATAAATCCAATACGTTTTGACTGCATGTCGACTCTCCAGATCCGGTGCGTATTTGAGGCCCCGAAGTTTACCATTAACGAAAGTTAACGGTTGAATCACAAGCAGATTTTGGAGCCTCGCCTATGCTTATCAGCAGTTACTCGAGAGGAAGTATAACTATGAACATGGCCTCAATTTTCGCTGAACCTAAGCAGCTCCCACATATCCCCCGCGTCGTTCAGGAACTGATGGAAAGCTTCAGAGGAGACGAGCACTCCCTGAACATCGATGACATCAGCGGCAAAGTAGCTAAAGACCAGTCGCTGACTGCCAAAGTCCTCCGTCTTGCGAACTCTGCACATTATGGTGTACCACGCACTGTTGCTACGCCACAGGATGCTGTCATGCTTCTTGGCTTCGGCACACTGCGCACTATGGTGCTGGCATCCGGGGTAACCAGCGCATTCTCAAAAATCGAAGGATTCGACCAGAATGCTTTCTGGAAAAACGCCTTCAGCATCGCTGAACTATCGAAGTGGATTGCAGGATTTACTCCCGAGGTAGACAAAGACACCGCCTTCACCTGCGGCATGATGCATTCGGTCGGTAACCTGCTTATCCGCATGTTCTACCCGAAAGAGGCCGCCAGTATCGACCAGACTGAAGCCATGAGCTCGTCGAAGCGTCATACATTAGAAAACGGTCAGTTTGGTTATAACTCAGCCGATGTAGGTGCTGAACTGGCCAAGCGCTGGAAATTCCCGGAAATCATTCAGAACGCTATTGCCCAGCAGTACTTGCCTGAGAACTCTGAAGAATACAGTAAAGAAGCGGGCATCATTTATATCGCCAGGTACCTGAAAAGGGCCCATGACCAGAACTTATCGGAAGATGAGATCGTTGCCGGCTTCCCTCTTCAGGTGGCAGACAAAATCGGTATGAATGTGAACAAAGCCTACAGTGACCTGGCGTCACTTGGCGAGCTTCACTCCGGACTGGATAGTCTTATCGAAGACTGATTCATCAGCAAACCACTCACGGCTGCGTCTCACGCGCTCTTCCGGTGGAAGACGCGTATCCGCAGCCGTCAGTTTGTCCAGACGCCGTAAACGCGGCAACAGACCGGCATTATTTGCTAACTGAATGGCCAACCCCGGCCGTGCATTCAGTTCCAGTAACAACGGACCATGATCACGGTCTACGACGATATCAATCCCCAGATAGCCGAGCCCGGTTACGTCATAACAGCGGGAAGCCATCACCAGCAAAGCCTCCCAGTCAGGGATAGCCAGCTTTCCAAGGTGCTTACCCGTGTCCGGATGATTCTCTAATAACTGGCCGTGCTGAACGGCTGCCAGAGCTTCACCCGTGGCGATATCAATACCGACACCAACAGCCCCCTGATGCAGGTTCGCCTTGCCATCCGACGCGTGAGTCGACAATCGGACCATCGCCATGACCGGATATCCACGGCAAACGATAACCCGTATATCGGGGACACCTTCAACGGTGTAGTCATCAAAATGGTGTGCCTGATGGATCAGAGACTCGATGAGTGCCACATCCGCTGCTCCGCCAAGGCTGTACAAGCCCGAGAGAATATTTGAAATATGGCGTTTCAGATCTTCGACCGTCAGACGCCCACCACTGGCTTTAACCCACTCATCACCATCTTTGTGAGTAACGATCAGAATACCTTTGCCACCACTGCCCTTCGACGGCTTAATCGCAAACCCCTGACGCCCTTCAACCAGGCTGGCAATTTTTTTCACCTGAGACTGCTGATCGACCACCCCGATAAGAGCAGCCATGGGAATATTCGCCGAACTGAGTGTGGTACGGGTCAGACGTTTGTTATCCACCAGTGGGAACAGGCTACGTGGGTTATAACGACCAATGTAGCGTCGGTTGCGCTCGTTCATCCCCAGCATACCAAAGCGGGACAGTGCCCACGGGGCAATAAGTGACGGTAAAAACTTCAACGCTTGAGTACCGCAAAGCGATGCAGCTCAAACAGCCGGTACCCGGTGTATGAACCCAGAAGAAGTATCAACGCCAGTACGATGAACTGGACACCCATGAAATTAAACGTCAGGTGCTGAATCAATGGATGCTGCATCGCCCCGTAGGCCAGTACGGCGGTGATCAGGCTACCACCGCCCTGAATCATCACCTCGCGGCCACCCTCTTCCTCCCAAAGGATCGACATACGTTCTATCGTCCAGGCCAGTATCACCATTGGGAAGAACATCACCTTCAGTCCTTCGGTTAACCCTAGCTTGTATGACAGCACGCTGAAGAGACTGATGATCGCGATGACCGATATGATCACCGCGGATATTCGCGCCACCAGTAGCAGGTTCAGGCGGGACAGATAACCCCGCACCACCAGCCCTGCGGCAACAACAAGAATAAAGCCGACGATGCCGGTGCCGAGCGAAGTCTGCATAAAGGCAATAGCAATCAAAACAGGCATAAAAGTTCCGGAGGTCCGGATGCCCACAAGAATTCTTAGTAAGCACACTACAAGAGCGCCCACCGGTAACAGAAGGATGGTTTTGAACATCGCCTGCTCAGCCACCGGCAGGCTATGTATCGAGAAGTTGAGCAGAGAAGACTGCAGCGGCAGGCTATCGTTCAGCGCCGAGTAGGTCGACTCTTCGCGACGCAGCATCGAGAAACGAATACGCGAATTTTCACCACCAATCACATCAAGCACAGGCGCGCCGCGCTGCTCCCAAAGCAACAGCGGCTTTTCTTCGTCATCCGCCAGAGGCCGTTCGTCTTTGATCTCGTAGAGGCGGAATACTTTACTGCTGTCACCGTCCCAGACGCGCAATAACGGCGTCAGCATCTGGCGACGACGGCGGTCTTCCAGCTCCAGACCATAGACGACACTGGCGTGCACAGACGAGTTATTCAGTACTTCTGCCAGAAGATTCGGCAAGCGACCGTTGTATGCACGCTTCAGCAACTGAATATGTTGCGGTGACTCTTCTTCCGTCAGACGCTTAATCAGCTCGCGGGCGAAGCTGAAGTTATCCGACGATGCGTCCCAGGCGTCTTTAGAGAGACGGTAAATAGCGCTGCGGTAAGGCTCCTGCCAGTCAGGTTCCATCAATACAGGCGGTGTAATAATTTCAGACTGAGCCATGTCCGACTCAAGCACATCCACCTGAAAGTAGAGCTGCTGAATTCCATTGGCGCGACGTATGGTCCACTCTGCGCGGGGGTCGGGGCCGTCTACGAAGTTAAGGCCATACCCCGGCGAAGCACCAGATTGTCGCAGCAAGGTGAATCCCGGCTGATCAGCGGGCCGCGCCATCGACACCTTCACCGGCTGATCCCCGGCTTCAAACTCGACCAGGGCTTCAACCGACCAGACCGTCTGCGTTTCACCGTGAATTAAAGGAACTTCGTAGACCCAGTGCCGCTGCAGGATCAAAGAGACCCCAGCCAGAACCAATAATACGATCAGTGTATAAAAGCTCAGAGTAGAGGCGGGTTTCATAGATTAGCGACCTGAGTATTTCAGCGTTGTTTAGAACGGGGATGAATGAATTCCTGACCGACATCAACGACAGCGACGTCTTTCAAAAAGGAGCGACCAAGCAGCACCGGATAAGACATCCGTGAACGGTCAGCAAGCGTGAATTCAGTCGGCTGATGCAGGTTGTCACCCAGTTTCACATCGAAGACAACCACCGGGCGACGGTCGACGTCATCAAAGGATGCCTGACGGATAAGGACGTTTCGCTCCAACGGAACTTCAAGGTGAATGTCGTTATCGGCGTTGCCCGTATCCAGATCGAATGAGACCCAGCGCTTACCGTCGCGCTCGAAACGCACGATATTGCGGGCACTGATGGAGGATGTCTCCGCCCCGGTATCAACCCGGGCCGACAAGTAGCGCCCGGGAGGCGACAGGAATACCCACTCAGTAGCACCGACTACGACTTTATTATCAGCATCCGTTGTCGCTTTCATCAGTGCGGGTTGGCACTGCGGAGCAGGGGCTGGGCGAGGCACCTGAGAGACAGGACGCTGAGCCAGGCGATCGATCGAGTGTGCAAGGGTCTCTAGGCGCTGCTGCTGCTCCTTTAGCGATTGCTGCATGTCATCAAAATCTGAATCACTACTCTGCGCGGGTTGGCAGTATTGCTCTAACAACACCTCAACGCCATCAAGGGTAACATTACGGTGCTCAGCACTGGGCCAGTGAGCGCACCCGGTTAAAGAGGTTAAGAAAACAACAATGACTACCGCATAAAAGCGCATACGTATTCCCGGTAAAACAGAAGCCAGCATTTAATCACAGAATTTATTCACGACGGAATGATCGGAATCACTCACCAAACACCCGTTTCCGTTCACCGAACACCCGTTTCCGTTCATCGAACACCTGTTTCAAAGGTGCCATCAGAGTGGAAGCGCGCTACCTGCATTCGGCGGCGGCCAAGCAGCAGAGGTTCGTCGTCGTAGAACAGAAAGTTCTTCCAGCATTGCCTGAACGTGCCCCAGGTCGTCTGGATGACATTGTGGCAGTCGTAGCAGAAAAACACCGTGGTGTTATTTTCCCAGTCACCGAAATCGAGTTCTTCTGGAAGCGAGTTATCATCAGACTCCCAACGAGGCTGCCACTCGGCTTTCTCATGCCAGATTCCATTCCGGTTTGGCCAGTCATCATTCATGAAGTGCGCCGCATGCGTCGCCTCTTTGCTGATCTGCTGACGCCAGAATGCCAGTGCTGATGACTCACTTAGAGGGCGGATATCATCCAGTAGTTCCTGTGGCACAGGCAACTCCCGGTGACGAAAAATCCAGCTCTGTGGGTACTCACTGAGTAACTGATATTCCATAAGCCTTCCTGTGTAATTCGTAGACAACTGACACAAAAACGCCGCCGCTGGCCGATACCCAAACGACGGCGCTCAATACGGATATTTCTGATCAGTCGCGGAACGTGTTGTCGGCGATGAACTGCTGTACCGTTTCAAGATCTGCTGGCAATACTGACAAACGCTCTTCACGCTCCATCAGATCCGTCAGGTGATGTGGCAGCGCTGGCATCTCGTATCCTGCACGGCCTACGGCATCCTCGAACTTCACCGGATGCGCAGTACCGAGTGTGATCATCGGGATATTCGGGTTACGGCGACACTCACGCGCAGCCTTAACACCAATCGCGGTGTGCGGATCAAGCAGATAGCCTGTCTCGTTAAAGACCAGCTGCATTGTTTCAACCGTGGTCTTTTCATCGACCGCAAGACTGTCAAACAGTTCACGAGCCTTCGCCAATTTATCTTCGTCGAGAGAGACAACATCATCACGGGCATTCATTTTCGCCATCAGGCCAGCAAGCTTGGCACCGTCACGGTCGTACAGGTCGAACAACAGACGTTCAAAGTTACTGGACACCGCGATATCCATAGAAGGTGTGATCGTATGCTTCAGAGGACGAACTTCGTATTGATTCTTGCTCATCAGGCGGTGCAGTACATCATTGTTATTTGTAGCAATGATCAGCTGCTCGATCGGCAGGCCCATCTTACGCGCCATGTAACCCGCGAAAATATCACCAAAGTTACCGGTCGGTACAGAGTACGCCATAGGACGCAGAGGACCACCAAGATTGAGGCTTGAATAGAAGTAGTAAACGATCTGGGCCATGATGCGTGCCCAGTTAATGCTGTTGACCGCAACCAGTTTGCGCTCACCACGAAGGAAGCTCTGATCGCCAAAACTGGCTTTGACCATGTCCTGAGCCTGATCGAAGTTACCTTCGATGGCGATGTTGTAAATGTTGTCACCTTCAACGGTCGTCATCTGGCGACGCTGAACTTCTGATACCTTGCCATATGGGTGAAGGATAAAGATATCGACATTGTCGCAGGCTTTGGTGCCTTCGATGGCCGCTGAACCGGTATCCCCCGACGTCGCACCCATAATTACGACTTTTTCCTGACGACGCGTTACCACGTAATCAAGCAAGCGGCCAAGCAACTGCAGTGCGAAATCCTTGAACGCCAGCGTCGGGCCGTGAAACAGCTCAAGAACATACTCGTTATGATCCAGCTGCTGCAGCGGAGCAATCGCCTTGTGACCGAAGTTAGTGTTGTTGTATACGTCTTCGAGCATGCCTTTCAGGGCATCTGAATCAACACAACCTTCAACAAACGGATAAACAATCTTATGCGCCAGCTCGGTGTATGGCAGGTCACGCCATGATTCGATCTCTTCAAGCGTGTAGTGCGGTGCTTCCTTTGGTACGTAAAGGCCGCCATCAGACGCCAGCCCTGTCAGCAGGACATCCTCAAAAGTAAGTTCCGGCGCATTACCGCGCGTGGAGATATATTTCATCATGGTTGTAGAACCTAAACTGGTGCTCAGAAAATTGGGCGTAGTTTACATGCTTTGACGGCGTTACGCACCCGCGCGGCGGTCACGACAGCCGCTCTAACAGTTCGGGCCGGTAGTCGTCATGGGTAACCCCCGGCGCCTCGTTTTCAATGCGGGATTTCAACTCATCCAACTGTTTAACAAGCTCAGACATCGTCAGAGTGTTGTCATCAAGATCGTATACCTGACGCGAGCCCTCAAGGCTGTACAACTTGATGATCAACGCGTCGCGACTGCCCGCTTCCAGCGCCTGATCCAATGGTTTCGTCTTACGATAAATCCGGTTCAGCTCCTGTTTAAGCTTCCAGACATAATTAACCTCATCGAAATACGGCGTATCGCGAAGCCTGAACAACACGAAAGTAACGATGGCTACGCCGGTCGCCACCCCCGCAGCATTGAGCGCCAGACTGGATTCTCCGCCGACAAAAAGATAACGGTATAATTCTGCGAACCCCAGACTCGTTGCGAACAAGCCTGCGATCATTGCCCACTGGATGCGTGAACGACGCTCCTGATAACGTGCTTTATCGATTTTTTTCAGTTTCATATTTTCTCAGTTTCACACTTGTCCGGTTAACTCTCTGTTTAACGCCGGCATCGTAACCGTCCCGAACGCATTCGCAACAGTGTTTTTCAGATCACCTCACTCTTATATGGCACAAATAGCTCGATACCGGGCGGGAATGCAGTGTTAGAGTCCAATGTCAGAGTGCCATCACTCACTACCGATAACAGCAAAAAACGGAGCCCTCATGAGTACCACAGATGCACTGTTTCAACCGATAACGCTTGGCAAGCTCGAACTCAGCAACCGTATCGTCATGGCGCCCATGACCCGCACCTACTCGCCGGGAAACGTGCCTAACGACCTGAACGTCGCCTATTACGAACGACGTGCAGCGAACGGAGTCGGTCTCATCATTACCGAGGGCACCTGTGTCGGACATAAAGGCGCAAACGGCTATGCCCGCGTTCCATTTATCTACGGTGAAGAAGCCTTAGCCGGCTGGAAGAAAGTGGTAGACGCTGTGCACGCTAAGGGCGGCAAAATCGCTCCTCAGCTATGGCACGTGGGCGCTGTCCGCAAAGAAGGTACCGAGCCTGATCCATCCGTGCCCGGCTACAGTCCATCGGGCCTGTTCAAGCCCGGTCGCGAAACCGGCGTCGCAATGACAAAAGACGATATCAACGACGTCATCGAAGCCTTTGCTCAAGCCGCTGAAGATTCAAAACGCATTGGCTTTGATGCGGTTGAGATTCACGGCGCTCATGGTTACCTGATCGACCAATTCTTCTGGGAAGGAACAAATCAGCGCGATGATGAGTACGGTGGTGACCAGGTAGCACGTACCCGTTTTGCCTGTGAAATCGTTCAGGCAATCCGTGATCGGGTCGGGCCTGATTTCCCGATTATTTTCCGCTTCTCTCAATGGAAGCAACAAGACTACAGCGCACGCATGTGCAATACGCCGGAAGAGCTTGATGCGTTCCTGAAGCCGCTGGTAAATGCTGGCGTTGATATCTTCCACTGCTCTACTCGTCGCTTCTGGGAAAAAGAATTCGAAGGTTCTGATATGAATCTTGCTGGCTGGACCAGAAAACTGACCGGAAAGCCTGCGATTACTGTCGGCAGTGTGGGTCTGAATGCCGGCTTTATTGATGAAGATAAACGCGACATGATTGATGCATCGGGCGTTGCCCACGGCAACATTAATGAACTGGCCGAGCGCTTGGGCAATGACGAGTTTGACCTCGTCGCTGTAGGCCGTGCCCTGCTGCAAGACCCTGAGTGGGTTATAAAAGTTCGTGAAGGTCGCTTTGACGAACTGACGGATTACAGTAAGAAAGCATTGATGGAATTAATATAAGTTCATCAGAGCAGCATCACAGAGTCGTGATGCTGCACCTCATTTAATCAGCCAACTGCCAGCCGTTTTCAGTATCACGAAAACGAAATTCGGCTCGCTCAGTTACTTTCTGCCCTTTCTCGAATTTCCCATATTGCATTGATAGTGCAAGCAACCCGAAACCGTTAAAGAAACTGCCCACCAGAGAATCTGGGGTTTCGTCCTTTAAAGACTCACTGAAGGTTTTATAGTCGGTCAGAAATTCCAACTCATAGCGGACATCGGCTACATAAAACTCCTGATCCTTCCAGCCATTTAACTTTTCTACACTTACCACGCGAATCATATTGCTGACTGTCTTCTGCTGTGCAACAGACTCTTCAATCAGGGTGTCTGAAGGTGTGCCGCTACAGGCTGTGAGTACAATACACACACATAGCATCAATAGAGTTCTGAACATTGTTGTCCTCATTATTTCTGGGAGTCATTATTCCGCTAAAACAGATTTAACTATAAGTAATCGGGTGTCATCGGTTTTGGCCAGATACTCACCTTCATCAGGATAGAAAAGACTGCCGCGGAGAATCGTATGATTTCCTGCTTCCAGTTCACCTTGAAATAAGTAGCAAAGCCAGCCGTCCTGAAGTGACAGCAGTTCCTTTTCCATGAGACAAGAGATACTTAGTTCGGTATCTATACCCTGATACACAGTTGTCAGGCCACGACCAACATCGATGACAGTCTGGCTCGCCCTCTCGGAAACGCTACCTGCCGGTTGAAGCCAAAGCTGTACCATACCCACAATATCAGCATCTGGGTTGATTTCATTGTGCATAAAACCGGATTTTCCCGAGCGTTGCACCATAACCTGCCCGGCTTTAATTTCGACTAAGCCTTGAGTACTGTCTTCAGCTACGCTATCCGGTTGTACCTCTGCCGAGCCTTCATGATGAAGACGCCCGCGGGTAACGATACTGACAATATCGATGTCGCTGTGTTGATGACGCCCAGTGCTGCCACCCGGCTTAAAGTACGCGTGCGCAAGATACATTAACTGGCCCAAGCCCTCCCAGGTATCCTCACGCTTCTGATATCCGAACTGACGCGAGTCCATCACCAGAATGCGTTCTCTCACGCCCGCAAAACCGACGATATCCAGAGTGTCGTAATTTAACAGTCTCATAAGAAGTTGCTCTGCAAAAAAACGTCCAACGAATCCTGAGTGTGTGTTGTTTGGGGCCAGACCGACTGGTATTCTTGCACACCAATAGGACAGCAAAGCTGACAGGGAGCCTCAATAGTGTCAATGATCGTACATCACCGCCGTAAACTCGCCTACACTCTGGGCAGCAAAGCCGACACACGCCAGTTTATTCCATTTTCAAAGAACACCAATACCAACCGAGGCCGCAAAGTATTTATCGACGCTGCTCTGGCGCCTTTGTTTGCTCATGCCTTTCAATCGGATGAAGCCAGCGCATTACAAATGACCTCCAAAATTGAGCAGCTGGGCGCTTTAGGTGGCAATGTCACTGCCAACCAGAACACAGGTACGCCATTCGAATATATGGAGAGTATTGGCAAGCTGGCGATTTACTATCAGATTCATCAAGGCTCTGAAGACAATCAAACTCCTGCCGGGGTGTATATCACAGGTGTTCAACGGGCTTCTGAAGAAGGTGAAGACCAAGCTGGGCTATATCAAAGCTTTGAAGGTAAATCAGCTGAGGTACTCACGAAAATTGCTGAACACGAGCAAGGCTTTATCAAAGCGCATGCAAAAGCAACGCGGGCAGCAAGGGTACTTCAAACTCTTGCCGGGGTTGACGGCTGGGAGGTTCCAAACAGTTTTAATTTTTTCTATATTCCAGCTGCGATTGAGAATGAGATGGGGCTATGGATGACACCGGATTCAAGAGCCATGCGCCCGGCCGTGGTTGCGAAAGAGCTTGCTAGTGTATTAAGTGAAACACAGAAGCACCGTAGTAATGGTAAACCGATAAAATGGCAGATCGAGGGTGACACGGTTAAGTTACTGCAATTAGCCGTAGAGCACTTACCCAATCTACTAGATAAACACCACTTTATACTGACAAACCCCGTCGCTGACACCGCTCAGGTCGTTAATGCATTTCAGCGCCGAGGTGCCAAAATAGAGGGTAAATTCACCGATAATAAAAGAGCGCTGGCATCGGCAAAAGTATCATCAGAAATAAGTTCGTCTAATACCGATCTGAAGGAGGCATTGGCCAAAGCTGGATCAGGTTCAAACACGGCCCTCTCAAACTACAACTCAAGTACTGGAAGCATAAAATCCAGCTTTATTGAATACGTTAAGAATTTAACTGGGACACTGGCATGGTAAAACTTCTTACAGGACCAGATTTCTCGGACCAGGTAATATTCACGTTCACTACGGACGTTGCCAGCATATACATCCCTGTTCCGACTGCGAGCATAGAAAAAACCAAGTCCTGTGACACAGAAATTGGCTCACTGTCGGACCATGCAACGTACGATGTACCGTCAGAAGACTGGATGTCTTATAAGCGTGTTATGAGGAGTTCTTTTCAATACTACCGGAAGAGCTCCGGTTTAGAACTATCTTCTACCCATCTCATGGTACAAATCTTTCAGGTCAGTAAAGCGAGTGCCACTGTGACAAGGCTATCCGTGGATGATGCAAAGCGCTACTTAATAGAGATAAGAGATCACCTTAAAGAAAAACTGATTGAAAATGATTTCAATCCAGATTTTTTTGTATTTCCGAGTTCAATTGATGAAGCCGTGGAACTTAAATCAAATGGTATCCATTGGGCATATATGCGTACAGGATATGCTGAGCTTGGTCCACCAGATCTGTGTTTCGTTACTCCGCTTAGTTCAAATACTTTGCTGATGATTGAAGGAGACACAGGGGATTACAACTTTGAGCTACCCGACGGGCATAGCGACGCCATGCTACTTGAGGCTGAAAACGACCTTTTCGATTTCATCAAATCCATCCGCATCGACTTCTCTCCAGAGATTCAGGCTCAGATCGACAAAGCCAGAACAACTGAAAGTGCCTGATCATTCGATTCCGGCACTACTCTCCCTGCAGAGTAAGTACTAACCGACGACTACCACCGTAATCACGGTGCTCGCACAGGTATATTCCCTGCCAAGTCCCCAGAGCGAGCCTGCCATTCGTCACTGGAATGGTAAGAGATGGTCCAAGTAAGCTGGATTTAATATGGGCGGGCAGATCGTCAGGGCCTTCGTCATTGTGTTTGTAGTATGGCTGATTTTCAGGCACCAACCGGCTGAACACTTCTTCAAAGTCCACTCTCACTGTCGGGTCAGCGTTTTCGTTAATTGTCAGAGACGCTGAGGTGTGTTGAATAAACACATGAAGCAGACCAACGGAAACATCGGCAAGCTCAGGCAACGCCTGTTCAATCTCACGGGTAATTAAATGAAAGCCGCGAGCGCGAGCTTTTAACTGGATGGTTTTCTGGGTCCACATAGGCGACACCTTGTGTCAGAAAATAAGTGATATTCGGAGCGGGATATATCTATGAAATGAAGAAGCGTCAGCGAGGCCGCAACAACATGGCGCAGAATTTTATGGAAGCGGAGCGTATTGTAATACGTGAGCATTCCGGAAAACTCTGCAACACAGTTGTTGCAACGCAGCTAGCTTCGGGCCAGCTGCTTAGCGCATCATAGGAGGCATCCCACCCGGCGGCATACCACCACCGCCCGGACCACCTGGTCCTCCCATGCCGCCCATAGCGCGCATCATTTTCTTCATGCCACCTTTGGCCGTGACCTTTTTCATCATTTTCTGCATTTGCTTGTGCTGCTTCAGAACGCGATTCACATCCTGAATCTGCGTACCAGAACCCGCTGCAATACGCTTTTTGCGTGAGCCGTTGATTTTGTCCGGGAAGCGGCGTTCATCAAGGGTCATAGAGAAAATGATGGATTCCATCTGCTTAAACTGGCCTTCCGCAGCGGTCGTCTGCTTGGCCATAGCACCCAGGTTACCCATACCCGGCAGCTTATCCAGCATACCTGTCAGGCCGCCCATGTTTTTCATCTGCTGAATCTGATCAAGGAAGTCTTCCAGATCGAAGCCTTTGCCTGTTTTCAGTTTCTTGGCAAGCTTGTCGGCTTTCGACTTATCGATCTTACGTTCTGCTTCTTCGATCAGGGTGAGAACGTCACCCATATCGAGAATACGTGAAGCAACACGGTCAGGGTGGAAAGGCTCGAGCGCGTCGGTCTTTTCGCCCATCCCCATAAACTTGATCGGCTTACCCGTAATATGACGCACTGACAGAGCTGCACCACCGCGCGCATCACCATCTGCCTTGGTCAGTACAACACCGGTCAGAGGCAAGGCATCATTAAATGCCTTGGCTGTATTCGCAGCGTCCTGACCTGTCATCGCGTCGACGACAAAGAGAGTCTCAATCGGCGTAATAGCAGCGTGGAGATCTTTGATCTCACCCATCATCTGCTCATCGACTGTCAGACGACCCGCGGTATCCACCAACAGAACATCGTACGCACCACGGCGGGCAGCATCGATCGCGCCTTTAGCGATATCGATCGGTTTTTCATCTGCCGTCGATGGGTGAAAGCCAGCACCGACTTCATTCGCCAGAGTTTCAAGCTGTTTGATCGCCGCAGGACGATACACGTCCGCAGAAACCACCATCACTTTCTTTTTCTCGCGCTCAGCAAGATACTTCGCAAGCTTACCAACGGTCGTTGTTTTACCTGCGCCCTGCAGACCCGCCATCATCACGATGGCTGGAGGCTGTGTCGCCAGGTTCAGTTTTTCGTTGGCTTCGCCCATGACACTTTGCAGTTCTTCATGGACGATTTTCAGGAATACCTGACCAGGGTTGAGGCTCTTCAGTACATCGGTACCGACAGCACGCTCTTTGACCTGCGCGGTAAAATCTTTTACGACCGGCAGGGCCACGTCGGCTTCCAACAGCGCCATGCGCACTTCACGCATGGTGCCTTTGATATTCTCTTCGGTCAGCTTCGCCTGGCCAGTAATGCCTTTTAAGGCACTGCCCAAGCGGTCGGTAAGGCTTTCAAACATCTTGATGACTCTGTCTGACGGTAAATAAATAAGTAGGTGAGTATACCGCGTTGCCCCTCAGGTTCCCAATGCTGCAACACTGCAGCTTTACAAGTAGCCCGGGCTGGCATGATTGCACTTCCTTGAGGTGGCCCCTTATGCGACACTGGCGCTATTCGTGTTGGGGAAGTTTCATGACAGCATTAGCGTTGGCAGTACCGGCTGCCGGTTTTTATCTGTTTGCCGCTTTGCGCCAGCTACTTGTCATCAAGGGCAGCAAAGCACCACAGCGAGGCCTGTTGCTGGGCTTTGCATCAATTGGCGCACTTCTGCACCTGGCATCACTGTCTGTCACGCTGGTCAGTGAACATGCTCTCAATATGGCCATGTTTCAGGTCGGTTCGCTGATCGCACTGATTATTACCCTGCTTCTTCTGTTTTCAGCCTGGCGCAAACCCGTCGACAATCTGTTCACTGGCCTGCTACCGATGGGGGCGGTTGTCGCCGTACTGGCGGCTGTGATCCAGCATCAGGTACTGTTAACCGACCTTAGTTACGCGCTGATCTGGCACATACTGCTATCGATCGTTGCCTTCAGCCTGTTCACCATCGCGTCGGTGCAGGCAATTCTGGTTATTCTTCAGGACAGAAACCTGCGGAAGCATCAGACCCGGGGCCTAATACGCTCCCTACCGCCGCTGCAGACCATGGATGCCCTGTTATTCGAAATTCTGTGGTTGGCGATGCTACTGCTGACCGCCTCTTTCGTTGTTGGCTTGCCAGCCGTTGAGAGCCTGAGCAGTCAACACCTGATCCATAAAGTGGCATTCTCACTGGTCGGCTGGATTGTCTTTGCGACTCTGCTCTTCGGTCGATACCGCTTTGGCTGGCGCGGCCCCGTCGCCAGCAAATGGACTCTGACCGGCACCGGCTTTCTGATTCTCGCCTACTTTGGTACTCAGTTTGTACTGGAGTATGTGCTCGACCGGGCCTGAGCCTTCAGACCGGTCAGCCAGCCGCTTGACACCCTAACGTCAGTGCCTATGATGGCGGAATCGTATCAGTTATAGGACACCGTCTTGAACGACGTTCCCTTGAGTGTGCTCTTCGGCATACTTGCTCTTTTAATCGTGTTGTCAGGTTTCTTCTCAAGCTCTGAAACCGGCATGATGTCTCTCAACCGCTACCGTCTGCGCCACCTCGCCAAGAGTAAGCACAAAGGAGCCATGCGCTCGGTTAAGCTTCTTGAGAAGCCAGACCGGATGATCGGTACCATTCTCACCGGCAACAATCTGGTGAACTTTGCTGCGGCTGCCTTAGCAACCATCATCAGCCAGCGGCTATGGCCGGACAATCCGGATCTGGCGGTGTTCGTAAACACCATACTGTTCACCCTGATTGTGTTGATCTTCGCAGAACTGACACCGAAGACTCTGGCAGCGATTGCGCCGGAGAAAATCGCCTTCCCGGCCTCATCGATCCTTTTGTGGCTGCAATGGGCGCTTCATCCAGCGGTGTGGTTTGTTAATACTATTGCCAACTGGTTGCTTAAACTGGTTCGTGTTGATGTCGCCAATGCGACACCAGACAACCTGAGTACCGAAGAACTGCGTACCGTAGTCCGCGAAGCGGGCTCTATGATACCGAAACGTCACCAGCACATGCTGATCTCCATTCTTGACCTGGAGAAGATGACGGTGAACGACATTATGGTGCCGCGAAACGAAGTGGTGGGTATCGACCTCGACGACCCGCTGAGCGACATCATTCAGCAGCTGCGTACCACGCAACACACGCGCCTGCCTGTCTTCCGCGGAGACATCAACAATGTCGTCGGCGTTCTGCATACCCGGAATATCAGCCGCTTTCTTTCATCCGGTGAATACCTGAAAGAAGACATCGAAAAGCTTTCGCGCGAGCCTTACTTCATCCCTGAGAGCACGCCTCTGCATACCCAGTTGTTTAACTTTCAGAAGTATCAGCGTCGCATTGCACTTGTGGTCGATGAATACGGTGATGTTCATGGCATCTGCACTCTCGAGGACATTCTCGAAGAGATCGTCGGCGAGTTTACGACCGATGTTGCCGCAGCCAGCTCGCCGGATGTTCATCCGCAGGAAGACGGCAGTTTCATCATTGATGGCACCGCTTTCGTCCGCGATGTAAACAAGTCGATGCACTGGGAATTACCGATTGATGGGCCAAAATCCGTGAGCGGCCTGATCGTCGAGTACCTGGAGCATATTCCTGAATCTCCCGTCTGCCTCCGCATTGGCCGCTACCGTATTGAAATCATGCAGATCAAAGACAACACGATACGCAGTGCCAAAGTAACGATTGACCCGAATATCCGCGACGACGACTGACAGGTTTTTCTGACCTGCGAATGTCCGCCGATGCCGCTGGGGTATAACTGCCCCAGCGGAGCCGCTACAATATGACCCCACTTTTTCAGAGCCACCGAAACGAATTGTCATGACCGATCAGAACGCTCGCAAAATACTAGTTACCAGTGCCCTGCCCTACGCAAACGGCTCCATTCACCTTGGCCACCTGCTGGAATACATTCAGACAGACATCTGGGTCCGCTTCCAGAAAGCGCGCGGACACATGTGTACCTATGTCTGTGCGGATGACGCCCACGGCACAGCCATCATGCTGCGTGCTGAGAAAGAAGGCATCAGCCCTGAAGAGCAGATTGCCCGCGTTAAAGCCGAGCACGAAACCGATTTTGCCGACTTCCAGATCGCGTTCGATAATTTTCACAGCACTCATAGTGAAGAAAACCGGGAACTGTCTGCGACTATCTACAAAGCATGCCGCGACAAAGGCCATATCGCTACCCGCAACATCAAACAGCTTTATGATCCCGTTAAAGAGCTGTTTCTGGCAGATCGCTACATCAAGGGTAACTGCCCTAAGTGCGATGCCGAAGATCAATATGGCGACAACTGTGAGGTGTGCGGCGCGACTTACACCCCAGCCGAACTGAAGAAGCCATACTCTGTTATCTCAGGTGCTACCCCAGTAGAAAAAGAGTCCGAGCACTTCTTCTTTAAACTGCCGGATTTTCAGGACTTTCTGAAAGAATGGACACGTTCTGGCACCTTACAGGACGAAGTCGCTAACAAGCTGTCAGAGTGGCTGGACTCGGGGCTGCAGGAATGGGATATCTCCCGTGATGCACCTTACTTTGGTTTTGAGATTCCAGATGCACCAGGCAAGTACTTTTATGTCTGGCTTGATGCCCCAATCGGCTATATGGCGAGCTTCAAAAACCTGTGTGATCGCCGCGAGGATCTGAGCTTCGATGATTACTGGAAGCCGGATTCCGATGCCGAGGTTTATCACTTTATCGGTAAAGACATCATTAACTTCCACGCGCTGTTCTGGCCATCCATGCTGTCAGCTGCAGACTTCCGTACCCCAACCGCCGTCAACGCTCACGGATTTGTGACTGTTAATGGTGCCAAGATGTCTAAGTCACGTGGCACCTTTATCAAGGCACGTACGTACCTTAACCACCTGAATCCAACGTATCTGCGCTACTACTTTGCCGCTAAGCTGGGTAGCAGCGTCGATGACTTCGATCTCAACCTCGAAGACTTCGTCCAGCGCGTTAATTCCGACCTGGTGAACAAGCTGATCAACATTGCCAGCCGCACCGCGAACTTCATCAAGAAGTCCGGTGGCGTACTCAGTGAGAACTGTGCTGAGGAAGCCATGGTGAATGACTTCATTAACGCCGGCGACCAGATCGCAGAATTGTATGAGAAGCGCGAATTCAGCCGCGCCATGAAAGAAATCATGACACTCGCTGATCGTGCCAACGAATACATTCAGGCAAAAGCGCCATGGGCCATGTCGAAAGAAGAAGGCCGCGAACAGGAAGTACTGGAAGTCTGCTCTGTTGCGGTGAACCTTTTCCGTCAGCTGATGACCTACCTTTCACCAGTGCTGCCTGAACTTGCTGATAAAACCGCAGCCTTCCTCAACCTTGAATCACTGGGTTGGGAAGATCGCCGCAGCATCCTGACTGGCCATGCGATTAATAAGTTCAAGCCTATGCTGGCTCGAGCTGAAATGGACAAGGTCACCGCCATTCTCGAAGAAACAAAAACCGAACTCGAAAAAGAGAACGGTGGCGCAGCGGCTGCAAAAAATCAGAAAGCCGACAAAAAAGCAGATAAGAAAGCTGAAAAGAAGGCCAAGAACAAAGGGCCAGAGCTCAGAGAAGATGGCAATGAAGTAATCGCTGACACTATCGAATTCCCGGACTTTGCCAAGGTCGATCTGCGAATCGCCCGAATTATCAAAGCCGACCACGTTGATGGTGCAGACAAACTTCTGCAGCTGACTCTGGATATTGGCAATGGCGAAACCAGGAACGTATTCTCAGGTATTAAAGCGGCCTATAAGCCAGAAGACCTGGAAGGCAAACTGACTGTAATGGTCGCGAACCTGGCTCCGCGTAAAATGAAGTTTGGTCTGTCAGAAGGCATGGTGCTTGCCGCCGGCCCTGGCGGCAGCGAAATCTACCTACTTGAACCGCACGACGGCGCCCAACCGGGCATGAGGGTAATGTAATGAAAGCATTAATCACGGTATTGTCGGCCATGCTGCTGACCTTAGGTGTAGTGAGTGAAGCTCACGCGAAACGGTTTGGTAGCGGCGGCTTTGGGAAAAGCTTCCCTACGCAGCAACGCAGCGCGCCGGCAAAGCAGTCAGACAAAACCTCAGGTAACACTCAGGCTGCCCCTTCCAAAGGCGGTATGATGGGTGGAATGATGGGCGGCCTGCTGGCCGGTGGCCTGTTCGCTTACCTGCTGGGCAGCGGCGCATTCGAAGGCATTCAGATTATGGACATCCTTCTGCTGGGTCTTGCTGCGTTCGTCATCATTCGCCTTCTGCGTGGAGCCGGGCAAGCTCAGCAGCGCCAGGCAGCCGCCGCGGCGCACGGTCCGGCAACTCATCAGAGCTTTCAGTCAGCGAACGAGACTGCGAGTGCAACCGTGGCTCCTGATCAACCTATGTCGTTGCCTGCTGACTTTGATGCAGAAGCCTTCACACAAGGCGCACTGGAGCACTATCACCTTGTTCAACAAGCCTGGAACGACGGCAACCTCGACCTGATTCGTGAGTATGTTAGCCCTGAGCTGTACGATGCACTGGCCGCTCAACGCAACCGTCTGATGGTTCCGCCAAAGACGGAAATTCTGGACCTTAACGCAGAAATTGTGCGCGCTGATGAGACGCCAACCCACCGCGAAATCAGTGTTCTGTTCCGTGGCCGCTGCAAAGATGATCTGGAAAAATCTGAAGATGGTATCTTCGATGTATGGCATCTTGAACGCGACCTCCGTGACGACAATGCGCCCTGGTTGGTTGTCGGTATTGAAGCTGAGTAATGCTTAGCTTCTCGCTTAAAAACGCCGGTTCGTCCGGCGTTTTTTTATACCACCAGAAAAGTCTGAACGCTGATTGCACACGCGAAAACGCCAGGCTGAAGCGCAGGAGATGACATTGCGTAGGACGATAAATAGAGAGAAAAGGAATGAGGAAGAAAAAATAAGCCCGGTGGAACCGGGCTTAAAAGTGGAGATAAAGATCCCTATGTCAGAACCTTTGTACTGATATTAGTCTGTAATACAAACGTTATACAGGTGTAATATAGCCAGATCAGTAACAATTCGCGCCAGTTCTTAAAAATGGCGGAATCAAATTCTTAATCTATTACGGCTTTCAAATCGCTGGCTTGCTCTGTCTAAGAATCCACCAACCACACAGACGGAATGTGAAATAACAGACGTACCCAGCAAAGAGTGTATCACTCAGAAAGTGCCCCCCCTGAATGATACGTGTCGCACTTAAAACGACACCGGTAACCAGCCCGGCCCAGAACCACTTGCGACTGCTGAACAGCCAACCGAGCGTCATAAACCAGAAGCCCATGGCAGCGTGGCCACTGACAAATGAATTACACCCTTTACTGCAGGTCTCGTTAATAACAAAAGCTGGTGTAAAGGTTTTGTGCCCATCAAACTGCTCGACGTTCTTGGGGCGAGCGCGATCGAAGCCTTCCTTAAAGACACTATGAACCAGGATACCTGGCCCCGCGAGCAAGGTGACCAGCAAAAAAGTAAGTAATTTGCGATTTGCCTTATCTGGACCAAAGGAAAAGAATCCGGCAATCACAGAAAACAGCAGCACAGGTACCAGGAAATAAGGAATATAGCGGAAAATGCCATAAATCGAGTCTGCCACGGCGCTATCACTGCCCCACCACTCGCCAGAAGCCGGGTCATAGAACCAGCTACTGACCGCCAGATCGATTTGCGGAAACACGACAAACAGGATGGCGAGAAGAACAAAGCTGATCCAGTCAGCATGTACTTTTAAAATATTTAGCATGGTATTAACTCTTTTCGCTTGAAGCTTCTGGCACTACTTTCAGCGTTGGCAGCCGCAGAATATAAACCGTGACCCCCAACCCAATGGCCGGAAGAAGATAGTGCAACATAGGGCGCTCCAGAATAACAAAGGCGGTGAGCAGGAGCATGCTCCACATCAGCAACAAAGTGTATACCTTGGCTTTCAGTGGCATCCCCTTCCCATCCAGATAGTAAATGAGGTAACGCCCAAGTCTTGGGTGCTCAACCAGCCACTGATAAAACCGTGGAGAGGTACGCACAAAGCACGCAGCAGATAATAAGAGAAAGGGCGTTGTCGGAAGTACTGGCAGAAATATTCCGGCAAACCCAAGAGCGACACTCAGCCAGCCCACAGCCAACACCAGATGCCTGACGACAGGGTTGCGGATCACTTTTCTACGGGGTGTATGTTCACTGCTCATCAGTGGTTACAACCTACGGCTGAAACGGCGTCGATATTCGGTTGGCGTAAGACCCGTTTTAGAACGAAACAGACGCCGGAAGGAGCTGCCATCTTCGTAGCCCACTTCGTTCATTACGACATCAACCGTTCGCTCGGTTTCTTCCAGAAGTTTTCGTGCCGCCTCGATGCGCACTGTCTGAATATAGGCGTTAGGAGACATCGCCAAAGCGCTGTTGAAACGCCGGATAAGTGTTCGCTTGGACATACCAAACTGAGCCGCCAGCTCTTCGACAAGTACCTTTTCGGCGTAGTGGGTATCCAACCATTCCTGGATTTCGCTGATGCGGTCATCCTTGTGAGGCTTAGCGAGACGCATCAGCGAATAAGAAAGCTGACTATCGCGGCGGTAATCAAACACAAAAGCTTTTGCCGTCTGCATTGCCACTTCGTGATTTACGAAACGCTCAATCAGGTGCAACGTGAGGTCGAACCAGGCAAGCCCGCCCCCTGCACAGTAAATATCGCCATCCCGGGTAATTAACTGATCTGCCGCCAGTTCAACACTGGGATAGCGTTCTGCAAAGGTATCCCGATACCCCCAGTGCGTGGTTGCTTTGCGACCATTGAGCACACCAGATTCGGCCAGCAGAAAGTTTCCGGTGCAGTTACCACAGATCGTCCAACCCTTCGTATCTGCTTTGCGCAGAAGCTCCGTCAGTGCCTGCTCTTTCTTCAGTACGTCATTGATATGAACAGCAATGGTAGGAACGATCAGAATATCTGTGTGATCGATTTCAGCAAAACTCATATGCGCCGAGATCTCGATGCCATTCACACAACGGACTGGCTGACCGTCCTCGGAGGCAATTCTTACGCTGAAATAACGCTCATGGGGTTCGCCCTGAATAACATTCCACAGCACGCCACTAGATACCAGAAGGTCTGCAACACCTGCGATAGCAGATGACATGGCACCCGGAAAGGCTGTTATAACAACGTTATGCATATGACACGTTCCACACTAAGAGAGCTTATATTGCCTCCCTCAGCACGGATTAACAAGTGTCAGCCGCCGGGCTTACGGTAGGACTTTTTGAGTTGCTTGCGCGCTTTATCACGCTTAATCCGACGTTTATTGTCGGTGCGCTCTACGGCCTGGGCACGGCGCTTACTTGAATGTCGTACTTCTTTCTTCTTCTCAGAGAACGGGTTATCACCCTGGCGGAATTCGAAGCGAATCGGCGTACCTGAAATATTGAGTACACGGCGGAACGTATTGGCAAGGTAACGTCGGTAATCTTCCGGAAGCTCATTCACCATAGTGCCATGCACGATAATACGCGGCGGGTTTGAGCCACCCTGGTGAGCGTATCTCAGTTTCGGGCGACGCCCTCTGATGATCGGTGGCTGGTGCGCCGCGATCGCATCTTCAAGAATACGGGTCAGCATGTTGGTCTGCCATTTCGCCATGGCCGACTCATAAGCCTGATCAACGGACTCGTACAAATGGCCCACGCCTGTTCCGTGCAAGGCTGAGATAAAGTGCATATCGGCAAAGGTCAGGAAGTCGAAACGACGATCAATCTCGTCTTTTACACGCTGCTTGTCGTCTGCATCCATGCCATCCCATTTATTGATGGCGATGACCAGAGCGCGGCCTGAGTTCAGTACAAAACTCAGCATGTGCAGATCCTGCTCGACAATGCCCGTGCGTGCATCCAGTACGAGTATGCAGACGTTACAGTCCTGAATGGCCTGCAGGGTTTTAATAATCGAGAACTTTTCAGCAGCTTCGGAGATATTCTTACGGCGACGGACACCCGCTGTATCGATCAGAGTATATTCCTGACCATGGCGTTCGTAGGGAATATAAATACTGTCTCGGGTCGTGCCGGCTTCGTCATAGACGACCACCCGCTCCTCGCCAAGAAAGCGATTCACAAGTGTGGATTTACCAACATTCGGACGCCCGACTACGGCGATCTTAATACCTTTAATATCAAGCTCTTCGTGATGAACTTCTTCTTCACCCTCTTCGTAGTAGTAACCGGTCTCTTCCTGCTCGACTTTTTCTTCTTCGATTAATTCGTCCATGACGTAATCAATCAGCGCCGAAATGCCACGGTTATGTGCCGCAGCGATAGGCAGGGGTTCCCCCATACCCAGCTCGAAGAACTCACCCAGAACGATGTCGGGGTTTTTACCGTCGATTTTATTAGCAATCAGATAGGCTGCTTTGCCATTGCGACGCAGGTGATCTGCAATCATGCGATCGCCAGCAGTGATACCTGCGCCGACGTCGACCAGAAAGAATACGATGTCCGCTTCCTGAATAGCCTGAAAACTCTGGCCCGCCATTGCGGAATCGATCCCTTCTTCCTGTCCACTGATACCGCCGGTATCAATCACAATAAAAGGATGATCACCCACTTTCCCTTCACCGTATTTACGGTCACGGGTAAGACCTGCGATTTCAGCCACCAGCGCGTCACGGCTTTTGGTCAACCGGTTGAAGAGCGTCGATTTACCAACATTCGGGCGTCCGACGAGAGCGATAACAGGTACCATGTCAGGAAACCTCAGATAAGAAAGTGGATGGCATTAACGCAGTTCGATCAGCGCCAGATCGCCGGCATTGGTATACACCAGAAGGCCTTCGTCTGTGTCCAGCATATTGCTGCGGATACCAAAATCGCGGCCACGGGAGAGGCGCCAGTTAGTTGCCTCAGGCTGGTGCGGATAATTTATATGCAGAGGTCGCGGGCGAAGCATGATACGCCCTTCGATACCGCCATCAACCTGGCTGATGAAGTGAACGTAACCTTCTTCATCGCCAACGGCCAGATAGGTCCCGGTAGCTGTTACCTGGCCAAGGCCACGTCCCATCAGTTCAGTCTGCAACCAGGCCTTAGCGCCCGTCATCATGTCATACGACTGGATACTGTCATCGTCGAGCGTCAGATAAACGCTGCCGAGTGCCAGTTCAGGGCTGGTGTAGGTTGAGCCTTCTTCCTGCCAGATGGTCTCCCCCATCTCGCTGACCGCTGCCACGTTGCCGTGGTACGCAGCCGCAAAAATAATGCGCCCGTCAGACACCGGAGACCCATCAACATCGACCAGACGCTCAAGTTCAGAACGACCATCAGGTACACCGAGACGAATATCCCAGCGCGGAATACCAAGTACTTTATCGAGCGCGACCAGCTTGCCCGTCGCATATCCGGTAATCACCAGACGATCTGTAATTAACGGCGTACCTGTGCCCCGTACCGAAAGAACCGGCATACCCGCTTCGTAGGACCAGGCCTGAGCGCCATTATCACGCTCAAGCGCCGTAACGCGCCCATCAACCGTCTGGATAAATACCCGCTGATCGTCGGCAGCCGCCTGCGCCACAGCTTCACTTGGCAGCATAGCGCGCCACTGCTCTGACCCATCTTCTGCTGACAGAGCAACCAGAGTGCCTTCCCGCAGGCTGACAAATAACTGATTATCACTGAAAGAGACACCACCAAGAATTGGCTGTTCCAGGTCTTTCGTCCAGAGTCGGTCACCCGACGCCAGCTCAACTGCCGTTACCGTGCCACCGGTGTCCGCTGCGTACACGGTATCACCATCAACCGCTGCTTTGAGACGGGTGTAAGTAACCCCCGGCCCTTCACCAAGATTGATACGCCAGACAACATCCGGCTTTGCTTCGCCAGACACATCAGGCAATACCCGATCATTGGTGGATGCACAGGCCGCCAGAGCCGCCGCACATGCAGTGATTAAAAGAGACTTAAACCAGTGGCGCAAATGCATCAGGCGTCCTCAGAGGAAGTAGTATCCGGTGTATTCAGGCTATCTATTTTGCGCTGCAGAATGCTGTTGTTCTGTCCCAACGCCTGTGCAGCATCCATAGCTCGCAGATAGGCATCACGCGCATTGGCCAGCTCGCCCTTACGGAACAGAGCGTCACCGCGCGCTTCTTCAATTTGTGGAGCAAAGGCTGGATCAGCTTTCTCTGGCAATGCTGCCAGAGCTTCATCCGCTTTACCCTGCTGTGTCAGCACAGCCGCCAGACGCGCTTGCGCGGCCAGCTTAACCGGCTCTGCATCGGCGTCGTTTACCAGCGCCTGAAGCTCAGCAGCCGCTGCTTCATAGTCACCATTTTCTGCGGCAATACGTGCAATAAAGAGACTGCCGAAATCAGAGTATGCAGTATCACTGAAGTCTGTTTTCAGTTGTTCAGCAAGACGCTGCATATCGGCAGTTGCGTCGCTGTTTTCCTGAGCTGCCAGTTCAACCAGCTGAGTGTATACCGCAGAGGCCGCTTCACCGGTCGCCTGCTTGCTGTCCTGCCAGTAGTTCCAACCAACCACACCAGCGATAGCAACAGCAACCGTTGATACCAGACTGGTGCCGTTTTCTGACCACCACTTTTTGATGATCTCTGCCTGTTCTTCATCCGTTCTTAAATCGGTCATTATCTCGTCTCCGACAAGCTATTTTTATTGTCTGTTAATCAGCTCAGGTTATCTGTCAGCCACTGACCCAGTTCACTCTGGGCAATGGTTTGTTGTCCTGCTTCACCGCGAAGGTCTTTCACCGTCACCTGCTTTTCAGCGATCTCGGTTTCACCCAACAGCAGCGCAAACAATGCACCGCTCTTGTCTGCTTTCTTCATCTGACTCTTGAAGCTGCCACCGCCGCAGTGGGTCTGTACCCGCAACCATGGCTGCTCAGCACGCAGGCTGTCTGCCAGCATCAGTGACGCAAGACTCGCACCTTCACCGACACCGCATACGTACAGATCCACAGTCTGCATCACTTCAGCAGGAATCACTTCGAGCGTTTCCAGCATCAATATCAGACGTTCAACACCCATGGCAAAACCCACCGCAGGTGTTGGCTTACCGCCCAGCTGCTCGACCAGCCCGTCGTAACGACCACCGGCACAGACAGTTCCCTGTGCACCCAGCTTATCCGTTACCCATTCAAAGACGGTTTTGCAGTAGTAATCCAGACCACGCACCAGGCGTTGGTTGATTTCGTACTTTACACCAGCGGCGTCGAGTACCGCACGCAGGGCGTCAAAATCCGAGCGGCTCTCATCGTCCAGATAGTCATGTAACTCTGGCGCATCAGCCAAGAGAGCCTGGGTCTCCGGGTTTTTACTATCGAGCACTCGCAGAGGGTTAGTCTCAAGACGACGCTGGCTGTCTTCATCCAGCTGGTCTTTACGCGCGCTGAGGTAATCAACCAGTGCATCGCGATAACGCGCACGCGCATCATTGCTACCCAGTGTGTTCAGTTGCAGCGTTACCGAGTCAGCAAGACCCAGCTGCTCCCACAGACGCGCAGTCATCAGAATCAGTTCGGCGTCGATATCCGGTGTCGCAATTCCATAGGTCTCAACACCAATCTGATAAAACTGGCGATAGCGGCCTTTTTGTGGACGCTCATGGCGGAACATGGGGCCTGTGTACCACAAGCGTTGCGTCTGATTGTACAGAAGACCGTGCTCTTCACACGCACGCACACAACTGGCCGTGCCTTCCGGACGCAGCGTCAGACTGTCGCCGTTACGGTCTTCAAAGGTGTACATTTCTTTTTCAACGATATCGGTCACTTCACCGATAGAACGCTTGAACAGCGCCGTCTGCTCCAGCACCGGCATACGAATTTCGTCGTATCCATAACCAGCCAGTACATCTTTTACCGTGCCTTCAAGATACTGCCAGACCGGGCTCTGTGTTGGCAGTATGTCGTTCATACCGCGGATTGCCTGAATTTTCTTTGCCATGTTTAACTCTTTTTTGCCTGTTCCAGTTATTTAACGCTGGTAATCAGGTCTTTGCGTTCTTCGTCGAGGGTCGCCGCACGTTCCCGGATCATTCTCTCCAGGTCATCGACAAGACCGTCGTTGGTCAGTTTGCCAGCTGGTTTACCATCGATGTATACGAGATTCGGCTGACCACCAGTCAAACCCAGATCGACTTCTTTGGCTTCGCCCGGTCCGTTCACGACACAGCCAATGACAGCAACGTCCATATCGGTACGGATATCTTCGACGCGCATTTCCAGCTCGTTCATGGTTTTGATCACATCAAAGTTCTGACGTGAACAGCTTGGGCACGCAATAAAGTTAATACCACGGGAGCGCAGCTTCAGTGACTTGAGCATATCCCAGCCCACCTTCACTTCTTCTACCGGATCAGCAGCAAGAGACACGCGAATAGTGTCGCCAATACCATCCCAAAGAAGCAAACCAAGGCCGATAGAGGACTTCACCGTACCACCTCGCAAACCACCCGCTTCGGTAATACCCAGGTGCAGAGGCTGCTCAATCTGATCCGCTATTTTGCGATACGCCGCCACCGTCATGAAAATATCTGACGCTTTCAGGCTCAGTTTGAAATCCGGGTAGTTAAGACGATCCAGAATATCGATATGGCGCATAGCCGATTCGACCAGAGCGTCTGGCGTCGGTTCGCCGTATTTCTTCTGGAGGTCTTTTTCGAGAGAGCCCGCGTTAACGCCAATGCGGATCGGAATACCTTTATCTTTCGCCGCATCAATTACCGCGCGCACACGATCTTCACGACCGATATTACCCGGGTTAATGCGCAGACAATCGACGCCCAGCTCTGCAACACGGAGCGCAATGCGATAATCAAAATGAATGTCTGAGACGAGTGGAATATCCACCTGTTTGCGGATTTCACCAAACGCCTCAGCGGCATCCATCGTAGGGACGGATACACGAACAATATCTGCGCCGGCATCCTGCGCACGGCGAATCTGAGCTACGGTTGCAGCAACATCCGTCGTTTCTGTATTCGTCATGGTCTGAATCGCAATAGGCGCATCACCACCTACCGGGACATCGCCCACCCAGATTTTGCGACTTTTTCTGCGCTTAATCGGGTTTTCCATGTTTTTATTCATGACTGAGCACCGTTCAGAGATTCCTGATACATCCGATATTCTTCAGATTGCGGAAAACGTTGTTTCAATTGAGCCGCCAGCGCAACGCCTCGTGAGGTCTGCTGATGGATCGTCAGTAACTTAATACCCAGCCACAGGCTGTGCGCTGTATGCTCGGTCTGATCACGTTCGACCAGACGATCAAAGCGATCAAAATATTTGAGAGACTCGTCATACCGCTGAGCCTCAAATAACAGAGTTGAGATATTGACCAGCGCATCGACGTTATAAGGGGCCAGACGCAGCGACTGACTATATGCCTCGATGGCTCCCTGAGAATTTTCCATACGATAGAAATTCAGGGCCATATCGTTGTATGCACCAACCCGGTTATTGTAGTAACGGTCGTTAGCAACCTCGGACAACAAATCGCGCGCTTCTTTATGACGCTTCATGCGTGCATAGAGGCGACCAAGGTGGTGACGGGCCAGCGTAAAGTCAGGGTCTTCTCGCAGCGCCTTTTTGAATGATTCTTCCGCCAGATCAAGCTCGCCTTCGGTTTGCCAGACCAACCCCATAGCATCGTTTGCCTGTGGGTCATCCGGATTAATTTCGAGCGCCCGCTGTAAACGATCACGCGCCCAGTCAGGCCGGCCTTTCTGCAAATAACCAAGGCCAAGCTGAGTGTAATTATCAACGGCCTTCTCAGGAGACGCTTTTTTACTGAAACGACTTTCTTCGACGGTGACACACGCCTGTAAACCAATTACCAGTGTGATAGCTGTCAATAGTCTGAATACTGGCATCACGAAGCTCGACCTCCCTGTTCGCTGTCAATCTGAACGGCATCAATATAACGCTGACTACGACGCGTGCGATCCTCTACTTTACCGACCAGCTGACCACAGGCCGCGTCGATATCATCCCCCCGCGTAGAGCGGATAGTGACCACATGGCCCTGACTGATAAGGTAATCACGGAAGCGATATACGCGGTTATTACTCGGACGACGATACCCTGAATTAGGAAACGGATTAAACGGAATCAGGTTAATTTTGCACGGCACCAGCTTCATCAGCTCAGCCAGTTCTTCGGCGTGCGCCATCTCGTCATTCACACCGTCGATCAGGGTATATTCAATCGTGGCTTTACGCTTGTCTGGCAACTTGCCAAGGTAACGATTAGTCGCAGAAATCAGTTCGCTGAGCGGGTACTTTTTGTTGAGAGGTACCAGTGTATTGCGCAGCTCATCGTTAGGCGCGTGCAGAGAAATAGCCAGAGAGACATCCGTGACATCACCGAGCTTATCAATCATAGGGACAACGCCCGACGTGCTCAGCGTGACGCGACGCTTGGACAAGCCATAAGCGTTGTCGTCCATCATCAGATTCATGGCGTCGACAACGTTATCGAAGTTGAGCAGAGGTTCACCCATTCCCATCATAACGACGTTCGTGATGCGGCGTTCACGGCGCTCACCTGGCTCATGAAAACTCATGGCGGCAACATAAAGCTGACCAATGATCTCTGCCACAGTCAGATCACGGTTAAAGCCCTGTTTGCCCGTGGAGCAGAAGCTGCAGTCCAGTGCGCAGCCAATCTGCGAACTGACACACAGGGTGCCACGATCTTTCTCAGGGATATAAACGGTTTCGACGGCACTGCCTCCCGGCATACGCATCACCCATTTGCGGGTGCCATCTTTTGAGAAATCTTCATATACGACTTCAGGCAGGACAATTTCACTGACTTCTGCCAGCTTTGCGCGCAGCGCCTTGCCCATGTTCGTCATCTTTTCGAAGTCCGATTCGCCATACTGGTGAATCCACTTCAGCATCTGTTGCGCACGGAATTTCTTTTCACCAATGCTCAGGAAGAACTCTTCCATCTTCGCAGGTGACAGGCCCAGCAGGTTGGTTTTTTCTGAAGTGTCGGACATGTTGGAATACCTGAAGTACAGCACCGGGCTAGCCGGCAGGGTGAACAGGGCAGCAAGCGTTGCTACTGCCCCACTGCATCACTTAGCGTGCGCAGATTTCTTCAGCATTGAAGAAATAATCGATTTCACGTGCTGCAGACTCAGCAGAGTCAGAACCGTGAACAGCGTTAGCGTCGATGCTTTCAGCGAAGTCAGCGCGGATAGTGCCAGCGTCAGCTTCTTTAGGGTTAGTCGCACCCATCAGTTCGCGGTTCTTAGCGATCGCGTTTTCACCTTCCAGAACCTGTACAACAACAGGACCAGAAGTCATGAAACCAACCAGATCACCGAAGAAAGGACGCTCTTTGTGCTCAGCGTAGAAACCGCCAGCTTTTTCGTCGTCCAGCTTCAGCATTTTAGCAGCAACAACCTGCAGGCCAGCTTTTTCAAAGCGAGTCAGGATTTCGCCGATTACGTTTTTAGCAACAGCATCTGGTTTGATGATGGACAGAGTGCGTTCTACAGCCATTTTTTAGCTCCAAAGTAGGTGTTTGTGTGTGTTTAGGGTTCAAAACCCGCGGATTATACGCACCTTTCTATGAAAGTTGTATAAAGGATGCCGCAACTCACTCACTGTTTACGAAGGAGGCTTACAACACGCGAAACTTCAGTAATCGCGAAGTCGATCTCTTCTTCCGTTGTGTAGCGGCCAACACTCATTCGCAAACCCGCGTGAGCCAACTGATCACTGCGTCCGATTGCTTTCAGAACGTAGGATGGCTCCACACTCGCCGAGGTACAGGCAGAGCCGGAAGACACGGCCACTTTCGCCAGGCTGGCAAGCAAGATTTCACCATCCACGTCTGCAAAACTCACATTGAGATGGTTAGCGACACGCGCATCAAGGTCACCGTTCACCCAGACATCACCCAGTGATGAGATTCCTGCCCAGAGACGATCACGCAATTCGCGGATACGTGCTTCATCGGTCACCAGCTGCTCACTGACCAGGCGAGCAGCCTCGCCAAAGCCCACCAGCTGATGCGTTGGCAAAGTGCCTGAGCGCATGCCACGCTCATGCCCACCACCATGGATCTGACTGACTAAAGGCACCTGAGGGTCGCGACGTACATACAAAGCGCCAATGCCCTTAGGGCCGTAAAACTTGTGCGCCGACAAGGACATCATATCAACGCCCCAGTCACTGACATTGACAGCCATTTTACCAACGGCCTGGGCTGCATCGACGTGCAGCAAAGACTTGTGACCTTTGAGTAGCTTCGCGATCGCTGGAATGTCAGTCACTGTGCCCAGTTCATTGTTAACCGCCATTAGCGTGACGAGACACGTATTGTCGGTCAGAGCATCCGCCACCTGCGACGGCTGAATAAGGCCATCCGCATCCGGCGTAAGGTAACTGACGTGAACCTGGTGCCAACGTTCAAGGTAGGCCACCGTATCCAGAACCGCCTTATGTTCAATGGCGGAGGTGATGATGTGAAGTGGAGTATCCGGCTGTTCGCGTCGAAGCGCTTCGACGTGGCCTTTGATTGCCAGATTGTTACTTTCAGTCGCGCCCGACGTCCAGACAATTTCGCGGGTATCAGCGCCGATCAGACGGGCCAGTTGGCCACGGGCATTCTCTACCGCCTGCTCAGCCTGCCAGCCGTAGCGATGCGAACGTGACGCAGGATTCGCAAAGTTGCCGTCCAGAGTCAGGCAGGCAGTCATTGCTTCCGCGACCTCCGGAGCACAGGGAGTCGTCGCTGCGTAATCGAGATAAATTGATTTCATTGCTGTATCCGCATCACTGGGTTTTAACGCGCATTGTCCTCAGCGGATCTCTGGCGTCAAGCCGAGCGACTGGTGTCCATGCTGTCGGTAATCAACAGACTATCGATACGGTCGCGGACTCCACGCTCCTGACGACTGGCGATGTCTTTGATTTCACGACGCTCAATAAGCTGAAACAGGGATATGTTCTTCAGGAAACTGTGGATCTGATCGCTCAGATCCATCCACAAATGATGAGTCAGGCACTCTTCGCCATCCTGACAGTCACCTTTGCGGTTGCAGCGTGTGGCGTCCATGGATTCGTTGACCGCATCCACAATCTCAGCAACGTTAATCTCAGCATCAGCACGGCTAAGTTGATAACCACCACCCGGCCCGCGCACACTGGATACCAGACCATTACGCCGCAACTTGGCGAACAGCTGTTCGAGGTATGACAGAGATATTCCCTGACGACCGGAAATATCGTTCAGGCTGACTGGCCCCTGACGTGCATGGATAGCCAGGTCCAGCATTGCTGTCACAGCATAACGGCCTTTAGTCGTTAAACGCATAATCTCACCTCGTTAGTACTGGATTGATTATGCGTATTTCCGACTAAAACAGTCAACTATGTTGCGAAAGCTTTTGTCAGTCTCCGGAGGACTTCTCTCTTTCTGCCTCGAGGCGCTCATGCAGGCTGACGAAGGTTTCTTCTTCCAGCTCAGGAAGTGCATCTTCGCAGCTGTGATCCCCAAGGTTACTCAGCGCCCGGCACATATTGTCGATTTTCTTATCGACGTGATGCATGTGATCCATAAGGTTGTGGATCGAGCGCGCGATCGGGTCGGGCATATCATCGGTCATACCGTACGCATCAAACCCTATCTTCGCAGCCATTTCCCGCCGGCGGTTCTCAGCATCCGTACTCGCCTTGCGGATAATACGCCCTGGAATGCCCACCACAGTGACAGATTCAGGCACGTCCTTGGTCACCACAGCGTTAGAACCAATACGAGCGTCAGCGCCTACAGTAATCGGGCCTAGCACCTTAGCGCCTGCACCGACCACAACACCATCGTGCAAGGTTGGGTGACGCTTACCTTTATTCCAGCTTGTGCCACCAAGAGTCACACCATGGTAAAGGGTCACATCGTCGCCAATCTCAGCGGTTTCACCAATCACCACGCCCATGCCGTGATCAATGAAGAAGCGGTTACCAATGGTTGCGCCCGGGTGAATCTCGATTCCCGTCATCCAGCGACTGAACGTAGAAAGCACACGCGCGAACCATTTCAGGCCGCGGCGCCATAACCAGTTGGCCAGGCGGTAGTGCATGATCGCATGGACGCCCGGATAGGTGGTGAGTACCTCGAAGGTATTCCGTGCCGCCGGGTCCCTGTCGAACACACATGCGATATCATCGCGCAATTGACGGATACTCAAGCCTTATCCCCTTTCTCATCAGACTCTGAGGGATCTGTACGCCGTTGAATGGCCGCCAGCATGCCCCTGAGAATATTAATTTCCATGCGATCCGGAGCCGCCCGCTGAAAAAGCCGGCGCACACGCGTCATCAGTTGCTTGGGAGTATTGGGGTCAAGGAAGCCAATCTCAACCAGAGTCTGCTCCATATGCTGCAACATACCGTTCAACTGATCATGCGTTGCCATGGGGTAGTCCCAATCCACGCCCCACCGCTGCTCACTTTCAGCGTTTTCAACCTCGGTCAGTGCGAGGCGCATTTCGTACGCCATGACCTGAATCGCCTGGGCTACATTGAGCGAAGAGAAGTTCTCATCCGTTGGAATATGCACGTGTGCATTACACAGATGGAGCTCTTCATTCGTGAGGCCACGGCTTTCGCGGCCAAAAACCAGCGCGATATCATTCCCCGCTGCTGCTGCCTGAGCCGCCCGGTCGCCGCACTGGCGCGGCGTCATCAGTGGCCACGGGACGCTGCGGCTGCGAGCACTGGTGCCAACCACCAGGCCACAACCCGCGATCGCGCCTTCCAGTGTCGGATGAATTTCAGCATTGTGAAGGATATCTTCAGCGCGGGAAGAGCGCTGAATCGCTTCTTCATCGATGCTTGCTATCGGATCTACTAACAGCAGGCGACTGAGCCCCATGTTCTTCATCGCCCGTGCCGCTGCACCTATATTTCCGGAGTGTGTGGTGTTAACCATCACGACACAGATTCTGTTCAGCATGTAAGACCCGACGTGGTAGGAATGTAAAGGCCGAGAGTGTAGCGCAAAAGGGACTTCGCCAACCAGTTCTACGCTGTTATACTTCGCGGCCGTTTTTTAAAGGCTGGGTCTGTCGCCCTGCCTTACGTTCTTTAAAGCAACAGGAATACCCTATGCAACCCATGGTGAATCTGGCGCTGCGCGCTGCGCGCAACGCCGGTCAGGATCTGGTTCGTCGTCTTGACCGTTTTGATGCTGCTCAGAGTACTGATCAGGAAAAAGCTAAGTTTATTGCTGACTGCACCATTGGTCTCGAAAAGAGCATTATTTTCGAGCTGAAGAAGTCACTCGCCGACGATAACTTCGAAGGCCGCGAAACCGGTTTCAACGCCGGCAAAGAAGGTCAGCCAGTGTGGCAGATCTGTGTGATCGATGATCTCGCTAACTTCCGCGTAGGTATTCCGGCGTTTGCTATCATCATCAACTGCCTGCACAAAGACCGCACTGAGCATTGCGTTGTCCTCAACCCAATGAATGGTGATGAGTTCAGCGCTTCACGTGGTCGCGGCACCCAACTTAATGGTCGCCGCATCCGTTGTGGTGGCGTGACTACCCTGACCGACGCAATTACTGCGTTCACTCAGCCTATGGGCCTGAGTGACAACGCGGCTGACCAGCGCGCGAAAGTAATGCGCCTGATGGAATCAAACTACGACGTACGCTCTATTGGCTCGGGCATTCTGACCATGGCTTATGTTGCTGCGGACCGCTTCCAGGCGGCACTGGTGTCTGATCTCGACGCCATCGCACTGAATGCCGGCACTCTTCTGACCTCAGAAGCGGGCTGCCTGCTTGCAGCCATTGATGGCGCACCGCGTGTTTCTGCACCAGCCAACATTGCAGTAGCGAACCCACGACTGCTTAAATCTCTTCTGAAACTCTGAGATTGGTTGGCTTAGTCGCCTGACTTTCAGGTCAGTGCAGAGCACAGTACAACCTCCTGTCTATACTGCAGTTATAGAAAGGAGGTAAGCCTATGCTCTGGTCTCATCTGAAAATTACGCTTTGCTGGCTGTGCGAGTCGCAGAGCTGCGACGAGCTCTCGCTTCATCGAGAGAAGATCCAGTAGCCCATATCAGGGCTGAAGACAGATACAAAAAAAGCGGCTTCAAGCCGCTTTTTTATACTCATCAGACTCAGCGTATCGCCGATACATCTTCCGCCTGAGGGCCTTTCTCACCACGAACAACGCTGAACTTAACGCGCTGACCTTCGGTCAGGGAGCGATGCCCCTGACCACGGATAGAGCGGAAGTGAACAAACACATCCTCGCCTTCGTCCCAGGTAATAAAGCCAAAGCCTTTCTTCACGTTGAACCACTTAACGACGCCACGCTCACGGCCATCTTCTACGTCACTCTCAACCATAGTGCCACTGCTGCGCTGGCGACGGCGACGCGCCGGAACCAGTTGAGCAGACACAAAGCTGATGATGAATGCCAGAATTGCCATAACAATCAGTGCGACCGCCATGCCTTCTGAGTTCAGCAGAGTAGAGAAGCTAGTGGCAGCACCACCAGCCAGTTGAATATCTTTAGCCAGACCTGCAATCAGCGCGACGACAACAAACGGCGCTATTACTGCAAATACGACTGCTACGATTAATTTACGAACCATTAACTTACCCATGTGTTATCCCGAATCACTCGTTGTTATTATGCCGGCCAGAGACGGGATGCCCGATATACGTAAAAATACCGTCGCAGACCATTGACAAGTGGGCTATGAAAGCCCAATTAACCAAAAAAATCAACACGATAGCGCATGGAGACTGCAATCATGGAAAATAAATTGCCGCCTGCGGCCGAAAGAGTCACTCAACTTGAAACGCGGATTACATATCTCGAGGATACGGTGGAGACTCTGAATAAAGAACTTGCGACCATATCAGCAGAGTTCCGGTTAGCAAAAGAAGCACTGCAGCATATGTATCGGCGCATGGAGCAAATCCAGACAACCGACAGCGGGATTGCAAATCCAGCGGACGAACCGCCACCACCGCACTATTAATTGGCGGTACAGCACCAGTAATTGTCACGTGGATAACATATAATCCGCCGCCTGAAATGGTTCTTTTTTACAGGTTCATCTATGAGCGTCATCCGAAAATTACGTATCCGAATCAATCAGTGGCAACAGAAGCTGCTTTATAAGCTGGTCAAGACAAAGATTATTGGTGCTGATAAAGACAAGATCGAACTGGACCCAGTGCAGCCCGTTATTTACGCCATGCTCTATCCCTCATATGCCGAGCAGATTGTTATTAACAAAGAAGTCTCCGAGCGTGGTTGGCAGGCACCATTTCAGCAACGGCTGAATGGTACCTTACCTGGCAATCCTTATTTCGGCATTTATCGCCGCCCCGGAAATCCATTCCGCAAAGATGGGCTCGCTACAATTCCCCGTCATCTGAAGAGACAAGCTGAATGGATGCTTGCGGATGACAGTCGTGACATTCAGGTGATGCCCGTGCGGGTTATGTGGGGACGTTCACCGGAGCGCGAACGTTCTTTCCTTCGTATCTGGCTGCAGAATGCAGGTAGCCTAGGCGGCCGCGTGATGACTTTTTTTGCGATTCTGTTTAACGGGCGTAATACCTTTGTTCATTTCTCCGAGCCCCTGTCGTTACGCGAACTGGCGGGAGGCGAAACCTCCCCGGAGCTGGTCGCCCGTAAACTCGCCCGTGTTTTGCGTGTTCACAATCGCAAGGTAACAAAATCGGTACTGGGCCCAGAACTGTCTCACCGACGCACACTGGTTCATCAGATCCCGAATCGCCCAATGGTCCGTCACGCCATTGAAAGTGAAATGAAAGAGAACGGCTTAAAACGCGAGAAGCTGAGAAAGCGAGCTCTTAAATACGCGGATGAAATTGCCTCAAATATTTCGTATACCAACGTTCGTTTCCTGGATATTTTGTTGACTTGGGTGTGGAACAAAATCTACAACGGCACGGCTATCCACAATATCGAGCAGGTAAAAGAAGTCGGCAAAGACAACACTGTCGTCTATGTTCCTTGCCACCGAAGCCACATCGATTATCTATTACTGTCTTACGTTCTTTACCACCATGGCCTACAGCTTCCACAAATTGCTGCGGGTATTAACCTCAATATGCCAGTGGTTGGCTCGATACTCCGCCGCGGCGGTGCATTTTTTATGCGCAGAACTTTCCGTGGTAATCCGCTGTATGCAGCCGTCTTTGATGAATATCTGCACTCGGTATTTACCCATGGATATTCGTCAGAATATTTCGTCGAAGGTGGCCGCTCCCGTACCGGCCGTACCCTCAGCCCGAAAGCCGGGATGCTTGCAATGACGGTTCGCTCATACCTGCGCGACTCAAAAAAGCCAATGGTGTTCGTGCCTGTGTATACGGGTTATGAAAAAGTATTCGAAGAAAAGAGCTATCTTGGTGAGTTGCGCGGAAAAGCGAAAAAGAAGGAAAGCCTTCTCGACGTACTGGGCACATTGCGTTCTTTCAAGAAGTCGTTTGGTAAGGTCAACGTTACCTTTGGCGAACCGATACATCTCTCACCATACCTTGAAGAGCGTCACCCAGGCTGGAGTAATCAGGACTACGAAGCATGTAACTATCGCCCTGATTGGGCACCGGAACTGGTTGATGAGCTGGCCACTACCGTTGTCACCGAAATCAACCGCGCAGCCTCGGTTAACCCTATCAACCTGATCGCACTCGCTATTCTTGCGTCGCCCCGCCAGGCCATGGATGAAAATCAGCTGATGCGTCATATGGAAGCCTATCGTGACCTGCTGGCCATGGTTCCGTATTCCGATATGACGGTTTTACCTGACGGACATGCGAGCGACTGGCTTGCCCACGCCGAAGAGCTTGGATCGGTTTCCCGTAGCAAGCACGACATGGGCGACCTGATTCAGACGAATGAGCGCCAGGCGGTTACCCTGACGTACTACCGCAACAATGTTCTCCACATCATTGCACTACCATCTTTGATTGCATGCCTGCTACTCAATAATCGTCGCTGCACTCAGGCGGATATCCTCGAAAGTTGTCAGGCCCTGTATCCATTCCTGAAAGCAGAACTCTTCCTTCACTGGACAGAAGACACTCTCGAACAAGCTGTTAACAGCTGGCTGGATGTACTGGAGCAGCGCGGCTATCTGGAAGTGAGTGACGGTTGTTATCATTGCCGCATTGATGGCGACAACCTGCCGATGCTGCAGAGTCTGGCAGACCCGATTTCACAAACGCTGCAGCGTTATTTCCTGTCGATTTCCCGCCTGAAGCATCAGGGCAGTGGAAACCTGACGGCGCAACAGCTGGAAGAACAATCGACACTGTTGGCTCAACGTCTGAGCTTGCTGTACGGAATTAACGCGCCTGAGTTCTTTGATAAAGCTCTGTTCCGTGCACTTATACGTCAATTGATTGAGAGCGGTATGATCAGTTGTGGGGAGGACGACATGTTGTCTTTCGACGAAGACCTGAATCCGCTGATGGCAATACTGGAAAATCTGCTGGATGCCAACCTCAGGCAGACGATCCTGATCAGCCTGTAAGGCTGATGCCTCTCAGGCCGGAGCCTCTACTCTGGCCAGAGCGTACACATCAAACCGGTTCGACTTACCCGTAATACTGTATGAAGGCGCACGCCCTGCAAGGGGCTGCGCTTTTCGCGCACGCTTCACTACGACCCGACACCGCGCCGCATTTAATGCCGGCCCCAACAGGTCATCAGAATCGGTGTCCTGACCAACAACCTCACGAAATGCCTGCATATCTTTTTTGACAGCCGCCTTCTGCTTGGGGTCATGGTCAAACATAGGGTCCAGATAGACGACATCAACTGAGTTCTTGGCCTGTGCAGCAAGCCACTGATGAGCAGACGTATGAACTAAGCGGATACGACCAACAATCTCTGCGACTTCATGATCCAGGCGGGCGCGACCCAGACCATCCTGAAGCAGCGCTGCAACGACAGGCTGACGCTCAATAGCCGTGACGTCACAGCCCAGTGTCGCAAGCACAAAAGAGTCGCGTCCAAGGCCCGCGGTAGCATCGACCACGGTAGGAATATAGGCCGCACTGACACCGACCGCCTTTGCTATATCCTGCCCTTTTCCGCCGCCGAACTTACGTCTGTGCGCTGTAGCGCCAGCGCAAAAATCAACCACGACTCTGGTCTTCGGGGAATCTCCACGAACCAGGGCCAGAGCATGCCCATCATGATGAAGGTGATACTCCGTATTCTGAGGCATGTTCGCTGTTGAGACACCTAATCCAAACGCGTCGGCGAACTCGTGCAGGTGAGGAGCAAAATCAGAAGCGCAGTATAATTCGGTCATATTTATACGAAAAACAGAAGCAGAACAGCGCCAAGAATTAATCGATAAACTACAAATGGCATCATGCCAATGCGGTTAATGAAGGCGAGGAAGTAATAGATACAAATCCACGCACTGACCGCAGAAATAACAATACCTAATATCAGCGACTGCCAGTCAACAGCGGTCGACTGCTCTGCCAACTCCAACGTCTTTAAACCACCCGCTGCAAGAATTAATGGAATCGACAGAAGGAATGAAAACTTCGCGGCATCGACACGCTGCATGCCAATCAGAAGCGCCGCAGTAATGGTAATACCCGATCGGGATGTGCCAGGTATCAATGCGAATATCTGAGCTACGCCGATCACCATCGCCATCAGGAGTGTCATCTCCCCTAAGCCTGCTCGGCCGTGCCGGACCCGGTCCGCAACCCCCAAAAGAATGCCAAAGCCTATGGTAGTCGCTGCTATTACCGCCGTAGAACGAAGATTCACCTCAATCCAGTCGTTCAGCAATAAACCAGCAAGCCCTGCCGGAATAGTTGCCAACGCGACGTACCACGCCAGCCGCCCATCGGCATTGGGGTGTCGGGTAAAGCCGGTCGTTAACCAGCCCTGTAACAGACGTATAATCTCTGCACGGAAATAGATAATAACAGCCGCGAGTGTTCCAACATGAACAGCCACATCAAATGCGAGCCCCTGATCCTCCCAACCCAACATGCGGGAAGGCAGAATCAGATGCGCAGAGCTACTGATTGGAAGAAATTCGGTCAGGCCCTGTAATACTGCAAGGACAATAATTTCGAGTAGATCCACGGGTAATAACTTCCTATGTTAATTTCGCTTCAGAAGGCTTGGCTGTTCATCCAGCTTTTTCCATGCAACAGAGTTACGCAGATATACCGGTAATTGATTATCGGGTGAGCCGAAATTGCCATTATTCCATTCCCGGTCCGCCAGTGCTGCCATGACGCGAGCTTCCGGCTGAATCGTTGCGTATGCTGAATTCAACTCACTAAAAGGCGCTAAGCTGAGGCCATCACCAGCAAGCAGCCCTCCGAATTCACTTGCCTGCGTCAGGCATAATTCCGGTGACCCCACCTGCTCAACACCACCGGCCTGAGTCATTCCATCTATAACGTCGAACTGCCCCCAGAACACCTCTCCCATGTGTGCATCCATAATCGCAAGCACCTTGCTTGCAGTCTCATCATTTGAAGCAGCAGCGAGTGCTACAGTCTCAAGAGACGATACACCACAGACAGGAAGATCTAATCCTAAAGCAAGCCCCTGTGCCACAGATACGGCAATCCGTATTCCGGTAAATGACCCTGGGCCACGACCAAACGCCAGACCATCAAGCTGATGCCTGGAAATACCTGAATCAGCCAGAATATCGTCTATCATCGGGAGCAGACGCTGGGCGTGACGTCTTGGCTGTTCTTCTGTATTCCAGACCAGTTCGCCGTTGATATTCAGCGCAACAGAGCAGAGTGAGGAAGATGCGTCGATTGTGAGAATTACAGACATTTGAATACCACCGATCAATGATGCGGGGAGTATATCAGGATTCAGCGGGAGAATGCCGCAGCTCACTGTCGGACAGCGAGGAACGTCAGGCATAAAAAAACCCGGACGAGCCGGGTTCTTTCACAAAGCGGAGAATTAAGATTCTGAAGAATCTTTCTTCTCTTCAGCAGCTGGGGCTGGTGCTGGCGCTGCTGGCTTCGAAGCTGCTGCCTTAGGTGGACGACCACGCTTCTTTGGCGCTGCCTTTGCTGCCGCTGGCTTAGCAGGTGCTTTCACTGCTGTCGTCGCTGCCTTAGCTGGACGACCCCGTTTCTTAGGTGCTGCCGCCGGCTTAGCGGCTGCTGTTTTCTTAGCAGCTGCTTTTTTAGGTGCCGCTTTGGCTGTAGTCGCCTTAGCTGGACGACCGCGCTTCTTTGGCGCTGCGGTGGTAGCTGCCTTAGTTGCTGTAGCCGCTTTAGCTGGGCGACCGCGCTTTTTCGGTGCAGCTTTTGCTGGTGCTGTCGCCTTAGCAGGACGACCGCGCTTCTTCGGAGCAGTCGTTGCTTTCGCTGGTGCAGCCGCTTTTGCAGGGCGACCACGTTTGGCCGCTGGCTTAGCTTCAAGTGCTTTAATCGAAGATTCTATTTTCTTAGAAGCAGTAGCTACTTTTTTGTTCTCTGCAGTAGTGCGAGCTTTAACTTTACGGGCGTCCTGTTTATCGCGCTTGCTACGCCATTGAGTAGCAAATTTAGTCAGAGCTTTCTCGAGATCGGCCTCTGCTTTATCAGCCAGTGTCTTAGCATAACTTTTAACAGTTTCTTCAGCCTTCGCAGCAGTCGCTTCAATGCGGGCTTTCAGTTCTGCAATTTTGAGGTCTTTCTTGGCTTCAGCAACCTTCTGCGTCAATTCAGAGAGTTTCTCTTTCTGAGTTTTGACCGCATTAGTAGCAGTCGCTACTGAACGCTTAGTCGCGGCAGTGGCCTTTGGACCAGCAGCTTTCACTTTTGCTTGCTTCAGCTTAGTTTCAGCGGCAGTGACACGTTCTTTCTGCTTGGACTGAGCTGCCACCGCTTTTTCAACGGCGTTCGTTGCCTTTGCCACAGCAGCAGGTACCGCAGACTCAACCGGCTTTTTCGCCGCAGGCTTCCGGCCGCGCTTGGCAGGTGCTTTAGTTTTAGCCATAGGTATTTCCTCTTTTACTTACCTGTTTATAAAAGCGGTGGGGCTGATAATCAGTGATTCCCCGATTCGTTGTGGACTTACTTCTTAGCGATAATTCGCATAAGTAAATCTTCATACTGCAATACAGTATATAAAGTAACCGACGGAATAATAGTATTTTTCATAAAAAAAACAAAAAAATCCTCGATTTTTTAAAATAAGAATGCATATCTGGCCCAAATGAGGAGATTTCAGAGCGAGACACTTAATCAAACAAGAAAAATATTTCTGGGCCATGAGCAGATCATTGACGACCAGAATGCACCAGAATGGATTGCAGTTAACTCACTGACCGCTTGTAAATCATTTGCTTCCGATTAATTGATGAATACGTACCCGTAATGGACGAGTATCTCCGTATAATCAAATAAGGCGGTACATTACCCTGGGGAAGAACTAAGACTGGTATTGTGTTCAAGCTCAGAAGTTTACGTACAGAAACAAAAAAGGAGCCTTTCGGCTCCTTTTATAAAAGTAATCTGAGAACTTAACTTAAGGCGCTCATTACTTTTTCAGTGATATCAGACAAAGATCCTACACCCGGAACGTGAACATATTCCGGAGCCGACTCGCCCTTCTCTTCACGCAGTTTCTTATAGAAACTTACCAGTGGAGCTGTCTGGTCATGATATATAGAGAGACGCTTGCGCACTGTATCTTCCTGATCGTCATCACGCTGAATCAGATCTTCACCAGTTTCATCATCTTTTCCCTCATTTACTGGAGGGTTGTATATCACGTGGTATACACGGCCAGAGTTCGGGTGAACGCGACGACCGCTCAGACGCTTAACAATCTCTTCATCGTCGACATCAATTTCGACAACATAGTCGATATCAACACCAGCTTCGATCATGGCTTCAGCCTGAGGGATCGTGCGAGGAAAACCATCAAACAGGAAACCATTGGCACAATCGTCAGATTGGATACGCTCTTTTACCAGATCAATAATAATCTCGTCAGATACCAGCCCACCTGTTTCCATAATTTCTTTCACTTTAAGGCCAAGTTCACTACCTGCCTTTACTGCAGCTCGCAGCATATCCCCTGTTGAGATCTGGGGGATTGAGAATTTTTCACAGATGAACTGGGCCTGGGTACCTTTACCCGCACCCGGAGCCCCTAGAAGAATGACGCGCATGAGCCTGCTCCTCGATAAACAAAATCGGTACTGGACTGTTCATTATTGTTTAAAATTTGATCAGCCAGAGAGAAAAATAGGCCTAACCTTACTCTTTAGCCAGCTATTGCTCAAGTGATTCTAGATGAAATCACCTGTACAACCAGCACGACCTTGGTCGAGGCCTTCTGAGAGCCAGAGAATACGGGCAATCAGCCCGTATTCCGCATGCCGGCAGCAATGCCGGCCATGGTTACCATCAGAGCTTTTTCTACTTCTGTACTGACCACATCAGCGGACTGGCGCTCACGGTAGAGCAATTCCGCCTGAAGATAGTGCAAAGGATCTGTGTATGGATCACGTACCTGCATCGACTGCTGCAGACTCTGATTGTGCTCCAATAATTCGCTTTGCTCTTTCACCTGTAATACCAGTGCGGTCACATCACCCAGGCGCTGTCGCAACAGACTCCCGAGTGGCTGCATATCGGGTTCAACCAGTAACGCTTCGTAGTAACCTGCGATCGCCGTATCTGCTTTCGAGAGTACCATTTCAAGCATATCGATATAGGTTCTGAAAAATGGCCATTCACAATACATCTGCCGTAACATCGTGAGCTTGCCACGCTGTATCTGATCTTCCAGTGCGCTATCTGCTCCTAGCCATGCCGGCAACATTAAACGGATCTGAGTCCAGGCAAAAATCCATGGAATCGCACGCAGGGTTTCAATTCCACCACCGGAACGTCTTCTTGCAGGGCGACTTCCAAGCGATAATTTCCCCAGTTCCTGCTCGGGGGTAGCAGCACGGAAATAACTCACGAAGTCTGGATTATCCCGTACCATAGCGCGGTACGACCCCACACCAACCTCTGCTAACTCGCTCATGGTATCCCGCCATTCTTTGACAGGCGCCTGAGGCGGTAAAAGGTTAGCCTCAAGCACAGCAGATATATAGATTTTAAGGTTTCTCTCGGCGATTTCGGGCAAACCGAATTTAAAACGTATCATTTCACCCTGTTCAGTTACCCGCAGCCCTCCGCGCACAGATCCGGGAGGCTGAGCCAGAATTGCCCGATGAGCAGGGCCACCTCCGCGACCGACCGTACCACCCCGACCATGAAATAATCGCAGTGAATATCCTTGTTCGTCGGCGACGCGGGAAAGAATCTCCTGTGCCTGATACTGAGCCCAGACCGCGGCAAGCTGACCTGCATCTTTGGAAGAATCTGAGTACCCAATCATGACTTGCTGACGGCATTCGCTGTATTCCCTATACCAGGGAACCTGCCACAGCTTTTCCATTCGCGGGCCTGACTGCTCAAGATCAGACAAGGTTTCAAATAAAGGCACTACAGGTAATTTGTGACGGACACCAGAGGCCTGTAACAACAGTGCGACGGATAAAATATCAGACGGTTCACTGGCCATCGAAATGATATAGCAGGACACCCCTCGACCAATCGGCTGCGCCAGAATGCGTGTCGTCGCCAATACTTCCGCAACCTCATCAGACGGCTCCCAGAACTCGGGGATCAATGGGCGCCGGGAAGTCAGCTCTTTTAATAAAAACTCCTGTTTCTTTTCTTCAGACCATTCAAGGTAATCACCCCAACCATAAAAATCACAGATTTCTGCGAGTACGGCACTGTGGCGGGTTGATTCCTGGCGGACATCAAGACGAACAAGTGCAAGTCCAAAACAGGCACAACGGCGCAAAGTATCGAGCAGGTCACCATCGGCGATGGATTTCAGTCCGCTCCCTACAAGGCTGTCGTAGCAGGCCTGTAGCGGTTCGACCAATTCAGCGTCGTCAAGCAGAGGTTCAAGCTCGCAGACTTCGCCATCAACATTTGCCTGCGCCCATTCCCGGGTGTTTTCCAGGCGGGTTCTCAAACCATGCAGACATTCACGATATGGCTCATGACTCGGATACTTTGCTTTAAATTCAGGAGTACCAGCATACATAGAGAGCTGACTACCCAAGTGCTCGATATCTCTCAGATAAAGGTCAGCAGCCATCCAGCGAGCCAGGTACAGCACTTCTTCAGTGACGGTCGAAGTAACGTTCGGGTTCCCGTCCCTATCTCCCCCCATCCATGACGAAAAGCGCACGGGCACAGCGTCCAACGGTAAGGCGGGAGCGCCTCTTTCCATCAAATCTATATTCATGCTGCGTAGCATTTCGGGAATGGCATACCAGAGAGAGTTTTCTATGACCGCGAAGCCCCATTTGGCTTCATCAACCGCCGTCGGACGAACTTTTCGAATTTCATCGGTGTGCCAGATTTCGTTAATCAATCGGGAGATACGTTCTTCAATCGAGGCCAGTGATGGATGTTCGTCATGAAGATCATCACGCTGCTGCAGGAGGTGCGACAGCTCATCGTATTTCTGGATCAGGGTACGGCGAGTGACCTCCGTAGGGTGTGCGGTGAGTACCAGCTCGACATTAGCCGCTGCCACTTTGGAGGTAAGATCTTCGCCTTCGATTCCGGCCTCAACAAGGCGTTTAATCAGGTCAGGGAACATGGTATCGGTGCTCTCTTCACCGACATCCTCCCGCCGCCAGCTGATGCCGTGCTGTTGCTCAGCAAGGTTGGCCAGGTTAAGAAACTGATTAAAGCCCCGTACCACCGGCACCAGAGAATCATCAGACAATCCTTTAAGCAGATCGAGCAGTTTATCCCGGTCGTTTTCATCACCGGTACGGGCGCGTTTAGCCTGCTTACGGATCGTCTCGATCTGGGCCAGCGTGTCTTCACCGAGATCATTACGTATGGTATTGCCCAGCGCGTTTCCCAGCATTCTTACTTTATCGCGAAGCAGCGCGTCGAGTTCTTTCATTATCATCTCCCTGTGGCCCACACAGCGTGCTGACCGGTTCTGATTTGCCCTGACGGCGTAAGTAGATTGTAAAAAGTGGATACTTCAGTGTGCGCTAAATCCGCGGAAACTCAAGGCCACTGCGGTCGCTCGCCATCGCTCAGATTTATTTCCCTGCCAAAGTTTCCAGAAGAGGATGAAAAAAACAGAAACTTTTGCCATAACTTTATTGCCAGAACAGTATAGGCAATAGCGTGAGGAGTATGACGTGAAAGTGAATGAACTAATGCAACACTGGGCTTCTGAGTTTGGAGCTGAACTGACCGAGGAAAGCTACTCTTTGCCGTTAAGTGTTAATGACGCTGCCCGTATTGAGGCGCTGGCTGAAATGTTCCCTTCAATGTCGAAGGAACAGATTCTGCGGGACCTGATCAGCGCTGCACTGGATGACATGGCGTCGGGCTTTCCTTACATCGCGGGGGACAAGGTGGTTGCTGAAGACGAGGATGGCTTTCCTCTGTATGAAGATATTGGGCTGACCCCTCGCTTTCTTGAGTTAGCACGCAAGTACCGGGAAGTGCTGTCTGAAGACAGACATTAATCAGGCTTCAAATTAAGTACAGAAGAGAGAGCAGCTTAAGGCTGCTTTCTGTGCTCTGAGTAAATTCAATCAGTAAGTCGCTTGGCCTTCTTCCAGGCGGATTCCATGCTGTCGGGGGTCATGTTCTCCCAACCACCGGCGATGGTCGAGGCCTCCTCAACAACATCAAATCGTTTCTGGAATCGCTCGTTAGTGCCACGCAGCGCCACCTCAGGGTTTATTTTGTGATGCCGTGCAAGATTCACAACGGCAAAAAGAAGATCCCCGATTTCTTTCTCCAGTAATGCATTATTACCCGCATCTAATTCGACGATAACTTCATCAAGCTCTTCCCGGATTTTATCGACAACCCCGGGATCTTTCTGAGGCCAGTCAAATCCAACAGACGATGCTTTCTTCTGAAGTTTAACAGCGCGCGTGATTGCGGGCAGAGTGACAGGTACGTCTGATAGCAAAGTCTTCTCTGTATTCTGCGGTGCCAGAGCCTTTTCTTCCGCTTTTATTTCATCCCAACGCTGATTAATCCATTCTTCGTCCGGGTCCTCGCCGGGCGCTCGATGACTATCGATGGTTCCCTCTGGGAAAACATGCGGGTGGCGACGGATTAACTTAGCAACAAGACGATCAACAATACTTTCCAGACTGAAGTATCGTTTTTCACTGCCCATCTGACCATAAAAGATGACCTGAAAAAGTAGGTCCCCTAACTCTTCTTCGAGATGCGACCAATCTTCACGTTCAATGGCATCAGCAACTTCATACGCTTCTTCCAGTGTATGCGGAAGGATGGAGGCGAAATCCTGTTTAATATCCCAGGGACAACCCGTGTCAGGATCACGCAGACGACTCATTACGTAAGTCAGGTCTTTTACAGAAAAAGCCATTTCAGCTTCCTGCCCGCACGCGACGGGTTTTCACTACATTCGGAAGTTGCTCAATTTTATTCATGACCCGTGCGAGTCGCTCAAGACTATCCACTTCGACAGTCAGGCTCATGGAGGCAGTATTGTCCCCCTGATCCGAGCGCGTATTCACCGCAACAACATTCACTTTTTCGTTTGCAAGCAACGCACTGACATCACTGAGCAGGCCAGTCCGGTCATAGGCACTGATGACCATCTCTACCGGATACAATTTGCCAGGGCGGCGCCCCCAGCTCACCTGCAGCACGCGACGCGATTCTACCGCTGCAAGATGCAGCAGGTTTTCGCAGTCACTACGGTGGACCGTGACCCCACGACCGATAGTCACATAACCTCGGATATCATCGCCCGGCACGGGGTGGCAGCATTGCGCCATCTGCGTCATGAGGTTACCAACCCCTTCAATAAATACATCATCGGCTGCATCTGACTTTGAGGCTTCGTGACGACGCAGCAGTGGTAACTCCTGCTGGCGATGCGTATTGGTGTCCGCTTGTTTGAGCAACTGATGAATAATCTGACCAAGACGCAGATCACCCGCACCGACTGCGGCAAACATGTCTTCAACCGCTTTCATATTAAGTTGGCGTGCGACATCGTGAAGCGGTTCATCGACGAGATCCAGACGGTCCATTTCATGCAGGACAAGCTGGCGCCCTTCTTCGATATTTTTGTCGCGGTCCTGAAGCTTGAACCAGTGCGCTACTTTTGCCCGGGCTCTCGCAGTATGAATATACCCTGAGTCCGGATATAACCAATCCCGGCTTGGATGTGCAGCTGGATGTGTAAGAATTTCTACCTGCTCGCCCGTATTCAGTCGATACGTGAGAGGAACGATACGGCCATCGACCTTCGCGCCCCGACATTTGTTACCGACTTCAGTATGAACCCTATAGGCGAAATCGACCGGGGTAGCCTCAGTCGGTAAGTCAACGACGTGACCGTCTGGGGTAAACACGTATATACGGTCAGGGTTAATATCACTGCGCAATTCACCAAAGAATCGCGGTAAGTCATCCAGATCTTCCTGCCACTCGAGCACCTGTCTCAGCCAGGCAATTTTCTGCTCGTAGCCCTGATCTTTTGCACTGATGTCTGTGCCCTTATATAACCAGTGCGCACAAACACCCAATTCTGCATCTTCGTGCATCGCATTCGTGCGGATCTGGACTTCAAGGACTTTGCCTTCAGGGCCGATCACCGCAGTATGCAAGGAGCGATATCCGTTCTCTTTGGGGTTCGCAATGTAGTCGTCAAATTCGTTCGGAATATGCCGCCATAGTGAGTGTACGATCCCCAGGGTTGCATAGCAGTCCCTGAGTTCTGGCACCAGAATCCGCACTGCCCGAATATCATAAATCTTCGAAAAATCGAGATTCTTCCGGCTCATCTTCCGCCAGATACTGTAGATGTGCTTAGCCCGGCCGTAGACATCACAGTGAATATCTGCGGCAGTCAGTTCATCGCGCAATGTCTTAACAACACTATCGATGTAGTCCTGGCGCGCGAGTCGCTTTTCATCAATTAGAGAGGCAATTTTTTTATAGGCATCCGGCTGCAGGTAACGAAAAGAAAGATCTTCGAGTTCCCACTTTAAATGACCAATACCAAGACGATGTGCAAGGGGTGCATATATATTGAAAACTTCTTCTGCAACTTTGCGTCGCTTTTCTTCGGGCGCATCTTTTACAGCGCGAATGGCTGATGTTCTTTCTGCCAGCTTAATCAGTGCGACACGGACATCATCAATCATAGCCACCAGCATCTTACGCAGATTGTCTACCTGCGCCTGACGCTGACCGAGTACCACTTCATCGCTGGAATTCTGGATAGCGCTGATAGCAGCCATCCGTAGCACACCCTCAATTAATTTCGCGACCTCCTGGCCAAACTGTCGCTCTACTTTCTGAAGTGCAAGACGACCTTCACGGACAGCACGATAAAGAATCGCCGCAATGATCGACGCATTATCGAGGCGCAGATCAATCAATGTCTGCGCCATTTCGATACCCATCTGGACGCTGTCAATCGACCAGTATGTGCGGTTTGCAATCGCTTCGTCTGACAACTTCTTTGCCAGCTCCAGCGCTTCACGCAATTCCTCGGGATTGTGCAGATCAGAAGTATGAGAAATTTCCTCTAACCAGCGATCTATATCCAGTGAACCGTCATGCAACAGTGGATGATCTTCGCGTACCTTAACCATTATTTTCCCCGATACTTCAGTAGCACCATGGTTTCGACATGATGCGTCTGCGGGAACATATCCATAATTCCTGCCTTAATAACCTCATAACCCGCGGGTACCAGTTGTGCGAGATCCCGTGCCAGAGTCGCCGGATCACAGGATACATAAAGAATCCTGCCAACTTTTCGTCGAATCAGCTCCGTCATGACTGTGTCTGCACCAGCGCGTGGCGGATCGAGCAACACAGCATCAGGCTCAGGTAGTGATTCAAGGGTGCCTGATGCCGATAGATCAGCACACTTGGTCTGCAAAGAAAGGGCCAATTTCTCTGCCTGCGCCTGAAGGCTGTCCGTCATAGCCTGCTGGCCCTCGACGGCAATAACCTGTTTGCAGCGCTTTGCCAGGGGCATAGAGAAGTTTCCGTGCCCGGCAAATAAGTCCCAGATCTGTTCATTTTCTGCCGGTTCCAACCACTTCAGCGCCTGAGCCACCATGCTTTGGTTGATGCTGCGGTTAACCTGAATAAAGTCGTCGGCCTGAATACGCAGCTTCAGACCATCAACTTCGTGCCATATTTCGTCGGGGTTATCCGGCCACAAAGCCACAGGTGAAGCATGTTTCTCTGTGCGTACCCATAATTGCAAAGGCAAATCAGAGCCTGCCTGCCAACGCTCAAAGGTCTGAATCAGAACCTGATGATCATTTCCAGAGAGCGGCTTCAGCGCCCGAAGGATAAATACCAAAGCACTGTCTGCCAAGAGCGGCTCAATCTGCGTAATCAGTGAAGCAGCCTCAAGTGAATTGATCACCTGACGCCACTCGGACCAGCCCAGTGCAGGATGATCAGGCAGCACAATGCAACGATCGATGTCGGTGAGGTGAGAACTCGCAGCCTCGCGGAAACCAATAAAGTTCTTCTGCTGCTCTTTACTGAAGCGTACGCCCAGACGCGCCTTGCGCCGGTAGTGCCACTCCTCACTGGTAAGGGGAGCTGCCCAGCTATCGACCGGGACCTTCTGGCGTCCGAACTCGCGCTCGACCCGGCTCTGTTTGAAAAGAACCTGAGCGTCATACTGCATATGCTGAAGATCACAACCACCACAGCGCTGATAGTGAGGGCAGTCTGGAGTGCGACGGGCTTCAGACTCATTGCCCTCAATCCCCAGTAGCTGTGTATGCCAGATTTTCTTACTGCGCTCGAGCATACGCACCCGGACTTTTTCACCGACCAGTGCACCCGGCACAAAATAGACATCGCGCCCAGAGCGGGCAACTCCCTGCCCTTCAGAATTCAGATTGTCGATGATCAGGCTGAGTTCACGGCCTTTTCCTGACTGCTTCACGCGTCTTCCATCCGTTATTATTTATTCAGTAAAACCGCATCAATGCCTGAGGCAGATAATCTCGTGAAGCACTAAATTGGGGCATTTTTCTTCGATTCAAGATGTCGTAAAGACACCGGATGACAGATAACGATCACCGCGATCACAGACAATCGCCACCACGGTTGCCCCTGGGTTTGAACGCGCAATATCTATCGCGGCAGCTACCGCGCCGCCTGATGAAACGCCACAGAAGATACCTTCGCGACGCGCCAGCTCACGCATCGTATTTTCAGCGAGATCCTGACTGATGTCTTTCACGGTATCGACGCGCTGACTGTCAAAAATCGTCGGCAGATATTCCTGAGGCCAGCGACGTATTCCCGGAATCGCCGCACCATCCGATGGTTGCAGGCCGATGATCTGGATATCAGGATTCTGTTCCTTGAGGTAACGTGATGCCCCCATGATCGTTCCGGTTGTACCCATGGAACTGACGAAGTGGGTGACACGCCCATGCGTCTGCTGCCAGATTTCAGGGCCGGTACCCTGATAGTGCGCCTCAGGGTTATCCAGATTACCGAATTGGTTCAACACCACGCCTTTACCGTCGCTCTCCATCCTGAGAGCGAGATCCCGGGCACCTTCCATACCCTCCTCTTTCGACACCAGTATCAGCTCAGCGCCATACGCCTCCATCGACCAGCGACGTTCCATCGTGGCGTTATCGGGCATGATAAGAATCATCCGGTACCCCATGATGGCGGCAGCCATGGCCAGCGCAATACCTGTGTTGCCGCTTGTTGCTTCAATCAGGGTATCGCCCGGACTAATGTCCCCGCGCGCCTGCGCCTGCTGGATCATAGACAGCGCCGGGCGGTCTTTAACTGAGCCCGCGGGATTATTACCCTCAAGCTTAAGCAAAACCTGACTGCCGTTATCGATTTCGAGCATCCGCTGCAAACGTACCAGCGGAGTCTGACCAACACAGTCTGCGATGGTAGGATAAACAGGATCAGTCATAGGTACTCCGGAAATCAGGCGTATGCATATGGCGCGCTATTCTAACGAAGAGCCGGAGGTAGTGCATGTCAGATTTGCACCATGACAGTCTGCCCTATATTCTGGGATTTTTATCAGACACGCCCGTATGAATAACTGGAGCATCCGCAATCGCATCCTTCTGATGGCACTCCTGCCCGGTGTCATGGTATCGCTGGTACTCGGGATGTTCTTTATCGTTGGTCGGACTTCCGACCTTAGTGACCTTCTCGAGGCGCGCGCCCTGGCCATGGGCAAACAACTGGCGCCCACCTGTGAGTACGGCGTTATGACCGGAAACACGGGGATTCTTCAGAACATTGCTAACAATATGCTCGAAGAAAGGGACGTACGTGCCGTCAATATGTTTGACCAAGAGATGAACCTACTGGCTCACTCGGGGCCACGTATGATAACTGACCGGATAAGTGCCACAGAGCTGAAGGAAAATCAGCTACAGCTTGCCAGAACAACAGGCTCTGTCAGGGTAAAAGCTCCCATATTTGCCCAGAATCTGGTGATCTCAGATCAGCTCACAGAGCAATTTTATGCTCAGGCTCAGGATACCGAATTGCGCCTTCTGGGCTGGGCAGAAATAGAACTGTCGAACAGCAATACCCGGTTGATGCAATACCAGCTCCTTGCATCCTCGTTTTCAATTATCGCGGTTGTTCTGCTGTTAGGATCGTTTTTCGCCATACGGATCAGCCGTAATATCTCAGGCCCGGTACAGGACATCCTGAACGCCCTGAACGAAATTCGAGGCGGTAAACTCGATACCCGAATTCACGTTAACTCTACCGGTGAACTGCAGGATCTCGCCGCAGGCGTCAATGCGATGGCTGCCGCCATTCAGCGAGCCAATATTGAGCACCAACACTCGATGGAGCAGTCTGCACGCGAAAGTCAGGAAACCATTGATGAGCTGGAAATCCGCAACCACGAATTGATGATTGAGCACCGCAATGCGCTTGAATCAAGCCGCACAAAATCCGAGTTTCTGGCCAACGTATCCCATGAAATCAGAACGCCACTTAACGGCATCATTGGCTTCTCCGACCTGCTTGCCCGAACTCAGGTAAATGAGCGCCAGGGCGAGTACGTTGATACGATTCGTCGATCCTCAGAAGACCTGCTCAACATCATTAACGATATTCTCGACCTCTCCAAAATTGATGCCGGAAAATTGATTCTGGAGGCAGAAAACTTCGACCTCCGCGATCTTGTAGAAGAGGTACTTCAGGTTCTAACACCGAATGCTTATTCGAAAGGCATTGAGGTTTACCAGTATATTTCGCCAGATATGCCTGACCTGATCGTTTCTGACCGGTTACGTCTCAAGCAGGTACTCACCAACCTTTGCAGTAACGCCGTGAAATTTACTCACGAAGGCGGCGTGTCGATCAGTGTCGTTCCGATTCAACAGAAAAACGGTCATATCAGTATCCAGTTCGATGTTGCAGATACAGGTATTGGTATCAGCTCAGAACAACAGGCGCGCCTGTTTCAGGCATTTTCTCAGGCGGACCCTGGCATTGCCCGTCAGTATGGCGGAACAGGTCTTGGGCTGATTATCTCACGCGCTCTGGTCGAAGCTATGGGCGGCGATATACGGGTACACAGTGACGAAGGTGCAGGCTCGACCTTCTCATTTACTATCGAAGCCGAAATTGATGAAGAAAATGCCCAACTTCCTCAATCGCTGGCCGATTGCAAAATTGCCCTGATCAACCCGAACGGCGCACCATCACGAGATACGATTGAGCTGCTGGAAAAACGCGGTGCAACCCTGAAGGAATATCATAGTCCTGCCGAAGTTCCTGTTACCTGTGGTGAAAAAAAGACGGATGTCGCGATCATTTTTTGCGATCGCCATATGATCAGCCAGGGAGGAATGGACGAGTGGTTGACAATTTGTTCCGGTAAGGGGATTCCCGTTCTGAATATCAGCAGGAACGCTCTGCCTGAACGTATGCGCGCCACAGTAACGACACCTCTGCTCACTGCACCCTACACCCAGACACAACTGGTCAGACAGGTGTTGCAGTTATGCGGGCATAATGTCGAGCCACTGGCGGCGCCCGATACACCAGCACCTCAAGAAGTTCCGACAGTGCTGGCCGTCGATGACAACGAAGCAAACCTCAAACTAGCAGTGACACTACTGAATGAGCTCGGCGTAAATACTCTTCAGGCACCCTCCGGTTTTGATGCGGTAGCCATGGCAACCCGTGACTGTCCGGATTTGATTCTGATGGACATTCAGATGCCAGGGATGTCAGGCAATGAAGCAACCGCCCGCATCCGGAAGCTGCCGGGTAAACGCAATCTACCTATCGTTGCGCTCACCGCCCACGCGATGTCCGACGAACGTCAGGCATTAATTGCGAACGGCTTCAGCGATTACCAGACGAAACCAGTATCCATGGAACAACTGGCACGGATTATTGAGCGCTGGACCGGTTTTAAAGCAGACAGCGAAGAGAGCCCGCCACTTCGACATGAAGCTCCGGCAGCAACCGGCATTTTCAATACAGAACTGGCCTTGCATCAGGCTAACGGAAACCCCGGATTAGCAACCGATATGTTCAGTATGCTGATCGATATGCTGCGTAAAGAAAAAGACGTGATTCTGGAGCTATGGGAAGAAGAAAAAATGCCCGAGCTTCTGGAGGCAACTCACAAGCTACACGGTGCAGCACGCTACTGTGGCGTCCCCGCATTGAGATCAGCACTGGAAGCATTTGAAACCTGTCTGAAAGAACAGAACTCTGAAGCGTATCCAGAACTTCTCAGGGTGCTGATGACCGAAACGGAACGCTTATTAAAATGGGCCGGAGACAATGACTGGCAAGCTCAGTTTGAAGATGCGTCTGGTACCAAAGCCAATACTGAAAATGCCTGAACCCAGCCATCGTCGTCACTCAGACTCAATAATAATTGGGCCCGTTCGTCGACTGATCGCATAATCTCTTCAGCACGACCGCTGACGTGTACCAGTGGTTTGCCAGCGCGATCACGCTGAATAGAAAAATCCTGAAAACTGACACCAGAGGCAATACCCGTTCCCAATGCCTTGGCCAATGCTTCCTTTGCAGAGAACGCTTTAGCCAGATAATTTATGGGATCAGGATGTTCTGAAAATACCTGCTGTTCGGCAGGCGTCAATAACCGTTTTACAAGCCGCTCGGAGTGTCGTTCATAGGCCTCTTTAATTCGGCCCACAGCGAGTAAATCAGTACCTACGCCAGCGGCTGTAAGCAGAGTTTCTCCCCCTGCTACAGAAAATCCGGGCGCAGTACAACCGGGTACAGGGCGATCAACCACTCAGGCACGCGCCTCAACGAGCAGTTGCTTCATGTCGCGCACCGCACCTTCCAGACCGCTGAAAAGCGCCTGAGCGATGATCGCGTGGCCAATATTCAGCTCATTCATCTGCGGGATCTGCGCGATGGCTTCGACATTGTGATAATGCAATCCATGCCCGGCATTAACGATCAGCCCTTTACCTGCAGCGTACGCCGCTGCATCGCGGATACGTTCAAGCTCCCGGGCCTGCTCCGCAGGAGTCTCAGCATCAGCATAACCGCCGGTATGTAACTCGATCACCGGAGCACCGGTACGAACCGTCGCATCAATCTGTTCGTAATCAGCATCAATAAAGAGCGAAACTTCAGCCCCCACGGCGGCGAGGCGCGCGACCGCATCCTTGATCGTGTTTTCCTGGGCAAGAACGTCCAGCCCGCCCTCGGTGGTCAGTTCTTCCCGCTTCTCTGGCACCAGACAACAGGCTTCGGGCTTTACTTCTTCTGCCAGCTGAATCATGGCTTCAGTAACCGCCATCTCAAGATTCATCCGGGTCTGAAGCGTATCCGCGAGCATCCTGACATCACGAACCTGAATATGACGGGCATCTTCTCGAGGATGAATCGTAATACCATCCGCGCCCGCCTGCTCAGCTATAAAAGCGGCCTGAACCGGGTCTGGGTAGCGGGTTCCCCGAGCCTGTCTGAGTGTCGCAACGTGATCGATATTAACGCCAAGCAAAACGCGTGTGTTGGTCATATTTCTATCCTGTTTCAGGAACGATGTATTAATAATTCACGACTGATAAGCGGTCTGGAAACTGCGCAATCAATTGCAATACGCAATACCTGACGAGCGACGGCCAGAGCGCCCTGCTGACGGAACTCACCCTCAGCAATGGCAAGCAGGATTTCACCATTCCAACCATCGGGGTCTTCAATCAGCCCCTCTCCGGCACGGAAAAGATAACGGGTTCCGGCGATGACGGGAGCACCATGAGTCGTCTGCGTCCAGTGTATACCCTGTCCGCAATGACTGAGAAGACACTGTTCGAACATACGCAACCAGATGTCGATCCTCTCGTTGTTACTTAAATTCGAAAGTATGGTTGAGTATAAATCGAATAACTCATTGGAAGGGTCATTTAAAGGGAGAATGGTCGTCAGCAGCTCATCCATATAGAGAGCACAGACAAGTGCCTCACCGGACAACCCAAGCGCAGGATCTGCTTCGCAGGTCTTCAGTTTGGGAAGATCACCACTGGCAGGCCACTCACCACGGCATGGCTGGTGTATTTCCGGTAACTGCGCATCACGGCAAACGACCTTGACCAGCCCACTATGTCTCGTGAATAAGGTACAAAGCCAGTCCGAGCCGCCACCCAGTGGCTCACGTTTCAGTAGCCACCAGTGCTTCATATCTCCCGGTCGTCGTACCCCAGACTTCTCAGAGCCCTTTCATCGTCTGACCAGTTGGATTTCACTTTTACCCAGAGATTCAGCATGACCTTACAGTCAAACAGTGATTCCATATCTTTGCGTGCTTCGATGCCAATCTGTTTTATGCGGTAACCTGCATCACCAATCACAATGCGCTTCTGCGACTGACGCTCGACCATGATCAGCGCACTGATTTCGATCAGCGTTCCTGTGTGCGCAAATTCTTCAATCTCGACCGTCATTTCGTACGGTAACTCATCCCCCAGTTGTCGCATGATTTTCTCGCGAACCAATTCGGCGGCAAGAAAACGTGAACTGCGGTCAGTAATCTGATCTTCAGGGTAAAAATATGGATTTTCAGGCAGATAGCTGCGAATAAGGTGTTCAATACGTTCGACGTTATGGCCTGTCTTCGCGCTCAGAGGAATGATCTGATCAAACGGGTGCCTGCCAGCAAGCTCTTCGAGGTAAGGAAGCAGCTCGTCTTTATCTCGTACAAAATCGATTTTATTCACGACCAGAATCACCGGCGCACGCTGCTGCTTAATGGTCTGGAGCACCATTTCATCTTCATCAGTCCAGCGCATCCGATCGACAACCATCACCACCAGATCAACGTCTTTTACCGCCGTTGTGGCTGCGCGGTTCATATAGCGATTAATCGCCTTATCATGCGCTTTATGAATCCCGGGAGTATCAACAAAAACGATCTGACTATCTTCTTCTGTGAGAATGCCCAGAATCTGGTGACGAGTCGTTTGCGGCTTACGGGATGTAATAGAAAGCTTTTGGCCGAGAATCCGGTTCATCAGCGTAGATTTGCCAACATTCGGACGACCAACAATCGCCACAAAACCAGTGCGTGTACTCATGATGCTGACTCCTCAAGCCCAAGACGTTTCAGAAATACCTGAGCAGCAGCCTGCTCAGCAGCCCGGCGACTTGAGCCTTCTGCCGTGACAACATCTTCCTGCTGTGGAATGCGACAGCTGACCGTGAATACCTGTTCATTACCGGGCCCACCGACACTGACTACAGTGTACTTCGGCAAACTCAGACGGTTGGCCTGCTGATGCTCCTGAAGGCGGGTCTTAGGGTCTTTAATCGGGTCTTCGAGAGTCAGTGCATTCAGCCGCGACTCATACCACGCCAGAATACGTTCTGATGCAGACGTCTGCCCTGAATCCAGATAAATAGCGCCAATAATTGCCTCCACTGCATCGGCCAGAATCGAATCACGGCGGTGCCCACCACTTTTCATTTCGCCAGAACCCAGAAGTAAAAATTCACCAAGGTCGAATTCTTTCGCGATCTCCGCCAGCGTGTCACCTTTTACCAGTCTCGCTCGCAGGCGGCTCAACTTGCCTTCTTTCGCATGAGGAAATTTACGGAACAGTGCTTCGGCAATAACAAAATTCAGGATGGAATCACCGAGGAATTCCAGACGTTCGTTGTTGGTTCCCGACAGGCTTCTGTGGGTTAACGCTAAGTTAATCAGCGCCTCGTCACTGAAGGTATAGCCGAGGCGCTGAGAGAGTTTTAACAGGGGATTATTCACTGGTGATAACTTTCTGGTGCTGGAAGGTAAGTACGAAATCGATATTCGCCAGGAAGTGGCCTCGGTTTTCGTAAGTCCAGTCGATGGTCAGAGTATTCCGGTCACGTTTAACGATCAGTTTGTCCGTCGTAACCTGAATATTATTATTACGGAGGCGTCGCTCAAGTTCATCTTTCACTGAGCGCTCAGAGCTGCGCGCGTTCACTTTGCCGCTCTCTTCCATATTGTCCAGAACGATACCGATTTCGGTATCATCAAAATAGATAGGAACGATGACCATCACGGCACGCAGCAATACGATGCCAATCAGAATTAATAGCAGCGCAGTCGCTGTTGTCATACCGTGCTGGTTTCGTTTCATATTTAATCATCCACTTTGAGGACAGCAAGAAACGCCGATTGCGGAATCTCTACACTGCCGATCTGTTTCATCCGTTTTTTACCTTCTTTCTGCTTCTGCAGCAGTTTCTTCTTACGACTCACGTCACCACCGTAACACTTGGCCGTCACGTTTTTTCTCAGTGCTTTTACAGTCGTACGTGCAACCACCTGGTTGCCTACAGCGGCCTGAATCGCTACGTCGAACATCTGACGAGGGATCAGTTCTTTCATTTTCTCAGTCAGGAGGTTACCACGGCGACGCACGCTGTCTTTGTGCATAATCACTGCCAGTGCATCCACACGATCACCGTTTACCAGAACGTCCAGACGAACCAGTGGTGCTTCCTGAAAACGCAGGAAACTGTAATCCAGAGAAGCAAAACCACGGCTCGCTGATTTAAGACGATCAAAGAAATCCATGACCACTTCAGCCATAGGAATTTCGTAACGTAATGACACCTGACTCCCGGTGTACTGCATATCGACCTGTACGCCGCGCTTGTCGACACACAGAGAAATAACATTCCCCAGGTATTCCTGAGGCACAAGAATATTACACTCGGCGATCGGCTCACGCATTTCATCGATGGAGCCAATATCAGGTAGTTTCGATGGGTTATCCACATTGACGACGTCGCCCTTACGGGTAACGACTTCGTAGATTACCGTCGGCGCAGTAGTGATAAGGTCCAGATCGTACTCACGTTCGAGGCGCTCCTGAATAATTTCCATGTGCAGCATACCCAGGAAGCCACAGCGGAAACCGAAGCCCAGCGCATCAGAATTTTCAGGTTCAAAGAACAGCGAAGCGTCATTCAGTGAGAGCTTATCAAGCGCAACACGGAAGGCTTCGTAGTCGTCCGACGACACAGGGAATAGACCCGCATATACCTGCGGCTTAACCTTCTGGAAACCCGGAAGGGCATCAACGTCCGGGTTTTTGGTAGACACAATCGTGTCACCGACGGGCGCCCCATGAATATCTTTAATGCTGGCGCAGAGGTAACCCACCTCACCGGTATTCAGCTCGGGGCGCTTGGTCATCTTCGGCGTAAAGTAACCTACATCATCAACAATATGGTCTTTACCGGTCGACTTCAGGCGAATTTTGTCACCTTTCTTGATTGAGCCATTCTTGACACGGATAAGCGATACAACGCCCAGGTATGGGTCAAACCATGAGTCGATGATCAAAGCCTGCAGCGGTGCATCCGGATCCCCTTCGGGAGCAGGGATGTTGGCGACCAGGTCTTCGAGCACGTCTTCGACGTTAAGACCACTCTTAGCGGAACAACGCACTGCGTCGGTCGCATCTATGCCGATAATGTCTTCGATTTCCTGAGCCACGGCATCCGGGTCGGCCTGCGGGAGATCCATCTTGTTCAGTACCGGGCGGACTTCCAATCCCTGTTCAATCGCGGTGTAACAGTTGGCAACGGACTGAGCCTCAACACCCTGTGCTGCATCAACCACCAGAAGAGCACCTTCACAGGCAGACAGTGAGCGGCTCACTTCATAACTGAAGTCGACGTGTCCTGGGGTATCGATAAAGTTGAGCTGATACGTCTCACCGTTCCGTGCGGTGTAGTTCAGGGTGACGCTCTGTGCCTTAATAGTGATGCCACGTTCGCGCTCAATATCCATGGAGTCCAGAACCTGCTCCTGCATTTCGCGATCGGAGAGGCCGCCGCATACCTGAATAAAGCGGTCAGACAGAGTAGATTTGCCGTGGTCGATGTGGGCAATGATGGAGAAGTTGCGAATGTGGTCCAGCTGGCTCACAGAATAATCATCCGGTTGTGAATTCAATCGGATGATTTTACCTGAAGGACCGGGTTAAGGCTATGAATGACGGGGGCCTGTCAGCCCCTGCCCTGTCTATCATGCGCGGGTCAGTTCACCCGAAGCGGTATGAAGGAGGCCTGACCCCGGCGAACAATACGCATCGGCACGCTGCGATTGCTTGGCAGGTCTTTAACGACACGCTCAAAATCCGCCACCGAACTGATGCGCTGACCATTGATCATGGTAATAACATCACCGCGGACCACGCCCGACATGGACGCCGGACCACGATTCACATCAGTGACGACAACGCCCTGCTCGTTACTCTTACCGGCAGGAATATCACTGACGACGAGCCCTAACCGGTTGCTCTTACGCTCTGCAGGTGGGGTATTCGATGACAATTGAATATCATCAGACTCCGGTAGCGCACCGATTTCAACATCAATGGTCTTTCTCTTTCCTGCTCGAACCACCGAGAGCTTCGCGGTATCACCGGCCCGTAAACGGCCGATAAGATGTGGCAGGTCTGACGAAAGCTGAACGTCCTTACCGTTCACCTTCACGATAATATCGCCACTGACCAGGCCCGAACTCTCGGCCGGACTACCGTCTACTACCTGAACGACGAGAGCACCAGCAGCACGATCAAGTCCGAACGATTCAGCCAGATCCTTATTGACCTCCTGAATGACCACACCGAGCCAACCACGACTGACCTTACCTTTGCTCTTGAGCTGCTCTGCGACATCCATTGCAACATTAATCGGGATCGCAAATGACACCCCCATAAAGCCGCCCGAGCGCGTGTATATCTGGGAGTTAATGCCTACGACCTGCCCCTCAAGATTAAAGAGAGGACCACCAGAGTTCCCCGGATTAATGGCAACGTCAGTCTGAATAAAGGGCACGTAGTTTTCGTTGGGCAAGCTTCGCCCTTTGGCACTGACAATGCCGGCAGTCACAGAATAATCAAACCCAAAAGGTGAACCAATGGCGACAACCCATTCACCGACATCAAGCTTATCGGAATCACCAAGCTCTACCGTCGGCAGATCATCGGCATCTACTTTCAGCACAGCGAGATCAGAGCTTGGGTCAGCACCAATTAGTACGGCCTCAAGTTCTCGACGGTCATTCAGGCGTACGATGATTTCATCGGCACCCTGGACAACATGGTTGTTGGTGAGGATATAACCGTCATCAGAGACGATAAAGCCAGACCCCAGGGAGTTGCTGTCACGGCGCGGCACAGGCCCCTGAGGGAACTGACGTCCGAAAAAATGCCTGAATATTTCTGGCATATCGTCTGGCATACCATATTGCCCGGATAACGCACTTTTCTGTTGGGCATGTTGGACGGTGCTGATGTTTACCACCGCGGGCGAGGTCTCCTTCACCAGATCACGGAAATCCGGAAGGTCTGCATGTGCCGAAGTCCACGACACCGCTAAAAAGAAAGTCAGAAGGCTCAGCGAATGTTTAATCGCCAATGTCATTTTCATCGAGGGCTATCTCCGCTATTCAGAAACTCCGTTTATATTTATTGCGGTAGAGTGTGTTTTTTTCAATACGGTTGGCTGCCACTCAGATTGCATTTTCCTGCCAAGCTGGCGTGCGGCGAGCAACCCAAGGATCAGCCCCAACCCCCCGGCGAGAAGCGACTGCGACTCAGAACCACCCTGAAATCCGATAACGGCCCCCAGAATAAGTCCCAATAGTGGTAATCCGTACATAGCCAGAGCGCTGATGGCGAGAGACCCGGAGGGAAGCACAACCGTGACCTGATCTCCGACCTTGAAAGAGTCGTTCGTACGCACCCACAAGCGAACAGGCTTGCCCATTTTACTGAGCGTATGCTGTCCGCATCCAGCGCGCGCACTGCACGCACCACAGGCGCTCTGCTGAACACCTTCTACCCAGATACCATCGTCACCTGTTCCGACGACCTGAACAACTTCCTGACTCACATTTATGACCTTACTTTACAGCTTTCTACAATCGGGAGGACGCCGGACGAGGCCGCAGTCGCGTGTTTCACTTCATACTGAGAGAGTACGAAGGAATCGCAGAATCCAATACTTTATCGAGCGTCATAGGAGGGAGCTCCCCAACGACGCTCAGGCGAACGCGCTGTCCATCCTGCGTAAGAATATCTTCTACGGTAGCCGAAACCGGGCCCCACTGTCGACTGACACGGGATGAGGACGACCTGCCTTGCCCGACACGATCAACGAACAGAGAGAATGAAGCCAGCCCGTCAGAGAAGGTCATGCGAATATTATCATCAGACTCGATCGCCTGCTGGATGTGAAACCCCTTGGGCAACCAGGATGGGAACCAGTCCGACTCAGGACTCACATCAACGCTATTTTTCTTACTGAATTGGAGGGTGTGCCCGACATCAGCAGCCCTAGACTCGTTGTCTGGCATGGTAAATTCTGTATCCAGACTCACAAACTGATAGCGTCGCAGCACTCTACCCTGTTCATTCGTCATTTCAGCTTTTAACGGCAGCTTAGAGGCCTTGTCCAACCAGATCTGGTAAGCATAACGGTCAGGACGCTCAGGGGTTATCCAGATAGAAACCGTCTGGCGACCCGCGACACGCTCTGATTGAAGATCGGCGAGGGCAAAATCGTAGCTCTGATCGAGCGCTGAAAGAGATGAAGGGAAATTATGACCGAACGGCTTCATGACGTCGGGCGTCATACCCGATTGATGCTGGCCCTCGTGAATACATACGATTTCATCGTGGGCAAGAATCTGAGAGCGCTCGAGGCCAGTCAGATAGTCTGTCCTTTGCACCAATCCCTGGTTCCGATAGGTTTGCTGGATTCGGGCCGACTCCCAGCGAGCGGGAGACCCAAACATTACGCTGCCTGAATAACTCTGAGAGCGAACAGCCTCACTCATGTCTGACATTAAGCTTAACGCTTTCTGGTCGCCTGCGCTCGCAGACACCCCGAACGTCAGCCCCACCGCCAAAAGCGCGGTGGAACATCGGGTGCTTAACGACTCGAGCATAAATTACTCTGGCGCAGGTCCAGCGCTGACTTCAGCCCGGACGCGCTCGCGGATGCCGCTGTCCTGGCCAAAGTTTGCGACACGTGCATATGGCACAGCCTGATGCGTTTCCATACCAAAGGCCTGGTCTTCGTGCTCGAGCACATATTGCTTCAGGCGTTCCTGAGCTTCTGCCAGTTCTGCAGCAGACATCTGAGTGTCAGCAGCCACTGAAGCAGCCGCAACAGAAGACTGAGGCATCACCGCAGGCACTGACTGAACAGCTTCCGCCTTGGCAAGCGTCATATCAGCAGAACCAACCGTAACGTCAGGCACGGAAAGCACTCGCGCACCCAACAGAACCGCCATGGTCACCGAAGCAGCAACCGCACCTGATACCATCCAGCCCGGCAAAACGGACGCTTTGGGCTGCGTGGCGTCAGAGGTTTCAACGTCAGGCGCCGCTGCACTTGTTGAAGCACTCGCCTGACCAGCCCCCGGAACTTCGTCCATTGGCTCACCTTCTATGGCCTGCAAAATCCCTTTTGAGAGATCAACGGTGTCAACGGATTCACCGCGCATAGCTGCCCCGATCAGGTGGAAGTTTGCCCACTGCTCTCGGAATTCAGCATCATTTTCGACGTGATTCAATACACGTCTCAGTTCAAGCTCGTCACACTCGCCATCACAGAGAGCTGACAGAGACTCCCTTATCCGGTTCTTCATAAACTACACCCATCCAGCATTTATGCAGTCGCGCTGAGCAACGGCCGCATTTTCTTTTCAATTGCTTCCCGCGCTCGGAAAATTCGGGATCTTACTGTCCCTATCGGGCAATTCATTGCCTCTGCAATCTCTTCGTAACTGAGCCCTTCGAGCTCACGTAGGGTCACTGCACGACGTAATTCGTCTGGCAGATCTTCGATCGCATCAAATACGACCTTGCGCAGCTGATCTCTCTGAAGGAGACCATCCGGCGTCTCTACGTCTTTCATATTGGCCTCGTCTGCGAAATAAGCAGCGTCGTCGAGGTCAATGTCCTGAGTCGGCGTCTTACGACCACGACTGATCAGGTGATTCTTAGCGGTATTCACCGCAATCCGGTACATCCAGGTATAGAACTGGCTATCTCCGCGGAAAGAGGGTAGCGCCCGATACGCTTTGATAAATGCTTCCTGCGTCACATCCTGAGCTTCAGCATGATCGGAAACAAACCGACCTACCAAAGAAAGGATACGATGCTGGTACTTCACCACCAGCAGGTCGAATGCCCGCCGGTCACCCTTCTGAACCCGCGCGACCAATTGTTGGTCTGAAGCTGGTTGGTCGGTCATCTGGTTACCTGCATCTGTAGGTTGCTTCTCTGCAACATTAGTTGAACGAGTCACACCTTGCCCTCCGTTAGTGGCTGTATAAGTTCGGTGTGTCTCAGAGCAGATAGTTCATTATCTTGACACTTCGTGACATACACACCGATAGACCACCCAGAATTCGACGAGTTCCGTGACGAGCGAGTTTCTTTGTCAACGGGCCTCCGGCGATTTATAGTGCGGCCTGTTTGCCAGCGCCTGAGAGAAGGCTTAGCTGAGATTACCACCACTGGAGCCTGTGTGCATGAGCCAGACACTGACTTTTGATGTTTTGATTATAGGTAGCGGCGCCGCGGGCCTGACACTGGGCTTGTCGCTGCCCGAGCACCTGAAAGTCGCGATCATCAGTAAAGACTCCATGGATGCCGGTTCAACACGTTGGGCGCAGGGCGGCGTCGCTGCCGTACTCGACGAAGAGGACAGTGTCGACGCGCACGTTGCTGACACGCTCACAGCTGGTGCAGGATTGTGTAACGAAGCCGCCGTGCGCTTCACCGTCGGTAATTCTACAGAAGCTATACAATGGTTAATCGACCTCGGGGTTCCGTTTACCAAGGATGGCGAGGATCAGTTTCATCTGACCCGGGAAGGTGGGCACAGTGCGCGCCGGATTATCCACGCTGCCGATGCTACCGGCCATGCAATCTCTGATACGCTTCTGCAGAAGGCAGAAGAGAGAAAGAACCTTACTCTGTTGCATGATTACATCGCGGTTGATCTGATAACCGGGGACAAACTAGGGCTTGAACATCACGCCTGTATCGGCGGCTACTTTCTGAATAAGAAAACCGGCGAAGTCGATGCAGTCACCGCCAAAGCAACCGCGCTGGCTACGGGCGGTGCCAGCAAAGTCTATCTCTACACCAGCAACCCCGACGGTGCCTCAGGCGACGGCATTGCCATGGCATGGCGAGCGGGCTGCCGTGTTGCCAATATGGAGTTCAATCAGTTCCATCCCACCTGCCTCTATCACCCCCAGGCAGGTTCATTCCTGATCACCGAAGCCGTGCGCGGCGAAGGCGGCAAACTACTGCTGCCAAACGGTAAGCGTTTTATGGATAAATTCGATGAACGGGCCGAGCTGGCTCCCCGGGATATCGTCGCACGCGCTATCGACCATGAAATGAAACGCCTGGGCGCCGATTGCCTGTTTCTGGATATCTCGCACAAGCCCGCTGAGTTCATACGCGAACACTTTCCGACTATTTATGATCGCTGCCTGCAGCTGGGTATCGATATCACCAAAGACCCTATCCCGGTTGTCCCTGCGGCCCACTACACCTGTGGTGGCGTAGTTTCTGACAACGCAGGCCGGACCGATATTGATCGGCTCTACGCCATTGGAGAAACCGCCTGTACCGGCCTGCACGGTGCAAACCGTCTTGCCAGCAACTCTCTGCTTGAGTGTCTCGTATACGCCCGGGCTGCTGCGGCAGACATTGAAGCTCAGATTGCCCAGATCCCTGCCCCTGACCCCGTTCCACACTGGGATTCAAGCCAGGTCACAGATTCTGACGAAGACGTTGTGATTTCGCACAACTGGGATGAACTGCGCCGCTTTATGTGGGACTACGTGGGGATTGTCCGTACGACCAAGCGACTGGTCAGGGCCAAGCACCGTGTAAAACTACTGCGTCAGGAGATTCAGGAGTTTTACTCCAACCACAAAGTGACCAACGACCTGCTGGAACTGCGTAACCTGGTTGACGTGGCCGACGTTATTATCCGCTCAGCACTGATGCGTAAAGAGAGCCGTGGCCTGCACTACAGTCGGGACTACCCTGAGGCACTGCCAAGAGCCTTTGATACCGTGCTCATGTCCAAATACATCAGCGAACTGGGTAGCCTGTAATCTGAACCGTGGGCGTTCAGATACTGCCATACAACTCGAATTTAAGGTGGTTGAAGGGCTCGCGACTTAAAAAGCAGTCGGGCCTTATGACAAGCACCTGCCAGGGCCAGAAACCCCAAACCAGTACAATCAGTTTTCGGCGGCGAATGCTACCGGAATGAAACCGGAGTGGTACTTTCTCTCCCTCCTTAAACATCCACCAACCATCAGCGTTTTTTCCGATAAGCTGTGGCGCACGCTTCGTTAAGAGCGCCCGGGCCGTGAGCGCCAGAGGGACAACGGCCAGCAGACTCCAGGCATAATTTGTCGAGTCCCAGAAAGCCGTTCCCAAAAGAGCAAAGACCAGCAATAACGTTGCTGACAGCCAGGTCAGGACTTCAACACGCTGCTGAAGCCCGGACGGCCGTATGATCCACTCAGCGCGGTTGGCGTGCAAACGCCAGCACCAGATCAACGATACGTTTCATGTCGGGATCTTCAGGTTCGGCATGTTCCATAAACCAGGTGAAGAGATCCGGATCTTCCTTGTCGAGAAGGTTGCGGTATCGTAACTGATCATCATCACTCAGCTGCGCATATTGTTGCTGAGCAAAAGGTAAGAGCAATACATCAAGCTCCAGCATGCCACGGCGGCTATGCCAGATAGCCCGCTTTGCCTGAATTTCTTTTTCTTCAGTCATCTTCTGATTCACCTCTGTCAGGGGGACGCATTATAACAAAGGTCAGTACGAAGTCTCACACCAGCCCTTGAAATCACATACACTCTGCCTCCATATGCAGTAGTCCCTACCCCACCCGCAAGGAGTCATCATGTCTCAGACCATCGCCACATTCGGCCAGATCACCGATCAGGGATTTATTCCTGCTAACGGAAGCCCTACCCTAAGTGATCAGGGCGAGGCGAGAACCGTGCTCAGCCAGTTTACGCTGCTACAGATAGACGGGCCAGACAGTGAAAAATTCCTACAGGGGCAACTCACCTGCGACATGCAAAGTGTCACCAGCGAGCAGTGGCAGGCGGGCGCCTGTTGCGACGCAAAAGGGCGCATGATCGCTAACTTCATCGCTGCGCGATCCGACACCGGATTTATTTTACGGCTTCCTTCGTTTCAGGCAGAGGTTCTGGTGAATCACCTGAAAAAGTACGCCGTCTTTTTCAAAGCAACTATGAGTGTCACAGAGAATCTCAGAATCATTGGCGAATTGAACACTGCTTCAGGCGACAAATCGGTGCGTCAGGGGGATGTACGCCAACTGAACTGGCCAGACGGTCGTTGCGAATATTGGGTGCCCGATGCACTGACCGACGATTACCTCAGCAATTATCCGCTTGTCTCTGAATCGGCCTGGCACGCGGCAGACGTAAGCTCAGGCTGGCTCTGGGTACAACCTTTATCATCCGCAGCCTGGATACCACAGTACTGCGACTGGCAGGCCCACGACGGCATCAGCTTCAGTAAGGGGTGCTATACCGGGCAGGAAGTGGTCGCTCGCCTGCAATACTTAGGGAAGAGTAAGCGTCACCTGTATCGGGTGGAACCAGCCACTGATCTTCCTGACATCATGGCGGATGTTCTCATCAATGGTAAAGCCAAAGGTGAGCTGGCCACCCGCGTATGCCGTGATGGCAAATTCATCGGTTTGGCCGTGGTAAGCAGTGACGAGGAAACACTCGAGGGCGAATGTGGGGACCGGAAAATCACTCTGCGCAGAGTCTTCTATACTGAAGACGAACGCGGATAAGCGAGCCCCAGACAAACAGGTGCACCGGCGTCCTCTGCGTTTCACCATTTAACATACGCAGAGGTACCCGCATGACTGGCCAACTGATCCAGCAGACCCGAGAAGATATCGAGGGAATGATTGCCAGAGACGAGCTGATTCTCCCAACACTGCCAGAAATTGCTCTGAAGGTGCGGGACATCGCTGAAGATGAAAATGCCAGCATTCAGGACATGGCCCGAGCCCTGACAAAAGACCCTGCATTAAGTGCAAGACTGCTGCGGGTTACCAACAGCCCCATGGTGAGAACTATGGTGCCCATCACGGATGTTACAACGGCGATCTCACGCCTGGGGATCGACTTTACCAGCAACCTGGTCGTCGGTATCGCCATGGAGCAGATGTTCCAGGCAACCAATGATGCCATCGACCGCCGCATGCGCGCATGCTGGTCACACGCAACAGAAATTGCTGCTTCGGCTCAGGTATTGGCGCGCCACTTCACTAAATTGCCTCCCGATCAGGCGCTCCTCGCAGGACTGGTTCATCAGATTGGTACACTGCCTTTACTATCCTACGCAGAACAATCTGGCTCCCTGATTCATGGTGGTCCTTCACTGGATCATGCCATTGCCGAGCTGCATCAGGAGCTGGGTCAGAAAGTACTTCAATCCTGGGACTTTCCACCCGAACTGATCGCAGTGACTACCGACTACCTCAACTTCGAACGCGAACGTGACGAGCCTGACCTGATTGACCTGATTCAGGTCGCTACCCTGCAAAGCTACGCGGGCACCAATCACCCTCTGGCCAATACAGATACCAGCCAGGTGGGCGCTTTTGTGCGACTTGGTCTTGCAGCAGACACTGAAACTCTCGAGCTGGACGACATCGCGACTGAACAGTCAGAGACGCAGGCAGCCCTATCCTCCGGTTTTTGATCACGAACTCAGGCTGACATTGGGGTACACTGCCCCCATGACTACGATATTTGCTGCGCTCGTTCTTCTGCTTTCATTTGCCGGGATTCTGATCTGGCTGTTCAGTCTCGCCAAGCCCGGTCGACGGGCCGAACTCGCAGGAGCCGCAGACCGACTGAATATGAGCTTCGAGCCCTGGCGCATGCTGAGCACAGGCATTCGGCAAGCCGGATTTCAGATTCTGTCTACCGGAGACCCCCGCTACGTCCCCAACTATATCGAAGACGAAACTGTCCTACTGTTTGATTTCACTCGTCTGACCGGACGAGCACCCACCGTCCAAACACTGATCATTATGCCCTGCCCTATCAGTACAGACGCCCGACTCATGATCAGCCCCTTGGCCCGGGAAAGCACCCACTGCTTTGACAAGGGTAAGCCCATTAGCCGGCTTGAGCATGAGGACCTACCCAACACTCTTGCCGAGCAGCCAATCTACGGACTTCCTGTTCACAAAATACGGCCGCTTCTGACCGAAAATGTCCAAAACTGGCTTTTGGCCCATCCGCACCTTCACATCGAATGGGCAGCTGGCATGCTCCTTGTCTGCCAGCCTGGCTATCAGATCGCTGGCGACGAACTGGAGGACGTCATCGACGACGTTCGTTCACTGGCAAACGCTTTAGCATCACACTGACCGGAGTACTCCTTTGTTCAATATTCTTCGAGCAGCAACGCTTGTTGCTGCCGCTTACGTATTAATCGCGTGTACCGCAACACAGCAGGACTCGCTCTATCAGAAAGCTCTGGACCTGGGCGAATGGAAAGCCGGGCTGGATGAGCAAAAGTCTGACATTGCAGACATCGAGATGAATTATCTGATCCGCAAGGGCGATGGCCCTATCCTGATGCTGGTGCATGGCTTTTCTGCCAACAACAGTACCTGGTTACAATTTGCGGATAAGTTACCGGATAACTATTACCTGATCGCACCAGACCTCGCAGGTCATGGCAAATCGAGCGAGGCAGACAGCTATGACCTGGAACGTCAGGCCGAGCGCCTGAAGGCACTGGCCGAACACCTCAACCTCGGGCCATTCCATATCATCGGCAACTCCATGGGTGGTGCTATCAGTGCTATTTACTCAGCACGTTTTCCAGAAGATATTGCCAGTCTCATCCTGATAGATTCTGCTGGTCTGGACGGTGAAAACCAGAGCCAGTTTTTTGCTGAACTCGAAGCTGGTGATAATCCGCTAATTGCTACCGATGAAGCATCGTTCGAGTACCGTATGGACCTTATTCTGGAAAAGCAGCCGCCCCTGCCCTGGCCTATCCGCCCGGCACTTATACGTGAAACCGTAGAGCGAGCGCCTCTGAACAGAGAAATCTTCGACGATATGCTGGCAACCCGTGAGCGCATGGACCAGAACGAAATGAAGCGAATGATCTCATCCAACGTAAATATGCCAGCATTAATTATGTGGGGAGAGAAAGACCGCGTTCTGGATGTATCAGCAGTGGCGGAATTCAAAAAGGTAATTCCACAGGCAGAAGTGAAAATCTATCCGGACCTAGGCCATGTGCCTATGCTTGAAGATCCATCTGCCAGTGCAGAGACCATCAGTTCATTTATCAGCAAGCTTGACTGACTTCAGACAGGCCACTGTCGCGGAAGCCAATGCTTTGTACAAGGCGGCGCAATACAGTGGCCGGGCAAGCCCAGATGACACTTTGTATGCCAGCTTCAGAGCCGGTCGATGCTGCTGTGTGACCCGGCTTCAGGACCATTCAGAGGTCTGGCTTCTCCGCAATCTGTGCACGCTGCCTGCTTATCGCCATCAAGGAATGGCGTCAGAGCTCTGCTGCTACATACTGCGTACCACAGAGAAGCCGGTCTGGTTGTTCCCTTTACCCGAATTAATTCCGTTTTATGAAAACGCTGGCTTTAATAGAGTGAGCGAAGATGAACTGCCCGATTGCCTGGATCAGATATGGCGATCGAGTAAAAAAAAGCATCCGCAGTCATACCCAATGATGGCTGTGCCCGACAGGAGATAACTATGAACCGTCTGAACCGAGTGATGAATAAACTTGATAGCCTGCCCGCTGGCTGGAGAACCGGCGCACGCTCTTTTATCATCGGAAAAATCATTCCGTTCGCAGGAACAGCATCGTGTCGCGTAGAAAAACTGACTAATAATGAATGTGTCGTTAAGATCAAAAAGCGTCGTAAGGTAGGCAACCACATCGGCACTCTGCATGCCGCTGCGATGGCGCTTGCTGCCGAATCAGCGACAGGTTTTGTAACAGCCATGAACGTGCCAGACAGCCGCGTACTGGTGATTCGCAATATGAATCTCACCTACCTTAAGCGCACTAAGGGTGATCTTACAGCCACTGCCACGCTCAGTGATGCAGACCTTGAAAGACTCAGGAATGAAGAAAGAGGCGACATCAGTGTACCTGTCGTCCTGAAAGATGCCGAAGGAACTGAAAGCGTGACTGCTGAGATGATCTGGGCCTGGACGCCAAAGCGTTAACGTAAGAAACCAGCCTTAATAGTCATTAAAAATAGTTATAAAAAAGGGAGCCTGCCGGCCACTGCTGTCCCACAGTTTTGGGACAGCAAATGAAAAAGCCT
>CERE01108239.1_pt1 | contig 209630 bp, 189 predicted proteins | sample 530911 | NCBI WGS metagenome assembly CERE01 (sample SAMEA2621092, study PRJEB7988) | marine metagenome | biome: marine biome (ENVO:00000447); feature: mesopelagic zone (ENVO:00000213); material: "saline water (ENVO:00002010), including plankton (ENVO:xxxxxxxx)" | depth 800 m
TTTCTCATACGGCCTCTTTCTCACTTCTTTATTTCTAAATCTCGTCGTATTATTTTGTTTTTGCTGGCGCGGGGGTAGGGGGCGGCTCTGCCGCCGTTTGTTGTTTGAGCGCTTTGCGCTCAAAGGTGCTTTTGTTTTGTTTTTTGGAAGGTGTGGTTTATGGTCGGCTCATTGGTGTGTAGTTTTTGCGGATTGATTTGCAGTTGGCGGTGTGCTGGTGTTGCTTTGAGCGAGTGTTTGGGCTTGCGTAGAAATACCTTATTAAAGAATGTGCGTCCTTGCTGATGTTTGGGTTATGGTCAATTTCTAGAAGGACGGTCCAAATTCCAAACTCCAAATACATATAATCTTCAAAGCTACCTTCGGCTGGGTAGATTTGATCGGCGTGGGTACCGATCTGGTATGAGTTTGCTTTTACTGCAAACTGGCTAATGTTTAGATAAGTTTGATGGTCATGGGTGTGAGTGTTTTTTGTGAACATTCCCCATGGAAAAGTTAAAGTGCCAATGTAGCCATGGACTGTCGCTGCGCTAACTATGTTGTTGTTATATATATACCTTGTTAGCAAGGAAGTACTTTTTAGTTTAAAGTTTTTCTTTGTTTTATTGCACGCATCGGGATAGTCGCGATTTGGATCATGGCTAATTCCCTCGATGTCATACTCTTCTCTTCGATTGTTGTTGATGCCTGAAATGTTTAGAGCAGGTATGATATGAAAGCGTTTGTTTTTAAAGCTTGAGTGAAAAGGGTGCTCGGTGTTTTTAAATATTTGTAAAACCTGACCCGCAAACTCAAGGCTCACTGGAACACTAAGGCTTTCGTTGCCGTGGTGAGCAGCTACTACCAGTTGATCCACTTTATTCTTTTGGATGGGGAATTCAATTTTTAAAGCCAAAATGTTTTGATCTTGATCGTTTTTGCCAATGCTAACAATGTTAACAAAGCTTGGAGAGTGTTTTTTTATTAAAAGCATTTGATGGATGATGTCGTCATAGCGATTTGCTTTTACTTGAAGACTGAAAATTAGAACTGAAAGCAGAAGTAAAAAATTGTGCATAAAATCCCCCCAGATTTAGTAATGCTTATTCTTAAAATAGATCTTAAGGGATTTCAAGGAATGCTTAGTCTTTTACCTTCTATAGGCAGGATATTTTATGTAGCGCCATCACGGTAGCTCTTCTTATAAGTAATCACCTACAAATGTAATGTTTATGCATCTTTGTCTGTGTAAGAGCTTCAGTTCCTGTTTTCACTTTCATTCAACAAGGCTGTTTATTGTAAGTATTCTTAGTTTTAAAACCTTTTTGTTTGAGGTTTTGACTTTTTTAAACAGGCCGAGTTTAGGACCCAGCTTGGGTTAATCTGATTTATATTGGCAATTCATATTAAGAGATTTAAGAATTCCATTTTTATAGCTTTTCTATGATGTTGCTTTGAAGTTACTAGGCTTTGAAAAGATTTTTTCTTTGTCGTATTTCGGCAACAAAGCCTGCAGGATCTAGCTGTTCAATGTTTAGATGTTTTTTTAGTTCTTCGTCATCCCAACGCAAAAATAGGTTCCACTCTAAGTCTTCTGCTAAGGGGTAAGGTACGGTGAATTTGCCTTCTTTTCTTAGTTGTTTCAGGGCTTCATGGTAGCTTTTAAATCCGGGGCGACACTCTATACTTTCTTGAAACTTGGCATTGGCAAGAGTGTATTCATGAGAGCAGCAAATTAGAGTTTCTTTGGGGAGATCTTTTATCCTTGAAAAGCTCTTTTGCATCATTTCTGGGTCTCCCTCAAAGATGTATCCACAGCCAAGTCGAAACAAGCAATCACCCGAAAACAAAAGTTTTTCTTCTGGGAAGTGGTAAGCGATTTGCCCTAAGGTGTGGCCACTGACGTCAATGATATTTACTTTTGAGCCCAATATTTCGAGCTTGTCATTTGGTTCAAAAAATATCGAAGCATGGGGAACTCGGTTTTTATCATATTTGGAACAGCTTACTGTAATCTTGTATTTGTGAACCAATTCATCGATGCCGCTAATATGATCCGGGTGGTGGTGGGTGTTAATTATGCGATTTAGTTTTAAATTATTGTCATTCAAGAAATCTATTACTGGGTCTGCCTCGGTAGGGTCTATTACTACGGCCTCTTTATCGTCATGCACCAAATAGATGTAATTATCATCCCACGCAGGAATTTGTGCCCACTTTAACATTTTTCCTCCTGACAAGTTGAACTAGTTTTGGTAACCAACATATCATGTATGATCTAGTGAAAAAATCCTTGTTTTTGATGTCCCCTGAAAATGCTCACGATTTTGCTTTTTTTATGGGCGAAAAAATTCAGTCTTCAGATTTTTTGTTTTCTAAATTTAAAAAATCTTTTCCTTTAAAGGAAATTAAACCTGTCGAGCTTTTTGGTTTAAAGTTTCCCAATCCCGTTGGCTTGGCAGCAGGTTTTGATAAAAACGCCAGGATTGTTCCCTTGCTGGATCAGTTAGGTTTTGGTTTTGTGGAAGTGGGAACGGTTACTCCTTTGGCACAAGAAGGCAATCCAAAGCCGAGACTTTTTAGGCATCCTGAGTCTCATCAAATTTTAAACCGCATGGGTTTTAACAATTACGGCATGGAGGCTTTGGCTAAAAACATTGAATCTCACAAAAAGAAATATCAGCTTCAATCTCCATTGGGAGTTAACTTAGGGAAAAATAAGATAACCTCAGCCGAGGATGCTCTGAGTGACTATGTAAAATTGGCCTCTGGCTTGAAAGATCATGGAGATTATTTTGTTGTAAATGTTTCGAGTCCAAACACACCAGGACTAAGGGACCTTCAGGAATCTGCGTTTTTATTAAAAACGGCAGAGGAGTTAAAAAAGATTTTACAAAAACCAGTTCTAGTAAAACTGGCGGCAGATCTTGAGAACTCAGATCTAGATTCCTTGGTTATAGATATTAATAAGAGTGATTTTGACGGCTTGATTTTATGTAATACCACCATTGATAAAAGCAATTCTTCATGGGCTAAGGATTTGGGGCCTGGTGGAATTAGTGGGCGAGTTTTGCGTTTGAGAAGTAGAGAGATGTTGATGCTTGCAAAAGCTAGGTCGACAAAACCGATCATCAGCGTTGGTGGAGTAGATAGTGCTGATGAGGTGCAATGGCGATTGGATAAAGGTGCTTCTTTGGTGCAGGTTTATTCCGAGCTAATTTTCCAAGGACCTTATTTTGTACAAAGCATTTTACAAAATTTGAAATAATATTTTTGCTAGCTGGCTAGGGAATATACTTTAAATGCATAAGCTCTAGTTAAAAAGATTTTGTTGTAATTGATAGCTTTGAAGCAGTTGTAGCAAATATCCTAGTATGACCACAGCAAACAAACTTAAAATGATTTTATTACTTAGTGGTTTCTCGATTTTAAAAGAATAAACCAAAGACATTCTCATTAAAAAAGCAGAAACCAGAAAACCTAAAAATCCAATGGCTGGTAAAAAGGGTGAAACCATAAAGGATAAAAAACTTGGAACAGCGGCGAAATAACAGGCTATAAAAAACTGTTCATAAGAGTGATCACCTTTGGTCAGATAATTTCCTACATAATAAAAATAAAGACTGGCAATGGCCACACTTAGTAAGCCACTGAATGGAAATAAAAAGATACCCCAGAGGATGGAAAAAAAACTTTCGCTAGCAACTCCGTGACCAAAGCCAACGATTGCTAAAAAAGCTCCACCAACAAAAATTAACTCTCCCAAAGCTACATTTGGAAGTTGTTTCATGACTCCGATTGGATTTTTTAGAAAATTGAGAAGAAAGTTAAATCCACCGATCAGGCTATCTTTTAAAAAGTCTTTTCTGTTCTGATTCAAGAAACTAAATCCTCTTCTGCTAAATGGTTGATGTGCTTCATTATTTGTAAATAATAAGGCAATTCTTGAAAACATCCAAGAGCTGCGAAGTCTTTTTTGCTAAAAGGTATTAGAAATCTTTGTAATGCCAATAATATTCGAGTTTTAGGATGTATGTCTGTTGGGATGCACAAAGCATTTCCGTTAAAAATTTCTTTTGGAAAGCTTTTAGAGTGGACATAATTAAGGCTTTTTATCCTTTCTGAGTTTTCTTCAAAGAACTTAAGATTATCCTGAAGATCTGAGTAATTTAGAAAGTAATGGGCCTTTGGAACCTCTTCTGTTTGAATCTCTGCGATAGACTTTTCCTTCACATCGTATCCATGTTCAAAAAGAAAATATTTTAGGTGATTCCAGTAAGGTCCTGGATAATAAATGCTTGGTCGTTGCTTGACCAGGATAATGGGGTAGGTGGTAAGGAGTTGGTTGGGAATCAGAGGGCCGGTGGGCTTGTTGCTTTTTCGATACCAAGCGGAAAGAAGTAATGCACCTAGGTAGGCCGTGGCGCAGACCACAGCCACAAAATAAAAGCTAGAAGTGTCCATCCAAGCGAACCATGAAATCGAGGGCAGTCTTGTCTGCTGTTTCTTGAATTAAAGACTTTCTGTAATGAAGGTCTGTGCTGATACTAAATTTGGGTCCCACATTGGCGATCACTCCAGTTTGAATGCTCATTGCAGGGGTGGTGTATTCGATCTCTTGAGTTTCTGCGTCAGCTTGAACTAGATTTAAGTATCTGGCGCTTAAGCCCATGCCTATTTTGTAAGACCACAAACGACTAACTGGTGTGATACCTACTACAGACAAATCAAATTCTTTAAGGTCTATTTTTGAGGATGTGTCTTTGTCATCATAAGGTTCATAAGTTGTAATTCCTGCTTCAGCTCGCCACTCAGTACTTAATAAGTCGATACCAAATCTTGCGGCAACCCCTTTTAGTGGTGCTTGTAGACTGATGCCTCGTTCACTATCTTCAATGCTGCTTAAAGAATTTGTGAAACCAACACCTACATGAAAGCGAACCGCTGCCAATGGGTCAGGGGAGTAAACGCTAGTTCGACTTGTACCTGATGATTTTGAGAGTTCTCGAACAATGGATTCATAATCCATGATGTCCTCAGTTTGAGAGCTGTCGTTGTAAGATTGACCGAAGAGGCCTTGGCTAAAAATACTAATGATTGAAATTAAGAAAATCCTTTTCATACTTTTATCCTAACACGACTAGCTTGAAGGCCTAGTCCCAATTTTTATTTCTGCAAAAACCTAAACCTTTGCTAAACTAGAGGAGAGGAAAGGGAGTGTTTCTATGACCAAAGTCCAGTCTCAGTGTTACTGTGCTTTTTGTAAGAATGAAAGAAAGGTGAGTCTAAAACGCCATATATCTTTTATGGAAGTTTTCACAGCTCTTGTTTTAAGTACTCTTTTTAGTTTTATTTTCTGGCAAGCTTTGCGTCCCGAAGCCATCGCTTTTTTCGTGGTTTGCTTGATCTTAATGGAGCTGGGAACTCACTTTAAATTTCGTTTAGGAATCATTTGTCCTTATTGTGGTTTTGATCCAATTTTATACCGTAGAAATCCTCAGGCTGCCTGTCAGAAGGTCAGCGGCTTTATGGAACAAAGAAGAAAAGATCCAATGTTTTATTTGAGCAATAAAGGCTATGACAAGCTAGCTCGAAGAAAGCTTGAGTTGGAAGAAAAGAAGGTAGCTTTAACTGCATCATTAAACGCCTCCAACACTAATCATTCAGCTGAAATGGATGCATTGATGAAGCCACACTTGGATAGTCAGTCAGCTGAGCGAATTGAAAATCAGGACGTAAAACAACTGCCACCTTTCTAAGCAGCGAGTGTCCTATTTCCCGTATCACTTGCCCCTCAAGCTAATTCCAATTACTTTGAGCTCATGAAAAAACTTGTGATTATTCCCACTTACAATGAGTGTGAAAACATTGAAGCCCTTGTCAGAGATATTTTTGCGAAAAATCAAGATTTAAACGTTTTGGTGGTGGATGACAATTCACCAGATGGAACGGCAAAGATTGTCGAGGCTCTTATAGCAGGTGAGTTTTCTAATCAGTTACACATTTTAAATCGTCCTGGAAAGCAAGGTCTTGGCAGAGCCTATATTGCTGGCTTCCAGTGGGCATTAGAAAATTCTTTTGATGCCGTCATCGAAATGGACGCAGATTTCTCTCATCGAGTAGAAGACCTTGTAAAAATCAGCGAAGCCATCGAGGCCAGCGATGCTGTTGTTGGGTCTCGATATATCCCAGGTGGAAGTGTTGCAAATTGGACTTGGTATAGAAAGCTAATTAGTTTGGGTGGAAGTCTGTACTCCACATTAATTTTATGGCGCCGAGTGAAGGACTGGACTGGTGGCTTTAACGCCTACAGGAAAGAAGTTTTACAGGACATAGGTTTGGACCAGATCAATAGCGAGGGCTATAGTTTTCAAATTGAACTAAAGTATCGTACACTCAAAAAAGGATTCAAACTAGTGGAAGTTCCGATTCGCTTTGAAGATCGACGTGGTGGACAAAGTAAAATGGGAATGAAAATCTTCGTGGAGGCTCTTTATCGTGTTTGGAAAATCCGTTTTACTTAAAATCATCTTGCTCTTTTTATTGAGCACTCCAATTTTTGCAGCCCAAAGAGCGGAAGTGATCATAGATGGCGCCATGGTCTACAAAAAAGGAGACTTCGGTGCACCTGTATTAGGTTATCTTAGAAAGGGTAAGTTAGTTAAAATTTCTAATAAAAACTATGGCCCATTTTATAAGGTAAAGCTTAGACAAGGGGTTATTGGTTATATATCTGACATTGATATTCGAATTGTATCTGGGCCGGGTGGTAGAAAAGCAAGAACGGCTAAAGGCAGAGGTTCTCGATCTAAATCTAAAACTAGAAGACCACGCAAAGACGCAAGAGTGAAAACTTACTGGGGAGCTAGTCTGGCTATGGTTAACTATACAGATCGCTTCAAGTTGACCCTCGGAGATGATTCCACAGAAACTACTTTTAGTTCACAGACTTTGTTTTTAATGGCAAATAGAACCGCTCCGTTTTCTTTTTTAGATGGCGTAGTAAACTTAGACATCAATTTAGGAATAAGTACTTCAACTCCTAGCATATACACAGATATTTCTAGTCAATCTAGTGGCTTTGTCTTGCTAGCAGACGCTAGTCTAATGATGCCTCTACATTTCTTACGAGCTAGAAACTTTTTTACTTATTTTGGCGCAGGTCTGATGTTTTCCCACAGCATTATCGATCTTTATATCGATGATACAAAATTACCAATTGGAAAAACTAGAGTTGGTGCAAGCATCACCGCTGGTGGAGCATACACTCTTGGTAAATTCCTATTAAAGTTTGAACCTAAGTATTACTTTGAGGAAGAAAGGTATTTGGGCTTTCACTTTGGATTGCAACGAGCCTTTTAATTTATCTTTTTAAAGTGTTTCTAAATCTGTTTAAAATATTAGCGAGCTAGCTCGCTTTTTTTTATTCTCTAAGAGTTTTTGAAGCAACATACAAAATTGACCAATGAGTAATGCTATCTAGCTGCCTTTATTTATCCGTAGTGAAAAGGGGCTATGCAAGGCTTTCTGTCTCTTTTAAAAAGTTTTTTTTGTGGCCTTGTATGTTGAATCTTTTATCGCTCAGTTGGAATTTATAATTAGTTGCTTAGCGGTGAAGTCTTTATTGTTGATAGCTTAGTTTGTTACCGGATTGGGTAAAGTAAAAGTCAGACTAAGAGGCCCAAATAAGATTGGTAGCGCCGGTTGCCAGGGGGGAATAGCCTCCACCTCATAGTCGACAGGGGGGATACTCTTATATAAAGCAAGCAAGATGCCAGTTGAAACTGCCTTTAAAGCCCAGAGAGCTTCTCGGTGCCAAGCTTTGACAATTATTGCTAGTCAGGAACAAATATTTAGACGTAGATAAATGGCGACAAGATTACAGCGATTAAAATTCTTTTGAGTGCTAATGAGAAAGATAATTTTAGTAGCTTTTTATGGCCTGTAGAGGCTTAAACAATGTTCATAAAAAAGAGAGCTTCTAATCTTAACAATTGGCGACCTAAAAATCAGAACTCAATAAAGCCAAGGATAATGTTAAGGCCTAGAAGGGACTCGGATACATTTAATCTTCTTCGGGGAAATTAGGCTCTCAGAGGAGAGCTGTAATTAATGCTCTTCTGTAGAACAGGATACATCAGAGTCAGGAAGTGAAAGCTTACCGGCCTGGTTAAGGGCAGGGCTTGCACAGTTCTCTTGTTTTAAGCTAAGCTTTTTAGTGTCTGCTGTGCTTGGGTTTGAACATGCTAGAAGAAAGCTTAGTCCGTAAACGACCAAACCAATCAATAAATAGTTCGTATTTTTCTTCGTCATTTTCTACCTCGCTAGGCAATTGAAATACAAATTAAATGCCAAGAGCATTGCGATTAAACCCGGAAACAAGGCAAGAATCTATGAAAAAAATGCCTATGGTGTCGATTTTGGGCGTAGAAAGGCTTTATTTTGCAATCAAAGCTAATGCAGATCGTTAAATAGGCAAAACATCTAAGTTAAATTACTTTCCAATCATAGAAGATTTTTAGAGGACTAAGGTTAAGCTTAAAAAATAAGCTTCTAATTGGCTTTTTATAGTATATTTCAGACTCAACGGATTAGGTGATTTTGTTGCGATATCTTATTTGGCTATTTTTGTTTTTATTTAATCTTAGTTTGCTGAATGCGCAAACGATGAAAACCTGTGTGACCAGCGCTGGCTTAGTTTGGCATTTTGAAGATCTAGCAGATCACCATGAGCAAGGTCTTTTAAATTTATTCAAAGATCCTGATGTGGGTCAATTTTTTCTTGGGGCACATCGTGCTGAAGATGCGCTCTATAAGTATTTAGAGCGAGCAAGAAATAAACAGTTCCTGTATTCAAATCAATATGATTTTTTAAAGGTAATCATTTCAGAGAATAAGTTGATCGGATTGGTGAGCATTGCCAATAATCTTCCTACCTGGTTTTCAAGAGATGAAAGGGATTTTCTTCGCTCCCACAGAATGAAAGATTTAATGGTGGTTGGCTATAGCATTAGTAGAGAATATCGAAGACAGGGTTTGGCAAAACAAGCAGTTTCTCAATTACTAAGCTACATTAATGAGAATTATAAATTTAATCATTTTGCAGCCTCTGTAAACTCGCAAAACCAAGCCTCGCAAAATTTACTGCAAAAGCTTGGATTCCTAAAATTACCAAGGGCTCAGAACGTCCAAACTCATGACAGGTTCTTCTTAGATATTAAGTCCTTAGGAAAGGCTCTCTAATTTTGACAATGATGATGAGTACTTTGCCTTCCCCTGGAAGTGGTTTTTAAGAGATCTGTTTCTTGTTAGGGGAAAACTCATTTTTTAAATCGCTTTGGTTCTTTTGGCTGCGCTTGATTTTCAGTGAAATTCTTAAAATTCATTTTTGAATTGCTTGTGAGGAAAGTTTAAACTCAGTGGGATTTGATGAGGCAATTTTTTTAGAAGCCTTTTTAAATCCTATCTACAATAAAGTGATCCATTATTTTGCCGCGCCTTAAATCGTATTTTAATAAAATCCAGAGCTGGAATTGGCCTTAGGGGAGCTTGCTAGAAAATGATTTTACCTGTTTTTACTTTCTTTGAGAATAGGTAGGCTAGAAGACTTAAATTACAGCTATTTCTTCCTGGGTTTATAGGGAAAAGGCTTTCAGTTTCATGGCTATAGGAAGTGTTTATTTTGTCTTTAAAACCCTGTTTGTATTACATGGAAGCTTTGCATGCCTAGAGTTTTTTGAGGATTTATGCTACAAATGCCGGTGGATATTGGAGTGTATATTATGAATAAGTTGGGATTAATTTTGGCCTTGTTTTTTAGCCTAAATGCAAGCGCAAGTGCTTTATGGGAAATCAAAGACCCAAGGCTTTTGGAAGCGAAGATAAAGATTGATTCGGGGAACTTTTTTGAACTCCGTAAGCAATGCGCTGAAATACTTGTAAAAGAATATCTTCCTAAAATTTTAAACCAAGCGGGTCTGGAATCTAACTATCTCTTCAGTGTAGATGAGACTCAAGCTGATCAAAGCTTAAGGGACTTAGACTTTGAGAATGATAAAGAAAACTCTTTTGTAGGTCGTGTGGAGTTTGGATTAAAAAAACCAAGTGAAAAATCAGTTGAAAAGATCAATGTGTTTTTCACAATCATCTCTTTAGACTTTATGGCTTTTCAGGAGAGCAGAGAAGATAACTTTTTTGGACCAAGTTTTACCATGGAATGCGCCTTTGATAGCAATTTCTTGTCTCCTCAATCCCAAGGATTTCGTGAGTTGATTTGGTTGGAAGACCAAAACTCTAACAAAAGCCTTAGTTTAGGGATTAAACATCACTAATCAAAAAAAAGCCTTTTACTCTCTTCTCCTTACCGGCCTAATTGCAAGTGCGTTTACGGCAGGAGTAAAGTATTTGGTTGCAGAAAACGTTCCCACCATGACGATCACTTGGGGGCGTTTTTTTTCAGGTTTTGTGGTGCTTCTTTTTTTAAGTCTAAAGAAAAAGAACCTATTTCCAAAACCGCAAAATTATAAATGGCTTGCTCTTCGTTCTTTGACCAATTTTGTTGCCGTAGGTTTTTTCTATTTGGCCATTGAACATAGTACTCTCGTAAAAGCGAACCTTTTAAATATGACCTATCCCATTTTTATCGCGATCTTCGCTCCTTTTTTCCTTAAAGAAGCGACGGGGAAATATCATTGGTTGGCTGTTTTGATTAGTTTCGTTGGGGTCTTGCTGGTGTTGGACTTTGAATTTACTGGTTTGGTGCAAGGGGATTTGTATGGGCTTATATGCGGATTTATCGCCTCTATCAGTTTGATGTCTTTGAGAAAGGCTAGGCAGTATGATTCCTCAGAGACCATTATTTTTTATGTGATGTTAACTGGTAGCATTGGTTTACTACCCTTTGTCTCTTTTGACTTTGAGATTAGTACAAGCACGGCCTTAGCCTTTCTTTTGACTTCCTTAGGTGGTGTAGCGGGGCAGTTCTTTTTGACCTTTTCTTATAAGTACACCACAGCTCTGACTGCGGCAGTAACCACAATGATACGTTTGGTTTTTAGTGCAAGCTGGGGCTTGTTGTTTTTTGCAGAGAGTATAAGCTATGGACTCTTCTTTGGAAGTTTACTCATTGTCTTTTCAATTTTTCTCTTAAGATTAGAAACAAAAAAAGCCCAAGATTAAACTTGGGCTTTTTTAGTTTTATAGCTTTAGAAAAAAATTAGTATTTTAAGCCTTCAAGACTCGCATCTACTGGTGGAATATTAACTTTATCAGCTGTTACTTTTTTAGTTGTTTCTAAGTTTTCATCTGCTTTTTCAACTTCGGCTTTTGCTTTTTCAACTTCCTCAGTTGCCACTTCAAGACTTACTTGAGCTTGCTCAGCTTCTACAGCACTAGCTTCGATTTCTTGGGAAATTTCTTCTGCACCTACTTCTTCTTCTGCGGCTTCAAGCTGCTCTTCTGTTTTAGCCGCTTCTTCTGCATCTTTAAGTGCTTGGATTTTTGCTCTTGTTGCTACTGCTAATTTTTGTTTTGCAACTAACTTAGCGTTGAATGCTTTGTTGATTTCTTCAGCCTGAGTATTTACAACGTATTTGTAGTAACGAGTAGTTTTAGAGGTAAGAGTGCTTCCATCTGCTTTACCATGCGTGTTTTCTTGAAGAACTGCGATGATTTGTGGTGCAATGGCACGAATACTTAGATTGCTGCGAAAACGGTTCTCAGGAGAAATGTCTTTAACCGCCACCTTTAAGCTTTTGGCTTCTTCTTTTTCTTCCTTTTTAGCTTCCGCTTTTTTCTCGTCTTCTTTATCATCAGTAGCTTTTTTTACTTTACTGGCAAGGTAGGCTTCTACATTTCCTAGAGCATAAGTTGTATTAAAGTCAATCACGCCTGTGCTATAGCTTCCTTCTTGGTTAGCAACTGCATTTAACTCATAGCTAGACTCAGAAACAACGTCAGAGTTCTGAGAATCAATATTAAAAATACTCTCAACCGCTACATATTTAATGGTTTTTTTATCCTTACTAACGATCAAAGATCGTAGAGTGTCTGAAGAAGCCGTGTTTTGGTCTTGTAAGAAATCACCTGTTTGCTGATTCTCAGATTTTTCTACAGGAAGTCTGTTTTCTAATAATTGAGTTTCAGACATTTCCATGTAAGTACCATGTGCTAGTTCATTCACTCTTTCTTGTTGATTACAAGCGATCATGCCAAGGGCGATGCTGCTTGCTAATGCTGTGTTAAAAATTGATTTTAATCTCATTTCTTCTCCTTGTTATTAATATTAAAATAATATGTTTTAATTGTTTTTGTTCTCTTCTGTTTCTAGTTTGCTTTCAGCTTTTGCCATGCGATTCAAGTCTTTCAAAAACTCAGAATTTACTTTTTGTAAGTGCTCAGGAGATACTTTTTGGTAGTAGTAAACTACTGGTTCAGAGGCAATGGCGTTGCCTTTTTTGTTCTGAATGCTAATTTGTATTAATCCACCTTCTAACAGGCTCATTCTTATGCTTTGCTCTTCCGAGTTTTCTAAGATGTTTTCAGCAATTTTTAAACTGGCTTGTGAATTTGTTAACTGGTTTAGCTGCTCGTTTTCCTGTCCACTTAAGAAAGCCATGGATTGAGTTTTCAAGCTAGCAGAATCAAGCCCTGATAGATCCGCTACTGCTGCACTTTTTAATTTATAAAGACTGCTTTCTAGACGATATTCTTTGGTTTGCGCTTGAGGATTTTGATACTCCAACATTCCCAGGTCGTTTGCAGTAAACTCATCAATTTTATGATTTGAATTCTGTTTTCCAGCTTTTAGGCTCATTTCAGAAAATTTGATGGTTTTTTTGTCTTGGGAAATTTCTAAACTAAAACTACCGGTTTGGATTTCAGCACTGCCATCCGTGTTTTTGTTTGCTCGGTAAACTCGGAATGGGTTTTCATTGTCTGTGTAGTAGACGACTTTTGAGTCGAGGTTTAGATTATTATGTCTTAACTCTTGAGAGCTAAGTGGTAAATAGCTACCAGCTGTGATTTCGGCTTTTTTCTTTTCACCAGTGCATGAAATTAGTAGACTCGCTGTAATTAGGCCAATTCCTAAGTTTTTAAAGTTGAGTTTCACTAACAGACTCCTTTTTACTTTTCTTTGCTAATGGCAGAGCTAAATTAACAAAGTTTTCTTGTTTCGATTTTTCTATCCAGTAAATAGAGGTGCATAATCTAGGCCCAATAGAAAATTTCAGCGGCTTTTATAGCGAAAGCCTTTGTATTAGATTTGAGCCTAGGATTGGCCGGTCTAAGTTACTGAAAATACTTATTTTGGCGGCAGCTGACGCGCTCTGAAAAAAAGATCCGTTTAAGTGACTGAAAATCGGAATTGGACTATATTTGCTTCATGAAAATCCAAAAATTGTCACATGATGTAGTGGATCAGATTGCTGCCGGGGAAGTTTTAGAGCGACCAGCGAATATGATCAAAGAGTTAATCGAAAATAGTGTTGATGCCGGTGCCACCGAGATTGAAATTGATATTGATAGTGGTGGACGCAAGGTTTTAATCAAAGACAACGGCCACGGAATCGAGAAAGAAGATTTGGTTTTAGCACTAGATCGTCATGCAACAAGTAAAATTCATAAGGCAAGTGACCTTTGGGCATTAAATACCTTTGGCTTTCGTGGCGAGGCATTAGCATCTATAGCTTCAGTGTCGCAGCTAACTCTTAGCTCAAAGGCAAAAGGTGCGAACAAAGCTTATGCTGTGCATAGTGAGTTTGGTAAAAAAACAGACTCCTATGAGACAAACCTTGATCAGGGGACCAGTATTTTGGTGGAAGAGCTCTTTGCTAATGTTCCGGCAAGGTTAAAGTTTCTCAAGTCAGACACTGCGGAAACCACTGCCATCAAAAAAATGTTAAAGGCTTTTTCATTGAGCTTCCCTCATGTTTCCATTCGCCTAAAGAGCGGGGGAAAGCAACTTTCTTACTATCCAAAAAGTGAAAATTTAAGTGCTAGGTGCTCACAAGTACTAGAGCGTAAAAAAATGTATGAGACTGAAATTGAATTAGGTTTAATGAGCTGTAAAGTAGTCTATTGCGCTCCTAATGAAGTGGCCAGAAATTCACAAAATATGTGGTTCTTTGTGCAAGACCGATGGATTCAAGATCGTAGCTTACAAGCCGCTGTCATTGCCGGCTTCGAAAATACCCTAATGCATGGAGAATATCCAATATGTGCTGTTTGGATTCATTGCGATCCTCAAGAGGTAGACGTTAATGTTCATCCAACCAAAAGCCAAGTGAAGTTTAGAGATCCAAGAGCGGCTTTTCGAGTTGTTAGAGAGTGTATATTAAAAGGCGTAGCAAAGGCCCCTTGGTTAGCGGATATGTTGCAGGATACTTCGCCGAAAAAGCAGGTTGCTCTTAAGCCACAGGCAAAAGAAGAGGTAAACGAGAGCTTTGGGGGACTTGCCTTTGAGAGAACTAGCTTTCAAAAAAAGGAAGTTTCTTATTCAGCAGATAAGAAGGAAAATTCGGATAGCACTTTAGATATTTTGGCCAAATACGCCAGTCCTAAAAACAAGACATCCGAATCAGTTGAGAGTGGTGCCTTGGTGGATAAGGCTAGTCATAGCAGCGTAAGGTCAGCAACTGAACTAGATTCTAAAGAGCTTAATGTGCAAGACGAGCAAGTTTCTCATTTTGCAAAAGAGCTTGATAATACAAAGTCTTCAAGTCCAATCAGCCCAAGAGTAGAAGTTGCTGGCCATGACTTAGTTGGCTTTGACTCTGTTGAGAAAAAAGAGAGTGATGCTTTTTTTGATAACAAACATTACTGGTCGAAGCTTCAGGTTTTAGGACAGGCTGATAATTGTTATATCGTCGCCCAATCAAGACAGTCATTAATTTTAGTGGATCAACATGCTGCTCATGAACGCATTTCTTTTGAGAGAATTGTAAATGCCTGGGCTGGTGGTCATATCGATGTACAAAACTATTTGCTTCCTCTTGAAATCAAGATGGAAGAGGAAGAAGCGGATGCGGTTGAGTCTGTTGCTGAAGATTTATTAAAGTTAAGCATAACTGTTGAGAGATTAGGACCTGATCTTATTGGAGTAAGCTCTGCGCCAATATTAATGAAAGAAAAGGCAATAAGCCTCGCTCTTTTTGATCTCAGTAAAGAAGTGATTAAAAACGGAGGTGGAACCGCCGTAGAACGAAAACTGAAAGACATTGCTGCCACTATGGCTTGTCATTCTTCGGTACGTGCGGGCCAAGCCTTGAGCTTTGATCAAATGAAAGCTTTATTAGAGCAAATGGATGAGTATCCATTATCCAGTTTTTGTCCTCATGGTAGACCTGTGTTTGTGGAGTATCCGTTTACTAAAATTGATAAAGATTTTGGACGAATCCTTTAATGAAAGTTATTTTTTTATACGGTCCAACTGCCTCAGGGAAAAGTGACTTTGCCATTAGCTTGGCGAAGCATCTAGGTGGTGAAATTATAAATTGTGATTCAGTTAGTGTTTATGAAGAATTAGATATTGGTTCTGCAAAACCAAGCCCTGAAGAGCTAAATTTGATTCCTCATCATTTGGTCTCTCACGTAAAATATCCGGAGATGTATACAGCTGCAAAATTTCAAAAAGATGCCATGAAGCTGTTAGAGGATATGGCTTCTCGTTCTGTAGATTACGCAATCATTGCAGGAGGGACCGGTTTTTATTTTCGCGCATTAGAACTTGGCTTGGTGGAAATGGAAGAGCTAGATGCTGAAAATAAAGATATCATTCGTAAGCGTGTTGAAGCTGAACCAAAACAATCATATGCAGAGCTTGAAGCCTTCGATGCAGAATATGCGGCGAAAATTTCAGTGAATGACCATTACCGCCTAGCTAGAGCTCTTGAGTTGAAGGCCCTGGGAAAAAAGCCAGGTATAGCCTTTGCAAAAAGAGATTCAATATTTCCATATCCTTTAAGCAAAGTGTTTTTAAACCCAGATCGTGTAGAGCTTAGAAAACGTTTAATTCTTAGGACTCAAAAAATGTTAGAGTCGGGTTTACTAGCAGAAGTAAAAGGATTGTTGCAGCAAGGAAAAGGGGATTGGCGCGCTTTAGAAAGTGTTGGTTATAAGGAAAGTCTTGAATTGATTAATGGTGAAATCAGCCAGGAGGAAATTCTTGATAAGATTGTTACCAAAAGCATGCAGCTAGCAAAAAGACAAAGAACCTGGTTTAAAAAAGAGCAAGCCCTAGAAATCGCCGAGGCACCTCTAGAGCTTGAAAAATTTGTTGAGAGTTTAACTTTTACTGATGCTTTCTAGAGCGAGAGTTGGTGTAGTTATTGTGTTGGCCAGGCCCGTAGGCGCCAAAGCTTCGTGAGGCGTTAAATTCGTTAAGAATATCTTCCTTGTTTCTAATTTGAGTATTTCTGTTTTGTGGGTTTTTAGGCTCCTCAATTTCAGTTTTGATCGTGAGAAGGCTTTCTTTTAAGTTTGTCCACCAAGGTTTCATTTTTACCTCTTCTTGTTGCTCGTTTATTTATCAAGATTTTACTTCTTTCACAATAAAAGCTGCAGGATTCGGCAGCCTGCTAAAAAAAATACCCTGGTGGCCGAGAAATCAAAGTCTGTGACGTAAAAGATATGAAAATTTTATGTAATTTAAAGTGAGGGAACAAGGTTTTTTTATTGAGCTTTGGAGTTTGTAAGTGTGTTTTGGGTTTACTAACAGCTGGCCCACTTAATTGCGGATGATATTAAATTAAGTCTGCAAGATTACTGTCTAAAAGCACGATAAATGAAGGGGCAGTTCGAAGTCTTTTAGATAATCTAGTGATTTCTTAATTTTGTAGCTGCTTATCCGCAATTAAGTGGGGCAGTTTATCGTTGCCAGTAAAATCTTGGTTCCTGGTTCTAATAGAGGCTATTTATTGGCTTTAGTTTGAGTTTTAAAAGTTGGGATTCGCTTTAGTTTGGGGCACTTAGAGCAGCTTAGGCTTGCGTTTGTCAGGGCAAGTCCCTATACTCCATTCATGAAATCGATGACTGGCTTTGCTGCTCTTGAAGCAGAAATAGAAACTCTAAAATTGAGTCTTCGCGTGCGTTGTGTAAACTCACGCTTTTTTGAATTTAAACCACATCTTCCGCCGGATCTTTATCCCGTAGAATCAGAGATTAAAAAAAGCATCCAAGAAAGACTGAAACGTGGTTCTGTGGATTTATATGTTCACCGTAAAAAGCTTAGTAAATCTGCTTCAGCAAATGTGGTTGCGGATGAAAATTTGGCAAAAAACTATGCTAAAACTTATAAGGCTTTGGCTAAAAGCTTGAAAATTTCCGAGGAATTAGAAATGCCCACATTGGCAAAGGTTCCTGGAATTTTTAACGTGGAAGAGAACCTAAAGCTTAGTAAATCAGAAAAAGAATTTCTTTTTAGTAGTCTCGAAAAGCTTTTGGCTGCTTGTGATAAAGAAAGGCTTCGTGAGGGTAAAGCAATCGCAGATGATTTAAATTCGATCATTGGCGCTTTGGAAAATGAAGTAAAGCAAATTGCTGTTTATCGAGAAGAAGCAAATGCAGACCTAGAAAAACGCCTACACTCTCGTCTAGAAAAATTTGGCTTAAAAGCAGAGGTAGATGAGGCAAGGATCGCGCAAGAGGTAGTGATTCAGATTGATAAAGCCGATATCACCGAAGAGCTTTTGAGGCTAAAAGAGCATTTCAAAGAGTTCAAAAGGCTTTTAAAGGCCAAAGAAGAGGTCGTAGGTAAGCGACTTGATTTCTATTCCCAAGAGCTACTTCGAGAAGTAAACACCATTGGCTCTAAATCCCAGCATTCTTCCATTACAAAACATATTGTAGAATCAAAAGGGATGATTGAAAGAATCCGCGAAATAGTTCAGAATGTAGAGTAAGATGAAAGCACAACTGTTAATCATTGCAGCTCCAAGTGGGGCAGGAAAAAATACCTTTATCAATCGCCTTATTCAGGAGCGACCGGATCGCTTTGTTCATTCCATTAGTTATACCACAAGAAATATGCGTGAGGGTGAGCTTGATGGAAACCCATACTACTTTTTAACGGAAGAAGATTTTCGCTCAAAAATGGCGGACAACTTTTTTGCAGAATGGGCAGAAGTGCACGGCAATTTATATGGCACTGGAAGAGCACAGCTTGAGAAGCATTGGGCTGATAATCGTTGGGTTGTGATGGATGTTGACGTAAAGGGCGCTGAAAACCTAAAAAAAGAGTATCCCGAAGCAGTCAGCGTCTTTATTTTACCGCCATCAATTGAGACATTGCGTCACAGGCTTTCTGCGCGAAAGGGTAAAACCGATGATCTAGAGCTTAGATTGGCCAATGCTGTGGACGAAATGCTTCGAGCTCCAGATTTTGACCACCAGATCACCAATGATAATTTTGACCAAGCTTATGCGGAATTCGACAAAATTATTGATAATCTATTAAAATAACGATAATCTACGCCGCTCAGGAGGACCTATGGCTCGTGTAACCGTTGAAGATTGTTTGGATAAAACATACAATCGTTTTTCTTTAGTAATGTTAGTGGCAAAGCGCGCGAAGCAAATCATTCGTGGTGCAGAACCAACTGTTAAAGGCTCTGGCAACAAAGAAGTTGTTACTTCTTTACGTGAAGTTGCCAAAGGAACTGTGTTTTTCGAGCCAGATTTAGAGCTTGGCGAACCAGAAGATCAAATCCAAGCGGATCTAAACCGTTAATTTTTATCAATTTATGCCGATAGGTCTGTAAGAAAATAGTTTACTATAAGGACTGTGATGGCTGGTAAGCGCAGCGTTGAACACATCAGCGCGATTCATCTAGAGAGTATCGATCAACTTGTGGAGAGAGCCAAAGAGCTTTCTCCAAATATTGATGCGGATACTCTTAAAAAAGCTTATCAATTTTCTGAAAAAGCCCACGAAGGTCAATTTCGTAGAAGTGGGGACCCATATATAACTCATCCATTAGGAGTGGCTGGAATCATTGCTGATCTAGGATTAGATCAAGCAACGATTATTACTGGTTTACTTCACGATACGGTAGAAGATACGGACATTACCTTAGAAGACGTAAAACGTGAGTTCGGTGAAGAGGTAATGGATCTTGTAGATGGTGTGACGAAAATTTCTCAAATGAAGTTTCGTAATACCCATCATAAGCAAGGGGAGAATATTCGTAAGATGATCGTTGCCATGGGTCGCGACATTCGAGTGATATTGGTAAAGCTTGCGGATCGCCTTCATAATATGAGAACGCTCAATCATATGCCTTACGAAAAGCAAGAGCGTATTGCTAGAGAGACATTAGACATTTATGCTCCCTTAGCGAATCGACTCGGTATCAGCTCTTTAAAGGTTGAACTAGAAGATTTATCTTTTAGATATATGCGCCCTGAGATTTACTATGATTTAGTTCAAAAAGTAAATCAGAAGAAAAAAGAACGGGAAGAGTATGTATCCCAAGTTATTGGTGATTTAGAAGAGCAGTTAAAAGAGGTTCAACTCAATCCCGAAATTCAAGGCCGCTCTAAGCATTTGTACTCTATTTATAAGAAGATGGAGCAAAGGGGTTTAGAGTTTGAACAAATTTATGACCTAATGGCTTTTCGTATTATTACCAATACGGTGGGTGAGTGTTACTCCGCCCTTGGTTGTATCCATGCCAAATGGAAGCCTGTTCCAGGACGATTTAAAGATTATATTGCCTTGGCAAAGAGTAATAACTATCAGAGTTTGCATACCACAGTGATTGGTCCAAATGCACAAAGAATCGAAGTGCAAATTCGTACAGAAGAAATGCACTTGATTGCTGAGCGAGGTATCGCGGCTCATTGGAAATACAAAGAAAAAGGGCAAATTGCAGCGGATACAGAGAAAAAGTTTCGCTGGTTAAGAGACTTCTTAGAGAACTCAGGAGTTCAAGGGGAAGACTCTGATGAGTACCTGGAAAATGTTAAAACCGATTTGTTTGAAACAGAAATCTATGTATTCACGCCAAAAGGTGACGTTAAAGAATTGCCGGAAGGGGCGAGTCCACTAGATTTTGCTTACGCGATTCATACGGATGTCGGCTCTAAATGCGTTGGCGCAAAAGTAAATGGTAAAATTGTACCCCTAAAATATCGTCTTCGTTCAGGAGACACTGTGAGTGTAATGACTTCTAGTAACCAAAGCCCTAGTAAGGACTGGTTAAATATCGTTGTTACAGCTCGAGCAAAATCAAAAATACGTGCTTATGTTAAATCAGAAGAACGTAAGCGTAGTTTAGTTCTTGGAAAAGACTTATTTGAAAAAGAGCTCCGTAGACTTGGAATTTCCGTTCGAAGACTTTTTGAAGCCGCTCACTTAGAAGAATATCTAAGGAAGAATGGCTATAAAAGTGAGGATGAAATATACATTGCTGTTGGCTATGGAAAAGTTTCTGTAGAAGATATTGTGAAGGGACTAAATCCTGATCTACTCCCACAGGAAAACAATCCAGAAACAAAAGAAGAAGACAACCAAAGCTTCTTAGACAAAGTATTTAAGTCGGCACAAAAGAAGTCTAAAAAGAAAGGTTCACTCATTAGTGTTGATGGCATGAGTGACATTATGGTTCGCTTTGCCAAGTGTTGTAATCCCATCCCAGGTGATTCCATCGTAGGATTCATTTCAAGAGGGCGTGGTGTAACCATTCATACCTCAACTTGTTCGAAGGCTTATGAAATTGATGCTTCTCGACAAATCGATGTTGATTGGTCTGATAATCATAACCAAACCAATAATGTAAAAGTCCGTATCTTAAGTCAGGATGAACCAGGGCTTTTAAGAAAGATTTCTGATGCATTTAGTTCTGCTGATGCAAATATTATTAATGCCAGAATTCGTACTACCAAAGACCACAAGGCGGTCTTCCATTTCGATATTCAAGTTCGTGATACTAGCCAATTGGCCATGGTGATTCAGAATGTACAAAGAATCAAAGGTGTAATTGGCGTTGAACGTGAATAAGCTCCTATTTTTTTTGGTCTAGTTTTATCGCTTAAGTCGTTTTAATTTGAGATAGACTTGTTAGCTTTTTGCCAAGGCATTAAGTTTCTCCCTATTTTTCACGAAACCCATATGTAAATTAAAGACTTAAGATGTCTATTTTATAGTTATATCAAAACTTTTTCGATTTATAAGGGGATTAAAATGTGGAAGTCTAATGCAGCGGAAGACTTAAATCAAAACTCTGTTAGTAACCAAATTGATTATAAAGCAAGAGTGGAGGCGATGGATAAATCACAAGCCGTGATTGAATTTGATCCTCAGGGAAATATTTTACATGCTAACCAAAACTTCTTAAATGCAGTTGGTTATGAACTTTCAGAAATACAAGGGAAGCATCATAGATTGTTTGTAGATGATACTTATGCTGCCTCTGCGGAGTATGAAGCTTTTTGGGCAAATTTAAGAGAAGGGAACTTTGATTCGAATCAATATTGCCGTTATACCAAATCAGGTGAAGAAATTTGGATTCAGGCTTCTTACAATCCAGTCTTTAAAAACGGTAAAGTTGTAAGTGTAGTTAAATTTGCTACAGACATTACCGAGGAAAAGAAAAAGGCTGCTGACTACGAGGGAAAACTTTCAGCGATTGATAAATCCCAAGCAGTGATCGAGTTTCAACCTGATGGCACGATCTTAACTGCCAATCAAAACTTTCTATCAACTATGGGTTACAGCTTAGGTGAGATCCAAGGCAAACACCATAGTATGTTTGGCGAGCCAGGGATTGCAGATACTCCTGAGTATAAAGCCTTATGGGATAAACTTAGAAGCGGTCAGTTTGATGCCGGTGAATACAAAAGATTAGGTAAGGGTGGTAAAGAGATCTGGATTCAGGCTTCTTACAATCCAATTTTGGACCCTAAAGGTAGGGTTTATAAGGTTGTTAAATTCGCTTCTGATATCACTGAATCAAAAACTAAAACCAATGATTTTGAATCAAAAATGGAAGCCATTGATAAAGCTCAGGCTGTGATTGAGTTTGATCCAAGTGGAAAAATTCTTACTGCCAATAAAAATTTCTTAGATACTCTTGGATATACATTAGAAGAAATCCAAGGCAAACACCATAGTATGTTTGCTGAGAAGTCTTATGCGGAAAGTGCAGAGTACACTCAGTTTTGGGAAAAATTAAGAGGCGGAACTTTTGATGCTGGTAAATATCGCCGTTTAGGTAAGGGTGGTAAAGAAGTTTGGATTCAAGCGTCTTACAATCCTTTGTTTGATTTAAATGGAGATGTTGTAAAGGTAATTAAATTTGCCACTGATCTAACAGAAGAAAGACAAGCTTACAATCGTCTTGTTGATAGTTTTGGTGAGGCAACTCAAAAACTAGCGGCAGCTGCTGAGGAGTTGACGGCCACTTCTACGAATATGGCTGAAGGAGCTAGAAAAACTTCTGCCGATTCTCAAGAGGCTTCACAAAATACTAGATTGGTAACGGAAAAAGTATCATCTGTAGCTGTGAACACGGAAGAAATGAGTGCATCTATTAAAGAGGTTTCAGTAGCATCGAATCAGTCTTCAGAAATGTCTTCAGAGGCAAGAAACAAGGCTGGAGAAGCTTCAAAAATTATGAATGAACTTGGTAATGCTTCCCAAGAAATTGGCCAGGTGATCAAGGTAATTTCATCAATTGCACAACAAACCAATCTTTTGGCTTTAAACGCCACGATCGAGGCAGCCAGAGCTGGTGAAGCTGGTAAAGGTTTTGCTGTGGTAGCAAACGAAGTGAAAGAGCTTGCCAAGCAAACGGCAGAGGCTACGGAAGACATTATTTCTAAAATTAATAATGTTCAAAGTAATAGTGATTTAGCGGTTGAGTCCATTGCTGGTGTGAACCAAGCTATCGATCAGGTGAGTGAAATTTCAATTCGAACTGCAAGTTCTGTGGAGGAGCAAAGTGCTACTGCCAATGAAGTATCTCGAATCATCGAAGAGTCTAGAGTTGCAGTAGAGGGTGTTGCCACTGTTATTGCTGGAGTAAATGAAGCTGCTGCTCAAAGTGCCGCTGGTGCCGAAGAGACGCTTGCTGCTGCTAGTGAGCTGTCAGAGATGGCGACCTTCTTAGATAAATTAGTAGAGGAAGCTAGAAAGTCCGCGTAGACTATTTTGCACTTTTACTGCAAGAATATAATGCATTTGAAGCGTCTTGATTGTTCAAGGCGCTTTCTGTATCTCGAAACATTAAGGCTGCGGCTTCAACACTATCTATAATGTATAGGCCGAGGGGAGAGTTCATATGACCACCTTCTTGGATCATACTACTAACTTGTACCCCTAAGGCACGGAAAAAGGTTACGTGCATATAAAGGTCTTTGGGACGAGAGACAGGGTCTTTTCTATTGGTATTGATAAAACTAGCTACCCTTGCACTTGCATCTGCCGTTTTATACAAATTTTTGAGGCTAATTTCTCTTTTGTTTTCAAAGTCGATCATCAAATCACCATCGGAGAGCATGCGGTCGAACTCTCTCAATATTTTTGTTGGATAAGATTTGGACAAAGTGTGGTTTGCTAATTCGTGAATATCACTCGCCCTAAGGAGTCTTAGGTCAACAAGGGGAATGAGACTGAAATTTTCTAATCGCCCAGGTAAGAAAAATGAACTAGTTTTTTGTAGCTGACTTAAGGGCATATGCAACTGTTCTGGTGACAAATAGTTATGTTGGTGTAACCAACGATATAGTTTTTGAAACACAGGTGATCTATCAATGATTTTGGGTCCAATTACAGTTAATAGAGGAATTAAATGAGCGTCGAAGTCATGACTGGCTAAAGCGAATGGAGTTCCAAGCAAGATATTACCACGAATTTTTTTAGACACCTCTTGACCATACGAATGATCCAGATAGAGCTTGCCAGCTTTGTCGGTTCTCACACCAATGGATGAAAAATCTAAAATGAAACCACCTAAGCTATGGCCAATATTTAGAACTTTATGTCCGGATATTTCGGAAAGGATTTCCATGCTAAATAAATGTTCAGCGATCATTTCCATTAGCCCAAAATTTAAATTTCTAGGCGCACTAATGACTCCTGTTAAGCTATTTCCAAAGCCACTAGGTTCCGTAAGGTTTACAGCAAAAGCTTTTGCTTGTATGGCTTTTGCTAGATTGTTTGAATTGTATGCTAAATTTGTTTGAGTTTTTAAAGCCAGTCGTAAAGCATACTCTCGCATATAGAGAGCATTTGTAAAAGTCCCTCCGACGGCGTTAATGATTGGTGCGTCCGGGTGTCCAATGAAAAGAGACTTTTTGATAACTTGATTTGGATATTTAGTGATTAAGTGTTTTATGGAAAAGTTTGTTCGCTGATGAATGCGCTTTAAGTCTTCAGGAAGCAGTTGATAGTCATTATGATTTAAGTTTTGAAAATAATGAGTTTGTGCAAATAAACTGGAGCTAAAGCAAATCGCTAAAACATAAAAAACTATGCGACATACATTAAACCTAATCTGAATCCCTCTCATTCTTGCAACTATAACGCGTCTAGAATTTAGTTTCCTGTTTTTTTAAGAGCTTACAGCGGAAATGAAAAATATATATTTAATGTCATTCTCTAGGATGATTATCGTCTAAAGATTTGACAGCGAATTGTAATATGTATCTCGGCCTAAGAGCTAAGCGTTTTCTGTTAGTGCTTTTTCTGGCTTATATATAGTATATGAAAATGTTCGGAATTTTGGGAAGAATTAGTTTTTTTAAATCACTGGTTTTGTTTTGTGTTTTGCTTACTAAAAGCCAAACTTTTGCAATGATTGACAAGGATCTTTCTTTAAAGGCGGGCCTTAGCCTTGCGCAAATGCTGAATGAAACCTACAAAAGACTGGATGAGCTAAACACCGAAATTGCCAATTCGGCAAGTTTTAGTACTGCTAATACGGAGGCCTTGTCGGCCAAGCAGTATCGACAAAAAAGTTTTGTTTTGGCGCAAAACCTTCAAGAGAAAAAACGACTAAAATTAGAGGCTGTGTTTATAGAGCACCTTTTAGAAAAAAGAAACCAAATGGGAGAGAAGGTATTATCCTACCAAGACTGGAAGAGGGTATTGGAAAAAATGGCTCTAGTGAATTTAGAGGAAATTGATCCTGCACTGAAAATGTATTTGTTAGATGTTAGTGCAGCCTGGAGTTCTGGTAAAATGATTGTTTCCTTTCCAAAGTTTTTACAGAAATATTTTATATACTCAAACATTTTGAAGCCGAGTGAGCCATTTGGAGTATTTGAGCATCTAAGTTATGAGGGTGGCTACGAAACGCAAAAACCTGCTAAAATTCTTAGCCAAATGCCAGCGCCGAATAGACTTTCTATTGAAAAAATGCAAAGGTCTGAGCCAGTGCAAATCAAAGAATCTTCCGGGGTTCAAGTTGAGGATTTAGGGGGGCTAGAAATAGAGCTTATCCCTAATGAGAAATAGTTAAGGAGATTGTTGTGTATTCTTATGATTTTTCAGATTACATTGGGATTACAGTATCGGGTTCTGATACGGAAGATTGGTTAAATCGCATTCTTAGCAATAAAGTTCCGAATGATAAAAAATATTTTGGTGCAAGTGTTCTTGATTATAAGGCCAATCCTAAGATGATTTTTTTTGTCGATAAAATTTCTCAGAACCAGTACCTTCTGATTCTTGAAGTAGATCAAAAAGAAGAGGCTTTGAAAATATTGGAAGATGCCATCTTTGCCGAAGACATTGAACTAAAGCTTTTAGAGAAAATTGAAACAAAGGTTTTCGTTACAAATTCTAATGAAAATATCGAGCATAATGATGCTTTGTTTTCTAATAAAAAATTTAGCCTTATATTGTCCAAACAAGATCCATTTGCAGGTCAAAATTACAAAGCCTTGAACTCTAAGGAGTTTAAAAATCTTCGTAAATTATTGGGAATACCTGGTTTAGAGATTATGCAAAAACACATCATTATAGAGAGTGATGCTTACCTTAACTTTGTTTCTGATGACAAAGGATGTTATCCAGGGCAAGAAGTTGTTAATAAAATTTTAAGCATTGGTCAGGTGCCAAAGAAATTGCTTGTTTTGCAATCAGAAAGCTTGATTTCAGAGGCTGCTGAGGTTTGTTTTGAGAACGGAAAAGAGATCAGTGACTACGATAGCTTTGAGTTTGAAGGGCAGTTTTATTTCGCTAGTTTTGTAAGAACAAAACTGGTACAAGAGATGTCGAATCAAATAAGTTTATTGGTGTCTGGTCAAAAAGTTCAGTGTAGCCAGGTGTATTAAGGAGAAGTTTATGTATGTTTTAGGTTTGGATTTAGAAACTACTGGATTAAGCCATGAGAGAGATCAAATCATTGAACTTGGTGCGGTGGTTTGGGATACCAGAGCAAACAAACCTGTTAGCATGATGAATCGTCTTATTAATATTGGCCCACGCCAACTTGAAGAAGAGATTATTGAGTTGACCGGAATTGAGCAAAAACATCTTCGTGAGTTTGGTATCTCTGAGTTAACTGCAATCAATGAAATGTTAGAACTAGCCGAGAGATGTGAATATATCGTTGCTCACAATGGCCCTCAGTTTGACAAAATTTTTATTGAACGTGCTCTTGCAAGGTATGAGCTTGAGATGGACATTCCTTGGATTGATACCCTTCATGATGTTCCTTATAGAGATGATGTAAAAACTCGAAAGCTAACTTATCTAGCGACTGAGCATAAATTTTTAAATCCTTTTTCTCACCGAGCCATTTTTGATGTTTTGACTATGATGGAAGTGGTTTCAAAGTATGATTGGAATGAAGTGATTGAACTTAGTAAATCACCAACCGTTCGTGTGCAAGCCATCGTAAGCTATGACGAAAGAAGCAAAGCCAAAGACGCTGGTTTTCGCTGGGATGCTCCTAATAAGGTATGGATTAAAGATATGAAGCAAGTTCAGTTGGAAAGTTCTACCTTTCCATTTCTTTACGAAACTAGTTTGTTGTAGTTAATGTTTCACATTGCAATACAAAAAACCTCAGAGGAATTCTGAGGTTTTTTTGTTTTAGACTTATGTTTATGGTTTGTTCTTTTCTATGGCGTTATAGCTAAAAGGGCATCTTGCTGCTACAACTCGGTGGCAAATCCCATAGGAAGGTCCTTCGTAAATTTCAAAATCATTGTTTGGGATTTCACAATTCTCAAAGTTTTCTCCGCAGCGTATTGTGTAGAATTCATTATATTGCCTGCCGTAAGGGTCTTCACAAAGAAGATCAAATGTAATTTTTCGAACCAGAACATCTTCAAATGGCAAATTGTTTTGTATTTCACAGCTTATATTGCTTCGTTCAAAATGAATCTTTCCAAAAGCTCGATAGATTTGATTGTCAGATTGTGCTGATGCGCCTAGGGCGAAAAAAGTGCTTACAGCTAAAAGAATGAATGCTTTCAAGGCTTCCTCCTAAAATTTAATTTATAAGTCTTAATGATCAATGCTAGACTAGCTTTAGGTATTTTGTAAAAAGCTTAGATTTTCACAGGGCGTTATATTCTATGAGTTTGGAAAAAGATTACTTCGATAAAATTTACGCAAAAACGGAATTGATTGACGGAGACTATAACGCCAAAAGTCATGCCCGTTATTTGTTTCAGATTCTAAGTTTGGTAGAAGCCAATGTTAGTTCAATTGCTGATTATGGTTTTGGAAAAGGCAAGCTTTTGTACGAACTGCTTAAACTTTTTCGCCCAGCAAAGGTAATGGCATTAGATAGTTCTGAGTATGCTTATAATCAGCTTTCGAAACAAAAGTGGGTGAAGGATTGGAACATAGATTTATCTCATAAAGATTTGTCTCAAATTGTTCCACCCAAAAAGGCTTTTGACCTTGGGGTTTGTAATTCCGTTTTGCAGTACGTTCAGGATGAAGATTTGGAGACTATATTTGAAAGACTCTCTTATTCCTGCCGTTTTGTTTATTTGCATGTACCAAGTCGAGAAGATTATCAAAAATTAAAATTACAAAGTGATTTTAAAGATCCTTGGGCTAAAAAAAGGCCAGACCGAGTTTATCAGGATTTAGTGGCTAAGTATTTTACGAGAGTGAGTTGGGGACTTTTGGAGTCTAAGACCTTGGTCGATGAAGAGCTTTCGCCTTTTTTTGATAGCTTATATCGATCTTAAAAGTTTTGTTAAGGCGCTACATAGGCTAAAGATTAGACCTTCAAAAACCGATTTATATTAAGTGTTTATATAATATAGAAAGAGGTTTGGGGAATCTATGAAGCTCAATTTAAAAGCCAAGTTAATGTTATCTTTCTTGAGTGCCAGTGTGGTGCCTTTGTTCATTTTGTTTTTTGTTTCAGTGATGATTTCACAATCGGCCTTGGAAAAAGCAGCCGAAGAAAAAGTTACGGCACTAAGAGATTCAAAAAAACAGGAGCTAAAATCCTTTTTAACCACGGTTAAAAAACAAGTGGGAGTAATCTCTGATAGTTCTGTGTCTCAAGAAGCAGCTAGAGCATTTAGCGTTTCCATGAAGGAATTTAACTTTAAAGATGTAAATTTTGAAGACTTGAAGAAAGAAAATGAAAGCTACATGAATGAGGTTTTTGCAAGGGCTTATTCAGAAGCGAATGACGGTTTAAAAAAGGATTGGGCAAGTTTTTACCAAAACAATGATACATTCTCGGACTATTTGCAATATCATTACCGAGTGAAAAACCAAAGTCAAATACGTAGTGAATTACGAAATGCAAACGATGGTAGTAGTTACTCGGATGAGCATGAATACTATCATGGATTTTTTAGTAACTACCAAAAGCAATTTGGCTATAATGATATCTATATCATTAGCAACCAAGATAGTAGAGTTTTGTATTCAGTGTTTAAAGAAGCCGATTTCGCTAAGGTTTTAAAGGGTAGCATCTTCGAAGAGACTGGGCTTTATAAAGTTTGGCAGAAAGCTCAAGTTGCTGAGGATTCCAAAGAAGTCTATTTTTCTGAGGTAGAACGCTTTCCTTCCTCTTATGATTATCCATCGCTTTTTGCCGCATCTCCAATTTTTGTTGATGGCAAAAACCTTGCCACCTTGGTCTTTCAGTTAAACATTGATCAGCTCAATGAGATCATGACCAATGACAGAGAGTGGGAGAAAACTGGTTACGGTAAAACGGGACAGGTCTACTTGGTTGGCTCTGATAAAAAAATGCGTTCAACAGATCGTTTTTTTGAAAATGATCTAGAAACCTATTTAAAGCGCATTGATAGCAAAAATAGTGATTTAAAAGTGGCGGAAGCACAGTATTCACCGATGTTGAGTATTGAGGTGGACACTAAGGCCATCAATGAGTCTTTAGAAAATAAAACTGGAGTTAGTGAGTACCATAATCACCTCGGTGAGGAAGTGATCGGCGCTTATACAAACATTGAATTTAACGGTCTTAAATGGGTATTGGTTTCTGAGATCAATGCTAGTGAAGCACTTTCTTCGGTCGGCTCAATGATTAGGGACAATAGTTTGGTGATGGGGCTTTCAATCATTGCTGTGGTTTTATTGAGTATTTTTATTTCAGGGCAAATTTCTGGGCCAATCCGTTCTGTAGCGAGGGCTATAGATTCATTGGCTAAGGGAAATTTAGAATCTGAGGTTGTAGCAAAATCTAAGGATGAAGTTGGCCAGATGGTTAGTTCTTTACAGCATACTTTAGAGACATTGCGTGGAGTGTTTTTTACCAGTCGCGTAGATTGGAATGACGTTAAAAAACAAAAACAGAGAGAAAAAGAAGCTCTAGATAAAGCAAAACTTGCTGCTGAAGAAGCCCAAACCGCTTTGGTGAATGCGGAAAAGTCTGCCAAAGAAGCGGAAATCGCCAAGGAAGAAGCAGAGAGACTTGGTCTTGAGCAAGTAAAAAATGCTAAAGACTTACAAGTTAAAGTGGATCAAATTTTACAAGTGGTTGAAGCCTCTAAGTCTGGGGATTTAACAAAAGAAGTTCTGGTGGGTGGAGAAGATGCCATTGGGAAAGTAGGGGAAGGTTTAAAATCCTTTTTTGATGATCTTAAGTCTCGATTGCAAAACATTAAAAAAAGTGCAGGTATTTTAGGGGACTCCTCAAGCAACCTTAATGAGTATGCTGGTCAGATGGGCTCTAATTCTAAACTTACTGTAGAGAAAACTACCTTGGTAAATAATTCGGCAGAGTCTGTGGCGACAGCGATCAATGAAGTGAACATTAGCTCTGATCAACTTCAAGAGAGCTTTAAGGATGTGAACCGTAGTACGGTGAGTGCGGCGAAGCTAGCCAATGAAGCTGTTGTTGAATCCAATGAAGCTCAGAAAAAGTTAGATGAATTAATCAAACGCTCTGAAGAGATCGCTGAGTTTGTTAAAATCATTAGTTCCATTTCCTCGCAGACGAATTTGTTAGCTTTAAATGCTACCATTGAGGCTGCAAGAGCGGGAGATGCAGGTAAAGGTTTTGCTGTTGTGGCCAGTGAAGTGAAAGAGTTGGCGGGTCAAACCAATTCGGCGACCGAAGAAATTCGTTCAAAGATTGAATTTATTCAATCTAGTACTTCGGCAGTGGCTGAAGCTTTAAATAAAAGTGCTACATTGGTAAGTAATATCGATGAGGCATCCTCTTCGATCGCAAGTGCGGTAGAAGAGCAAAGTTCTGTTACTGCTGAAATGAGTAACAGTATTAGTCGTGTAAATAAGTCGGTTCAAGTGATTCGCGATAATTTGACGGAAGTCTTAAGTTTGGCTCGAACCACAGATGAGGGAGCTGCTGAGACTAAGATGGCTGCACAAAGTTTGGAGAGTCTTGCTGAGAACCTGAATGATCTAGTGGAATACTTTGCTATGGATCAAATTGATCAAAAAATAAACAAAGCTGCCTAATCTCTTTAAAAATTAAACAAAAGACAAAAGCTAGAGGAAATCTTTGGAATTCTTCTAGCTTTTTTTCATGCAATGTTTTGTAATGAGAGGCATCTTAATCGCACTAATCTCTATAAGGGAGCCCTTGCTGTGGAAAAAGAAAACACAAAAAAACAGATTCGCGAACAGATGGGGAAAGAAAAGATCAAAGGCTTTAAAAACTTTTCTGAAACCATGCGTGAAAACTCTTTGAATCTAAAAAGAAATCGAGTGAGTACTTTGCAGGTAAACATAGGAAAACTATGCAATCAGGCCTGCCATCATTGTCATGTGGAGTCGAGTCCCACTCGAACCGAGAATATGTCGATGAATACGGTGGAAAGGTTGATCGAATTGGTGGAGAATAATCCTGCCATAAAGTTGATTGATATTACTGGCGGCGCTCCTGAGATGAATCCCAATTTTCGTTATTTTGTAAAGTCTCTTCGTAAGCTGGGCAAAGAAGTAATTGTTCGTTGTAACTTGACCATCTTGTTTGAGCCGGGCCAAGAGGATACGGCATTATTTTTTAGAGACCAAAGGCTTCATATCGTTGCTTCTCTGCCGTGTTATTCGAAAGAAAATGTCGACGCACAAAGAGGGCGGGGAGTTTTTAATAAATCCGTTGAAGCCCTAAGAATTTTAAATGGTTTAGGCTACGGAAAAGAAGGCTCTGGTTTAAAATTAGATTTAGTCTATAATCCAGGAGGCGCTTTCTTGCCTCCGAGCCAAGCCTCTTTACAGGAAGAATATAAAAAACGACTTAAAGAAGAAATTGATGTGGAGTTCAATGAGCTTTTTACCATTACTAATATGCCAATCAAAAGGTTTTTAGACGACCTTGAGAAGCAAGGTAAGTTGGAAGAGTATATGCAAGTACTGGTGGATAATTTTAATCCTATGGCAGCCAAAAATTTAATGTGCCGGGATTTGGTTTCCATTGGTTATGACGGAAAAATCTATGACTGTGATTTCAATCAAATGCTAGAAATACCACAGTCCGGTGCAGAAAAAAACATTTGGAATATTCGAAGTTTGGCTGAGTTTGATTTCAAAGATTTTGCAACAGAAAACCATTGTTATGGTTGTACAGCAGGTGCGGGTAGTTCCTGTGGTGGAGCAACAACTTAAGTTAGGGGTTAAATATGTTAGGCGTAATTGGCGGTTCAGGTTTTTATTCCATGGACGAAATTGAAAACAAAGAAGAGAAATGGGTGGACACTCCCTTTGGGAAAGCGAGTAGTCCAGTTGTTATCGGTGAATATAAATCTAAAAAAATTGCCTTCTTGCCTCGTCATGGTAGTGGTCATAAATACCTTCCAAGCGAAATCAATTTCAAGGCTAATATCTATTCTTTGAAGAGTCTTGGGGTAACAAGTCTTGTGTCGATTTCTGCTGTTGGTAGTCTGCGTGATGAAATTGCTCCTGGAGATTTTTCTATCGTTGATCAGTACATCGATTTTACAAAAAATAGAGACTCAAGTTTTTTTGGGGATGGAATCGCGGCTCATGTTTCTACAGCGAATCCCACTTGTAGATTGTTGGCAAAGCAGATAGCCAAAGCGGCAGAATTAGCGGGTGAAAAAATTCATGAAGCGAAAACCTATATTTGTGTAGAAGGCCCTAGATTAGGGACCCAAGCTGAGAGTCATCTGTTTCGACAATGGGGTGCGGATCTGGTTGGCATGACCAACACACCAGAGGCTTTTTTAGCGAAAGAGGCGCAAATGGCTTATTGTACAATGGCTGTTGCTACGGACTATGATTGTTGGAGAAGTGAAAAAGAGTTTGTAAGTGTTGAACAGGTTTTACAGCAATTTGGACAAAGTATAAGTCGAGCGAAAAATGTTATGCTTAAGCTTTTTGAAATGGATTGGGATGATTCTCAATCAGAGTTTCGACAAGTTTTAAAATCTAGTGTGATGACTCCTTTAAATGCCATGTCCGAAGAGAAAAGAAAGCTGTTTGAAGTATTGAGTAGATAATATGTTGAAGAGTTCGATCACTATCATCGTTCCTTTTTTACCGGGAGAAGAGGGGTATTTAAGCTCTCTTTTTTATGACCTAAGAAACTGTCCCTTTTCCTTTCAGTTAATTTTATCTAGTCCACAGAGCTTCAAGTCATTTCACTTGGGGATGAATGAAGAATTAACTCATAGTTTGAATAAAATCCTAGAAAAAGCTGGCAACCAATTTCAATATGTTCAGGCAGGTCCTGGACGAGCTGTTCAAATGAATGCTGCCGCAAAGCTTAGTTCCAACGGCAATTATCTGTGGTTTGTTCATGTGGACAGTCGCATTTCTGAAAATAATTGGCAGGAGTTACATGATCTATTGCAAAAAGACAGTTCTTCTAAAACTGCCTGGTATTTTCCGCTTGGTTTTAGCAGTCACGGAAATCGTTTCAAGCTCATTAGTTTTTGGGCAAACATTCGCTGCAAGCTCCTCGGAATGATTTATGGCGATCAAGCACTTTTAATTCCTCGAAAGAGCTTCTTTCGTTTAGGGAGTTTTTTAGAGGACTTAACTTACGGAGAAGACCATGATTTTGTTTGGCGTTTCGTTTTAGCCGGAGGGAAGTGGAAGTCTTTTTCAGAAGCGATTTGTACCGCAGGTAGAGCCTATGGTCGAAATTGGCTGAAGCTGTGTTTTAAAAGAATTTATTTAGGCTTTAAACAAGCTCTTCCATTTATGGGTCAGTTTTTGTTAAAGGGGGCTGAGACTATTGATTTTGAAGAGATTTTGTCGGTAGGTGAAAGCGACTTAGCGGATTCTAATCAGGCAAAAACTGCTGTTGTAGTGTTTGTAAAAACCCCAGGTTTAAGTTCTCTAAAAACTCGCTTAGCAAAAGATCTTGGAAAAATGAAGGCTGAGTCTTTTCATGTTTTAAGTTGTAAGAAAATAGAGGCAACACTTCTGCAAGCGCAAATTAAGCTTGGGGTTTCTCCCTATTGGGCGGTTGCAGAGGAGCAAGCCTTAGAGCACTCCTTATGGAGTGGTTTTCCTGTTAAGTTACAAAGTTCTGGAGGCTTAGGAGAGCGCTTACACCATATGTATGCTCATTTAAAACAGGAGTTTGAGCAAATTATTTTTCTTGGTGCGGATACACCACAGTTGTCTGTGCAAGATTTAGAGGAGGCCTTAGCTGCTTTGCAAAAAGGTTGTGATTTTCATCTAGGATACGCTAGTGATGGTGGGTATTATTTGTTTGCCGGTAAATCGCCTCTAGACAAGAGCCTATGGACTTCTATACCTTACTCGGTCAGTGAAACTGGGCAACGTTTCGCAAAAGCTCTAAAAGAGCAGGGACGTTTATCAGAGGCAAAAAAGGTCTATTCTGATGTAGATACCGTAAAGGAATATTCTGAGGTGGTAGACCAAATGTACAGATTTTGATGAGATTAATTTAGACGAGCTACTTACTTTGAGACTAGTTGGTTCTTCGGTTTAAATCATTGATTTCTGGGATTCTATATTATGAGCTAGGTGGTAGTTTTCAGGTTATTAGTTCCTTTTTTGCTAATCTAAATTTGAGTGTAAAGACAGAAAACTCTAAAAATGAAGTTTGCTGCCTTCGTTAAGATTAGTTTGCGTTTTTCTAATTTTTCTAGCTATTTAAATTAAAATTTCATCAATTGAAATTTAAGTTCAATTCCATCTAACTTTGCTTGTTCAAACTTTGGCAGTACCTGAAAGCTGCCCTCTAGAGGAGGTGGAATATCACCAGCTGGATATTGAAGTGGGTCAATGACTTCAGGGTTTTCATCTAAGTTCATGATGTAATAACCCAAAGCAATTCCAGCATATAGACCAAGGGAAGCTCCTCGGGCAATGCGATGAAGATTGTCGCCAGGACTATCTGAAAAAGCCAATGAAGCGGCCCCGATCAAAGTGCCTGTTAGTACGCCGTAGGTGCAACTCATGATGAATTCGCGAGTGCGTTTTTGTGAGTCTACAGGATCGTTTTGGGCTTGTAGGCTCAGGCTTGAAAAGAATAGGCAGCAAAAGATTAGGAATACTTTCTTCATGCCTTCATTTTCTGAAAGCCTAGGGGAAAAGTCAACGAACTCTGCGAAGGTTTAGTCTAGGTCGAGGTGGGATTTTAGGTTGTCTCCAGACCATTTTTTACCATCAAAAAACCACTCAAAGATTGCTTTGGTTACTTGCTCACCCAAAACAGGGCTATTGTAGCTTAAGCCCAATCTCCAACAATCACCTGCAGGTTGAAACATCGCTCCTACGCGGTGATTTTGAAAGCGATTGGTGATTAATGAGTAATCCGCGGCGCCACCAAATGAGAAGTTGTCACTTAGGTAATATAAAGAAGTTCGAATGCTCTCTGTTTTGGTGTTTGGGTCAAGATTTTGGTTCCTACGCACTTCATAACGACTGTTGTATCCAAGCTCTATGAATGAGTTGGTGAATGCGTTGTAACGAAGGCTTAAGTTTGAGTTTGTGATGTTTTTGTACGGGAAGTAATGCAACTCGGTTAAAATTCCCCAGTGATTAAAGTTGAAATTCATTATACTTGTGACATCACTTAAAGGCTCTGTTTTTTCTTTGAAGTCATAAGACTGATATAGGTTCCAAAAAAATGTATTTTGATAAATTCTCTTTTCGTCTTTTGTGATGTTTCTTCTCGTGATGTAATTTTTTAAGCCAAACTCTATACTTCTTTGGTCAAACATCTGATCATCATAATCAAATTGAATTTTATCACCATCCGACACACCAAGAGAGGAAGATAAATAGTCCTCAGGGTCATCTTCAAAAAAGCTGTGATTGTCTCTTCTTAAGAAAGGCGTTTGCTGGTAAGTGATCCTTGGAATGATTTCATGTTTAAATGCAGATTTGTCGTCGATTTCATAAATTCGGTGAAAGCGACTTTGGGCATCTAATTTTAGCTCGATTTTGTGTTGCCCAGCTGTGTTGCCCTCGTCGATGGCATTGGGGTTTTGACTTGCTATATACTCTAAACTTGTTGAGGGAACACCAAATTGGTAAAGGTTACTTTGAAGTTCAATGGACGGTAGAATGTCTAAATATTTATTGGTTTTAATCGGGTAATAGATTTTAGGCTGAATCATTATCCTTTGGCCGGCCCGAATGTAGTCCGTTCCAGCGTCATAGGAATCGCTGACAGCAGTACCACTTGATACGTCTTGATAGGCTTTGTCAGGCCTAGCAAAATTGGTAAAGCTCACATCCATTTGGTAATAAGCCTTTGTGTCGGCAATTTTTTGAATATTAGTCTGTAGACGAAACTCTGGAAAACGATGAACAGCGTCTTCGTTATCTTCTAGAGGGTCTGAGCTCAAAAGGTTTTTGCTCGCGATGACTTCAACGAATCGTGTGCTTTCTGCGGTAGATTTTGTCACAGAGATTCTGTTTTCCAGAGCAGCATATCCTTCTAAGCTAACGTCCAAGGGAAAGTCGAAAGGGTATTGGTTGTCTGAAATTAAAAACAACTGAGTTCTTTGCGTATAAGATTGGGGAAGGTCAAAACGATGGTTGTAGTTAAAAAACCATCGATCAATGGAGCTTCCACTATGATTGCTGTTGTAGTTTACATAATCTTTTCCAAAGAAGGCATCATCTAGGTAGGCAAACCTTAATTCTCCACGATCCGTAGGGGAGAGAGCATAGCGATAGTGATAATTGTATTTTAGTCCACGCTTTTCGTAGTTGGTAAAGCTGTGTTGGCTGTCTGAATTTTGCGAGTTCACATGGTAGTAGTTTAAACCAAAAGTAAAACCACCGTTTTTTGAGTTTTCAATGATGGGAGCTAGTAGACCACTTTGTCTTTCGTTTTTAAGGGGAACAATAAAGTAGGGAAACCATAATACTGGAACGCCTTTGATTTTCATAAAACTTTGCTTAATTGTAGCAGACTCACCAAAAACCGCTTCAATTTCATTTCCACTAAAACTCCAACTTGCACTGCAGTTGGTACAAGTGGTGTATTCAGAGTTTTTAATTTTGTAGGTGTTTTCATCGGTTTTGTAAATAACTTCACCGGTAAAATGGGTTTTGTCTGATTGAACAAAGGCCTTATACATAACGCCTTGATTGGTCTTGTAATTAAAAAATAACTTTTCAGCTTCGGCGTAAATGTTGGGGCTAGCGAGAATTACCTTGCCAGTGGCTTCGAGTTGTTTTCGATCTAGATAAACTGTCACTTTATCTGCGGAGAGGTATTGCTGGTGAAAAATTAGTTCAACATTCCCAGAAAGATCGATTCTTTTTTGTTCGTCATTTCGAATCATGGAATTTGCATTTTTTAAGATCAAGCCTTTTGATTGCGCCTTTGCTGCGAGTGGAAAAAGGCTCAATAAAACTAAAAAGCAGACCACAAGGCAGGCTAAAAATATTTTTCCTGCATTCTGTTTTTTTAAAGGATTGGGCGTTTGCTTACAAATTGATTTCATGATTTTGATGGAGCAGAATCCAGTTTGATGGCGCAAGTTTATGAAACTCTTCAACCAGAGCTTGAAAAAATTGAGGTTTGAAGTGGTTGATGTAAACCGGTGTTTCTATACCAAGTTTTTTAATGTCTTCGAGAAGTAGATTGATCGTATAATGGCCGCTGTCTATGGCAAGTTGTTCCATATTGTTAGGAAAACTTATTTCGGTAAATACAGCTTTTAAGTTTTTAGCGCTTTTGCCAAGTTGCCAAATCTCATCCGTTACCGAGCTGTCTCCTGTAAATAAAACATCGGTGTCATCACTGCTCAATAAAAAACCAACGGCATTGCCTGGGTGATTTACATCCACCATTTTCACTTGGTAATTGTTTAAAGCTTTTTCGCCAGTAAAGGCCTCGTAAACCAAAAGCTCTGATCCCTTTACATTTTTTTGACTGGGTATTTTTGAAAAATCAGGCCATATTTTGTTGTTGAAAAAATTTTCCTGAATGTCTTTTAAAATTGCAGAGCTAGAGTGTAGCTTAAGTTTTTTACGAGCTGGATTAAAAGTATTGTCTATCAAAAACGCAATGTCTTTGATGTGATCCAAATGTGGGTGAGTGATTAGAATGTCCGTTATATTTTTTTGCTCTTCTAAATCAAGGCCAGTGGCAGCTGCACCGCAATCCAATAGAAGGTCTTCACCGATGAGATAACAAGTAGTTTTATAACCAGCAGAAACGCCTCCGCTAGCTCCAATGGCACGAATATTCATACAGCTATTTTGGCCCAGTGATCTGTTTCTGTAAAGCATTAGTAATTGGAAAGGGCCTCGCCTAAGCATTTGCTTAGGCCTTTGCTTATTAAGTTTGCATTATTTTGTTGTCATAGTGAAAACTCCATCCCAATCTTCTGGAGGTGGGTTTTGTAGGTAGTTTTCTGTTCGTTCCATATAAAGCAAGCTTGGACCATCTTCAGGGTCAATGCTCAAGGCTTCTTTAAGGATTTCGATTGCCTCACTAAAGCGTTTTTCGTGATAAAGCTCGAAAGCTTCCTTAAATTTGTTCACACATTTGAGTTTATCATCACTGATTTTAGATTGAAAATTTACCACTTCATAGATTTTCACAGGCTCTAGTTTTCCCTTTACCTTCACCCAATCAATTTCACGACAAACGTACAAATTAGATTCTAGGATGTCTTGGTAGGTAAATTCTGAAATGATGATTCTTGTACCATATTGTTTGTTGATACCCTCTAGTCGTGAGCCTAAGTTAACCGCATCGCCCATCACTGTATAAGAGCGAACGGTTTCACTGCCCATGTTTCCTACAGACATATCACCGGTGTTTAAGCCAATACCAACATCAATGTCAGGAAGGCCTTGTTCTTTGTATTGGGCTTGAAGCTCTTTTAGTTTTTCAAGCATTTCTAGGGCACATTTTACTCCCATGCTCGCGTGGTTAGGGTAGCTAATCGGGGCGCCGAAAAATGCCATTACAGCATCACCCATATATTTGTCCAAAGTTCCTTTGTTTGCAAAAACTAAATCCGTCATAGGGGTAAGGTAGCTGTTTAGTAGATCACTCAAAGCGGATGGGTCGAGTTGTTCCGAAATTGTGGTAAAACCGCGAATGTCACTAAAAAGAACTGTCATTCTTTCTTTTCTTCCACCGAGTTGAATGTTTTCCGGGTCTTTGAGTACTTCATCCACAATGGCTGGTGAAACGTACTTTTGAAAGGTTCCTTTGAGTTCTTTCTTTTTCTTTTCTTCGGTAAAGTATTTGAAGAAGGTCAAACTTACATATAAGAAACTAAAAAGTAGAAGCGGTAAAATAATGCTGACAACAATTCCCTGTGAAAACAGCAGTAGGAAATCTAAGTAGATCATCCCGCCAATCAATGCAATGGAAACCAATAAGCCAGATAGAGCGCCAAGTTGGCTGATTGCAAAACTCAAAAGAAGGCCACTGATAAGAATAAATCCTAGCATATAAGGAGGTTCATCTTGGTGGTTTTTTAAAAAGTCACCACGGAGTAGGTTGTCCATGATATTTACATGGGTTTCGGGACCAGGGAAATTTTCTTCAAAGGGAGTTACACGTAAATCATAAATTCCTGTAGCTGTAGCACCGACGAGAAAAATTCTGTCTTTGATGAATTCCGCTTTGTTTACTTCAATTTCTTCTACCCGAGAGTTTTTTCTTTGTTCAATGATCATTGTGTCTTTGCCATTGAAAAGCTCCGAGATGCTTAGGTAGGCAAACATCTTTTGTGGTCCCGAGTAGTTGATGGGCAAAGCTCCCTCGAAGTCCACAGGGATTGTTGTAGTGGGTGAACCATCTTGATCAGTGAAAGTAATTTCTTTCACTCCTTTTAGAAAGTAGTTGTATGGATTTCTTTCTACGTTAATAAGAACACCATTTCTTTTGACCACCATTACCGCTTTAAGACCCATGGCTGGCATATAGGTGTTTCCATAGCGATAGACCAAATGATTTTTTCGAATGGTGCCGTCTGGGTCTTGGAAGGCGTTGAAGTAGGCAGTGTGTTTGGCTTTTTCTGAAATCATTGGAATGTTCATCCAAAGTCTACCACTCATATTAACAAGGTTCTGTGCTGAGTTCTGTAGGAGTTCGTTTTTCCACTCCTCAAAAGACAATTCTAATTCCTCTTCTTCGGCAATCTCTGGCCAAGTCTCTTTGAGTTTTTCAAGGTAAGGGTCATGATCTTCATATAGCCATTTAGCGCAATACTCTAAGTGACTTTGGCGAATGGCTTGGAGACGGTCACTGTTTTTTTCAAAACTTTTTTTCTCGTCTAGTTCGGCTGTAATTTCGTCAAAAGTTTCATCGAGAAAGTCATAGAGGCTTTCGGGTAAATCAATTTCCACTTGATCGAGTGCTGCCATTGGGATGTCTTCTTGCGATAAAAATTCAGACTCTTTGGTTTTTGAGAAAGCAATTTGTGCGCATTTTTCTTGGTAGGTGTCTAAGTTGAACATGAGATTATCAAAATAAGTTCCCATGATAATTCGATCCGAATATTTTTCAATGGCTTGGGCTAGGCGGATATCAGAGTTTGCTTCAATTAACTCTTTTTCTACAAAGAGTTTTTGTTCTTCTGATAAATTGGTTTGTTTTGCGAGTTTGTTTAAAGATCGAATGGCTTGGTTGTTGTCGGGTTCAGAGAAGATAACATCAAAAGCAAGTACCGCAGCATCATGTTCAAATATTTTTTCAATGGCTTCGGCGATGATGGTTCTTGACCATGGCCATCTACCAAATTTTTCTACGGATTTCTCATCAATGGCTAAGATCGCAAGTTTTGAGTCTCTCTCTTCTGGGCCACGCGCTAAAAGTTTTAGGTCAACAGAGCGTTGGTGAAAGTTTTCAAGGATGGCATGAACGCTTAGGTCATCTTGGTATTTCATTAAACTTGCGTCTTTAATTCTGTAATAGCGGTTGGACACTATATAGAAGGCAATGCAGATAATTATTCCTAATTTAAAAGCGGTCAGCTCAATGAGCTTGAAGAAGTATTTTTTTAATTTCATGCTGTAAAATCCTTGCTGTTTCTTTGCTAAGTTATCGGAGGATTTTCAGTCATTAATTAGTTTATTTTGCCTTTTCTTCTTGGATCAATGCATAGATTTCTTTTTTGCTAAGCTTGCTTTGGTCTAGGAGTTTTTTTTGAATGTCTTTACTGGAGCTGCCGGTTAAAAGCTGCTCTTTAATTTGTTTTCTAATCTGGTCTTCGCTAAGTTCTATCTGACTACTAAACTCTGATAAGTCGATACTTATAACAAACTCTCCCTTAGGACTATTTTCTTGAAAGTGTTTTACTAGTATTTCGGCTCGATCAAAATAGAAGCTTTCATAGGTTTTAGTAAGTTCTCTTGAGATGAATAGAATAGGGTTTCCAAGGCTTGCGTTGATGTCTTTTAGAGACTCGATCAATCGATGAGGACTTTCAAAAAATACTGCTTTTGAACAGATACCAGTCATGGCTTTAAGGGAATTTAGTTTTTTAAGTCTCTCGGACTGTTTGTTCGGTAAAAAGGCGCCGAAGTAATGGTCCGTACCGCCGATGGGATTTAGGCTCAAACTACAAGTGAGGGCGCTCGCTCCTGGGAGTGCTGTGATTTCAACTTGGTTCTCGAAACAAAAGCGTAACAATTTAAAGCCAGGATCGCTCACATTAGGAGTGCCTGCATCGCTAACCAATGCTATGTGCTTACCATTAGCCAATAAGTCTTTAATTCCATCAAGACTTTCTGTCTCGTTGTGAGCGTGATGGCTGATAAGTTGTTTCATATTGATACACAACTTTTGACCTAAATTTTTAAGAATTCTGGTATCTTCCGCTGCGATTACATCGGCTTCTTCTAAAATTAATTTTGCTCGATTTGAAATATCTAAGTCATTTCCAATAGGTAGGGCAACAATGGATATTCGACCAGTATAGTTTTGCATGCTTTGTTTCCTGTTCAATATGAGACCCAGGCCTTAGGGCCGATTGTAAGTGGCTTCACATTCTTGTATAATAATTAGATACCGCTTGGCGATCAAGCCAAGCTCACAAATTATTAATATTACAGGGACGGGGGAGTCGAATGGAAGCTAGACTTAGAAAAGACGGCGATATCAATATCATTCATATATTTGGTCATTTAAGCTATGAAGAAGTAGATCGCTTCAACGCTGTTTGTGCTCAGTTATTGGATGAGAAGGTGGTCTTCAATTTTGATGGTCTTAGTTTCGTAGGAAGCAGCGGTATAACCTCTTTTTTCTCCGCCATTGAAAACTTGGCAAAGAGAAGTAGTGTGCGTCCAAAGGTTTGTTGTATGGGCCTAGAGTTTAGAAAGTGCATTAGTAATCTAATCGGTAATAGCTTTGATTATTACGATAGTGAGTTTATGGCGCTAAAATCTTTTAGTGTTAAAAATGTATTTTCAGAAGATATGGTAGGAAGCTCTTACCAAAAGCCAATGCAGATGACTGGCACAGAAGAACCAATTGGCCGTGCCTACCCAACAGGCACTACGCTGGATGCCAGGCCTGATAAGGTCAATTACCCGAGGTTTTCGGGCTTCGGAGTTGCTAACACAGAAGATTAATTATAAAAACAAGGCTCCCAATTAAAAAAGGAGCCTTTTTTGTTTCAAACCAATCCCTTGAAATTCGCCTCTGCTGCCGATGATTTTTTAACGGAAGCAAAAGTCATAGAAAAATTTGGCGCCCAAAAAGTTTTACTCAAAGCCGGGGGAGGCTGCAATTTTTTAAATTTATTGGCGGCCCATCCTAATCTACAATTAGACTGTTTTGATGCTGATATCGTAGAGTTGGATCATTTAAAAAGTAAATTATCTGCTTTAAAAAGAAATGACCTGGATCGACTTAATTATTTAAGCGCGGAACAAGTTGGTTTGAATCAATGTGGGCGTTACGAAAGTTTGTTGCGAATTTTTAGACGTTTTGTTTATGAAATAATTCTGGAACATGACTCTTTTACAGAAAGGTTCTGGGAGTCAGAGGAAGTAGAAAAACAAAAGATCCTAAACGATATGTTTTCTACTCTGGCTTGGCAAAGGGCTTTCGAAATGTTTTTTGCTAGAGAAAGCTTAGAGGCAATTGTGGGTGGCCAATGGTCAGAGGATTCTTGTGGCTTTGTGCGAAAGAACATAGAGAGTCTGTTACTTAGAGAAGACCGCTCGTCCAATTGGTTTTTGAAGCATTTGTTTAAAGGAGAGTATGACGAAAACGCATACCCTCCATATCTCGATTTTAAATCTTGGGACTCTGTGAAGAATTTTGAAATTTTCCATTCGGAACTGTGGGATTTGGAGATTGAATCTTATCAGCTTTTGTCGCTGGGTAACTATGTGGATTTTTTAGATAGAGATGAGGCTAAGAAGCTAGAGGCTGTTTTGAAAACACGCTTGGAAAAGGGAGCTGTGATTATTTTAAGGACCCTAAGAGATGAGGATCCTTTTGTGGATTCTTTAAAATCTGATTTTAAGATCGATCGAGCCTGGGGGGAGGAGCTTTTGAAGCAAGATAAAAGCTTTCTCTATAGCCACCAGGCAATTGCAATCAAAGAAACTTAGTCGATGTCTTTAGTTCTAACCGGGTAACCAGTTTCGATTTCGCGAATCAATTTATCGATTTCTTCAAATTCATCAAAACCAAGGTTGGTATAATCAATTTTGGTTTTTTCTTCTTTTGCTTTTTCGTTCATAGCTAGTGGAGAGTTTATTTCTAAGGCTTCCACCTTGTTTTCCGCCTCGCTTAAAATAACAAAAGATTCACTGTCTTCGTCGTCTTCTATAAAGTCTGGAAGCTTTAAATCATCAGCTTTAAAGCTGTAAGTCTCTTGCTTATCTGTAGAAAAGTTTTTTGCAACGGGCTCTGTTTTTTCAGAGCTTATTAAGTCTTCTGGCAAGGCAGCAGGAATTTGCGGTGGAGGGCTTAGTTTTTCGACAGATGCTCTCAATTTAGAATTTTCTTTTTCTAATTGATTAATTCTTGCCAACTGCTCTAAAAGCTCTTCGTTTAACTTTTTATTTTTACTTTTTTCTTTTTGCCATTGCACATAGTTGGCTTGATTTTCCCCTCGAACGCTACTGGATTTACTAGCTGCTTCAAAGTATTTTGTGCTTAATTCATGGTTTTCAGCACGCAGTTTTTCAATTAAACTTTGCTGTTTTTCGTAGTCCTCATCTTCTTGTTTGTGTTTTTCTTTTAATTCAAGAATATAGGTTCTGAGTTCGCTGATTTTTTCGTCGTACTTTCTTTCGGTTTCGAAACGAACTCTTTCTGCCGCAATGGCTTTGTTTTCCATCACTACGTATTTATCGCGATAAGTCTCTAAATACCTACGTTTTTCTTCGGAGTGACTAAGTTCAACATCTCTTTGGTCTAAGAGATTTTGAATTTGCTTTAGCTCCATTTCGTAGGTGCTAATGATTTCCTCTTGCAAGTCTGCGGCAGCAAGTATTTTTTTATGGTGCTTGCCTTCGAGGCGCTTCATCTGATTTTCGATGTTTTGTTTTTGTTCCGCCGTGATAGCACGATCTTTTTGTGCCTCAGCCACTTGTTGAAGAAGGGCGTAATTTTGCTCATAAAGACGATTCACAAGAGGGCGAATTTCCCTTTGTATTTTTTTACGATATTTAACAAATCTTTTCAGTCGTTTTTCAACTTCGGAGGTTCTTTGTTCATGTTTTTCTTTGAGCTGACGGTGTGCTATGCTTAGCTCACCCAGTTCAATCTCTGCCTTTTTAAAAGCTTCTTCTTTTGCGAATAGCTCTTCAGCATTGAGCTTTGCTAGTTCTCTGTTTTTTAGAGAATTGTTTGAGATTTCTTCGTTTTGTTGCTTTAAGATTTGTATGCTGTTGCTCAGCTTTTTAATCTGTAGCTCTAGTTCTCCGTTGCGTCTTAATTGTACGCTGAGTCTTGCTGTAAGCTCTTTGTTTTGTTTTGAGAATTCGGTTAAGGAGTAGCTTAGATCCTGGTTTTCAGGCTCTTTTATGGTGTTCGGGATTTGGTCCGGTGTTGCGATATGTTCGTAAATATTTTTTTTCATGACCTTTGCACTCCTTGCGTGGATCTCGCTATTTATATTGTGGCAAAAGTCTGGTTATTTGCAAGACGAAGGTCGTTCAAAGCCGCTGTCCTAGCCTGATACAAGTCTATGGTCTAGCTTACTTAGGTCTTGGAATCTTTCTTTAAGTCCACCAAAGTCCAGGCCGATACTTAAGTATGGCAGAAGCAGCAGAAAACCTAAATGAACAAGAGATTGAAAGTTCTGGAGCAAATTTAGAGCTGGTGCAGAATGAACCAGAAAATTTGCAGAGCTATATTGCGAAGGAATACGCCGACCATAAAAACACGGAAGGCTTTAGGCATGATATCTTAACCATGGTGTCTGGGGGAAAGTATCGAGCTGTATTGGCTGAGATAGAAGCTTTCCGTGAGGAGAAAAACCGTAAGATGCCGTTTTTTGAGGTGAAATCTTCTAGGTATTTCCGCTACATAATTCAATTGATTGAAGCCATTGAAGAGCATAAAAGCATCCCCAATTTTGACCAATTACCAGCGGGGCAGCAAAAGAAAGTTCATGAACAAGTATTTGGATATTTTGATGAGTTAAATAACACTCTGAAACGAGTAGAAAAAGTCATTCACGATTTGAAGGTTCAAGACGTGCGATCTACCATTTGGGTGCTTAAGACTTTTTCTGTTTGTGTGGCTGTGATATTGGTGGCGTCGGCCCTTGTTGAGGCCTACACCTACCTTGGTAATCCATTCTCAGTAGTTTTACACCACTTTGAAGACATCTTTTTTAATACGAACTAACTACTTCGCAATTTCGTAAACGCCGTTCAAAATAGGCAGGCGGGCGCCGTAGCTTAACTTTTTACCATTGATAAAAATAGCAGGAGTTCCACGAATTCCAGCGTCTTGTCCAAGCTTTGCTTGTGCAAGAATGGCTTCGTTAGAGGCTTTATCCGCTTCGCATTGGCTTAGTTTCTGTTCGTCTAGGGAGAACTTTGCGGCAATTTCGGAAATCACATTAGAGCTTCTGTAGTAGCCTTGCTGTGCGAAAAGTTCCGTGGTCACTTCTTTACCTTTAGAAAACTCTTTCTCTGCACAATAGGATACTCTTGCTAGGCGACAGCGATCAGGGCCTGATCCGCCAATAGCGGCATTGCATTCCGCGCTCAATGGAAATGCATAAAACCTCAATTGAACATCTGGTTTTGAGCTTACAAAGGCTTTTAAAGTTGGCAAAGCAAACTTACAGTGTGGACATAGGAAATCGGCAAACTCATGAACGATGACTTTGGCGTTTTCATCGCTAGCTCCAAATTTGTAGCTAGGCTCGATGTCAAACTGGTAAGTACGAGAGTTTTCATAGTCCATTTTTGCAGCGCTAACGGCATCATTCATCGCTTTAAGGCTTTGGCCATGAGCCATGTCTTGAAAAACGAAACTCAAAACAGGGATTAAAAGATAGATCGCTAAGAAAGATTTAGCTGGGCCAAACATGTCTTTGATGTCTTCAGAAAATTTACTATAGCCATCTGGGTTGAGGCTTTTTGCGCAAAAGAAGACAATGATAGAGCATACATAAGTTGCGATGCAAAATAGGCAATAGGTATTCATGAATGCTAGTGAAATAACAGCCATGATCACACTCATTACAATAAAGAAATTGCTAAGGTAAAAGCTATGGCGAATCAAACGGGGAATATTAGCACTTACACCCATGCTGAAACTGACCAGAAAAATCCCAAAGCTTACTGCGCCCCAAAGTGCGATGGGGATATTAAAGAAGCTTGAAAAAGGACTGGCACTAACGGCATCACAATTAAAAGTAGCATTTAAATTGCACATACTTTCTGTTGCGGCAGCTCCGAGCTTTAAGGCCCAGTGTTGTTCTGCGAGATAATAAAGGCAGTAAACTGCAATTGCTGAAAAGATAAGCGACGTATAAAATATGATGTTTTTATTCTTTTTTTCCATGGCAACATTAAATCTTAGTTAATAAAGCATTGCAAAATAAAAGAGGCGAAAGCTAGTTGTTCTTGTTTAATCGCTCAGCTTTTGGCCAAAACTAAAAGACTTCGTCTCCCAAAGTTTACGAATCAAAGAGTTAAGTAGATTTGTCTTTTGTCGGCTTGGCTTTCTCAAAAAGCCCATTCGTTTTTAATTTCAGATTAAAAACAAATGCTTAGGGCTTGGGAAGTTTTCTTAAAAAGTCTAGCTTTTCTAAAAAAGAGCTAGCCAAAGGACCAATAAGGTCCCACACTTTATTAAGTAAGAAAGTTTAAGATCTTTTTGGGGGAAAGTCTTATGCATAAATGGTACGTACAGTTCGGCGAGCGTTTAATCGGTCCAATTTCAGAAAAAGAAATTCAAAAAAATATTAAAAATTCTCAGATTCCATCAGAAAGTTACTTCTGCCTTGAAGGAGACTCCAACTGGTACCCAGCTTTGCAATTAGATTTTGTAAGAGACTATTTTACTGGAGAACAAATCAGTTTAGAGGTGGATGCTATGCCGGAGAGGCATTGGGTGGTGTTAATCGCTTCTGAAGATGGAGACTTTGTACAAGACGGGCCATATGCTGCCAGAGAAATATTATCGAAAATTGCTTTAGGTGATTTGGACTATTCTCATCGAATTTGGAAGCCTGGCTTTCAAACATGGGAAAGAATCGGTGATGTTAGTAGCTTTCTACCAAGTAAATTAGACGAAGACTTAAATCCAATCGAAGAAGCTCCAGTTGAGCCAATTCTTTCTGGTCTTGATCGTCGAGAACTATTGCAATCCGTGGCAAATTTCGAAGGCCGAGATATTTTAGAATACGCAGAAGAAGCAGCTCCCTCTGAAGCTAGTACTGCGGACTTAACCAAAAAGCCAAGCAATGAGAAAAAAGAACTTAGCATCGATGAAATTAATCAATTGAGTTTTAGTTTTCAAAATAAAAATAAGAGTGCTGTTACTCAGGTTACCGAAGAGAGTACTAAAGCATGGCTACCAAAGATGCCAAAAATCAAAAGCAAATTTTCTTTTAAGATCCCTCTGCCAAGGTTATTTGCGGTGGCGAGTTTGTTGATTTGCTTAGGTGTTTTGTTGCATAATTTTGTAAAAATCGAGCCCAGCACTCAAGCGGTTGCTGAGGAAAAGGGTTTTAAGGATTTACAACAAACTCATTTAAGAATTTACGGAACGGCTCTGCAAAGTTTACGTCCACGACTTGAAGTGCGAAGTAACTACGAAAGAGAAGATCAATTGCACGTTGAAATCATTGGTAGAGACGGAAAAATTTTAAAGAACTATCGCTTTCATCGCTCTAAAAGCCTTTCTTTCCTTCCAGGAGAAGAGCTAGAAATTTCTTTGGCTGACGAAAGAATGGGGGATGGTTTTTATTTGGTTAAAGCAAGACTTGGAAACCTTAAAGCAGAAAAAGAGATTTTCATTGGCGTAAAAGACGTTCAGTTTGAAATGAAATTGAAGCAATTTAATCTGCAAAAAAGAAAAAGAGCTGAGTTGGAAGAAAAGATCTTAAAGCAAGTGAACGAGAGTTTAGTCGAGAGAAGTGATGAGTTAAAGCGCATGTTAGATCGCAAAAAACTGAATTCTTTGGATTTAAAAACCTATCACAATACCTGGAAAAGAAAGTTTTACGACACGGCTCATACAGAGCTAAAAACTTTTGGTCCTGAAACCAGTGAAAACTATGTGTTTCCTGATAAGTTTCGAGAATTAAAGTCCTTAAGAATCGAACTTTGGAAGGCTACAAAAGATTTGAATTTGTCCAATAAAGAACAAACTGCCAAACTAGTTTCAAAAATTCGATCTGATATTTCTCAGTTAAATTAATTCTTCTTTAATAAAAAAATACGAGCTTAAGTTTGTTTTAATGCAAAATGGGCTCGTTTTTTTCTGATTTTGTCAAAATAGTAGATAAAGATTTCGCCAAATAGCGCGTCCGTTTTGTGAGCTGACTCAGAATGATTCAAAGCCACTTATCTTATGGGAAACTAGACCATTAAAGATTTAGTTCGAATCGGCAAAAACCGATGAGAATTCATGAGTTTGAGAAGTTTTAACACTTTTATTTTAATGCTTTTAATTGGTTTGATGAATGTATTTTACATTTACAAAGACCACTATAGTGAAGAAAAGTTTTTACAAGAAAAACTAGAATACACTAAGCAGCAATTGGAAAAAGAGAGACTGGAAAACTATTTGGTGAATTATCATTACCGAGAGTTTCAACAAAACGTTGCCGGTCTTATTCCTGAAGCGGTTAAAAACCAACCCTACAATTATTCATTGAGAAATTTGGCTTCCATCGTGGATAGCCCTTCGCCAATAGAGCTAGAGTCGGCAACGCAACTTTTTAAAAAAGGGGAAAAACTCTATAAAGACAAACAGTATGAATTGGCTATTGTAGAGTTTAAAAAAATCCAAAACTTTTATACCGAAAGTGTGCATTTGCCAGAGGCAGTGTTTTTGTTAGCCGAATGTCATTATCAGCTAAAAAACTATGAAGAAGCTGTTTCTAGTATTGAGTTTTTAGTCTCTCAGTTTCCAGAACATATTCTTACAGGTTATGCTCTGATTCGCTTAGGTAGAATTAATGAAAAGTATGAGAGAACTGATGATGCGATTTTAAATTACCAATTGGTTAGCAAGCGCTTTAAGCAAAAGGAGCTTCGCAAGCAAGCTGAGAAGATGCTTGAAGGGATCGAATTGTGATGCTTTTTAGGTGTTTGCTTTTTGGTTTATTTGCATTTTCTTTAAATGCGCAAGTTTTGGATGAGAGTGCCATTGTCAATTATCCTCTACAAAAAAAACCAGGACAGTTTCCTGACAACTGCCTTGCCAATCCTTCTTCGGAGTGTTTGATAGACACTGATTTTCATCGAAAATATCCACTAGATTTACAGCATTCAGTTTTGCAACTGGGTAGTGATAGTAGTGTTTTGAAAAAAGCCGATCATAGCATTCACCTTATTCGTGGTGAAGTTTGGTGGGAAGGTACTGGGATCCTGCACACGGAGTTTGGTAGTATTGAATGTATTGACTGTGTTTTATACATTTCACGAGATAAAGAGCAGGTTTATGTTAGTTCGATGGGAGGAGAGGTTTACCTTCTTCCTAAAAACTATAAATCAAAAATTTTATTACCAAAGCAAATGGAAAACTGGATGAAGGGGGTTAGTGTTAAAACTGGCTATGCCCAAACCGGAATTCCAAAGCCTTATATGATTAAAAAACAAATCCGTAAAATGGCGCAGTTTTTTCGCTCTGGAAAGATCAATTTCAGGGATCGCGTGGTATTAATGCGAAGACAATGGGCAGCTCAAGTTCATGCCAGCAGCAAGGAGTATCAAAACCTTGGGCAAGATCGTATTTTAGCCGCTGTGGAGAAAAAGCGTAAAAAAGCGGAAAAAAAGCGAAAAATGCGTAAACAATCAGAAGTTTATCGCCAAATGCTACGACGCAGAGCGTTTGAAGGCCTGTAAATTAAAGTAATTTGTTTAATAAAATCCTCAAAAATTGCCTCTCAAATCTAAATGAAAGCCAATAGAATGTAGAATGTGGCATTATTACCACATCATTTTTTTCCTATAAAACTTACCCTATAAATGCCCTCTAAAATCTTGGCAGCGAGGCCTCAAGTGGCTAATATCCCGAAGGATTTTGTTAGAGGAGTAATTTTGCTAGCAGTTACCCAAAGGTGCTTAATCGTCTTTGTGATGGTGAGCCTTTTTCTAAATTTAGAAACTCATGCCTTAGAAGATATCTCTCTTCTGCCAAAAGGTGTGCGCGCTTTGATGTATCGTCAGGGTGTAATTTCTGAAATTGGTAACAAGTATTCCTCAAACTACCAATTGGGTTCTATCCAATATCGAATGAGTCGACGAATTGATGCAAAGATGATCCAGCAAATTAATGAAGAGTTTGTGGAGCTGGTAAAGATCATGAATAACGAGTTTCCAGATTATAATCTTGGAGACAAAGTTTATTTAGGGGATTTGATTTTAGATGGAGACCCACGCATTGATTTCAAGGCACCCATCTTAGCTTATGGAGTTACTAATTCTTACACCTTAGCTGTGGCTGTGCCTATCGTAGATTTCCAAGCAAAAATTTCGGCACGTCACACGGGCCAGCACAATATTGAGCAAATAAAAGCAGCAATGCCATCTACTTATTCTTCTTATCGAGGGGATAGCTATAACTTTTCTGCTCGCTTAGAAGATGCTTATCGACAACTACAAGACAGTGCAAATTTAACGGCAAAGGTTTCTGAGTTATGCCGAGATAAAAATTTAAAATGCCTTGGTGAAGAAAGGGAAAGTAGCATCGGCGATATTCAACTTGTGAATCGCTTCTTGCTTTACGAAGACCCGAAGTGGGCTTTTATGTATCGTGCTCATATAAATTTACCCACTGGGCCAGAGGATGATCCGAATAATTTATTAGACTTACCAGTTTTTCATAGAACATTCATCGATCATGCTTTTGTGAGTCGTTATACTTATAAAGATTTTAAGTTTCACAACGCACTTGCTTATGTAATGCAGGTACCTGATCGTGTGAATAAGCGAGTTCCTGAGTCTGAAAATGACATTTTACCTGATGAGGACAGAACAGAAAATTTACAGCGAAAAATTGGCGACAGTCTCAAATACGAATTTAATAGCTTTTACCAAATCAATCCTGATTTAAGTCTTGGTGCAGGTTTTACCAAGGAATGGAAGAGTAAAGACTCTTATCGTGGTAGTTATGAGGATAGAAACTATTCTTTGTTGTCTAGGAACACTTCTGTGGAGTCTTTAAAGTTTCAAGGCACACTATCTTATAGCACTGTGGATCGGTTTTTACGTAAAAAATTTCCTATCCCATTGAGTTTAAGCTATAGCTACTCAGACCTTGTGAGTGGAAAAAATGTTGAGAGACAATTAACTCACGAACTAAATCTGGCGGTGATGTTTTGATAAAGTTTGTTAAGTTATGCCTTTTATTGTTCATTGTCATGGCATGTAGTCCTCAATCGAGTGATCGCGATTTTGGTGATCGCTCTGAATTTGAGAGCTTTGGCCCGTCACTCAATGATGTGGATTCTAAAAACTACTCATTGGATATTTCTGACTTGATGAAATTTAGAGAAGTGATTGGCTCGGAGCAAATTTTTTATACCAGCTTAGATATTCTAGAGAGCTTACAGGCGCCAAGAAACTTACTGGAAAAACGCAGTCATCAGCTTGCCTATAAAATTCGAAAAGAAATTTATAATATAGGGGAGTTGCAGGAGATGCTAGCAAGCCCTATTAAAAGCCTTAATACCAAAAGCCTAGATTATTTGAATGAGTTATTGGCTGTGGTAGAACTGCAAGACTCCGTGGGTCTGCAAAATTTTAGAGATCGAGTGAATGGAGTTTATGGTGCTTTTGGCGAAATAAGGCCTTTTTCCAATCTAGTAACAAAGAATGAAACAGAGTGGCTAAACTTTGCTAAAAAGCTAAGTTCCACACGCTTTCTATATGGTGACATAAATCAGAAGAAACAAGAGCTGATCGCAGCTTTACCGAGGAAAAGTTTTTCCAAAGAAAAACACAGCTATGAGTTCGAAAAAGAACTCTTAGATTTTTTAAAGGCTGAGTTTGAGCCAATGAATGAATCAAAGCAAGAGCTTAGCTATCAAGCGCAGAGCCTTATTGATCGCTTTTACCTGGAAGATGCAAATTCTTTAAAGTTCGAAGTGGAGAACTCAGCCTATTTAGAAACAGCTCTAGGGCTTTATGGCGGTAATATTTATCAGTTATGGTCAAAGAGTTTTCAAGACATTGAAAAACAGGTGGGGCGGGCGTTTAAAAATATATCCATTAATATTCCAAAGCCAACCAATCAAGACGAGTGGTTGCGTCCGGCTTTAGTGATTCAAAAACTAGAAAACGAATTGGTTTTACTGGTGGATGCGCTTCGTCGTGAAGGCGTGGATGAAAAAGCTGTTTCCGCAGTTCAAAAGCAAATTGACGGTTTAGGTCCTTTGATTGAATTTGCGAAAAGTAATATGGATCAAATGCGAACTACAAATCTTCCTAAAAACGTGGAGTTGTTTAACCAGGTTTTAGATCGTTTGGAATCTGCAAATTTGTTTCCAGATAGCATTATAAGTATGGTTCGTTCCGAGGTAGAGTTTCCCGAAGACATCCGTCGTCAGATCGAGTTAATTGAAAAACCTAGTAGCTCGGAAGATTTACGTTTGGCTTTAAGTCAGACTATCATCATTAAAATTTGGCGTTACAAAAGGGCGCAAATCCAAAAAGAGTTCGACGCACTTTATGAAAAAGTGAAAAGAGCAGGTTGTGTGATGCCAACATCGATGGTCTTGCCAAACTCAAATCCGGTTCAAGATTTCATATACAACTTATATATGTCTCACGGTCAAAAGCCCGGCAATTGCGATGAATACCCTGATCTGGAGTGGTCTTACCAAAGGTTCTTTTTTAAAGTAGAAGAACTGGCAAAAGTTTTTGGTGGAAAAGGATTGGTTTATGCTTTGTTTATGATGAACGAAGAGGATCTAGACTGGCTTGCAAAGGTTGATGCGGATCATCCAGAGGTGGAGAGTAATTGGTGGCGTTACATTACCAGTCCAATTAAAAAGACTACTAGTGCATTGATACGTGACCATGTGGGCGATACGGGAATTGGTCTTTTCATTGACCAAATTGATCAATCTGTAAATGAGGCTTTTTTGAAGAAGGTGAGTTTGCGATTGGCCGATGAGCTTTCGAGTTTTGATAAGATCATTGAAAATACAATTTTGAAAACTTTAGAGGATAGTAAGTACGAGCCGAAGGAGTTTTACTATCAATTAAAATCAATCGCTAAAAAAGAAATTGGTACTAAGATTCTACAAGACTCACCGGTAAAGAGTTTTAACCTTTATGAAGCGGCCAAAGTAAAAGCGGTTTTTGGTTTGGATACTTGGGAGTTTCGTCGCCACAATCCTTCATCGGCTTACTTTTTAACAGGATCGGAAGCAATCAACTCTAGTTTATCAGCCAGAATTTTGGGCTTTTGGACTCGTGAAAATTTAAAACCAAATTTACAGACTTCATTGGCTAAGTTTGGTTCAGACTCTAAGAAAGCCTTTGAATTGGTTAATAAAGCTGTAAGTCTTATGGGGACCAGGGATTATTTTGGTCGTTTAACTGGGAGCCTAATTACCAATCTTAGTTCTTTAAGTCCAAAGCGTTTGGATATTTTTACTTATGGCTATGAAGATGAAGTGTTTTCCGCTCCAGATCAAATTTGGTTAGATCCTAAAACCTCCTACTTTGAATTGGGATTGGTTCCAGAGCATCGTAATTTTTCGGTTTCCAACCAAGCTTCTTTGTTGCAATCGGGGCGTTATTTAATGGAGATGTTGGCCGATTTTGAAGAGAGTTCTTTAGATTTTAAATTACATAATATCGATTATGAAGGCGCTTCTTTTTTTCCAAAAGTTCCTGAGTTGGGGCTTGGCCTTGCTTCTGTAATTCTGAGAAATCTACACAAAGATGGCTTGCTACTTTTTGATATTGATCGCAATGCTTTGCAGATCACTGAAGAAAATAGATCCAGCATTGCCAGTAAAGTTACCTCAGCAGCTTTAGTGTCTTTTGTTGATGGCAAAAAAGATACTCTTGTAAATGCGGCCGAAATGGCGCGCTATATGTTGGCCTTAGGTGAGTTTATCGAGACGAGTGAGCGAATTGGTTTATCTCGCAGTAGTACCATGATTTATGTGAATCCTGAAACTGGTCAGGCAACACTTACTGAGTTGAGAAAAGCTACTGATCTTTTAAGAAAATTGTACATTGGTATGGCTAACTTTATTAGTTCTCGAATGCGCGATGATGATTATCTTTTTTATGATCACTACAATTTAAAAACAGACACTGCCTTCGGTGAAAAAAGCTTAGAGACACAGCTACTTGTGGACCGTGCTCTTTTGAAGGCCAACGAAATGTGGGGCGCTGAGGTTTTTGTGTGGTCTGCTTTGGATAACTACTACCAATTAAATCATAAATTTTTAGACCCAAGCTTAGGCTATTATACCCAAGGTAAAAAATGGCCGCCATATCTTTTGGCCCTAGCTTATCGTTACCTTAATGAGATTCGTTCGTCGAAAACGGCTCAGTCTTTTATGGATCAAAACGCCAAGAACCACCTAGGTGTTTTAATTTCACAACACGAAGAGATGTTAAAAGAGATTTTAAAATAATTTAGGCCTAAGGATTTTAGTCAAAGTTTATTGGTTTTTTATTTTTGAGGCTCATTAATTTCTTTCGCTTAAAAAATAGATACTTAAAGCTCTAAGTCTTAGTTTTTTGCTAAAAAAACCTTCGTTTTTCAGGGGTTTCACTAAGACGATGGTCTAGATAGTGTCTTGATTTAGTCTTTATATATATAGGCCCGTTCCTTTGCGAAATGCAATTGTGCTAAACTAAAACAGCAGAATTGTCTCAGGGAGGAGATATGGCTTCAATTTCTAGTTCTGGATCTGATGGACGTTTGGTTGAAAATCGTGATCGCGAGCACAGAAAGAAATACGCTCAAGCGGAAAAACGACATCGCAAAGAGGTTGCTGATATTCGTCAACGTCATGTTGATGAGGTTCGCACTTTAAAAGAAGAGCATCAGAAGCGAATGGATGGAATGCGCCAGGGAAGTCGTGTGGCTTTAAGTGAAAAAGATGAGTATTACCAAGGCGAAATTCAGAAGCTGCAAAAAACCTATCAAAATCGTCTCGGTGGATTGACTGAGAGTTATGAATCCAAAATGACGAACAGTCGTAAAAATTATGAGCAAGAAATTGAAAGACAAAAAGAAGTTTCTAGTTCCCAAAAGCAACTTCTTCGAAATTCTTATGAGACGCAAATTCAAGAAAAAGATAGAGAATACCAGGAATACGTAGATAGCTCATTGCGCGGGCAAAATGAGGCTATGAAAAAGAAAACCAATGAGCTTAGAGAGGCTCATGAGAAGTCTACGAATTCATTAAAAAGCTCTCACCGTCGCCAGTTAAATGATAAGCAAAGGCAATACGAAGACCTAAGAAAAACTTCCGAAAATGCAATATCTGATTTAGAGCGTGCCAAAAAGTTTCAGGCAGAAAAGATGTCTAAAGACTTTCAAACTACCATTGAAAGTGATCGTAAATTAAATGATACGGTCCAGAAAGTGCAACAAGAGCAGCACTCTGAGGGGATTCAAAGGGTTAAGGATAAATACCAACAAGCCATTCGTGACTATGTACAATCTTCCGAAGAGGCCAGAGCGGATTTTAAAGAAGATGTAACGAGGCGTTTATCCAATCGTGAAAGTTCTTTGAAATCAGAAATCCGCAAAAAAGACATTGATTACCAGAGTAAGCTAATTGCAAACAAAGCTAGCAATGCAGCTCAGGTGCAAAACGTGAAAGATCAGATGCGTGATTCTAATCAAAAATTGGAAGAGCAAAGGCTTCTTTCTCTGGCGAGTATGAAGGATGAGCACACTAAAGACATTCGTGAGCTCAACAAAGAGAAAAATGAACTGGTAAATCAGTTAAATCGTAGATATCGCGGCGAAATGCACAACCTTAAGGTTAAGCAAGAGGAAAATATCGAGGAGCAGGTTTGGACAAGAGATTTGAAAAACCAGCAGCTTAAAGCGGAGTATGAGGAAAGAATCGATCAATTGACGCAGTTAAAGCAAACCTCTGAGGAAAAGCTCAGAAATTACTATGAGACTGCAATTAAAGAGATTCGTACTTCTAATCAAGCGGATATGAAAGAACTTCGCGATACATTAAAGTCAGAGCAACGCCTAGTAGTTAATCAATACAAAGAGCGTTTTAAAGAAATTGATAAATCAAATCGTGAAAAGTTGGCCCATATGCAGTTGAGTTACGAGAAGAAGATTCAAGAATTAAAAGATGCACAGCAATCTAGCAGTCGTGAGATGGAGAAGAAGCATCGTGCTGATATGCGAGCAAGATCAAAGGAAAACATTAGAAACTTAGAAAGCACTAGACTTCAAGCCGAAGTAAGGTTATCTCAACTAAAAGAGCAGCACGCAGAGTCTATGGAAAACCTTGAGAAAAGGCACCGCCGTGAAATGGAGCAGCTCGTAAGAAGTCAAACAAAAGCTTAAAACGAAAGATTTAAAATATGTTAGCACAACGTAGAGTTAAAGTGGTGGCCACCATTGGCCCCGCTAGTAACAGCAAAGAGAAATTGAAATCATTAATCGAAGCGGGAATGAATGTTGCCCGCCTTAATTTTTCCCACGGAAGTCATGAAGATCATATTCAGGTGATTAAAAATCTGAGAGAGCTATCCAAAGAGTTGAGAGCGCCTGTTTCTATTTTACAAGATTTGCAGGGGCCGAAGATTCGTGTAGGTAAGTTTGAGAACGGTTTTATTTCTCTAGAGGTTGGGCAGAAAGTTCGAATTTCTCCATCTTTTGAATTGGGAAAAGGAAGTGATATCTCTACAGATTTTCCAACTCTTCACAAAGACGTTTCTCAAGGAGAAAGAATTCTTTTAGATGACGGTTTGATTGAATTGGCGGTTGATTCCGTTGAAGGTGATATAGTAAATGCGACCGTGATTTACGGTGGCAAGTTAAAAGATCGTAAGGGAATGAATGTTCCTGGTGCCAATTTATCTGTGGATTGTCTGACTGAAAAAGATTTAAAAGATTTAGCCTTTGGCTTAGAGCAGCAGGTAGATTATGTCGCTTTGAGCTTTGTTCGTTCTAGTGAGGATATGCTTCGTTTGAGAAAGCTTGTGGACGAAAAAAGTCCTAAAACAAAAACCGTTGCAAAAATTGAAATGCTTGAGGCATTAGATGATTTGCAGAGGATTGTTAAAAAATCAGATGCTATCATGGTTGCTAGGGGAGACTTGGCTATTGAGATAGGTCAAACTCGCTTAGCCTCTGTTCAGAAGAAAATCATAAAAGAATGTAATCGCCAAATGAAACCAGTGATTACGGCAACGCAAATGTTAGATTCTATGGTTAATAACCCGCGTCCAACACGAGCAGAAATTACTGATGTGGCAAATGCAATTTTAGACGGTACTGATGCCTTAATGCTGTCTGCTGAATCGGCAGCAGGAAACTTCCCAGCGGAATGTGTATCTACAATGCATGAAATCTCTATGGAAGTGGAAAAGGAATCTGCTTCTTATTACATTCGTAAAAAGAAGAGTAATTTTGAAACGGTTCCTGAGAGTATTGCTGCTAGCGCCTCTCTAACTGCTGAAGTTTTAGATGCTAAGGTGATTCTTTGTTTAACCACTTCAGGAAAAACCGCCACCTTTATTTCTGGTTTTAGACCGAAAGCGCAAATTATTGCTGCTACTCATATTACTGACACTTTAAATAGACTCGAATTGGTTTGGGGAATTCAAACCATTAAGATCGAGCCTTATGATGATGTAGAGAGTTTAATTGCAAGGCTGCAAAGTAAAATTCACGCACTTGGTTTGGCGGATTTTGGTGAAAAGGTAGTTTTAACTATGGGACAACCGATTCGCAGTGGTGCTAAAACCAACACGGTTAGAGTGTTTACCATCGATAAAGAGGTGGTTGAATCCGTAGATATGCCTATGCCACTGAGGTTTTTAGATTAGGTCTTATTTTTTAAGACCGTCTTTCTTCTGGATGTGAAAGAGGATTTCCCAAAAAGGTAAGACTCTTTCCATTACTTCCGGTTTGAAGCTAACAGTGATTCCGCCTTCTTCTTGAAGTTTTTCGCCTAGAACCTTTTTATTGATTAAACTATCGTAGTCACCAATATCAACTAGGTAGTCCAAGTCTTCTAAAGAGTGGTTTCTAATGTTGTTTACGAAAAGCTTGTAAGAACCGTCTTCTTCTTTTTCTTGTTTTTCGGCGTAGAACATAAGGGCTTTTAGGATTGGCATTTCGGATTCATCGATGCTTATTTTTTTATCGTCAGCGGTAAATAGCCACTTGTTATACCACTCTGTAAAATTGCAAAGAAGCTCATATTTGTGAAACCGAATTTGTTGTTGGCCTTCTCCTAGGGATTCTACGTCTAAAATCCCAAGTTCACCAAGCCACTCCATGAGTGTGTTCATTTTGTGAGTAGGTTCTTGGAATATTTGGATGGTGTAGTTTCTGAGAGTTCCACCAGGTACAACTAGGCTTTCTTTGTCTTCATGGCTCTCTTTTTCACCATGTCTTGCGGCAACTAGAGTTAATATCCCACATAACTTTGTTACTGTGTGAGGAGGGAACTTTTGTTCATCTTCTTTTTCAAGTTTCTCTAGGGCTTGAATTCTCTTGTTTGCATTGCGAAGGTTTTCATTCACAGTGCGAACCATAGACTTTAGCCACTCAGGAAAAGTTTTAAACTGCGCGTGTAATGCGGAAAAAGGTAATGCAATTACTACGGTTCCTGGTAAAGCAGCGCGTGCTCCAGCAGACCTTGGGCGATTGTCGAAGAAGGCCATTTCTCCAAACAGTTGGCCAGGCATGATTCTGGCTAGTTCAATTTCTCCATCACCTTTGCGTTTAGTAATGGCAATTCCGCCGCTTTTGACCACATACATAGCGTCACTGGAATCTCCTTCAGCAAACAAAGGATCGCCTTTTTTAAGGGTGATAGGGCCTGGTTTATTAGCCATTTAAACCCTCCTTGACCATATAGTATGCGATGTATATATGGGTAAGGTGGTGTACCATTTGGTCTAAGCCAAGTGACCACCAGTAGGAAGCTTTTTTAAGGTCATTGTATCGACCTAATAATTTGGGGCTGGATTTTACTCTGTCCATGGTGAAATGAATTACTAGATCCACCGGTGCTAGCCACCATAAATTGGGTGTGTAGTATAAACAAATCGCTAAGGTCATTGCTGCATGGACTAAACAATGTGCAAGCAGTGGTAAGAAGAAATCCCAGTTTGGGCTGGTTTTTCTGAACAACATATAGTCCACTTGCAGAGGAAAATCCGCTAAGAAGTGTTTAATTTGAAAGAGAATTAATATCTCTAAAAAAATCCCAAGTTGTTGTTCCATGAAGTCACTCTGCTCCAAAATGCTAAGTTGTTATTATTGAATCGGAATTATGTAAGGAAAGCTTAAGAAATAGAGAAATGTAAAATTATTTGTTTTGTTTTGGTGCAGGACCAATTTCTAGATAATTTTTTTAAGAACTACCTAAGATCTAGTACAACTGAGAACTTTTTTCCGTTTCCTAACTTTCGTAGTAGAAACGAGCACTTAACGCTATGTGCGCAGCGAAAAGAATTGTCGGAAAGGCCTCTCTAAACTACACTAGGGCGAGAACGATAACTTTTTTAACACCTTAGGTAATCTATGAAAGATTTTACTTTTATCGATAGTGCAAGTCCCAGCGAAATTGAAAACCTTTATGAGCAGTACAAAAACGATCCAGAAAACCTAGAGCCGAGTTGGCGAGCTTTCTTTTCTGGTTTTGACTATGCTGCAATTCCGGATTCTCCGGTGCCAAGTCCTTATGTGGATTTTGTTGCTGGCTCTAATTCTTCTGCACCAGCTGCTAGTGCTTCTGATGTTGGGGTTAGAGATTTGATCTATGCTTATCGAAGCATGGGGCATTTGGCGGCTAAGATTAATCCACTAAATCCACAAGAGACTTTGCGAACCAAGGCTTCTTTAGAGATTACTGATCATGGTTTTAGCAATCAAGATTTAGAAAAAGAGTTTAACGAAGCCTCTAGTTTGGGTTTAAAAAAAGCAAAACTAAAAGACATCGTATCGGCTCTGGAAGAGACTTACTGCGGAAGCATTGGCGTTGAGTATAAGCACATTCGTGATAACCAATTGGTTGAGTGGCTAGAGCAGCGAATGGAGCCAACTAGAAATGACCATCAGTTTTCGGCGGATGATAAAAAACATATCTTAAACGATCTAGTTCGTGCAGAAACTTTTGAGTCTTTTCTACATAAAAAATACGTTGGTATGAAACGTTTCAGCCTAGAAGGTGGAACGGGTTTGATTCCAGCCATGGAATCTCTTTTAGATTATGGTGGCGAATTAGGAATTGAAGAATTCGTAATTGGTATGGCTCACCGAGGTCGTTTGAATGTTTTAGCAAACGTTCTACGTAAAAATTATGGTGCAATTTTCACTGAATTTGAAGGGGCTCATTTACCGGATGGAGTAGAAGGAGATGGAGATGTAAAATACCATCTTGGCTTTTCTGCAGACCGTAAAACTCCTTCTGGAAAAAATGTTCACTTAAGTCTTGCGCCGAACCCATCACATTTAGAGTTTATTGATCCTGTTGTTGAGGGAATTGCTCGAAGTAAGCAAGAGTCTCGTTACAAAGGGGATAAGAAAAAGTGCGTTCCTGTGGCGATTCATGGTGATGCCGCGGTTGCGGGCCAAGGGGTGGTTTATGAAACCATTAACCTTGGACATTTAGAAGGTTTCTCCACAGGGGGAACATTACACATTGTTATTAATAACCAAGTTGGTTTTACGACGAATCCTGAAGATTCTCGTTCGACCATGTATTGTACAGACATTTTTAAAATGCTAGAAACTCCGATTTTTCACGTAAATGGTGATGATGCGGAGGCGGTTGTACATGCTATGCATATGGCATTAGAGATTCGTCAGCGTTTCGATCGTGATGTTGTTGTTGATATTTATTGTTACCGTAAATATGGTCACAATGAGTCCGATGAGCCTCGCTTTACGCAACCAAAAATGTATGCCTTGATTGATAAACATGAAAGTCCGGCAAATATCTATGCGAAAAAACTAGTTTCTCAAAATGTGATTGATTCAGCTTATCTCAAAAAGGCAGAGAAAGAGTTTTCAGAAGATCTAAACTCTAGATTAGAAGAAACTCGTTCTAACGAAAAAATCCAAGAAGTAAATTACTTGAAAGACGATTGGTCAAAGATCAGAGTTGCTAAATCTGATGATTTCACAGAATCTCCTATGACAGGTGCTAATCGTGATGATTTAGAATTGGCCGCTCAAGCTATCTCGGGGCAAAAAGAAAGTTTTCCTTGGGTTAAAAAATTAAATCGTCTTTTAAAAGATAGAACTGCCATGGCCAATGGTGAAAAACTAATGGACTGGGGTTTTGTTGAAAACCTTTGTTTTGCGAGTCTTGCTTTAGAAGGTCATCCGGTTCGTATGACAGGTCAAGATGTAGGCCGTGGTACTTTTAGTCATCGTCATGCCGTTTGGACAAATAATGATACGAGAGAGTACTACGTTCCAATTAATCATTTAAAAGAGGGGCAAGAAAAAGTAAGTCTATATAACTCTTCCCTTTCTGAGGTTGGAGTTTTAGGTTTTGAATTTGGTTACTCAATGGCAAATCCAAAGTGCTTAACGATTTGGGAAGCCCAGTTTGGTGACTTCGCCAATGGTGCGCAGGTGATCATTGATCAGTTTATTGCAAGTAGTGAGTCAAAGTGGCAAAGAATGAGTGGCCTTGTGATGTTATTACCGCATGGTTATGAAGGTCAGGGCCCTGAGCATAGCTCGGCTCGCTTAGAGAGATTCCTGCAGCTTTGTGCGGAAAACAATATGCAAGTGGCTAACTTAACGAACCCGGCGCAGCTGTTCCACATCTTACGTCGTCAGGTAAAGCGTGATTTCAGAAAACCATTGGTAATCATGTCTCCAAAAAGTTTATTGCGACATCCTAAAGTTGTTTGTGGAATGGATAATCTTTCTGAAGGTAGATTCCATGAAGTATTGCCAGATGTATTGGAGCCAACAAAAGTTGAGCGCCTAGTATTCTGTACAGGTAAAGTTTACTTTGATTTAGAAGCGAGACGCTCTGAAAATGAAAGTGAAAAAGTAGGGATTGTTCGTATAGAACAACTATATCCTTTCCCTGAAGAGCAAGTGAAGGCTCTGTTGAGTGATTACTCGTCAAAGGTAGATATTGTTTGGTGCCAAGAAGAACCAGAGAATATGGGAGCTTGGTATTTTATCAGAGATCGTTTTGCAAAATTCGGTCGTGATGTAAGAGTGGTGTCTAGAAAGCGTTCGGCATCTCCAGCCACTGGTAGTGGTCAAAAACACAATCAAGAACAAGAAGAAATTTTAAATAGAATTTGGGAAGGACTATAAAATGAAACAGGAAATTCGTATTCCTACAGTAGCAGAAAGTATCACTGAAGTAGATATCAGTGAGTGGAGAGTTGAAAACGGAGGTATGATCACAGTAGATGATATCTTAGTGGTAATCGATTCCGATAAAGCTTCCCTTGAAATGCCAGCAGAACATTCTGGTAAAGTTGAAATCGTAGTGGAAGAAGGTGAAACGGTTGAGCCGGGTGCTTTGATTGGTTACATCGATACTTCTGTAGAAGTGGAAGCGGGAAGTAGTTCTGAAGAAGAAGCTGCTCCAGCTCAAGAGTCTGCGGGTTCTGCCTCTGGAAACAACGGAAAAGCTAGTCCAGCAGCTGCCAAGTTAGCTGCTGAAACAGGGAAGGATTTATCTTCTGTTTCTGGTTCTGGAAAACATGGAATGGTAACGAAGCAAGATGTACTTGCTGATAAAGGCTCTAGTTCTGCAGCAAAGCCTGCAGCAGCAGCTCCTGCAAAAGCAGAAATGGAAAAGCCTGTTGCTAAGAAAGTGCAGGAAGGTGAGAGAGAGACTCGTAAAAAAATGCCAAGCATTCGTCGTAAAATTGCGAGTCGCTTAGTGATGGCTCAACATACGGCTGCTATTCTTACTACTTTTAATGAAATTGATATGACAAATGTCATGGCTCTTCGTAGTCAGTATAAAGACGCATTTGAGAAGAAGCATGACATCCGTTTGGGTTTTATGAGTTTCTTTACAAAAGCAGTAACGGAAGCATTGAAAGCTTACCCGGATGTAAACTCATACATTGATGGGCAGGATTTGGTACACAGAAATTACTATGATATCTCGGTTGCCGTTTCTGGTAAAAAAGGTTTAGTGGTTCCAGTGATTCGCGATGCGGATCAAATGTCTTTGGCTGAAATTGAAAAATCCATTAAGTACTATGCACTAAAAGCTCGTGACAACACACTTGCAGTAGAAGATATGCAAGGTGGAAGTTTCACTATTTCTAATGGTGGGGTTTTCGGTTCCTTATTGAGTACGCCAATTTTAAACCCGCCTCAGGTTGGGATTTTAGGTCTTCATAAAATTGAAGAGCGTCCTATGGCAATCAATGGAGAGGTTAAAATTCGTCCTATGATGTATGTGGCTTTGAGTTACGATCATAGAATTATTGACGGTGCACAGTCGGTTGGTTTCTTGGTAAAAATCAAAGAGATCATGGAAGACCCAGCAAGATTATTATTAGAAGTTTAATAAAGGTATAATTATGAGTAAATCATTTGATGTTGTTGTAATTGGTGGTGGCCCAGGTGGATATGTGGCCGCAATTCGTGCTTCACAACTTGGTTTAAGCGTTGCTTTGATTGAAAAGTACCAACGCTTAGGTGGAACTTGCTTGAATGTGGGATGTATTCCATCAAAAGCATTATTGAAATCAACAGAACATTACCATCAGGCTCATACCGAGTTTTCAAAGCACGGGATTGAAGTTGAGGGATTAAAAATTAATATGCCTCAAATGATCCAAAGAAAGCGTGAAGTGGTTGAGCAAATCACTGGTGGCGTGGATTTTTTAATTGAAAAAAATAACATCCAACGTTTTGTTGGTATGGGTAAACTTACAGGTAAAAACTCGGTAGAAGTTAATGGTGAGAGCCTGGAGGCCAAAAATATCATTATTGCTACTGGTTCAAAGCCAACTCCTTTGCGTGGATTAGACTTCGATAAAAAACGCATTATCTCTTCAACGGAAGCCCTTGAAATTGATGCCTTACCAAAAGATATGGTGATCATCGGTGCTGGAGTGATTGGCCTTGAGATGGGTAGTGTTTGGGCTCGTTTGGGTGTGAAAGTTACCATCGTTGAGTATGGTAAGACTGTACTTCCGGGTATGGATAAACACGTTCAACGTCAGATGCAAAAATCTATGAAAGAATTAGGTGTTGAGTTTGTATTTGGCTGTGGTGTAAACGGCGGAGAAGTGAAAAAAGATCGCGTTTACCTAACTGGTAAGGGCGCTTCTGATGATAAAGAATATTCTTTTGAAGCAGATTACTGCTTAGTTGCCATTGGTCGTAGACCATACACAGACACTTTAGGTTTAGACAATGCAGGCGTAGAAATGGATGAACGTGGATTTGTTAAAATCGACGATCATTGGCGAACTAATGTTTCAAACATTTACGCCATCGGTGATGTTGTAGGTGGTTTGATGCTTGCTCACAAAGCCGAAGAAGAAGGTATTGCGGCGGCAGAAGTGATTGCTGGCAAGCCAGGGCATGTTAATTACAATGCAATTCCTGGTGTTGTTTACACTCACCCAGAAGTAGCTGTGGTGGGTAAAACAGAAGAGCAATTGAAAGAGGCTGGTATCCCGTTTAATGTAGGTAAATTTAATTTTGCAGCAAATGGTCGGGCGGTTGCTTCTAATGAAGCTGTTGGTTTTGTAAAAATCATTGCTCATAAAGAAACGGATGAAATTTTAGGTGCTCATATGATTGGACCAAATGTTTCAGAGATGATCCAAGAAATGAGTTTAGCTCTTGAATACAAAGCGGCAAGTGAGGACGTAGGGATCACTTCCCACGCTCACCCAACCTTGAGTGAGGCAGTAAAAGAAGCTGCTCTAGCTTGTACTAAACGCGCTATTCACGCTATCTAATTTTATTTAGAATCATTGGCGAGCATGATTTTTCTGTTCGCCAATTTTTATTTTTCTAGTTGATAATTTCTAAAATGAATTTTTAATTCTCAAAGTGAGTTCATTAAAACAACTTTAAATTCTGATTTTGGATGTAGGCCACTTTTTAACCTTGCTAAAACGGGTCATGCTGTCTAGATTGGCAAAATGCAAAAGCTAAATTTTACCAAAGATTATCATTTCTTCACTGTTCAGGGAGAAGGTTTACACACTGGAAGGCCTGCTATTTTTCTTCGCCTTAGCGGCTGTAATTTGAGGTGTGAGTGGGTAAATTCAGATGGCACGACAAGTCTTTGTGACACTCCATACTCCAGCCACCAACCGGAAAAATTGCTTAAAAGCATTGATGAAGTTGTAGAAGATATTAAGTCTTATCCTTGTAAATATGTAGTCATTACAGGGGGAGAGCCTTACTTACAAAAAGCCATAGCTCCATTCATTTCTGAGTTAAAAAATCTAGGCTATTATGTGTGCATTGAAACCAATGCCTCTATCTATTTTGAGACTGAGGCCGACTTTATTTCTATGAGTCCTAAGTTATCCACAAGTTGTGTGGACAAGTCGGAAAATTATGAAAGTCACCAAAAAAGAAGAAAAAATATTGAGGCATTAGCAAGCTTTACAAAGCAGCATGACTATCAATTTAAATTTGTGATTAATACCAAAGATGACCTACTAGAGGCAAAAGAACTGATTGCTGAGATTGAGGCGAAAACATCAGCCATAGCAAAAGATAAAATTTTGTTGATGCCTCAAGCGGTAACCAAAAAACAATTGGAAGAGAAAAGTGAACAGGTGATTGAGTGGGCCATGGAATTTGGTTATAGTTTTTGTGATCGAATGCACATTCGAATATGGAATGACAAACGCGGAGTATGAGATGTTAAAAGAGCAAGCAAAAGAATTTTTCATGAATCTTCAAGACGAAATTTGCGAGGCTTTTATTCCTGAGCACGGTTCAAAATATATGGAAGATCTATGGGATCGTGAAGGCGGTGGTGGTGGCCGCACTCGTATTTTTAATGAAGGGAACCTATTCGAAAAAGCAGGGGTTAATTTTAGTGAAGTTTTTGGACAACTAGATCCAAAATTTGCAAGTTCAATGCCCATGGGTGAGGGGACTGAGTTTTATGCAACCGGTGTTTCTCTGGTAATGCACCCTAAAAACCCTTTTATCCCTACCACTCATGCAAACTTTCGCTTTATCCAAAGAGGTAATCAGGCCTGGTTTGGTGGTGGTGCAGATCTTACGCCTTATTATCCTTTCGAAGAAGATGCTCAGCATTTTCATCAAACCTACAAAGACTGCTTGGATTCCTTTGATAAAGATTTTTACCCAAAGTTTAAAGCAGAGTGTGATAAATATTTCTACCTTCCACACCGAAAAGAAATGCGAGGCATTGGTGGTGTCTTTTTTGATTACCAACACAGTGAAGATATGGAAAAAACTTTTGAATGGGTTCAAGCCTGTGGAAAAAGTTTTATCAATAGCTATTTGCCAATCGTGGAAAGGCGCAAAGGGATCTCCTTTACCGAGGAGCAAAAAGAATTTCAAGAAATTCGTCGAGGTCGATATGTAGAGTTTAATCTTCTCTATGATCGCGGTACTATTTTTGGATTAAAAACCAATGGAAGAATTGAAAGTATCTTGATGTCTTTGCCATTAAAAGCACGTTGGGTTTACGATCACCAAATCAAAGTAGGAAGTCCTGAGGCAGAGCTTCTAGGATTTTTACAGCCAAGAGATTGGGCGAAGTAGTTATTTTGGCTTTCATTTTATGCTCCCTAAATGCAGTTTTCAGGGAGCGTTCTTATAGAAAAAGATAGGCTTAAATTACAAAGTAATGCATTTTCATAAAGGCTGGATAGAGAAAGAACTCTCATTCTTCCATATACTGAAATCCTAATTTTGAAGAGTGTTCATCGATTTCCTGGCAGTAGACCACTTTAGCTCTTAAGGCGTGGAGCTCGCCAACTTTTACAATACATTCTTCGTCTACTTCAGGGCAAGATGTGTTGAGAGTAATGCAGCCAAAGCCTTTGCCTGCTTCTGTGGTTACTAAGCCGATACTATCAATTCCGGAAACGTCTTTGAACGCGATTCTCTTTATGTACACCAAGGTGTTGGGGTCTGCTTCAAAGCGAATGGACTGTCTTTTAAAACTTTCTTTGTCTGAACTCATAAGTCCATTTTACCCGAAAGACTTTTTAAGTCCCTAAAAAGCCTAATTTTTAGAATTTGGTCTTGATTTAAAAAGCTTTGGTTAAGTTTCACTCTTAGGCCTAGACTTTCCTCTTAGCTTATTGCCTAGGCCATCTTAAAAGTATTATTCACGAGCTTTCAATGAAAGAGTTAGGACAAATTCAGCAGCTAAATCTCCAGATTTTGCCATTTTTGCGGTGATTGGAATTTCCATTTCAACGCGTTCTTTTTTCTCAATGGCTTCGGCTACTAAGTTTTTTACTTCAGCTACTTGATCACAGTAAAAAATAATGTCCTCAGTAGCTCTTTTTAAAAAGTTTCCTCTCATGTCTTTAAACACAAGGCTTACTTTTTTCTTACTTTTTTGGATTTCTTTCATTCCAATTAAAGCACCGCTTAAGTCAGCACCAATAGCCAGAGCGCCAAAGTACATTGAGCCTAAGTGGTTTTTGGTGCGGTAATTTAAAGGAACCTTAATTTCACAAACTTTTTCATCTAAGCGAATTACTCTTGGCGAGATGAATAGAATTAATGGAATTTTTAATAGGCCAAAAAGATTTACCCAGGCCGTTGTTTTTAGCATTTCAATGTTCATTTTTAAAACTCCATCACTTTACAGTCTTCAGCGATACGTACTTTTCCTGCAGTTGCTTTGGCTACTTCCTCAGGGCTTAAATCCGGTGCGTATTCTTTAACACAAAAGCCTTCTTCGTCGATCTCTAAGACCCCATAATCGGTTACCACTTTTTGAATACAGCCAAGTCCTGTGAAGGGAAGGTCACACTTTTCTAGAAGCTTTGAGTTTCCATGTTTGTCTACATGTTGCATGGCCACCACAACTTTTTTAGCACCAGCTACTAAATCCATAGCACCGCCCATGCCTTTAACCATTTTTCCAGGAATCATCCAGTTTGCAATGTTTCCTGATTGGTCTACCTGCATTGCTCCCAAGACAGTTAGGTCAACATGACCCCCACGAATCATGGCGAAGCTGGTAGCGCTATCAAAAAAAGCAGATCCATCAACTGCTGTGATGGTTTGTTTTCCTGCGTTTATTAAGTCGGCATCCACTTTATCTTCGGTGGGAAATGGACCCATTCCTAGTAGTCCATTTTCGCTTTGTAACATTACAAACATATTTTCAGGAATGTAGTTAGCGACTAGTGTTGGAATTCCAATTCCTAAGTTTACAACAAATCCATCTTCTACTTCTTGAGAAATTCTTTTTGCAATTTGGTCTCTTGTTAATGGCATAACTTCCCCTTATTGTGAGATGGTACGAAATTCAATTCGTTTTTCTAGGTTTTGCGCTTTAAAAATTCTTTGTACGAAAGCACCACTCAATTGCACATCGTCAGGATCGATTTCACCAATCTCAACAATTTCTTCCGCCTCAACTACTGTGATCTTTCCAGCCATGGCACAGAGTGGATTGAAATTTCTAGCGGTTTTTCTAAACACTAGGTTTCCAAATTTATCCGCTTTCGCCGCACGAACGATGGCAATGTCACCAGTAATGGCTTTTTCTAAAACGTAATCTCTGCCATCGATGTTTCTAACTTCTTTACCCTTGGCAACTTCCGTTCCTACACCTGTAGGAGTGAAGAAGGCTGGTATGCCTGCGCCGCCAGCTCGGATTCGTTCAGCTAGAGTTCCTTGTGGGATTAGTTCTACCTCTAATTCGCCGGCAAGGAGTTGTTTTTCAAATGTAGCATTTTCTCCAACATAGCTGCTCATCATTTTTTTGATTTGTTTGCTTTGTAAAAGGAGACCTAATCCGAAATCATCCACTCCGGCGTTATTACTTACAAAAGTTAAATTCTTTTTACCAAGTTCTCTAAGGGCGGCAATACAGTTTTCTGGGATTCCACACAAGCCAAAACCACCAGCCAAAATTTGCTGCCCATCCTTATTAATATCTTTCAATGCTTCAAAAGCATTTTCAAAAATTTTGTTCATTTTATCACCTATAGGTTTTCTACGATTACTGCAACGGCTTCACCACCACCGATACAAAGAGTTGCTAATCCATATTTTTTATCTTGTTTCTTCATGGCATGGATTAATGTGGTAAGGATTCTTGCACCACTAGCGCCGATTGGGTGACCAACTGCAATGGCTCCGCCATTCACATTGACATTTTCGTGAGTCAAGCCAAGTTCTTTCATTGCGAACATGCTAACTACAGCGAAAGCCTCGTTGATTTCCCAAAGGTCGATGTCTGAAGCTTTTAAGTCAGCTTTTTCCAATGCCAATTTGCAAGCGCCAACAGGAGCGGTTGTAAACCAGGTAGGCTCTTGAGCAAATGTTGCTTGGGCGATGATTTTAACCATTGGTTTTTTGCCAAGTTCCTTGGCCTTTTCTTCTGACATTAAAACCAAAGCAGAAGCACCATCATTAATATTAGATGCGTTGGCAGCTGTAATGCTTCCTTCTTTGTCGAAGGCTGGTCTTAGGCTAGGAACTTTATCAAAATTGGTATTGAACGGATCTTCATCTTTCTCAACCAATACTTCGCCTTTGCGTGTTTTAACAGTTACCGTAGCGATTTCATCTTTAAAAGTACCGTCTTCAACGCATTTTTGTGCGCGCTTGTAGGATTCGATTGCGAAGGCGTCTTGTTCTTCACGGCTAAAATTGTGTTCTTTAACGCAAACTTCGGCTGCATTTCCCATATGGAAATTGGAGTATGGGTCCCATAGTCCGTCTTTGATCATAGAGTCTTTCATCTTAACATCGCCCATTCTAAATCCAGAACGAGATTTTTCTAGAAGGTGAGGAGCTAAACTCATATTTTCTTGGCCACCAGCTACAACGATTTGGCTGTGACCTAGTTGAATGCTATCGGCAGCTAGCATAACGGCTTTCAAGCCTGAACCACATACTTTATTGATGGTCATTGATTTGGTGGATTTAGCAAGGCCAGCACCAAGCGCTGCTTGGCGAGCAGGAGCTTGTCCAACTCCAGCGCTTAAAACATTACCCATGATGCATTCATCAACACTTGCATTATCGATTCCGGCTTCTTCAACAGCAGCGCGAATTGCAGCAGCTCCAAGTTCTGTGGCGGGCACGCTAGATAAAGCTCCGTTGAAACTTCCTACAGCGGTTCTTTTTGCACTTACGATTACTACGGACATATTTCCTCCCCATTGGAATTTAAACCTCGCTAGTTTTGTGAATGCCGAGCATTTTGTCAAATGCCTTTTCATTTCTGGGGCTTAGGCTTTTAAAATACTTTCATTTGTATTTAAAATAACCATTGCTTGTGCGACGCGACAGAAGCTGTTTGATTTGAACTGCAAGTGCAATACACATTCCCTTTAATAGGGATATTAACTATGGCTCTGAATGCTTGCTGCCTCTAAGGGAATGGGTATTCTAATGTTGCCAAGAAGTTAAATGGGATTTTTTAGAGTTAAGAGCTCAGTCCTTCATTGAAATCCGTTGCTTCTATAAGGATCAATTAAGGCACTTGATATGTTCGGTCTAAGTAAAAGCTTATGGAAATTGGAGAATAGCAATTGTCTGGTAGTAGAATTAAGCAGTTTATGATCTAGTTTTTAAAATGATTTACATTATTGGTTCAAGGGAACTATTATAGGTTCATGAAAAAGTTTTTATTAATTAGCTTAGTCTTGTTCGTAAGTTTTCCTGTTTTTTCTCAGGAGCAAACAGATAACATTCTCTCCACAAAAAACATCGAGCTACTGGAGATCATTGCTCCAAAAATAAAGATCAAATTACGCAAGCAAACGGATTCGGAAAACATTAGATTAAGTGGAGTTTCTAAAGATGATTTAGAACTTAGCCAAGAGGCGAATAAATTAAAAGTTAGAGTTAAGGCAAAAGACCAAAAGACTGAACTTTTCATTTTTGGTCAATTTTCGGGCCTGCAGTTAAAAATCAGCAGTAAACAAATTAGTGCTGACTTGCAAGATTTAGAGATCGCTAAAACGGATATTGCCACAGAGAACATTTCCTTAGTTTGGAAAAAAAATAAGGGTGAGCTTTCTTTGAAAACCATTGGTGGGGCAGTAGAGATTGCGAATAATAGCGGTGCAGTGGCTTTTAATAGCTATGATGCTAATTTGAAGGTGACGGAACAAACTGGCGACTTATCCATTGAGTCTCATAAAGGACTATTAGAACTAGAAAAAATTAAGGGAAAACTTAGTTTAAACTCGAATCAATCAAAGCTAATATTGAATGGCTTAGAAGGGGATTTTTACCTAGAGTCCTACCAGCCAAATGTGAGCACCAAAAATGTGGATGGATATCAAAAAATTACCAGTAAAGGTGGAGAATTCTCTATTGGAGTGGATTCTGGGGAGAGGTTTCGAATCAATTCGGAAGAGGCTCGAATCAGAGTACTGATGCCTTCAAATAGTGGTGCCCATATAAATATTGGAACAGAAGATGGGGATCTTTATTACCCGAAATATTTGGATCTAAAAAGATACCCAAATTTAAAAGTTGCCGTTGGCCGATTGCGTGGGCGAAGCGGTGGATCAGTATTTGCTCGATCCAAGAAGGGTAGTATAAAAATTGAACAATAAGTCAATAACCCCATGTGCCGACTGTGAAACTAGCTTGACCAGTTTCGGCTTTTGTCACATAGTTCCACTCTATGGCTAAAGCAAAAAAAACCACAAAAAAGAAGAGCACGGCTGCGAAGAAAACCGCTAAGAAAAAAGTAGCAAAAAAAGCTACTAAAAAAGCGGCAACTAAAGCGGCATCTAAGAAAAAAACTACAAAAGCAGCTACCAAGAAGAAAGCGACTAAAAAGACAGTTGCTAAGAAAAAGGTGGCTAAAAAAGCAGCACCTAAGAAGGCAGCCAAAAAAGTAGCTAAAAAAACGGCCACAAAGAAGACTGCTAGTAAAAAGGCAGTAAGTAAAAAGAAAGTGGCTAAAAAGGCTGTGAAAAAGCAAGCCAGTAAAAAAACTACTTCTAAAAAAGCTCCTGCGAAGAAAAGCACTACAAAGAAAACTTCTACGAAGCCAGCCAAAAAAGCTGAGCCAGTGCTTGAAGAAGAAGCTCTAGAAGAAGAGGAATACCTTGAGGATGAAGAACTTGAGGATGATGAAGATTTCGAAGACGATGCCGATATTGAGTCAGAAGACGAGGAAGAGGCTGAGGACGACGAGGACGAAGACCTAGATGATGAAGAAGAACCTGAAGAAGAACTTTCTGAGCTAGAAATTGCCAAGATGAAGCTTGAAGAGGTTTTAGGTTCTGATGATTTGGAGAAAAAGTTAGACTCCATGAGCTTCGATGAGTTAGCTGCCCTAGATCCAGAAGCTTTCGACGAAGATGATGAAGATGAGGTTGTTTTAACGGATGCGGAAGGTAGAGCATACTGTCGAGTGAAAGACTGTGATGAGCTAGCGACCGTTGACGGATACTGTCGTTTTCATTACTTAGTTCTGTGGAAACGCATTCAGGTTCGAAAGAAAATTTTGGCAGGTGGAAAGCTAGATCGTTATATTGAAGAGTTAACGGCAAGATACCCAGATAAATACTTAGAAATGCTTCGTAAAGATTTGGCTACAGAAAAAGATTTTATGGCTGTGGTTCACGATCTTGAAATCGAAGACGGAAACGTTGAAGGTGACTTCGACGAAGACGATAAAGAGTATATTGACGAAGTTCGCGGAATCGGTGGATCTGGTTCTGGAGACGACGACTCTGACTATTAATATTAGATAAAATGACAAATAAAAAAGGCTCTTGATCAACAAGAGCCTTTTTTTTATTTCTGATTTAAATTTTAATGTATGTTGTTTTTGAAACGCTCTTCAGCTTCTTTGAAAAAATCTAGGCCCATATATTCAGGGTCAACTTCTTCCTCTTTTGTTTCGCTAAACTCATCACCAAGAAGGGCGTTAGCTTGCGCTTCAAGGTCGTCGTTTTCTGTGGAATACATCAGAAAAATTTCTTCTTTATCAAATTTGTAAGAGTGCCAGTCTTCAGGTAAATCCATTTCTTCAGTAGAAGCATAGTACTGTTCCATCATTGAGCTTAAAGCTTCCATGGCGACTTGAGCTTTCTCAACCAAATTTTTTGCTTCGCCATCAAAATCTAGAGAAGCACTAAAGTTTTCACAGCGAATTAAACCAGGTTCTTTCAGGCTAAATTTAACAATTAATTCTTCTGGATAGATTCTACCGCTAACTTCTAGATTTTTTCCGGACCAAAGCTTCGATTCTTCTAAGGCTTGGATGCACTCTTTCATAAGATTGCTAAAGTCGGCTGGTAGGCCACTATATTTCTTAGTTTTTGACTCTTCTTTACGGACGATCATAAAACACCTCATTCTTTGATAACTGGAGGTTTTAGCAGTTATTGGCATTTTATGCAATGCAGGAGGCTCGGGCCGAGTATTTATAATCTCCATAAGAGGTATTTTAATGAAAAAAGCTCATAATTTAGCTGACGGGGTGTTTATTCAAATAAATGCGATTTTGTTTTTCCTTAGAGGCTCTAAAATCTAGCTCTAGAAAGTGGCTTTTTGGAATTAAAATTAGGCTTCATGTTTCTTGTAAAAATTCCCATAAGAAAGCTTTCAGGGCTTATTGACGCAAGCCTCCTAAAACGGTATAAAAACCAGCTAAATTTCCACTTATTTCAAAGGTTTAAGTATGACAGAGAATCCATCGATCCAAGGCGTATACATTACCACTTACGGTTGCCAAATGAACGTCAACGATTCTGAAAGAATGTTTAGCTTACTGGAACTTTCTAATTATCAAGAAGTGCAGAAGCCGGATGATGCGAATTTGATTATTATAAACAGTTGTTCTGTTCGAGAAAAACCAGTTCACAAAGTTCATAGTGAAGTGGGTAGATATCGTCAGTTAAAAAAAGAGAATCCAAATCTAATCATTGGAGTTGGAGGATGTGTGGGGCAACAAGAGAAGAAGAAGCTTCTTTCGGATGTTCCTCTTTTAGATTTCGTTTTTGGTCCTGATAATATCGACACACTTCCGAGTTTGGTCTCTGAAGTTAGAGCTAAGCAGGAGCGAGTAGCAAAAGCAAAGTTTGATTACCAAAGCCCATACCAGGTGGAAACTTTAGTTCGTAACCCAGGGGTAAGTACCTTTGTTAATATTACTAAAGGTTGTGATAACTTTTGTACTTTCTGTATCGTTCCTTTCACCCGTGGTAGAGAGCGCTCCCGTAGTATGAAAGACTTAATTGATGACATCAATAAATTGGTCGAAAGAGGAACTAAGGAAGTAACTTTACTTGGTCAAAACGTAAATTCTTACAAATCAGACTGCGGCGCTAACTTTGCGCAATTGATGAAGACGGTTGCTACTGACACTGACATTCAGAGGGTTCGTTTTACAACCAGTCATCCGAAGGACTTTGACCAAGAACTTTGCGATGTTTTACAAAACCATAGAAGCAAGCTTTGTGATTACATTCACTTACCTGTGCAGAGTGGAAGTTCAAGCATTCTAGACCGAATGAATCGCCGATACACTCGTGAAGAATATCTAGAAAAAGTAAAAATGATCAAAGACACCATTCCAGGTGTTTCTTTGAGTACTGATATTATTGTTGGATTTCCTGGTGAAACAGACCAAGACTTTGCTGATACTTTGTCTATTGTTCAGGAAGTTGGTTATGAAACTATTTTTGCATTTAAATACAGTCCTCGTCCTTATACCAAGGCTGCAAAGTTCACAGATCAGGTGGCTGAAGATGTAAAGTCTGCTCGTTTGAATCAGTTGTTTGCGGAGCACCGCGAATTAGGATTTGAATTAGCGAAGCGTTATGATGGCCAAGTTTTAGATATTTTGGTAGAAGGAACCGATGATAAACGCGAAGGTGTGGCTCATGGTCGTTCGACGCAAAATAAGTTGGTTCATTTTAATGGAACGGCGGATTTGATTGGTAAGGTTGTTCCAGTGAGAATTAACAAAGTTGCACCAAATAGTTTAAAAGGGGAGCTGCAACATTGAGTAACAAAAATGACATCTTGAAAGACATTGAAAAAGTAATCGGTGACTTAGGGATAGATGATCTTCTCAGTAAGATCGAAAATATGAAAGAAGAAGATACAAAGGTTTTTGATGCCATTCAAAAGGCGAAAGACTTTGATGAAGATGAGTACCTTCGATTGATTCCTTTTGGAATGATGTCAGGTATGAGTTTGGCAAAGCCAGTTTTTTTATTTAAAGACGAAGACGAGATTTACAATCTCCCTGTTAGTTTAGGTCTGCACCAGGCAAATTTAATTGCCTTGAGTATGGGCCCTGCTATTTCTGGTAGTAGTTTCTCTTTGGTAAAGAAGGTTTTTAAACATTTAAACGTAGAGGTTTTGCGTTTGGTTTTTACTGAGTTTAAAGACCAAGCCTTAATTGCCAATCTCGACATTGAAATTCGAGGTGAAAAGCATCAGCTTAAGACAACCGCTGAGGAAGCCTTGAGTTTGGGTTTAGAGTTTCACGCTGACTTTTTTGCCAAAGAGGATTTGTTAGAAAAAGCAAAGACTCTTGAGTTGGAAAAAAATGAGATACAACAAGAGCTCGAAATAAGTCTCGAAAAAGAAAAAACTGGTCAGAAATATTTGATGTAAACGAAAGACTCCGCCAAAACTCGGGGTCTTTTTTTTAAGGAAGTAGCGAATGATAATGAAACTAAGGGGCTATAGCCCTAAAGCAGGCAAGAATTCATACATTGCTCCTAATGCCACAATCATTGGGAATGTTGTGATGGGTGAGGATGTTAGTGTGTTGTTTGGTGCTGTAATTCGTGGAGACGTAAGTGCCATAAAGATTGGTGATCGCTGTAATGTGCAAGATCTTTGTATGATCCATGCTACTTACCAAAAAACGGAAACTGTTTTAGAGGAAAATGTGAGTCTTGGACACAGTGCCATTGTTCATGGAGCCTACATTGAACGTGATACATTGATTGGTATGGGTGCGATTCTAATGGATGGAGTTCGAGTGGGTGCAGGATCTATTGTTGGAGCCGGTTCTTTGGTTACAGAAAATACAATTATTCCTCCAGGGAGTTTGGTTTTAGGTAGACCGGCAAAAGTAATACGGACTTTAAGCGATGAAGAAAAAGATAAGGCTTTAAAAGCTTCGCAATATTATTTACATTATAAAGAATGGTATAAAGACTCAGAGATTGTAGAAATGGAAGGGAGTGATTCATGAGTATTTTTAGAGATGCGTTTACCTTTGACGATATTTTGTTGGTTCCGCAGTTTTCAGAAATTACTCCATCGGAAGTCAGTACTTCTAGTTTTTTTGCTAAAGAGTTGTATTTACACAATCCAATTCTCGCTTCCGCAATGGATACCGTAACGGAAAGTCGAATGGCAATTACCATGAGTCAAATAGGCGGCTTTGGTGTTATCCATAAAAACATGTCTTTAATTGATCAAGCCATGGAAGTTGAGAAGGTTAAAAAATATGAAGCTGGAATGATCACGGATCCAATTACATTGGCTCCTGAAAATACCGTGGCTGATGCCCTGGAGATGATGAAGCAATACAAAATTGGTGGAATTCCAATTACTGTGGATCAAAAGCTGGTTGGAATCGTAACCAATCGTGACCTTCGATTTGAAACCAATTTAGATTCGTCTTTGAAAAGTATCATGACAAAAGACCAACTTGTCACTGCGGTTGAAGGTACTGAGTTAGAAGAGGCTAAGAAGCTTCTTCATAAATATAGAATTGAAAAGCTACCCATTGTAGACAAAGAGGGTTTCTTAAAAGGTTTAATCACTATTAAAGATATCGAAAAAAAGAAAAACTACCCAACAGCGACCAAGGATAGTCGTGGTCGTTTAATTGCTGCTGCGGCTTGTGGTGTAGCAAAAGGCGAGACAGACCGAGTGGATGCCTTACTTAGTTCGGGGCTAGATATTTTGGTGGTAGACACAGCTCATGGTCATTCAAAAAATGTATTCAATATGGTCGATTATGTTCGATCAAAATACCAAGACGTAATATTAGTTGCTGGAAATGTTGCAACTCCACATGCCACAGAAGAGCTTTTTGATCGTGGCGTTGATGTGGTGAAGGTTGGAATTGGACCGGGTAGTATTTGTACTACTAGAATCGTTTCGGGAGTGGGAGTTCCACAAATTACTGCTGTGGTGGACTGTTCCAAGGTAGCTAAAGCCAAAGGTAAAAGTATTATCGCAGATGGTGGAATTCAGTATTCTGGTGATATTACCAAGGCCATCGCGCTTGGTGCTGGTACTGTAATGGTTGGCTCTCTGTTAGCTGGTACAGAAGAAGCTCCTGGTGAGATTGTTTTGTATCAAGGTAGAAGTTATAAGGCCTACCGAGGAATGGGAAGCTTGGGTGCGATGAAAAAGGGAAGTGCTGATCGTTATGGGCAGGCAGATGTTGAAGCTACTGATAAACTTGTACCTGAAGGCATTGAAGGTCGAGTTCCTTATAAAGGACATGCCACCGAAGTAATCCATCAGTTAATGGGTGGTCTAAGAAGTGGTATGGGTTATCTAGGAGCCAAAGACATAGCTAGCTTACAAGAGAGGGCTCAATTTGTGAAAATCACTTCGCAGGGACTTCGTGAGTCCCATGTGCATGATGTGAAGATTACGAAAGAAGCTCCGAACTATCGTTTTTAATTAAAATATCTTCGTAGAAGCTACCTATTTGTAGTTCTGGATGTAAAATATGAATTTCTAAAACCCAAAGCATGTCTTTGGGTTTTTCTTTAAATTTTGCCAAGCTTTCTCTGGTGATTAGAGCATGTGGAAAATCGCCTAAGCGGTGGCCAGCCATTTTCGGGTTAAAAAGCAATGCTCTTTCTTGGCACCATTTTTCCGCTTCTAAGTAGAGTTTCTCTCCACTGAGATCTTCGAGTTGCCATTTTTTTTCTAGAAAAAAGAAAAGCTCTTTGGAGCTGTTTATGAATTCTAAATGCTCTTTACTAGAGGATTCAGCTTGAAAGATTATGCTTCTACCTAGGTCTGCTTCGTGTTCGCCAATCACTGGGCCAACATCTATAAATACAGCATCCCCTTTTTTTAAACGAATGCTTTCGTCAGATTCTTCTTTAAAACTTTTTTGTGTGTTTTTTGCGATTCTAAATTTACTGGGATGCCATTTCTTTTTAGAGTCTATTTTTAGAAAGCATTCATTGATTAAATTTTTTCCGTCTTTTTCGCTCATGCCTTCTTGCAATTTGGCTAATATTTCATCCACAACAAGCAGGCTTTTTTGGCGCGCATCTAGGTATTGTGTTAGATCAAATTTGGGACCGGTTCTTTCCAGATTCATAAAAAACTCCTAGCCGCTAAGCTATAATAAAACTTCAATTTATGTTAGGGAATAAAGCTAAAATGACTTGGCATTTTTTGAAATTAAGTAAATATATTTGTTTTATAAAACCGAATATTTTGCAATTCATATTTTAAGTCTACTATAAGTTACTTGTAAAGAAAGTCTTTTAAGTGCACGTGATTATTACTTTTTCTGTCTTTAACAAGATTAATTTTGGTTTGCAGATTAGGTATATCCTAATTTGGCAAAATTATCATATAGCTATTTACGGCTATCACCGATAATGACAACAACCTAACACAGCAAAGAGAGTGTAATGATTTTTCGTAATGAATTGTCGGGATTAAAAAGAATTGTAGTCAAAGTTGGAAGTAATGCCATCACTAAAAAAAGCGGTAAGCTAGACACCAGGAAGATTCGCAAGATCGTCGAGGATATTTCAGATCTCGTAGATCAAGGCGTTGAAGTGATTTTGGTGAGTTCAGGGGCGGTGGCTCTTGGGAAAGCATTTCTAAATAAGTATATGCCAGAAGCAGATAAAATTCAGTTAATGCATTCAGCGAGTTCTGTAGGGCAACCTAAATTAATCAATACCTACTCAAGAATTTTTGAAGAAAACCAAAAGCTATGTTCTCAAATCCTATTAACCCACGATGATTTTCGAGATAGAAAACGTTTTCTTCATACCAAAGCCAATGTATCTGTTTTACTAAAAAACAAAATTACGCCAATTTTAAATGAAAATGATTCCATTTCTTATACAGAAATTACGGTAGGTGATAATGATCATTTAGCGGTACAGACTGCGCAAATGGTAAATGCGGATTTGTTATTAATCATTACTTCTACGGATGGGCTTTTTGACAAAGATCCAGCCAAAGAAGGTGCTAAAAAGATTGATCGCGTAACATTAAGTTGTGATTTATCACAGGTTAACTTTCAAGGTAAAACCAGTATCGGTAGAGGTGGAATGGAGTCCAAGGTTCAGGCCATTTCTAAAATTACTCCTTTAGGCATTAAGGCAATTGTTAGTTCAAAAGATGCCGAGAGAATCATCGTAGATCCACTGACGAAAAAGATTGGAACTTATTTTTCTCCGCAAAATCAATATGACCCTGAAGATAGAAAGGCTTGGATGTTATCCACTAAAAAGCCAAATTGTTTTATAGAGATTGATGAAACTGCTTATCGAAAATTGAGTGAGAATAAACCTCTGCAACCAGAAGGAATTGTTCAGGTGGAAGGGGAGTTTTATCAAGGGGACTGTATCGATATTCGTTACAAAAATAGACTTTTTGCCACTGGTATTTGTGAATACGGAAATGATGAGATCTCACAGATCATGGGCTACACCAGTGATGATATTCAAAATATTTTAGGTTATCAAAATTCAAACCAAGTGGTCCACCATTTAAATTTAGTTATAAACAAGGAAGGAATTGAGGATGAAAGAGTTAGCTAAGCAAGCAAGACATGCGGCGACACAGTTTTTACGTAAAGAAGAAAGCATCAAAGAGAAGATGTTTGAGAGTTTGGTGGTGCACTTAGAAAATAATATGGATGAAATCATTAGTGAGAACCAAAAGGATTTAAAGCTAGCCAAGGAAAATAATTTAGAAGCAGCGATGATAGATCGTTTGGAGTTAAGCAAAGATCGAATTTTGCAAATGATGGATGGTGTTCGTGAAATTTCAAAACAAAAACAAGTTGTGGGTAGTTTTTTTGAAGAACAAAAAAATGCCGCCGGTTTGATGGTGAAAAAGCAGCGAATTCCTCTTGGAGTCATTTTAATGATATTCGAAAGCCGTCCCAATGTGGTGGTGGATTGTGCTGCCTTAGCCATTAAATCCTCCAATGCAATCATTTTAAAAGGCGGAAAAGAAGCGAAGCATTCCAATGAAATTTTAGGAAAGATCATTTCCCAGGCCATTTCCCCGTTTACCGATAAAAACTTAGTTCAAGTCTTGTCTTCTGATAATCGCAAAAATGTAGAAGAGCTTTTGAAGTTAGATCAATACATTGATGTGGTGATTCCTCGTGGTGGAGAAGGCTTGATTCAATACGTAAGCGATACAGCAAAAATGCCAGTGATCGCGCATTATAAGGGGCTTTGCCATATGTACATTGACGAAGCGGCCGATCTAGAAAAGGCTCTAAACTTGGTGGTTAACGCAAAGACTCAGAGACCAGGCGTTTGTAACGCCATCGAAACTCTTTTGGTTCATAAATCGGTTTTAAAAGACTTTGCTCCTAAGTTGGTTCAGAAGTTGAAAGACAAGAACACCGAATTGAGAGTGGATGAAGAATTTAAGTCTGCTGCGAATGATAAAAACTTGAAGCTGGCAAATAGTGAAGATTGGGATACGGAATACCTAGCAAATATATTGTCCATCCGAAGCGTCGAAAATATGGATCATGCCATCGAGCACATCGCGAGACATGGTAGTAAACATTCTGAAGCCATCGTTACAGAAGACGCAGTAAACAGTGAGAAATTCCTACGTTGTGTGGATGCTAGTTGTGTGATGATCAATGCCTCTACCAGATTTAATGATGGTGGTCAGTTGGGCCTTGGGGCTGAACTTGGAATATCTACTACGAAAATACATGCATACGGTCCAATGGGAGCAGAGCAAATGACTAGTTCCCGTTTCGTGGTTGAAGGTGAAGGACACATTAGGAGTTAATGATGAGAATTGGAGTGATTGGCTGTGGCAATATGGCAAGTGCCGTGGTGATTGGAATTCATAAGAGTAATCCAGAGGTAGAGTTTTTAACCTATACGCCAAGCCAAGTTCGAGCAAAGAACTTAGCTCAAGAGGTTAAAGGAGCGGTAGTAAGTTCTTTGCAAGATTTTGAAAAAGTGGATTATTTAATGATTGCTTGTAAGCCACAACAATTTTCAAGTTTAGCAAAAGAGCTTGAAGGCTTAGATTTAAGTAAACTGACTTTGGTGTCTATTATGGCCGCTGTGCCAATTGAAAAAATACAGATGGCCTTGAAAAGTAAAAATGTGATTCGATTAATGCCAAGTATGCCCATGCAAGTGGAAGAAGGCATCAGTTTGTTGTTGGCCAGTGATGGTTTACAAAAAGAAAAAATGGCGGACTTTTCTGAGTTACTAAAAGGCTCTTCTGTGATTTTTGAATGTAAATCAGAGACAGAGTTTAACCAATTGACAGTGCTGACGGCTTCAGGCCCTGCTTATGTTTACTATTTAGCAGAGATCTTTGAAAAACAATTATTGGATTGGGGCGTAGATAAAGACGCCGCTAAACAATTGGCAATTCAGTTGTTTAAGGGCTCTTCTTTATTTATGGAAGCCTCTACTTTAAGTTTAAATGACCAAATTGCACAGGTAACGTCAAAAAAAGGGGTGACCATCGAAGCCATTGATTTATTTCGATCTAGTTCGATTGGTCAAAATATAAAAACTGGGGTGGAGAGGGCTTTTCAAAGATCTTTAGAGATTGAAAAGGCCATTGAAAGTGAAATTCGTTAAAAAATTAAATTAAACCTATAAAAGAAAAGGAATGTAGATGGTTGTTTATAGTTTTTTATTTTTTCTTCTAGTCTTTGTTTTGATTGGAGTTGCTTCTGTTTTTAAAAGCAAGGGAGATAGTTCTGATTATTTATTGGCTGGATCAAGTATTCCACCGTGGATGGCGGCATTGTCAGCAGTAGCTACGAATAACAGTGGTTATATGTTCATCGGAATGATTGGTTATACCTATATGAGTGGCTTACAGTCGATTTGGCTAGCTCTCGGTTGGGTTTTTGGTGACTTCCTAATAAGTTTTTTCGTGCACAAAAAATTACGTCAAGTTACTGGTAAGGAAAAGTTACTTAGCTTTGGTGGAGTTTTAGCTCGTTGGCAAAACGGTACCAACTTTAAGCGTTTACGCTTTATCGTAGGTATTTTGACTGTCGTTCTTTTGGGTGTTTATGCTGCCGCTCAGTTTAAAGCGGGTAGTAAAGCCCTTCATGTTTTATTTGGTTGGGATTACGCAACGGGAGCGATCATCGGTAGTGTGATAGTGTTTCTATACTGCATGTCTGGTGGAATTCGTGCATCGATTTGGACTGATACTGCGCAATCATTTGTAATGGCAGTGGCCATGGTAATGTTGTTTGTGGTTGGGGTTAGTGAAGTTGGAGGTTGGTCTCAATTTGTGACCAAGTTAGATGCCGTTAAGCCTGGGTATTTAAGTTTAACACCTACCGGACTTGAAATCGGTGGAATTACCGGTCCGATACTTTTTGTGATTGGTTGGTTGTTTGCCGGAATCGGTGTGATTGGTCAGCCACATATCATGATTCGTTTTATGACTATTGATAATGCCGAAAATATGACGAAAACAAAAATTTACTATTATGTATGGTTCTTGGCATTCTTTCTAATTACAGTGGGTGCAGGATTAGCGGCAAGGCTTGTATTGCCAGATGCTGCAAATTTTGATGCCGAATTAGCATTGCCTTTGATGAGTCAAAACCTATTGCCAGAAATCTTAGTGGGTGTGGTATTAGCGGGTATCTTTTCTGCAACTATGTCTACGGCAGATTCTCAAATCATTAGCTGTAGTGCTGCGTTCTCAAAAGACATTTTACCGGCTAAAAACATTGGCTTGAAGGGAACAAAAATCATCACAGGAATTGTAACCTTAATCGCATTAGCAATTGCCCTATGGGGAACTAAGAATGTTTTTGAGCTTGTGGTATTTGCATGGTCAATTTTAGGTGCTGCTTTTGGACCATTACTATTTGTGTATGCCATTGGTAAAAAAGTTTCTGAAAAAACGGGAATCATAATGATTGTTTCTGGTTTATTGGCAACGGTTGCGTGGCAGCAAGCCGGTCTAGGTGGTTTGATGTATGAAATTGCTCCTGGAATACTCATTGGATTAATTTGCTATTTTGTTTTAGCAAAAACAAAAATAAACCAAGTTCAAAGAGCTTCTTAGAGGCAGATTAAAGAGCTTAAAAATAAAAAGGGCGCTAGTTGTTTATTCAACGAGCGCCTTTTCTTGTTTTCTCAGCTAATCTACGCTTAAATAACAGTATGAAACGGCTTAAAGATGTAAACTGGAATCACTTGTATAGTTTTTATGAGGTTGCAAGAGCGCAGTCTCTAAAAGACGGGGCACAGCGCCTTGGTGTAGCTTCTCCAACTATTTCTGCGCAACTAAAGAAGTTAGAAGAAGTTTTAGAGATGCAGCTGTTTCACAGAAGCTCTAAGGGCTTAAGTTTAACCGTAGAGGGACAGCAGGTTTTTGATCGCACAAAAGGGATTTTTGAGGAAGGTTCAAAACTTCTTGAGCTTTTTACCGATGAGGTGGTTGGTGGATACCCAGTGACCATTGGCATTGAGGACACAGTTTCTTTTGATTTAGCCACCGAATTTGCTTCTCAGTATTGGGATATGTATGCGGAGTTTGGTACAGTGAACACCATTCGACAATCAGAGCATGCAGTCATAGTGGATAATCTAATTAAAGGTAATATCGATTGGGCCATTAGTGTAAGGCCTTCTTCTCGCAAAGCCATTGTTTCCGAAGAAATTGGTTCTTTTGATTTGGTGTTTTGTTGCGCGAAAGAGTTGTGGGATCGTTTTAAGAGCTTTGACGCTGTTTTAGAGAACATCCCATTTGTGGAGAGTAGTTGGGATAAGCGTTTAAATCGAGCCATCATGCAGTCTTTGCGCAAGAACGGCATTGTTCCTCGTGAGAAAATTTTTTCGGACCACTTAGATTATGTAACTAAATTATGTGAGCGTGGAAGATGTGTAATGTTTTTGCCGAAAAATCCTTTGAAGGAATATCCTGATTTAAAGTTTTTTGAAATGGATGAACCGATTCGCATGCGCTTGTACGCTCTTTGGAAAAAAGAGGATGAAGGTTTGGTTTCTATTCGCAAGCTAAAAGATTTGGTGCAAACTCAATTGACGGTTTTACCCAATCGCTACCAAGACATTGAGTTGCAAATCGATGCTTCCGATGTTGACGACATTCACTTGGAAGACACAGAGGATTAATTTTTTATTGGCTGGCCATTTTGCTTAAAGCGGTATGGAGGCTGGTGTAGTTAGAATCATCGCCTGTTGCGCATACCATCAAGAAGTAATTTTGTTTTTCATCCAGGTTCCCGCAACTTACATAAAAGTTTTGAGATTGACCGGATCGTTTTCCCCAGGAGTATAAAAAATCTTTTTTTGTGCGTTTGGCTTTCAGCTTTGCGGTTTGTACTTGTATGCCTGTCATTTCAATGTTTTTGGCAAACTTCGTTAAAAAGTCTTTAACCTCTATTTTACCTTTGTTAACCGCAAAGGTAAGGGTAGGGACTTTGTCTTCATTCATTGGTTGAGCGAATCGTGTGTACATAAAAACAGGGCCTGACTTTGTTTTTACACGCATATACAATTTGAAATCCTCTGGGACTTTCATTTTTGATTTAAGGCCTAAGAGTCTTTGTTCTGGTTTATGCTTCCATTGAAAGTTTTTAATGATCTCTTCTGATCCTTTGCATTGTTCTTTACTGTCTAGTTTAGCGCAGACAAAACCTAGTTGCGCTATTTTAAGAAAGTCTCCGAAAACGTAGTTTCTAAAATAACTAGTGCGACCTTCTTTGTCTTTCATATGCCCTTTAAAATCCATTCCCCAATAGCCCTGGCTAAAAATGGGAGTTTTTGAGTCTATGCTCTGACCCGCTTTCTTCCAGGTTTCTTCAAAGGCTCTTATACTTAGGTTGTTGGGTTGTTCCATATCGTATTCAAAAGCTAAAAACTGAAAGCTACGATCTGCGGGAATAAAACCACCTGTTTTAGGATCTGTGTATAAGGCGGTATCCGTTTTAATAACAATTCCAGTGCTAGGAAATTGATAAGTTCCTGCAAAAGAAACTACGGATAACAATGTGAATGCAACATAATATTTAAAGCTTTTCATATCTTATTAATAGGTTAAGGTAATTTATGGTGTGCTGCAAGAGGAGAAGTATTTCTATATAGTTTTCATTGATAGCTAGACATTCTGATGGGAATATTGTTTATAAATTTAAAAACGGGATTTTTGAAAGCATTGATAATTGTTACTGTTCTTCTTGAACTTAGCGGAATAGCGCAAGCAAAAAGCTGTCAGAATTTTGTTTGGAAAATCACAGCGGTTTTAGAAGAAGGAAAATATTCGAAAGCCTTCATTGAAGGAAATTTTGATGTAACAATCTGTGACCAGGATGTTAGTTATTTACAAGATGAACTTGGTGAAAAACTTTATGTTTTTCGTTGCTATGAGGGTCTTGAATCGAGAACAGGTCATATCGACTATTATAAAAATATCATGTTAAGTACTGTTTTTAACTATGATGTTGAAAACCAAAAGCTGAATATCATCAGAGAAAAACATGATCTAAAAAAACTTAAGCTAGTAGATACTTATACTTGTAATGCTATTTTAGAGGTTTTGTAAGAGGCCATCTTTTTGATCATTAATTTTTTTACAGAGAAGTTTTTGCAGGTGGGATTATAGAGCTGGATTCTGCAGAAGCTTCTTAGGTTCTGCCTAAATCAATTTAAAACAAGTTAACTGTCGAAGAGAAATTTTCTCTAAACTATAAGCTTAAATCTGTTTTACTAGGGCTTAACTCTTTATTTGATTCTAAAAAGTCATGATAACATTTGCTGCAGGCAGGGAGGTATTTTTCCTCAGCTCCAAGATCTACTTGAGGGCCTGTTTTCGTTGCTTTGTTGTCTATGAATTTGAGATTAAAAATTGCTTTTCGGTCACAAAAGTTACAAGTTGTTTTTACTTCTTCGATACTATCGGACAGCTCGAGTAATCTTTTGGAACCTTCGAAGCATTCGCTTTTAAAGTCCGCTCTTAATCCGTAGCAAATAACAGGAATCCCACCGAGACTAGCAATTTTTTGTAAGTCTTCAATTTGCTCACTACTCAAAAACTGTGCTTCGTCTACTAAAATACAGTCTATAGGCTCAGTGGGTAGGACAATTCGCTGGCCTTCTTCAATTAACATATGGGCTTCTTTTGCTAAGCCAGCTCTACTTTTAATAAGGGCTCTACCAAAACGGATATCTAAAGCTGGTTTGATTAATAAAACTTTTTTACCTTGTTGTTGGTAATTGTGTGCCACAGCTAAAAGGTTTAAAGTTTTCGCGCTTCCGACGGTTCCGTATCTAAAGTAAAGTTTTGCCATTGAATTTTCCCTGTTGAACAACTGCAATCTTCCACGATTCCTTGCTTTGGTCAAAGTATGATAGTGATTATCGTAAGCTAATTTCAAATTTCGCATGTATTTACAGCAGCCAAAAAAAAGATAGTAACTTCCTTGACTCTGAGCCCAATATTTCATACTTTGCTTTTGCGGGATGGAGCAGCCTGGTAGCTCGTCGGGCTCATAACCCGAAGGTCGTCGGTTCAAATCCGGCTCCCGCAACCAATTTTGACGACTTTCAAAGACCATCTTTTTTAGATGGTCTTTTTTTTGCGTTCTTTCATTCCGCCAGATTTGAACCTGCTGTTTGTGGTTCGCTAGACGCCAAAAGCTTGTTAAGCTTTTGGCCGCTCACTGCGGTCGTCGAAAAGCAAATAATGCTTTTCTCAGCACCGCTGGCGCCCGCAAGCAATTTTGACGACTTTCAAAGGCCATCTTTTTTAGATGGTCTTTTTTTTGCGTTCTTTCTTTCCGCCAGATTTGAACCTACTGTTTGTGGTTCGCTAGACGCCAAAAGCTTAATAAGCTTTTGGCCGCTCACTGCGGTCATCGAAAAGCAAATAATGCTTTTCTCAGCACCGCTGGCTCCCGCAACCAATTTTGACGACTTTCAAAGACCATCTTAATGTTTGAGTTTTTCCGCCAGATTTGAACCTAGCTTTTAAATTTGGTTATGGGTTTAAGTTTTTAGCTAGTTCAATAATGTGACCGTCGCAGTCACGAACTATTGCCACTTCAAAGTTCCATTCTTTGACTTCAGGCTGGCTAATTGAATAAGCTCCGTTTTCAATTGCTGTTTGGTAGGCTGTTTTTACATCTTCAGGTTCCAGACTAATTTGACTACCTAGGGCTTTGTCTTTTAGTGAGGCTTTGTGGTAAGTGCCTTTGATGATCTGTTCTGCTAATTGGTGTTTGCAAAAGGCTAAACTTGTGCTTCCAGTATCCATTTCAGCGTAGTCACCAGATTCATGGGTGAATTTGTGTTTAAGACCAAATGCAGATTTATAGAAATCAACAGATCTCACTACATCTTCCACGTATAAAATTACATAGGATAGCTTCATTCTTGCTCCTCGTTTTTTAACTTTAAAATATTTAATAAAATAAGATTATGCAATGACTTGATTTGAAACAAGCTTTTTACGCTTTCAAGAACAATGCAAAATAGCATTTTCCTTGAATCTAGAGCTTGTTAAAATCGGGTAATAGTCAATGAAGGGAGTGAATGTATGTCGATGATCGTAGATATTCGGAGTGAAGAAGATTATTTGAGAAGGCATAATCTAAGGAGTCTTAGAATTTCTCCTGAAGAACTTTTGGCTGACACTCCTAGTTTACGAGAGATTAAAAAAATCAAACCAGAGAAACTAGTCATCATGAGTGACGACATTAAAAAAGCAGAAGAAATGAAATGTTTTTTAAGGTCACAAAAATGGCATCCACAAGTTGAGATCTATGAAGGGGGCATGGATCGCTGGGTGGCTGAGGGGAATCCATATGTTTCCAATCCAGTGATTTTTGGCAACATAAGATTGAACCCACCAGTTTTATTTTTAAGCTTAGTGATGATGCTGTTTAGTGGTGTTTATATTGTATCTATGACTTTAATTTTTTCCTAGAACGCTCCTGTTAGAGCGATGGGCCCACTCTTTTTAGTGGGCCTTTTTATTTACTGGTAAAATTCCATGGCACCAGTTCCATCGATCACTGCGATCACTCTACGGTGCTCGGCTTTGACTACGGTTTCGATGCTCCAGTTTAAAGACATTTCAATATTTGCAATAGGCTGATCTTTGCTACCAATGTTTGTCGGAAGACTTATCTGATTAAATGCGGTAAAATTGTAGCCCCAAGCAAGCTCTAAGTGAGTAGGAATAATACCAGCATTGGCGATATAGGCTCCCTTGCCATTTAGACTTCCTGAATGACTATAAAAAACTCGGTAAACGAATTTAACAACCTCCATGCCAAACAAATTTTCGTAAGTGATCATGAATGTTCTTTGCTCGGGCTTCGACCAACCACTTAACTCACTGGGTGAGCTAACTGTTTTTGGTAAAACGCTGTAGTAATTAGTATTGATATCAACAACCGGTCTGTTGGCTTCAATGATTTTCCAAATTTTTGCGCCAATACTAATAAAGTCCCCAATTACGGAGATTGGACTTTTTTGGATTTTAGGATCATTACTGGGCTGCGTAGGTTTTGGGATTGGAAAAACTGGCAAAGGGTAAAAGGGTGGTCTGTTGTTTAAGTTGTTGTAATGAAGTTCCTGTTCGTCTTGACTGATTTCAATTATGCTAAAGCTTTTAATTTTAAAATATCCATCATCTCTTTTCTGGTAAGTCTCGGCCCATAGCCCACCAGTTTGCAAAAGCAGTAAACTTGCAAATACATACTTTATCATCGCGCTTCCCCCTTGTTTGCGAATAATATTGCAATCTTTGCAATTTTTATATCACCGAATCCTTTTGAACGAGAGAAAAAACTATTTGCGATGTGTTGAAGAAGCTCTTTTTGGCTAGCTTGGTGGCAATATTCCAATATCTTGGATTGCCTTCGCCTTCCTTATGGATTCCATAAGAATTAGTTTGTGAATGTCTTACTTTAATAAATTATAAACTGCCCCCTTTAATTAAACCTAGGCTAAGCCTATGTTTTTTAGCCTTGCCTCGGGCTAAAGAGTTTTGTTTTCTATTTAGAATCCACTAAAACCGAGGTGACTGAATACAAATTGTGTACTATATGTTTTCTTATGTTTAAAAAAGCAAAGTGCCCAAAATGTAGCAAAAAAATGCCATTATTTCTTTTTTCCGCAACAAGAAAAAGGGGAGGCAAAGGGGATGACCAATTTACCAGCTGTCCTTCCTGTAATGCTTTTATTCATGCAAAGTCCAGCGAAGCCCACCAAAAAAACTTTCTCTGGATATTTTTGGTTCCTTTGTTCGCCACTCCGGTGATTTTTTCTATAGGTGGCATAGTGCCCAATAATTTTATCGAAATTTATTTTCTATTTTGTTACGCCCTTTGTTTTTTGGGGCCGGTAATCCACGGTCAGCATCAAATGGATTTTTTTGAAAGCAATGAGGCAGAAATGAATAATATTTTAAATAAGCAAGCTGCTAAGGAGACCGATCATGTCTAAAGAAAAAGTATCTGATATTTTTAATCCAGAATTATGGGATGAAGTTCCTGGTTTTTCTTTTGAGGACATTACTTATCATCGAGCGAAAGATCAGGGCTGTGTACGCATTGCTTTTGATCGTCCTGAGTGTAGAAATGCTTTTCGCCCAAAGACTGTGGATGAATTGTTTCAAGCTCTAGAGCACGCTCGCATAACTAGTGATGTTGGTTGTGTTTTGATCACAGGCAATGGTCCTAGTCCAAAAGACGCAGGTTGGGCTTTTTGCTCAGGTGGAGATCAAAGAATACGCGGCAAAGACGGCTATAAATACGAAGGTCAGGATGGTCAGAAGGATTTAGCCAAGTTAGGTCGTCTCCATATTTTAGAAGTTCAAAGACTGATTCGTTTTATGCCAAAAGTAGTGATTGCAGTGGTTCCTGGTTGGGCTGTCGGTGGAGGTCATAGTTTGCATGTTGTTTGTGATATGACCATAGCTAGTAAAGAGCATGCTGTTTTTAAACAGACCGATCCAGATGTTGCCTCTTTTGATAGTGGCTATGGCTCTGCTTATTTGGCGAGACAATGTGGACAAAAGCGAGCTAGAGAAATTTTCTTTTTAGGCAAAAACTACTCAGCCCAAGAGGCAGTGGATATGGGAATGGCAAACATTGCGGTTGAACACGCAAAACTAGAGGACACTGCTTTGGAGTGGGCTCGTGAGATTAACTCTAAAAGTCCAACCGCTATGCGTATGCTAAAATTTGGTTTTAACTTGTTAGATGATGGCCTTGTTGGCCAACAGCTTTTTGCCGGTGAAGCAACTCGATTGGCTTATGGTACTGAAGAAGCCCAAGAGGGTAGAGACTCTTTTGTAGAGAAGCGCCCTAAAGATTTTTCTAAGTATCCTTGGCACTACTAAATTGCTTTCTTACACATAGCGTAATTTAAGGGAATCAGGGCAATGAACCTTGCTCTTTTTCCTTAAATAAATGAATATCTACGCTATGTTACAAGATAAATTGCAAGCGATTCGAGAAGAAGCCGTTGCTGCATTTAAAGCCGCAACTTCCAGTAAAGATCTATACGACCAAAAAGTAAAATACCTAGGTAAAAAGGGTAGTTTTTCAGAGCTCATGAAAGAAATGGGCAAGCTTAGCAAAGACGAGCGTCCTAAGTTTGGTCAGTTGGTAAATGAAGTAAAAAACACTCTGGAAGATCTGTTTAAAGAACTCACTGATGCACTAAAAGAAAAAGAGTTAAATGCTAGTCTTGAAGATGAGCGCATAGACATGAGTTTACCAGGTAACCGAATGCGCTTAGGCAAGAAACACCCAATCAATATGGTCATTGATGAATTGGTGGATATTTTTTCTAGAATTGGTTTTAGCGTTCGCTTAGGACCTTTGATCGAAAGAGATCGTTATAATTTTGAAGCTTTAAATATTCCGGCAGATCATCCAGCGCGTGATATGCAAGACACTTTTTATATCGATGAACAACATGTTCTTCGTACTCAAACTTCACCCATTCAAATTCATAGTTTAGAGAATGAAAGTCTTCCTCTTAGAGTATTGGGACCCGGAGCTGTATTCCGTTCTGATTATGATGTAAGTCACCTACCGATGTTTCATCAAATTGAAGGAATCTTAGTAGATAAAGAAGTTTCAATGGCGGATCTAAAGGGCATATTGGCGTATTTTGCCAAAGAGTTTTTTGGGCCAAACGTTAAAATTCGTCTTCGCCCAAGTTTCTTCCCATTTACTGAGCCTAGTGCTGAGGTGGATTGCTCTTGTGCGGTTTGTGATGCAAAAGGTTGTCGAATGTGTGGTCACACGGGTTGGATTGAAGTGGCAGGTTGCGGCTTGGTTCATCCGAATGTTTTTAAAGAAGCTGGGCTGGATGCAGAAAAATGGCAAGGTCTTGCTTTTGGAATGGGGATCGAAAGACTTGCTGTGGTTAAGTACGGTGTGAGGGATATCCGCTTGTTTAATGAAAATGATATGGACTTCTTGGGTCAGTTTTAAGAGGAGCTGGAAAAATGCAAATTTCCCTAAAGTGGATTAACGATTACGTAAATATCGAAAACTATTTTTCAAAGCCACAAGAGCTTGCTGACCTTTTAACGAACACAGGCTTGGAAGTGGAAGAAGTTAGTGATCTTGGTAAAAGATACGCTTCCATTGTGATTGGTCAAATTTTAAAATTAGATAAACACCCCGATGCAGATCGTTTAACGGTTTGTCAGGTTGAAACTGGTTCGGGAAGTGTTCAGCAAATTGTTTGTGGAGCTAAAAATCATAAACAAGGTGACAAGGTGATGGTTGCTCTTCCTGGAGCTGTGTTACCAGGTGATTTTGCCATTAAGCAATCTGTAATTCGTGGAGTGGAAAGCTCTGGAATGCTATGTTCTGAAAAAGAACTTGGTCTTAGTGAAGAATCTTCTGGAATTATGATTTTACCGGAAGATGCACCTGTTGGAGAGAAGTTTTCTCTCTATAAAGGCCTTGATGATATTTTGTTTGAGTTAAAAGTTACACCGAATCGCGCCGATTGCTTAAGTCATTTTGGCTTAGCAAGAGAGCTTTCAAATCTTTTATCTTTAGACTTAAGATACCCCGAAAACGAGTTGCAAGTTGAAGCTGGTTTATCGACTAAAGAATGCATTTCATTAGAAGTTAAAGACGCTGAAAATTGTCCAAGATACGCGGGTAGATTTATTGAGGGTGTAAAAGTAGCTCCAAGTCCGGCTTGGCTTCGAACTAGAGTGGAAGCCATTGGTTTAAATTCAATCAATAATGTCGTAGACGTTACCAACTATGTAATGATGGAGATGGGCCAACCTTTACATGCTTTTGACCAAAGAGAGATAAAAGGAAATTCTATCTTAGTTGATAAAGCTCAGGCTGGAGAGAAATTCACTTCTTTAGATGGAACTGAATATACTTTGGATGGTTCTGAGTTAGTGATTCGCGATCAGGAACGTCCGGTTGCTTTAGCTGGTGTAGTGGGTGGAAAAAACTCTGGTGTGCAGGATGATACAACAAACTTGTTCATCGAGTGTGCTTACTTTAAGCCTGAAAGTGTTCGTAAAACTTCAAGAAAATTAGGAATCGAAACCGATTCAGCCTATCGTTTTAGTCGCGGAGTAGACCCTTCGGGGATATCTTTCGTTTTAGATCGTTGTTGTCATCTGATTCAAAAACTTGCCGGTGGGAAGTTGTATGGCGATATCCATGACTTCTATCCTAAAGGCTTAGAGGCCAAGTCTTTCCTTGTATCTAGTGATTACATTAGCCAAAGACTAGGTATGCCAGTGGATGATGAGAGTTTTGAAAAGGCTTTGGCTCAGTTGAAGTTAAAGCCAGTGAAAGAAGGGCAGTCATATCGTGTGACGGCTCCTTTGTACCGAGTGGATATTGAAAGAAAAGAAGACATTGTTGAGGAATATGCAAGGCTTCATTCTTATGATGCCATTCCTGAAAAAATGCCAGAATTGGCTCTTGAACCTACGCCTCATGAAAAAGATTATGAGTTGCAAAGAAGTTTGCGAGAGTTTCTTGTGGGACAAAATTTTACGGAAGCTTTAAACTACAACTTTGAAAATAAGTTGAAGGCTTCTAGCTTTTTAGGAGATCTAGACAAGTTAAAGGCTTACGGCATTACGGCAAATCCAGAGCCTGTTCAGATTTTAAATCCACTAAATGAAGACTTTTCGGTAATGCGTACTTCTTTATTGCCAGGCTTGATGAAGAATGTGGAGCATAACTTTAGATATGGTCGACACAAGGGTCAATTGTTTGAGATTGGATACGCTTTTGGTCGAGACTCTAAATTTGGTCAAGATCCTAGATTGGCTTTTGCTGCTTGGGGAGAGACTCTTGATTTGTGGACAAAAAAAGAGAAAGCGCCTTTGGTTTTGCAACTAAAAGAGAGCATTGAATCTCTTTTAAAGGAGTTAAGGGCAAAGTCATGGTCTTGGAAGCAAGAGGCAGATGCTCCAGATTTCTTGCACCCAGGAAGAAGTGCTGCTCTGTTTTTTGAAGGAAAAATCATAGGCTTTGTTGGTGAGCTACACCCAAGAATGAAAGAAGCTTTAAAAACTAAAGAACCAATCGTATTTGCAGAATTGCAATTGGATGCTTTGCTTCGTGGACAGCCTAAGGCTTTTCGTGTGGGCGGCGTGAGTCGTATGCAAATGGTTGAAAGGGATTTAGCTTTTGTTTGTGATGGAGCTGTAAGATCAGATAGCATCATTGACTTGATCAAGAAATCTTCTGGTAAGTTATTAAAAGAAGTTTATGTCTATGATCAGTTTGAAGGTGGTTCCTTGAAAGAGGGACAAAAATCCCTGACATTTAGAATGTACTTTCAAGATGAAAATGAGACTCTTGAAGAAAAGCAATTGAGCGCTCTCCAAGAGAAGATCATTCAAACGGTTAGTTCTAAATTAGGTGTAAACGTCCGCTAAAACTTACTCATAAAAAAGGCTAAGGAAAACACCCTCAGCCTTTTTTTATTGATCACATATCGCTATGGCATCGATCATCAATTTAATGCTTGTAGCGCCTAATTCGTTTCTTTTTAATTCGTAGGGAAGAGCTTTGCAATTTCCTTGGGTATCAAGAAGTTCTACTTTAAGCATATCGTCATGGATGCTAATTTTTGAAATACTATAAAATGACAGCGAACTATCTGATTTTAAAGTCTCGATCAGCATTGTGTTTATCTTAGCGCTAGTTTGCATTGGTGTTTGAAAGGCAAAGCTGAACTGGCTGAGGCTTAAAATGGCTGTAAATAGAATCTTACTCATTAAATCTCCTTAGTTTTTGCTAGCTTAGCTATAAGCTTTAAAAAGAGTTTTTCCTAGTGCCTTAGTGCTTTTGAAAATATTGGAAGTTAAGCTAAGAGAGTATTTTCAAAAGCTGATACAAAAATACTTCCTAGGTTTTTACTTTTGTCAGAAGCACTGCAAACTTAGGCTAATTTCAAGTCAATTTTAAATACTCGTGAGATTTTAGGAATTTAGGTCAATGCCCTCGGCAAAAGACTAGAAAATAAGATGAATTGCCAAAAAACTAGCCTAAATAAGCAGTTTTTATTGAGGGCTATATAAAAAACTTGAAAGTTTTCAGGTACTTGCTAGGCTTTACTTAGTGAAACTTTGCAGGTAGCAGCATGGAAGGATAAAAGCTATGGCGGGAAAAAACCTTAGTAATTCGACAGTAACCAAAGCAGATATCGTAGAGAAAGTTTATGAGCGCATTGGGTTTTCCAAGAAGGAAGCTAGTGAACTTGTAGAACTTTGTTTTGGCACTTTAAAGGACACTTTAAAGCGTGGTGATAAGGTCAAAATTTCTGGTTTTGGTAACTTTCTAGTTAGAGAGAAAGAGCCGAGAAAAGGACGTAACCCGCAAACTGGTCAGCAAATTGAAATTTCTGCGAGACGAGTTTTAACTTTCCGTCCAAGCCAAGTTTTAAAAGCTATGCTTAATGGTGAAGATATCACTGGTTTAAAAGACGAAGATTAAGAATATTAAATCTCTGATCCAAATTAACAACTAAGACTTTTCAAAAAGTGACGAGAGACTATGAATTCTTCAAAACAGCTTCTTAAAGAAGCGGAACGACTATCAAAAATAGGCGCAACAGGCGGGATTAATTCCACCGATCCGAAAGATATCCCTGATTTTTTTCGTCAAGACGCCTTTATTCAAAAATGGAATAGTATTCCTAATAAGTTAGCCTTTAAGATTGGCGAAGTGGCCGAGCTCGTTGGTGTAAAACAATACGTTTTAAGGTATTGGGAGACTGAGTTCGAAGAGTTGCGTCCCAGCAAAGGTCAAAACAACCAAAGAATGTATACTCGCAAAAACATTGAATTAGCTTTAATGATTCAGCACCTACTTCATGTAGAGAGATTTTCTATTGAAGGTGCCCGTAAATTTATGAGAAAGCGTAAGGAAGATTTGCGATTTAATAAAATGCTGAAAGGCTCAAAAAAAGCCATTGATGATTGCAGGGTGATTGGGCAAGAAATTCAAAGTGAAATTCATCAAATGAAGCTTCGTCTTGATGCTTATTTTCGTAGAGAAGTGTGAGTTCTTTTCGTTTTTACCAAATTCAAAAAATAGTAGGTTTCATTGACGGGTGGCTTAATCCACCCGTTGTTTCTTTACTGTTTCGTTTAAGTAAGCGACTACCTTCTAGGCCTGTAATTGTAGAGATTGGCTCATGGAAGGGGAAATCAACGGTTTTATTACAATTAAGTCGACCTGACGCCACAGTATTCGCCATAGATCCATTCACCGGAAGTCATGAACATGAGGAAGAATTTGGTGAAGTGGATACCTATGAGGACTTTTTGAAAAACATTAATGCTCATTGTGATGCTTCTAAAGTTTCTGTGCTTCGTAAAAAATCCGTGGAGGCCATTCATGAGGTGCCAGAGGCAATTGATATGCTTTGGATTGATGGTTCCCATGACTACAAAGATGTAAAGTCAGATTTTGAATTGTACTTCCCTAAGCTAAAAGAAGGGGCTTGGATAGCAATGCATGATTACAAATGGCAAGGTGTGAAACAGTTCACCTGGGAGCTATTGAAATCAGATTATGCGATTTCCAGTCTTCGTAGAGTAGAGGATACTCATTACTTTCGTAAGAAAGAATCTAACTTCATTTCTAAAAAACGTAATTTATCTCGATTGCGATTTTATGAAGCCCAACAATTTATTAAAAGAAACCGACGCAAGCTTAAAAAGAAATTAAAATCAAAACTAAAGAGCTAAACATTTGTTTCGTTTATCCAGCTATCAGGATTAGCGAAAAGCTCTTGCCATATTCCTTCTATAAATAGCTCCTGGTTTTCAAAAAGCTCCTTTTGAGAGAATGCAATTTCACTCATTTTTTTGTAGGACTCTAATCTTGTTTCCAGCTCTTCTTTGGAGAACCTTGGTTTGGGCTGAGAATTTGGTAGAAGTCCTTGTCCCATTAGTAAGCTATCGTAGCTGTAGCTATTAAACACTAGGCTTTCTAAGGCTGTATAGCCATGGTTATTGCCGAAATGGGTATAAGACAAAGGGGCTTTCTGATGGTAGAGAGAAATTATACTTTCAGCTCTGTCGAGTGAAACACTTTGTCGAACCTCTTGCCAAAATTGAGTATCAAGTTTTTCATTAAATTTATAATGAACCGCAAGGAAGGCTTTAAAAGAATCCCAGTTTTCGGAAATTTCTTTATTAATCGCATCCTTTGATATTTGATCATTGTTGTTTTTAGGAAACAGTCGACAAAGAATCATAATGCTCTGAACAAGTGTTTGAATCGCAGTAGATTCAAGGGGTTCTATGAAAGCGTAACTGTTACCAATGGCCATCATATTATTTACCAGAGCTCTTTTATGACGACCTGTTTTAAAAGGAATTACTTTAAAGTTTTGTTCAGAATTTGGATTAAATTTATTTTTAATTTCCTCGATGGCATCTTCTTCACTAAGGTATTTCGACGAAAACACATAGCCAAGATGATCCTCGTTTCTAAGAGGAATTCTCCAGCACCATCCACAGTTCATTGTTATGGCTTCGGTATAGGGAGCAGGATCCATATTATTGCTAAGATTAAAAGTGATTGCTTTGTCACAAAATAAACTGTCTTCGTAACTAATAAAGTCTTCTTGTAATTCATCCCCCAAAAGCTTGGAGCGAAAGCCTGAACAATCAATAAAAAAGTCAGCCTCAAGTTTTTCCATTGAGTTTGTGATTAGACTTAATAGATTGCCTTCGCTATCTCGTTCTATACTTGTGATTTCTTCGTCAATGATGGCTATGTCGTTTTCTATGATCTTCTTTTTTAAATAAGTAATTAAACTTCGGTTTTCAAGGTGATAGGCAAAAGGAATGGAGTTCAAGAGAGAATAAAAACCACCGTCTCCAGTGCTTATCACGGGAAACTTTTTGTCATACATTAATTGGGCTGGCCAATTAAAGCTTCCGGTGTGATTTTTGTAGTGAAGGTTTTCAAAAAGATGACCCGCAAAAAAATTAAAATGAAAAGGCCTTTCATTTTTCTTACCCCAATCAAATTGAATTCCCAATTTAAAAGTGGGTTTTACCTCTTGAAAAAAATCGACAGGATCAATTCCTAAAAAGTGGTGCAAGAAGGGAATGATTTCTGTAGTTGTGGATTCTCCAACGCCAATGACTGGAATTTTTGAGGACTCAACGATTTTAATGTCTAAGTAGGGATGAGTTTTTTTAAGTGCCAAGGCACTCAAATAGCCAGCCGTACCACCACCGAGTAAGAGAATTGATTTGTAGTCGGTTCTTGCGAAGTTTTCAGTTCCTAAGAAGCTTAGGTCAAAACATTCATCGATTAGTTGGTTTAAATCCATATTTACTCTTTGTTCACTCATTTGCTTCAAGTTATTCAGGGCAACTATGCCTTAAGTTAATGATATAAGCTAGATTCATTGTAAATTTGATCTGTAAACAGAGTTTACAGCGATTTGGTTTTTAATTGGCTTTAATTTACAAAGCTTAGGCAGAGTAGGTAATGTCAAGGCGGAAGCGCATAAGCGAAGTTCTAATTTTATTTTTATCAATAAGAATTATTGATAAAAATAAATCAATGGAAGTAATTCTAAAGACTTTTCGGTAAGGATTAGTTTTAATTTTTATGATTGGGCGGGGCTATTGTTATTAGCTCAATCGTCTAAATTTATTATTTCAAGGGGTGAATTCTTTTAAGGGGATTTACGAAGATGATTCTTTGATTTTGCTTTAAATAAGAGACTAGTTTTTTGACAGCTCTGCAAGTATTTCAAAGGCAAATAAAACTCATCTCAAAAAATATTCTTTCTACAGATTATTTAGTAAAATCAAATCTATCAATAAAATAAATAGTAAAAGAGGATGAGTTCGTGTTTTTGAATGTTGCAGTTGTTTTGGTTATATTTTCTTTTGGTCCATTGGTTTTTGCAGGTAATGCTTCTTGTATCGATTCAGCTAGTCTTGATGCAAGCATGAAGATGGGTATTGGAAAAATCTTGGAGGCAAAAAATTATTCAAACGAAAATAGCCCTGATTTAGTGCGTTCGAATCACATTCGAACTAGTCTATCTGAGTTTGAAAGAGTTCAATATCAGCTTGAAAAAAGATTAGGATCTTCAGATTTGGTAGATACCTATAACTACTTTAAAAGTACAGATAGATCCGGTAAGGCCATTGCAATGAATTGGATAAACTGGCTTGAAAGAGCTCCTGAGTTCGTGAAAGACAGGAGGAGTCTAGAGCTTTGGATTAAGATCGGGAAAAAATATAAAGACCCTAATTTAACGAAATACATATTTGATCTTTTGGCTGAAAAGTTTGCTTTAGGTCTAGAGTATCGATTGGCGATGCTAGACGAACTTGTGAAAAAGATTGAATCAGAAGAATTAAATCCACTTCTTGAAATTGAAGCTTTGCTAACGGGAAGAGAAAGTCGGGAAGACTTCTACCTAGAAGAGTTAGAGCACTTAGAGAGCTTATCTTCTTATGTGGTTAATCTTTCTAGTTTCCTAGAGATGCGTTATCTCAACCGTGTGGAGAAAAAGGGTTTTGAAAGACAGTTAGCAAAATGGAACTTGTTGAAAATCACTTCGGAGCAAGACTTTCAATTTATGGAAAGTTACAAAAATGCCATTGAATATCAGCTTCTCATTCATACCCAGTTTAATATCGAATCTATAAGCTATTTGTTTTCTTCAAAGCTTGTAGATCGTGTTCTTAATTCTGAGCTGAGCTTTCAAGAAGCCTATAAACTTTTGGAGCGTTTTCGAAGATTGGATGAAGATATTTAATGCTTAAAAATCTATGTTTGATTATTTTTAGTTTCTTGTCCTTTCAGTTTGCTGATGCATCTGTTGGGAATTGCTATATAAGCACTCATGAAGTGGCTTATCGCATCGGAGTCCACAACTTCAAACTTCTTGAAAAAATGTATTCAAGTTCTCTTAGGAGTGAAAGCAATCAAAAAGCCTTTGATAATCATTTAATGAATTTACTGTCTAATCACTACGACATGAAAAGCATAGACCGCGCATCTGTTAGTTTGAGACAGTTGTTGTTGCATAGAAGCCTACAAAAAAGAGGGGTGCTTGCCAAGGATTTGCAAATGCCCGATCTTGTATTTTCTAATTTGTCGGAGAAAAAAGTATCCGATTCTTACAGAACTAGCAAAGGCGCAAATTCTCAATTAATAGCGGCAAGTTTTGATTCTAAAAATTTTAATCTTAGTTTTAAAGTAGCCCAAAACGAAAAAGATGAAAAAAGGACCCATACTCTGAGTCTAAAACACACAGCTTATGAAAATGCTAAGGAAATTCGAGTGTATTGGGTAAAACACAATATCATCGTGATCGCTTCCTCAGAGTCTGTAGTTTCAAGAGCTGTTTACCGCGATGGTCAATGGCAGATTGACAGAGAATCTATCATGAAGTTACCAAGTGGATTGTTAAAGCTAAGATCTTTTGATGGAAAGCAATTTATCAGCTCCCATCAAGATAATCGAATTTATTTTTGGCAAAACACAAAGGCAAAGCCAATTCTTCTTCAAGGCTTGAAGCCCCAAAATCCTATGGACCCCCTTGACTTTCAGTTTCTTTCGCCTCGAAATTTCACACTTTTTAGCTCTAAGCAAATTCAGTTCTTGTTTGTAAATTCAAAGAACAATGAGTTGAATAGCTATCTTACTACAGGCTACTCAACAGAAGCGGGTTTTTATGGGAAAGATAGGATATTAAAACTGTACGTAGTAAGTGACTCTAGAGTCATAAGTCTTCATAAAAATGGAGATTTAAAACTTTGGTCACTAAAGGATTCTAAGTTTGAATTAATCACCCAGTTAGATGATCAAGTTCAATATCGTGCGGATCAAAGCTTCACACTAGACTAGTTATAAAAAGGATCCTCATCTAGGTCATCGTCTTCGCTACAATTGCCTTCGGACTGAGACTCGATCTTGTTTGATTGGTGGACCAAAGTATTTTGTTGATGGCAATATTTTAGCCTTCGACATCCAAAGCCAAATGGGATTGCATTTTGGTTTTCGTTTTGACTTAGGTTTCTCTGACTATAAGCTTGCCAATGCGAACATAAAAATGAAATCAAGCTCTATCGATTTACAATTAAATGCCATCGATGCCAATCGTTTTGAAATTTTGGCAACTGCTTCTGCTTCAGGAAAAGAAACAAAAAGAAGGATTGCCGGAGACCTTGATTTTTTAAACTGGGTGAATAACTCTTATTACTACTTTAGTAAAACTCCCATTGCCATGGTAACAAAAAAAGCAAGTAAGTTGGCTTTGGAACGATTGGAAGAAAACTTAGACAATTCTTTTTCTATGCTGGTTGTGGATAAGATCAACAAGGACGAGGAGGAATTGTTATTGGTAGATGCGGGAAGCGAATCTGGTTTAGAAGTGGGGATGGAGTTTTTAGCCTATAATACAAAACATTACTGGTCTGGTTTAGAATGTGAATCTAAATATTTGGGTAAAATTCATGAGTTTCGAAATGCAGTAAAATTAAGAGTGCGCAAGGTTTATGAAGGATTAAGCGCCTTAGGTACAGACTCAAGTCTTCCAAGTTGGTTAGGCTCATTGGATGAGGTTTTTCCAGCTACTGAAGTTCGATAGTCTATTAAGTGATTTCATTACTTTTTCTCGCTTCGTGATTAGCTGATTCGTTTTGCGATTAGCTAATCTTACTTTTAAAAAGCTAGATTTTTTAATTAGTGCTATGATTCAGTTTTAAAGCCGTTGGCATTTGTGTCACTGCAATATAGCTGAGCTATTTCAATGTGTTTATAATGTGGTCAATTCAAAAATATTTAGCAAAGTTAAGACAGATTGTTTGCCTGTTATTGGATTTATTTGTGCTTTCTTTTTAATGCGAGCCAACGAGTTTGGCTTGGTGGAATCACTTTGCAAATGAAATATAGTTTTGCTATACCTTAGAAAGCATTTCCGGGGGATCAGTGAAATACAAAGAACTATTCATAGATTTTGCAAAGGTATTACAAACTAGGATTCAGTCTTGGGATCTTAGTAAAATGCATGCTCATGACAAAGCGGATGGTTCACCAGTCACTCGTTATGATGAAGAGCTTAATCGAGTGATAAATCATTTTTTACGAAAAAACTTTCCTCAGCATAATATAGTAGGGGAAGAAGAGCAGGATTTAAAAGAGTCCGAGTTTACCTGGTATGTTGATCCTATAGATGGAACCAAAGAGTTTATCAAACAAAATGGTCAGTGGGCTGTACAAATTGGATTAAGTCAAAAAAATGAAGTTCTTTTGGGATTTGTATTTCATGCTTCTCAAAATAAACTCTATTATGCTGAAAAAGGCGAAGGATCTATTGTTTTTGATTTTAACACAAGGAAAGAAGAAAAACTTCTTCTTAGTACTGATTTTGAGATCCAAGAGAGTGTGGGCTTAGCTTCGTTCAGTAATAGAGACCAGGCTGAATTAGATTATTTAGAAAGAATCAAAATCTCAAAGCTTACCGAAATGGGATCATTCGGCTTAAAAGTAATTCAAATTGCCACTGGCAAGGCTCATGTGTATGCGAATTTTCGAAACTTAATTGGGCTATGGGATATTTGTGCACCTGCGGTAATATTGACGGAAGCGGGCGGTAAATTTTATTTTGAAAATGAAAACCCGCCTACTTATTATCAACCGGAAAATTATCAAGTAAACCGAAAACTTCTTGCTTATCATCCAGCAATGGAAGACAAGATTCTTCGTGATATCTAATCAAGAAAAAGTAGAGCAATATTTCCAATCTAAAAAATTGGCTAAGGAAAAGTTTCTTCTCCTAACGATTGGTATTCCCGGATCTGGAAAGTCCTTTTATCTTAAGCAGTATTCTGAACACTTTGTCACAATAAGTAGTGATGATATAAGACAAGAGATATTAAAAGAGGCAAAAGATAAAAATCAAAAAATGTTATTGAGAGGGGAGTACCAAGAGCCAGACCCTTGGGATGCAAAGCATGTGTTTGCACCAGAGTTGAGAGATGTGGTTTTTAAAAAAATTGATTTTCTTTTCGATGAAGCTCTCTCGCAAAGTAAATCCATTTTACTAGATATTACCAATGTTAGTTTGCAGCGAGTTTACTATATGATGAAGGCTCGAAAGTTTGCTTACCAAGTTGATGGATTTTATTTCCTTCCGAAAGATCTTAAGCAGCATTTAGAAAATATTCAAAAACGTGTGGAAAAAGGTGGATTGGATCTTGCCCCTAAATGTGAACCCAATAAGGAAGCTCGACGAGAAAAGATCATTCGCTCAGTTTTATCCTGTTTCAAAGTATTTAGCGAGGATCTACAAATCAATCCTGACTATAAAAATCTGCAAAATCCTGAACAAATTTGGCTAGATCCGGCAATTTGGAAGTATGACGGACCTAGCTATGCAAAATTTTTAGACAGCCTTGATGCGAAAAGCCAAAGAATACTGGACGTTTTGAAAAATGAAGATATATTCAACCACATTATAAAACTGAGTTAAGTCCTACTGAGGAAAATATGGAAAATCTATTTAAATTAGATAAGTTAGAAAAAACTTATCCCAATGGAGTCCGCGCCCTAAAAGGGGTTAGTTTCGATGTTAACAAAGGTGAGTTCTTAGTGATCATTGGTTTATCTGGTTCAGGTAAGTCTACAATGCTTCGCTGTTTAAATAGAATTCATGAGCCAACCGGTGGAGACCTTCAGTTTAAAGGTAAATCAGTGGTTAGTTTAAAAGGCCGTGAGCTTAGACAATATCGTTCTAAGATCGGAATGATTTTCCAACACTTTAACTTAGTACCTAGAAAATCTGTTTTAGAAAACGTACTTACCGGCACATTATCTCGTACCAGTATTTTTAAGTCTGTTTTCAATATGTACTCAGATGCTGATCGTCAGAAGGCTTTAGAATTGATCGAAGTGGTTGGGCTTAAAGGAAAAGAAATGCATCGTGCAGATAATCTTTCCGGTGGTCAGCAACAACGTGTTTCAATCGCTCGTGCATTGATGCAAGATCCTGAAGTTTTACTTGCCGATGAGCCAGTGGCTTCCTTAGATCCAGCAACTTCTCATTCAGTGATGGAGTACCTAAGAAAAATTCAACAACAATATGGAATTACAGTGATTTGTAATCTTCACTTTCTATCTTTAGTAAGAGAGTACGGAACTCGCGTTGTGGCTCTTAAGGGTGGAGAGAAAATGTTTGAAGGTAGCCCTTCCGAAATCGATGAAGATTGGTTTAAACGTATTTATGGCGAACAAGCTGTAGAAGTAACGATCAACTAGGTGACTGAAATGAAGAAAAAATCTACTGCATTCAAAACATTATTAATCGACTTTTTATTAGCTTCTTATCTTGTACTTTGTATTGATTCTTTTATTTTCACTCGTCATACGATGGAAAATGGAATTGATTGGGCCAGCTTTGGTGTGGTTCTACTAATTGGTTTGATTCTTGGTCTAATTTTAAACCGCGTTTCGAAACTTTCTATTGGTAAAATGTTTCTAAAAGAATACGACACTTCAAAGGCTCGTGGGATTGGGCAAAAGCCTTATGCCATTTTAGGTTTAGTGATCTTGGCAGTAACATTCTATGTTGGTGTTTTAGTAACAGAACTTAGTTTTTACGAATTTTTTAGCCAAGCAGGGATTCAAGGTGCCACTCGTATTTTCACGGCCCTTTTAAATCCTAACTTTGAAGTTTTGGATCAAGGTATCTTGGCTGTAATCGAAACCATTTATATGGCCTTCATTGCAACGGCCTTTTCTTTGCCATTTGCATTTTTGTTGTCTTTTTTCGCGGCAAGAAACTTGATGAACGGTTCTGGTTTTGGCTTAACTGTTTATTATGTGATTCGTTTTTTCTTAAACGTTTCTCGTTCCATTGAACCTTTGGTTTGGGCAATTATCTTCTCTGTATGGGTGGGGATTGGTCCTTTTGCCGGGATGCTTGCATTGATGATTCACTCTGTTTCGAGCTTAGCTAAGCTTTACTCTGAGCAAATTGAAAATATCTCAGAAGGTCCTCTAGAGGCAATGACAGCTACAGGTGCTCACCCAATCCAGGTAATTTGGTATGGTGTGGTTCCACAGGTGATTTTACCATTTTTATCTTTCACTATCTATCGTTGGGATATCAACGTTCGTATGGCCACAGTAATCGGTCTTGTTGGTGGTGGTGGTATTGGTACTCTTCTAATGCAGTTCCAAGGTTTAGCGCGTTGGAATGAAGTGGGGCTTTTGATTATTATCATCGCTGCGGTTGTTTGGCTGATGGATTTTCTTTCCTCTAAAATTAGAGAAAGTATCAAATAAGTTTTTAAAATTGATCTTTTATAAAAGGCCTCTTCAAAGAGGTCTTTTTTTTGATAAAAACACTAAGTTTGGATTTTATGGATCTATCTCTTGTGCCTAAATTGTGTTTTAATGGATTTTAATCCGCGGGCTTTAAAGTCTTAGTTCTTATTTGAAGTCGTTTAAAAAAATGCTCGAAGAATTCCCACCGAAAGACAACTGATTTGTATTCTATTATCTTGGTACAATTTCCTCGCCCAATTGATTTCTTTTGTGTTGAAGGCTAAAACAGTTTTTTGGCTAGTAAAATCTCTAAGCTAATGCCATCCGTTTCATCAACATAAGAACCTGATTTTGCTTCGCCTAGTAAGCCAAATTTCGTAATTTTTAATGTGGGCCAGAATTGATCAATCACATCGGGGCTCAATATAGCAATTCCTATCTGGTAATTACTCTCCTGAAAAGAATCAAAATTTCCGCCATACAGGTATTCGTTGTGTTTTTTATCACCACCACCAATGCTTGCGAAAATACCTAGTTGAGCCAGTCTTTTTGAGTTTTTGGTGTAAAGATCAAATAAACTTAGGTGAGTGTATAGCTCGACATAAGCGCCTTTATGAGCCTTTAGGTCTTTACTGTATTGAATTCTAAGGTGTGAGTTTTCTTCACTTGAAATCTCATAGTAAAAAGATAGTTCTGAGGTTTTTTCTCTGCGAATTCGCTCTTCTTCTTTTTCGGTGGTGTAGTAGAGAGGATGATCTCCGGTCGCATTTGACTGGAACCGAAAACGCAGCGCCTGGCTATCTGAGAGTTTCTGTTTGAAATACAGGGAAGATCCAGCAAGAACTAGATCTGGATTAAATAGGTTGATGGAGTAAAGTGGAAGAACTAGATATCCTTTGTTGGTTATAATGCCTCGTTTTTGACTCAAAGATGTGTAGTTTGCACCCAAGGCAAAATGAAAGTCTTCCGTCTTAAAGAAATCTTGGGCCATTAAATTACTGGTAAAAAATAAGAAGAAACTCAAAAAGCTGAGGATAGGGTTTTTTAACGAAATCATATAGCCTCCTGCTGGCAAATTGCTTGTTGTAATATAAGACCTGGTTTTTGATAAAAAATTACAAGTCTTATCCGGTAAAATTCTTATTATTTTCAATATTTATAAACGAATCTAGCTTAGACAACCCACTAAAATCATTTGTTTTTGTCTATCAATTCTAATGCTTTTTGAAATGATTACCAGAAAGATAAGAAGTTTTTATCTGCTCTTTACTTTTAGGGGCAGTATTCCTTATAAAGAGCTTGTCGATAAATTGACTAAGGTTTTGTCTCGGTGCATAAAAAGCGCTGTTATCAAAATAAGGGTGTGTGTTATGAGTTTTAAAAGAATCGCTACCATAGCTCTTGCTGGTAGTTTGGCGTTGGGAAGCTTAGCTTCTTGTACGCGTAAAGAAGAAAAAGTCGGTGCTAAGTCAAATCCACTAAAAATGTTTTTCATCCCTTCGGATGACACTCGTGAAATCGCTTTAAATGCTAAAGATGTTTCTAGATTCCTCGAAAAATTCGTAAGCCAAAGACTCTATGGTAAAGATGAAGGTTTTTACATTAAATCAAGCGTACCTACTTCTTATATCGCTGTTGTTGAAGCTTTCGGAACGGGTAGAGCTGATTTCGCAGCCCTAAATACTTTTAGCTACATTCTTTTAAAAGATAAGAAAAAATATCCTAGTGAGGCTTTGTTAAAGGTAGTTCGTGGACATGACGAGACTTCTTACAAGGCGCAAATTCTTGCGAGAGCAGATTCTGGGATTAACTCCATTGAAGATCTTAAAGGGAAGAAATTTGCTTATACAGATCCAGCAAGTACTTCTGGATACATTCTTCCTTCTATAATGTTTAAAGAAAAAGGTATCAAACTTGGCGAAGAAATCTTCGCAGGCCGTCACGACACGGTAGCTACCATGGTTTACCAAGGTCAGGTTGATGCTGGTGCTACTTACTACTCTCCACCAGAAGATGGAAAAATCATGGATGCTCGTAAGCGCATTATGACGCAATTTCCGGACGTCGGTGAGAAGGTTAAAATCATTGGGTTCTCTCGTGACATTCCAAATGCTCCATGGGTAATCCGTGACAATCTCTACAAAGACAAGGAACTTTACGAGAAAGTTAAAACAGCCTTGCAAGAGGGAGTGATCGAATACGTTAAAACTCCATCGGGCAAAGATGTACTTATGAAGTTATATAGCATTACTGGCATGGTTAAAGCGAACGACGAAGATTATAAGCCTGTTCGCAAAATGTTCCAGGAGTCTGACTTCGACGTTATGCAACTTATTAAGAAAAAATAATTGTTAGGCACCCATTTGTGGTGCCTTTTTTTGTAGAAAAATTTAGTTCTTTTTTTGGGTGTGTGTGAGAGCTGGAGTGGTAATGGGTGTGTTGTTAAAGGGAATAAATAAAAGCAAAATTTTATCTAGTTTTACTAGTGGAAATGACCGGGGGATTGCTTTGAAAACGAAAAGGTTTGCGCTTAACTTTTTTCGAGATTTTACAAGTTTCTTAATTATTTTCAGTTTGATGTTGGGAATGATTCCAGCGAGCACTGCTTTCGCGCAAAGTTCAAGAAGCTCTCAATTACCAATATTAAATCTCCCTGAAGGTATGGACATCGAGAATTTAGAAAATTTCGATGATCTCTTCACCGAAGAACACAAGCAAATTGCTGAAACCTATTTTAAAGAGCCAGCGCAAGACGCAAAAGATTTAATGAAAATTCTTAGTGTCATGAAGGAAGAAGAAGAGAAGTGGGCGGATAAAATTGGTCGCGAACAACTTCGAAGAAATATTGCCTCAAGAAATGAAAAATTAAGCGTTTCTGGGGAAGTAAAAAACTTAGGAAGATTTGAGTACACCGCTTTAGGCACTGGTGAATTTGCTGTTCCTTTTGCGAGAATCGTTTCTGATAAAACGCAAAAAGCATACTTTATTTTTGATTTAGACCAAATTCCTTTAGACCAGCTAGAAGTTAGTCATGATGAGTTTGGTGAGAAACTATCTGATAGAGAGTTATTAAGAAGAAAAAAAATCTCCTTTGAAATTAGAAAGTTTAAAGCAAGTCAGCTGATTCTGTCAGGTGCTAACAAAGATGAGAAGCATGTAAATCCAGAAGTGGATGATATTCTTAAAGACGTATTAACAGAAGACGCTGGGGAGTTGAAGAAACGTCCTTGGTGGAAAAATTATATTAAAGCACCTGTTGTGCAAGAAAGCAGTAGTTTCCTAGCTAATGCTTTCGGCAGAGATATCACTTTTATTTTTGTTCGTAATGGCAGTCATGTTGAAACAGAAAGCTTTGAAAGACCTCGTTCTAAGCTAGATCGCGAATACTGGAAAAACTACTGGTATTCCATTTGGGAAAAACCTCAAATGAATGATGAGTACTGGCAGGAGCCTGGTCTAAAGAAGTTAAAGGTTCTTTTGACGGGTGATTACCTTTTAGGTTTATTTTCTGGTTTTTTACAGTTCGGTATTACTCACGCTTTAGGTTATGCCGAAACAATGATCCCAGGGATGGAACCTAATCCTGAAAAGATCGAAGCCCTTGCATATTCTTCGCTTTATTTTGGTGTGATCATCGGTACTTTAACTAAGTTATATCAAAACTGGGCTTATATTGGTTCACCTCTTGCTAGAAACATCAAAAGCTGGGGGATCGCACTTTCTTATGGTGCCTTGTTTGGTAGTTTGTACTACGGCCCAGAATTTTTATTCCCATTTGCTGGTGGCGAACAGATGGGTGAAATGATGTGGTTGTGGGTTACCATTTTTGCCAATATGGTGATGAAAGGACCATTTAAAGTTTGGTCTATGGAAATTCCGCGCTTTAGAAAAGCAGCTGGCTTAAGTTACGGAAACTTTGAAATTCCATGGTTTGGTGGAAAGAATATCGATACAAAAATTCAACAAACCGGTGTGGATACGCAGCTCTATCAACTCTATGGAACTGTTTTTAAGTTAATGCACTTGTTAAACATTAGTTTTGTGGTTGCAGCTTATAATATTCCATTTGGCTGGATCGCTTATCCTGGGGTAGTGCCGATTTACCACAAAATTACCATGGCATATGTAGATAGACAGTTTAGAAAGCTAAAGGGCAGTCTATATAATCAAATTCAAAATGAGGCCAAAAAGCCAAAATCAAGAATGAGAAATGCTAGTATCAAGGAATACTACTTAACTTATCGTGATCAATTTAAAAGAAATTCTAAGGGCGAAATCATAAGTGATCATAGAGGTCGTTCTTTAAAAGACTTTGAAAAGTACGCCCTTCAGTACAGAGAGGCTTGGGAGAATTCTAAGTTCGAAGATTCTAGTAACGCGATCATTCGTCGTGTTCCTTATTTAAAAACTGTTTTAAAGGGCGGTTACAATCTTCTGGCGAAGATTCCATACTTTGATGTGTCCGCTCGTATGACTTATGAAACTGCGGTTAATTTTCCAGTGGTTAAACCAGTTTTAAAAACCAGTAATGCAGCATTAGACTTAGCCTCTTTTGCCTTTGTTCAGACTAGCAAAGAGGGACTTGATACTATCAAGCAATTAGGCCAGGGCATGATGTGGGCTGGAAAAGGCACATTTAAAATGAGCAAATCCGCTTTCATGGCATCAGCTAGGTCGTTAAAGGCAGTCTCTAGAAAAGCGGCCAAGGCGGTTGCGGTGGCTAGTGTAGCCATTGGTGTTTCTAGTGCAGCAGCAGAGGCTCCTAAAGATGTTACTACATCCTCTAGACAGGAACTAAGATTAAACGAAAATAAGCCAAATTCTTGTAGGAGATCGGCAAAATAGCAGGAGACATCATTGAAAACTAAAATCGTTTTTCTGACATTATTAAGTATTGTATTTGTATCGTGTTCAAGTTTATCAGAAAAATCCAAGCCTGAGTGTTTTATAAAACGAGCCGCATTGGATGTAGGCTCTGGTTCTACAAAAATGAAAGTGGCAAATGTCGACACCTGCAAAAACCAAATTTCAGAAATTCTATTCGATGATAGCGTGAACATTGAGTTTAAAGAATCCCTTGCGAAGTCTAGCCGTAATGTCTTAGGAAAAAGAATTTACGATAAAGCTTTAAAGGAACTTTCAATACTAAAAGAAAAAGCGCTTGCCCTAGGAGCTACGGAAATCAATGGAGTAGCAACCTCGGCCTTTCGTAAGGCGGATAACGGCCGAATCTTTATTAAAGAGATTTCTCAAAAACTTGGCCTGACTATAAAAGTAATTTCCAACGATCAGGAAGCGCAGCTAGCTTATTGGGGAGCTGTTGATCGTCTTTCATTAGAAGAGGACGAGGCTGTGGTTTGGGATATTGGTGGCGGAAGCATGCAAATGATTAGCAAAGACAAGGAAGAATTCCCCACTTACTTAGGGGAAATGGCTTCGGTTGGATTTAAAGAAATGATCATTTCTAAGCTTCAAAATAAATCGGTATCAAAGATTAATTCTCCCAATCCCTTAGGGCCAATTACAAGCCTAGAAGCCGTTAAGAAGGCAAAGGATTTTGCGGCAAAAGATGTAAATGAAAAAATGAAATCAATCATTTCAGATCGAAAAGTGATTGGTGTCGGAGGAGTTCATTACTATTCCATTCGAAACCAAGTTGGCTCTGATGAGTATAGTTCTGAGGACATTGATTTAGCTTTGCAAAAACGATCTAACTTAAGCGACAAAGAAATCGATAGCAAGTACGCTAGTACTGAAATTAGCAATTTGGCTTTGGTAACAGGCTATATGAAGGCTTTGAATATTAAGAAAGTAAAAGCCATTAAGGTTAATCTTGCGGATGCTCTTTTGGTAAAACCCACTAGAGTATTCTAATATTCCTTACAAATTTTTTCAATTTGATGAAAAGCTTTTTTGATTTTTTCAAAAAAGCTATTTTCATGGGGAATGTGGTAAAAGTTTGGGTGTTTTGACCAAATCTCAAAAAGCTGTCGGTCTAGTTCTTTTGCTTCAGAAAGGTTCTCATTTCGTACTGGGTTCCCATCATCAATGGCAGAGTTACCCACAGCTGCAGATTGAAAAAATACAACAGCTGAATAGCGATTTAATTCTGCATCAATATTGGAACCCATTTTTTCAAGAAAATTTTCAGGGCCGTGAGGCCAATATATTGCGCTATCTAGCGTACCCCTGTCGCATAATAGGTGACGACCTGGGTAGTGAAGCTTTTGTACATCTTCAAGGCTCTTTTGTACTTCATATATAGCTTTCTGAGTTGCCTCTAAAATTAAAGGGTCTTTTGAGCGTGGAAATCCCCCAGTAAACAATAGTGTAGCTGCTTCAGGAACTAATACCACTTCTTCTCTGAATTCTCTTTTTAATAATTCTGCAGCAGTAGTTTTACCACCACCTGGGCCGCCTGTAAGTACGACTCTAGCTTTTTCTTTATGAAAGGAGACGCTCATCTAATCTATCCAGCGTTCTCGAGTCGTTTGGCATTTTTTTGCGACAAGATCCAGTTTCTGAGTTTTTGTATGCTCTCTGGCTGTATGCTTTTATAAATTAACCTTGCGCAAAACATTTTATCTTCTTGTTTTTTACAGGTACTGATTTTCATTTTTTGCGCTGGGATTCCAAGCCTTTCAAAAACCGGGCAGTTGAAAAGTATATCTTTATCTTGTTGAAGAGGCATGTCGGTTAGGATCATTACTGAGCTGTCAGTAATCTCCTGGATTTTGATTTCAGAGGACATACACAAAGCACCACCAGCAAACGGAGAGGTGTTGCTTAGCTCAAGTTGATAACTGATTTTTGTAGTCTCTTTGTTAAGAAGCTTATTTAGCTTTGGAATTATATCAGTTTTTTCGAAAGGCTTAACGATATAAGAATCTGCTCCCAGAGAAATGGCTTTCTTAACGTCTCTTGGCTCAGATCTACCGGTAATCATTGCTATGGGCATCATTTTATAGCGAATGGTCTCTTTTAGGGTTTTTAATGTACTAAAACCATCTTTAAATGGCATATTAACATCTAGAAGCATCAGATCAAAAGCAAAGCGATCTAAGTAGTCCATTGCCTCAAAGGCTTCTTTGGCTAAGTGAACTTCATGCCCTTCATCGCTGAGCATTTTTCTCAGAAGATTTAAAGACTGTTCACTGTCGTCCACTACTAGTATTCTAGCCATGATTCACTCCCTTTATCTAGTTATCGGCATAAAACCATGATTATTAAAAAGCTTAAGAAAAACTAAACTTTAAGGTCTTTTGTAACATTTTGATCCAAGATTTTTATTGTTTGTAACCAAGCTGTAACTTCAAATTCATATTCTAGTAAACTTATTTTGAGATAATTTTACTATGAAAATAGGGGGAGTTATGGCGAGCAAGCTAGATCTAATTTTACCGTGGCAACAAGATTTACCTGAGGGGAAGCTTGGTTTTGAGCACCATGCAGTGAAGAAATATGAAGAAGAGCTTAGTAAGAAAGACTTAAAAAAGGTTTTGCTCATCGATGATAGTATGCGAGCTATATCTACTTTAAATAAGATTTTTAATAATCTGGGATGCAATACCTTCGTGTCGTTTGACGGTTATGCTGCGATCAATTCTTTAATGCAGACGGATGTGGATCTAATAATTTTAGACATGATGATGGATGGATTAGACGGAAGTTCTACCTTAGAAAAAGCGGATGAACTCTTATTGCGTTTGCATGAGGATGATGATTACCTTGATCTAGAAAACTCTAAAATCCCTGTTGTAATTTATAGTGGCTTAGAGTCTAGAAACATTCATGTAAAAGAAACCAAATACTTTCGATTAATTGATGTTTGGCAAAAGCCGATTAGTTATTCACAATTATTTTCAAAGGCTGAAAATATCTTAATGGAGACTAGGAAGCCTTAAAACTACTTGTGTAATGGGCCGTATCCCACATATAACCGGCCCCATAAATCGTTCGAATGCAGTCGCCCCATTTGCCGATCTTTTTTCGCAAACTAGATATATGGCGATCGATGGTTCGGTCTAAATAGTAACAGTTATCGCCCCAAACTTTGTGAAAGATTTGTTCTCTCGAAAACACTTGGTTTTTGTTTTCTATGAAGAAAACTAAAAGTTTAATTTCAGTAGGGGATAGATCTAGGTTCTCGCGCTTGCCTTGCTCATTTAATTCGTAAGCAGTGAGAGTGTTGGTATCAATGTTTATGCCTTGAAAGCTGATGGTTTTACTATCTCTTGAGCCATGGTCTTTTAAGCGAGCTTTGATTCTTAAGTTAAGCTCGGTAGGATCGAATGGTTTTGTGATATAGTCATCGGCACCTAGGTTAAAAGCGATTACTTTATTCTGGATGCTTTCTTCACCGGTTAAAAATATAACGGGTGTCTCATCTATCAAGCGGTTTACCTTTAATTGTTCAAGTATTGTGTAGCCTGAATCAATTCCTAAATTAATGTCTAGTAGAATTAAGTCTGGATTTTGAGACCTACAGTAGTGAAGGGTTTCTGAGGCAGTTTCTGCTATGAAAACCTCGAATTCTCGTTCTAAACTGTGTAAAATCAGTTGTTGTGTCTTTTTAGAGTCTTCAATTAGTAAAATTCTTTTCATAGCATTCCTCCGTGCTCAGTACTTTATCGGTTTAAAAAACCAAGGAACTTTAACATTAATGTACAATTCTCAATATTGAACAAGTTTTGCTATGTATCTTCTTAGAACAGGTCTAATCTCCTTATAAAGAGCTGCCGACAAGAAGCTATCATGAATGTGAAAACAAAAGACATAGATTTTTCGGAATTTTTTAACAGAAGCCTAAACCTCTTTGCAGTATGCGATAAAGAGGGTTTTTTGCTGAGAGTGAATGAAGTATGGGAAGAAACCACTTTGTTCACTGAGGAAGAATTGTATGAAAAACCACTGCTTGAGTTTTTGCACCCGGAAGATCAAGTGATCACCATTGAGATGTTTTCTCGAATTATTCAAGGCGAAAAGGTTAAAAACTTTGAAACAAGATTTATCCGTAAAGACGGTAAGCTTTTATGGTTAAGCTGGAATGCCTATTTGGTGGAAGAGCAAATTTTTATGATAGCTCACGAAACCTCGGAGATTAAAAAAGTTCAAACTTTGCTTCAAGACACACAAGAGGTTGCAAATTTAGGCGGTTGGACATTTGATCTAGACCGGGAAAAGTTAGTTTGGTCGAATCAGACATTTAATATTTTTGAACTTCCTCCAGGGGTTCCTGTGGAGTTCGAAGATCAGTTGAATTTCTTTGAAGATAAATCTAGATCCGCTTTTTTAGGATTTTTTAATGGCGTAAAAAACAATGGAAATTCTTTTGACGCTGAACTCTGTATTAAAACCCTTGATGGAAAGATCAAATGGTTACGGACGAAAGCAAAGTTAGATACAAATCTAGAGAATGAGAAAAAAATCATTGGTACTTACCAAGATATAACATCTGAAAAAGATCTGAACGAACAATTGAGTGAGTATCGAAGTCGTTTGAGTTTGGCGCTTTATAGTAGTGGTATTGGAATTTGGGAATGGAACCTTAAGACTAACTACTTAGAGTGGGACGATAAAATGTTTGAACTCTATGAGGTAAAAAAAGGAAATTTTAAAAATGCCTATGAGGCCTGGGCGGAAGCTTTAAGTGAAGAAGATCTATTTTTGGTAGAAGAAGTTTTAAACGAATCCGTAGAGACTAAGCAAGATTTTCGCTATGAGTTTAGAATTGAAACTAAAACAGGCAGAGTGAAATACATCAAGGCAGAAGCTCGTGTTTTTTTGAGCCCTGAAGGCGAGCCTGAAAAAATGGTAGGTGCTAACTGGGATGTTACCGAGGAACGAGTTCTTGAGTCTCGTCTAAGAGAAAGCGAAGAGCGTTATGAACTTGCTGTTTATGGTTCCTCGGTTGGAATTTGGGATTGGAATTTACGTGATGATAAGCTCTATTGGTCGAAAAAATTTAAAGAAATATGTGGAATCGATGAAGGTGTTGTGCCAACCCAAAATTTATTGTACGACCTAATTCATCCAGAAGATCTAGCAGCCACCGAACAAAGTATATCAGATCATATTAAAAAACATGAGCCCCTTGATGTGAGCTTTAAACTCATAAAACAATTTAGCGATGAAGAGGTGTGGATTCGTCTCAAGGGACAAGCCGTTTGGAATGTGGAAGGAAAAGCCTTAAGGCTTGCTGGATCTATTGAGGATATTACTGCGGCTAAACTCTCTAGTGATAGTTATAACAAAAGTCTATTACAGTTTCAGGCTTTAACAGAAACGGCTCCTGTTGGTATTATCTTATATGATAAAGAAAAGGGAATTACGTATTTTAACCAAACAGCCTCTAATATTACTGGAATAGAAAACACAGATGATCTAGACATAAAAGATTTATGTGAGGTTTTTGACGAACCGGGAAGAAAGATCTTTCAGCATGAGTTTTTTCAACCAGAACGTCTTGGTAGAGGGCAGTTGGCTGTGTCTAGGAATGATGAACAGCGATATGCTTATTACTATTCTAAGCCTCTTGTTGATTCATCAGATAATGTCTACGGTAAAATGATCGTCTTAACTGACATTACTCAGATTATTCAGTTCGAAAAAGAGTTGCAAGAAAAAGAAAGTACCATTCATACGATCTTGAACAATACTGCTGATGCCATCCTTACTTTTGATGAAAGTGGAAAGTTATACAACGCCAACCGTGCGGTGGAATCTATTTTTAAAACCAGCCTAAAAGAATTTGAAAATTTAAATATGTTTGATGTTTTGCTATTCGAAAAAGGGGTTAGTAAGGTAGGTAATAAAGAGGTTCAAAAGTTTAATATAGAGGATTTATCCTATTCTGTAACTTATGAAATGAATGCATTAAGAAATCCAAATGATGTTTTTCCAGTAGAAATTAGTTTGGGGCAATTGGAAATTGATGGAAGCAAATTTTATTCTGTATTTTTACAAGACATTCAAGAGCGAAAGAATAGTGAAGAAGAACTAAAGGCCGCAATGGAGACAGCCACTAAGGCAAATCGGGCCAAGAGTTTATTTTTGGCCAATATGTCACATGAAATTCGTACACCACTAAATTCTATTTTAGGAATGGCTGACTTATTAATTGAAACTCCATTAAATGAGGAGCAGTTACGCTATGTCAGAAACTTTAGAGACTCTGGCGATAGTTTATTAGCAATCATCAATGATATTTTAGACCTCTCTAAAGTAGAGTCAGGGCAGATGGAATTAGAAAGCATTTCTTTTGACCTAGAAAACTCTCTAGACCAAGTGATTGATCTACACTCCCATACAGCGCATGAAAAGGGAATTGAGATTTTATATGATTTTGACCGAAGACTTCCAAGCGAAGTTATGGGTGACCCTTATCGACTAAAACAGATTGTAATGAACCTTTTAAGTAATGCGATTAAATTTACCAGCTCTGGAACAGTGGCATTAAAAATCGATGTTTTGAGTGATGACGCACAAGAGGCTAAACTTCGATTTTCAATTAGAGATACTGGTATAGGTATTTCAGGTGATAAGTTAGCCCACGTATTTGAAAGCTTCACTCAGGCCGATAGTTCTACCACTCGTTTATTTGGTGGAACGGGTTTAGGTTTAAATATCACTAAGACGCTAGTAGAAATGATGGGTGGTGAGCTTCATGTAGAGAGTCGGTTAAATAAAGGCTCCCATTTTTATTTTGAAATTAGTTTGCAAAAATCCAATCGTCCTTGCACTAGCTTAGAGTCTTTAAACGTGAAAGACATTAATGTTTTAATCGTTTCTGAAAATGCTTTTTATGAAGAGTTTTTCAACAAATACTTTTTAAGAGTAAATGCGAAAGTAGATTTTTGTGATGAACTTTCTGAAGCTCAAAAACAGTTCAACAAGGGAAAACTTGATAAAAATCCTTATGATTTAGTCGTGATAGACCAAGGAATGTCAGAAATGGATGGCTTTGAGGTATTGGTAGAATTAAATAAAACCAAAGAGCCTATGGATCGATTTTTATTTTTGCAAAATAGTAACAATAGCAATGCTCAAATATTGCAGCTGAAAAAGTTGGGAGTTAGCAATATAATCAATAAACCCATCAAGTACCGTGATTGGCACAGTACTTTGAAAGGTGTTTTGGACCCGAATACCACAGGCAATTTATTACTGATTTGTGAAGATAAAGAAGAGGTTTCTGGTTTGAAGGAAAGTCTAAAGAAAACTAAGATAAAAGTGATTAATGCAAATTCGATCGAAAAAGTAAATATCGTTTTAAATACTGTGAAGGACATTGACTGCGTGTTTTATAAAACCACTGATAATATTTTAGCTGCTGAAGAATTAGTGCAAGAAATTAGAAACAGATCCATAAAAGCACCTTTAATTCTTTCTAATGAAAACTTCAGTGATGAACAAAGACAGTTGTTTAGTAAATATGATGTGTCAAACTTTGTTGAAGGCTCATTGGATCAAAATCAAATATCTAACTTGGTACAAGAAAAGATCAATACTGGTATCAAGCTTCGTACTTCTATTAAGAACCAGGCTGGTACGATTAAAGATATTTCTGGATTAAGTGTTTTAGTAGTAGATGATTCGGAGAAAAATCGTAATCTAATTAAGTTTTATCTTGCAAAGTCTAATGTAAATTTACAGGAAGCTGAAAATGGTCTAGAGGCTTTTGAGAAGTATAAGACTGAAAATTTTGACATTATTTTAATGGATATGCAAATGCCGATTATGGATGGCTATATGGCCACTAAAGAAATCAGAGATTATGAGAATAAAAACAATATTATAAAAACACCAATCCTTGCTTTAACGGCTTTTGCCTTACAGGGAGAAAAAGAAAAGAGTATAAATGCAGGTTGTGACGAACATTTGTCGAAACCAATTAAGAAAGATGTTTTATTAACTAGTCTTTCTCAATACGGAAAAAGAGAAGCAGAGGTAGCGTAGTTATGGGTAAGTTTGAAGTTCAAATTGATGAAGATTTAATGGATATTATGGAGAGCTTTATCGATCTTACGGAAAAAGACATGAAGGATCTTAGTGCCTCGATTTCAGTAAGAGATAAAGAATCGACCATGAAACTTGCTCATACTTTAAAAGGGGATAGTGGTGGCTACGGTTTTTCAGAAATGAGTGAGCTTTCGAGGCAATTAGAAGTAGCTGTTAAAGAGGGTGACTCTCAAAAGCTAGAAACTCATTGGAATGATTTGCAGGAATATTGGGAAGAGGTTAAAGAAGCATACAACAACGCAAAGGAAAAGCTATGAGCTTTGATGATTTTAGTCAGATTCAAAAATCTTATCTCTCCGAGTTGTTGGAACAAATCGAAGAAATGGAATCCTTTTTTCTGGAGTACGAAAAAACTAAGGATGAAAGCCTTATTCGTAAGGCCATTGGTTTGATGCATTCCATGAAGGGGACGGCTGGTTCGTATATGTTAAATGAGTTTTCCTCTCTTTGCCATAAAGTGGAGGATTTACTCGTTGATGAACGTGTAGTGTCCGATAAAAAGTTTGCTCAAATTATGTTTTCGGTAATCGATCTATGTCGAAACTACATATACAATTGGGAGCCTAATCGTCCACAGGCATTAGTGAATCAATTGGATGAACTTTTAGATGATTTCTCATTAAAACAAGTTCGTAAGTGTTTGATTTTAGAAATGAGTCGAAGCATGTCGATGTTGTATTCAAATATCGTAAAAAACTTTGGATTCAATATTTCTTTTAGTGCGGATTCTTTTGAGGCTTTAAACCGTCTAGTTCTTGAGGATTTTGACTTGATTCTCTTTAGTACAAATATGGGATCCTTTGAGGGGAATCTTTTATACAATGCTGTAATGCAAATTGTTCCTGATAAGTTTGATTCTACCGATGTTTTGATTATCTCAACCTCAGAGTCTTCAATGAAAAAGTTTCATAATTTTGAAGGGGAGCTCTTATTAAAAGATAGAAACATTATGGAAAACTTAGAGGCTTGGTTAAGCAATAAATACGCTTCCATGGATAATGCAGTAGATAGTCCCGTAAGTTCAGGAATCGACAATCTAACGCAAATCAAGGAGATTGTATTTATTGACGATTCAGATGCAATTTTAAAGCTTGCTAAGCATGTTTTTGATAAACAATTAAAAGATGTGAATGTTCAGTATTTTTCATCGGGGCCCGAGGCTTTGAAGCATATGCAGAACCAAGCTCCAGAGTTGATTATTTGTGACTATCAAATGGACCAACTAGATGGAATTGAGGTTAAAAGTAGAATCAATCAAGACTCTAATCTCAAGAATATTCCATTTTTGTTTTTAACGGGTGAGAGAGAAGCGAAAATTTTAGACCAAATGCGAAAGTTGGATGCCCAAGGCTTAATTAAAAAGCCTTTCAATCATCGCAGTCTGTTAAATGAAATATCTACAGCTCTTGGTATTAGCTCTAAGGCAGCATAAAAAAAGCAGCCAGTCGGGCTGCTAATTATGCGATATAAAAATTCACAAGGAACTAAGTAGTAAAATACTACTTAATCTCCTTATGAAGGGTGTGTTTTCTAATAAAAGGATTGTATTTCATTTTCTCTAAACGCTCAGGGTGCTTTTGAGTGTTTTTAGTAGTCATATAGCGAGATGGTGTTTGGCCATTTTTGCGAGCTTCTGTGCACTCTAAAATAACTTTTTTGATTTTGGTGTTCTTTTTTGCCATATTTCTGTCTCCAGATTCAAGTTCTTTTCGAAGTGGAAGTTCTATGTCTTTTTTGAATTGCTGGCAAGTATTTTTTTGCCTTTTTGAAAAAAGCTTGTTATTTGTACAATTAAGTCAGAAGGCTCTAGAATACCAATTAAATGTCTTTACAACAAAGCTTGTCATTTAATGCTTGCAGTTAGTTGTAATTCCATCTATAAAAGGACCTTCGAAATAGCGGAATTAACGGATTTTAAGGAAAAAGGATCTAATAGATATGGCGAAAGTTTCCAAGATTGAAAGAAACAAACAAAGAATCGAAGCAGTAAGTCGCACTCGTGCTAAAAGAGCTGAGTTAAGAAAAATTTTGAAAAGCCCAAGAACTTCATTAGAAGAAAAAGAGGCTGCTCGTAGAACTATGAACAATATGTCTCGCTTAACTCTAGAGAACCGTGTTGTGAATCGTTGTGAAATCACAGGTCGTCCAAGAGGAGTTCTAAGAAAGTTCAAAATGAGCCGTATTGCTTTTCGTGAATTAAGTAACCTTGGTTTGATTCCAGGCGTAACTAAATCTAGTTGGTAAGATACATACATCAGTTTTAGTTCTGCTTATAAAAAATCGAGTCTTTTAAGACTCGATTTTTTTTTAAGTTTTTATGTGTAATTTCTATTAAGAAGCCATGATGGAGTTTGGCTTTTCTTGATTATCAGCTTTGCTCAGTCGAGCGATTTTAGACTCTAGGCTTTGCCATAAATCCATATGATCAGGCTGATTGTTTTTGGCGTCCATTAAAGCTTGCTCAGCCATTCTGATTCTTTCTTCACTGATGTTTGCTTCGATGAACAACCTATGAACATGAGTGTCGTTTACTCCCGCTTTTGTTAACTCCATACCGCGAATGATTGTGTATTGAATCCCTTGTGCGGCTGAGTTTACTCTAAAATCTAGTGCCATAAAATCATGGCTAGTTCTGTCATCTGGAAGCACCTTGCTCAGAAAGAACTCAGCAATTTTGTATTGCTCCGAATCCATCAAAGAATTGATCACTGCAGCGATGGATGAGAGTTTGTAGTTTTCTAAAATTAGGTATTTTGAAAAGGCGTCGTGCGCTAAGTCCACACGTTGTGCTTTGGCAAAATAAAGCCCGGCTTTTAAGAGTGCATCGGCGGCTACCTGATTTAAATCTGCTGAGCGCTCGTCTAAATTGTATAAATCTTCTGTGGCTTCAATGATTTCAAAATACATTTCCCCTTGGCTGTACAGCTCAAAAAGCTGCTTTAAGCGACTCGGGCTTAAAGGAAGGATGGATCTTAATTTTTTAAGGTAAGACAATGCTTCGTCAAAATCTTTTGTTGCTAAACAAAGCTCATAAATTGCATTCAGAGACTTAAAGTGTCCAGGTTGAACTTCTAGGCTTTTTTCCCAGAAACGCTTTGCTTTATCCGTATCTCCCCGTTTTTGAAATAGTTCCCCGTAATAGTATAGAGCAAGAGTTGGTTTGTTTTGATTTTTTATTAGTTCCATCAAAATGGGTTCGGCCAAATAAAAACTTTTTTTCTCAATATGCTCTTTGGCTTCGTTGAGTAATTTTTGGTTTTTACTAGGGTAGAGTTTTTTTATGATGGTTTTTTCAAAGCTTTTTTTTATGAAATTGTATACAAAGGGTTTGATGATGTAGCCGTCCACATCACCCTCTAAAGCTTGCGCAACGCTGGATTGATTGCCATTTTGAGTGACTAAGATAACAAGTCTTTCGTTTTCTTTATTATTAGCGATAATCATATCACAAAGAGGTAGGCAGTCTTTTTTCTCAACCTGATATTCAGTGATAAGTACTTGCACTTTGTTTTCTTCGATCAAGTTTTTAGCTTCTTCAACAGATTTACTGGTGTAGATATTGGACCTAGTTGCCCCAAGTTCTTGAACTAATTTTACCAATTGAGCGCGAACACTGCCAGAATGATCTAGAATAACGACTTTTTTGTGAGCCATGAAGGCTTTGGTATTTTGATTAATTACAGCAATGGTTTCGGATTTAATATTTCCCACTAATAACCTCTTTTTCAAGTAACGTACAACTCATCTTTTAGAAGTATCTCTTTATTTTAAATCCGATCAGGCATTTCTAAAAGAATAATTCCTATACGGCGAAGATTCAGTTTATGAATGAGACGTTTGTCGTAACAATTGCCAAAGAATAATTAGATTTTATTAGTAACAGGAGCAGATTTGTTTATTCAGCTTTAGGTATTTTATTTAGCTCTTTTTGAGACGAAAACAGCGATTAGAAACGGACTTAGTTTGTTTAGAAATTAGCTTCATTTTTAATGTTTGTAGTAAATGGAAAAGTGTTCAGCTTGTCGCAAGTAGAGGGCGTCCGTTAAGGGTTTTAGACGCTCTCTCGGTTAACTTTAAGTGGACCCCAAGCTTGACAGCTGGGCATGATTTCAATGCTATTTAGATTGATATGTGCATCTTGTTCTATGACCCATTTTACTTGTTTAGCAATGTCTTCCGCAAAAAGAGGAGTTAGGTTTTTGTAAACCTCCTTGGCCTTTGCTTCATCTCCTTTAAAGCGTACCTTGGAAAACTCGGTTTCTGCCAAACCTGGTTCTATATTGCAAACTCTAATTGAACTACCAAGTAAATCTGCACGTAAGTTTCTGGAGAACTGGGCAACAAAGGCTTTGGTTGCTCCGTAAACATTGCCACCAGGATAGGGCCATGAACCAGCGATACTTCCAATATTGATTATGTCACTTAAAGGTTGTTGCTTCAGTGTTGGAAGAAGTAAATGTGTTAGGTGAGCAAGGCCGGTAACATTGGTGTTAATCATGCTTTGCCAATCTTGAAAGTCTACTTTGTCAGCTGGCTCTAAACCCAAAGCCAGGCCGGCATTGTTAATTAAAACACTAATCTCTGAAAAGTCGATGGGGATGTTTTTAATTTGTTTTTTTGTTTCTTCTAAGTCGGAAATGTCAAAGCATAGACTTAACACATCGGTATGATGAGACAGGTCTTCTTTGATTTTCTCTAAACGATCTTCTCTTCTGCCGGTGATCACAAGGCGATAATTTTGAGCAAGCTTGCCAGCGGTAGCTAGGCCAAAGCCACTTGTGGCTCCAGTAATTAGTGCGGTTCTTTTCATATTAGTTCCCAAATTTTTCAGCGAATTTCTTTAATAAATCATTAGTTAGCGGGTAGGAATCCAGAACCCATGATTTTTTGATTGGCGAATAGATGTGTGGAAACTCTTCTCCGCGGCTCGGTGCTAATTCCCATTTCAATTGAGATCCAACTGCAAAACTGTCGATTTCGAGAAGCAGAAGATTGCTTGAGCTGGTGTAGTATTTTTCATAGGTTGGGATGAGTTGTTTTCCTGTGGAGCAGTGAATGAAGCCTTCTGAATCTAAACTTGGATGGCTGTATTCTTTGTTTGATTTTTCCCAATCAAATTTATCGGCAATATGGTAAATGAAAGCTTCCTTCATATTTTCTCCTGGCTGTGTAGCCTTATTTTGAAGGAAGAAGAGCGCAAAGCCAAGTCTTTGCGCTCTGTGTGTGATTTATTTTGTCAGGCGATTGCTTAGTATTTCATCTACAACCTCTGACTCAGCCAAGGTACTTATGTCACCGAGGTTTTCTGTGTCACCAGCAGCAATTTTTCTTAAAATTCTGCGCATGATTTTTCCTGATCTCGTTTTTGGTAAAGCTTTAACTATGTGGATGTGTTCTGGAGCGGCAATGGCGCCGATGTCGTTGCGAACCCATTGAACAAATTCTTTAGCGTCTTCTTGGGTTTTACTAGAGTTATCATTTAAAACCACATAAGCATAAATTCCTTGTCCTTTTATTTCGTGAGGAAAACCAACCACCGCAGCTTCTGAAATTTCAGGATTTGCCACTAAGCTGCTTTCAACTTCAGCGGTACCCATTCTGTGACCACTTACATTTATTACGTCATCCATCCGGCCAGTAATCCAGAGAAAATTATCCTCATCGCGGTAACAACCATCACCGCTAAAATAATAGCCTGGGTATTGGCTAAAGTAAGTGTCTTTGAACCTTTTATGGTCACCGTAGACAGTTCTCATTTGTCCTGGCCATGATCTTTTTATCACCAATGATCCAGAGCCTTCTCCGCTAAACTCTTTTCCTTGCTCGTCTAATAGAGCTGTTTCAATTCCAAAAAAAGGAAGTGTTGCAGAGCCAGGTTTTAAATCCCTAGCGGCAGGGAGGGGAGTGATCATAATTCCCCCAGTTTCTGTTTGCCACCACGTATCCACGATAGGACATTTCTTGTTGCCAATCTCTTCAAAGTACCATTTCCAGGCCTCTGGGTTGATCGGCTCTCCTACGCTGCCTAAGAGCCTAAGGCTGGATCGATTGGTATCTGCCAAAGCCTCTTGGCCTTTACACATTAGGGCTCGGATTAAAGTGGGTGCTGTGTAGTAGGAATTTACTTGGTATTTATCCACAATTTGCCAATGGCGATTAGCGCTTGGGTAAGTAGGAGTGCCCTCAAATAAAACGCTAGTAGCTCCGTTGGCTAGGGGGCCATATACGATATAAGAATGGCCGGTGATCCAGCCAACATCAGCCGCGCACCAATAGACATCGCCTTCTTGGTAGTCGAAAACATATTGGTGAGTCATGCTTGCATAAACTAAGTATCCACCAGAAGTGTGTAAGACGCCTTTTGGTTTACCAGTGGAGCCTGAGGTGTATAAAATAAATAGTGGGTCTTCTGCGTCCATGCTTTGGGCTTGGTGTTGATGCTCTGCTTTTTCCACCAATTCATGGTACCAATGATCGCGGCCTTTTTGCATTTTTACCTCGCCACCGGTACGGCAAACGCAAAGTACAGTTTTTACTCCAGGACATTTTTCAAGAGCTGCATCCACATTTGCTTTCAGGGGAGTGATTTTGTCACCGCGTACACTTTCGTCCGCAGTGACGACAAAGTCTGACTCACAATCATTAATTCTTCCAGCTAAACTGTCAGGAGAAAAGCCAGCGAAAACAACACTATGAATAGCTCCAATTCGAGCGCAAGCAAGCATCGTGTAAACGGCTTCAGGAATCATCGGTAAATAGAGAGTTACGCGATCTCCTTTTTTAACGCCTTGGCTTTCTAATCCATTTGCTAAGCGACAGACTTGTTCGTGTAGTTCACGGTAAGTGATACTGGCTGACTCTTCTTCAGGGGAATCTGGTTCCCAGAAAAAAGCCACCTGGTCGGCCTTTGTGGCAAGATGGCGATCGATACAATTTACAGCGACATTTAACTTTGCATCTTGAAACCATTTGATAGAGATATCTCCATCGAAACTACAATCAGAAACTTTCGACCATTTTTTATCCCATTGGATTCTTTCGGCTTGTTTCTCCCAAAAGGCATCATTGTTGTGGATGGAATCTTTGTATTGTATTTCGTATTGCTCTTTGGTGCATAGGGTGTCTTTTCTGTAGTCATCCATAGCAAGAATTTTTTTGTAATTTGACATAAGCATCCCCCTAAAAAATAAAAACGATAGTTTTATTTTGAGCCTATTTAGAGGGCTTGTAAAGGATTATGCTCCTGCTGCGAATTGAGGCGGTTTTTCTATAAGTTCTATGTTTATTTTGCTTAATTCTTCGTGATTATTAATAATTCTTAAGATTAGTTCCATTTGTTTCTCTGAAACATCTTCGAGAAATTCTAAGTTAAACTGCTTGTCTTTTCTATGTACTATAAATCTAGGCATATGAGGGATGTCTTTGCTAACGTATTTATAGTAACTTTTCTCAATGTGTTTTTCTATGCCTTCTGATACAGAAATCTCATCAAGGATAGCTTCTTTTGGTGAGTAAACGCCCATAGTAATACGACTTAAATTAGAGATTTCTCTATGTAGGGATAATGCTTCTTTGATTTTATGGATTTCTTTTTGATTGGGGATTCTAGAAAAAATGGCAAGCATATCATCACCAGTTTTATCGATTTTTACATCGATACCCATTTGTGCTAATTCCTTCTTTAATAATTCTTCAATGCGGTCTGACCATGTCCTCATAAATTTAGTGGTGTAATCTACACCAGATTTTGCTTTGAGGATTTTTTGATTCAAATTTAACTTCTTTGCGCCAGCTAACTCTTTAGCTACGTAATGCATTTCAAAGCCACTTCCGTTGACTAGGTCAAAAGATATAAAAAAGCTGCTGTGAGTAATTTTAGGTGTGATGGGAGAAGTTCTTTTGTGTCCCATGGATGGAATTAGGTGAACTAGTTTGTGGTAATACTCTACTAGTGCGTAAACTGTTTCCATCTCTAGAGTTTGACCAAAATGGTTTTCTATTAATTTCTTAATATTGTTAAAGTATTCTTGGTTTACATCGGCTGTGCGGTCTTTTCTAGCGACTTTATCTGGAGGAGCAAGGCGTTTTAAAAGTTTGAATAAAATTGGTTTCGGGTAATACTCTGAGTTTTCTTTTCTCTCTGCAAGATCACTAGATTTGGCAAAAAAGTTTTGTAAGATTTGATTGTATAAGAAATAAGCTCTGAAACTTTTTTGCTTTTGTTTGTCTAAGCTAATCCGTCCATGGGAGTAATCATTTAAAATATAAGGGTCTTTTGAGTTTCTAGCTTCTTTCAATACTGACAAAGCTAAATACAAATGATCTGCTGTAACTGCATTGTATAGGTTTTCGACCCCTTTGATGTGGCCAGGTTTTTTAGCTAGGAAAACTTCGTTCAACTCTGATAATTCATTGTTAAACAAAAGCTCAAGCTCTTCTTTGTTTTCTCTGTAAGCTTGCTTTAGTATAGATCTGGTTCTTGCTGCTTTTGGACTAGATTCATTGATTTCAAAAAACAACATTAAGTTCTTATAATCGTTTTGCTTTAAACTAATCAAGTTCATGGATTTTTTCGAAATTAGTTTATCGTAAAAGTAGTCGAATATTTTGGGGTCATTTAATTTTGCAGAGGAATCAGCTGCTAACTCAAAGAGCTTGGTGATTAATAAAGCTTTCGTGAAAAAATTTAATGAAGTGGCATCTTCTTTTCCGATAACTTCATCATTTAGGGTTTTTAAGTATGAACTTTCAAGGACGAAGAAAATACTTTTTTCACTAGGGTCTTCAAATTTATCTAAAAACTCTTCATTTTGTTTGTCGTTGATATCAAAAAGTTCAGCAAAAGATTTTCGGTCAAAATGTTTGGAGTTCTTTTCCATCACATGACGAATGCGTGAATAAAAATATTGATCAAAACGGACAATGTTTTGGAAGCTTTCATAAGTTTTACGAAACTCTAATTTTGTTTCTGGCAGGTAGCTTGAAAATCTTTGTTGGATTTCACGTTGGCTGATTTTTCTACGGATTTTTGCGTTATTTTGTTTGTTTGCTGAGGAAACACAAGCCCGCGTGGTTTTGCCAGCCTGGAGATGACCGCTAAAACCGATTCCTAGGAAAAGAAAGACTAGAAAATTGAGGCGAATTAAGTTCTTCATTGTACCTTTTTACAGTTGCAACTTGAACGCCAGGTTTTACGCTAAATTGCCTAAAAAAGACATTTTTATTACAGTATATTTCTTTTTTTCAATTCTTTTTTGAGCTTTGTTAGAGGGGAGTGACAAAATTGGCTGATACTTGGCTAGGATATTAACGGCAGTAAAATTTAGTCCCAATGAGATCTCTTTAGATTATTTGTTTAAGTTGTGTTTATTGCTCTTCAAGAGCTAAATCGCAGATGCTTTGAAGAAGCTCTGAGTATTGGATTCCCATGGCTTTTGCAGCAATGGCAAACTCATCGTCTTCAGCTATGTTAGGATTTGGATTGGCTTCAATTATGCGAAAATCACCATTTGATTTTAATCGTAAATCAAAACGGGCGTAAGACTTTAGCTCTAGTTTGCGGTAGGCTTTTTTACATGCCTCATTCATTTCATCTTGTAGTTTTTTGCTTAGTTTGGCCGGTATGATGTCGATGCGATTTCTTTTTCTGTATTCCTCATTCCATTTTATTTTTTCTGTAGCTATTTTTTGGTGGGGCTTTTCAAGGAGACCGAAATCCATTTCATAGATAGGAAAGCAGCTGAGATTTTCGTTTCCTAAAATTCCGAGGTACAATTCTCTGCCATCGATGAATTCATCAACAATAGCATCGGATTGTACTTTTTCATGAATAAATTTTACTCGCTCTTGTAAGCTCTTTTTATTTCTAACGATGCTGGCCTGAGAGATTCCGAGGGAGGCCTCTTCCGTTCTTGATTTAACGAACATAGGAAAATTGATTTCAGAGTATTCTTCAGGTAGTTCTTCCCCCAAGGAAACGACAAAATGGGCCGGAATAGGGATTCCGTCAAATTCTAATATTTTTTTACTGGTAGATTTGTCTCTAGCTAGCAGCAAACCCTTTGGGCCATTTCCCGTATAAGCGACTTTAAGCATTTCTAAGTAAGAAACAATGTGGGAGTCCATTAGTGGGTCTCCATCAAATTCTTCCATCAGATTAAAGCAAAGGTCTGCGGGAAAGTTTTCTAGGCTTTCTGAGATATCGTCTATTTTTTTAGGCCCTAAAACTTCAACCTCATGGCCCATTTTGCAAAGTTCATTGTAAACACCTTGCTCTGTCGCATGTTCATCAAAGGCACTAAAATTGGTGTTTGGGTCTTTTGATGGGATTAATTTATGATGGCATAGAAGTAGGATTTTTAGGCGTTTCATGCCATTAGTATAGATCGAATCAGGGGAGCTTGGGCATAGTCGACGGTGTTTATCATGATAAAAACTAGACTACATGGAGATGTAATGAGCTTTTTTTCGGCGAATTCTTTTAATTTCAAGGGATAAGCTCTCAGGCTTCATAAAGCTCTTTAAGTTAGTATTTGTCTGCCTTTTTTCATTGGCCGCAAGCTTTAGAGCTTCTATTAAGCGCTTAGATTCGAAACTAGGGTAATTCTGAGTGCTTAAAAAGTTTTTGATTTGTTGTTTTTGGGATTGAGCAAAGGCTCTGGTTTTTGGCTTTTGGTTTTCTTTAATCCAGCGATCAAGGCGGTAATTTTGCTTAGGCAGATATATTTCTCCGCTCACTAAATTGCGCTTCTTCAGGTTTTTGTGGGAGTGAATAAGCTTACTTACGTAATTTAGCTTTCTGAAAACTACGCTGTTTTTGGGGTATTTCTTTTGCCAAGCCTCGCTCTTAAAGACAACCGCAAAACTTTCTGCAAAGTCTTCATCAGGATGGCTTTGGGCGTATTGGTTGGGAAGGTGAGATACGAATTCGTTTTTGACCTCTTTTGGTAAATAAGATTTTGGATACTTGATGTTTTTACCAAAAAGCTTTCGTCTTTCCGCTTTTTTTCTGGTTTGAAAAAGGCACTCAAAATAATGGCCATACTCATGTCGCAATAACATCAGGAATGACTTTTTTGTTAAGCCTTCGACATGACAGGATTTTCTTTTCAGATAGTTAGCAAACTTAAGGCTATGCAGGTAAAAAGGGATGACGATCACATTAGAGCCTTCGATGTAATACCACTCATCCCCGAAGCAATAACGAATTTTCTGAGGGAGATTTTTTGCCTTCAGTTCCTCTTCAAATTCCCGCAACCAGTCCCCAATTTCTGACTGTCGTACGGACATCTTGTAGTAGGTTTTTAAGGCTGGGGAGTTGGATTTCATGGCTGTAATATAACACAGCCTTTGCAATATCTGCCTATTTTTTTTGAAGGAGATTGTTTTTATGGATGAAGACCCGTGAGGGTAGGTTGTATTTCTCGGGGTAGTCAGCACTTAGATCGGTGTTTAGCAGCTTTCTTAGTTCTGTAGAGCTAAATTCAGCAATTCCTTGAGCGATCAGGCTTCTAGAATGAAATACCTTAACAACGTCGCCACGTTGAAAGCGGCCGTGTACGGCTTTAATACCAACCGGGAGAAGGCTTTTGTTTTTTTGTAAGGCCTGGGCAGCTCCCTTGTCTATTTTTATGTAGCAGTTTTCTTTTACGCTGGTGAGGAGCCTAGCCTTTTTCTTGTTGAGTTTTTCAGGGGCCGCTTCAAAAAAGCTTGATGTTTCAGAGCTAGAAAGCGCTTCTAGCACTGGGGAAGGGCAGCGATAATCAGCGATTATTACTGGTACCCCTAAAGGGCTTAGTTTGCGTACAGCCTCTAGTTTGGTCTTCATGCCTCCGCGACCTGCGATGCTTTTATTCATGGTTTTAATAAAACTTAGGTCTTTATTGTACTCAATAAAGGGAATATGTTCTGCGCCAGGCGAGTCGGGGTGGGCGGTGTACAAGCCTTTTGATTCTGTTAGCAGCAGTAGTAAATCCGCATTACAGTTTTCAGAAATTAAAGCGGCGAGTTGATCGTTGTCACCTAGGCTAATTTCATTGAAACTTATGCTATCATTTTCATTTATTACTGGAAGAGCCTTCCAATTTAAGAGTTCATTGATTGTGTTTTGTAAATTAAAATACCTCTCTGAGCTCTTGAAGTCTTCATGGGTTAGGAGTATTTGGCCAATGGGGCTTTGCTCTGTTTTGAACTCACTTTGCAGGGCTGTGATCACTTGATTTTGACCTATGGAGCTTAGAGCTTGTAACTGACTCAGTCTTTGCGATTTGCTTTTAATCATCCCTCGGGCTGTTTGTATGGCCCCTGAGCAAACTAATATTACTTCTTTTTTTTCTTTGTGTAGTTCTTTAATGCCTTCACAAATGGCTTTTATTTTGTTGGAGTCTATACCGCCACTTGTTTTGGTGATGGAATTGGAACCTAATTTTATTACAATTCGATTGAAGTTCTTGTTAATTTCATCTCGCCACCTAAGCACACTATCTCCTGTTTTATTTACTTTCTATTTAGTTTTCCTTCTTTTTGGGAAAATGTTAAGAAGAAAATTTAAGAATCGTTTCAGTTTGGCGGTTCAATGTAAAGCCTTCTTGATCATCAAAACATCTACTCAGACTTCATTCAAGATAACCGATAATACTAGTAAGTTCTTAAAAAGGAAGAGATGATGTTTAAATGTAAAATTAGAAAACAACTTCGTCAAAAAAACGTTAGGGTATATGTCACTAAATTGGGGGCGCTGAAAGGCGAAGAATGTAAGGCCCTAGATTTAAAGAGAAGCACTAGAAGCATTCATTTGGATTGGTATTGGGTAGGGGATTCCTCTGTTTTTCAACAGCTATTTAATCTATGATGAAAACTTTCCTTTTGCCGATATAAATCTTTGAATCACCAGCTGTTTTATTTAGAATCCTCCTATGATGAATTTAGACTGGATTCCTAAATCAGACCAATTGAGATCCCCTTATTCTAAATGGGTCTTTGATCAAGCGAAAAAGCGTTCCCTTTTTTTTAGTCATTTTGAGAGTAGATATAGCTTACCTGTACCAGAAGTGTGGGGAGGAAGTTCAGAAGAAGCGATCAAGAGCTTTGATGGCTATTCAGTGCTCGAGGATAAATTTAGTGATTTTCGCACCGATTGTTTGGTGGCTAGTTTTCATCCTGGCCACCATCCTAAATGGAGTGCTCATGAGTTACTTCATAACCTTTTGGGTTTTTTCTATCACAAACAGGCGACTGATTTAGAGGTTTTATTAGGCGCGAGAATCAGTGAAGGCTTACCGGTAGCGCTTTACTATTTTTTAGATGAAGCTTGGGCTGTGAAGTGTGAAAAACACCAAGGCTCCACTAGTTTTTTATCTGAACATTGCCAAGACTGTCTGAGCTTGCAAGACAATGAAGCTGAAAGTGCTGATTCCTATTTATTAAATTCTGCAAGAGAGTTTTTTGAAAGAGAAAAGAGAAGCATCGAGAACAGTTTAAAAAATAAGACAAGTGGCGAATTGATTTTTCACGGAATCAATTTAGCCTCTGACGCTCATTTGTATTTGCAGAGTCATCGAGATCGTTTACGAGATCCATTCATTGATAATGTTTTTAAGAAGTTTTTTAGCAAAAACCCAGTGTATCATAATATTTCTGAGTTTTTAGGGCAGTCCGAAGTTTTGTTTAATGCTTTAACGGAAAATGAAGATCTTCCACCAGTAGACATGGATTCCCTTGAGTATCTCAAGCAGGACTTAGCAATGCGCTTATTGCAGATGGCTAGGCTTTGTGGTGAAGGAGAACTAAGTGATAAATTGTTTGCCGGTTTTTCTATTTTAGAAAATCAGGATTCAAAGTCCATGATTGATAGTTTTGTTAGTTTTTATGAAAAACTTTATGAAGAATATGAGCTAATAGCTCCTAAAAAGTTTTTTGCCTTAGGCTATGATTTTCACCCAACTTATGGTCACGATATTGATGCTATTGAAAGTAATTTGAGTGTTTGTTTTCAGGAGTCTTTGGCAAAGCTTGCCAAACAGGAAAGAGAAAACTTGGTTTTTGCATTTACAAGATCGAAAAACTTTTGGCAACGATCCAGCTTGGCCAAGAGGTTTTGTCAGTTTTTAGAGAGCATTGAACACCAAGAATTATCTAGTTTCCAAAAAGAGGGATTTTTCTGCACAGAAAAATCTAATTTTCACCAAATCCAATATACAGAAAATAAGTTTCAAACAGCTGCGAGCTTCCATCCATACCTAGAGTGCATTGATCTTAGCGAAAAAGACTTAAGTGATTTGAACTTAGAAACGGGTGGGATTTCTGGTGAAGTGGTTTATTTAAAAATACCTGGTAGAAGCTCCTACCATTTTTTCCCTTTGGCAAAGTCTGAATTTTTAGCATTAAAAAAGTATTTAAAAACTGGACAAGTTGAAGGCTTAGCCCCTAGTGTAATAGATGAATTAGAACGATCTAATTTTATCATTGGGGTAAGAAGTGCAGGGAATCTTAGTTAAATCAAAAGAAAAAAACACTTATCATATTGGGGAGTTGAGCCCCAAGAAGCTAAATGATACTGACCTTAAGATTCGCGTTCAGTATAGTTCTATAAATTACAAAGATGCTTTGGCTGTTTTGGGAGAGTCAAAAATTTTAAAGTCCTATCCAATGATCCCAGGCATTGATGCAGCTGGTGTTGTGGAAAGTTCTAGTTCAAATGGTTTTCCTGTTGGCTCTAAAGTATTAGTGAATGGCTCAGGTTTTGGTGAAACCAGAGATGGCGGTTTGTGTGGTGTTTTGTATGCACCCGAAGATTTATTGGTAAAAGTCCCTGAGCATATATCTCTTGAAGACTGTATGTGTATTGGTACGGCTGGATATACTGCCAAGTTAGCAATGCATCAGCTTGTAAAAAATGATTTACCCAAAGATAAACCAGTGGTGGTGACTGGGGCTAGTGGTGGTGTTGGAAGCTTTTCTGTGATTTTATTGGCATCTGCCGGATATGATGTGATTGCCATTAGTTCCAAAAAAGAAAAGTTCGAGTATCTAAAAAATCTCGGAGCAAACGAAGTTTGTCGATTTGATGAGTTAGAGATAGCAAAAAAAGAGACTCCTCTTGGAAAGGCTTTGTACGCAGGGGCCATCGATAATTTAGGCGGTCAGTATTTGGCGAAACTACTCTCTCATATAGATCTTTTTGGAAGTGTTGCTTCCATTGGATTGGCGAGTGATGCATTTTTTAGTTCCTCGGTCATGCCTCATATTTTACGTGGTGTGAATCTGCTAGGTGTTAGTAGTGCTAACAGTCCAATGAAATTAAGACGTGATCTTTGGGGTGACCTATTTGCAGATAAGAGCTTTATGCAGGCTTTAACAAAAATAGAAAAACAAGTGATAGGCTTAGAGCAAGTGCCAGAGCTTTGCCAAGACATTCTGCAAGCTAAGCATAGCGGCAGAAGCATTGTGAGTTTTTTAGATTAATTTTTTACGACAAAGTTGCCTTTGTTATTTAATTCGTATTTGTCGCTGTTTCGATTTGAGATATCCCTACATTTTAATTAGACCTAGGCCGATAAGGGCTTATGTCTAATGCAAAGAAATCAAAAGTTTCAGAATTTGGAGTTACTCATGCTCTAGAAGCCCTTGCTGGTTTAGACCCAGAGCATAGAGATAATTTGTTAAAACAAATTGCTGCTACGGATCCTGATGTAGCTGAAGAACTAGAGAGGCGAATGTTTCAATTTGAAGATCTAGCATTTGCTAGCTCCCTAAGTCTGTCTAATTTTTTAAAAGAAATTTCTGATCAAAAGCTATGTTTAGCGTTAAGAGGAATGAGCGAAGACTATCAATCCAAGATATTCTCTGTTTTTTCTTCGCGAAAAAAAAAGATGCTAAAAGATGAGATGCAAATGATGGGGCCTCAAGCACTAAGTAAAGTTAAAGAGGCTCGGGCGGAAATCATGGGAAAAGCCAAAGCTTGGCTGGATGATGGAAAGCTTGTGTTGGAAAATTCTGAACAGATGGTTTAAAAAAAAGACAAGCACTGTGCTTGTCTTTTTTTTCTGGTTTTCTAGTATTTTTCAAATGTATCCGTTGTAGAGAAAAAGTTATACAAGGATTCGATGTTTTTAATGATTGCTACTCTTGCAATGGTATTTTGTTTGGTGTTAGTGCTAGTAGCATCGTGTTCTAAATCTGGTACAATCTCAAAGCGAACATTCGGGTTATCAAATGCCATTTGGTGATATGACCTTCTCTCAGAGCGGTTGACCTGCCAATCTCTTTCGCCAACATAGATTAAGGTTCTCGCGCCGCCAAAAGCTTTTTGACCGGCTTTTAACTTCCACCATTGCTCTTGCATTAAGATTCTGTCAGCCCATTTCAACCACGCCCAATCCAACACAAGATTGCTGTCTGTTTCGTCGTGTTCTTTCATGCTTTCGGTGTTTTTCTTAATGTTATCAGAGCTGGTTAATCCTAGAGCGACTAGAGTTAATTTATCAAACAAACCAGGGTTTCTGTGAGAGATAGCGGCTAGGGTAGTAGAACCATAACTTCTTCCGTGCCCAGCGACTACGATATTTGGGTTTATTTTTTTTACTTCTTTAATGTGCTCAGTGATAGGACGAGTATAGATTTTCATGTTTTTCACTCGCTCATGGGGAGTTCCACCAAAGGTACTTCCTGTCAAAGGAAGAATTTCGATGTAAACATCTTCAAGAGGAAAATTGTGTTTAGCAATTTCTTCCTGAGCAAGGCTTCTAGCTTTTTCTGGTGGAATATAACCAGAATAGTTTTCGTATTGATGAAGCATAGAGGTAGGGTTGGAGTAATCGGCTCCCACACCGTGAAGTAAAACGATGTATACTTTCGCTTTTTTAATTCTTTCTAGGCGATCACCTTCCTGACGAATGTACACCGCTCCACGATCTGATTTCATGAAGTCATACACTAAATCATAAGACTTGGTTTCTTGTTTGCCATTGAGTGCTTCTGTGATCACTACTTGATTTCCAGGAATTGCATTAGGATCTCTTGGGCGATATTCTGCAGATACGTCACAAAATACATTTGCGTGGGCTATGCCTTGGAGAGATAGAAGGAGAATTGAGCTACTGAGAATAGCTTTGAACAAGCTTTTAATATGTTCTTCCATAATGATGCTTCCTTTGAAAGTTAGGAATGGTTTAACAAAAGAGGGACTATCCTCCTCGAAACTAGAAATGTCATCCAATGCTTTGCAAGCAAGCCTAAACCGGTAATATCTTTATGAAAATGGCCAAAGCAATAAGGAAAGCTAATGGTGCAAATTACATTCTGTTTCATTTCCTCATCAAAGCCTAAAAAACAAAGGCGGGAGAACTTGCTGTGTAGGTTGTTGTAGATGGAGTCCACTTAAAACGACTAAAGGTTTTACTATGGAATTTTAAGTGCTTATGAGTTTATTTCTAAGCAATATAGCAAGATTACTTTGTTCTGGGGCTGAAATGGGATAAACTTAGCTATGGCAAAAGTAGACAATTTTTCTGAAAGTTATGTTTCCACCGAAGGTATTCCTGAAGTTTCCTCTAAGCAAGTTTATGCACTAAAAGAGAGCACTAATTTAATCGACGTTCGCACTGAAGAGGAGTGGAACGGGGAATTGGGTGTTGTAGAAGGCGCTAAGCTGGTGTGTATGGGGCCTGATTTAGAAAAATACATTCATTCTTTGGATAAAGAAGATGAGTACGTAATCGTTTGTCGAAGCGGGAAACGTTCCGCCTCTGTGGTTTACTATATGAAAGAAAGTGGCTTCTCAAAAGTCTACAATCTTCAAGGTGGCATGATCGCATGGAATGAAGAGGGTTTAGAAACCTCTTCTCCGGCCTAAAAGTTTCTATCCAAGCCACTCCAGCACTGGCTATAGTTATCGTCTTTAAAACCAGCTTCCATGGCTTGTTTTGTCGGGTTAAAAATGTGATGACCCTCTAACATAAAGGCCATTGTATCCGCTAAGTATTGCGGTTCTAGCTTTGCTTTGGTGGCTTTATCAAAAACCAATTTTTCGGGGCCGTGGGGACTCATGCATGAGTGTAGGCTTGAGCCACCAGGTAAAAAGCCTTCTTCTTTGGCGTCGTAAGTGCCATGGATTAAGCCCATATATTCGTTCATGAGGTTTCTATGGTAATAAGGTGGACGGAAAGTGTTTTCTGCCACCATCCAGCGAGGAGGGAAAATTACGAAGTCCATATTTGCCTTGCCATGGATTGGACTAGGAGAGCTGAGAACCGTAAAAATACTTGGATCTGGATGGTCAAAACTAACACTGTTGATGGTGTTAAATTTTCTTAAATCATATTTAAAAGGAACATAATTGCCATGCCAGGCAACTACATCTAAGGGGCTGTCTGGGACGGTGTTTTCCCAAAATCTTCCCTGAAATTTTCGCGTTAACTTACATTCGCCAAGCTTTTCTTCAAATTCTGCCTTTGCGGTTTCAAAGTCTCTTGGGTTTGCAAGTCCAGAGCTGCCAATGGGGCCAAGCTCTGGTAGGCCCATGGGCAAACCATAGTTTTCAAAGTAGTATCCTTTTGCCTCTTGGCCTTCTTTTTCGAGATCTACTTTAAATTTCATTCCTCTAGGAATAATAAGTATCTCGAGAGGGGAGATGTGAAACTTCCCTGTTTCAGTGGAGATGATTAGACTTTCTTTTTGTGGAATGAATAAACTCTCACTGTCAGCGCTGTAGAAGTATTGGTTTCTCATACTAGTGTTGAAACTATAATGATGGATTGCCCCTCCGCTTTCTCCTGGGGAGCCACAAGCAACCATAGTAAAAATAGAATTTAAAAAATTTGTGTTTGGAGCTGAGTCTGGCATAGGTAGCCAACGAAGCTGTTCTGGAGTGTTATATTCAGAACTGACGAAAGATTGGAATTTTTCATAATGCACTTCTTTTAATTTTGTACCAGTAACGCTAGGACGAAGCTTGTATAGCCAAACTTTTTTATTGGCCTGTCTTTCCTGAGTGAATGCACTTCCGGTGAGAAGTTCTGCGTATAGACCAGCTTTTACTTGCTGTGGGGAGTTTTGGCCAATGGGTAAATGTCCTGGAATTGCCTCAGACTCAAAGTGATTTCCAAAACCAGTCATTTTTAAATTAGACACAGCTTCCCCCTGATAAATACTATTGTTAACTAACAAACTACTATGAATCAGATTAGGCATTTGCAATTGTTTTGGCTAGGATTTTTCTAGAACTGCTTTATTTCTCTGCGAAGATTTTTAGAGCTAAACCAGGTGCCCTCTTCCCCCCAGAATTGGGCACCCAGCTATAAAATAAGACTTTTGATTTCCCTCATCAGCCCCCCTCTGGGCTAATGTGAGTATGTTATAAGGGAGATGTTTAAAAAAAGGAAATGATCATTTTTTCGTTTAGATATAAGTTAAATTAATAATGATTAAATATATTGCGTATTAAAGCGCTTTAATTGAATCTCAAGTGATAATAGCCAATATATTCTTATAGTAGCACTTTAAGTTTTTAAAAGTCAAAACCTGGAACTTCCGTTTAAATTACTTTTCAATCTTCAGTGAAGCCAGTTTTAAGTAGATGAAGCCGTGCTGGTGTCAGTTTTAACTGCTTTTATGCAATAGAGAGAAAGAGCTGGTGTTAAAATGCATCTAGCCACTGCTAATGAGGTGCATTATGAACCGGGGGCTTAAAAAAGTTTGTAATAAATTCAGTAGTTCTTGCTTGGAATCTAATCTATTTCGTTCTAGCATGAATATATTGGATCTAGTCACTTGGTACGGGCCTTGCTCTTATATATGCTGAGACTCTTAAAGGAGGTCAAAATGACACTTAAACGAATGTCTTTTCTAGTTTTTTTTATGGCTCTGTTTTCTATTTTGGTTCTGACACAAAACCAAACTAAGAAATCATTTGTTCTCCAAGATGGTGGCCAAAGCATTCAAAACGATCTTAGCTGTGTACCTTGTTCGCCTAGATAATTCATAAAATCTTTATTGTTAAGATCAAAAAAAAAGACAAGCCATGAGGGCTTGTCTTTTTGTTTTTAAGAGGAAGTATTCCTTAGAAAGGCACTTCTTCGTTGCTGTCAAAGAAAGGCTCAGGAGCAAAGTCTTGAGAGAAATCTTTTGAATCATTCGAGCTAGTAGAAGTTGTTGCGTTTCCACCACCTAGGAATTGAACGTTGTTAGCTACGATTTCTGTAGTGTATTTTTTCTCGCCTTGTGGAGTTTCCCATGAACGAGTTTGAAGTTTACCTTCAACATATACTTGGCGACCTTTAGCTAAGTACTTAGCAGCGTTCTCAGCTTGGCGTCCCCAGATTACGATTCTGTGCCACTCGGTTCTTTCTTGGCGTTGACCTTCTTTGTCTGTCCAGTTTTCACTTGTAGCTACGTTTAATGTGCAAACCGCTTGTCCACTACCTGTTTGACGAAGCTCAGGTTCTTGTCCAAGTCTACCAATGATCATTACTTTGTTAATTCCTGCCATATTTTTCTCCTTGTTTGTTACCAAAAAGCGGTAGCTGTTAAAAAGGCGAGCTTTCCGTTAGCTTTTTGGGGCTGTTATATATTTATATCAGACATCTCTGGGGGAATGGCAACAAGATTGAAAAAGTCTTTGCCGCTTAAGCCTCAGTGCAGCACTGAAAACCGGAAATGATATCAAAGTAGGCAGTGAAATGGAATTTCATCTATAAATGAAATTTAGCTCCGGACTACCTTGCCTCGTTTTTAAGCTTGTTTAATCTATTGTCTTTTTCAAGCCAAATTTGATTCAACCAATCTTGAAACTCTTCTCGGTATTTAGGATCGTTTAAATAACTACATTTACCGAAGTGATCAGGTATTTTTCTTTCTTCTAGTTCAATGATTACTCTTTTAATTTTACCATTCATAAAATCAACGATATGAGGAGAATCTTCGGGGTAAAAAATAGTGACATCAATAAGACTTCTGATGTTACCTTCGAAGGATTCAAGAGCAAAGGCTGTACCACCAGCTTTTGGCTTGAGAAGTTTTGAAAAATTGGGTTTTTGTTTTTGGTATTTCTCTTTCGTAAATCTCGTTCCCTCTGGAAAATTAATGAGACTAAATGGGATTTTTGCAAATTTATGACAAGAACGAATGGTTGATTCTAGGTCTTTGCCTTTTTTCTCAGGATGTTTTTCTAGATACTCCTTGGAGTATCGGTTCATAAAGGGAAAGTCTAATGCCAAAAATGCTTGGCCTAAAAAGGGAAGCCAAATGAGTTGTTTTTTTAGGAAAAAACGTAAGAAAGGGGCTTTGTTGTGAAAGCTTTTTTGCAAAAGTAAAATATCGGTCCATGACTGGTGATTAGCGATTACAAGGTACTGTCCTTCTTTGCTAATGTTTCCTTTCCAGCCTATTTCCACGTCAACGCCCGCAATTTTATCAATCATAAAGTTGTTGCAGGCGATCCAGTTTTTTGAACAAAAAAGGATGGCTCTCGAACAAGCCTGGCGAAGCTTCCCTCCTGGCATGATTATTTTTAAGCCAGTAAAGAAAAATAGAATTAGGCACCAAAAAACTGTGTTTAAAATTGTAAGACTAAAGGTGATAAAAAATTTCACAATCAAAGCTCTTTGTTAGTGGATTACTGCTTAATTATATCGGCAAAACTAAACATTGCAAACAAAGAGACTTTTCTAAAAATGCTTAGTTTTATCCCTAAAAAAAGAATAGGTTTTGCTTTAAAACTAAGCTGTAATTTTTTACTGCATATTAGGTTGCTGTCTGAAGTTCAGTCCAGAAAGCTTCATAGAATATATATTTCTATTTCCTGAGGGCCTTTTGTATTGCTCCAAAAATCCAAGGTAGAGGCCAAAGTCTTTTTCAAACTCAGGCCCGGCATTGATTTCAATTTCCAATTCATAGGCACCTGGGCGAGCTCTAGGGCCAGCAGGGCCAGGCTGAAAGCGAAGATCTAGATTTCCTTTTAAAGAAATTTGTACTGCCTCTTGCGTGCTACCGATTTGAAAGCTTGAGATTCGTAATTTGTTGGCCTTCAAGTTTCCTTTGAAAGTAGCCTTTTTAAGGTTCAAAGGAGGTAGGCTAATGTCTCCCATAACACCGGTATTAATGTTACCACCAGAAAGCTTAAAGGGACTGATATTAAAATCTAGATTCAAATCAGGTTCATCAGTAAAACTTGGATCAATCACTCCGTTTAGATCGAGGTTTAACTCACCATTTACTTTGATCGGAATATTTACCTCTTTTAAAATAGAGCCGATTAGTATTTTACTGGCCTCAATGTCTATCGCGTGCTTTAGAACGCCTTTGGAGTTTTCTTCATCCCCTTTGGTATTTACTAAGAGATCACCGCCATACAAACCTGTGGCGCCAATTCTTACACCTGGTTTGAATGCCAGTAAGCCACTGATGCTAGGACTTAGGTTTAAGCTTTCCATGGATAATTCAGGGAGCATGCTTCCTTTAACTTTTACCTCTTGAAAATCCAAGCCAAGGGATGGGATGAACTGAAATCCCATGTCTTTAAATTGTAAGATAACTTGGTTAGCGCTTAACTTAGCTACCTGACTGGTTACTAAGTTGCTTAACTCGCTATAAGGGAACATAGCTACGGTAAAAATTAAATAACTAGGCAAAACGGATACAGCGAAAACTTTTAAATAATAACGAATTTTTTCTTTCATAGCTGTTTTCCTTATTTCCTTCTTCTTGAACGGCGACTGCCTCTTGGCTCTTCTTGTGGAGCTTCTTCGGCGGGTAAATTGAAGCCTCTAATTTCAAAGTTTAAGTTAAAGAAACCGGCCTCAGAGCCTTCAGGGCTCATTTTTAAGTGAGTGATCTTTGCAGGTCGCGCTTGTCTTTGGGCCTTGTAGAGTAGGCTGGTGATTTGTTTGATATTCAGTTTTTTTAGACTAAGTCTTACGCCTGTGATCTCAGCTGCCTTAGGCACGGAATTGAATTGTCCCGTATTCTCTTCTGAAAAAGTTTGAGCGCTCAAAATCTGTTCTTCGCTGACTCCTTCACTTAAGATCATAGATTTTATACTGTTGCTAAGGCTTGAGCTGGCAGGTGCGGCTGGTGGATTTGGGATGGCGCTTAACTGGTCCGATACCTTCCTTAAAGAAGCCAAAGTTGATTTTGTAGATTCGTATTTCTCAATTTTATTCGAAGCCTCACCAAGTGAGCCAAATGGAATGCTTAAGACAATATAGCTCACCAAAAGAATACCAGATATTAAGACAAGCTTTTGGTTTCTAGGAGGTAAATCGTCATAACGTTCTTTGATCTGGTTGTATACAGGGGTGTCTTGGATTCTTTCTTTGTAGGCATTGAGTTGCTCTAAAAACTGTTCTTTTAAATCATCCAAATTCATTACATAGCCTCCATGCGATTCACTTTCAGAGTGTATGCAAAGCTTAACTTACCAGGCTTGGCGCTTAAGCTAGATCGAGTCTTCTGATAACCAGAGTAAGAAATAGAGCGAAGTGAGTTTTCTAGAAGCTTAATTTCGTTTTGGTTTCTTACGTAGCCTTCTAATTTTAGATCTTCATTTTCTAATTCGATTACACTGAGATCTAGTTTGATTTGTTGCGAGCTAGGTAGGGCGGAGCTCAGTTTAGCCACCACATCAAGAGCCGAACTCATTTTGCTAATGCCTAGCATTCTTTCTTTATCGCGAGTAAGGGCTTTAGATTTTTTAATGTATCTTTTTATGCCAGATAGCCTTGCATCACGACCACGAAGTCCAAGGGATTTTGCTTCTGAACTTAAATTGGAATTAGCTTTACTCACAAGCTTGCCAGCGAAATAGTTTTTAGCGGGAGCGTAAATAAATAAACACACTAAAGCGGCTGCGCCAATGTGAATGGCTGTACCCCATTTTTCATAAACTTGTTTCCAGAGTTGCGATTGTTTTCCTAATTCTCCTTGGCGAAAATTGATCGCTGGATTTCTATTTTGTTTAATTCCTTCAATGGCCAAGCCAACTGCTAATGAACCAGAGTACTCAAAATTTTTGTCAATCTCTACATCTACTTGGGTGTGTCGTAAAGAGTGAGTGTAAGGATTTACGGCCACTTCAAAATGCTGCGTGAAGAAAGGGCCAATATTGATTAGGTTTGCAACACCACCTGTAACAAACATGGACTCTAGTTCATAGTGAAAATCTGAGTACATGCTTAATAAAAAGCGTTTCAGTTCCTGAATCATCGGTTTTAAGCTTGTGGATATGGTGTCAGAAAAGAAGATTTGATCTTTTGATGCGCCCTTTTTATTGGTTAGCAAGAAAGCTTTTTCTCTGACGGTTTTAATTGCCTCAGGATAGCTTAGTGAATATTTATCCATAACCGCACGTACGATATCTTTACCGCCAAAAGCGATGCTGTGGGTTGCTACTAGGGCTGAGTTTGAATAAGCAGTGATTAAAGTTTTAGAGTGACCAATGTTTAAAAGTAATTTTACATCATTTAAAACTTTTTTATCAAAAAGTTGATCCTCATCTTCGGCCGCATCTTCTTCAAGGGCCTCGGTACTAGCCTTCGCCGGTTTTTCGGCAATTGGTTTCCACCATTCTTCAATGAGATTGGTCATAGCGGAAGCTTCCATGCTCACAATATCAGGATCAATTCCAGCTTCTTCACAGAGGTGTAGAATTTGACGAACGTGTTCATGAGGCGTTGCAAGAGCCAGTACCTCTGAGGTGTCACCATGCTGACCAAGAATTTTTGCATCAAATATGGCTTCGTCTTGATCGTAAGGGATGTCGTCTTCTAATTCAAAGGCGATACTTTTGATAACCTTCGCTCTTCCTTTGAAGGGAAATAGTTTAAAACGAGAACAAATGGAGGCTTGTGGAAGTGCTAAGCAGTACTTTGTTGTAGCAGGGTCAAAGCTGGCAGATAGTCTTCTTAGGACATCAAGTGTGTGGATGTATGGATCGTGGGTTAGGTCAGTGGAAAACATAGACTCGAAATAGTCTCTAACAATATACCCACTTCGAGTGCTCTCGATCACTGCGATTTTGATAGAGTAGCGACCGATGTCAATCCCAATACTGCGCATAATCCTTCCTTGGTAAATGGCCTTGTCTTTAGTTTAAAAGTAAAAAAGAAATGATTCAAGACTACAGTGTTTTTAATGGCTTAGCTGGCTTATGCCTTTAGTCCATGGTCTAGATCGCAAGCTCTTCTTGCTAATTTTCTTGCCAGAAAACTAGCCTTGGTTTTTCTTGTTTCGCCGTGTTTTTTGAATTTTGATTGTTGTTTGTCTGATTGTTGTTTTGGGAGTTGTTTTGGTTGTTAGCCTTGGTGTTGTTTGTATTGTTATTATTGGTGTTATTTGTGTTGTTGTTAGCTTGTTTTTCATTGGCCTCTGTTACCAAGGTGGTTTCGAGGCTTTTGGTGATTTGATCAATGTCGTAAGTAATGGCTGTGATACTAGAAACATAAGATTTATACTCAGAGGTAACTTCGATGCGAAAGGCCGCTTCCTCATTAAAGACCAAAGGGATTTTATCGGGATTAAAGCTGTTAATATCTACGTCTCTTGAAATAAAGGATTCAAAATCTTTATCGTCGGCAAAAGGGCCTTCTTCAGGGTTGTTAATGCGATTTTTAATTTCCTTGGCCAACTCGTCAGTGATTTGTGGGTCAATGGATTTTAAAACCTCTGTGCTGGCAGCATTTACATTGATGGCTCTAATTCCATAAAGACTTAGGTTTGGCGATAGATATTCATAGAGAACTGAATCCATTCCAGGAATTAAGTACAATTCATCCATGGTGCGAAACATTCTATTTGGCGGAAGACTTGAGTCTAAACTGCTTTCTCTGTAGTAACTAGATTCTCCTCCACCGATTAAGCTTTCGTCATTTTTGTCGACGTAGTCCACCATATGCGCAACAATTTCTTCGGGAACTAAGTTACGATTGTCTCTAGCCCAATCGTCTTCTTGGTCTAATCGATTCTTTATCAATTGTTCGATTTGCTTTTGTACTGACTTTCTTAAAGCTTCGCTAGGAGAGTCTAAATCGTTTAAATCAATCTTAGCACCTTCGGCACTAATTGTTGCCATCCAATTGGTGTCTTGCAAACTATCTTCCATGACGCTTTTTAAATCATCTTTGGAAACAAGACTTGCGTCTTCAGGCAGTTGTGGGGGCCACATTAGTGGAAAGTTCCAAACCAAGTCTAACATGCTTTTGTCAGGTATTTGTGAGCCAAATTGCGCTTGAGCTTGTTTGAAAAGCATTATCCGAAACATACTCAACTCAACCGCTGATTTGGCTCCTTGGTAGGCTTTGAGCTGGCGGTAATCGGCGTAAGAAAATTCATATTCAACAGTACTTTCATAAGCTACTTCGGAAGCTAAAAAGAAAATCATAGTGACAAAAAATAAAACCATTAAGATGGCCATGCCGCTTTGTGAGTTTTGATTTTTTAAGCTTCTAAATTTCTTCATTGAAATTGTCCTGGTGAGGTTAAATTATTTTCTTCCTTTTTTTCAGGATTGTTGGGAAAAGCGACTTTTGCCACAAAAACTGCCTCGGCAAGTTTATCATTTTGTTTAAAGGCAATGCTAACCTCTACCGCATCGGGAAACTTATCCTTCGTGCTATCGTCCCCACGATTGGTGCTATACCAGTTTTCTTGCCAGTCTTCTTTTCCTTCACCGAAGTAGCGCAATTTAAAAACGGTGACATTCTCTAAAACCACAAATTCATTCCCGCCTTGAGTAACATCATCGTCGATACTTTTGTTTGTTCTGCGCCAGAGGCAGTTGTAGCTTAACTCTGGGTTTAGGCGGTTTCTGCAGTTTTTAATAAAATAACCCACCTCTTGTTGCGAGCTACTTAAATCATCAGGGCTTATGCGAATGTTGTTTGTGTTGGTAAAGTGAAGTTCATCTTTTTCGCCAATGAAACTTGTGGGATCTTTAATTTCTTTTTCATAGTCTTCGAGATTAAACAAAGAAACATTGCTTTGGTTTGAGTTAGCGCTGTTGTTTGAGCTGTTGTTGTTTTGGTTTCCTGAAGATGATGGATCCGTCGAAGGATTTTGTGGGTTTGTTCCTGTGGAGTTATTGTTATTATTATTTGCGTTGTTATTGTTATTATTTCCAGAGAGAAGTTCTTTTTCACGAGATTTAATGTCTTTTAAAATATCAATTGTTAAATCATGGTGATTAAAAGCTAAGTGGATGTCTCTTTTAATGAGTCGAATGGCACTGCGAAAAGTCGCCTGACGATCTATCCTGCCTTGGAGACTGTTTTTTAATTGGGCAGTACTTCTTAAGGACCTTGATGTTGCAAGGCTAATGGCCGCCAAGATGGCTAAAGAAACCATTAATTCTATGAGAGTAAATGCTTTTTGTGATAAAGCTTCTTTCATAAGTTATCCATCATATTGATCGGTTTGTCATAGTTTACAAACAAGCTGGTTACATTGAACTTCATTTCTTTGCCAGCAAGTTTGACATAAACAGTAATTTCCACTTCTTTGATATGTTCTTCAAAAATACTTGTCATTCGGCGAAGCATATCTAAAACCATTTGCTCTTGTCCTCCAGACTGTTGAAGTATGGCTGCAAAATCTGGCGCAACAAAATCTACACTTCGCATTTCCCAGCGATAATCTGGGTAGGCCTCAAAATTTCCGCTATCTTCTTCTGGAAGCTCATCCATATTGCTTCTGTATTTTACCTCAAATTCCGTCATTTTATTTTCTAAAAGACGAGCTGCCACTTGCAGGGATTTTGATTTTTGTACCGCTCGGATGCTGCCACTCCAGGAGGCTTGCAAAGTTACGATCGAGGTAGCCAAAATGGCGGTGGCAATTATTACTTCAATGAGATTAAATGCCGACTGGTTGAAAAACTTCTTCATAGAAAAATTATAGGAAGTTTTTTAAGGAATTGCTAGGGGAAAGACTTAGGATTATTTTACTTTCCTTGCTTTAAATCTTTTAAGGAAACTTGTTTGGTTATAATGTCGGTTTGCCCCGTTAAGGGGTTTACCAAGAGGGACCAAAATAATTTGGCCTCTGGATTGGCAATTTGAATTAAACTCTCTTCAGTATAGCCCTGCGGAAAATAGTAAATATATGCCAAGCCCGAATCAATGTCTTCTCTGCCGCCATAGCTTACTTTGCTAAAAACAAAACCATCGGGGAGTCTTTTGTCGGACTTTAAGAATTTTGTATCTTTTTGAAAGGCAGTTATGAGGTTTCCGTCTTCGTCTTCTGGAGCTTCTCCTGGAGCGTAGTTTTCCATCATCTTAGCGCCGTCAGCATATTCTATCCAGTAGGAGTGATTGGTTTTATTGCCATCAGCATCTACTCCGCGCATATCAATGGCGATGCGGTATGTTTTTTTGCGAATTTGTGCGATTTGAAAAAGCTTTCTACTCATTACGGCAAAACGTCGGATGTCCCCTTTGATTTGCGTACCTGGTCCTGAAAGTTTTGGAATGGCAATGGTAAGTACAAAAGCCACAATGCCTAAAACAATCATGATCTCCATGAGTGAAAAGGCATTATGGTTTTTTAGAGTCTTTTTGAAAAAGCTAATTTTACTCTTCTTCTTCGTCGCCATCTAAGTTGCTAATGTCAGCATCAAGACCTTCTCCGCCTTCTGCTTTATCAGCTCCAAGGGAAATTAACTCAAACTCAGAAGAACTAATTAGTTCGTACTGAAATTCACCGCCCCAAGGGTCGATTGTGAGTTTCTTTTTAATGTATGGAGTTGGTCCCCAGTTTGAACAGCTAGACGGTGCAGTCATTAGCGCCTCAAGACCTTGTTCTGTACTTGGGTAGACATTACAGTCTAGGTTGTAACGATCTAGGGCTTTGGTGATTTCACCCATTTGAATTTTTGCGTTTCTTACCTGTGAACCTCTGAACTGATCCATAACACTTTGACCTACTGTAGTCATGATTGTCACGATCAAGGCCAAAACGATCATGATTTCGATTAAGGACATACCAGACTGATTGTTGATTGTGTGTAAATTTTTGCGCATTTTATCTCCTGCTAAAGTTCCTTTGCAGGACAAGTTTACCCGGAGATATTTGAAAGTTCAAGTAGGGGAATCATAATGGCTAGAATTATACCACCAATCATACCTCCTAAAACCACAATCATAATGGGCTCTAGGATGCTTGTTAAACCATCAATTTTTGTTTTTACCTGAAAATCATAGGCGTCACTAATTTGGTGCAACATGTTTTCTAGGTCACCGGTCTTTTCTCCGGTAGCAATCATGTGGATTACTAGGGGAGGGAACTCGCCGGAGCGTTTTAGCGGGCCAGCAATGGATTCCCCCTCACTGATATTATCTCGAGCTGCGATTACCGCTTTTTCAATGACCGCGTTATCAATCACATTTTTTACGATGTCTAGAGCTTGTAGCATTGGTACGCCACCGTTAAGTAAAGTGGATAAGGTTTTTGAAAATCGACTCACCGCAACCATTCGAGTCAGGTTACCAAAGAAGGGGATTTTCAAGCGAATGGCGTCCCATTGCGCTGAACCCTTTTCTGTTGCTTTCCAGCGACCAAATAAAAACCTTAGAGCAAAGGCACTTGCAACCAATGCCACCCAATAGTTGATCATGAAATTACTCATATCAATTACAAACTGCGAGTACCAAGGCATAACCAGGTCTGGAAATTCTTCGAAGATGACAATGATTTTTGGAATCATCCATACATTCATTACTACTAGTAAAAGGGTTGCAAAACCAAGCATCACTAAAGGATACATGGTGGCGGATTTTAGTTTTGCTTGAAGCTCGTTTTGGCTTTCAGTGAACTCTGTTAATCGAAGTAAAATTAGGTCTAGAGTACCTGAGGCCTCTCCTGCTTCGATCATGGAAATAAAAATTTTTGTAAAGATGTTTGGGTATTTCGCCATTGCTTTGTTTAAGGCAATACCTTCATTTACCATATCTCTGATTTCTCGAGATACATCTCTCAGAACGGGGTTTTCGGTTTGTTCAGCGACTCCACTTAAACACTCTACTAGAGGAATATTAGCTTTAATGAGGGTGGACAATTGCCTCGTGTACATAGCCATGTCGTCGACACTTACTTTGGCTTTTTCTAAACTAGATTTTTTATTGGAGCCTTTTTTTCCTGCCTTTTTCTTGGTTTTGTCCTTAAGGCTTTGGATGAAGATGCCATCTTTTTTAAGTTGTTGCCTGGCGCTTCTTTGGTTGTCAGCACTTACCGTTCCACGAACGTTTTTACCTTTTCTGTTGAGACCTTTGTATTCGTATAACGCCATGTGAAAAGTCTAGTCTTAAATAGCCATTGGGTCAAAATAATCTATTTACTGAAAATTCTTAGTCTGGGTTTTTGAAGGGGATTTGGGCATTTTCAATGGGCTACTTTTGTTTTTCTGCATCCTTTAATTTGATTGCAGCTTGTTTTGAGGCTGGGGATTCTTTGTTTAAAAAAAACTGTTTGCTTTAAAACGCAAGCGCTTATTTTCACTAATTGGTATTCAATTAATTTTTGACTGTAATTCGTGTTTTTTATTCTGCCTATTTTACTTAAGACTATGCCTTTACTTTGCTGAAAAACTTACCCTTACGCATCCTATAAAAAGGTGAATCATCGGCTTAGCTTGTCAAAAGGCTGTGGCCTTTGCAATGCTTGCAAGCATCATTAGGGGGATAAATGTTTTTGAAAACTTCATTTTTATTATCAATGCTTATGCTAAGTTTTTCCATGAATCTACAGGCTTCTGTGATGGGGGAGCTTAAAGGTTTTTTTGTCGTTAATAATAGTATTCCTGGGCAAACAAATGTTTGTTACTCATATACAAACTCGTTTTTTCCAGCCACAAAAGTCTTAAATAAAAAGCGTCTCTATAAGGCGAGTAACATTAGCGTATCTTCTAATAGCAAAGACAGCTTAATGCCTACTTTGGATGGTGATGATATTTTAAAATACGAGAAGGTTTTGTTAAATCTAGACATTGAAGAGTCTATTGCTAAAGATTTAATTCAGGCTGATTGTAGTTTGATGGGCGTTATTACAGAAGATTCTGCTAATTTAGAGGATAAAAAAGTTAAGGTTTATACCAACTCATGCGTTCAAGACACCATGCCTGGAGCTAGTTCTGAAGAAATCAACATGGCACTTAGTTATAGCCATATTGTTACGGATCTCTGTGATTTCTAAATAAAAAAAGCCCAAAAGTAAATGCACTTTTGGGCTAACTCATCTCTATTTTTTATTGTTAATCACAGACCGCATCCACGTAAGCAGGGTATTTGTAGGCTGACTCTGAAACTTTATTAGGATCATATTCATCGCAATTGTTGAATACTTTGATTACTTCTGCGTTTTCATCAAGATCCGTAGTGTTTTTATTTTCAAAAATACCATAAACGGAACATTCTTCGTTTTGTCTTTGAGCGGAAACACTTTCGTGGATTAATTCTCCTAAACTTATTTTTGTTGCTCTCCAAGTTAAGTCAGACTCCATCTTTGTTAGAACATCACCGCTTACAGAGGCTAATTCGCTAATTTTTTTAATGTCGATGTTTGGGTTTTTTAGTTTTTTAATTTTAATTATACTTCGTTTGCTTTGAAGGGGGCTTGCCGTCATACATATCTCAATTTCTTTATCAGTAGAGCTAATGCGAACAAAGTCTAAAGAACTACTTCCTGAGTTGATATCATTTGTCTCTTGGCTAAACCTAGATTGATGATTTGTTCGTAGCTTGGTATCAAGTTCCAATGCATTTGCTACTGTGGCAAAACTAAAAATACTCAAACTAGTGATCAGGACTTTTTTTGTAAGCAGGTTTCGAGACGTCATTTATTTCTCCTAAAGAATGTTCTTAGAGTTCTAAAATAACATAATTCTTAAGTTTTTTCTTTTTTTCAATAGAAGGAGCTAGCTAATTATAAAAAGAATAGGAAGTGTAAAAAACATTAACACTTAGTCTCTGGAAAGCAGATGTCTTTAAGTCTACGAACTTATTTAAATTTAGTATGGCTATTAGAAAAAGATGTCGAAGAATTTTGCGGCTTTGAATTGGCAAGAGGAGCGTGTTTTATTTATTCGCTCGTACGACTTAAGAGTTTGATTAATTTATTTGAGGAAATTAGGAGTAAGGACTGAATGTCTTTACTCCTAATGACTTTGTTATTCATCAAGTTGAGTGGAGCTCAACACTTCTTCGATGGAGGTAATTCCTTTTAGGATTTTATTAATACCATCATCACGCATAACTCTCATCCCATCGGCAATGGCTTGCTTTTTAATCGTACCACCATCAAGTCTTTGGAGGATTAGTGAGCGCACTTTATCAGTAACCGTTAAAACTTCAGAGATAATGGTTCGACCAATGTAACCCTTGTGATTACACTGATTACAGCCAATGGGTTTGTGAACATTTGCTGCATCGGTTTCTTGTCGACTAAGCTCTAAGGTAGCCAATTCCACATCTGTAGGAGAATAAGGGACCTTACAATGTGGACATAGTACGCGAACAAGTCTTTGTGCTACAACCGCTACAAGTGAAGAAGAGATTAAGAAAGGTTCGCAACCCATATCCATAAGCCTCGGTACCACACCGGAGGAGTCGTTGGTATGAATGGTAGACAGTACCAAGTGACCAGTCAAAGATGCGTTAATTGCAATCTCAGCGGTTTCAAGGTCACGAATCTCACCCACCATAATAATGTCGGGATCTTGACGTAAAATTGCCCTTAGTCCCGAGGCAAAGGTGAGTCCAATTTTACTCGCCACTTGAATCTGTCCGATTCCGTGAATTCGTTGCTCCACTGGGTCTTCTACGGTAATGATATTTCTATCAGGAGCGTTGATTCGGTTTAAGCAAGAATATAAAGTGGTGGACTTACCTGAACCGGTAGGTCCTGTAACTAAAATAATGCCATAAGACTTCTCTAGACATTCATAAATTCTTTCTAAGGTATCAGCAGGAAAGCCTAGCTGATTTAAGTTTAAAATCACATTAGATCTATCTTGTAGACGCATTACCAGTCTCTCGCCATGGGCGGTGGGAACTGTGTTTAGACGAACATCAATGTCTTTACCCGCCATTTTTAGAGGGATACGACCATCTTGTGGTAGTCTTTTTTCGGCAATGTTTAAATTTGCTAAAACTTTAATACGCGAGGTAATGGCATTTTGTAGTTTTTTAGGTGGCTTAAAGATGTCGTACAAAGAACCATCAATTCGAAAGCGAACCACCATATCTCTTTCGTAAGGCTCAATATGGATATCAGAAGCTTTCTCTTTCACGGCTCTAAAAAGGAGGGTACGAACTAGTTTAATTACAGGAGCATCATCATCGCCGGCATCTAAAAGGTCTTCGATTTGCTCTTCAAATTCACCTTCTTCTTCTTCAATGTCGTCGAGACCTTCTAAAGCGGCGGTGGATTTTTCATAAACCTTATTGATGGCTTCTAAAATTCGATTAGAAGTAGAGACCAAAGCCTTTGTTGGCTTGTTGTACAAGCTTCTTAAGTCATCTAAAGGTTTTAAGTCGATTGGATTAGATACTAAAACACTAACGAAATCTGGCTCTTCTTTGAAAGGGAGGATCTCATGGTTTTTCGCATAGTTAATCGGAATGTTTCTTACAAGGTCTACAGAGATATCGTTGATGGGAATGTCTTTTAAATGCTCAACCCCCAACTCTTGGCAGATCAAATTGAGTATGTCATCAATGTTTGGCTCTTCCATATTTTCTAGATGATCACCAAGGCTTGAATCGCCACCAAAAGAAGTATTAAGCACAGCCTGCAGTTGGGATTCACTGAGGCTGGTGTTTTTTAAGAGTAGAGTTTGTAACTGACTATCAACCATTCTAACCTATTCTACAATCGAATCGAATTCTTCATCAAGAAGTTCATCGTCTGAATTTTCCAAAAGTTCTATTTCATCAGCACTATCTAAATCCGGCTCGATGTCTTGGATAACCTCATCATTTGCCGGCTGAACTTCTAGGAAGTTTCCTTGGTTGTTTTTGTTTAATTTAGCAGCTCTTGCACCCATTGGATCTTTTCCGCCCATATTTCTTTTTATAAAATCGATTCGGTCATTTAGCTTTGAATCCACTAATTTTTGGTTGTCAAAGTTAGTGCGAATGATTTTTGGGGTTAAGAACATGACTAAGTTTGCTTTTTCTCGGTTTACCGTTTTTGACTTAAACAACCAGCCTAAAACTGGAATGTCACCAAGAAGGGGAACTTTGTTCACAGAAATATCTTCCGTTTCTCTGATCAAACCACCAAGTACCGCAGTGTCTCCGTCATTTACAGTGATCTGCGTATCAACAGCTCTTTCGGTAGTGGAGATAGCGTTAGAGGCCAGGTTGGTCGCAACCACTTGACGATTGCTTAACTGTTTAATGGTTTGCTGGATCTCAAGTTGAACGGAGTTGGAGCCTGGGCTAATTCTAGGCTTAATTTTTAATTTAATGGTAATCGGTTCTCTGGTAACACTTGTGGTAGAAGAAGTACCGTTTTGAGTAGTGGAGGACGAAACGGGAACGTTCTCACCCACTTCAATTTCTGCTTCTACGTTATCCATGGCTGTGATGTTTGGTGTGGAAAGGATGTTTACATCGGTTACACCTTTTAGAAGAGTAACTAATCCCATCACGCTTTTTACGGTCTGCTCAGAGCCACCGATATTTACTGTAACATCTTCACCGCTAGCGAATCCAAAAATACCACCTTTTGCGGTAAAATCTGTTAGGTAAGAAATGTTTTCTCCGACAAAACCTGATCTACCCACGGCTTCGCTGCTTCCATCCGCTTTTTGGAAGTTTAAAATACTTACGCCTCTAGAGTTGTTTTTGGTGGATGAGATTTCCATGATAACGGTTTCTACGTTAACTTGGTTTCTTGGAATATCGATCTTAGAAAGTAGGCTTTTAACCACTTCGTAATCTTGTTTGTTGGCTGTCACTATAAGTGCATTAATGCTTTCATCGGCAGAGATTTTTACATCACTACCAAACATAGCGCTTTCGCCGCTTTTGTCGTTGTTGTTTAAGCTAGAAGCTCTGCTAAAACGACTTGTTCGAGAATTGTTGGCAGAGCTTGATGATTTATCATCCTTTGCGGCATCTTTGGCAATTCCGTTTAGGATGTCTGCTACCGTTTTTGCTTCACTATATTTCATATAATAAACATAAACACCGCCAGCATCTTCAGGATTAAGTTGGAAATCTAATTTTTTTACAAGATTTCTAATTTTTTCGATACCAGCACGGTTACCAACCACGATTACCGCATTGGTTCTCTCATCGGGAATCACTGTTGAGAAGGCCGATGAGCCACCGCTTGAAGCGTTGTCATTGTTTCCGAATCGACGAATTCCACTAGTGAAGCTTCCGCCTTTTTTAGAACTTCCTTCGCCTTTATTGATGATTTGATCAATTAACTCTGAAATGTCTTTTGCTTTTGCGTAGCGAATCGGGATAACAACAAGTTGCTCTTCAAATCCTGGAACATCTAATTGTTTTAACATTTTATAGATCGTCTGAATTCTAGAACCATAATCTGTAACAATCAAAGAGTTGGTAGGTGCGTAAGCCTTTGCTTCACCGTCTTTAGAGGTTAGAATGTTTAGTTTTCTGTAAATCTCTTCTGCTGAAATGTGTTTTAGATGGATGATTCTAGTGATCATTTGATCGGTGTCTGGCGAGTAGGCTCCCGAGTAAGTTTCAATGGAGTCTCTGTTTGCTTGTCGACTGGATCTGATTTTTAAAAACTTACCACTTGGAACCACTGTGTAGCCAGCCATTGCTAAAGCACTTAAAAAGGCTTTGTAGGCCTCTGCTACGGTAATCTGAGTAGGGGCAATGATTGTGATCTTTCCTCTTAAAGAACTATCAATGATAAAGTTCTTGCCAGTTAATTCTGAAATGGCTTTAACAACGTCAGCAATGTCTGCGTTTGGAAAGTCAAAACTGTCGATTAGTTCAGGAAAATTTTCGTTGTTGATGTCTTCAGGTTCGGCAGAAGCAAAGTTAGTGGCCTCAGGTCTATTTTTAGGAGTAGACCTTTTACTGCCACCTAATCTCTCATTTACCGGGCCATTGGATCGACTTTCAAAGCGATTGCTTCGAGAGTTGTCATCATTGTTATCATCATTATTGTTGCCAAAGCGCCCATTGTTAGATGGTTGAAAGCGATCAAATCTTCCACCACGAAGAGTTTCTTCTTCTTGGTTTTGGCTGTCGCTAGGTTCGAAAACCCCTGGAGGTGGTGCATCGAAATCCTCTTCTTCCTGAGCTTGTAGGGGAGTGGCAATACTAATTGCCAAGAGACCCATTAGATAAAGCTTTTTTAAATCCATGATGACATCCTATCGTTTATTTTACTGTAAAATCTAAAACTTCGTTTCTGCCGTTTCGTTCTACAGTAAGCTTTATATCGTTGCTGTCTTTTAAAGTACGGTACATCTGCATGGCTTTTGCTGCAGAATTTACTTTTTGACCATTTACTTCTTTAATTACATCGCCTCTCTCTAGAAGCTTTTCAAAAATACTACCTGCTTTGATGTTTACAATTTGAAAGCCTGCCATTTCACCGGTGTATGGATCGGTAAAGGGCCTTGCTTGGGCTTGCTGCAATAGTTCAGGTAAATTTGCTAATTGCTTTTTTAGCTCTGACTTTGAAACCTCAAAGCTATTTCCATCTTTTTTGATTCCAGTTGCAACTTCCTCTGTCTCTGAGGAGGCTTTTTTACCAAAAGTAAGGTTTCCATCGATTTGCATTTCAATGTACTCAAGTCTTTGGTTGCTTAGGTTTTTAAAAAAGACCTTAGTTCGTTCTACCTTCATCAAAGTAGCAATTCCTTCAATATTATCGTTAGGAATGTAGGGTAGCGCTTTGGTTTGACCGGCTCTAACCTCTAAAGAGGCAACCGATTTTGCAGGATTATAATGAACAATGGTTCCGAGAAGAGTGATTGGTAATCTTGATGGAGTTGCAGGTCCATCTAAATCCACTTCCTCTTCCTTTTGGCCTTTTTTGTTGTCTGCTTCAGGTATTCTTCCTTCAGCATCAAAAAGGTTTCTTGCTACAATAACATCATAATCACTAGAGGCTTTTTGTTCTGCAAATCCTCCAGTGTTAATTCTTTGATTTAACTTTATTGGCTCAGAGGAAAGGTAGGGGCGGATTGCCGTTGTTGTTATATCCGCTCCGGCAAAACCAATAAATAGACCTAAAATATAAATGTAATAGTCTTCTAAAGGAGGTCTTTTAAGGCTTCTAGCAATTTTGTTCACTTCAACGCTTTTGTCGCTAGTTAAAATTTGAGAAAGAGGGCTAATGTCGTAGGCCTTGTCGTCTTGAGCCGCTTTAATTTTAAACGGAATTTTGTCCATGTTTTTAGGCGCACTAGGAATGTCGGCGGCATCATTTGCTGCTGATTCAGTGCTCCCGTCCTGGGCCTTTTTCTTTGATAACTTTTCTCTGAGCTTTTTCAGCCACTCTAAGTTCTTCAATCACAAATCCTTTTGCGTTCACTGTAAATGTTTAAAAACACAGCATAAACTTAAACAAACTCTCTCTTAGTCTAACCAAATTAAAGCCTAGGAGCAATGGGCATTCCTGGAAAGGTCTAGCTTTGGTCTAGGTGTTTTCTAGCCAATTTTTTCTTCTCTTTTCATTTAGGAAAAACCATAGTTGAGTCTTGGCTCAAAGAGAGACCTTTAAGGACATGGCCAATTTTTCGTAAAGCTTGTCTTGAAAATTATATTTTTAAAAAAAGAGCAAGGCTTTATCAGTAATTGATAAAGCCTTCGTAGTTCTTTGTTTTGTTAAGGGATTAGACTCATTATTTTTTTAAGTTTAGCTAATTTGCCCTCATAGGGAGGGTAGCGTAGGTCAATGTCCATAAAAAAGCTTCTTTTAAGATAAGCTTTTTGGTGGCTTAAACGATCAAAACCAAATTTTCCATGGTAACTACCCATGCCTGAAACTCCCACTCCTCCAAAAGGTAAATCTTGGTTCATTAAATGAACCAAGCAGTCATTTGTAGTCATCCCGCCGCTGCTAATTTTGTTTCGAAAAAGTTTTTCAGTAGAGTTTGAGTCGGTGAAAATGTATGCGGCTAAGGGTTTATCGCCTTTTTTAACAAACTCAATGGCTTGTTGTTTGTCTTTCACTACAATGATTGGGAGTATTGGGCCAAAAATTTCTTCCTGCATGGCTGGGCTGTCGGCAGTGCATTCTAAAATACAAGGTTCAATAAAAAGACTATCCCTGTCGGTGTTTCCGCCTTTTAGGATTTCATCTTTGTTGATGAGTTTGCTAAGTCTGTCAAAATGTTTGGCGTTAATGATTCTTCCATAGTCCGGGGATTCTTTGATCTCATTGCCATAAAAATTGGTGATTTGCTCCCATAGCAGGCTCACTAACTTGTCTTTGTCTTTTTCTTGGCAAAGAATATAGTCGGGAGCGACACAAGTTTGGCCGGTGTTAAAAAATTTGCCCCAAACAATTCTTCGAGCAGCTTTCGTCAGAGAAGCGTCAATGTCGAAAACAAAACAAGGGCTTTTTCCGCCTAATTCAAGAGTGACTGGGCTTAGGTGTTTGGCAGCCGCAGTCATAACGATTTTAGCCACATGGGAATTTCCTGTGTAAAAGATGTGGTCCCAATTTAAATTGAGTAATTCCGTGGTTTCTTCTACGCCCCCTTGTACAACAGCTACTTCTTCTGGCTTGAATGCTTCTTTGATCATATTTTCAATGGCAATGGCTGTGTGATGAGAAACTTCACTGGGCTTTAAGCAAACTGAGTTTCCAGCTGCCAAAGCACTGATTAGTGGAGCAATTAAGAGTTGAAATGGATAGTTCCATGGTGCGATTACCAAAACTTTACCCAAAGGTTCCGCATGAACGTAGCTGGTACCAGGTTGTACGAGAATAGGTGTTTTTACCTTTTGCGGTTTTGCCCAGGAATCTATGGACTTTAATGTATGTTTAATGTCTTGCAGGCAATAATCAATTTCTGCAATGTCCGCTTCATAGGTGGATTTTCCAAGGTCTAATCGCAGGGCGGATTGAATGTTTTTTCTATGTCTTTCGATTTGCGAAGCCAAAGTTTTTAAAAGGAGCTTGCGCCTTTTTGTTGTCATCGGGAAGATTTCTTGTTGATATTGACTTTGCTTCTGGTGAATTTCTTGAATCATTTGCTTCTCTTTTGTGCGTTTTATAAGTTTTATTTTTAGAAAACTAATTTCACTTAGAGAATTATTAAATCACAAAGCTCCAAGGTCAACCCATCTTGCAAAACTCTATTCTTGAATAAAATTCATCATCCGTTGTAATTAGTTCCAAAGCGATGACGCGTACTAGACATAAAATGTATCTGAGAAGAAATTAAAGCGTGTTTGAGCTAAAAAAATCAATAAAAAACTTGGCACGATGATTGCCTATATAAGTCCATGAAAGGCGAAAGCATCTTGGGGAAGATTGCCCAGCCTATAAGGGGAGATTATATTAATTAAATATATCGGGGGGATATATGAAATCAGCAGTACTTTTCGCAAACACAGGTGTATTAGACTTCCTAGAACTTAGAACTTCCATCGTTCGCATTCCAGAAGTAATCGCAAAACTTAAAGAAGCACAGACTTTTTTAGACCGTGCCATTAAGGATGCTCCTGATTTAATTCAATTTATTACTAGTGATGACCAAGTGTTTTGGAGTAGAAAACGAATTCGCCAAATCGCTGTTGGTATTGTTCAACTAGGTTTGTACGAGCGTTATGTAAAACGCTATGGTGAAGCCGCTCATTTATTAGCTAGCGACAAAGAAGAAAATCCTGTTCAAGTTCTTTCTGGAAAGATGCGACTTGGAGAGTATGTTATCAATCTTGCAATGAGAGAAGATGACAAGTCTAAGGTTGTGAGCATGGAAGACCAGGCTTTGTTGAGTAAGGGCATTTCTATGCCAGACTTCCAATTGTTTCAAAAAGACCAAGAAGGTTTCTTTGTTTTGGTTGAAGAAGGTAAAAAGCAAGCTCTTAACGACCTACTAATGAAACTTCGTGATGAGAAAAACACTAAGCAATTTGTAAACATCGGTCCAGGGCAGTCGATCAGCGGATCTGCTTTGAACGAGCTGGTAGACAAAGAGCTAAACATCATGGAGTCCATCGATTTAGACCCAATGCTTTCTTGGTTCTGGGACATTTCTAGTCCTTACTGTTACCAGTTAGCAAACTAATATAAAATAAGACTTTTAAAACCGGAAAGCCAACTCTTGTAAAAGCAGTTGGCTTTTTTGTTTTAGATTTAATAGTAAATGCCTAGGCCATAGCGCAGCTGTATTCTTATGCTCCTTGGCTTTGTTTAAAGCGCTTGGTAAATTAGATGCTATAAAACTTATTGGGGGAGTTATGCGTCTTTTGTTAGTCTGTTTACTTTTAATTTCATGTGCCACGGCGAAAAAAAAGCAAGCCTGGTTAATTAAGTCGGATGAGATTGCAAAGCGTTTCTCAAAAGATATGTCTGATATTTATCCAGAGATGGGCTCTTTCCTGGGCTTTAAGGAATATGATTCTGTCGGCCTTTTGCCAGGTGAGAAAACCGAGGAGAAGAAAAGGGCTTTGTTAAAACGCTGGAAACTTATGCTTTCCAGCCAAATTGAAAAAACAAAAGACAAGAACTTACTTTTGGATTTTAAAATACTCTTAGATGTGGTTGAAAATGACATTAAATGGGATGCGTTGAATGAAATGATCGGAAGCATCTCTTATACAAAGGCCAGTGAGTTTGTTTTTAGAAATTTACAAAGTCTTATCAATGATCAAAGCTCAAACGAGCGCAAGAGATCAGCGGTTGATCGCTTTAAATTTTATATGTCTTCCGAGGGAAAAGAAAACCTGATCGATGCTAGTATAGAATATTCGAAGCATACTATAGCAAAAAGAAAGTCAAAGCCTAGTTACTATCCATATAGAGAGGCGGTTTTAAAGTATCTGGAAAACTCTCCTACTTATGTAAAAGGAGTGAAAGAGCTTTTACAGCAATCAGGAAGAACGGATTGGCAGAGCGAGTATAAGCTTTTTGTTAAAAAGGTGGCTGAAAACGATAGATACCTAAAAGAAGTGATTTTGCCGAAAGCAAGAAAGTCCCCACGCCTGGTAAAAGAAGTTTATGAAATGAGTCTCGTGGATCGAGGCATAGATTTAAAGCCTAAGGTTTTAATTTCTCAAGGAAGAAAGGACTTTGAAAAGCTTTATAAAGATTTTGCCGCTCTTGCGCAGAAAATTGCTGATAAAAGAGCTTTAAAGAAGAAAGATCCATTTTCGGTTATAGAGCATTTAAAGAAGGATCAAGTAAGTTCAGCGAAAGAACTTGGGCGTTTGTATAATAATGCAGCGCTAAGGCTTGCAAAAATCATTGAAGACAATGATCTAGTTAGTATGCCCAAAGAAGACTTGATTGTTCGTGTGGCAGGGGATGCTGAGAGTAAAGCTAGTCCTATTCCCCATTTGATTCCACCTCCTTTGATTGATAACGATGGTGTCCGTCCAGAATTTGTCGTACCAAGCTCAAGTACTGGAAAGCTTCCTTATGATGATTTCAGTTATGAGGCAGCCGCCACAGGTTTAACCGCTCATGAAGGAAGACCAGGCCATGATCTACAGTTTAGTCGTTTGCTTGAGAGTCCGGTCAGTTTAATTCGGTCTACCTATGCAATGAACTCAGTCAATGTGGAAGGTTGGGCTCTTTATGCGGAAGATTTGGTGATGCCTTATTTAAACGATGAAGAGAAGTTGATTGCTTATCAAATGAGGTTGTGGAGAATTGCTCGGTATTTTTTAGATCCTGAGGTGCAGTTGGGAATCTCTAGTAGAAAAGAGGTAATTCGAGTGCATCATAAAAGGATAGCTATTTCTAAAGAAATGGCTGAGCTGGAGTACCAACGTTATAGTTATAGAATGCCAGCACAAGCTCCATCTTATTATCGAGGCTTATTAAATATTCGCGAGTTAAAGAAGAAGATGGAATCGCGTTACGGAAAATTAAACTTAAAATGCTTCAACGATAGTTTGTTGTCATTTGGCGGTCTTCCCCATAAATATATATATGATTTCCACGAAGACTTTCAGAAGTGTTCTGAGAAAGAAAGCCCTTAAGAACCGGGCTCTTTATTGAAGGACTTATTTAGCCAATGTTTACTTAGAAAACTTCTCTTAGATTTAGAGCCTGGACATTACTCTCACTAGAATAATGGCAGATCCACATCAAAAGGGATCTTGAAGGTCGAAATCTTCAAAGTTTAACGAGGGATCTGTTTCTGGAAACACATCATTTAATTTTTTTATAGGTAAAACTTCCGATTGCGGGGGAATTATTTCGTGGTCTTTCTCAAACTTTACTAAATTCCTTAAGACTTCCTCTGTTTTTTGAGTCATAGGATTTTCTTGGTCCTGAATTAAGTCTTTTTCACTGGCTTTAAAGGCCAATCGCCTCCAGGCGCTAAAGGGGTTTAATTTTACATTTTCTAAGACTTCCGCTTCAGTAGGGTACATGGAGTATTCAGAGTTTACAGCCTCTTCTCCGATCTTAACTCGGTAAATGTAATTTGTTCCTTCGGGAATAAACTGCATAGTTCCAACTAAATGCACTTTCGCTAAAAAATACTGGTTAACGGAAGTGGATTTAAGTTCCTGAGGACTTAGGCCTTTTGAGTGGAGGTAATTATCTAGGAAAAAGCGTTGGTTACTCTCAAGAAGGCCTCGAGTGGAATATCTCGGTTTTAAAACCTTTTTTGCAATTTTGCGAATTCCATTTTTTATACGATTGTTTAGTAGAATTCGAGCCTCGGATTTTCTTTTCCCTTTTGAATCATTATCACTTAAATAAGCAATGATTAGGCTCTTAATTAGACCATCAACTTTTTTTGCATCTAAATCTCTATTTTCCTTAGAAGCTTTATCAATTTCTTTTTGAATTTGGATGATTTGCTTTCCTAGGATCTTATAAATAAAACGATCTGCTTGTTGAGATTCGGTGGTAAGACCTTGAAAATTAAAATTTACCGCAGCAATATTTCTGGAGACCAGCAAAGTACTTTGGTCAACTTTTTCTAAAGCCATTTCGAAACTAGGGTAGGCCCATTCACTATCTTTGAAATAGATATATAAAGACTTCCAATAGGCGTGATTTCGAACGTAAGTATGAAAGTCTTTGTCTTGTAAATCAGGATGATTGGTTTTTCCTGGCCTTTTACCAAAGGCCTCTTTCATAAAGTGGATGTATGGCTGTAATAAACTTCTTGCTGCGATGTAAATGTTTTTTCGTTCTTGATCAATAAGATCTTTTTTCTCTTTAAAAAGCTGAGGCTGATATAGCTCTAAATCTCTTCTTAGTTTCAGTAAAAAATTTCTGCGAAAAGTGTATGCCGCAGTGATTTTACCAATGCTTATGTGATCTGGTCGATTTAAAGTTATATTTGCTTGAAGAGCACTAGGACCTAATTCCATCCAGCTGTCGTTATAAGACCTTGAAGTAGCAAGGTAGGTCAAAGGGTACTCTTTAGGGCTTAAGGGATTTTCTAGGGCAGCCTCAATCAAGTCTTTTTGGAAATCGTAAAAATGATGCCTTCCAAGTCCATTGTTTTCCGCATTGTTTTTTAATAAAAGATCAAGGCTTTCTACTTCAATTTCTTTTGGATCAATTTCTTGGTTAATGATTTTGCTGAATAAATCGATATTATCAGTGATTGCTTGAGAAAACACCCGATTAGGAGATTTTATTAAAACCTCTGCATCGCTAGTTTCTTGGGTAAAATCAAAACTATGAGTAGTTCGTTTTACATAACTACCACCTTGAGAATAAAGCACCAAATCCATTTCTGAAAGAGGGTAGAAGCGATTTTGACTCTTAACATAGGTATAAACAATGTCATCAGTGCTAAGGAAAAACTGACCGCGGAACATTAGTTTTTTTCGTATATTGGAGCCAACTTCAATGGCGTGACTGTGAGCGCTTTTGTAATTGTGTATAGTGTGGCTGAGTTGTTCTTTTAAGTTTTCAGGAAGTTGATCCAGTATATCAAGGTCTGGATGTAAACCTATGGAAGTATCTAATGCATTGGCACCTGTTTCGTAGGAGAAATTGTTTTCAATGATGTGAATTGCATAGAAAACGCCTTTTCGTACTCTGTTAACAAAACTTTGTAGATCTAAGTCAAGGAAGTCTAAATTAGCTTCATCATAACGCAAATCAACCGCTAAGCTGTATTTTTGCAATATTCTATTTTTAATCGCCTTCGCAATTACATAGTTTTTTTCAGGAAAAGGCCTTAAAAAATGAATGGCATACTCACTAATGGCCGCTAACTCGATAGGGTCTACGGCATCAACTGAATCTTTGTCAATTTTATTCATCTCTCTTGAGAGCCAGTCTTGGAAGCTTTTTAAGGCAAGAATTCGTAATTTCGAATTTGGAAAAGTAATTTTTGTGAAACCAGCCTTGTGAAACCAATTTTGCGGCTTGCTAAATTGGAAGTCCAGCTTTTCAACGCGAAGCTTTTGTAAGTTATCAAGAGAGTTCTCCTTGAAAAGCCCAACTTCTCTTAATGCTAAAAGAGAAGCTTCGATATTTTGGGAAGCTTTTTTACTAAGCCTTTTGTTTAAAACGATAGATTGAGTATCTTTGATCTCAGGTAAGCTAGAAGCACTTTCTTCTTTAATTGTAAAACCTAATCTTTGTTGAAAGCGCTGCCAAAAGCTTTTGGCGTTTTTGCTTTGCAATGCTTTGTAGGCTTTTGCTAAAACTCTTGGAGAAAACTTTAGTTTTTCATCAGGAATTTGGCTTAAATAAGATCGCATAGAAATAAAGCCTTCAAAATAAGACTCTTTTTTAATTTGCGAAGGATGGATTCCTTTTTTATGAAATTCGCTCAACTTTTTTTCTGTCAATAAAAGTGCGTAATCCAATTCCAAAAGTTCTGTTTGACTGAGGCGCTCCCATAGGTGTCCATTTTTACTTTGCTGATAGGAAGCTCGTAAAACCGCTGTGTCTAGATCGCCTTCTTTAAGCTCAAGCTTCATCGTTTTAATGTCAGTAGACTTTGAGAATTCTTGTTCTAAATTTCTAATTTGTTCTGGCTCTGAATAGCGCCCCTTGTATTTTCCAATGGATTCATTTTGCAAATTGGCACTACTAACACAAGATTTTTCAAAGATGTTTGGCCCAGCCTTAAGATTAAAGGACAAAAGCAAGCAAAGGCTAAAAAGTGCCAGTGACGAATAATGAGGCTTTGATTTTAGAAAAAACATTCATCTAGAATAGCACTCAATAGGCTCTATTTAGACTGAAAAGTCCTTTTTTGAAAAAAGTCCCATAGCATCGCTGCTTATTTTCTAGTTATTTTAACTATAAGGAAAAAATATCAATATCTGGTGGTGGCGAAAATGGCTTTTGACGAAGCTTTTCCGAAGGTCGTTCCCCTTGAGGTAAGATTGTATACAGGGCAAAGCTAAGGTTTTGATGTAAAAATCTTTTTGGTGGTAATTGAATGTAATGATCTTCGAACTGCGGGTATATCAAAAATTTAGATTTTGATTTTCGAAAGGCAAAATGAATCATTTTTTCAAAGATGTCAGAATTGTCGCAATACAAATGAGTTAAATAGTTGAAGTTCAAACAGTTACCAATTTTAGGTAGAGGTCGTGCCAGGCCAAACAGAGAAAGGAGTTTTGTGATGTGGTAAAAGTTTCTGGCTCGATCGTTCATATTGATAAGTTGCATTTTTTCGAAGGCAGAAGTGTCCCAAAGGGCAAAACTCCCGACAATACGGTCTCTTTTATCTAAGCAGATATAAAAGTTTTCTTCGTGAAAATTCGTCCAGCTCTCTAGGCGAGTTGCTAGGTTTTCTGGGCTATAGATTTTACCTAAAACTCTGTGTTTAGAATGTGAGTTTAAATACTGGCTCAACTCTTCAAGACGGTTGGGATTCATTTTTTTTATCTTGATGCCGGTAAGTAAAGGTCTGGAACCGGGGAGTTTAGCGTGTAAACTCACCAGATCAAAATTTCTCATATGTAAAAACTGCGGAAGCTCTCGATTTCTTTTTCTAGGGCGAGTCAGTGAGTTAATGCTTTCACGATCTTCTTTGAAGATGGTAGTAAATATATGTTGAGCACCTAAAGTAGAGGCTCTTTCAAAAACTTTGTTAAAAAAGCGTGTCATCCAGTGATAACTGGCTTTTTTAGAATCGCCAATTCGTAGATCGGTAATCCAACAAACCTTAACAATTTCTGAGTCTATAAAGACGTCCTCAAAAAACAAACTGGCGCAGGCTGAAATTTGATCATTTTCATCCCTAATAAAATAAGTCTCATGTTCGTTACCTAGAAGCTTTAGTTTTACTCCAAAATCTTCTTCTCGCATAAAACGTAGTTCAATTTCCCCACGAATGCTTTGTGAGCCTAAAAACTGTATTAATTCCTGGTTGTGTTTTTCAGAAGCTTTAAGTAATTCCATTTCTACATTGTACTTTGCATCTGCCTGGCTTACCAGTACAATATAAATATGGTGAATCAAAAAGACTTTTTTCAAAACGGGGATCTTTTTAAAATAAAATTAGGAGAAATTTCTATCGAAGGAATTTCCATGGCGGGAATTTGCACTCATATTTCGGTTCCAGAACTGAAAATTTGTTTTGATGTAGGCTACTCTCATCCCAAATTAGCTTCTCATAAATTCTATTTTATCACTCATGGACATATGGATCATGCGGCAGGCATTCCTTACTTAGTTTCTAATAAAGCCTTAAATAAACAAAAACCACCTCGTTTTTATATGCCCAAGTCCATGATTCAACCAATGAATTCCATATTGAGTTTATGGGCAAAGATGGAGGGACATGATTATAAATGGAATTTTCTTGAGATGGAGAAAGAGGGGGTCTGGATCAATCCACATTATCAGGTGGTTTCGTTCAAAACCTTTCATCGAGTGGAGTCCCAAGGTTATTTATTACGATCTTTTAAAGAAAAACTAAAGAGCCAGTATCGAGATCTTGATGCAAAGAAAATTGCTGAACTGAAAAACAATGGCGTAGAAATTCAGGAAAAAATATTTAGCCCTCTACTTGCTGTAACTGGAGATACTAAGATTGAGTTTTTAACGGAAAACCCAGAGCTATATAATGTTAAATATTTGCTTGTCGAGTGCACCTATGCAACTGATGTTAAGAGCATTGAGAGTTGTCGAGAATGGGGTCACATTCACTTTGATGAATTGTTGGTGCATTTACCTAAGTTTAAGGGAGAAAAAATCATTTTAAAGCATTTTTCAAGACGACATACTTATCAAGAGATCTTAAAGGTATTGGATGAAAAGTGTCCTCCAGAACTAAGAGAGAAAGTCTTAATTCTGCCGTGGTAGTTGTAAAATTAAGGCTCTAAAAGGGGAAATGCTGAATGGAAAACCTTTAGTTTTTCCTCTAAAAAAATAGATTTTTAATCGCAATTTCTCGACCGTTTTTTATCTTAGGCTATTAACAAACATTCACAACTCATTGAGGCAGTTTATACTTTCCCCTTTGCAGCAAATGAACTTACAGTTCTTTTAAAATTCTAAATTGCCAATTGCAGGATCGGGCATCAATTTCTAAAAGTTTTTTTAAGTTAATTTCTATTTCTAGGCTATGGAGATTACAGAAGCTTCCACCAAAGCTTGCAAATTCAATGTCACTCAATTTCCAAGACCATGCGGTTTTGTTATCCAGTCCTGATTGGATGTTAGAAAGGTCATTTTTGGTGATTTTACCATTCACGATGTGAAAGTGATTCTTATCATCCTCTTCAAGGTACTTACGGGCATCTTTGATTTTTCTTGGATCTTTTAGTTCGATCACAAAAGAATATCGGTGGTCAGTGCGACTGCTTACTAAAAAATAGGCCGCGTTTTTCTTTTTTTGTAATTGATAGTTCGCTGGGGTTAAAAACTGCCATGATTCTTCTATTGTTTGGCTGATCAAGCTAGGTTGATCGCTTAAAATTTTTGATCCTTGATTTTTGAGTTCTATTTTTAGCGTACTATAGGCCTTCACTTTTATTTGATCAATTTGTTGGTTGTTGTTGTCAAAGACTTTGAAAGTGGAGGGCATGGCGCTAAAGTTGTGAAGCTTTAGTTTTTGGGCTTTTAAATCTTTGTACTCAACTCCAGTTTGCGAGGCTAGGGCTAATCTTATAGACTCATATTCTATAGCAGCAGAAACTCCATTTTTATTACTTATATCTACAAAGAGATAAGCCATAGAGTCTTCGGAGGGGATTATTTTTTTAACTTCAATCTTTAGGCTCTCTAGTCCCTTTAAGGCTAGGCGGAGTTTTTGTGGGGCAGTTTCTGAGTTCATTAAAAAAACATCCACAAAACTATCTTGTTTGCTATTGTTTTTTAAAAGCAAAGAAGCTTCCTGGTAGAAATTTTCGTCCGGAAGTTGGTAGTAATAATGCTCGGCCATGGCTAAGTTTGAGAAAGTAATCAGGATTAAAATATAAATGTTTTTCAAGCTGCCACCTTTCTTTCGTCTAGTAAATAGCTCGGGTTTCCCAGGACTTTCATTTAGGAACTTGCGGCTTTAGGCTGGGGTTCTAGACCTTTGTGTTGTGTCGTTATGGGATTTCAACTGACCCCCTTAATTGCGGATGCATTCTAGTAGCTTTTGGAAAACAGATGCTGAATTGAAATTGTCCGAGTTTTGATTTTCTACGTGATGTAAACAAATTAGAAATTCAAGCTTTTAAGTTTGCTTCATCCGCAATTAAGGGGGTCAGTCTTAAAAAAGGCAAAAAAAAACAGTACCGGTAAAAGGGGGGGGACCGGCACTGCTTAGGGGGGGGATATTAATTCTAGAATACTCTAGAGATTAAATCTAAATATAGTTCCAGGAACTAAAAAGCTTTAAAAACAAAGTTTTTCGTCAACTGGAAGACGGAAATATATAGGGTTTCCGGATTATTTCAAGGATCTATTTTAGCTTTTGAAATAGTTACATGGGGATATAGACACGGGGCATTGTTGGTGGTAGAAACCTGCATGAACTTAAGAATTTTTGATCTCTGTTTACCTGTATATATAAGGTCGGAAATCTAAAATTCTTTAAAAATCGATAAGGATTTTTATGGAGAATTTACTGCAATATAAGGATTTCCCTTATAACTTCCGGGAACCTGGTCTGCTGGCTCAAGCACTGACCCACAAGTCCTATGCCAATGAGAAAAATCTCTTTAAAACTCGTGGTCCTATGAAGGCACGACAAGATAACGAAAAACTAGAGTTTCTTGGCGATGCGGTTTTGGATTTGGCGATGACAGAGCTTTTGATGAAGCATTTTCCTACCGCCTCGGAAGGAGAGCTTTCTAAAAAGAGAGCCTCTCTGGTTAATGAAGGGATTTTAGCTGAAATTGCCAGAGGCCTAGGGCTACAAAAAAATCTACGTCTTGGTAAGGGTGAAGAAGCTAGTGGTGGACGCCATAAACCTCGTTTGCTCGCTTGTGCCATGGAGGCAGTGATCGGCGCTATCTTTCAGGAAAGTGGTTACGAAACAGCTAAGGCCGCAGTTTTTTATTTGTACGAGCCCGTAGTGAGTAACTATGAGGACAGCAAGCAGATTGAAGACGACTACAAAACTCTCTTACAAGAGTTTACACAAAAAAATCATAAAAAAACCCCTTCTTACGAAATTTATTGGAGCTACGGCCCTAGTCATAATCGAGTGTTTTTCTCGCAAATTTATTTGAATGGAAAATGGGTAACAAGAGCTTGGGGAAGAAGTAAAAAACAAGCAGAACAAAAAGCCGCAAGAAAGGCTTTGGAGGTATTCGGTGAGCTATAAAGCAGGATATGTAGGATTGATTGGTTTGCCTAATGCAGGAAAAAGCACAATGGCAAATGCATTGGTTGGTGAGAAAATTGCTATCGTTTCAAGAAAAGCGCAAACCACCAGAAAAAGAGTTTTAGGTATAATTTCTAATGAGGATTATCAAATTGTTTTGGCTGATGCTCCTGGAGTGATTCAATCCCATAAGGGAATGAACGGCTATATTATGGGTGAGTATCATGATGTAATAGAGACTTCTGATGTATTGATTGCGGTTTTGAATCCGGACGCACATTCAGAGGAAGCCATTGATAAAATTTTGGCTTTGGTTCAAAAGTCTGGCAAGCCCTACTTTGCGGTGATTACTAAACTGGATGATTCTAAGATTCATCGTGTAGAGAAAATTAAGTATAAACTTCGAGATGCAGGGATTTCTTTTTATTTAGTGAGTGCTTTGAAAAGACCAGAGCAATTGCGAGAAGATTTAATTCCAGAAATTTTAAAACATATGCCAGAGTCACCGGGACCATTTTTTGATCCAGAGCTTTTCACCACAAGTAGTATGCGTGAAATGGTAGAGGAAGTGGTTAGAGAGAAATGTTTTGAGTTTTTACACGATGAACTTCCTTACGGACTTGCTGTTCAAGTGAGAAAGTATGAGGAAGGAGATCGCCTTGATAAAATTTATGCAGATATCCTCATTGAAAAGTCAGCTCATAAACAAATGGTCATTGGTAAAAAGGCACATTCAATCAAACGAATCGGAACACTTGCCCGCGAAGAGATTGAACAAATGGCTGGTAAGAAGATTCATCTAGATCTTCATGTAAAAGTTAAAGAGGCATGGACTTCAAATAAGTCCAGTATGCGGGAGTTGGGTTATGTCCACCAGAGCTAATCGTTTAGGAATTATTGGAAGACCCAATGTTGGGAAATCCACACTTTTTAATATGCTAACTGGCACCAAAAAGGCTGTGGTTAGAGACCGTGCTGGCGTGACCAGAGACATTCAAATTGGTACTGCACATTTTGCCGGTAAAGAATTTGAAGTGGTCGACACCGGCGGTGTGACAGAGGCTGAAGACGAATTTTCAAAATTAATTCGTGAGAAAGTTTTAGAGACTCTAGATTCTTTAACATGCCTTTTTGTGGTGGTTGATGGGCGTGCTGGTTTGTGCCCAGAGGATGCTGAGTTAATCCGTATCGCACAACAAAGCGGAAAAGATTATGTGATTTTGGTAAACAAGGTAGATGAATCAGGGATGGAAGATTTGGCTATGGCTGAATTTTGGCAATTTGGAGTGAACCTCTATCCAACTAGTTTTGAACATCGTCGTGGGGTTTCCGAAGCCTTAGATTGGGCCTTGGAAAAGTTAAACCATGAACCCATCAAAGAAAAACAAAAGTTTGATGGAACCACAATTGCAATTATTGGAAAACCAAACGCAGGAAAAAGTTCTCTAACCAATCAGTTGTTAGGCGATGAAAGAATGATGGTAAGTTCTATTGCGGGAACTACTGTCGATGCCATTGATACTGAAATTCAATACGAAGGGGAGAGGTTTTTGTTAATCGATACCGCTGGACTTCGTAAGAAACGTAAAGTTACGGATGATGTGGAGCGTATCGCTAACTATAAGTCCATAGATAGTATTAAACGTGCAGACATTGTTTTGTTAATGGTAGATGCTTTAAAAGGTCCTTCTGACCAAGATGCAAAGCTTATGGAAAAGATTCTTATCGGTCATAAAGCAGTGATTTTGGTAGCTAATAAAACGGATATTGGTAGTAAAGAGGTGAGTGAGTTTCGTAAAGGCTTTCGCGAGCAAGCTAGTGAAGTTTTTCACTTCTTCCAGGATCTACCGATTTGTTTCATAAGTGCAAAAACGGGCTTTGGAATTAAAAAGCTTTTTGAGCAAATAGCCGATTTAAGTCGTAAGCTTAACACTCGCATACCTACGAGTCAGTTGAATCGCTTTTTTATGAATGTGATTCGTAAAGCTCCGGCTCCGGTTTATGGCCATAGAGATGTTAAGTTTTATTATTTAACGCAGACTCGACAGAAACCACCTAGCTTTATCGCTATTGTTAATCATCCGGATGGTCTAAACAATGGCTACAGAAGATTTTTAATAAAAAACCTAAAGGCTGAATTTGGCTTAGAAGGGATTCCGCTAAGAATATTTGCTATGAAGAAACCAAGTGGTAAGTCTAAAAAATCACAAGTCTATGCGGATGAGGCTAAGGTCAATAAAATTGAAGAAGAGCTTTTTGATTCTGATATACCAGAAGAAGTATATTCCTACGAGATCGGAGATGATGATGGTTTCAGTTGGGATGAAGAAAACTTTCAATAAGCTGTAAGATTAATTTTATAACTTATTATTTGAATAGATTTTATTGCTAAAAAAATACCCCATCTTAGTCAAAGATGGGGTTTTTATTTTTGCCCTGTAGGTGTGTGGGTATTTTAGAAGTTGATACCTACAATTATAGAAGCATCAAACAAGTCCCCTGGAAAAGTCGAGGGATTTGAATCTGATAGGGCAGTGTTTTCATCCGGGTAAGAAATAAGGGTGTATTTAGTTTCTCCTGCTAGATACATTTTATTGCCCATGATCGGAACTTCAATGCCCCCACCAATGTGAAAGCCTGTTCCACTGTCTTGTGCATAAGTTCCAGAAGAACCAACTCGAGAGAGTCTTCGGTAACTTTGCGTTACTCCACCAATAATATACGGATTCCAATTGCTCAGTCCCTTAGTTACATTTTGCATATTGAAAAAGTACTTCATGGAAACCAAAGTATTATTCATGCTTAAGCTACCAGTCCCACCATCTTCATCGTGGTAAGCGTGGTCAGAGTTCATGATTCCAATTTGGAAGGCAAATCTTAAGTCAAAAAAGTAAGAAAGATTAAAGCCTACAGCAGTTCCTGAGTCTAAAATCTGTGACATGCTACTTGTAAAACTTGAATAGCTTAATGGGACTGCCAAAGTAAGAAAACGACCGTTTCTGAAGAAATTGATGTCCGCTTCTTCTTCACTGGCTGTTTCGAACTCAGAGTAATCAATAAAGGGATCAAAGGCATCTTGAGCAGACACCGATACACTCATAAAAATGCTAAATATAAGAGCTAAGATTCGCAAATTTCCCCCTTTGGAATTTCACTATATAATATTGCAATCAAGGTGCCATAAATAGGCAATTTAAGCAGGTTTAGACGGTTATAGACTAGGCAAGTGTCTATAAGTTAATCGCCTAAAAATAAAAGATCATACCAGCTTTCAGCGGGTGTTGGCCTAGGGTTCTAAAGACAACTCCTGAATCCTGAGAAACAATTCCCAAACCAGCTTCAAAGCGGAAACCCAGACTCTCAAGGCCTTGTAAGAAATATTCGGCGCCAATAAAGCCGCCAAGCTCATAACCTGAGTTTGTAGTTGTTCCAGATCCAGAGTTAGTTTCATTGCTAACTAAAGCTAAAACTCCACCCATATAGAAGTTCATATTATCTTCAGGAAAAATGATTTTATAGTACTTAAAGCTTAAACCGAATTTTGAAGCATCGTCTTCTGTGTTTACTCCTAGGGCAGCGGATAAACCCGTGTCAGGATTTGGGTAATACATTGCCATAACACTAGGTAGATCAATACTAAACTGGTCGCTGTAGCCAAAACCCAATCGGTTTGTTAAATCTTTGGCGTAAAGATTGGTATTTAAAAAACTCAATAAAAAAACTAGGAAAAGAAATTTTTTGTTCATAGCTGCTCCGTCGTGAAATGATCTTTTCTGTCCTCTTCTATTTGAAAAGGAAAGCCTTCTTTTTTCAAGTAGAAGAAGCTATGATGCATTAAGAGTGAGCAGTTAAAGGCTTTTCAAGTCAAAACGTTTACAATTTAAAAAATGTTTTAGAGAATTAGTTAGTTCCGGAGGGTAGTTTTTTGAGTAAATTAAAAGGGAAAAAAGCCTTAGTTGTTGACGACGAAGAGATATTGCGTGAATTGCTTGTTGTACAACTGACGGACAAAGAAGTAGAGGCCATTGAGGCTAGTTGTGCCAATGACGCCATTGAAATGCTCCAAAACCAGGTGGTTGATTTTATTATCAGTGATGTGAGAATGCCAAATGGAACTGGAGTTGATCTTTTAAAAGCCGTGTCTGAAATGCCAGAGGAGATTAAGCCTGAAATAGTTATGATGACAGGCTTTGCTGACTTATCGGAAGAAGAGGCTTTGCAGATGGGCGCCTTAAAAATGTTTGCTAAACCTTTTCGCAACAAAGATTTGTTGTCTTATTTAGAAGATAACCTAAAAGAAGAGAAAAAGAAAAAAGATTAATTCTTGTTTCTATTTAAAATCAGGCAGCATTGTCGATGATTTCATTCAAACCGCCAGGTTTGTTAATCAGAACTCGGATGTTTTTAATATAGTACTTGTAGCTTCGCCATTTTGCTAGAGGTATTAGTAGGCCAAAGCTCATAGTGATTAAAGCTAGATTGCTTAAGATCAAGAAAAAGTGCTTTATAAAACTTCCTTTGTACTGAAACTTAGAATTCCTAATGCTTAGATTGAAGAAAAGGTGATTTAAAATTTCATTTTTTATAGCGGCATATAAATATAGTCCTGATAAAAATAGGATTGGATAGATCCATTGTTTTTGTAATACATATTCCTCTAAGTAAAGCTGCCAATCGATTTGTAAATAGTTGGCTGTGAGCACAGATATGACACCCAGGATTCCAGGTAAGATCAAATGAAAAATCGGTGTGTCACTGAGGATGTGATGTTTGTGACTCATCCGAAAATATATTCTGCCGTATCGTAGTTTTGTGTAAAGGTACTCTTGTAGGTCTCGAACCGCCCTAGGACTTAAGATACCAAAGCTAAAAACTACTTTTAGACTGAAAGCATTTGCGAGCTTTAGGTATTCTTTGTGAGTGAGGTTTAATGCAAAATCAATGTCTTGGTATTTTAAATTGTTAAACAAATTATGGTATTTTTCTAAAACCAAAAATCCAACGGAATAGCTTGCTAAGAAGATGTGAACAAGGCCAATGTAAATGTTTTGACTAAAGCTAAGTGGAATTAAAAGTACAAAGAGGCTGTAAAGCAAGCTAAGCAGTGAAAAAGATCTTTGTTCTTTTTTTAACTGAAAGGGATAGGTTCTAAAGTAGGTGTGGGTTACAAGGTATTCTCTGGATTGTCTAAAATGCCATTTAAAAAACAAACCAAAGCTCAAACATCCCAAAAAGAAGCTTTTCCAGTATTGAGATAGGTAGCTAAGTAATGATCCTTTGAACTCAAAAGCGTACTTATCATAGCCAAAGTACTGCTCTTTGTTCATGGTCCTTGTATGTTCGCTAGAACTATTTTCTTCCTCATCTTCTACCGACTCTAGCATTTGCTCGTATAAATCATTTTGCTCAGGATGAACGAATTCCATATTCGTGGAAGCTTTTGATTTGATCGAGATTTCGTTGTGATCGTAGAGTTTGCAGCGGTCTTTTCTTTTTTTGACCATTGGATCAACGACGCTTTCTTCTCTTTGGAACTTTACTTCGCTTTTTGATTCTTCCACTAGAGAAAGGCCTTCAAAGCCATTTTCGTCGTTTTGCACAGGATTACTATTGTTTGTTTCGCCTGCCTTTAATAGTTCTTGGAAAGCATCAAGTTCATTTTTTTCTTCAATGATGCTGGTAGGTTCTTCATTAATGTTTTTGGTGCTAATCGTTTTCTCATCCAATTGAGCTGATTCTTGGTCTTCTGCTTGAGCTTCAAAATTTTCAAATAAGTCAGCATTTGCTTCCTGGTTTAGGATTTTTTCGTCTCCAGAGCTAAGCTTAAGATCTTTGTATTGTTCAGACAATTGGTCTAATGCAAGGGAATCATCTTGAGGCTTCGCACCATCTAATATTTTTTGAAACTCCTGGTAACTGTCTTTGATGTTGTAGTGACTTTGACTAAAAGAGTTTTCATCGACATGAACTGAATCTGGAAGTTTTGGAGTGCTTTCTTCAATCTCCAAACTAAGCACTTCATCTTCTTCGAGAATTTCGAATTTAGATGCTTTAGATTTTTCGTCCTTTTTATCTTCTGACAATGATATTCTCCCGTTATCAATTTCGACCATTTAGGGAGTAGAGGTAAATCTTTAAGGGTCTAGTTTTGAGGGAGCTTTAAGCGTTATTTTTTTTGTAATTAAGGCGAATATTTCTTTAGTAAAATAAAGCACTTAGCTAGCTAAAGTTTTTGGTTTTTGTGTTCTTATTTATTACTTGTCACTAATTTTGTTGGCTGTGTTTTTATTAAATCGTCGTAGTTTTTGACAAATTCGACAATGGTCGAGCTACTCGGTTTCAAGCATAGAATCTATTATTAAAAGCATCTGAAATGATTAGAGAAAAGCCTCCCGCTGAATAGGTGGGGAGGCTTATTAGATTATTCTTGGTTGGCTGGAATGTTCTCTTGGTCTGGTTCAATAGGATTTACTCCAAGGTGAACTATTCTGGTTCCAGCGTCGCAATTTGGACGAACGTTTTTTCCAATAACGATTCCAGAACGATCCGCCAAAATTTCTTCTTTAACCTGGCCAAAAACGTCGTAAACTTTTGCTACCACCTGGCCTTTGCTGACCTGACTCGCTAACTTAACCTGAACGTCGACAATTCCGCCCATATTTGAATAGATCCAGTAGGAGTGATCACAGATGGCAGCGTCGTGAATCATGTCTTTTGTTTCACCCTCGATCATATTTAAAAAGCGTAAAGTGTTCTTGATTCCTTCCAGGGTTTCATCAATCAAATTATGTTGAAAAGCATTGGGGTTTCCAATTTCGATGGTAATTGCAGGAATGCCTTTTTCGTTGGCCCAAGCTCTTAGAGTACCTGGATCATCATATTTTTTTACGATAATTTGTGGGTTTTGTAAGAAGGCTAGGGTTCTTGTTTTTTCATTTTCGATGTCAGCACGGATGTACAAAGAGTTTACTCGACCAACGCTTGCTGTGTGTAGATCCAGGAGGTAATCAAATTTTGAAACAATTTTTTGCGTAAGATGATAGGCGTAACGATTACTAGCTAGGCCTTTTAACTTACCCGGCATTACACGGTTAAGGTCTACTCCATTGGAAAAAAGCCTTTGGTTCATCAAATAACCAGGCACATTGGCTATAGGGACCATAACGATGGTTCCATTTAGTTTTTGTGGGTCTACATCTTCTAATAGTTTAAAAATGGTTGAGATGCCGTTTAGTTCATTACCATGTACGGCTGCGGTCAAGCCAACAACAGGTCCTTTACCTAAACCGCGAACAATAATCACCGGAACTTGCCAAGGCACTCCTAAAGCATTATCAGATAAATGAATCTGTAAGCGATGCACATGACCTTTTTTCAGGCTTGATAATTTTAAATCTTCTTTTGTTTTTACGACCAAAATGTCTTTCATTTTTTCCTCTAAATCATGATTTCTTTAAGTAGGCTTTCATCGTTATCTAATGACTTAAATAGCTTCACTCGGAACGAGCCTTTTTTGTTAATTAAATTTTGTGCCATTTTATCAATAGCGACAACACTTAGTATGCTTTGTATATATGCTTCTATTAAATCATCAGTACCTAAGCCAAGGGCATTAAAGTCTTTCCGATCCATCAACATTAGCCTTGAAGTGTCTGAGTCCCATTGGTTTTCATCCACTTTAACCGATAAATTGGTTCCAAGGACGCTCCAGCTATCCTCTGGGGCCTTTGCTTCTAGAGGCGCTCTCGCTCTTCTTGCGTAAACGGCACAAGGGTAAAAGCCGTTTGGAGTGGAGTAAACCATCATTCGAAGGTCGGCAATATAGATATTGCCTTTTTTGTTTGGCACTGTTCCGATGTGAAAGTATTTTCCATGGGCACTACTTGAGCTCCAGTCATAATGGCCAATCAAACTTTGGACGATAAACTGATCATAGGCATCTTCTGAATCCATGAAGCGATCTAGTTCTTCTTGGTTGGTAATTGTATAAACACCCTGACCCGCATTGGAGTACGGGTTTTTAACAACAGCCTTTCCGCCAAATTTTTGTACCCATAAGGGGATTTCTAATTTGTTAACGTCCTTGATGGTTTCTGGCATATTTATCTTAAGGCCACTTTCTGAGATTTCTGAATTATAAAGCTCATAAGCCTTGTTGGCTAACAACTTGTTTCTTCCACCGGCTAGGCAGACTAAGGATGAATTATAGATAAAGGTTTTACTCGTAGCTGGTAAACGGTTCCAAGGCTTTTGGGTTACGTAGCGAAAGGCTGCACGGATTGGTACTTCTTCGCCGTTATCAAGCTTTAAAATCATCACACCATCATCGAAGTGGACGTATTGTTTTTGATTATTAAAATGGGGGATTAAGTAAACCTTTTCGCCTGACAGATCTGCCATGGTCTGGGCGTAGCCAGAGGTCTCCATATAATTTTTGTCATAAATAACGGCCAAAGCTCCCTTTGGTAAACGCTTCTTTTTAATGGCTGGTAAAAAAGAATTTTCAATTAAATACCTATAGCCTCTGTGCTCATCCCAATCATGGCGAGGAGGCATTGATTTTTGGCCGGAGGGGCAAGAGTTGGTTTCTAAAACAACCATACGACGGTTTCCCGCCTCTGTGGTTACATAAAATAAATCCGAGCCACCCCAGTAAAAATGCTTCGCTTGGTATTTTAAGATTTCTCGAAGTACTTTTTGATCCACTTGAGGGTTCAGGTGACTATACCTTTTTATGATTCGGTCGTGGTCGAGATTAAAAAAGTGACTGACCATAACATGCAGTTGCGAGTTAAGCGCCTTGGGATAAAAGTGGTTTTCTTGTTCAAAATTGTCGGGTGTTAAAATTTCTATTTTTTTAGAGCTCAAAACATCTTTCCTTATTTCCTTGATTACAGCATAAAGTACGACAAGAAAGAGGAAGCTTGTAAAGAATAATTTTAAAAAAATGAAAAATAAATTTTAAAGGAAAGACCCAATTATCCAGGGCCTTTAGTGGTGCCTTAGTTCATCCGCTAAGAAATTTACCAAATCATCAAATTTAACTGGCTTTGTGATGTGGCCATCAAAGCCGGCTTTTTTCGTTTTTGCCTTTTCTTCAGCCATTGCGTGGGCGGTAAGGGCAAAAACAGGTTTATCCCTATCAAACTCTTTCAGTTCTTTTAGAACCTGATAGCCATCTTTCTTAGGCATTTGAATGTCTAATAATACAGCATCAAAGCTTTGGCCTTTGGCTAATTGAATGGCATCGTCACCATTATGTGCTAGCTCAACATAAGCACCTGCTTCGTTAAGATAAACTTTAAAGAGGCGGGCGTTTTCTTTGGCATCATCTACTACTAAAAATTTATTACCAGCAAGTTTCTTATATCGTTTCTCTTGTTCTGGATTTTCGTAAACACCAGTTGTAAAGGTTTTTAGCATTTTGGTTTTAAAATCTAAGCCCGGATCAATGGTAATTTCGAAGGTTGAACCAAGATTGACTTTTGAACGAAGCAAGACAACGTCTCCACCCAATTGATTTGCTAAGCCCTTTGATAGAGAAAGCCCTAGTCCTGTTCCTCCAACACTGCGATTGGCAGAAGAATCAATTTGCTCGAAAGCCTTAAAGAGTTTTGAGCGATGCTTTTTAGAGATACCCCTGCCGGTATCTTTGACTCTAATTACTAAATTCTCTTCTAAGCTAAAAACTAGCTCGATATATCCTTTGTCAGTAAATTTGATGGCGTTACTGATGATGTTTAAAATAATTTGTTTCAAACGCTTCGGATCGCTAAAGATAAACTCAGGATACTCTCCTTGGTTTAAGAAGCGTAGTTCAATGTCTTTTTCTTTGGCTTTTACATTTAGGAGTGAGTAAATTTCATTGAGTAGCTTCGGTAGATTAAATTTCTCCTTAGTGACAAGCATTTTGTCAGATTCTAGTTTCGACAGATCCAATAGCTCATCGATGAGACCTAAGAGGTGATTTGCATTTTGATTAATTACTCGAATGGCTTCTTTTCTTTCTTTCGCTGTGTGATTGTCAAAATTTTGCAATAGATCGGCGTAGCCTAAAATTCCAGTCATCGGTGTTCTAATTTCATGACTAATATTTGCTAAAAATTCACTGCGTGAGCGATTGGCATTTTCCAGCTCTGTAACTGCTTCGGAAAGTTTTTTGTGTTGGTTTAAAACTGTGGTGTAAATTGGTTTGAAAACAAAAAACCAAACGAAGAAAACAATAAATAGACAAAGTGAAATGAGCAAAATTCCTATCTGATCTACTTTTTCTAGTGCGATTTCGTTATGGTTTTGTATGTGAGCGTTAACTGCATCAAAAATATAAGACAAGTCGTTTCTGGAGCTTTTTGATAAAAAGGAAGCTGTTTGTTTTAGCTCTGAGTAAGCAATTTGATCTTCGTTCGCTAATCTTGAGGCATTTTCGATAAAAGAGTTTATGTTCTCTTGAAGGCCACTTGTGGAAAGGAGCTTTGAGATTTCTTCGATATCTTGAAAAGTCTTCTTCTGCACCATTTTAGAAAACATTTTATTTTTTTGGCTTAGCTCATCTACTAATTCTTTAAAGGCAGATTGGTTTTCTAATTCTTTTTCAGATTCTAAAACTTCGTCAAATTTTTCACCCAGAATTGCGATTTCGTGGATTAATATAAATTGTTGGTTTAGAGAGTCATGCACCTCTTGCAAACTGATTTGTTGTTCAATCACTTTTCTGTGATATTTGATGGCAGTGAAAGATATGGGTAATAACAAAGCAAAACTTAACAAGCTAAAAACTATAAATTTACGTTGAGTTTTTTTAACAAGTTTTTCGGCAAGCTTTTGTTGTCTCAATTTTCTTAACCTCTCTTGGATTTTTTATATTTTAGATATTCGATCACTTCTTTTACTAATTGCTGTGAAGATTCAATGTCTTTATTTTTAGCGGAGGTTTCCATTAGGGCCGCAATTTGTGCTAAGCCAGCAAAACCATATGGAGCACTGAAACCTTTCCATTTATGAGAAAGCTCCTCAATGATATCAAAGTTTTTCTCTTCGATTCCCTTGTTTAGTGCAGGGAGTTCATTGTAACGATCACTTATAAATTCTTCATAAAACTCGCTGAGAGCTGGTTCTAAGTGTTCTGAGTCCAGTTTTGAGTATTTTTCATCCATTTGAGTCCCTATTTTTCGTTTAAATTATCATTTGCGTTGTCTGAATTCAAGGATCTGTGATATTTGTTTGTTTAATTAGAGGTAAATTATGCATAAAATTTTGTTGGTTGAAGACTCCAAAGAAATATACACTATGGTAAATCAAGCTGTAGGTTCTTACGCAGAATTAAGTTGGGTCGAAAATATTTCGGATGCCAATGAGTTTCTGCAAAATAATGAGATCAGTTTGCTGTTGTTGGACATTGAGCTGCCGGATGGTAGTGGAATTGATTTTTGTTCAAAGCTTCGAATGGAAAAGCCTGATCTTTCTATTTTTATGTTAACAGCTCACTCTGAGTTATCAGAGAAGGTTCTAGGTTTTTCGGCTGGCGCTGATGACTATATTACTAAACCTTTTGCTCTGCTGGAGTTAAAGGCTAGGATTGACGCTCGCTTAAACCGTATCGAACAACTCAAAAGCGCATCTGATCTTATGAAGTGGGATGTGATAGAGATAGATAAAGGCCGCCAAGAGGTTAAAGTTCGTGTTGGTGAGAAATTTGAAGCCCTAGACTTAACTGCCTTAGAGTTTAAATTATTGGTTTATTTTGCCAATGAGCCAGGGCATGTTTTTCATAGAGATAAAGTTTTGAATGATATTTGGGGTGAAGACGTTCATGTTTATGCCCGATCCGTTGATACACATGTGAGTAAGCTTCGCAGAAAGCTAGGGGATTTGGCGCCAATCATCGAATCGGTTCATGGTTCTGGATACAAGTTTAATCCTTCCGCCTCATTAAACTAAAAAAAAGGATGAGATAAAACTCATCCTTTTTTTGTTCTTTTTTTTGCTTAGTCTTATAATTGCATTTTAAAACCAGCTAATGCTGAGACTTCATTAAATTTTTCTGTATTGTCTTGGTCAAATAAATCTGAGTAACGACCTTCTAAAAAGATACCAGACTTATCATCGATAGAAATGTTAAAAGTGGCAGCAGTATCAATACCGTACTCAACGCTTTCATCCGCAGATGTTTTTAAGCTACCAAGCTCTGTATCACCAACTTTTAAAGTTGTTTTCGTATCACCAGTTCTAAAAGCTACGAAAGGACCTGTAGCTACTGAAAACCAATCTGTTACCCAAAAACGAGCCATGATTGGAATGTGCAGGCGTTTGGTTTCTTGTAATAGTCTCGCCTCACCCTTTTCTGCATCATATTGTCTATTAATTAGTAGGGCACCTGTTTCAATACCGAATTTTTCGTTGATATTTGCTTCAACTAATATACCACCACCGATATTAACTTCATTGTTGGTCTCATTTTCTCTTACCTGTTTTTCGGTATCATTAGCTACACCTGCAAAGGACAGGATTAATGATCCGTCTCCGGCTGCCATAGCATTGCTTGTTAGTAAAATTGAACTGATGCAAGTTAGTGTAAGTATTAGTTTTTTCATTGTCTCTCCTTTAGTTGTATATGAAAAAATATTATTATTAATTACGGAATTATTCCGTTGTTTTGGATTTTAGGTTTGTTCTGTAGTTACTTTCAAAGTCTCTGTAGTCTTCATCAAAATCTTTAGCTTTGGATTCCCATTCTGAAAACTCTGCCGCTTCCAGTTGATTTAGTTTTTCACGAAGTTCTTTAATTTGTTTTTTAGAGTTCAAATCATCTGTTTTAGACTTGCTGTCTCTTTTTTTCATCTCTAAATCTGGGGTTTTGTAGGCCGCTTCCATTCGATCTAGGCCATGGGACTTAGAGTTGATAAATTGAAATTTCACTTTCGGGAAATTGTCTTCTGTGACAATGTAAGACTCTCTGTTGTTTGTAGTATTTTGTTTTTCTTGATTCGCACAGGAAACAAAGAATAAAGAAATTGCTAGCATTGTTAAAATATTTATTTTTTTCATTTTAAAAGTCCTTTCTTATTAATCGATTGATAGTGGTTTTTCTTCTCCAAAAACTGTAAGTAATACTTAGAGCAAAAAGAGTAGTGAATACCGCTGCCATATAGCGAGCTAATCCATCCATTTTTGTGTGGTAGTCTCCATAACCTAAAGCACCACTTAATAAAGCTAGAAAAAGATAACCTAAACACCAATGAAACATCTTCGCCCCTCCTATGCTTTTTCCAAATCGTGAAAAGAGATTATCTCTGAAAATAAAAAGAAGCTTTTAGGATTTCTTAATAAGTTGTGTTTATCTCTACACATTTATAGGCGCATCTCTCTAAGGGCTTGTTTTTAGGGCAATAAATATAAAATTTATGTTCATGTGTAGATAGCTACACACTTTTAAAACGAATCCATCAAGAGTTTTATGGTGCCTTTGGATAATCTGTTTTTGGATCGCAGGACATTGGCTTGTGATAACCAATTAACAACAAGAATATTTTAAAGGAGTATTTAGATGAAAAAATTAAGAATTGCAAAAGCATTGGTATTAGCAGGTTTATTAGGTGTGTCTTTAGCTGCATGTAGCGAAAAGAAGGTTGAGAACAAAACCGAACAAGTGACGCAAGAAATGAAAGCTGGTTATGAAGAGTTTAAATCAGAAATGAATGCTAAACTTGATAGCTTGGACAAAAAAATTGAAACACTAGAAGAAAAAATGAAATCTGAATCTGTAGACGCTAAAGAGGATCTAAAAGAAAAAGTTTCTGAGTTAAAGGAAATGCGTGAGGATCTTTCGGATGAGTTAGGTGAATTAGCGGATACTACTGAAGATAAATATGTAGATATGAAACTTGCTGTAGAACATAAATATGAGGAATTAGAAACTGACGTTGAAAAGATGTTTAACTAGGTGAAAGGGCCCCCTTTTGGGGGCTTTCCTATTTTAAGGGAGGAAAATATGGATACTTATAATATTGTGATTGATGGGGATTGGATGTTTGATGAAGGAGAAATTTCAAGTTTTCCAATTGTAGATTTTGAGGATTTTTTTGAACAGGAGTTTTTCGATGAATAAGACAAAGCTGTTTTTTGGAGTTTGTTTTTTGACAGCACTAATGGCTCTAAGCTATCAGGTGAAAACTTCTGTTGAAGAAAAAGAAGAGCTCAATTGGACCAAAGAAAATATACAATCTGAAATTGATAAAAAATTTCCTTGGAAGGATGAATTGAGCCTATTGGCAATTGCTAATCAACCCGCAAGGATTGTGATTGAAGATAAGAAAACTCTAGACTGCATTGAGAGAATGTTTAGTTTGGAAAGATTTAAATCCTGCGAGCTTGGTGAATCTCAAAGTTTTTTAAAAGAAGATTTTATGCGCGCAAAAGACATATTTGCAGATATTAAAATGGACATGGATGTGGTGGATCCTAAGCTAAAGACCAATCAATTGTTTGAGAGATACTTTAAAAGCTCCAACATTGAAAAAAGTATGCTAGAGGAAGAGGAACTTCATTATTTTGAAGATCTGTATCTTTCATTAAAAGCCCAATTTTTATTGATAGAGTCGCCAGAAATGCGAGCCTATTACCTATATGCATTAGGTGATTTAGGTCTTCAGTTATGGACTGAAAATAGAGATATGGAAGGGGTTTTGTTTTTTGCTGAATTGATATTGGAAAACTCAAGTTCTGATTTAGCGAAAATGGCCTGGATGAATCTTAATTCCCACATCCAATTTGCCTATTCAGGTTCAGCAGGTGTGAATGTCCCTGAGAACTGGCAAGTCTTTATTGATGATTTACAAAAAGTCGCTTTCTGGGGATACCCAAGAGAGTATTTTCGATCCGCACAATATAAGTACGATTAAATAGAAGGAGTAATGAATGAAGTTAAATGAAGCGATTAATCTACTGATGAAAGAGCTAGAAAATTGGTTGGAAATTGCTGTGAAAGCAATTCCTAACCTTATTCTAGCGTTTTTAGTTTTTACGGTTTTTTGGTTTTTATCAAGGTATGTTCGTCTTGGAACAAGAAAACTTATGAACCGAGTCAGTAGTAATAGAGCTGTTGATGGCTTGATAGAAAATTTTATTTCTTTTCTAGTAATGTGTTTAGGACTATTTTTAGCACTAGGTATATTAAATCTTGATAAGACATTAACTTCCTTACTAGCTGGTGCCGGTGTTATTGGTTTAGCATTGGGTTTTGCTTTTCAGGAAATTGCTTCTAACTTTGTTTCAGGTGTATTCATAGCTTTTCGCCAGCCTTATCAAATTGGTGACATCATCAAAATCGATGATTTTTTTGGAGAAGTGACGAGCATTGATTTAAGAACAACTAGTATAACTACTTTTGATGGTTTAGAAGCTGTTTTACCGAATAAAAAACTTTTTACGGAAAGTTTTGTAAACTACACTTCTACGCCAGTGATACGTGTAGAGCTGGCGGTAGGGGTTTCTTATGGAGAAGATCTGGATCGTGTCGAAAAGATTACCTTAGATACGATTAAAAGCATTGAAGGCCTTGTGCCTGATAGAGATGTTCAGTTTTTCTACGATGAATTTGGCGGAAGTTCTATTAACTTTTTAACTCGTTTTTGGGTTGGTTTCCCTGATAACGGTGCCATGTTGAAAGCCAAGCACGAAGCCATCAAAAAGATCAAAAAGGCTTTTGACGAAAATAACATTAGTATTCCGTTCCCAATTCGAACTCTTGATTTTGGCATTAAGGGTGGAGAAAACATCAAAGAATCTCTAACAAAGGTTTTTCAACCAAAGGCAGATCTTGATAATTAATATCTAGTTGTGATTGTGTAGTTTGCTACACAATAGCGTAAACTAGGTGAAAAGATTTACATGGCCTTTAGTAGTATTCTTCAAAAGAACTTGGGGAGTTAGCTTACTCCTCAAATATTAGGTTAAAAGCTTTCATATTTATTGAACACTAGCGAAGGAGGCTTATATGTTTAGCTACAATAGACTTAAAAGATATACATTTCAACTTGAGGCCAAAAACCTAAGCGACATTGAAAAGACAAAAAGAGATTTAAAAGAACTCGGTCTGTCCGATGAAGATATTGATTACGTTTATATGCCCAGTAGTCATAGAAAAGGATTTTATCTAGAAAAAAAATCCAGTTCTATGAAGGCTGCTGGCGTAGGTGCTGTATTTGGTCTTATTTGGGGGCTTTTGGCCATGTTTTTCTGGGAATTCGATATTCAATTTAAGTTTGAGAATTTCATGCTGATGGGATGGTTAGCCAATTTAATTTTCTTACCCCTTGGTGCAATGACTATCACAGCTCTACTAGGTTTAATCATGGGAAATAGTTCTCACTACTATGAAATCAGATACGGTACTAATGATAGTAAATCTCAGTCACATGTATTGTTTGCAGTGAATGTGTCACCAGAGAATAAGCATAAAGTTGAGAATATGCTGAAACAAAATTTACCGCGATCTTATTTTTTAAACGACCACAAATTTGAATCAGAAATTGGAATTCGATAATGAAACGAGTATCTGTGCTTGCCAACGATGATAGACGGGAAGAATTAAAAGCCTGCGGACTTAATTTCGCTGAACTTGGTTTAAAGGAAATGTCTTTTGATCAACACATTCAATCAGGAAATTTAAATTCTGAAACCGATCTAGTCATCGTAGCTGGCGGAGATGGATCATTGAATTATGCCATCAATCAACTGCATAAAAAAAATCTTACAGAAAAATTTTCGATTTATTTGATTCCCATGGGAACGGCGAATGATTTTTCTCGATTTTTAGATCTATCTAAAGAAAAAGCTCTTGAAAAATTAAAAGAACTAAAATTTTCAGATTCCTTGCAGTTATATTACGGAGAACTTAAAGATAGAGTTTTTGTTAATATGGCGAGCTGTGGTGGTTTTGGAAATATAACTCCCGATGTTCCAAGTGATATGAAGGGCTTGATGGGATGTTTTTCTTACTATTTAAAAGCTTTAGAGCTTTTAACGGATCGAAAAACATATTCTTTGCAAGTGAATATAGACGGAGAAGACTTTGAGTTTAACGATGTCATCGGCTTTTTTATCGGAAACTCTAAATACGCGGGTGGGGGTGTTAAGCTAACCGGAGAAGCGAGTCCTGAGCAGGATTGTTTAGATTTTCTTTTAGTGAAAGAAGCGCCACTTTTGGATTTGTTAGATATAGCCCTGGAGATGCAGCTTGATAGTTCTTTAAAAGAAGATTCAAAAGTGTTTTACAGAAAGTTTAAAAATCTATCTATTTCTGGAAACGAGCAGATTCCAATGGCTTTGGATGGTGAACAGATTAATGAACAAAACTTTTCGGTGAAACTTTGCTCCAGTTCCTGGAGAATGATTTACTAAATCAAAACCCACAAGTCTTACAAAACGGAAAGCTAGGTATATTATTATCGAGGTATTGTTTTTGGTTTCCTAATCAAAGTAGTGGGTAGTAGTTTATCTTTAGCTTAGTTAGGAAAATACATGAGCTTAGATTCCTGCTTAGTTTTTAGGTTTATAGTTAGAGGGATTTAAATCTCAAAAAAGCCAAGTCTTGCCCAATTGTATTCTGTACTAGATTTGAAGTCTTATTGGGTTTCTTTTTGTTCTTCCTGGTATTTATGTCCTTAAATTCTTTCTTGACTTTGTATTGGCCTAAAAATTAGTATTCACTGACATTTTTATAAAATGCCGATTTGAAAGCAGCTTGCGGGCATAACTTAGCTAAAGCGCAGATTTGTTTCTGAAATGTCTTTGTGATGCCTTAAGCAAATGAATGATCTTTAAAGGTTGCAATATCGTTGCCAATATTTGGCGATACATTTCTTAAAATCCCATCCATGATTTCATCGTCATTTAACGATCTCGTACTTGCTACTAATTCTTCAGCTTTCAACATTCGTTGCTCAAGAATATATCGAGAAAACTCAGGAATTAGAGAAATGTTGGCTTTTTCAATATCAACATTTGTTTCCTTTGATTTGATATACATTTTGAGTTCTTCCGAAGTGAGCTTAGTCAGGTCAATATCAATTTTCCCATTCTCATCATCGAAAATTAGTGCCCCACGTTTTACTAAGCTACTGATTAGATTCTGAGTTCTAATACTGATACCGCTTTTTTCTTCCTTTTTCTCATTGTCTTTATTCTGCTTCTCACATTCACAATCGTGAGCGTAAGCACCAGAAGTGGCAGTTAAAGCAACAAGAAATAACGCTAGTTTTTTGTTCATATTATCCTCCTAAACCTCTTAACACCTTTATAGTGTTTTCTCGTTAGTTGATTTTGTTTTTGAGTCCAAGCCAAATTTCAATCTCTTTGATACATAAGTCGTATATTTAAGATTAAGCATTTTGGCTGCATCTCTCTTATTTCCTTTAGAAAGTTTTAGAGACTCTTCTAATAGTCCTCTTTGTCTTTCTAAAAATTCGTTCTCAAGATCACACCATGATTGAATACCATGCTTGTAGCTATTTTCAGCTTTGTTGCATTCAATTTGTTGTTCGATGGCCTTTCCGTTTATTGAAACACCGTTGAGTACATAAGCTCTTTTCAGAACTGCTTCGAGCTGTCTAACATTTCCGGGCCAATCGTATGATTTAATAATCCCAAGAGCTTCATCCGTTAGTTTTTTGGCTTGAGTAGTTTCTTTGTTTTTCTCATCAATAATAAAATTTGCAATAGAAACAATATCTTCTCTTCTTTTTACTAAAGCAGGGATTTCAATAGGCAAAATGTTTAGTCGATAAAAAAGGTCTTCTCTGAAGTTTCCATTTCTAACTTCTTCTTTCAAGTTTCTGTTTGTTGCAGCAACAACTCTGAAATTAACTTTCATAGAGCGATTGCTTCCAACAGGAGTGACCTCTTTTTCCTGTAAAACTCTTAAAAGCTTTACTTGAAAATCCAGAGGCATTTCTCCAATTTCGTCTAAGAATATTGTTCCACCATCAGCAGCTAGGAATTTCCCTGCTTTAGCGTTAGTGGCTCCTGTAAATGATCCTTTTTCGTGACCAAATAATTCACTTTCCAAAAGATTCTCAGGTATAGCTCCACAGTTAACTGCAATAAAAGATTTTTTGTTTCTTTTAGAGTTGTTATGGATTGCTTTTGCAATTCTTTCTTTACCTGTTCCTGAAGCACCTTGAATCAATACAGGTTCTTCTGTGTTTGAAAATGTTTTAACAAGGTCAGCAACTCTTGCAAGCTCATTAGATCGACCTTTTAAGGAAAGGATAGATTCAATTTTTTGTTCATTTAATTCTTTAGCTTCCTCAGAGCTTTCAGAAGCATATTTGTCTTTTGCAACTTCACTTAATAAAGCAAGGTTTTCTAACGCATGACCTTTGGAGTAAAAGTTATCAGCTCCAACTTCTTGGCATTTCTTGATCGTTTCTAGGGAGTCATCCCCAGACAGAACTACTGTTAAGATGCTTCCGTTAATCTTTTTAATTTGCTTAACGACCTCATCGCCACTTTCTTCTTTCATTTGGAAATCAACAATGGCCATTTTGTATTTTCTTGGGTGTTCCTTTATGTGAAGGATAGCTTTCTTTGGTGAATCAAAGAAATCTACAGATATACCTTTTTTGCTAAAAACCATTTTAATGGCTTCACCAGCAAGGCTGTCGTCATCAATTGCTATTACGTTTCTAAAAGTCATTTTGCTCCTCCACAAAATTCACAAGCCAGTAAAGCAATGGCTGTGCCAGTTTTTTAATCAATTAAGTTACTAATTTTTGGTAGCTCATGGCATTACTATCCATTTCTCAGTTACGAACTTTCGTAACATTTTTAGTCTTTCCCTTTCTCTGCTTCCCAAGTAATTGTTACTATTGGGTTTGATTCGGGTTGTCAGACTATTACGAAGTTTCGTAATATTTAAAAGGAAATTAAACAAATTTTGGTGGTTTTTCATTTAAGTATTTGTTTTAAAAGATTTTTTACAAACATATTCAAGAGTTACGAAGTTTCGTAACGCCAAGTAGAAGACTCAATATCTATGTAAGATTTACAGCATTTGGGCCTTGTGCTATGCATAGACAGCGTTTTTGTGTCACCTAAACGCAATTAGAGGTTTTATGAACTCAAAGGAAATAGTCCTTAAGCAAATTGAAGAATACAACAATCAGGACATGGAGAAATGTCTTGATTATTGTGACGATCAAATTGAAGTCTTTTTGCTACCAGAGGGCGAAACTCTCTTTAAAGGCAAAGATGTTCTAAAAGGACATTTAGAAAAATCTTTTGGTACAGATGATTTTGAAGAAGTCGAAGTATTAGAGATTATCGCTCTAGGTCGCTATGTAACAACAATCGAAAAAAAGACCAAAAAATCTACAGGCAAAAGCCGAACACTTTTGATTACTTATTTAGTTACAGACTCTAAAGTTCAAACGATGTGGGCCGCGAGGCAAGAAGAACTAGAAATCAGGGTGATAGATCACCCTTAAAGCTCCTAAGTATTTTACATACGATTAAAATCAAACTTATAAGCCAAGCTTTCTTTGTAACAAACCGAAGCCTGTAGTCTCTCATCTGAAACTTGAAGTTCATTTCAAGGATAATTTTGTTTTTATCATCATTCATCTTTTCCTCCTTTCGCCCATGCCGTAAGGCCATGAAGGAGGAAAATGTTGAAGTTGACTGAAATCATCTTGTAAATATGAACTCAGGGCGATACCCTGGGGAGGTATAAGGGGTATTCACATGGATTGTTCACGAAGAGAGTTTTTAAATAAAGGTTTGATTGGATTTGGAGCTGCTGTTTCTTTTTCTAATTCCTGGGCAAGTGCAACGACTAGAGTGCTCTTCAATAATGACGAACCAGATGTAATCATCGAGTTAATTGCAAAATATAAGTTAGTTGATACTGGAAACAACTCTAAAACAAAATTTTGGTCTTATTTTGGAAGTGTATTAAAGGGGCCGAAGGAAGCACTTAAAGAAATTACTGGCTCGTATTTAGGGCCAATAATTGAAGTGAATACTGGCGATAAAGTACGAATCATTTTTAAAAATGAACTTCCAGAAGAGTCAATCATTCACTGGCATGGCCTAGATGTATCTCATAATAATGACGGTCATCCACATTATGCAATAAAGACCAATGAGTCCTATCAGTATGACTTCGTAGTTGAAAATAGAGCTGGAATGTATTGGTATCATCCTCACCCTCATGGAAGAACGGGCTTTCAGGTTTATCAGGGGCTGGCCGGATTATTTATAGTTAGAGATCAGGAAGAAAAGAACTTAAACCTGCCAAATGAAGAACAAGAATTAAGCCTAGTTTTACAAGACAGATACTTCAACGATGATGGGCAGCTTGAATATCGCCCATCTATGATGGGTGCTTTTGGTAATAAGTTGCTTATCAATGGGACTGACGAGAGGAAGTTTAATGTAAAGCAAGGTCTCTACAGGATTCGACTCCTTAATGGATGTAATGCAAGAATTTTTAATATTGCAGTTGATGGAGTTCAAGAGATTAAGCAAATTGGCAGTGATGGTGGACTTCTAGCAGAAGTAAATAGCTTAGAGAGGTTTTACTTTGCACCGGCAGAAAGGTTTGAGTTCTTATTTGACTTCTCTCAATATTCAACTGGAGACATCATTAGAGTTGAAAGTCTTCCCTTGGTTGAAGGAAGAGGTAAAAAATATACAATCCTTGAGTTTGAAGTTTCAGAAGACTTGGGAGAATTGTTCCAAGAACCTTCTAAGTTATCTCAGTACTCCAAAATTAATCCAAGTGAAGCCACCAATCTTAATTCTCCAAAAGAGTTTGAATTAATTCCTAAAAGAGGTACTGGCTGGACCATTAATGGGAATGGCTATGAAGACAATAGATATGAAAACTACGAAATTATAAAATATGGTGATACCGAAGTTTGGGAATTTTACAATCCAACAGGAATGCCTCACCCAATGCATATTCATGGGACTCAATTTCAAGTTTTAAATAGAAGTTCTGGTCAATTAAAAGGCTGCTTAGATCAGGGCTGGAAAGATACTGTTCTTGTGATGCCTGGAGACCGGGTTCAAGTGATTAAGAGATTTAATACCTTTAAAGGTACTTTCATATACCATTGCCATAATCTTGAGCACGAGGACATGAGCATGATGAGAAATTTCAAAATCATTGACTAACTCTTTGCGTAAATAAATATTTTTTAATCTGTTCTGATAATTTTTTCCTAAAAACATGATATAAGTCAGTTTATACCAAAGGAGGGTATGGTACAAAGATGTTATACGAATATAACAAAGGAGATTTTTATGTATCTAAAGTTAAAAGCAATTACTTTTTTTGTAGTCTTAGCACTTTCGTCAAGCTTGTTCGCAGGAAATATGCACGGACACAAGAAGAAAGCATCAGGTAACCACGAAATGATGCAAGATATGTCTAAACACATGAACTCTATGATGAAAACAATGGAGGACTATAATGCAACAAATGACCCATCAAGAAAGAAGATGCTAATGGACAAGCATATGGAACAAATGAAGTCACATATGGGGATGATGAAAGAAATGATGGGAAGCATGCAGGGAATGATGAGAGGAAAAAAAGAAATGGGTATGATGAAAGATATGCAAGGAATGATGGGAAAAATGCAAAAAATGATGGGGAAAAGCAAAAAAATGTGTATGAAAAATATGAATAAAACTACAGAGGATCATAGTAATCATTAAAATAAGGAGAATAATATGAAAAAACTTTTAATTTTACTTTTAGGAGCTACATTTTTAACGAGTTGTGCACATAAGATGATGAGAGGTACAGTTGCGATGAAAACCGACAATAAAACTGCTCATGTATGTCTTGGTGAAAATGATGTTAAAGTTGGGGATAGTGTTGAATTTTATCAAAATCACTGCATAGGTGGCGGTGGTGGTCCTGATGATGGTGGAGAGTACGATTGTGAACTTAGAGTTTTAGGCTTTGGAACTGTGAAAAAGATTTTAAATAATCACTATTCAGAAGTTGAGACAAACGGAAGCTTCAAGTTCAGAGAAGGTACATTAGTTCAAAAGAAAAACTAGGATTAAATATGAGCTTCAAGGGGACGGATCATACTAAGCAAATTGATTCTTTAAAAAAGATAGAAGGTCAAATTAGAGGAATTATTAAGATGATCGATAATGATAGATATTGTATTGATATCTTAAATCAATTTAAAGCAGTTTTTGCTGCTTTAGAAAAAGTGGAAGTTAGAGTCCTTGAAGCTCATATTGAAGATTGTGTTAAGAAGGCAGTAATTACTGATGAGAAAAAAGCAAAAAACTTATTGGATGAATTAATTACTATCATAAATAAAACTGGAAGGAAAAAATAATGGCCGATACTCACACATGCAACCATGGGGATCATGGTCATGAAGCTCATAAACCAAAGAATGTAAGTTCTGATCCTAATGCGATTTACACTTGTCCTATGCATCCAGAAATAAGACAAGTTGGCCCAGGAAGTTGCCCTAAATGTGGAATGGGACTTGAGCCACTTATTGCAGATGATAGTGAAAATGAAGAATTAATAGATATGACTAAAAGGTTTTGGTTGGCGGCACTGTTCACCATTCCCTTATTCATAATATCCATGGGCGACCTCTTACCAGGACAACCCATATCAAAAATCATATCCCCATCTATAAAGGTTTATCTTGAACTTTTATTGGCCACACCAGTTTGTTTGTATTCGGCATGGCCTTTTTATGTGAGAGGAATCGACTCCATAGTTAGAAAAAGCTTGAATATGTTCACCCTTATTGGGATTGGAGTCAGTGTCGCCTATATTTATAGCTTGGTTGCCACTCTTTTTCCGAGCTGGTTTCCAGGCTCATTCAGAGATTCTTCAGGACATGTCGCTGTATATTTTGAAGCTGCTGGTGTGATTGTTACTCTAATTCTTCTAGGGCAAGTCTTGGAACTGAGAGCGAGAAATCAAACAGGAGAAGCTATAAAGAAGCTACTTGGGCTTGCTGCAAAAACAGCACGCAGAATAAATGAGGATGGTTCAGAGGAAGATGTTCCATTAGAAAATGTTCAGTTGGATGATAAGTTAAGAGTACGTCCTGGAGAAAAAGTCCCTGTAGATGGGATAGTCATTGACGGAAAAAGTAATATTGATGAATCAATGATTACTGGAGAGCCAATGCCTGTTGAAAAATCTCAGGGAGATAAAGTTGTCGGAGCTACAGTAAATGGGACTGGAAGCTTTGTAATGAAAGCTCAAAAAATTGGAGCTGACACATTACTTTCTCGGATTATTCATATGGTTGCAGAGGCTCAAAGGAGTAAAGCTCCTATCCAAAAACTAGCGGATATTGTATCAGGTTACTTCGTACCAATTGTAATCGTTGTAGCAATTGTAACATTTATTGTTTGGTCTAATTACGGACCTGAGCCAGCAATGGCCTATGCAATCATTAACTCTGTAGCTGTTTTGATTATTGCTTGTCCCTGTGCCCTTGGGTTAGCCACCCCAATGTCTATAATGGTTTCAACGGGAAGAGCCGCTACAATGGGTGTTCTTTTTAAAAATGCTGAATCTATAGAAATTATGAGAAAAGTAACAACGCTTGTTGTTGATAAGACTGGAACTCTTACTGAAGGAAGACCGAAACTTGTTACAGTATTGCCAAATGAAGGGATACAAGAGAATGACTTTTTATCTTTAGTATCAAGTCTCGAAAAAGGAAGTGAGCACCCATTAGCGGAGGCTATCGTTAGAGGAGCAGAGGAAAGAAGTGTCGCTTCTCAGGAAGTTAATGATTTTGAATCCGTAACTGGAAAAGGTGTCAGGGGAATTGTTGCAGGGAAAAAAGTAGCTTTAGGAAATAAGGCATTAATGGAGCAACAAAATATTTCCATAGAGAATGTTCTAGAAAAAGCTGAATCATTCAGGAAAGAGGGACAAACAGTAATGTTTGTCTCAATAGATAGTAAATTTGCTGGGCTAGTTGGAGTTGCTGACCCTATTAAAGGGACAACTCAGGAAGCGATAAATGAACTTCATAAAGAAGGTCTAGAAATAGTAATGCTAACTGGCGATAGTGCCACCACAGCTCAAGCAGTAGCTAACAAACTCGGTATAGATAAGGTAATTGCAGAGGTTCTGCCAGAACAAAAGGTTGAGGCTGTTTCAAAGTTACAAGCAGAGGGAAAAGTTGTCGCAATGGCAGGAGATGGTATTAACGATGCTCCAGCACTAGCAAAGGCCCAAGTCGGAATTGCGATGGGGACAGGAACAGATGTGGCAATGGAAAGTGCTGGGGTTACTCTTGTCAAAGGTGACTTAAGAGGAATTGTAAGGGCAAGAAAGTTAAGTCGCACGACTATGACAAACATAAAACAGAATTTATTCTTTGCCTTTGTCTATAATGCCGCAGGTGTTCCTGTGGCAGCAGGAGTTTTATACCCTGCTTTTGGACTTTTACTTAGCCCTATGATTGCAGCAGCAGCAATGAGCTTTAGCTCAGTTTCTGTTATTGCAAACTCTTTAAGACTGAGAACTACAAAAATATAGCTGGAGAAAATATGAATAAAGACGAGGTTAAAAATTTTTGGAAAAACCCTTTTGTATTAATTTGTATTGTTGGTTTAGGCTACTGGGTTTACACATATCACTTAGAGCATGCTTTGGGACTTTAACCATACTCTATTTTGCTTTTATGCCCTTTGATGCACATATTTATGCATGGAGGGCATGGACATGGAGGACATGGGGGCCATCATTCTCATAACAACAATGAGGAATGTAGCCATGATAGTAAAAAGGAGGAACATAATGCACGGTGAATCAGGATATGGTCTTTGGACATTAGTTATTTTAAATTCAGCAATTTTTATTATTTTTGCATTTAGTTTCACGAAGCCTAAAAGTGCAACAGATTGGCGTTCCCTTGGAGCTTTTTCTGCTTTTATTCTGGCCCTATTTACTGAAATGTATGGATTTCCACTTACTATTTATTTCCTTTCAGGTTGGCTGAGTGAAAAATTTCCTGGGTTAAATATTTTCTCTCATGAAAATGGTCACCTGTGGAATGCTTTTATTGATTCTAAAATTGATCCACATTTTCATCCAATTCATATTGCTGCTAATGTCTTTATCGTTTTGGGATTCATAATGCTGTCTTCTGGATGGAAAGTCCTTCATGCAGCTCAAAAGAATCATACACTTGCGACAACAGGGCTATATGCAAAAGTTAGGCATCCACAATATATAGGTTTCGTAGCGATTATGTTCGGATTTTTATTAATGTGGCCAACACTTCTAACTATCGCAATGTTTCCTATTCTTCTTTATATGTATCATCGACTTGGAAAAAAAGAAGAAGAGCATATGATTAAAGAATTTGGTGAGAAGTATTTAGACTATAAAAAGAATGTGCCTGCTTATATTCCCAAATGGGGTGAGTTGTTTAACAAAGAAAGCAGCGAAGTCTAAAGAATGATGGAATGGCATAATAACTCAATTCATGACCACTATATGCTAATTAGTATAGTAAGTTCCATTGTGTTTTTTGGGGTTGCTTATTTAGTTTATAAAATAGTTAAAAGGAAGGATAAGTAATGGCAGAGTTTTTAGGTGACATAGCATTTATGGTTGAATTTTTGGTCTTAGGTATTGGTTTAATCGTAATTCACTATGGGAAAAAAGAAGATTCAAAACTTGTAAAGGCAGCTGGTTATATCATGAGTGTGCGGTAATCACGAAAAGCGTTTACATAACTCTCTTAGTCAAAGTTAATTTAATCGGCCACTATCTCTTCGGGGATTTGAGGGTTGTCTTTTGGCATATTTCCACCAATATTCTTAAGTCTAATAATAATACTTGAAGCATAAGCATCATTGCTTTCAACTAGACCTGCATTAATCCAAGCTTGGCTTGTATTGTAGGATGACCAAGTATTGTGGTAGCCCGAGTGACAAGACATACAGTTATTTTTCAAGGCTGTATAAGCTTGGAAGAGTCTTTCGCCCTCTGCTGTTGACCTATCAATCCCAATATTTTCAGAAAAAGCGCGATCAAAAGAGTTTGAGTTTGTAGATTGATTACATGACACAAAAAATATTATCGCTATAAAGCTTAAACAAATTTTCATTTTTTAACTATAAAAGGGAGCTTAACAGAGACATTGACAATATTTTTAACTCCAACCCCCATATAACTAATTCCTGAAATACCAAAATTATCCAAATTTAAGGTAAAGTTTGCTTCTCCAATATTTTTAGAAACCTTTTTATAGGTAAAATCTGTGGTCTGCTCTTTGTTTAATACTCTAAATTTGGCCTTCCCTTTTCCGTTTACACCCTTTGCTTCTAGCAGTAACAAAATAGACTTTTTGTCCTTTTCATGGCCAAGCTTCTTTTTAAGGTGGTTGTCTCTTAATTCAATTCCCGTCTTTAATGTTTTTACGGGAATTTTAATATTTTTGGCAATCAGATTACCATTACTGCCAACATAGACCTTTCCTTTGATTTTATTAGAAGTTATTGTAAATGATCCTGCGGGCGATAATGCAACTTTTATGGATAAATTTTTAGTAGATGCCATTGTGTTTAATGACCCAAAAAGTATTATTGATAAAAATATGATTTTCATGACTTATCTCCTGAACTATAAAATATCATACCCCCTAGGGGTAGTAAAAACTTGAATATATTAATTATATGCGGTATGTAAGTATTTAATATTTCAGATGATTAGCAGGAAAAGAAATGAAAGATTCTCATAAGCATGGAGCTGACCATAAAAATCAATTGACAAGAGTTAATAAAATTGAAGGTCAAGTTCGTGGTATTAAAAAAATGATTGAAGATGAAAAGTATTGCGTAGACATTCTTACGCAAATTAAAGCAGCTAGAAGTGCATTAAAATCACTAGAGCTTTCAGTTCTTGAAGGTCATCTTAATTGTTGTTTAATTTCAGCAATAGACTCCAACTCCAAAAAAGATGCTTTAGAGAAGGTTGATGAAATATTAAACCTACTTAAAAGGACATCAAAATCCTAAATTGAAAAAAACGAGTCTCTAAAAATACCATTAACTTCTACCATCAATAGTCCACCTAAAACAGCTCCTACCAACCAAGCAAGAGCCGCTGTTAAATAGACTTCAGCTCCAAACAATATAAACAGAGAAACAGCTATCAAAGAAATTGCTAAATAACACAACGACTTATTTGACCTAATCTTCCTCACTTCTGATTTTTTAAGTAAATAAGAAGCGAATATGGCCCCACTGCCCACAAATAAAGCTCCACAAATTGCAAAACAACCATAAGTCCCAAAAGTATAATGAAAGTAATGATAAAGGTCGTGATTATTAGTTAAGCTAAGTTCAAATTGTGGGCAAAATAATAAAGTTAAAATACCTATAAACGTCTGTATTCCGAGTAGTTTTACAAATACAATTTTCATATCAGGGTTCATATCATATTTCACATAATTAATAATTTTGTCATCTAACTCCTTCGAAGGCCCAATACCTTCAGAGTTAAGAAAATCTTCATAATCTTTGTTGTTAAAAGGATCAGTCATTTTGACCTCCAGTAAACTTTAAGCGAACTTTTTTAAGACCTCTTGAAATTAATTTTCTAACATTAGACTCTGATACATTTAGTAATTTTGAAATTTCTAAGAAGTCTTTTTCAGAGTAATATCTAAGTGCTATTGCACTCCTTTCATTTTCACTTAAATTTTTAATTTCATATAAATCAATTTTTTCGCTAGTATCACTGTTTTCTGATAATAGGTGTTCATCTTTTAAATCTTCATACACAAACTTTCTCTTTTTCCTGAAGTCTAGTAATTCGCTTTTACTAATAGTAAAAATCCATTTCCCTAAAGGATATTTTGGGTCATAGCTCATTCGTGAGTTGTGAAATTTAAGTAAAATATTCTGGAATACCTCATCAATTGCCGAATCATCAGACATTCTTTTATTGAGATAGGAGTAGATACGTCCCTTATTTCTATTATAAATCACTTCAAAGGCCATGTTTTCACCCTTTTGATAAAGTCTCATTAGTTGTTCATCTGTAAGATGTGAATACGGATTCTTCATCTTCTACTCCCTATTACGATAGAAATACTGATTTTGTGACATATTTATTTTCAAATGTACCCTGACGGGGTATAAGTAATTAAAAATACAATATTTTAAGTAAAAAGATAAGTTTTTTGTCACAAAATAATAATATGACTCGTAATAGGGGATGAAGACTAATTTAGGAGGCTAGTTTTGAATACTATAGTGTTATTTCTGCTTACATTTACCATCCAGAATTCATGGGGACACGGTGGAGAGGATCACAGTAAAAAAAAATCGCCTAAAGTTGTTCATGACGGGATAGTCTCTGGTAGTAAAGAGGTTGAAGCAGTTTATAAAAAAATCAACACAAGTTACTTAAAGAAAATTAAGCCAATATTTAAGAAATCTTGCTTTGATTGCCATTCATCTCAGACTGTATTTCCTTGGTACTATGAAATACCTGGAATAAAACAACTTGTTGATTCAGATATAAAGGAAGCCAAATCTCATCTCGATTTTTCTAATGATTATCCATTTATTAGTCATGATTCGCCTGAAAACGATTTAAAAAGTATTGAAAAAAGTATCTCTGAAAAAACTATGCCTCCTAAAAAATACCTTTGGATGCACAGTGATGCTAAACTTTCCCCAAAAGAAGTAGAAGAAGTGAAAAAATGGGTAAACGAATCTTTGGAGGCTTTAAAGTGAAATCAAATTTTTTAGCTGTTTTTATATTTGCTACAGGAGTACTAAACTCAAGTAATGCTTACTCTTACAGTTTTCAAGATGCCATTGATGCTATCAAAAGTCATGATGTTGTAAGTTCTTTAGAAAAGAAATCTAAAGCGTTAGTTGAAGAAGGTGAAAGTAAAGGTTCTTGGGGAGATCCTATGTTTCGCGTTGCTGCTAAAAATTACCCAAAAGATAGTTTAAAAAATGATGATACTCCTATGACAGGTATTGAGTTTGGCCTAGCACAAAAAGTCGCTTTAACAACTAAGTATGGAAATATTGAAGATGCTTTTGCAGCTTTAGGCCAGGCCACGAAACAAGAATCAGAAAACAAAGCACAAGAACTAATTCGTTCATTCTGGGAAATACTTATAGAAAATAAGAAATTAGATGAAGAGATAAACATTATTAATGAAAACTTAAATTGGATTAAAAATATACTCAAAGTCTCTAAACGGCTCTATGCAAATGGTAAAATTTCTCAACAAGCACTTTTAGACATTCAGATTAGAAAATCAGAACTTGAGGCCCTTTTAAGTAATACTGAATACGAATCAAAGCAACAACTAGATAAGCTTTCATATGTTTTAGGTAAGAACAATGAATCTATTTCAAAAGAAACGATTCCTTGGAGGATCTTTAAGAGATCAGAGAACGGCACGAAAGACTTCAAAGAATTAAGTTTAAAATCTAAGCTTATTGCGAAGTCAAAAATGCTGACTGCAAAAAAGTTGGCTTATGTGCCTGACTTAACTGTATCAGTTGGTTATACAAAAAGATCGAATATTGACGACAAGGGTGACTTCGTTTCGGCGATGGTATCGTTTCCGTTACCTTTTTCTGGACAAAAATACTCTGGTCATTCTCAAGCAGTTTTTGAAAAAGCTTCTGCTGAAAAAAAACTTTCAAATTATCGAAAGTTTAAAAGTAGTGAACAAAGCCGCTTATTACATCAGATTGAGAAGCTAAATTCAGAATTAAAGATATTAAAAGAAAGAACAATTAAATTTGCTGAGAATAGTAGAAAAATAACATCTAAATCATATAGTTTAGGTGATTCAAGCTATATTGAATTACTGCAATCTGAATTAAAACTTCAAAGTTTACTCTTAAAAAGAAGCAAGCTAAGCGCTGCACTATTAAAAACAAAGGCTAAATATAAATACCTAATTGGAGAAAAATTATATGAATAAAAAATTTATAATCTTTGCATTATTTGCGTTGGTGTTTGCTGGTTGTGACACGAATAAGAATAATAGTAGTTCGGAGCATAATCACTCCAAGGAAACTGTAAAAAGCTATTATACTTGCTCCATGCACCCTCAGATTAAGCAAGATAAACCAGGGAAATGCCCTATTTGTCATATGAACCTAACTAAGGTTGAGGTTGATGATAGTGACGAAGAGATCCAAACAACTACTAACGTACTAGAGAAGGATATCTGGCAATGTGAAAACTTTCCAGATGTTACAAGTGAAAAAGAAGACGTATGCCCTATAGATGGCACCCCTATGGTTTTAAGGCCAAAAGAAAATAAAGCTGGAAAAGTTATAGGAAAGGTAAAACTTAGGAAGTCTCAATTGAGTCATTTTAAACCAGAGTATTTCCCCACTACAACAATGATGATGAGTAAAAAAATCAGGTTGTTAGGAACAGTACTTCAGTCAGAGGATAAAGAAAGCAATATTCCTGCTCGTATTGGGGGGCGTGTAGAGAAAGTATATATAGAATCTACTGGAAGCTTTATCAAACTTGGTGAACCAGTATTAGATTTATATAGCCCAAAGCTTATTACTGCCGGAGAAGAATATCTCATAGCAAGAAAAACTTACGTTAAATCTAAGTCAAAAGAGTTTAGAGATATGCTTAATCAAAGTGAAGAGCGTCTTGAGCAATGGGGAATTAAAAAATTTCAATATGAATCATGGTATAAAAAAAATAAAGTACCAAAGAGTATAACTATTTACTCATCTGCTACAGGTATTGTTAGAAAAAGAAATGCTGTAGTTGGAAAATACTTTAAAGAAGGTCAAAACTTCTTTGAATTATCCGACCTATCTGAGGTTTGGGTAGAAATGGATGTTTATGAACAAGATGCTTCTTTAGTTACAATGGGGCAAAATGTAAAAATGGAATTCACATCCATTCCGGGTGAAATACTAGAAGGAAAAATTAACTTTGTAAATCCAGTACTAGATTCAGTATCCAGAACATTAAAAGTAAGAACGACAATAAAAAATACAATAGGAAAACTTAAGCCAGGAATGGTTGCTGATGCAACACTTGAGATAGATCTTGAGGGACACCCTCTTGTTGTCCCAAGAACGGCAATTATTGATACAGGAAAAAGAAAAGTCGTTTGGACAAAAGTATCTGGTAAACAGTTTCGAGCAAAGGAAATTCACACTGGTCATGAATCAGAGGGTTATGTAGAAGTTAAGCATGGATTAATGGAAGGTGAAGAAGTTGTTATTGAAGGAAATTTCCTTCTTGACGCCCAAGCTCAACTCTTTGGTGGTTATGAAGATATGAAAGGACAAGGTTCAGGTGGGCACAATCACTAAGAGGGGCAAAAAATGATTCAAAAACTTATAGAAGCATCCATTCGCAATAGAGTTCTAGTAGTTATACTTTTTGTATTAGTTGCTCTGCTCTCAATTTTTAGTCTTAAGACGGCAAGGATTGATGCTATACCAGATATTGGTGAAAATCAGCAAATTGTTTTTACTGAGTGGCCTGGCCGCTCGCCAAAAGACATTGAAGAACAAGTTACTTATCCTTTAAGTATCATGCTTCAAGGAATTCCAGGAGTAAAAAACATCCGAGGAATTTCAGCATTTGGTTTCTCTACAATTTATGTGATTTTCAAAGACGATGTTGATTTTTACTGGAGTAGATCAAGAGTTTTAGAAAAATTATCAACTGCTGGAAGTGAACTGCCCTCAGGTGTTGTACCTCAAATGGGGCCAGATGCAACTGGGCTTGGACAAATTTATTGGTACACTATTGAAAATGAAGAAAATAACATCAATCCCAAGTCACTCGCAGAGCTTAGATCAATTCAAGACTTTTACGTTAGATACCTTCTGCAAGGAGTAGATGGTGTAAGTGAAGTTGCTAGTGTTGGTGGATTTGTAAAAGAATACCAAATAGATGTCGATCCTAAAAAGCTTTTTGCCTACAACATACATTTTAGTAAGCTTTTAAAGTCAATTAAAGAAAGCAATATTGATGTAGGAGCTGAAGTTGTTGAAGATGGAGATAGAGAGTTTATTGTTCGTGGTAAAGGCTTCTTTAAATCTTTGACTGATATTGAAAACGTTGTTTTAGCAATTAAAAATAAAACTCCAATTAGAGTAAAAGATGTCGCGACTGTCGGTTTTGGACCAGGGTTTAGGAGAGGAGCTTTAGATAAGAACGGTACTGAGGCTGTCGGAGGAGTCGTCACAATGCGCTTTGGGGAAAACCCAAAACAAGTTATTGATAAAGTAAAAGAAAGACTAAAAGTAGTAGAAAAAGGTTTGCCTAAAGGTGTAAAAGTTGTTCCTTTTTATGATCGTACAGAATTGATAGAGAATACTATCGGTACTGTTTATTCCGCTTTAAGTGAAGAAATTGTTATAACAGTTGTTGTAATCCTTTTATTTCTTCTTCATTTTCAATCCTCGATTCTAGTATCTCTAACTTTGCCCTTTGGTGTTGGTATTAGTTTCATTCTTATGAAACTGATAGGAATTGACTCCAATGTTATGAGTTTATCTGGAATGGTAATTGCCATTGGCTCAATGGTTGATATGGGTATTATCATGACAGAGAATATCTATTCACACCTATCCGAAAAGCCAGAAGCCAGTAAGTCAGAAAGAGTTGAAATTATTGTAAGATCGGCCCGTGAAGTGGGGCCAGCGATTTTAACGGCTGTAATGACAACAATTGTGACCTTTTTGCCAGTATTTGGCCTTGAAGGAAGTGAAGGAAAACTCTTTGGGCCTCTTGCATGGGCAAAAACATTGGCAATGTTCGGCTCTGTCGTTGTTGCGATTATTTTAGTCCCAGCATTATCTGTTTTTATGCTTAATGGTAAATTAAAGCCAATTGAAAAAAATAAAGTAAGTTTGTTCATTGTTAAGAGTTATCAACCAGCACTTAACTGGGTACTAGAAAATAGAAAGAGGTTTTTAATAGCCCCAATGATTCTACTTATCCTAGGAGGGCTTGCTCTTTCTAATCTTGGTAAAGAGTTTATGCCATCTCTCAATGAGGGTGACATCCTATATATGCCTACAACAACTCCTGATGTTAGTATGACTAAAGCAAGAGAGCTTTTGGCCTACACTGACAAAGTGCTAAAAGATCATCCTTTAGTAGAATACTCAGTTGGTAAATTAGGTAGAGCAAATTCTGCAATTGATCCTGCTCCCGTCGCTATGTTTGAGACAGTTATTAAGCTTGTTCCAAAAGACCAGTGGCCTGAAGGAAAAACTATCTACGAAATCATGCAGGACTTAGATCAGGCCTTACAAGTTCCGGGTTTAGTTAATTCATGGGATTTTCCAATCCAAACAAGAATTGGAATGATCTCTACAGGAATAAAAACTCAAATTGGTATTAAAATATTTGGTGATGATTTGAGGAAACTTGAATCTTTGGCGAGTAAAGTTGGAAAGGAAGTAGAAAAAGTTAAAGGTGCATATGGTGTTTATGCTGAACAGATTACAGGAAAGCCTTATATAGAGTTTGATATTGATAGAGTTGCAGCCTCTAGGTACGGAATAAATACTGGGACAGTAAATAAAATTCTCCAAACTGCTGTTGGTGGTATGCCCATAGGACAATTTTATGACGGTAGAGAACGCTACCCAATTAGGGTTCGATACAAGAAAGAGCTAAGGGACCGTGTTGATGACCTAAAAAGAGTTTTGGTTCCTAGTCCTCTAGGGCAACATATTCCTCTGGAACAATTAGCTGATATTAAGATTGTCACTGGGCCTGCTGCCATACAATCTGAAAACGGACTTTTAAGATCAGTAGTTCTACTTAATGTTCAAGGTAGAGACCTAATAGGCTTTGTAGAAGAGGCAAAAAAGCATATTGAAAAAAATGTAGAGCTTCCGAAAGGCTACTCTATCGTTTGGGCAGGTCAGTATGAAAATCAAGTCAGAGCAACCAATCGACTAAAGTTGTTAGTACCGATAGCCCTAATTATCAATCTAGTTATTATATTTCTTGGAATCAAAAATTTACGCAATTCAGCCATTATTTTCAGTGCTGTTCCAATTGCAATGGCTGGAGGCCTAATCTTACTTTGGATCGGTGGCTTCAATACCTCTGTTGCTGTATGGGTTGGTTTCATTGCTCTTTTTGGAATTGCCGTTGATGATGGTGTCGTTATGATGACATACCTTCAAGAGGCAATTAAAAATCATAAACCTAAAAATTGGGAAGAATTAAAAGAGTGTGTGTTAGAAGCAGGTTCTCGAAGAATCCGTCCTCTTGTAATGACAACAACTACAACCTGTGTGGCACTAATTCCCGTTATGTGGGCAACTACAACTGGTAGTGAAGTCATGAAGCCGATGGCCATTCCAACTCTTGGAGGGATGTTAGTTGAGCTAATTACACTATTTATTGTCCCTGTAACATTTAGTTATTTTGAACAAAGACGTATAGAACAAGGAGAAAGTCATGCTTAAAAAAATGGTTATTCTCAGTATTCCCTTTATCTTGGCATCGTGTGCCTCTACTAACCATAAATATATGCGTGGGTCAGTTGCAATGAAGCTAGATAATAAAACAGCTCATGTTTGTCTTGGTGATAATGAAGTTCAACCTGGAGATAGAATTCTTTTTTATTACAACGACTGTGAACAAGTTGATCCTGAAATTGGAGGTCTAAAAGGTTTGTGCACTCTTAAGAAGCTAGGAACTGGAGAAGTAACCAAAATCCATAATAGTCACTATTCGACAGTTAGAACAGACGGTTCCTTTAAATTTAAAGAAGGAACTTTAGTTCAAAGAGAGAAACTATAATGAGTGCTTTAGATGAATGTTGTAATTCTGGTTGCAAGGATTGTCCTTGGGGCTACAAAGAAAATAAAAACGATAATTTCAAAAAGGAGAATATTATGTGCCCAAAATGCGAAGGTAAAATTTCAATCAAAAAGTCTATAACTGCATTAACGATCGTCTTTGTTGCAGTTTGGAGCTTAGACTCATTTGCTTCCGGCAATATGGATCATTCTAAGATGGACCAATCAAAAATGGATCATAGCAAAATGAAGCATGGAAAAATGGACAAAATGAGCAAAAAGGCTGGTCGTAAAAGCTTAGGTGAGGGAACTAAAAAATCTGTTGTTAATGCTCTCGAAGCGAATGAAGAATTGCATAACTCATTTTTTAAATACGATGGAAAAAAAGTAGAAGCTGCCGCAAAAAAACTAAAAAAGGCCATCGACGGAATTGAAGACTCTGAGGTATCAAAACTTCTTAAGTTTTCTAAAACAAAGCTAGACCAAATCAAAGCCTCAAGCTCAAGAGATGATAATAACCAAAACTATCATTTAGTTTCTATGGCATTGATTCATGTAGTAAACACTTATGACGTTGGAGCAAAGTACAATGCTTATTCTTGTCCAATGGTGAAAAAGAAATGGGTCCAAAATAGTAAGAAAATGGCCAAGGTGCATAACCCATATGCTCCAAATATGCCTCACTGTGGTTCTAAGGACACAAATCACTAATTAGGAGGTTTTTATGAATCGAAGATATTTGTTCAAAAGTTTGGCTTTATTATTCTTTTCAATATTTGTTTCTACAGACACCTTTGCAAAGAATGATATTAATAACTTTATTGAAGTGGCTGAAAAGAACAAAGTCTGCATGGTTAATAACTTTTATAACCCAATGGCAGACTTCACTGAGTTTAAAGTAAATGTTGAAAAAAAGAGCTACTATGGGTGCTGTGCCATGTGCAAAGATAAGTTGAAGATGAGTTCTAACCATCGAATGGCAACCGACCCACTGACTAACGAAAAAATTAGTAAAGCTGACGCTTATATTGTTGCAGATAAAACAAATAAGGGCCGAACTTATTATTTTAAAAGCAAATCCAACTTTTTAAAGTGGACTAAACTTTAATCTAACCAAAACGGGCAGGCTAAATGTAGCCTGCCACAAGGGTTACTTGCCATGAATTATTACTTGACTAAACAAAATAGTAGTTGATAATGGATGGTGTATATGTTTAATAAAGTTTTGTCGCTAATTATTTTATCTACTTTTCTTTTCAGCACTTTTGCTAAAGCAGGCGTTCCTTATGTTTTCTCAGACGCAAATAACAAACAGATATCAGTAGTAGACTCAGCTTCTTTAAAAGTAACTATTAGTGAAAATCATTGCGATGACTGCAGAGATGATGGATGTGATGATGAAGGTAGTTGTTGTCTAAGATTTTGCTCTTGTACCACAAACTTCTTTATGTCTTCAAACAAAACTCTGGCCTCTATAAGCCCATTAATATCATCTAAAATTGAATGGTATTTTTATAACAATTATATCTCCCCATTTCTTGATCCAGCTCTCAAACCACCCCTTTTCTCTTAATTAAATTTTAAAAATAGCCAAGCTATAAAATTTAATGCTGTTTTGCTGACAGTAAACAGGAGAAATTATGAAATTGATTCAAAAGTTTTTAATAATATCACTACTTTTTAGTGTTGCAGCTTGTTCAACAACGGCGATTACCGAACGCATTCCTTAACCTATGTATTGATTTTAGTGCCTGCAAAATCTCTAAAAGCCTAAACAGTCTTAATTTTTATATATTTGTTAGGCGTGCTTGACAGAATAATTCGCATAAAATATGTTAGGCATGCCTAACAAAAAGAGAGGGTGCTTTGGAATTTCAATTTGAGCAGTATTGGAAAGAATATGGTGAGAATGAGTTGTCGCATTCAGAAACCCATTATTTACTGACAATATATTCATTATTGCGAAAAGATGACCTATTACGCGCCTCTACGGTTGCAAAAGAGCTTGGGATTAGCAGAAATGCCGTTCACCTACAGCTTAAAAAGCTTAGCGAAAAAAAGCTGGTAAAAATAAAAGAAAACCTCATCTCTCTTCCTAAGCATTCAATTAACATTGTGGAAAAAGTGGCCAATAAGCGTCAAACAATGATTGTTCTTCTTTCAGAGGTGCTCGGTGTACCAATGCATATTGCTACAACTGATAGCTGTAAAATAGAACACTTGCTTTCAGATGATACTGGTGAGGCACTACTTAAGTTTGTTCAGTTCTTGCGATCTGACCGCAAGGTCGTTCTACAGTTTTTAAAAGAATTTCAAAAATACTACTTACAATGTGATCCCGAAATTGGCTGTGGACTTTGTGAGAATATACATTCTATGGAGAAAGTTAATGAAAATTAGAAGCATACTACTTTGTTTACTTTTTGTTATGAGCAATGTTGCTCTAGCATCTAAAAGTGAAAATGAATTGGCTGTTCATCTTTTAAGCTATCTTGCTCAAGATTATGGTGAAGCAGTTGAAAATGGTAAAGTAATAAGTAAGGAAGAGTATCAAGAACAACTTGATTTCTCTAATGAAGTTCTCAGGATTTCATCAGAAAACAATTACGACAACGACTTGAAAAACAGTGTACTTGCTCTTAACCGTGGTATTTTAGAAAAGAAAAGTGTTAAAGAAGTTTCTTCGATGGCCAATAATATAAAGGCTGATATTCTCAGAAAATTTAACCTTTTAACTTACCCAAAGAAGCCTCTGAATTTAGTTAGGGCACATCAACTATTTAAAGAAAACTGTATGAGTTGCCACGGTCAAAGTGGCTATGGTGATGGCAAAGATGGAGTCGGACTAGAGCCTGCTCCGACAAATTTTCATGATTTGGAAAGGATGCAAAATGTTTCACCTTATGGAGCATTTAATACTATTACCCTGGGCGTAAATGGAACTGGCATGGCCGGGCATGACTACCTTTCTGAAGAGGACAGATGGTCGTTGGCTTACTACGTTACCGCTTTTCGTTTTAAAAATGTTAAAAAAGTAGAAGGGATTAGACTAGACATTAAAGATGGTGCTGCACTTTCAGATAACGAAATAAAAGAAAAATTTGGACTAGATGAGCAAAAGTCTCTAGGAGTTCTAGCTAGCATTCGAGATAACAACTCAAATCCTCCAAGTAATGGAGGAAAGAAAAATCAACTTGAAATACATATTGCTAAAGCAATTAAGGACTTGAAACAAAGTTTAAGTTTATATACGGCAGGGCACGTGAAAGAAGCCCGAAACCTTTCTTTAGAGGCGTATCTCCAAGGCATTGAGCCAGTTGAAGGAATTTTGAAGTCCAAGGATGAAAAATTAGTTATTGAGCTAGAAACTTCTTTGGCCAAATATAGAGGTTTACTTGGAAAAAAGTCATCCAATACAGAAATTGAGTCCGTTTTAAATCCAATCGTTAGCACATTAGAAGCTGTCATTAATTCCACAACTCTAGAAAAAACTAAATCATCATCTTTTTTAATGTCTTTTGGAATTGTTTTGAGAGAGGCATTTGAAGCAGGACTTATTCTATTCCTACTTTTAAGTCTTACACGAAAATCTAACGCAACTATCTTTAACAAGCATATACATTTAGGTTGGATTTCATCTGTTACTATAGGACTTGGGGCATACTTCGTACTAGGAAGCTATTTTAATATAACAGGTAAACTTGCTGAGTCTCTTGAAGGTTACACTGCGTTAGTTGCATCCTTGCTGCTCTTTTATGTTGGATATTGGATGCATAAAAATACTGATGTTCAGAAGCTTAAAGATAAGTTCATTTCAGCAGTAGATACCTCCATTGGAAGCGGAAAAGGGGTGGCGCTATTCTTTATCGCATTTACGGCTTCTTTCCGAGAAATATTTGAAACGATACTTTTTCTTAAAATTCTAATTCTTGACGGGCATCAACAGTCTTTTGTTGGGCTGGGAGCAATTTCAGCAGTTTTATTAACGTTTACTGTAATAGCAATTGCTATAAAATTCTCTATAAAGCTTAATTTGAAATATCTCTTTAAAGCTTCAACTGTATTAATACTAAGCTTATCGACAATATTTCTAGGTAAAGGAATTGGAGCACTTCAAAAAACAGGTGCATTCTCTCAAACGTCAATAGACGTATTTTCATTGCCTGTAATTGGCTTCAATTCGACATTAGAAGTGTTAATCGCACAAATGACTATGATTGTTTTAATGCTCTCTTTCTTCATTGTTACGAGAGTAAAGCTTGCAAAAGGCATGGTCTAGATGAAAAAAACGTCTGTTAAAATTAAAAAGATGGACTGTCCTTCAGAAATCAAAATGATCGAAGGTTTAATGGAAAAAATAGATTCTAAGTCAAAAATGGAATTCGACTTAGAATCGAGGAAAGTCATTTTCTATCACAATGTTGAAGATCAATTTATACTAGATTCTTTAAAAGAAATTTCTCTTCCGGGTGAATTAATCAGCTCTGAAGTAATCGCAGATGATGCAATTCCTGATATTGCTCCTAGTGTAGAGGCTAAAACGCTAAAGTATTTGCTCGCCATAAATTTTACTATGTTTATTGTAGAGGTAATTATTGGTTTTTATGCAGAATCGACGGGGTTGCTTGCTGATGGCTTAGACATGTTAGCCGATTCTTTTGTATATAGCTTAAGCCTGTATGCCGTTGGTAAATCTATCACCATGAAAAATAGAGCCGCATTTTTAAGTGGGGTTATGCAAATTTCTCTCGGTTTACTTTGTTTAATTGAAGTTGGTAGAAAGTTTTATTTTGGAAGTGAGCCACTTTCAAACTATATGATTGTAATTTCACTTATTGCTTTAGCTGCAAACCTATTTTGTCTTGTGTTAATTCACAAACATAAAGATGGTGAAGTTCACATGAAAGCTAGTTGGATATTTTCTGCTAACGATGTGATTGTAAACACTGGAGTGATTGTATCTGGCGTGCTCGTTTATGTATTAAAAAGCAATATACCTGATCTTATCATTGGAGCGATTGTTTCTTTTGTTGTGATAAGAGGAGGAGTGGCGATTATTAGACTGTCAAAACCCGGGTCAACCCCCTAAATCCGGAATTTTTCGTTACACAGAAACGTC